>VOFK01000638.1_pt1:0-677500 | contig 708818 bp, 631 predicted proteins | sample 5384121 | NCBI WGS metagenome assembly VOFK01 (sample SAMN12384730, study PRJNA508395) | human gut metagenome | isolation source: healthy gut J | host: Homo sapiens
AGTGTTTGCCGTAAATAATTTACGGCAAACATTGTTGTGCATGGCAATTATTTAACAATTCACATCTGTTTACCAAATTCCGTTGTTGTTTTGTCAAAATGAAGAAGCGTAATAGATGCTTCTTGATTATGATACTTTATAAACTCCACTTTTTCCTCTGTGAGTTTTCCGTCAAAAGGAGGTATGCCAACGGTAGGCACACCTCCAAGAAAAAGTGATTTTTATCAAAAAAGTTACTTTGACGCTATGGAATCGCTACAAAAATCCCATCTTTTGCATCCTTTGCATTTCTTTTTATTTGTTACGTATATTTCCTCTATGGCTTTAATAAAATACCATAGAGTAATCTTATTTCTTGTTGAAGTTTGTTGAATCCTTCTGTCTTCTCCAGGGTCAGCTCGTCCATGTAGAGACGTTTGTTGACTTCTATCATGGCTGAATGATACTTGATAGGTACAGAGAAAGTCTTGCTATTAGAGAAAGGCTCATTCATGCCAACCTTATAACCAAGAGATTCGAAATAATGAACGATATTTCCAATGACGACTTTGTTCGGACAGGTGTCATCGTCGTTGTAGCCGATACAGATGTCGATATCAGGTGGATTCGAATTCAGTAGATTAGGTATGCTGGAGAAACTATGACAGTCTATCAACAACGTACCTTCACCCATGGCAATGATTTTCTTTGATACGGATGAATGAAAGTCAATATACTGAATGAATGCTTCATTTTTCGAGCTGAGAACGATAAGGATATCCACTACCTGTTTTAACCTCTCTGAGATATCTAATGCCGAGACCCTCTTTTTCTAATGGATCATTTATCAGCCTTTCCACATCGCAATATAGACGGCAATATGGGAATACGACAGAGCTTATGTGTTCTGTTTCGGCATGAGACACGAACAATTCGTCTGTGTAGTAATCGACAAGGAGTCTTTCTTCATAGTCCAAATCATTATAAGAGTGATTTGAATTTTCAGGAAAAGAAGAAGATGAGTGGGGAACATGGAGCAGAATGTTCTTATAACATCTTAGATTGTCCACACGAACTCTAAATGTTCTCCAGATTGCTCCAACATGTTCCCCTGAAACACCATGTTTTTCGAGGATTCTCTGTAAAGTTTGAATGAACTCCAGTGGAGCATAGCAGTCAAGTGCCGGCACTGGCCGGAAATTACAAACCTTCCTAAAAATCTCACAAAACAAGTCATCTGAGACCTCAAAGCCAAGCTCATTCTCAAGCTGATATTTCACAGACCTGAGCGCAACAGCTGTTGCGGTGCTGCCAAGAGTAGAGATTTCGTCAAACCTCTTCAATCCTGCTTGATGTCCGAATTTGAACCAATGTTCGTTTCCTTCCCATCTTGATTTACCTAATTCTTCCATTTTCGTTGTTATTTAATTGTTAGACACTAAAGAGCCAATCACTGTTGTGGGTCTAACGACAAGTAACAACACTTGCTGGAGAAGAAAAGAAAAATCCCTATATGCCTACGAAAGGACACATAAGGAAATCTACAGTCTCTGAGCTATAATGAGTTTTTGGCGTATGCCCACATCTGCTTTCGCTCGCCACCGTGGCTCTTTGGAATGCTCTATTCCTGAAGCTCGGTTGGCACGCATTGCTGCGTTCTTGATGTAAATTTCCGAATGCTCAAATCATTGAGTTCATCAATTCGGATGCAAAGATACTACTTATTTTTCATATTCTTCAATATTTATCTTAAAAAGGTGTTTCTGGCGGGATTATTGACATCGATCCAGAACCTTTTCAGCATAAAAATTAGGGCTAACACTTCTCACGAAGTATCAGCCCTAATTTATCTTGTTTGAAGAGTTTTAGCCTCTTTATTATCAGAGACTTACCGCCTAACTCGTTAGTTACGCGGGCTTATCTTGTTACTCCTCCACAGCAGCCTGCGCCGCAGCGAGGCGTGCGATAGGCACGCGGAACGGCGAGCAGCTGACGTAGTTGAGGCCCACGCGGTGGCAGTACTTCACGGATGAAGGCTCACCACCATGCTCTCCACAGATACCGCACTTGAGGTCGGGACGTGTGGCACGGCCCTTCTCGACAGCCATCTTCACCAGCTGGCCGACACCCTCCTGGTCGAGCACCTGGAACGGATCGACGTTCAGGATCTTCTTCTCCAGATAAGAGGGGAGGAAGCTGGCGATATCGTCACGGCTATAGCCGAAGGTCATCTGCGTGAGGTCGTTCGTACCGAAGCTGAAGTACTCGGCATGACGGGCGATGAGGTCTGCGGTCAGTGCGGCACGCGGAATCTCAATCATCGTACCCACCTTGAACGGCACCTCCACACCCTCGTGTGCGAAGAGCTCATTCGCCGTCTTGTAGATCACCTCCTTCTGCTGCTCCAGCTCCGACTCGATACCTACCAGCGGCACCATGATCTCGGGACGCGGGTCAAAGCCCTCCTTCTTCAGCTGGCAGGCAGCACCGAGGATGGCACGCGTCTGCATGGCCGTGATCTCAGGGAACGTATTGCCGAGACGGCATCCACGCAGACCCAGCATTGGGTTGTGCTCCGACAGCGAGTTGACACGGTTCTGGATGAAGCGGACGCTCACACCCATGTCCGAAGCCATGATCTCCTGACCGCGCAGATCGTGCGGTACAAACTCGTGGAGAGGCGGGTCGAGCAAGCGGATATTCACAGGCTTGCCGTCCATACACTTCAAGATGCCGTAGAAGTCCTGACGCTGATAGGGCAGTAGCTTGTTGAGCGCAGCCTCACGACCCTCGCCGGAGTCGGCAAGAATCATCTCGCGCATCGCCTTGATCTTCTCGTTCTCGAAGAACATGTGCTCCGTACGGCAGAGACCGATACCCACTGCGCCGAAGTTGCGTGCCACCTCCGCGTCGTGCGGCGTGTCCGCATTCGTGCGCACCACGAGTTTCGAATACTTATCGCAGAGATTCATCAGTTCGGCGAAATCACCCGTCACTTCTGCCGGACGCGTCTTCACCTCACCGAAATATACCTCACCCGTCGAACCATTGATGGAGATATAGTCACCCTCGTGGAGCAGCGTGCCCTCGATCTGCACCGTGCGCGCCTTTGTAGTCCACCTGGATGGCACCGGCGCCACTCACGCAGCACTTACCCATACCACGTGCCACGACAGCAGCGTGCGACGTCATACCGCCACGCGCCGTGAGGATACCCTCTGCTGCGCTCATACCAGCCAAGTCCTCAGGGCTCGTCTCGATACGGACCATCACCACACGGTTGCCCTCCTCGTGCCATTTCGTGGCATCGTCAGCGAAGAAGACGATCTGACCGCAGGCAGCACCCGGCGATGCCGGCAGACCACGCGTCAGCACCTTGGCACCTGCCAAAGCCTCCTTGTCGAAGACCGGGTGGAGCAGTTCGTCCAGCTTGCCCGGCTCGCAACGCTTCAGCGCCGTCTTCTCGTCGATCTCGCCCTCGTGGAGCAAGTCCATGGCGATCTTCACCATGGCCGTACCCGTGCGCTTACCGTTGCGCGTCTGCAAGAACCAGAGTTTTCCCTCCTGTACGGTAAACTCCATGTCCTGCATGTCGTGGTAGTGCTTCTCCAGCTTGTCCTGCAGCGCGTTGAGCTCCTGGAAGATCTCCGGCATGTTCTCCTCCATTGACGGATACTTCTTGGCACGCACCTCCTCGCTGATGCCCTGGAGCTTCGCCCAGCGGAGCGAACCCTCCTTGGTGATCTGCTGCGGTGTGCGGATACCGGCCACCACATCCTCGCCCTGGGCGTTGATCAGATACTCACCGTTGAAGATGTTCTCACCCGTAGCGGCGTCACGGCTGAAGCACACACCCGTTGCCGACGTGTCGCCCATGTTGCCGAAGACCATTGCCATCACCGTCACGGCCGTACCCCACTCCTGAGGGATACCCTCCATCTTGCGGTAGAGGATAGCGCGGTCGTTCATCCAGCTGTCGAAGACGGCGCAGATGGCACCCCAGAGCTGCTCCATCGGATCCGTCGGGAATTTCATGCCCGTGCGCTCCTGGATCGCCTGCTTGAAGAGCACCACCAGCTGCTTCAGCTCATCGACATTCATCTCGTTGTCGAGTTTGATGCCGCGCTGTGCCTTCACCTGCTGTATGATAGCCTCGAAGGGATCGATGTCCTCCTTGTTCTCGGGCTTCATGCCCATCACAACGTCTCCATACATCTGGACGAATCGGCGGTAGCTGTCATAGGCAAAACGCTCGTTGCCCGTCTTCTGTGCCAGTCCGATCACCACGGTGTCGTTGAGACCCAGGTTGAGGATCGTGTCCATCATACCCGGCATGGAAGCGCGCGCACCAGAGCGGACGCTGACAAGCAGCGGGTTGATAGGATCGCCAAACTTCGCGCCCATCAATTTCTCGATGTGCTTCACGCTCTTCTCCACTTCGCTCTTCAGCAAAGCGACCACGTCGTCCTTTCCTTTCTCAAAATATTCGTTGCAAACGTCGGTGGTGATAGTGAATCCCGGGGGTACGGGCACGCCGATGAGGTTCATTTCAGCAAGGTTTGCACCCTTGCCACCCAGCAGATTGCGCATTTCCGCACGACCTTCAGCCTTACCATTGCCGAAGGTGTAAACTCTTTTTTCGCTCATTGCTTCTATGGTTGTTGTATAATGAATATTGTGTTATCTTTTTTACCTTAAAAATATCCAGAACTAATCTTTGCTTATTTTGGATGCAAATTTACGCATTTTATGCGTTTTCTCCAAATTTTACGCATGTTTTTTCTGTCTCACCCACACTAAAAATGAGGCGTGTCAAGAAAAACTTCTTCCTCCTACCGTCAGTTTTTGAACAGTTTGCTGAAGAACCCCTTCTTCTCCTTCTTCTTCGGTGCTGCTTCCTGCAGCGCTTCCGCCTCAGCCTGCGCCTTTTCCTCGACGACGTGGGGCGAGACCGGGGGCAAGTCCTCGCCCTCCAAGATGCCCGCGTCCGTCCATTGCTGCACCAGTGCCTGGCAGTCCGCCTTCGCCTCATCCGCCTCCACCTCATATTCGCCCGTCAGCAGTTCCACCATGTCGTCGATGGTGAAATCCTCCCGCTGGGCCAGTTCGTTCCACAGGAAGTTCGCCGTCTCGTTGAGTGAAATGATATTGGTGAAGTCGATATTCTCCTGTCCCGTGGCCAGCAAAACCGACTCGCCACAGACATTGCGATTGATAAATCCTTTTTTTACTCTCATGATTCGTTATTATTCGTGTTTTTTCTTCCTCTTCCCCATTCGTTCAGCACCAGCCGGCGGTGTATCGCCAGCAGATACCGTCTGATCGGGTAGAGTCTTGTCCAGCAGTAGCTATACGCCTTCCATTTCCAGCCGTCCGTGCGGTCCATCGTCTTCCGTCCTTTGCGGTAGAATCCGATGGTCCCCGCCTTCACGTCCTTCAGTCGGCAGTGCTCCTCCGCCAGGTTGCCGTCGCCGCGCAAGGTCACGGCCTCGCCCTCGATGGCTACGATACGATGAAACACATAGTGGCGTGGTGATACCTCCGCCAGTACGGGGTCCCCACCTTCACCGTTTCCGCTTTCATCAGCAGCGCCACGTCGCGGTCGTCCTCCAAGAAACGGACGCATCGAGTAGCCCCTAAGCCGAAGTGTCACCGTGTGGCCTTCGTCCAGCAGCCGAATGATCTCGGGTATGAGGATGGCGTTGGGTATCTGCATCTTCCTATTCCTTTGCTATGGCCCGACAGCACACCCTCGCTGCCTCCTCGTTGGGCAGACAGTGGAGCATGTAGATGGGTGTCAGGCCGATCACCTCCGACATCGTGTCACAGACCTGTCCGTGCAGCCTCTCGTCCCATTTCATCGACGAGCACGACGGCAGCAGTATCGCCAGAGCCTGCAGCGGCGAGAGCCTGTCCACCGAGTTGGCCGGCGCCCGGTCTATCTGGGTGATCGCCCCCAGGGGTGCCTTCACCTGTCGGTAGCACGGCGTCTTTCCGCTCCACGGTGAACCATAGATCATGACCTCGCCGTCTATCACGCGCACCACGGGGTTGTCATCGTTCATCAGGTCACACCCCGGTATGCACCGCAGCCACATCGCCACCTGCGTGCTCTTGCCCGTGCCGCTCTTGGCGACAAAAGCATAGCCGCGCCCTTGGTGGCGCACCAGCGAGGCGTGGATGAGTAGCGTCTGCCGCCCTCCTGTGGCAAAGGCGTAGGCGAGCATCAGCGCACTGTTCAGTCCAAAGGACCGCATCATCCCGTCACCGTTGAGCGCACAGCGGCAGTGGGCAAACGCCTTGTCAGCGATTAGCAGACAGCACGCGCGGCCCCGTATGTCCTTGATGATAAACTGGTAGCCACCATCCTCCAGCCGATCCACCGCCGTGTCGCCGTTGCCCGTGTCAAAGACGCGGATACGACTGCGCTGCACCTTGGGAACGGGGTGCAAGGTGTCGTCCACCTCCATCACCATCACGCAGTCCTCCTCCTCCGTCGTGCGAAACGGTTCGTAGGAGGGTATCAGCGCCAGGTCGTTGGTCTGTCCTTCACGAAAGAAGACCCCCACGCGGTGGTCAGCAATGCTGAAGTAGTGTCGGTGCCAGTTTGCTTCCATATCGCGCCGGTGTCTTTATTTCTTCTGTGCCTTCTTCTCCGCCTTGCGTGCCTTCTTCTCCGCCTTGCGCTGCGCCTTGGCCGTGGCACGGTCCGTCTTCTCGGCCGCCGCCTCCGCCAGTTTCGGGTCGATGATGACCCTGCCTACGCCGGGTTCCACGACCTTGTAGGCAAAGACCTCCGCGGGCACGTTTCTCACCAGGAGGTCAAACTTGCGTTTCTTGCCCTCATAGCGCTGGCGCATTTTTAGGTATTTCTTATAGATCTCCTTTTCATCAAAGGCATAGACCGTCACGCAGGTGGGCGCCTCCAGTCCCATCTGCTTCAGGAAGTTGCGTAGCTGGTAGGAGTATTCGTCCCGGTTCACGAGAAAGGAGCGCTCCTTCTCATACACCCAGGCCCCTTCCAGCTGCTGCACGTCGGTGAAATAGACCGTCGAGTCGTTGAAGGAGGCTGCAAAGCCAAACATATAGACCTTCGTCGGCAGGAAGTCTCCGCCATAGGCAGCACCCGCACAGAGGATCATGATCACCGACAGGACAACCTGCTTCCATTGCTTCATCACAGTTTTTTCTTGATATTGCATCATCGCGTTCACGAATTACACTTTTTATTATAGGCCAACAAAGGTACGGACAATCCTATGATTATGCAAATTTAGCGCCAATTTTCTTTCCACATCCTGTTTTCTGCGTCCCAGGACGCGGTCCGTCCCGAAGCCATCCCGAGACCATCCCGAAGACAAACCAGGCGCAACCCAACGGTCTTCCCGTCCGATTGCGCCTGGCCTTCTTCCTATGTCATGTGGATTTTTTTCTGCTGATTACTCTCCGATAGGCACGGCGAAGTAAGCCTTCTTTCCCGTCGGATACATACCCTGGATGTAGAGCACGGGATCCTTGCTCACGCTGGCCTTCTTCACCTCCTTCTGCAGGTCGTCGATGGTCTTGACCATACCCTCGTTCACGCGCTGGATGATGAAGCCACGGTTGATGCCCGCATCCTTCAGTGCTCCGCTGTTCACCTTGATCACCTCCAGACCATACGTGATGTTGAGCTGCTCCATCATCGCCTTCGTCACGGGGCGGAACTGTGCGCCGAGCACGTCGATGTCAGCCTGCTCGATCGGTTTCGTGTTGCCCTGGGCGTTCTTCAGCGTGATGGTCTTCTCGATCTTCTTTTTGTTGCGCAGATACGTCAGCGTGATCTTGTCGCCCGGACGCTTGGCGTTGATCATCTCCTGGAGCTCCGACATCTTCACGATGGGCTTGCCGTCCACCTTCGTGATCACGTCGCCTTCCTCCAGTCCGGCCTCAGCGCCGTTGCCGTCCTCAGAGACGGAGTTGACATAGACACCGTCGTTGGTGCCGAGGTCGATCTCCTTGCCCTGGTCCTTCTGGCGGTTGATGTGGTTGAGCACGTCAGTACCCGTGATGCCCAGTTGCACACGCTGCACGCTACCATACTTCTTGATGTCAGCCACCACCTTGTTCATGATCGTCGTCGGGATGGCGAAACCATAGCCCGTGAAGGAACCCGTCTGCGAGTAGAGCATGGCGTTGATGCCGACCAGCTCACCACGCGTGTTCACCAGTGCGCCACCCGAGTTGCCCGGATTGATGGCCGCATCGGTCTGGATGAAACTCTCGATGCCGTTGGCGCTCGCACCCAGTCCACGCGACTTCGCGCTGACGATACCTGCCGTCACCGTATTGTTGAGGTTGTACGGGTTGCCGACAGCCAGCACCCACTCTCCGACCTTCAGGTCATCGCTGTTGGCGATGGTGATGGCGGGCAGGTCCTTGGCGTTCACCTTGATGAGGGCGAGGTCCGTCTGCTTGTCCGTACCGATGATCTTGGCGCTAAACTCGCGGTTGTCGTTGAGCGTGACGGTCAGTTCGTCCGCACCCTCCACGACGTGGTTGTTGGTCACGATGTATCCGTCCTGCGAGATGATCACGCCCGATCCTGTTGCCTCGCGCTTCGGGGTCTGCACCCGCTGCTGGCGCGAACCGCCACCGGGGTTGCCGAAGAAGCCAAACGGGTCAAAGAATCCGCCCCAGGGGTCGTCCTGCACTTCGACGGTCTTCGTCTTGGAGTTTTGCACATACTTGATGTGGACCACGGATGGCAATGCTTTCTCGGCGGCATAGGTCAGATCGACCGGCTGTCCAGCAACGACGGATGCTGGGGCCTCAGCCGCATATACCTTCAGGAATGCTCCCGTAGAGAGAGAGCCAACGCCGTCACTGTGGCGGCACTCATCAGATACTTCGAAAATTTCTTCATACTACAATATCTTTTTTGTTTCTTATATTTATACTTCCATTGCGTTCGCGTCAGCCGTCGTTTACTTTCCTACCGACAGGCTTTCTGCCGAAACGTGGTGCAAATATAGGCGCAAAAAATGTAAAACTGACTATCTGTCATGAATCTTTATCCGATTTTAACAGTTTTCTTTTTACACTTAACGGCTCTTAGTTTTACCTCCTGCCCATTTTACATTCCCTAACGATATGCCATTCTGGCAGTCCCTGCCCCGCTTTGCCTTGGTCGTGTTTTTTGGATTTTGTCCTTGCGAAGCGTTGTTCATAGTTGTTTCCCTTGCAGCAGCATGTTCTTCCGTCCCATTGCCCTTTTCCTACCTTCGCCTTTGGTTGACTACGAGTCGTGTGGAATCCATGAAAGCTTGCTTGCCACTTTAGCATGGATAGACTTTTTCTCTCAAAGATTTTTTCTTCTCATAGAAAATACTTATCTTTGCACCATCCTATTTTAATTGCCAATACACGAAAATAGAATCGAAAGGATTAGATGTTATGAGTATAAAAGACTATCGTTTGACTTCTATGGAGGAACCCACGGACGCCATGCTTCATGAGCTGATGAGCCAGGTGGCTACCTCTGCGCGGCAGAGTTCGGCTAATGCCAAGCAGGTCTTGCAACGAAAGATGCAGGAAACAATAGAGTTGATTCGCAAGCAGCGCGAACAGCTTTCGTCAATTTCTTCTAGTATTGTCAGATGATGTCAAAATGGCGCAGCGCATTCCACACTCCGTCCTCATCGACGGTGGAAGTCACATAGTCCGCATGCGCTTTCACCTCATCGACGGCATTGCCCATCGCCACACCAATGCCGGCAGCACAAAGCATGGGGCGGTCGTTGCCCCCGTCGCCAAACGCCATGGTCTCGCTGATGTCAAAACCAAGGTAGTCTGCCATGGCACGGATACCCCTCGCCTTGTCCGCCGTCGCCGACGTGATGTCGCAGAACGTAGGATACCAACGGGCTGACGCACACCCCGGCAACTGTGGCATGATCTCCTTCTCCTCCTCCTCGGTGATGAACGAGGTGATCTGTAGCACCCCCTGGTCGATGACCTCCTCCAAGGGCACGTCATACTTGTTGTACGTCACTTTCAGCATATCGAAGAAAGCATGGTCTACCATCTCGTTGCGGTTCAAAAACTGAATATCCTTTTTGCCCACCACGACAGAAGAAATGTTGTGCCTGCGGCAATGGTCCACCAAGACCAGCACCTCCTCGTGTGAGATCAGGTCCTCCCTCACCACCGTCTCACCATAGATACACAGCGCCCCCGTGGCGAGAATATACCCATCCATCAGGTGCTCCACCTCCGGGATGTTGTTGAGCAACTGCCTTGGTCGTCCCGTAGCAGTAAATATCTTCACCCCCTTGTCATGCGCCATTTGTAGCGCCTGGATCGTCCGCTCCGGTATCTTGTGGGTCTTGAAACTCACGAGCGTACCATCCACGTCGAAAAACAATGCTTTTATCATAATTGCAAATTTACAACAATTTTTTCGTTTTTGAAAATCTTTTCGCATATTTACGGCCCTGCACCCGTTTTTGAGTTATCCATCCCAATGGTTATAAAGAGATTCAAGTTTCGCAAGTTAATAAAATATAACGTAACTACCTAAAACAAAAGGGTATAGAAGTTTGCCTATGTAGCAATTTTTTTGTAAATTTGTAGTAGCCAAAAACAAATTACAAATACTGCCATACCCATGAGCAAAGGTAAGAGTTTTATTTCAGAAATCGGCAAATATTTCAAAGAAAATGATGCCACGAGTGCAATGAACCATATAATGGACATAACACATATGTTAAATCTCTCGGAGAAAAGGCTCTTCGGAGAGGAAAGCAGATGCAACTGCAAATACTCGCAGCTGCAGGTGCTACAGCTATTGTTGTTGTTTCCTTGTTTCATGATCAAGAATGCGTTTAACTATTCAGCTTCGTCCCTATGCGGCATTGCCGACTGCGGTAAGGACGTATTCTATCGTTTTCTTTCCAGAGAGGACTATGACCGGCGTAAGATTCTCGCTAATATCAACAATTCAGCTTTGGCGCAAGACACAGGCAAGTACAGAGAGGGATGCTAATACTCCCGTGTGTCTGATGGTTGACGATACGGACTATCCAAAGCGAGGCATCCAGACAGAGATGATTGGAAAGGTGTTTCTCATGTTGAGCACAAGATGATTCTCGGCTTCAAAGGGTTGTTCCTTGGCATTACAGACGGAGCGACTCAGATGCTCATGGACTTCTGTCTTGTTGGTGAGAAAGGAAAGAAGGGGACGTACAACCTGAAGCAGAAGCAGCTTGATGCTCGATTCAAGAAGGAACGTAACGAGGACAGCCATAGAGTCAAAGCGTATCAAGGAGTATGACGAGAGTAAGATTACGCTCATGATAGAGATGATAAAGCGTCTCATCTCGAGAAAAAATACACTTTGATTACATCCTCGCAGATAGCTGGTTCGCCTGCGCTGAGGTTATCAAGTTCGTTACCTCCCGCCATGTCAAGTGCCACTACCTTGGCATGATCAAGATGGGCAAGACGAAGTACCATTACAACCGCAAGGACTATACCGCCAAGGCTCTCGTTGCTCTTTTTGACCATCCCAAGAAGGGACGCAAGTTTAGCCGTAACCTTGGCTGCTACTACGTCACCGTGGATGTTGAGTTCGCTGGTCGTAAGGTACGCTTGTTCTTTACCAAAAGGAACAAGAAGTCTGAATGGAACGCACTGATTACAACTAACACGGAACTTGTATTCAAGGAAGCCTACTGCATCTATTCCATGCGTTGGTCTCTGGAAGTCGTGTTCAAGGATAGCAAAAGGCAATCTTGGGCTTGGCAAGTATCAGATGCGCAACTTTGCTTCCCAAATTGCATGTACCGCAATCACAGCTATGCAGTACAACATACTTGCCACGGCAAGACGCTTCTCTTCCTATGAGACTATAGGCGGACTCTTCCGTGAAGTGACCCGAAACTCTGCGGAACTTACCATAACGGAACGTATCTGGGGAATGATCGTAGACATTGTCCAGCGAGATTGCTCAGTGTTTTTGAGATCGAGGACGAGAAAATCTTCGAGGCTCTTATCAACCGTTCTGATAAACTTCAGCATTTTATACAGATTTATGAACTAAAAATAGCAAGCTAAGGAACTTGCGAAACTTGAATTATTTGATGATTGAAGAGACATTAACCTATGTAATATTTCTTATTTAACTTACGTGCTCTCATAACTTTTGGCTCAACTATCTTTTTTGCCAAAATTGGAAGTACTGCAATAGCTATTTTCTCAAATGTCTTATTGCTAATAATATTTGGACATTCCAACTTAATCCACTTTTTTGATGATGAATCTTGTCCCCAGATAAAAATATTGAAATGCCAAAAATTGCACATTGTTGGACAATGCTCTATTTTAAAGCGGATTTTATCTGTTGGCGTAATGTATTTGGCTGTATAAGCAAACGAAATTTCAAAATTTTGGATTTGTGAAATTTTAAAGCCATAATATCGTTGAGTATTATTGTATTTATTCAAGTTTCGCAAGTTCCTTAGCTTGCTATCTTTTGTTCATAAATCTGTATAAAATGCTGAAGTTTATCAGAACGGTTGATAAGAGCCTCGAAGATTTTCTCGTCCTCGATCTCAAAACACTGAGCGATCTCGCTGACAATGTCTACGATCATTCCCCAGATGCGTTCTGTTATGGTAAGTTCTGCGGAGTTTCGAGTCACTTCACGGAAGAGTCCGCCTATAGTCTCATAGGAAGAGAATCGTCTTGCCGTGGCAAGTATGTTGTACTGCATGGCAGTGATTGCGGTACATGCAACTGGGAAGCAAAGTTGCGCATCTGATACTTGCCAAGCCCAAGATTGCCTTTGCTATCCTTGAACACGACCTCCGGGAGACCAACGCATGGAATAGATGCGGTAGGCTTCCTTGAATTCAAGTTCCGTGTTAGTTGTAATCAGTGCGTTTCATTCAGACTTCTTGTTCCTTTTTGGTAAAGAACAAGCGTACCTTACGACCTGCGAACTCAACATCCACGGTGACGTAGTAGCAGCCAAGATTACGGCTAAACTTGCGTCCCTTCTTGGGATGGTCAAAAAGAGCAACGAGAGCCTTGGCGGTATAGTCCTTGCGGTTGTAATGGTACTTCGTCTTGCCCATCTTGATCATACCAAGGTAGTGGCACTTGATATGGCGGGAGGTAACGAATCTGATAACCTCAGCGCAGGCGAACCAGCTATCTGCGAGGATGTAATCAAAGTGTATTTTTCTCGGAGATGAGACGCTTTATCATCTCTATCATGAGCTTTATCTTGCTCTCGTCATACTCCTTGATACGCTTTGCTGTATGGCTGTCCTCGTTACGTTCCTTCTTGAACCGAGCGTCAAGCTGTTTCTGCTTCAGGTTGTACGTCCCCTTCTTTCCTTTCTCACCAACAAGGCAGAAGTCCATGAGCATCTGAGTCGCTCCGTCCGTAATGCCGAGGAACAACCCTTTGAAGCCGAGAACCATCTTGTGCTCAACATGAGAGAACACCTTTCCAATCATCTGTGTCTCGATGCCTCGCTTTGATAGTCCGTATCGTCAACCATCAGACACACGGGAGTATTAGCATCCCTCTCTGTGCTTGCCTGTGTCTTGCGCCAAAGCTGGGTTGTGATATTGGCGAGGATCTTACGCCAGTCATAGTCCTCTCTGAAAGAAAACGATAGAATACGTCCTTACCGCAGTCGGCAATGCCGCATAGGGACGAAGCTGAATAGTTAAACGCATTCTTGATCATGAAACAAGGAAACAACAACAATAGCTGTAGCACCTGCAGCTGCGAGTATTTGCAGTTGCATCTGCTTTCCTCTCCGAAGAGCCTTTTCTCCGAGAGATTTAACATTCGTGTTATGTCCATTATCCGTTCATTGCACTCGTGGCATCATTTTCTTTGAAATATTTGCCGATTTCTGAAAAAAAAACTCTTACCTTTGCTCATGGGTATGGAAGTATTTGTGATTTGTTTTTTGGTCACTACAAATTTACAAAGTTTTTGCCACATAAGCAAACTTCTATACCTTTTGTTTTAGGTAGTTACGTTGTATTTTATTAACTTGCGAAACTTGAATCAAATAACAATAAACGAATAGCGAGCAACCCTGTAAGCGTCCAAAAACGTATTTGTTGATTTGGCAAAGATGATGTAACTATGGCGCCAGTATTTTTAGACTTTAGTAAAATGTACAGCGACAAAGACTTTCAGACATTCTAGTTCCGCTACAAGACGGAAGGGGAACCACATGGAAATTCAATTAATTCCTATTGCATAAAGCAAGGTGTTCCATACAAGCGATTCTATGCGTGGTTCAAGAAGCATGCCAAGGACACTGCTATTCCTATTGAGATAGAGGGAGCGCCTACAGAAGACGAGACGGATGGTGTTGAATGCGCGTCTCAGCCAGTATCCAATCCTAAGACAAAGAAGTCGAAGGGTGGCATACTTATTACCGTCCAAACGATGGGTGGATTGTTTATCAAGAAGGTGGGCTTGATTATGACGGTATGAAGGACTTGGTGTCTAGATTGGAGGGATTATGCTAAGGGTCTCAGGTCTTGACAGCTTCTACTACTTACCCATGCTACATGATATGAGGTACAAGGGTCCTCGTCTCTCAGAGATCATACGTAATGTTTATCATCGTAACCCTCTCAATGGTGACATCTATATCTATGTGTCTCGTGACCGACGAACAATAAGGTTGTTTCAATATAAGCATCATGCTTATGAGCTTCACGAACGAACTTTCAGTAATGAATATCGATTTAAGAAAGTTGTGCTTCGAGATGGTATTCCTACCTATAAAATGGATTGGAAGACGGTGATGGTTGTTTTGAAATCACCTGTGATAAAGCAGATTAGAATATAGTTGTCTGTTAAGTATAATTAACTAATAGTCGGATAGTTATGTGTCTTGTAAATTTGTGTAATTCGAATATTTTCAGTATCTTTGCACTACAATACAAAGGTTATGGAACTGGACGAGTTGGACATAGACATGGAGGCACAGAACTGTCTCGACCAAATTCAGCAGGAGTCTCGGATTTCTGCTGGCTATGATCCGTCCCAAGGAATGACAGGAGAAGAACTACATAACTTTTGTAAATTCTTGTATTCGCAAGTTCAGTCCAAGGATGAAGAGATAAGCCGCCTTACTGCCAATATAAAAGAGTTGACGGATGAGGTTCGTTTGTCTCGTCTTCAACAACAAGTATACAATAATGAAAATATGGCCTTAGGTGCCACTCATTCCCAAAAGTTGGATGTTGTGCTTCAGCAATTACAAGAAACCAAACAAGAGCTTGCCGATACGAAGAGAAGGTTGGAAACAGCTGAGGCCCTGTTGGCTGATGCCAACGAGAAAAATCATCAGTTGGAAGCTGAACGAAAGAAGCATGCCAAGGAGCGTAAGGATTTGGAGGATGAGATAGCTCTCCTTCGTTCTGATCTTTACAGTGGAAGTAAAAAGCCAGCAGTCTGGTCGTTCCGCGGAAGAGGTGGCAACCAATGATGGCAGGGATGATTTTGATGGGACGGATGCTTCTTTGCAGCAAGTTGAAGTCTCTTCAGAGTGTCGGTTATATTTGCTACATGTGTCTGAAGTTACATAGAGGAATTTGTAAAGAAGGTGTAATCATGTGGAAAAATCCAAAGCAAATAAAAACTCCGAATATATAGGATGATATAGAACGTTTATTATTCACAGAAATCTTGCAACTTTTCAAACATTGTGAAGATATAGAAATGAAAATGCGTCTTCATGGAATTATTCAAATCTGAAATATGTGAATTGTGTGAAGAACTTTTGTCCTCTAAAGGGTGATAATAAAAAACGAATACAATGGCTTATTTCAATGAAAAATTTAAGAGAGCAAGATTAGATCAAAGCCCTTATCTTTTCCATTTTGTAAATGGGAGGGACAAAAAACCAGGTGAAACTTTGCTGAAAATTCTCGAAGAACAAAAGTTGAGAAGTGATAAAGGGTATATCTGTTTTTCCGCATCACCAATAACTGCAATCAAAAAGTTTTTTGAAACAAAAACAAACTCTACAGGTAATCCTCTATATCATCCTTTTGGAATCGGATTTTCAAGAGATGTATTAGTGCGTGATTTTAGAGCACGAAATGTTGTTTATACAGATGGAACAGAAAATATACCTGATTGCTTGCAATGGCGTACAGAAAAACTTGACGTGATTGCTATGATTTCGAATATTTGAGAGAATGGAGAATAAAAAATAAAGTTTTTGATTTTTCTATATTTCCAAAGGGAGATATGATCGTGATAGCCCCTGATACAAATTCTCTGGATCATCTTGTTGTGAAATGTGAAGTGGAATTTACTCCGTATGTTAATTATAACAATGAGGAAATAGAGCCAGATTGGACAGAGAGTTTTACAAGAGAGTGGAAAGGAATTGCAGTGGACGAATTAGGGGAATACTTGGATGATTACGCAGTATCTGGTTCAACTGCTTCACAAGTTGTCGGAGAAGATATGGAAAGTAATTTGTTTTCGACAAAAGCATTAAATATTGAATCTAAAAAATAAAAGATATGGAAGGTGATAAATACTGTTGCTACATATGTGAAAGTGAATTGACAGAGAAAAATCGGTCTGATGAGCATATCATTTTGAATGCCATAGGTGGCCATCTACATTCATATTCAATTTTGTGTAAGAAATGCAATAATGATTTGGGTGAAAAGGCAGACTCGCGACTTGCTGAAGATTTGTCTTTTTATACAGATATGCTGCAAGTCAGGAAGAATAGACAAAATCCTCACAAACAAATAATGAAGGATAAAGATGGACATGAAGTTGTAGTTAAGGATGCGGGTAGACATTTAGAACTACGAAAGCCAAGTATTGAAATACAAAAGGATGGAGAAAGTACACATATAAATGTAACAGCTCGTAACAAGAAAGAAGTGTCAGGCTTGTTAAGGAAATTACTTAATAAAGGGACAATCAAGCAAGAGGATGCTGATAAAATATTAGCAAAATCGGACATAAAAGAATATAAACCTGTATTAAGAAAAGGAACAGTTATTTCTGAGGGTGCTTTCCCAAGTATCATAAAGTCTGCTGTAAATTACTATATGAATTGTTATCATGATCTGAGTACAATAAAGCACTTAGTTCCATATATAAAAGGAGAAGAAACGCCTAAAGATGTATTGTTTCTTCATCTTTTCAAGGATTTACCATATACAACAAATTCAAATGAGGTAACACATATGATTCATCTCGAAGGACATAAAGAAACAAAACTTCTATATGCCATGATGGAATATTTCAGCATTTATATTTATGTCGTTGTTTTAGATTCAAACTATCAAGGAAATGAAATAAACAAGACATACGCATATGATGTTGTTGACGGAAAAGAGATTAAGCGTAATTTCTCATTAAGATTAACACTTAAAGACTTGAATGATTTCCGGAATTTACCTCATGAAGAATATCTCAAATATCTTCCTTACATTAAAAGCAGGGCTGATAATGTAATGAAAATATGGGAAAAACGCAATGATTACGATGCCATTGATTCAATCATAAACGAAGTTTTTGGCAAATATTCTGGCGGAACTCTAATAACAGAAGAAATGATAAATGAGCTTTCTGAAAAGGTCTCACAATATTTAGTAGGAAAAATGGAAAGCAATCCGTGATGTACTTATGACACAGGAGGTTATTGATTTCTATCATTTCGATTCTCTTTGGCGAATCATGAAAGGTGAAGAGAAGCGCGGAAAGTTGAGAGCGGATTTCTATTCGTCGGAAGTGAAGGAGATTTCTAGAGTTTTGAAATCGCTTCGTTCTCAACTACGCTCTTCTTCAAAGGAGGAGCGTGGGGCGCTCCAACAGGACATTTAGGACCGGAAAGACGAAATGGATGAGAGAAAAAAGGAGGAGTTGAAGATAAAGGCGTTAGAAATCAGTAGGGGAAAGGCTCAGCTGGAAATAGAATCTCTCATCATCAAGGGGCATACGGCTTTCGCCTCAAACAATTTGGATACGGTGCTCGTCTGTCAGATTGTCAAGCAGGAATTGAAGAGGTGCTACAGGCTTTATCCTGCCAATAGGGATGTGATCATAGAGCAGATAAAGGGATTGCTGGGTAATGGGTAAGTATTCGGTGAAACCCGTATTGTGCGCCTAGAAAAAGTTTCGCACCTTTGCACCGTGATTTTAAAATGTTCAAATTATGGTACAAGGCAAGAAAGCATTCAACAACAGCAAGCCAAAGTTCGCCGAGGTTGTAATCGGTGACAGTGAGGCGAAGGAAATGCGTGTGGCGGCGAATGGTCGCCCCTCCCGCAGTCCTTATCTGAAACTGGTCTATCCCAATGGCGTGACGCTCATCCTTCCTGCTGACTGTGTGGGTATGCAATATGCAGCTCTCCGCTATCTTATAAGAAAAGGCAGGTGGTTACAGCACGTTTCTAAAGCCTGGATGTGTGGTAACACGCAAGAATAAGAAGTAAAAACGTTTTTTCTTGTGTTATTCAAAGAATAATGCTATCTTTGCATTGGCAATTAGGTCCGTAAGTTTTTATGTGAGGACTTTTTGAAGTAAAGGTGAGCCGCATGGAACAAGAAATTAGAACAATAAAAGTAAGAGATTTGGTCTTGTGGAGTGAAAATCCGCGAGATCCAATAGGGTTTGCTGTTTCTGCTGCTGAAGTGATAAAGCGTGCTGTAGAGGATCCGAAAAGCAAGTGGAATCTTAAGAAACTAGCTCGTGAAATGGGGGGCTATTATGATTACAGCGAATTGCCTATTGTTGTTTATAAAAATCATAAGCCTGTGGTTTATGACGGTAATCGTCGCGTAGCTTTAGCGAAGATCAAGCTGGGTTTGGTTTCTGTAGAGGGGATGCTTCGTGACGAACTCCCTTCTGTTCCAGAAGAGCTGCCTTGTAATGTGTGTGAGGAGGAGTTAGCTTTGCAGAGCGTCTTTCGCAAACATGTGACCCTAAGGAATTCCTGGGGTGTCTTAGAGCGAGATATTTTTGCTTATAGATACCAAAAAAGCCCGAAGAGTTTATTTTTGATGTTGGATGAATGCACCGGGGGCTTTATCTCCAGTAATCCAGAACTAAATAGAGGCTTTGTGAAAAATGAGTTGTTGACAAAAGCAAATCTTCAGAAAATGGGCTTCTGGTTTGATAGTGAGAAAATGATGACGCCACATTCTAATGATGAGGTAGGCGTCATTTTGGATAATATACTAGAGAAGGTTAAGGACAAAACTATCGATACCCGAACGAACCGTGGAAAACTATTGACGGTTCTGGATCAGAGGGTAAAAGATATCATCCGTTCAAATAATGGAAAGGAACAGCATGAGTATGTGGGGGCTGAAAAGGGTGAGGAAAAACGAGTCGTGCGCCCTGTCCAGAAGAAAAAGACAGAGAGAAAAACTCGTATTACGCAAGGGGGGAAGATCTCTTTTTTTGGAGAAAAATTAATTCTTAAACCTGGAGATGTCAATAACTTATATAGTGACATTCTCATGCTGTACAATATGGTTTCTTCGGCAGATAAGCCGTTCTCGCCTAATGTATATGCTTTGTTTCGTATGGCATTGCGATTGTTGTGCGAAACTGCGATGCGAGATTTAGGTTTTTCTGATATCAAGGCCTATATTGAAAAATATGCTCCAGCGGCTAAGAAAAAGTTTTCGCGAGATATTGCTACGCTACTCTCGTCGCAGAATGTTAAAAAAGAAACTCTTCCTCAGCTGCTGCATACTGGTGCGCATAACTATACTTCGTCTGCCTCGCACGATCAAGCTGTGTGTATATCAATATTCGTTGGTGCGATGTTAAAAGAATCTCATGGAAAGTAGTATGTTTAGGTCTCCATTAAGATATCCAGGGGGAAAAGCTTGTATATTCAAATTCATGACCAAGTTGTTGGAGAAAAACGATTTGGTAGGAATAGATTATGCGGAACCTTATGTCGGTGGAGCAGGTCTTGCACTAAAGCTACTGATGGATGAATATGTAAATGAATTATTCATAAATGACCTTGATCCTTCGATATATTCTTTGTGGTATGCCATACTGAATTATCCAAATGAATTGTGCAGTTGGATAGAGACGGTAAAGGTGGATGTGCAACAATGGCTCTATTATAAAGATGTGCAGAGGAACTATAAGGTGGCGGATGCTCTTGAATTGGCAAAATCCACTTTTTTCTTGAATAGGACCAATGTGTCAGGAGTCATATCGGGTGGTCCCATTGGAGGCATGTCTCAGAAGGGGAAGTATAAAATAGATGTGAGATTTAATAAAGAAGATTTGGTAGCAAGAATAGAAGATATTTCGCGGTTTGCCCATCGAATACACCTTTCTAACCAAAATGGTGTGGATTTTGTGGATGCAATCGAACAAAAATGTGCACATGTATTTATGTACTTGGATCCACCGTATTACCAAAAAGGGGCCGATCTTTACTTGAATGCTTTTAAAGATGCAGATCATAAAATCTTGGCAGAAAAGGTTAAAAAAATGTGCGCCTTATGGATGGTGTCGTATGATTATCATGAATTTGTCTTAAATCTTTATAAAGAAAAAAGTAAAGTAAGATATAGATTGTCGCAATGTGCTTCCAATAGAGTAGGAGACGAAGTGATCATCTTTGATGATCGACTAAAATTCTCTGAAGCTATAAATGAGTTGAATTCTCCTGTTGTTCTATAAGTATTATGAAGAAAGAAGATACGATAATTAAGCAAGTCAAGGCTGATGACCTACATTTTGATTTGAAAAATCCACGTCTTGTGGAGTTTCAGGGTCTTAAAAGTGAGGATGAGATCCTCAATGTGCTTTGGAAGAATATGGATATCGGAGAACTTGTCATGTCAATTCTTGCCAGTGGGTTCTTTGAGAGTGAAGCTTTGTATGTAGTTAGGGAGGATGATAAGTATATAGTAATAGAAGGAAATCGCCGCTTGGCGGCCATTAAAGCTATACTCCATCCCGAACTCGTCAAAAGTGGTGGAATGAAAAAGTTCGGAGAAATATCAGAAAAATTTCGAAAGAGCTTAGCGAATGCAATACCGGTTATCGAGATGGAAAGGCGGCAGGACGCTTGGCGCTATATCGGTTTTAAGCACGTGAACGGTCCTGCTAAGTGGGATTCATTCGCCAAGGCGCAGTATATAGCTCTAGTTCACAATGAGTATGGGGTTGCGCTCGAAGATATTGCTTCACAAATAGGCGATTCGAACAAAATAACTGTGCGATTGTATCAAGGGCTGATGCTGCTAAAGCAAGCAGATAGCATGACTGATTTTAAGATAGATGATGTTTATAGTAATCGTCTTTACTTTTCACATGTATATACTGCTATGAACTATGAGAGCATGCAAAAATATCTCGGTCTTGACTTGACCAAGGCTGAACAGTACCCGGTACCTCAAGACAAACTAGAAAGACTTGAGGAGGTTATGGTGTGGATTCTCGGTAGTAGGAAGAAATCTCAGCCAGCAGTGGTGAAAAGTCAAAATCCAGGTATTCGCCAATTGTGTCAAGTCTTGGAGAAGCCTGCTGCTATTCAACTTTTGCGGGCAGGTAACACTCTTGAAGTAGCGTATGATGGAAGTAGAGATGGGAGCGATGTGTTCTATAGTGCTATCGTCGAAGCTCAGAACAAACTTCAACAGGCCCTAGGCAAACTGACGTACTATGATGGAAGTGAAGACATGCTAAGAACTGTGATAAATCTTGCTGACTCTGCTGATTTCCTTTATAAAGCCATGAAGCAAAAGCGACAGAAAACACTTGGGATTGATGAGCAACAACGTACAATAGACTAGGTAGAGTATGCCGTATAAGATAGGAAATCTTCCATCACCCAAAGCAACTCAAGCGGAGATTGCTGATTTTTTGGAGGTGAGTTGTCTCTTGTCAGAGGAAGGATCTTTCTCGATAGTGAAGGCAGCTCTGGATAATGGTATTGTTGAAGACGAAGACGCTGTTGATACACCGGAAATAGACGAGTATGACGGATATTCAGACGCTCTCTCCCAAATTGACGAAAGACAGAATCTGATAGGCGACAAGTATCCCTTTAAAGGCGAACGTTTGTCGCTATGTGACAATGTAGACTGTCACAAATTTTATCGTACCGTCTATACTTTTTTGCTTTTAGCAACTCGTTGGGATATGTCATCCAAACGAATAGTCAACGGGAAAGATGGAGCTCTTCTTTTTGAGCGTTTATGTAACGAAATTTTAATCAACTATTTCGGCCATAGTTCTAAGTCTATGGTGTTTGGAACTGGGGCGGAGAATGGGGTAAAAGGCTTTAAAGAAAAGGTCAACGAAATGCTCAATGAGTTTTCTGAAAAGGGGTATCAATTTAAAATGCCTGAAGACGTACGGAATAATCAGAAGGATGCTGGGGTAGATCTCGTTGCTTTTATTCCGTTCAAAGATAGTAGAAAAAGGACATTTTGTGGCTTTTGGACAATGCAAGACGGGGACATGTTGGCGTGATAAAATAGGTCAAATGTGTCCACTTGCTTTCTGTTCTCTCTACCTATCACCTCCTTTGAGATTTACGCCCATTTGCATCTATATGGTAAGTGAAGCCTGTGATACAGATTGGGAAGTATTGGCAGCAAATGCTTCTGGCATACTTTTTGATCGGACAAGAGTTATGCAGTTCTTACCAGACAAGATAGAAGCAAACCTCTTCAATGATATTGCCATTTGGATAAATGGCGTTGTGGAGTTGATGAGGGAAATGTAATCTTTTGTATGGTAAGTATTCGGTGAAAGTTGTATGGTTCGTTTAAAAACAGTTTTGCACCTTTGTGCCGTGTTGTTGAAATGTTCTTTTCATTCGGTTATTAAGTGTGAATTGTTGTCTTCTTTGTGCAAAGAAGCAATAAATGATAGAAAACTATAACATGAACAAAGACGCATTCGATTTCATCTACAACGCTGAAGCTGATTGTTACGATTTGGTTGTAGATAAGAAAATACAGAAAGTCGTAGAAGAGCTGAAGGCATTGCCTCATGACGTACTAATCCGCTATCTGACCTATTGGTCGGAGGCCATAGACGGACGCAAATATGTAGTGGAGAGTGACTTCCCGCATGACGAATGGTACGCGGTCAGTTGTGACTATGCAGCCAGCGAGACGGATGAAGAACGGTATAGGCATGCCAAGTATATGGCAGAGAGTCTTGGACACATGCTGCAGGACATCAAGTGTTATCATCCCAACAAGTATCCTGCTGCTATGCGCACGGTGAAGTCGTGGAAGAAGTACAGTTTTATAGGGTTCAATCCTACTATGCGTGAGGAGGTTGACAAGGTTTGGATAGAACCGGACACGTGGAGTGATGGCAAGAAGGCTGCTTTGGCATATAGTCTATTGCTTGAAGTCTTTATGAAGCAATATGAAGAGGGCAAACTAGAAGAAGCGGCGGGAAATGCTTTCTATCTTCTTGAACGGCTTGCAAGGCTATGCTGCAAGAATCCTGATTACTTTGGACCGGACAGAGAGTGCCATTGTTCGTTTTATGAGTTTCTATTGGAGGCCGTGTGTCATATTTTGACGCTCGTTATGATAGACGAGCGTACGGAGCAACAATACAATCATGCTATGGTTTGGCATATTGGCACAATCAATATGCTGTATGGGCAAATCTTTCAGTCTTCATATACATGTTTTGAGGACTTTCTATATGGGGATACTGAGAGGGACACGTTTGCATTAGCGTACGACTGTCTGGTGGGTGGACTATAGACAAAAACAGAGGAGTAAGTATTCGATGAAAGCCGTTTGGCTCTACAGAAAAAAACTTGCTTCTTTGTGCCGAATTTCAAATAATTCTTCTAAAGCAGTTTTTTTCTCTGATTTTATTTGTATCTTTGCATAAAACTTAGACGTCATGCAGACAATAGAAATACGAAATATTGGACCTTTGGTGGAAACGGGAAATGTTCCAGTTTCTCAAGTTATGTTGTTGATCGGCGAGCAGAGCACTGGAAAGAGTACTTTCATGAAGATTCTGTGTTTTTGCTGCTGGCTCGAAAAGCAGGTGATGATAGGTGGGGAGGGGATCGTTTCTAAGTACACGCATTATTATCGCTTTTGGAATGAACTGAAGAAATTTCATCATCTCAATGACGACTTTCTGTCGGATAGCAGCTATATAAAATATGATGGCCCTGCTATCCAGATAGAGATGGACGGAAAGAAGCGGAATGCGAAGATAGTAAGAAAGGCCAACTTTGCGGAAAACAAGCACAATCTAAAAATCAGTTTCTTGCCTTCGGAACGTAATTTGTTGTCGTCTATCCAGAATATCGAGAATTTGTACAGGTCAAAGGAGGTTGATGTGTTGTTCAATTATATTTTGGAATGGGGGGAGGCACGGGCGCAGTTTGATGCTGCGCATCCGCTCAACTTGGTTTTTGTTGACAGAATGAAGTATCACTTTGATGCCAAGAACGGTGATGTTTTGACTCTTTCCGATGGCCGCTCAAAAATCAAGCCGTATTATGCTTCGAGTGGTGTGCAGTCGGCTTTGCCTATACAGGTGCTGGCTACTTATCTTGCGGCTGAGGTGGGAACTGTGGCCAAAAAGAGTCCTGCAGAGTATTTGAAGCAATTTGACAATTTGGATCCTAAAAATGTAAAGGCTCTGCTCACGGAATGGAATAATTTCCAGAATCGGTCATCTTACCAGTCGTTTCACATGTTTGTTGAAGAGTTGGAGCAGAACTTGTTTCCAAAGGCTCAGTTTGAGCTTGTCAAGCTGTTGGTGGGCCTCTTAAAGCAGATGGAAAAGAAACCTACGGGATATAAGAGTACTGTGTTTTTGACAACGCACAGTCCGTACGTCTTGACGGCTTTGAATGTTATGATGTTGGCTTCGGTGGCTTATGGCAAATCTCCTGAGAGGGTCAGGGAGTTAGGGCTTGAGGAATATGTTCTTCCCTATGGCTCTTACTCGGCATATTGCATTAAGGACGGTCGTTTTGAGAGCATTGTCGATGAGGAGTATGATTTTATAAAGGGTGATTTCTTGGACTCTGTCTCGGAAATGGTAGATAGTTATACTTTTGAATTAAACTCAATCGTCTATGGAGACTCTGAAGGATAGGTTGAATAGCGCCGAGGGACAACCTGAACAAAGGTGGAACAAGAGAAAAAGTCTATCCGTAGGTGAGCGTGGGCAGACGTATAGAGTCGTGTTATCGAAAGAGTGTATGTCTGCAGTGTATGGGATAGATGGCGGCGTCATCAAGGATCTTCGTGTCCTGAAGTGTGATAAGTTGATCTTGGTTGATTTGGACAATCTGGCACTGTTTGAATTGTTTGTAGAGTTGAAAGGTGGTAATATTCAACATGCGATAGAGCAAGTAGAGGCAACGTTGACTAATCCCTTGTTTAAGGATCCTGCCGTCAAAGAAAGACAGGCGAGAATCATTGGTCGCAAGATACCAAGCAATACGGGTAATTCTATTACGGAACGAGCAAAGAAAAAGTTCATAGCAAGGTATAATTGCAGGCTGGAGTTTAAAACAGGACCTGCTGTTGAGGCTATTAAAATATGAACGAAACGGGAGGCGCAGAAGGATGAGTTGCGCGCTTTGACCTCAATGATCTTTATCCCTATCCGAGTGGCGGCGTAGCGCAGAGCGATACTGCGATGGGGAACTATTCAATTCTTTTTTTATTTTTTTGATCCTTGGTGCTTTCTGCCAAGTCGGTATGTCATCCTTGCAGCATGTGGGGGTGGCTATGGTGGCGTGATGGTATGGGGCTGAGGACGCATTGTATTGAATCATCATTTGTACTAAAATATTATTTCAACTATGGAAAGAAAAACGATTTATCTTTGTCTTGCCCACATGAGTGAGGCGGGTTTGGAACAGAAATATGTGAAGGAGGCGTTTGACACCAACTGGGTGGTGCCGATGGGCCCGAACGTGAATGCTTTCGAGGCGGACCTGGAGGCGTTTGTCAACAGCGGGAAGGATGGCGCCGCGGATTTGGACAGAAAGGTGGTGTGTCTCTCGGCTGGCACGGCTGCTGTCCACCTGGCGTTGATAGGCTGTGGTGTGAAGGCTGGCGACGAGGTGCTGGTGCAGAGTTTCACGTTCTGTGCTTCTTCCCATCCGATCACGTATCTCGGGGCCAAGCCGGTCTTTGTGGGTTCGGAGGAGGAGACGTGGAACATGGATCCGGCCTTGCTGGAGCGGGCAATCCTTGATCGTAAGGAGAAGACGGGCCGCCTGCCGAAGGCGATTGTGCCCGTGGCACTCTATGGCATGCCTTACCGTATCGACGAGATCATGGCGATAGCGGAGAAGTATGGCATCCCCGTGGTGGAGGATGCTGCCGAGGGTATGGGATCGCGCTTCGACGGTCGGGTGCTGGGCACGTTTGGCCGCTATGGTGTGCTCTCGTTCAACGGCAACAAGATGATTACTACCTCGGGTGGTGGTGCACTGGTCTGTCGCAATGCGGAGGAGGCCAACGAGGTGATGTGGTATGCTACGCAGGCGCGGGATGCTTATCCTTACTACCAGCATACGGCGATCGGCTACAACTATCGCATGTCGAACGTCTGTGCGGGAATTGGCCGTGGACAGATGACGGTGCTGGACGACCACATTGCTCACCACAAGCATGTGCAGGGGCTCTACGAGGAGCTGCTGGCGGAGGTGCCGGGCGTGCATATCCATCGGCAGCCGGCGGATCCTCGCTATGACGCCAACTTCTGGCTTTGTGCTGCGACGCTGGACGAGGACGTGAGGATCCAGGGGCAGGAGAATGCTTACAAGGAGGTGGTGAAGACGGCCGTGGGTGGTGCCGCGGGTGTGATCCATGCGGTGGACACGGCTGTGACGGACTGCCAGCCCAATGACAATATCGAGGCGCTGCGCGTGTTTATGCTTTCGAAGCGGGTGGAGTGTCGTCCGCTGTGGAAGCCAATGCATAAGCAGCCGGTCTATGAGGGTGCGCCGGTCTATACCAACGGTATCGAGGAGCAGCTCTTCAAGGTGGGCTTCTGTCTGCCCGCGGGTCCCTGTGTGACGGACGATGACGTCCGCTATATCGTGGACTGCATCAAAGAGGCGATCGTGCAGTAGCTTGAGGTGTAGAATGGTTGCGAAAGGTTGAGTCAAGCAACCTCAGATTATTTTGTTCAGATGGCTGATGCTGAATGGGGTAAAATGTGGAATGCGGGAACCTTGAACGAAGAACGAATCGAGAGTTTTTGTTGCTGAATAATTTGCATGTGTCGGGAAAATGCCGTAATTTTGCGAGCACTTAGATCCTCTAATGGAGCGTGTGGATAGGATATGACGAAAATGTATAGCAAGCAACGACTTGAAAAGGTGGTTATCAAAGGTTATAAATCAATAAGCTTTGATAACCCTGTGACCCTTTCTCTTGGTTCTGTTAATCTATTGCTTGGGGCTAACGGTGCTGGGAAGAGTAATATAGTCAGCTTCTTCAAGATGCTGAATTATATGATGAGCAAATCGTTTGCGCGCTATGTAGAGACGGTCGGTACTGCAAACTCTTTGTTGCACTACGGTTCAAAGCGGACGCCTGGCCTGGAGGGAACTTTGACTTTTTCAGATGGGAAGTCAGAAGATGTATATCACTTCAGGCTCTCTAATGCTGCCCCTGATCGCTTGATCGTAACCGAGGAGACCATACGTTGGCACAGACAAGGCGAAGATAAACCTTATGAGGTGATATTGGAACCTGTGTTTAAGGAGTCTGCATTGGTTGACTGTCCAGATTCTGTGGCTAAGTCTATTTATGGGATGTTGTCAAACTGCAAGGTCTATCAGTTTCATGACTCTTCTGCTGCAGGCCCTTTGCGTCAGGCTTGCCCTGTAGTGACTTCTAACTACTTGCAGGCTCATGGAAACAATTTGCCCAGCTTCCTCTATTTCTTGCGCGAGAATCATAAGGACTCGTACGATCGTATCGTCAGTTATGTGAAAGATGTTGTGCCGCAGTTTGAGGACTTCTATTTGGAGCCAGTGGGCAGCACCATCTCGCTCAGGTGGATTGATAATTCTGCCACCGATTATGTGTTTAATGCTCATCAGTTCTCTGACGGTTCTATTCGTTTTATAGCTTTAGCAACTCTCTTGTTGCAATCGAAAGAAACGAAGCCCAATGTCATTATTTTGGACGAACCAGAGTTGGGCCTTCATCCTTATGCCGTGGCACAATTGGCTCAAATGGTAAAGGATGCGGCGGTCCATTCTCAGATAATTATAGCGTCGCAGAGTAAGGACTTGGTGGATTGCTTTGATATAGGCAATGTGTCGGTTGTTGAAATGGATGAGGAAGGACTGTGTACAACAGTGAAAACTTTGGACGAGGGGGATTATAAGCTATGGCTCGAACGTTATGCCATCAGCGAGCTGTGGGACAAGAACATCATTGGAGGACGACCAGTATGAGGGCTGTAATAATTCATGTGCTTTGTGAGGGACAAACGGAGCAAGGGTTTGTGGAGGAAGTGCTCAAGCCGTATTTGATAGAGCAAGGTGTTAGCTCCGTGAAGAGCGTCCTTGTGACTACTAATAAGAAGAAAAATGCCCGTGGAGGATTGGTGGCCTACCAGCATGCATTCGATGACTTGTCTATCTTGATGAAGTCTAATCGTGATGGTGAGTATGAGAAGCATGTCTTTACGACCATGTTCGACTTGTATGCGTTGCCCAATGATTTTCCAGGATATTCGGAGGCGAATTCCATAGGCGATAGATACGAAAGGGTCTTGTCATTTGAGAAGGCGTTTTCCAAGGCTGTTGCGTCTGAAAGGTTTATCCCGTACATACAGTTGCATGAGTACGAGGCTCTTGTCTTTTGTGGTTTGGATTATTTGCTGCAGATGTACAAGGGGTGTGAGAAAAGTATTGAAAAACTTAAGTTGGATTTGACAAAAGTAGATAATCCAGAGTTGATCAATGACAATCCGGCAACGGCTCCGAGCAAGCGAATCATCAAGGCCAACGAGGGCGAAAAGAAAAAGCGCTATAACTATGACAAGCCAAAAGCTGGAAAGTTTGTAGCTCAAAAAGTCGGTATGGAAACGCTTCGTTCCCAATGTCCACATTTCAACGAATGGGTAGAGAAGCTGATGTCCACATGTGACTGCGCGTGACCGTAGCAGTGTATGGATAGACCCTTGCTCTGAGAGTGGAAAGGCGTGAGTACATGGATTTTATGCTGAAGGATAATTGTACAGCATAAAATCCATGGGCGTGGTTTACACTCGATCTGAGGTCGTGATTTTTATTATTTGCGAAACGGCATAGAGGGGGATGACGCTGACATGGCGGGCGGTATCTCTGTCTTCTTTGTCGGTGTGGCTGAACGATCCGAAATTTTCTAATGAGCAGCGAATGGCTTCCGTGAGGTGCTTTTCGCGCATGAACGACCATAGGCTTTTCATGCCGCCTTGGCTTCCTGCCTTGACTTCGATGGGTAGGATCTGAAGGTGGAATGGTAGCAGATAGTCGATCTCTGCTAATGAGTTTTTGGACAGGCGCACCCAATAGTATAATTCATGTCGCAGGTTGGGGGTCATATAGTGAAGCATTTCCAACCCTACGACAAGCTCTGCTATGGTGCCCTTGTTGACAAGGTCGGCTGCCGTGGAGGTAAGGATCTGAGTGGCAAGCGTGGTCGTGTCTCCTGTCGTAATGCCCAAGAGGCGCAACATAAGGCCACAGTCGAAAAATAGGATCTTGCGATAGGAATGGTCTGCCTCGCTACCTAATGGAAGTCCGTTGGCGCTGGTATGGGTGACGGGAATGAGCAGTCCTGCGAGAATGAGAAGGTCGAGGGCGTTCTTGACCTCGATGTTCTTATAGTCGCCGACCTTGCTATAGACAAACTTTTTTGTGGCTTGTATGGCTGCGCTACGCAAGATGTTGCGAAGTAGATTGACGTCGGCTTTTTTCTTGTATTTTGGAAAGTCGTCCTCATAGCTCACAAGGATATCATCTTGTACTTCCTGGCAAAGAAGGTAGTTGTGGGTCTCAACCCATTTGGCAACACACTCGGGCATTCCTCCTACAAGCATGTATGTGCGAAGCAGATTGACCAACCTCTCGTGCAAGGGGTCGGAAGAGGGATAGGGGCAGAGGCTCCATTGCGGGCTTCGAGTAGCAGGTCTTCTTTGTTGGCAAGCAGAAACTCGTCGAAGGTCATTGGGTACATGAACATAGAATGGATTCTGCCTACCCCAAATGTCGGCAGTTCGGCAAGAGCGAACTCCAAGAGGGAGCCTGCTGCAATCACATGAAGTTTGGGCAGGTTTTCTTTGAAAAAGCGCAAGGACATGATAGCCTCGGGACACTCCTGTATCTCATCCATAAAGAGGAGCGTCTCGCCTTCTTCTATCCTTGACCCCGACAGGGCAGCAATCTGCATGACGATACGACTGACGTTGAGGTCGGGCTTGAAGATGGTTTTGTATTGTGGCTCCATCTCAAAATTGATCTCTACGTAGTTTTTGAATTGCTGGCCCAAATGGCGCACAGCAGAGGACTTGCCCACCTGTCGTGCTCCTCGAAGTAGAATAGGTTTGCGCGTGTCGCGAGAAGCCCATTCTGATAAATAGTGGTCTATGATTCTCTTGTAGTACATGGTGATGCGTAATTACTTGTATTTCAGGTGCAAAGGTAGTAAAAAGAAATTATCCAAACAAATAATTCGCTGAAAATCGCAATTTTCCAAAGAAATAATTGGTCGAAAATCGCAATTTTCCAAAGAAATAATTGGCTGGAAATCGCAATTTTCCAAAGAAATAAATTGTAGGGGATGTTTGTGCTAAAGCAGGATGTTATGAAGGAGAGGCAGCTTTACGATTATCAGCTTGATATGAAACGGCGGGTGGGTGAGGCCTTTGGGTCTCACCGCTCCGTGATGGTGCAGATGCCGACGGGTACGGGAAAGACGTGCCTGCTGGTGGCGTGTGTGCGTGCGTGGTTGTCGCAGAACGAGGGGACGGTGTGGATCGTGGTGCACCGCAGGGAACTGGTGGAACAGATCGTCGGGACGTTGCAGGAGGAGGAACTCGTGGGCAACCGGGTACGGGTCTTTCCATCCAGTGGTTGTCTCGGCACGAGGGAAAACTGGCGGAGAGGCCGGGCCTGCTGGTGATTGATGAGGCCCATCATGCTGTGGCGAAGACGTACAAGGCGGTGGTGGAGGCCTGTTCCGGGGCGAAGGTGCTGGGACTGACGGCCACGCCCTGCCGATTGACGCGTCGGGGATTCACGGACCTCTTCGAGGTGCTGCTGCAGTCGTGGCCTTACAATCGCTTTATCGCCGAGGGCCGTTTGTCGCTCTACGACTATATGTCGGTGAGGGCGGACAACGAGGACTGGCGGGTGGTGCGGTCGCTGGAGCGACGTGGGGCCGATGGCGACTTCTCGCTGCGGGAGATGAGCGAACGGCTGGACGTGAGGCCGAGTATCGGGCGGCTCTGCGACACAGTGTTGCGTTATGCGCGGGAGAAGAAGGGCATCGTCTATGCGATTGACATTCGTCATGCGGAGCATATCGCTGCGTACTATCGGGAACACGGTATTGACGCGGTGGCGATCAGCGCGAAGACATCAGGGGAGGAACGTTGTCGGTTGATAGAACAATTCAAGGCGGGAGAGATGCAGGTACTGGTGAACGTGGACCTCTTCGGCGAGGGCTTCGACTGTCCCGACGTGGAGTTTATCCAGTTGGCGCGGCCTACGCTCTCGCTATCGAAATACTTGCAGCAGGTGGGGCGTGGCATGCGTGTCTTTGACGGGAAGCGCTACTGTTTGATCCTGGACAACGTGGGGCTGTACCGCCTGTTTGGTCTGCCCTCGGAGGATAGGGACTGGCAGGCGATGTTTGAAGGGACGCTGGCTGGCAAGGCCCACCTCAAGCAGGCAGAGGAGCGGAGCGTGTATGCTGCCTTCTCGGTGTTGGGGGACTCGGGACGGACGGAGACGGCTGACGCACGGACGGAACTGGTGACGGTGATGACGCACGACGGCCAGCGCAACGAACTGGAGGCGGCTTATGCCTACCGAGTGGTGAGAAATGAGGCTGGAAGGATGGGCGTCGCCACGCTGGAGGGCGAGGAGGTGCTGCCGCCACGGTATGAGAAGGTGGAACTGCTGCCTTATGGTTTTGCCCGTCTGACGTCGCGGCGGAAGGTGGACCGGGAGCGTCCGTGGATGGACTTGCGCAATGGGCTGCGCTTTGCCGTGATGCCGACGGTGAGGCGGTGTGGCTTCCTGTCGTTTAGTACGGCGGACGGGCTGCGACTGTACCCACGGGTGGAGACGCGGCGGCTGCAGGAGACGGACTTCGTGACGCCAGGGGCTTTGCGCCACGGGCTGGCCGACGGTCTGCGCTTTCGTGACTTCTATATCCCGCCGACGGAGGGGAAACCAAGGATCTATGTGGTGAAGGACCAGATGGACAATCGGGTGCTGCTGGAGGCTGAGGACGGGACGCTCTGTCTGCGGACGGGCTGGGGCGTGCGGTTGGAGGCCATCACGCTGGCGGCGTGGAAGAAGGAGAAGGAACTGTGGCGACGCACGTTGCGATCCTTTGACAGGCAGGCGAAGCAGTGTGCGGACCGCAGGGTGTTTCCCTATACGGTGCGGGCGGAGGTTCTTCATGGTTATCACTTGTCCGACTACAAGGAGGTTTCGGACGTGCGTATCACGCGGAGCGGGAAGCAAGGCTATCATGTTTTCGTCTATGACGTGATGGAGCAGCGGTGGAAACCCGTGGGATCTTATCGGGAGATATTTCCTCCGGCCTATGGATTGCGGGTGGTGCGCAACTGGGAGGGGAGGTATCTCCTGCGCACGCAGTATTTTGAGAAGATCGGTGTGGGTGAGGAACCGCAGTTTGACTATGCGGAACTGCAGGATGATGCTTACCTATATATATATAAGGAGAAGGGACGGGCGTATTATGTGGATCTCGAGAGTGGGGTCTGCTTTGACAGCAAGCCGCAACTGGTGAGGATCGGTTTTATGCAGTTTCAGAAAGATGGCGACCTCTATTTCCCCTTTGACCCTCGACTGAGTGGACGCACACCTTATAGGCGGGGAGAGATCGTGGGGGGCGAGGAGATCTGCTTCGTGGGGGATAGTCTGGTGCTATTGAGGGATCATGCGGCGGTCTATTATATTCGCCAACGGTATAGCGATGGTTGTCGTTTCATCGTCAGCGAGCGGCGGCAGGACCGTGCCTTCGATGCCACCTACGACTTGTACTATGATGGTAGAGGGCCGGTGGTGTTGCAGCGGCGGGAGGCGAAATAACAACAATACTTCCTCATTATAGCCTGCTTATAGGGAAAACAACTTGAACAACTTTTACAACTAGTAACAACGCTTCGCGGGGACATCGTTCTTCGAGGCCCATGCTGACCACGGGTTGCTGCAAAGTAAACAACAAGAAACAACGCTTCGCCCGGACAGCAAGGATGCACACTCAAGGCGAAGCTGTTCCATTTCATGGCACTTTTTCTCGCCATGTGGAGAACCGAGAATTGGGGGTGAGTCAGAACAATGGTTTTGGCTCACCCCCAAGTTTTTTATGGGATATTGATGCGCTTGGCAATCACTGATTATTGTTTGTCGCTACGCTTGACCACTACCTTGTTGTTTTCTACCGTCAGGGTGAGGGTCACGTCGGAGTTGGAGCGTCCCTGGGCGAACTCGGCAAGGTGCTTGCCCTGGATGCCGGAGTATTTGAAGGCGTGCTGGTAGTTGGCAAAGTTTTGGTTGGTGTTGGTGCTCACGCCGTAGGCTTCGACGAGGGTGACGGTGTAGAGGTCGTTGTCCTGGGCCTGGTAGCCATCCTTCACCTTCCAGTTGAGTTTCACGTTGATGGTCATGGGAAACTCCGGCACGCGCATGGGGACGGAATAAAAGACGTAGTCGTGGAGACGGCCGGGCAGAACCATGGTGGAGGGGTCGAGCAAATACATCTCGTACTCCAGCATCTCGTCCAGTTTGCGATTGAAGGGGTCGTTGAGCGAGGTGGTGATGGGCGATCCCTTGCTCGGCGTGAGCGTAAGGGAGAAGTCGGACCACTGGAGGATGTCCTTGTTGAAGGCAAAGAGATAGGTGAACGTGCCCGAGGTGATAGGCTGCTGGGGCGTGTCGTCGTTGTCGTCGTCGCTGCAGGCGGTGAGCAGGCAGCAGAGGGAGGTCATGGCAAAGGCCATGATCAGGCTAAGGAATGATTTCTTTTTCATATTGATGATTCTAAATGATAGTTCGTCGTTGCTATGGTAAGCGGCCTCACTCGCTGATGCGGAGGACGCGGATGCCTGTATTGTGGGCCCGGGCGGCAAGGTAGGCGAAGAGCGTCTCCTTGGGTTCCACCACTTGGTGGCCGTTCTTCTTAAGGCTCGATGCGTTGAGAAGGTAGAGGCCATCTTCGTGCCAGACGGCGATGCCCAGATGGCTGGCGTCGAGTCCGGCTTTGTTGGTGACGAGTCCGAGGATGTCGCCGTCGCGTACCACCTGTCTGAGCGCTGGGTCTTTGAGGCGGCCCTTGGGAATGTAGGTGACGGTCTTGCCAAGCCACGCCTTTTCCTGTTGGGCGATGGTTTTCACCCGTTCGGGATGGTGGCGGAGCATATCGTAACTGTCGGCATGGGTGCTCATATAGTCAATGCGGAGGCGCTGGCGACCCGTGAAAAGGGTGGACGGGGCGTGTATCTCCTGGAGCAAGCCCTTGCGCTCGTTGTCGCTCACCCACCACTGGAAATAGTGTAAGCGACCACAGTAGTCCACCTTTCCGCTCATATAGCGAATGAGCTGGGCATCGCGGCAATAGTCGGCAAAGGAAGTCTTGCCCGCAAAGGTACAGCGGGCCAGGGCGAGAACGGCCTCGACATAGGTGGTGCAGTCGAGCTCGTGGAGGTTGATGACCATCTGCTCGGTGTCGGACCGGTCGAGGGTATGGGCCACATAGGGCACGCCGATAAACTGGCGGGCGATCCAAAGGATGGTCTTCTCCTTGCCCCAGGCGGCATAGTGGTCGTGGGTGGTACGGAGGATGCGCTCCACCAGCTGGCGGTCTTCTCGCGTGGCGTCGGGCAGTGGCGCGGCGATGGTGTCGTGGACCTGGTTGTTGCGGGCCACCGTGTCGGTAGCCTGGGTGGAGTCGACAGGCTGAGGCGTAGGGTCGGCCTGTTCCTTTGCTCCCGAGGCATGGCCGCATCCGGCGAGCGAGAGGGTCAGGCAGAGGGTGGTGAGGAGGATTCTCATTTTTTCTTTCCTTTGCGGTTCTTTTTCTTGTATTTGTGGCCGAAATTGAACCCCACATAGACATTGAGCGTGCCAAAGAGGTTTTCGGTCTCGAAGTTTTCGCAGCGGTACTTGAAGGCGTGGGTGACGATACTCATGCCCGAATACCACCTCATGTTATTATAGACCACGGCGAAACGGAAGGTACCGTCGAGGTTGAGGTTCTTGGCCGTGAAGTCGCGGAAGGACAACCATTTGCCCTGCACGTCGCTTCGCGTCTTCTTGTAGGAGAGGCCGATGCAGAGCGAGGCGTCGAGGAGCCAGTTGCGGGCGAAGACCCAGTTGTAGGCATAGCCGCCCGAGATATTGATGTCGTCGTAGTGGAACGTGGAGCTCTCTCGCGTAGAGTCGTATTCCTCGGCAATGATACGGCGGCCGGTGCGGGAGGCGATGAGGTCGTCGAGAGCCCGCCAGTCCACCGTGACGTTCTGGTTGCTATAGCCGATGCCGATGAGTGGCGATCCTGCCGAGCGGCGCTGCACGGTGCTCTGGCTGAAGGCGGCGGGGTAGGAGAACTTGCGGTGGTTGAAGATATAGTAGGCGTTGAAGCCCTTGTTGCTGGTGGTGACGCCACCAAACTTCACGTCGCGCAGGGGGGCGGTATTGAAATCGTCGCCGAAATAGCTGTTTCGGATATAGTAGCCGTCGCCCGTTTTGCGGTAGTAGAGGTCGAGGCCGATCTTGTTGCTATAGAGGCTGAGGTTGAAGTCGGTGCGGTCGTTGACCTCGTCGTAGAGGTGGGTGACGTCGATGGTGTAGCCGATGAAGATCCAGCGGTAGCCGAAGTAGGGACCGACACGCAGCGACATATTGGGGGCGAAGGTGACGGAGTAGCCGAGGTTGGACTGGATGCGGTACAGCTCGTAGGTGTTCGTGTTCTGGATCATGAACGCGTAGTTGTATCGCTGCGGCTCGATATAGGTGGTATCGACCTTGTTGAGTTTGCGGATGTTGTGCTTCAGCCAGCTTTTTTCCCTTTTCTGCTGTCTGCTCAGGTCGGGGCGCATCCATGTGACAGTGTCTCTCCTCGGAGTCTCGCAGAGCGTGTCGGCAGCCCACGATAGGTCTGTCCCCCTGGCGGTAATGGTGGCGAGGGGGAGCAGGAGGCAGAGGAGGACTATGATGCGTAGCGGGTTCGTGATGGGAGAATCAGCGTTGGTGGGTTAGAACTTGCCGAGGATGCGGTCCAAGGCCCAGTTGGTGGGTGTGGCGCTGAAGCTGTCGCAATCGCAGGTGCCAATGCCCTGGATGTCTTCGATGACGCTGCGGATGATCGGCAGTTGGACCAGGGACGGGCGGGGAATGTCGATCTCCTGCACGCCCTCGTTGGTGTAGAGGTGGATGGGCTGGGGAGTGAAGACCGAGAAGGCCAGACGCCCCTTGGAACCGAAGACCTCGATGCGGTCGTCGCGTCCGCTCTCGTGGGCGCAGAAGCACCAGGCACCACTGGCGGTGAGTCCGCTCTCAAACTCCATCACGGCATTGACCGTGTCCTCCACGGCATAGAGACCGCCGCGGTTGGCCTTGTAGCCGTGGGCTTTGGTGATGATGCCGAAGTAGTCCTGGAGGAGGTCGATCTGATGGGGGGCAAGGTCGTAGAAGTAGCCACCACCGGAGATGCTGGACTGGAGACGCCAGGGCAGCGAGCCAGTCTGGGCGTCTTGGGGTTTGGGGGGAGCGATGAGGCGTACCTGCACGGTCATGATCTTGCCCAGCACGCCGCTGTTGATGAGGGTCTTCACCTTCTTGAAATAGGGAAGGTAGCGGCGGTAGTAGGCCACATAGCAGCGCACGCCCGTCTGTTCGGAGATATGGTTGATGCGGATGCAGTCCTCATAGCTTGCGGAGAGGGGCTTCTCGACGTAGCACGGTTTGCCGGCACGCATGGACATGATGGCAAACGTGGTGTGGGCGGCAGGAGGTGTGGCGACATAGATGGCATTGATGTCGGGGTCGAGGATCAGCTCCTGTGGGTCGGTGTACCACTTGCGGACATGGTGTCGCTCCGCATACGATCGCGCTTTGGTCTCGTTGCGGCTGAAGACAGCCTCGACATGAGAACCTTCCACCTCGTTGAAGGCGGGGCCGGACTTCTTCTTCGTCACCTCGCCGCATCCTATGATGCCCCATCTGACTTCTTTCATCTTGCCTAAGTATTTGTTCGTAGCGTGGCGTGTGGATAGGAAGGAAGGGGTGGGGTGCTGCATGGAAAAGACCCCTCTCCTCGTACCGTTGGCCACAGAAGTAGGTGCAAATTTACACATTCCGCCAATCAGCCACGCATGGCCGTAATTTTTTGTAACTTTGCAAAAAGATAGGCTGCATTCGGCCATTTGAAAACACGTTTTCATAGGCTCGTTTGCACTACTTCTTATATAAAAATAGAACGCAAGATGATAATAAAGAAAGCCGAATACACGATCTCCTCGCCGCGGGAGAGTATGTGTCCGAAGGACACCAAGCCCGAGTTTGCCTTTATCGGACGATCCAATGTGGGCAAGTCGAGTCTGATCAATATGCTCACCAACCGCAAGGCTTTGGCCAAGACGTCGTCGAAGCCGGGCAAGACCTTGCTCATCAACCACTTCATTATCAACAACGAGTGGTATCTGGTGGACCTTCCGGGATATGGCTACGCCCAAGGGTCGAGCACGAAGTCGTCGCAACGCCGCCTGGAGCAGATGATCGCGGGTTATATCCTCCAGCGCAAGCAACTCGTCAACCTCTTTGTCCTCATCGACATCCGCCACGAGCAGCAGCGCATCGACCGCGAGTTTGTCGATTGGCTGGGCGAGAGCGGGGTGCCGTTTTGCATCGTCTTCACCAAGTCGGACAAGTTGACGGCTGGCAAGGCGCGGGCCAATGCGGAGCAATGGATGCACGCCCTGGAGGACCGCTGGGAGTCGCTGCCCCCTTACTTCATCACGAGCTCGTCGAAGCACGAGGGAGGCGAGGCCGTGCTCGACTATATCGAGCAGTGCATCCACATGGATGAGGCTGCTACGGAGGACGCTCCTGATGTTGCTGCTGAGGCTGCCCCGAAGGACGCCGTGAATGATGCAGCAGGGGACGCTGCGAAGGAAGCTGCAGAGGCGGAGAACGCGACGGAGGCAGAATAATCATACGATCATCAAGAACCAGTCAGACTATGGAATCATATTTGGACGTCCAGCATCTCACGAAGAGTTTTGGAGAGAAGGTGCTTTTCGACGACATGAGTTTCTCGGTGTCGGAGGGACAGAAGGTGGGGCTTGTGGCGCGCAACGGCACGGGCAAATCGACCCTGCTCTCCATCCTCCACAGCGACGAGGGCTACGACGCGGGACAGATCGTCTATCGCAACGATATCCGCGTGGGGTATCTGGAGCAGACGCCGCATTTCAATCCTACGGACACCGTCCTCGACGCCTGCTTCAACCACGAGGGCAATCCCGAGAAGGTGCTGCGGGCCAAGCAGGTGCTGACGCAGTTGCGCATCGAGGACCTGGAGCAGAAGGTGGGCGAACTGAGTGGTGGACAGTTGAAGCGGGTGGCCCTGGCCAACGTGCTGCTGCTGGAGCCCGACTTTCTGATCCTCGACGAGCCGACCAACCACCTCGACCTCGAGATGATAGAATGGTTGGAGGGCTATCTGCGGCGAGGTAACAAAACGCTGCTGATGGTGACGCACGACCGCTACTTCCTTGACGAGGTGTGCAACCTGATCCTGGAGATCGACGACGAGACCATCTATACCTACCGCGGCAACTACTCCTACTATCTGGAGAAGCGCCAGGAGCGCATCGACAACGCGCGGGCGGAGATAGCAAGGGCCAACAACCTGTACAGAAAGGAACTGGACTGGATGCGCCGGCAGCCACAGGCGCGCGGACACAAGGCGCGCTACCGAGAGGAGGCGTTCTACGACCTGGAGGCAAAGGCAAAGCGCAGGATCGAGGAGCGCCAGATGCGTCTGAAGAGCTCGAGCGTCTATATCGGCAGCAAGATCTTTGAGTGTCAGTATGTGTCGAAGGCCTTTGAACGGGCTGACGGCACGCAGAAGGTGATCCTAAAGGACTTCTACTACAACTTCGCGCGCTTCGAGAAGATGGGCATCGTGGGCAAGAACGGCACGGGAAAATCGACCTTCGTCAAGATGCTGCTGGGCAAGGTGGAGCCGGACGGAGGACGTTTCGACATCGGCGACACCGTGCGCTTCGGCTATTTCTCGCAGGAGGGACTGCAGTTTCGCGAGGACCAGAAGGTGATCGACATCGTCAAGGACATTGCCGACTATATCGACCTCGGAGGCGGACGCCACATGACGGCATCGCAGTTTCTCAACTACTTCCTCTTCCCGCCCGAGATGCAGCACAACTACGTGGCGAAACTCAGTGGTGGCGAGCGGAGAAAGCTCTATCTCTGCACGGTCTTGATGCGCAATCCCAATTTCCTCGTGCTCGACGAGCCGACCAACGACCTCGATATCCAGACGCTCCAGGTGCTGGAGGAGTATTTGCAGGACTTTCCAGGCTGCGTGATCGTGATCTCCCACGACCGCTACTTCACCGATAAGGTGGTGGACCATCTACTGGTCTTCCATGGCGAGGGCGACATTCAGGACTTCCCAGGCAACTACACGCAGTATCGCGACTACCAGAAGCTCAAGAGCAAGGAGGAGGACGACCGCCGTCAGGAGGAGAAGAAGCCGAAGCGCGAACGGGCCGACTACCGCAACGAGACGCGCCGGAAGATGACCTACAAGGAGAAGATGGAGTTTGAACGGCTGGAGAAGGAGATGGGTGAGCTGGAGCAGGAGCGCGAGCAACTGGAGGCTGCCCTCTGTTCGGAACGCTCTCCATCGACGAACTGACGGAGAAGAGCAAGCGGCTGCCCGAGGTCAAGGAGTTGATTGACGAGAAGGAAATGCGCTGGCTGGAGCTGTCGGAGATCGGCGGCTGAGCAGTACGGACAACGCTTTGCAAAAGAAAAACCCGTCGCGCGGTACTCTAAGGGCCGTGCGACGGGTTGTTTTATCTATGTTTGGGGTCATAGGTTGCATTCGTATGAAAAGGGGAGGACTCATTAGCGGTGTCCGCCAAAGGATCCGTGGGATCCGCCAGAGTTGCCGCCACCACGGGGGCTGCCACTACGCGGACTGCTCGGCGTGGGGCGAGAGGGACGCGTCGGCGCGGTGAAGGTGGAACGCGGCTGGCTGGGGTTGGAACGGGAACCACCGAAGGAGCGCGGCGAACTGGGAGAAGTGCGCTGAACGCCCGTGGCGGGACCATACTGGCCGCTGCCGTTGTATCTTCTCGACGCTGAGGGCCGCTGCTGCGAACCATTGGGGTTGGGGCGTCTCACCGTCGTGCGGGTGCTGCTCTCGCGGCGACCTTGTACGCTGCCGTAGGGCTGGCTGCCGTTGTACGGGCGATGGTCCTGGCCGCCGTAGGAGGGACGGTCGGTCTGACTGCCAAAGGAGGGGCGGTCGTGCTGATTGCCAGCCACCATGTGGCCGTCGCGATATCTGTAGCCATGGCCGAAGTCGCCTCGACCGAAACCATCGCGCATTCCGCCACGAGGACCGGGACCGCCATAGTGGCGACCGTGGTACCAGCTGCGGCCTCCGTTGTGATGCCAGGCGTGATCGCCACGATAGACACCGTAGAAGGTGGGGCGGCCGAAATAGTAGTAGTCGCGGTGGGGATAGCGGGCGTAGATGGCGAAGTGCCAGCATCCGGTGTCCCAATAGAGCGGGCGATAGAAGTAGGCGGCGTCGCAGAAGGCACGATACTGCCACTCCAGGAGGACGTAGCTCATGTCGAGGTTGCGCCACCGCCAGTAGTTGCCGGCAAGGTCATCCACCGTGTTGATGCTCATCAAGTAGTCGAGGTTGATCTCGTAGGCGGCTTCATATTGCGCTTCGCTGAGGTTCAACTCGTAAGCCATCTTGTCGGTCAGGAACAATGCCTGCTGGCGTGCTTGCTCGTAGCTCATGGCGCTGGACGGCAAGGCGAGCAGGAGCAGGGCAGCCATGGTGAACAATAACTTCTTCATCTTTATTCCTTGGTTAAAATGTTAGACTTCCGTTTGATGTGACCCTTTCTTGGGTTCACGATGCAAAATAACGAAGAAAAAACGAGCCTTGCAAAGGATTTTCCCTAACTTGGCGGGGATTTCCCCTATCGTTGTCAAGAGCGCGGGATGTGGCGTGGAGGCTAAATAAGGTGAAATGGGCAGCGTTTATTTGCCTATCTCGATGAAAAAATGTAATTTTGCAAACCGTAATCAGAGAATCAGGAATCGCATTTTAGTATGAAACTATCCAACAGATTGGCTTTGCTCGCACTTCTCCTGCTCCTTCCGCTGGCGCTCTGCGCACAGAAGAAGCAGATACAGACTGCGCGCGACCAGGTGAAGTCGGGCAAGGACCTCGCCAAGGCCGTCGCCTCGATGCAGGGACTGCTGAGCGATTCCGCCAACCGTCAGAACCCGCGTATCTGGCTGGTGCTCTGCGACGCGCTGAAGGCGCAGTATGAGCAGAGCAACGAGCGCCTCTACCTCAAGCAGGCCACGGACACGACGACGATCTTCTCGCTGACGATGCGCCTCTTCGAGACGCTCTCGGCTTTCGACAGTCTCGACGTGAGGCCCGACAGCAAGGGAAGGGTGCGCGCCGAGCACAGGGAGCGCCATGCGGCCTTCCTCCACTCCATCCGCCCCAATCTCTTCAACGGCGGCGTCTTCTACACCCGCAAGCGCCAGTATGCCGAGGCCTACCGCTTTTACGAGACCTATATCCAGAGCCAGAACTGGCCCATCTTCACAGGCTACGACTATGCGGACCGCGACCCGCTGCTGCCTCATGCCGCCTACTGGGCGATGTACTGTGGCTACAAACTGGGGGCAGCGGATCAGATCATCCGCTACCAGGACTTGGCGGAGCGCGACACGAGCATGCTCAACTTCGTCAGGCAGTATCAGGCCGAGGCCTACCTGCTCCAGGGGGACTCGACGCGCTACGTGGAGGCCCTTCGGGACGGTTTCGACCGCTATCCCAACTTCTCCTTCTTCTATCCGAGGCTGATCGCCTACTATGAGCGCCACGGCGACCACGACTCGTCGCTGGTGGTGGCAGACCGGGCGCTGGAGGCCGACTCCACGAGTGTGCTCTTCCGGTTGACGAAGGGATCGATACTCCTCAATCTGGGCCGCTACGACGACTGCATCGCGATCTGCAAGGGACTGCTGGAGCAGAACGACTCGCTGGCGGACGCCCATTTCTATATCGGACTGGCCTACTTCAACCAGGCCATCGACTTGGACATCGTGGAGCAGCGGCACCGAGAGAAGCGACAGGAGATCACGAGGCTCTACAAGGAGGCGCTGCCCTACCTGGAGCGCTACCGGGCCTTGGCCCCCGACCAGCGAAACCGCTGGCTGCAACCGCTCTACACGATCTACCTGAAGCTCAACATGGGGGAGGAGTTTGACGAGATCAACAAACAATAACCGAATCAGAACAACAGAACAAAGATGAACAAGATACATACGCTGGCCGACCGTATCGGTATCACGCTGACGCCGATGCAGGAGACCGTGGCCGACCGATTGCTCCATACGGACCGCAACGTCGTGGTCCTCTCGCCGACGGGATCGGGCAAGACCTTTGCCTATCTGCTGCCGCTGGTGGCCATGATCGACGCGACGCGGCAGGAGGTGCAGGCCGTGGTTGTGGTGCCGGGACGCGAGTTGGCGCTGCAGTCGCAGCAGGTGCTGGAGTCGATGCGCACGGGACTGCGCTCGATGGCGGTCTATGGCGGCCGCCCCACGATGGAGGAGCACCGCAAGATGCGCGAGGTGCGCCCGCAGGTGGTCTTCGGCACGCCGGGCCGTCTCAACGACCATATCGACAAGGGCAACCTGGAGGCGGAGACCGTGGGCGTGCTGGTCATCGACGAGTATGACAAATGTCTCGAAATGGGATTCCAGGCCGAGATGAGCCGTCTCGTGGCGAGTTTGCCGGCAGTGCGCCGCAAGGTCCTGCTCTCGGCGACAAGGGCCGAGGAGGTGCCAGCCTTCATGCGCAATGCCTTGAAGGGCGCACCCGAGGTGGTCGATTTCCTGCCTGGCGACGAGGTGGTCTCCGATCGCGTACTAATAAATAAGGTGAAAAGCGAGGAGCGCGACAAGTTGCCCGCCCTGCTGCAGTTGCTCTGCCAGTTGGACGAGGGCAAGACGGTGGTCTTCCTCAACTATCGTGACGCCGTGGGCCGCGTGGCCGACTACCTGGCCGAGGCGGGTTTCGACGTGAGCAGCCTCCATGGCGGACTGGACCAGCGGGAGCGCGAGCAGGCGGTCTATCGCTTTGCCAACGGGAGCGCCAACGTGCTGGTGAGCACAGACCTGGCGTCCCGCGGACTCGATATCCCCGACATCAGCCATATCATCCACTACCATCTGCCCGAGACCGAGGAAGCCTATATCCACCGCACGGGCCGCACGGCGCGCTGGGACAAGCAGGGCGCTACCTTCTTCCTGCTGGGTCCCGAGGAGGAGTTGCCCGCTTATGTCGAGGCCGAGATCCACGACTACCAGCTTGACGGCGGTCAGCATCCCGTGCCACGGGCCACGATGGCTACCTTGTATATAGGAAAAGGCAAGAAAGACAAGGTCTCGAAGGGCGATATCGTGGGTTTCCTCTGCAAGAAGGGCGGACTCAAAGCCACGGAGATCGGACGCATCGACGTGATGCAGCGCTATGCCTATGCCGCAGTGGCAAAAAGTAAACTCGCTACGGTTCTCAAAATGACAAGTGGAGAGAAAATCAAGGGAATCCGTACGGTAGTGGAGGAAATCAAGTGAAACGCGTGACCAAATGTAAACTGTGCTGGGGCGCAACACGGCCTGTCCCCATGTCGCAGCTTACAGTTTGATTGACAAAAAACGCTAAAATATTTGGCCGTGTGGAAATAAAGCAGTAAATTCGCAGTCGAAACATCAATCAATTCAATTAATACTTTAGAGATGAAGAAGTACAATTTCTATGCAGGCCCGTCGCTTCTGCCGCGCGAGGCCGTCGAGAACACTGCAAAGCAGATCCTGGATTTCAACGGTATGGGCGTATCTTTGATGTGCGTTAGCCACCGTAGTCCGGCTTTCCAGGCCGTTATGGACGAGACCGTCGCTCTCATCAAGGAGCTGCTCGACATTCCCGAGGGCTACTCAGTGCTCTTCCTTGGTGGCGGTGCTTCTACGCAGTTCATGCAGATCCCTGCCAACTTCCTGATCAAGAAGGCTGCCTATGTCAACACGGGTGTGTGGGCAAAGAAGGCCCTCAAGGAGGCTAAGCTCTTCGGTGAGGTGATCGAGGTTGCCTCTTCAGCTGCCGACAACTACAGCTACATCCCCAAGAACTACGACGTTCCTGCTGACGTGGACTACCTCCACGTTACGACCAACAATACGATCTACGGTACGGAGCTCCTTAAGGACCTCGACGTCAATGTGCCGATGATCGCCGATATGTCTTCTGATATCATGAGCCGCCCGGTCGATGTGTCTAAGTACAAGGCTATCTACGGTGGTGCTCAGAAGAACATGTCTATGGCCGGTGTCACCTTCGTGATCGTCAAGGACGACGAGCTTGGCAAGGCTCCGCGCGAGTTGCCTACGATGGTTGACTATCGCACCCACGTGGACAAGGGTTCTATGTTCAATACGCCTCCTGTGGTGCCTATCTACTCTCTGCTTGAGACGGTCCGTTGGGTGAAGGCCCAGGGTGGTGTCAAGGAGATGGAGCGTCGCGCTATCGAGCGTGCTGACATCCTTTACGGAGAGATCGACCGCAACCGCTTGTTCCGTGGTACCGTCGCCGAGGAGGATCGTTCTCGCATGAACATCTGCTTCGTCATGAACGACGAGTACAAGGAGCTGGAGAAGCCGTTCTTCGACTTCGCTACCGAGCGTGGCATGTTGGGTATCAAGGGTCACCGTTCAGTCGGTGGTTTCCGTGCTTCTTGCTACAACGCTATGTCTGTCGAGGGTGTTCAGGCACTCGTCCAGGCTATGAAGGACTTCGAGGCACAGCACTAATTTTTAGAAACATGAGTGAGACGGGGGAGCAGCAGTTTCCCTGTCTCCTTATTATAACAGACTTATATAATCAATACATTCAATGAAAGTTTTAATTGCAACTGCTAAGCCGTTCGCAGCTGAGGCTGTACAGGGCATCAAGAAGGAATTTGAGGGCACGGGCCACGAGGTAGTGCTCCTGGAGAAATATGAGACCAACGAGCAGCTCCTCGACGCTGTCAAGGACGTGGACGCCATGATCGTTCGCTCCGACAAAATCACCGCTGAGGTCCTTGACGCCGCCAAGAACTTGAAGATTGTCGTTCGCGCTGGTGCCGGCTTCGATTCTATCGACTGCCAGTATGCCAAGGAGAAGAACGTCGTCGTCGAGAACACGCCGGGTCAGAACGCCAACGCCGTGGCTGAGCTCGTGATGGGTATGCTCGTCTATGTGGCTCGCAACCACTTCAATGGCAAGTCTGGCCATGAGCTCATGGGCCGTCGTCTCGGTCTGCTCGCTTTCGGTAATGTAGGTCGCAACGTGGCCCGCATCGCCAAGGGCTTCGGCATGGAGGTGTCTGCTTACGACGCTTTCGTTCCCGCTGAGGCTATCGAGAAGGAGGGTGTACACGCTTGCAAGGATCAGAAGGAGCTCTTCGAGATCAGCGACGTGCTTTCTCTCCACATCCCCGCTACGCCGGAGACCATCAAGAGCATCAACTATGACATGGTCAACCTGATGCCGAAGGGTGGTATCCTCGTCAACGCTGCCCGCAAGGAGGTGATCGACGAGGAGGGCCTGCTGAAGCTGATGAACGAGCGTGAGGATCTCCGCTACATCGCCGACATCATGCCCGACATGGACGAGGAGTTTAAGAAGTTTGGCACGCGCTACTTCGCTACGCCGAAGAAGATGGGTGCTCAGACCGCTGAAGCCAACATCAACGCTGGTATCGCTGCTGCCCGTCAAATCAACGCCTTCTTCACGGATGGCTGCACCAAGTTCCAGGTAAATAAGTAATCATCTTTTTTTAATAGTCCCCTTTTCCCTGTTCTTGCGAGCGGGGGAATGGGGCGTTTTTTTTCAATATTTTATATGGCAATTATTAAACCGTTCAAGGGCGTTCGCCCACCGAAAGAATATGTAGAGCGTGTAGAGTCGCGTCCTTACGACGTCCTCGATTCAGACGAGGCTCGCGCCGAGGCTGGTGACAACGAGATGAGTCTCTACCACATCATCAAGCCGGAGATCAACTTCCCCGAGGGTACCTCTGAGTACGACCCGCGCGTCTATGAGAGCGCCAAGGAGCACTTCAAGATGTTCCAGGAGAAGGGATGGCTCGTCCAGGACAAGGAGGATCACTACTACATCTACGCTCAGACGATGAACGGCCACACGCAGTATGGTCTCGTCGTGGGCGCCTATGTGGAGGACTACATGAATGGCGTGATCAAGAAGCATGAGCTCACCCGCCGTGACAAGGAGGAGGACCGCATGAAGCACGTTCGCGTCAACGACGCCAACATCGAGCCGGTGTTCTTCGCCTATCGCGACAACCAGACCCTCATCGACCTCTGCAACCGCTACGCTCAGACGGAGCCGGAAGTATGACTTCATCGCTCCGATCGACGGTTTCCGCCATCAGTTCTGGGTGATCAGCGACAAGAACGACATCGACACCATCACCAAGGAGTTTGCCGAGATGCCGGCTCTCTACATCGCCGATGGTCACCACCGTTCTGCTGCTGCTGCCCTCGTAGGTGCTGAGAAGGCTAAGCAGAACCCCAACCACACGGGCAAGGAGGAGTACAACTACTTCATGGCTGTCAGCTTCCCCGCAAGCCAGCTGACGATCCTCGACTACAACCGCGTCGTTCGCGACCTCAACGGTATGTCTTCTGAGGAGTTCCTCTCTGCACTGCAGGTCAACTTCACGGTAGAGGACAAGGGCACGGAGATTTACAAGCCGGCTCGCCTCCACGAGTTCTCACTCTATCTCGACGGCCACTGGTACGCCCTCAACGCCAAGGAGGGTACTTACGACGACAACGATCCTATCGGCGCTCGACGTAGATATCTCCAGTCGTCTGATCCTCGACGAGCTGATGAACATCAAGGATCTCCGCTCTGACAAGCGTATCGACTTCGTGGGTGGTCTCCGTGGCCTCGGCGAGTTGAAGCGTCGTGTCGATAGCGGTGAGATGCGCTGGGCTCTGGCTCTCTATCCTGTCTCAATGAAGCAGATCATGGACATCGCCGACAGTGGCAACATTATGCCGCCGAAGGCTACCTGGTTTGAGCCGAAACTCCGCTCTGGCTTGATCATCCACAAGTTGGAGACAGAGGATTGATCATCTTTTTGATGATTAATGATTAATAGATTGTTTAGTCCGCAGTCCTCTCTCTTGGGGCTGCGGATTTTTTCCAATCTCTAATTTTACAGAATGGCAGATACCTACAAGACCGTTTCCAAGGAAGTCTGCGAGGGATTTTATTCCGAAAAGCGGAGCAAGTTTCTCGCCTTTGTGCATCATGTTGACTCTGTCGATGAGGCTATGACCATCGTCAAGGAGTATAGGAAGAAATACTATGATGCGCGCCACTGTTGCTATGCCTACGTCCTGGGATCGGACCGTGCCGATTTCCGTGCCAACGACGACGGCGAACCTTCCTCCACGGCGGGCAAGCCCATTCTTGGCCAACTCAACCGGCTGGAGCTCACCGATGTCCTGGTCGTGGTCATCCGCTATTATGGTGGCGTCAACCTGGGCACGGGAGGACTTATCGTGGCCTACCGCACGGCGACGGAGGATGCACTTTCCAAGGCCGTCATAGAAGAAAAATTTGTGGAGGAGCGCATCACCTATCGTTTCACCTATCCGATGATCAATGCCGTCATGCGGGTGGTCAAGGAGACGGGAGCGCGTATCGTCAGCCAGTCTTTCGACAACGACTGCGAGATAGTCCTCTCCATTCGCCAGAGTCTGGCCGAAGGCCTTCAGGCGCGCTTGGACAAACTCTCCTTTGAATAAATCGTAATAATCATCAAGTATGGACTAGTTTCTCTATTCCCTCTTGTATATCATCGTACTGGTGGTATTTATTGCGATCGCTATCCCCATTATTGGCACGATCTTGGGCATTTTGTTGGTGTTCTTCGGCAGTTGCTATGACGATTTCACGGGGTCGCACGATTTCTTTATGTGGTGGTTCAGTTAATTTCTCCATTTTTTGCCCCATACATTTGGTCGTTACAAATAAAGTGTTTACCTTTGCATGAGAAATAGATAGTTAGTGGTTGCAAAGTCTAAGAGTTTTACTCTTATTGACCCGCAAGCAATATCAATCAAAGGGGTGACTTCTCCTTCAAAAGGGTTTGGCTTCTCCTTCAAAAGGTGTTACTTCTCCTTCAAAAGAGTGGACTGATCTCTCATCCAGGTTGACTGATCCTTCGAAGAGGTTGACAGATCTCTCAAAGAGGTTGTTGACAGGATTTCACAAAGGGCTGGCGACAGTTCTGTCTTAATGAGCAGAAAGAGTTTCCACCCGTAGTTTTTGGAAAGTTGGCAGAGTGACCGAATGCGCTGGACTCGAAATCCGGTATACCCATTACGGGTATCGGGGGTTTGAATCCCTCACTTTCCGCAAGTATTAGAATGGTTCCTACCCATGTTGATGTAGCCAAAAGGGAACGCAAAAGAAAAGCGCAAAATTATGGCAAAGAAAAAGATTTATACAAAAGAGGAACTGTTGGCAAAAAATGCCGAAAAGGATGAACAAGTTAGGGGAATGGTATTTCTCTGACGATCCCAACAAATTGCATGTAGTCATTCACGACATGAGAGCAGTTTTGAGATGAGGTTCAACCTTGATACGAATAATCTTGCGAATGTTTTAGATAGAAGTACTTCTGTTGGCAAAGTTACATATAATCAATTAACTTTGCTAGAAAATAATGAAAAACCTTAGATAGCGAAGAGGAAAAGCAAGCATTAATAGCGTCAAAGAAAAATGGGATACTTGGCCCTGGGGTGAAAGGATGAGGTCAAGTATCCCATAGATTATAATCCCGTCTGCAGGCTGACAGTCGTCAGTTGGCGGCTGGCGTTAGCGAGCAGAGGATGTCGGCAGGCTGGGGCCGCCAGCAGGCGGGAAGAGTAGGGGAGAGATTACTTCTTCTCCGGCACGCGCTCCAGGGCGGTGGTGAGCAACTTCCAGAACGGCTCTACCGTGGCCACCTGTGCGCGCTCGCTGGTCGTATGCGGAGAGAGGAGCGTCGGGCCCATGCTGACGACGTCCATACCCGGATACTTGCTGAGGATGACGGAGCACTCCAGTCCGGCGTGGTCAGCCTGGACGGTAGCCTCCTGGCCGTTCTGCTCCTTGTAGATAGCCTTGAGCAGGTTGAGGATCTCGCTGTCGGGGTTCGGATCCCAGCCACCGTAGGGTGCGGCGAACTCCGTCTTCATGCCAGCCATGCTGAAGCAGCTCTCGAGCGTGCGGCAGAGATACTCCTTCATGTCCTCGCGGCTGGAGCGCGTGAGGATCTTGAAGGCAGCCTTGCCGTTCTCGATGTCGATGATGGCGAGGTTGGAAGAGGTCTCCACCACGTTGGGATAAGCCGGGATCATGCGCAGCACGCCGTTGTGGCAAGCGTAGATTGCGTCGACGAGGTTGTCCTGGATCTCAGAGGGCAGCAGCTCGGCGGGCTTCTCCACCGGCTCCACGAAGAACTCGACGTTCTTCTCGATGCCCTTGAACTCATCCTCGATGAGCAGGCGCTGATCCTCTACCAGTTTCTTCAGTGCCTCCACCTTGTCGGCAGCGAGGGCGAGCACGACCTCTGCCTTGAACGGGATGGCGTTGCGCATGTTGCCACCATGCCATACGGCCAGGCGAGCGCCCAGCTGCTGCACGGCCTTGCGTACGAGGCGCACCATCTCCTTGTTGGCGTTGGCGCGGCCACAGTGGATCTCCAGGCCCGAGTGGCCACCAAAGAGGCCCTTCAGCGTCACGCGGACTGCCGTCTCCTCGTTGTTGGCGACCGGCTGATACTCCAGCTTGGCGGTGATGTCAATGCCACCAGCAGAACCGATGACAAACTTGCCCCAGAGCTCTGAGTCGAGGTTCATCAGGATATCGCCGCAGAGCTCACCCTCCGGGGAGCTCGTTGGCACCAAACATGCCCGTCTCCTCGTCGCGGGTGATCAGACCCTCGACCAGACCGTGCTTCAGGTCCTTGCTCTCCATGACAGCCATGATGGCAGCCACGCCTCAGACCGTTGTCAGCACCGAGCGTCGTGCCCCTTGGCGCGCACCCAGCCCTCCTCGTCGATATAGGTCTCGATGGGGTCGGTCTCGAAGTTGTGCGTGCTGTCCGGTGTCTTCTGCGGCACCATGTCCATGTGGGCCTGCAGCACGACGCCCTTGCGGTTCTCATAGCCAGGAGTGGCCGGCTTGCGCATGACGATGTTGCCGCCAGCGTCCTGGAATGCCTCTACGCCGACGCGCTTGGCGAAGTCGAGCAGAAACTGCTGTACTTTCTCTGCGTGGCCTGACGGGCGCGGAATCTTGGTCAATGCGTCGAAGTTGCGCCAGATGCACTCCGGCTTTAGGTTTTTGATCTCTTCCATAGTTATTTTATTGTTTTGCGGAGCGGTGGAGCGAGTCCGGCCACTACCTGATTAGACAATTTCTTTTTTTTCTGTTTTCTCCGCTGCAGGTATCGGTTCCCTTGCGGTTCTCCCCCTTGCGGTTTTCCTCCTTGCAGTTTTCTGCTGCGTGGTTTTTCCCTGCGGCTTTCCCCTGCAGCTTTCCCCTGCAGCCTCTCCTCCTCGTGGCTTCCCTTGCGGTTTTCTCCTATCGGTTGTCCGCCGCTACGGCCACGGGCTGCTGCCCCTGCTTGCGCTTCTTCATAAAGGCCAGCACGATCCAGGCGTAGATGCCGAGCAGGACCACGAGCAGCGTCTGCACCGTGTGGACGATCAGCACGAAATAGAGCGCTGGCGCATAGGCGACGCCATAGAGCATGAGCATCGTCTTGACGGCGAAATGCCAAGGTCCGGCGCCGTTGGGCGTGGGGACGATGACCGCTATGGATCCTACGACGAAGCAGACCAGCGCGCAGGTCAGTCCCAGGCTCGCCGTCTCCTTGAAGCAGAAGAAGGTGAGGTAGAAATGGAGGAAATAGCTCGCCCAGATCGCCAGGCTATACAGGATGAACAGTGGGACGTTGCGCACGCCGCGGAGCGAGGTGATGCCGAGCCAAATCCCCTGCAGCGTCTCCTTCACCTTTTTATATATGGAGAGCGTGCGGAGGAAGAAGTAGGCGAAGACCAGCGTGGCGACGGCACAGATGGCCGTGACGATCCATCCCATCGTGGAGAAACTCGACAGTACGTCGTCGATGCGTGTGCCCGTGCGCGAGAAGAATGTGCCGAAGACGTGGAGCTGCATGAGGAAGGCCAGTCCCGTGATGATCGCGACGATCAAGGTGTCAACCACGCGCTCCGTCACCACCGTGCCGATAGCCTTGGAAAAAGACGTGCCGTCCATTTGCGGAGCACCCCGCAGCGCGCCACCTCGCCCACGCGGGGGATGACGAGGCTCACGGCGTAGGAGAGATAGATGGAGAGCACGCAGACCCGCTTGCGCGGATGCTCGCCGATGGGCGTGAGCGCCTGCTCCCAGCGCCAGCCCCGGAAGGCCTGCGCCAGTATGCCGAAGGGCAGGGAGAGGACCATCCAGGTCCAGTTCATCTCGTTGGTCAGCACCTCCCGGATGCTGCCGAAATCAAAGTCCCGGTACATCCAGTAGAGTATCGCGCCACCCAGCAATAGGGGCAGCGCCACCTTCACAACGCTATTGACATGCTTATTACTGTCCATTTCGGAGAGCAAAGATAGCCTTTTTCTTTCAAAGTACGGATTATTTTTCCTAACTTTGTGGCCGAATAAAGAAAAATTAAGAAAAAGATGAAGTCCGTTAAGCCCAAAAAGCATCTCGGCCAGCACTTCCTGACCGATTTAGGCATTGCCCGCCGCATCGCCGACACCGTGGACGCCTGCCCCGAGATTCCCGTCCTGGAGATTGGTCCCGGCATGGGTGTGCTCACCCAGTATCTTGTCGAGAAGCCCCGCGAGGTCAAGGCCGTGGAGATCGACAAGGAGAGCGTCGCCTATCTCTACGACCGCTTCCCGAAGTTGCGCGACAACATCATCGGCGACGACTTCCTCCGCATGGACCTCACGACCCTCTTCGACGGACGCCCCTTCGTCCTCACGGGCAACTATCCCTACGACATCTCCTCGCAGATCTTCTTCAAGATGCTCGACAACAAGGAGTTGATCCCCTGCTGCACGGGTATGATCCAGCGCGAGGTGGCCCTCCGCATGGCGGCCGCGCCGGGCTCCAAGGCCTACGGCATCCTCTCCGTCCTCACCCAGGCGTGGTACGACGTGGAGTATCTCTTCACCGTCGATGAGACCGTCTTCAATCCGCCCCCCAAGGTCAAGAGCGCCGTGATCCGCATGACGCGCAACGGCGTCCAGGAGCTGGGCTGCGACGAGCGGTTGTTCAAGCGGCTGGTCAAGGCCGTCTTCAACCAGCGGCGCAAGATGCTGCGCGTCAGCCTGCGCCAGTTGTTCCAGGGCCAGCGCCCCGAGGACGGCTTCTTCCAGCGCGACATCATGACCAAGCGGCCCGAGCAGCTCAGCATCGCCCAGCTGGTCCAGTTGACCAATGAGGTGGGCGAGCAACTGCAAAAGATAGAAAAATCGGCTGGTGGAGGAGAAAAACCGCCGATTCTGTTGCACAACTGTGATATTATGGCTATATTTGCCGAAAAATTAAGAAATAAAGAATAAGTAAAGACCAATGTTAGACGTAAAACAGACTTTGAAGGATGCCGAGGAGCGTATGGAGTCGGCCATCCTCTACCTCGACGAGGAGCTTGCCCACATCCGCGCCGGACGCGCCAATGCGGCGATTCTCGACGCCGTGCGTGTGGATTCCTATGGATCGAAAGTGCCTCTGAATCAGGTGGCTACCGTCTCCACCCCCGACGCCCGCACCATCGCCATCCGTCCCTGGGACCGCAAGGCCATCCGCGATATTGAGAAAGCCATCATGGACAGCGACGTAGGCGTCACGCCGGAGAACAACGGCGAGGTGATCCGCCTCAACCTGCCGCAGCCCACGGGCGAGCGCCGCAAGGAGCTGGTCAAGCAGAGCAACAAGATCGGCGAACGCACGAAGGTGGAGATCCGCAACGTGCGTGGCGACATCAAGGACAAGCTGAAGAAGGCCATCAAGGACGGCCTCTCCGAGGACAACGAGAAGGATGCCGAGCTCGACCTCCAGAAGTTGCACGACAAGTATATCAAGCAGGCCGAAGAACTCCTCTCTGCCAAGGAGAAGGAGATCATGACGGTCTAAGAAAACCTAAGAAAAAGGGAGAAAGGCGCATCCGCCTCTCGCAGGTGCTTGCCACGGCTCGATCGTGGTGAAGGCCCATGGGGCGGCTGGCGCATCCTGCTATAGCGCAAGGGTTCGGGTGGCCCAGCGGCCGGCCTGGATCCTGCGTAGCCATTCCTATATGATTCAGAGAAAATGCTCGGCTTAGTCGTTAAAAATACGGGGAGCTGGTATTGCGTCAAGGCCGACGACGGCCGGATGGTGGACTGCAAGGTCAAGGGCAACTTTCGCCTGAAGGGCATTCGCAGCACCAATCCCGTGGCCGTGGGCGACCGGGTGGAGATCCGCCTCAATCCCGAGGGCACGGCCTTCATCACCGCCATCTGCGACCGGCGCAACTACATCATCCGCCGATCCTCCAACCTCAGCAAACAGAGCCACATCCTCGCCGCCAACGTCGATCAGGCCCTGCTTGTCGTCACGGTCAACTACCCTGAGACAAGCACCACCTTCATCGACCGTTTCCTGGCCGGTGCGGAGGCCTATCGCGTGCCCGTGATCCTGGCCTTCAACAAGCTCGACCTCCTCTCCGAGGACGAGCGGCGCTACCAGGCGGTCATGCGCTTCCTCTACGAGAACATCGGCTACACCGTCGTGGAGCTCTCCGCCCATGATGCCGACGACGTGGCGCGCCTGCTGCCCCTGCTGCAGGGTCAATCGACGCTCCTCAGCGGCAACAGCGGCGTGGGCAAATCGACGCTCATCAACGCCATCCTGCCCGGGGTCAACCTGCGCACGGCCGACATCTCCGAGGCCCACAACACGGGCATGCACACCACCACCTTCAGCGAGATGCTCCCGCTGCCGGGCGGAGGCTACCTCATCGACACGCCGGGCATCAAGGGCTTCGGCACCTTCGACATCGGGCGCGAGGAGCTGACGAGCTATTTCCGCGAGATCTTCCACTTCTCCAAGGACTGCCGTTTCAACAACTGCACGCATACCCACGAGCCGGGGTGCGCCGTCCGCAAGGCCGTGGAGGACCACTACATAGCCGAGAGCCGCTACCAGTCCTACCTCTCCATGCTCGACGACCAGGAGGAGGGCAAATACCGGGAGGCCTACTAAAGGGGTGCTCCCGACCCGCGGCGGAGCGTGGTGCGCCGCCACGACGGCGCCTCCGCGACGCGACGCCGTCCTGCAACGATTCAACTACAGAGATACGAAATTATTATTCACCAAATCATTTTTTTGAGAGTATGAGAAATATGAGACGCAAGACGCTTCTGCTGTCGGCAGCCTTGCTGTTGGCGGCCAGCCATACCTTTGCTCAGGTCAGCACGGAGGTCATCAATGGCCTCAGTTACAAGATCAACGCCCGCACCCATACGGCAACCCTCGTGGGCGACGAAGACAACCCCTATACGGGCAACATCGTCGTGCCCGAGACCGTCACGGCCCAGGACGGCACCGACTATTCCGTCACGGCCTTTGGCGAGGAGTGCTTCCTCGGCTGCATCGACCTGGAGAGCGTCAAGATCCCCCTCCACCGTCACCACGCTCGGCGCCCGCTGCTTCATGAATTGTCAGACCATCACCGAGATCGACCTCCCCGAGGGCCTCAAGGAGCTGCCCGTGGGCTGCTTCGCCTCCTGCGCCAGCCTCAAGCGCATCGACGTGCCCGCCAGCGTCACTTCCGTGGGTGGCGTCTGCTTCATGGACTGCACCGATCTCTCCGAGGTCCATCTCCCCGCCACCATCCAGTCGCTGCCCGCCCAGTGCTTCTCGCGCTGCCTGAGCCTCATGGAGATGGAGATTCCCTCCTCCGTCACATCCATCGGCGACTACTGCTTCTATCGCAGCAGCCTCTCCAGCATCAAGATTCCCTATTCCGTCACCACTGTTGGCGCCCATTGCTTTGAGAAGTGCAGCATGCTGGAGACCGTGGAGCTCGCCTCTACCGTTACCCAGCTCAATGAGGGCTGCTTCTCCTATTGCTCGTCGCTCACGTCGCTCTATTTCAACGGCAACATGCCCGACAATACCATCGGCTGCGGCGCGCCCAACAGCTGCTCCCTCTACGTGCCCGAGGAGTACTACGACCACTACCAGGAGGAGCTCGGCGCCGTCTATCGCAAGATCTTCACCTGGACGCCCAATGAGCTGACCCGCATCGACCAGCTGGCCCAGCGCGATCCTCAGGTTTCCAGCCAGGGTGGCGTCGTCACCGTCTCGGGCCTCAACCGCGGCGAGGAGGTGCAGTTTGTCGGCCTCGACGGTCGTCTGTTCTCCTCTGTCCAGGCTCTCGACGGCACGGCCTCTTGCGCCGTCTCCGTCCCCGTCGTCATCGCCCGTGTGCGTGGCGCGGCGGTCAAGGTCGTCGTTCGATAGCGCGGGTTTATAAGCCTTATTTGCGCGGGTGGACGCCGTTGGTTTCCCCTTTGCTTCCTTGTGAAGCGGGAGAGCAGCGGCGACCACCCACGTGCTTCTTTCCTGGTGGTTTTGCGCCTGTTTTATGGCCCATTCAAGCCAAAGAATGGCAAATTTGCGCACCTCTCTTTGTAAGATGTAAAAAAGGTAGTAATTTTACCATTGCAAATACGCAATCTACCATTTGTCCATATTGCGCCAAACCTGTCCAGCGCAAAACGACTACAAGAAATATGAGGAAAGAAGAAGTCAAAAACTATACCATTACGACAGACGGACCATCCGGGCTGGAGTTTGAGCTGCACCTCATGCCGCAGTTTTTCAATTCCGCCGTCTGTCTGGAGCAGTCCTCCCATACCCATACCTATTATCAGATCATCTGGTTTCGCCGCGGCTACGGCATCCACCAGGTCGATTTTGTCGATTATCCCGTCGATGACAACACGCTCTTCTTCATCGCTCCCGGCCAGGTCCATTCCTTCCACGGGTCGCGCGACTGCGAGGGCGTCATCATCCGCTTCAACGCCAGTTTCATGGCCGACGAGCAGTCGAGCGAGAGCATCTTCCTCAAATACGACATCTTCAACGCCTACGACTCCCTGCCTTACTACAAGATCACCGATGCTGAGTCCGACCATCTCTACATTTTGGTCCAGGCCATGCGCATCGATCTCTCCCTCAAGTCGGCCTTCGCCCACAAGGACTACATGCAGTATCTTGTCCGCCTCTTCCTGATCCGCGTCCAGCGCGCGCGGGCACGCGTCGTGCCGTCCAGAAGCTCTCCGTCTCCTGTGTGGCCCACCGCAGTTTCGTGCGCTTCCGCCAGTTGCTGGAGAAGCACTTCCGCGAGATCCACACCGTCAAGGAGTATGCCGATATGCTCCATGTCTCGACCCGTACGCTCTCCCACTATGTCGCCCAGAGCGCCCACCTCACGCCCCTGCAGGTCATCAACGACCGCGTCGTCCTCGAAGCCAAACGCCAGTTGCAGCATTCCACGCTCAGTATCAAGGAGATCGGCTATCAGCTGGGCTTTGAGGATCCCTCCTATTTCGTCAAGTTTTTCAAGCGTATGACGGGCCAAATGCCCAAGGAGTTTAGGAAGGACTGCGAGGTTCAGCAGCGCCTTTCTGCCAGCGTGTCATCATCCAAAATTACAAATATAATGAAACAGAAAATTGGTATTCCTACCGCCGACGGGAAACTCTTTCTCCATTTCGGCAAAGCGCCCCACGTGACGGTTTTCGACGTGGAGGACGAGAAAATCCTCAACAAGGAGGTGCTGACAGCGCCTGAGCACGCCCACGGAGCCATGCCTAAGTTCCTGCAGGGCCTGGGCGTCACGGACGTGATCTGTGGCGGACTGGGGGCCGGCGCCATCCAGCTCCTTGAGCAGATGGCCATCCGTATCCATGGCGGCGCTCCTGCCGACGACGTCGATGCCGTCGTCGATGCCTACCTGAAGGGCACGCTCGTCCTTGGCGACCGCACCTGCCACCACGACGGATGCGGCGGCGATCACCATCACCACCAATAATTCCTCTCACGACCTGCGCCCCCACGGGACCCACTCTGTAGCGCAATACGCACCCCCAAAAAGCAGTCCGTTTGCTTAACGTTATTATGTTATTATGTTATTATGTTATTACGACTAAGACGGGGTGGAGTCATGGCAATAAAAAGAACAACATGCCGCCGTGGGGGGAAACTACCATCGAGGGCTTCCATAAGTCCTCGAAACTACGTTGCATCGATCTACGAAGCGAGGCCATAGAGGCCGCGTGATGGCGCTTTTCCACCACTGTCCTCTATGGTCTCTGTGCGTTTTTCTACCGTTTCCACGAGGAGTCCGAACGGAGTAATAGCCCTCGCCGACATCATCGGCGACGAGGCATACCGCAAGTTTTTTGTTGAAATCACAAACTGGGACTGTACAAAATAAGAAACTAACGATGTGCGTTTACGCTTTGTAATGTAATAGAAATTTACTACAGAAAGCCCTGTGAAAGCTGTTAGCAGGGGTTCGCATCGGCCCAAATTGTACCCTCGTCGCTGATGTCAAAACCAAGTTTTTCTGCCCTTGATGGTGTCGACAGGGGCGTTTCGGAGGGGTCTTCAGGGAGATTCGAAGGGCATTTTTTAGCTTGTCGATGCAGTCTGCAACATCATAGGATCACGATTTTTCTTCTCATTTCCCCTGATTTTCGAGGGGTGGAAGAAAAGGTGAGGATATTTCTTGCTTAGTCGTCAAAAGTGGTAAATGTTATCAGCGAAAGGGGAATGGAGAGGTTGCGTCTTTAGGCTTTTTGTTATAAGTCTCATATACATAGATAGTTATGTTGTGTTGTTGAAGAAATGGTTGAAGAGAAAGGTCTTCTTTGTAATAACATAATAACATAATAACATAATAACGTTAAGAGTTTGCGATAAGGGCGCTGGGGAGTTCAAAGAATAGTATATATAAATAATATATTATTTATATATACTATTCTTTGGCCCGGAAAACTCCCGCAGTCGATTTTGCTTAACGTTATTATGTTATTATGTTATTATGTTATTACGACCATTGCGAGTCCTCGCAATGGTCGCAGCGCGATAGGCAAATAACATAATAACATAATAACGTTAAGGATTTCCCACTTCGCCTTCTATTATCTCAAACGCGATTTACATGTAAAGAATATTCAGAACATTAGTCAGTAGTTCACATAGCTTTGCTATGTGCTATTCTCTACAAGACGAAAAAAAGTTTGAAAATATTTGTGATTTTATTTGGAGGTATGAAATAAAATGCCTACCTTTGCACCCGTTAACCGAGACTTGCGGAACAAACCCATAGAGGGCCCGCGACGGGCTTCTCTTACGACAGGGGCGAGGGACAAACAAATAGCGGCGCCGGTCCTAAGCTACCATCGGCAAGGTCTCCATTTTTGAACACCTTTAAACACCTTAAACGCAATGATCAACTACAGCATCACGGCAAGAGCCGTCAACCCGAATCTCTTCGAGATCAACCAGGCCAAGACGCGTGTCAACCAGGCCAAGGCCGAGGGCAAGCAGCCCGACGTCAAGGACGTGGCGCTCGTCGAGACCGTCGTCACCAACTACTTCGCCACGGCACAGTACACCGAGGTGATGACCATCGAGAAGTTTGCCCGCCACATCGCCGACCACGGCACGACCTACTCCCGCGCCGACATCATGGCGATCCTCTACATGGCAGTAGATTGCATGCGCGAGCAGCTGCTGGAGGGCAAGAAGATCCGCCTCGGCGAGCTCGGCGACTTCTCCCTGTCGCTCAGCAGCAAGGGCGCGGAGACGGCGGAGAAGTTCAGCTCGCAGAACATCCAGCGCGTCACGGTCTGCTGGGAGCCGGGCAGCGAGTTCCGCAACCTCCTCGCCGACGCCGAGTTCAACCTCGTGGCCACGCGTTCGGCCCAGGCGGCCGTCCTCAAGGCCATCAAGGAGGGCAAGACCAACGTCGATATCTCCGCGCCCATCAACCCGGATGGAAGCCCCTCCAGCCCTGGAAGCCCCTCCTACCCCGGCGGCACGACGCAGCCGAAGAAGCGCACGCTGACGGTCCGCTCGGCCAACGAGAGCCAGGGTAGCGTCTCGGGCGGCGGCACCTTCGACGAGGGCAGCACGCAGACCGTCCGCGCCACGCCGAAGACCGGCTTCGCCTTCGACAAGTGGAGCGACGGCAGCACGCAGAACCCGCGCACGGTGAAGCTCACCTCCGACCTCACCCTCACGGCCTCCTTCAAGACGGCCACCACGGGCGGCGGAGACCAGGGCGGCGGCGAAGACCAGGGCGGCGGCACGCTGGGCGATTAACCATAGGGCGGGTCGGCAGGGCCTCACGGCCCAAACGAGCAGCAGAACGTCTGCTTGTAGCCACGGCCTCTCTGAAAACCGCTGACCCTGCCACCCGCCCTGCGTAAGGGGGGAGGGCGAAGCCCAGGGGCTTCCCACGGGCCACCCGCCCACGGCGCCTACTAAAGGAAATTCGCCACACGAAAGGAACGACCTCTCGCTACCTCGCCCGCTCCCTATGCGCCTGCTGAGGAGGGAAAACAACAAAAACAACATTTACAACATGGAACAACGCTTCGCGGGGACAACACACGCTATGCGTGTAACAAGCCTTCTGCAAGGTAAACAACAAGATACAACAGCTTCGCGGGGACATGCGCAGAACTGAGCTTGCTCAAGTTATGCCATGGTGAGAAAGAGTGCCATGAAATGGAACAGCTTCGCGGGACCTTCGTGTCGGTTGAAGCGGGCTGAAAGCCCAAAAAGCTCCTAGCCCAGGGCATCGCCCTGGGGATAATAGCAATCAACAAGACGCCCTGTAAGGGCAAAAGAATTGTTTATAGCCTGCTTCTCTAACGCTTTTGCCCTTTCAGGGCGACAGGTTGGCGTTCATAATTACCCAGGGCGATGCCCTGGGCTAGGGACTTCTGCCCTTTACCTTTCCCTTCGGCCGGTGACCGTTGGTTCAGGGCGTATTGGATAATTTCAAGCGTACAGGTAAATATTGTATTGGTTGTCTTCTTCACTTGTCCTCGCGTTGCCACCGAAAAGCAGAGAGAAGTACTCATTATCGAACCCTTAAACGAAAGAAAAATCATGGATGAAAAGAAAAGACAGGTATGGCGCTTCGTCATTCAGACCGCCATTTCGATTCTCACGGCCATTGCCACGGCCCTTGGCGTGACGAGCTGCATGTCGGTAGTGTAGTTACGATACAAAATCCCCTCCAAGACACACATCTTGGAGGGGAGTATAAGGCCCAGCGAGGCGTTTCTCGCGCAGGATATTGTCGGTCTTTGCGTCTGTTGTGTTGGTCAGAACTTTCGCCAGCGCAGTCCCAGATCTTCCGCCAGCGCAGCCTCACAACTTCCACCAGCGTTTTTTCGGCTGCGGTTCGTCCTCCTCCCAGGGCGAGGGAGCGGGGGAGATGTAGTCCTGCCAGGTCTTCCCGTTGTGGATCATGTCGTAGATGCGTCCCCAGTCGGGGAGTCCGCCGAGGTTGCGGTCGTCGATGAAGAGGTCGGCCTTGATTTTGCGGGAGTAGTTTCTGTTTCTCTCCTGCGTGTCGGTGACGGGTTCGTCCATGTTGGCGGCATAGAAATCCACGCCCCGCTCGTGACACCAGTCGAGAGCCTCCTGGAGCAGCGCGCCCTCGCGGACGCTCCACAGGATGAGCTGGTGGCCCTCCTTGATGAGCGTGCGGAGCGTCTGAATGGCGAAGGGGATCTCCTTGCCGATCTTCGGGTAGCGGTGCTCCACGATCGTCCCGTCGAAGTCAACAGCTATTATCATAGTGATAGTTGGGAAATGATGGTTGAAATTTTTGGGGTTACTCTCCGGCCAGCTGGATCAGATACTGGCCGTAGCCGTTCTTCGCCATGGGCTGCGCCTCGGCCAGCAGCTGCTCGCGCGAGATCCATCCCTTCTGGTAGGCTATCTCTTCGAGGCAGGCCACCTTCAGCCCCTGCCGCTTCTCGATACACTCGATGAAGGTGCTGGCCTCCGAGAGGCTGTCGTGGGTGCCCGTGTCGAGCCAGGCGAAGCCGCGCTGCAGCGTCTGCACCTTGAGTTGTCCGCGGCGCAGATACTCCTGGTTGACGGAGGTGATCTCCAGTTCGCCACGCTTGCTGGGCTTGATGTGCTTGGCGATCTCCACTACGCTGTTGGGATAGAAGTAGAGGCCCACGACGGCGTAGTTGCTCTTCGGATGGGCCGGTTTCTCCTCGATGCTGAGGCAGTTGCCCTCGCCGTCAAACTCCGCCACGCCGTAGCGCTCCGGGTCGTTGACATAATATCCGAAGACGGTCGCCTTGTCCTCCGCCTCTGCATTGCGCACGCTCTCCTGGAGCAGACCCGTGAAGCCCGCGCCGTAGAAGATGTTGTCGCCCAGGACGAGGCAGACGCTGTCCTGGCCCACAAACTCCTCGCCGATGATGAAGGCCTGGGCCAGTCCGTCGGGACTCGGCTGCTCGGCATAGCTGAAGCGCACACCCAGTTGGCTGCCATCGCCCAGCAGACGGCGGAAGCCCGGCAGGTCGTGGGGCGTGGAGATGATGAGGATGTCGCGGATGCCGGCGAGCATCAGCGCCGAGACGGGATAATAGATCATCGGCTTGTCATATATGGGGATGAGCTGCTTGCTGATGCCCTTGGTGATGGGGTAGAGGCGGGTGCCGGATCCGCCAGCCAAAACGATTCCTTTCATGTTGTCTTTTGTTTACTGAAAAATACCTGCGCACGCCGGGCCCGCCGTGTCGGCGCAAGAACCTGCGAAGGGTGCGTCAAAAGGCTGGGCGTGCGTCAAAATATCGATATATGGCGCAAAGTTAAGCATTATTTTCAAAAATCTCGCCCTCCGAGATAGATAAAAAGGGCATAAGTATCATTTTTCTTGTTTTATTTCACTAACTTTGCAAGCGAATAGGCGATAGCGGCCTGTTTGATCAGAAAAAAAGTAACATAGGACAATGAGTTTTATATCACGATTATTCCATAAGGAAGAGCCCAAGACGGGCGGGATGGAAGACTACATGACGCTCGTGCGCGTCTATTTCCAGTCGGCCATCGCCTCGCAAGTCGGCATCACCAACCTGGCCATGCTGCCCGACCTGCGTGCCTTCAAATCCACGTTTCATGTGGCGACGGTCAACAACAAGCTCGGACTGGGTGAGAAGGCCTACTGCAAGAAGATGATGCAGAGCATCTATCAGACCGAAGACGACTTCTTCGACGAGGTCGATAAGAGCATCCGCAAAAACTGCCGCAAGATGCAGGACGTGCAGATGTTCATGTACCAGTTTCAGGGATTCAGCCAGGAGCTGATGATGCTCGTCGGCAGCCTGATGAAGTTCAAGCTCCGCGTGCCCAGTATCTTCCGCAAGACCCTCTACACGATGACGGCGGCCACGGTCAACGACATCTTCGACAAGAACGACTTCACCGACCCCTCGGTGGTCAAGTCGGTGATGGCCGTCAGAAAGTATGACGCCCGACTCGGCTTCAGCCGCAAGTGGATCAGCGACTTCATCTTCCAGGTGGTGATGCTGGCCAAGAAGGAGCGCAAACCCAAGGACGAGGCCGCGGAGAAGTAGGCGTCGCCCCAAAGAATCAAAGTCACCGAATTTATCAGTAATAGAAACAAAGGATCAAAATATTTGCTTGAATAAAAACATTAACGTAAATTTGTAGCCAAAATGTAGTCATTATGGATGCCAACGAACAACTTCTCAACACCTTCTCTACCCGTGTGCGGCAGATGATCCTCCACTACCAAAGGGTCTGCGAGGAGAACGCGGCGCTCAAGGCGGACGTGGCGGAGCGTGAGGGAAGAATCGCCGAGCTGGAGAGACAGCTCGACCAGGCACAGAAGGACTACAACGCCCTGATGACGGCGCGCATGATCGAGATCTCCGACACCGATATGGAGTCGGCACAGAAGCGCATCGCCAAGCTCATCAGGGAGGTCAACAGATGTATCACCCTCTTGAGTGAGCAATAGAGCGAAAGCGATGGAAGAGAAACTGCGTATCAAGCTCCATTTGTACGAGACCGACCTGATGGTCAACGTGCCCCGCGAGGAGGAGCAATACTACCGCGCCGCGGCCAAGCAGGTGACGGAGACGGTCAACACCTATGCCAAGATCTATCAAGGCAAGAAGACCCACAACGACGTCATGTACATGGCCATGCTCGACCTGGCGCTGCGCTCCAACAAGCTCGCCGCGCTCAACGACACGCAACCCTTCATGGAGCTGATCGCCAAGCTGACGCAAGAGATCGAGGAGGTGATGCCGGACAAGGTGTGATAAAAAAAAGAACAACATTAATACATGGTAGAAATAATCATTGCAGTCGTGGCTCTGGCAATCGGAGGCGGCATCGGATATGCTATTTTCAGATATGTTCTCAAGGGACAGTATCAAGAGGTGATGGACAAGGCGCGCAAGGACGCCGAGGTAGTGAAGGAGAAGAAGCTTCTGGAGGTGAAGGAGAAATTCCTCAACAAGAAGAGCGAGCTGGAGAAGGAGGTGCAGCAGCGCAACCAGCGCATCCAGCAGAGTGAGAACAGACTGAAGCAGCGCGAGCTCAACCTCAACCAGCGTCAGGAGGAGATCAGCCGCCGTCGCCAGGACGTGGAACAGCAGCAGCAGCGCCTCGACAACGAGAAGAAGATGCTGCAGGTGCGCCATCAGGAGCTCGACAAGATGCAGGAGCAGGAGCGCGAGAAGCTCGAGGAGCTCTCAGGACTGAGCGCCGAGGAGGCCAAGACGCGCCTCGTGGAGAGCATGAAGGACCAGGCGCGCCTCGACGCCGCCAGCTACGTCAACGAGATTGTGGACGAGGCCAAGCTCAACGCCAACCAGCAGGCCAAAAAGATCGTCATACAGACCATACAGCGCGTGGCCACGGAGACGGCCATCGAAAACAGCGTCAGCGTATTCCATATCGAAAACGACGAGGTGAAGGGTCGCATCATCGGCCGCGAGGGCCGCAACATCCGCGCCCTGGAGGCTGCCTGCGGCGTCGAGATCGTCGTCGATGACACCCCCGAGGCCATCGTCATCTCCGCCTTCGACCCCATCCGCCGCGAGGTCTGCCGCCTGGCCCTCCACCAGCTCGTGGCCGACGGCCGCATCCACCCCGCCCGCATCGAGGAGGTGGTCTCCAAGGTGAAGAAGCAGCTCGACTCCGAGGTAGTGGACACGGGAAAGCGCACGGCCATCGACCTCGGTATCCATGGTCTCCATCCCGAACTGGTGCGCATCATCGGCAAGATGAAGTATCGCTCCTCCTACGGACAGAACCTGCTGCAGCACGCCCGCGAGACGGCCAACCTGAGTGCCGTCATGGCCGCCGAGCTGGGTCTCAACCCGAAGAAGGCCAAGCGTGCCGGATTGCTCCACGATATCGGCAAGGTGCCCGACGAGGAGACCGACCTGCCCCACGCGCTCTATGGCGCCAAGCTCGCCGAGAAATATAAGGAGAAGGCTGACATCGTCAACGCCATCGCCGCCCACCACGACGAGGTGGAGATGACGACGCTGCTGGCGCCCATCGTCCAGGTCTGCGACGCCATCTCGGGTGCAAGACCGGGCGCAAGACGCGAGATCGTGGAGGCCTACATCAAGCGTCTCAACGACCTCGAGGCCACGGCGATGAGTTATCCGGGCGTGGTCAAGACCTACGCCATCCAGGCAGGACGCGAGCTCCGCGTGATCGTCGGTGCCGACAAGATGACGGACGACGAGGCCGAGAAGCTCTCAGGCGAGATTGCCACGAAGATCCAAAACGAGATGACGTATCCGGGACAGGTGAAGATCACCGTGATCCGCGAGGTGCGCAGCGTGGCCTACGCCAAGTAGAAACAAGAAGAAAGAAGTACGAACACGATCTGCCGCTCCTTCTCCCTTTCCTGGGGGAGGGAGCGGTAGTCATGTCAAACGGTTCTTATATAAATACGCTTCCCATAGTTGCTCGGCTCTCATATAAGTTCGGTTCTCATAGGAGCGTGGCTGATAAAAAAAGGGGGGGACTTGCCCACCATCTCGGCGGATGGTACGGGCAAGTCCCCCTGTTCTTTTATATTGGGAGGCGCCTCTCTCATTATCGGAAGGCGCTTCCCATTTATAGTAGGCGTGTGTCTCCTTGGATCCTACTCCCACTCGATCGTTGCGGGCGGCTTGGAGGAAATGTCGTAGCAGACGCGGTTGACTCCCTTCACCTTGTTGATGATCTCGTTGGAGACCTTGGCCATGAAGTCGTAGGGCAGGTGGGCCCAGTCGGCCGTCATGGCGTCGGTGCTCGTCACGGCACGCAGGGCCACGGGATGCTCGTAGGTGCGCTCGTCGCCCATCACGCCCACGGAGCGGACGGTGGAGAGGAGGATGGTGCCCGCCTGCCAGATCTGGTCGTAGAGCGAGACCTCGATTTCGCCGTTCTGCATGTCGGCAGGGACGCCGGCAGCCAGCACACGGCGAGCTTCCTCGCCGCTGAGCCGCACCTTGTACTCACGCAGGCCACGGATGTAGATGTCATCGGCATCCTGGAGGATGCGCACCTTCTCGGGCGTGATGTCGCCCAGGATGCGGACGGCGAGGCCCGGACCCGGGAAGGGATGGCGCGTGATGAGGTGCTCGGGCATACCCATAGAGCGGCCCACGCGGCACCTCGTCCTTGAAGAGCCACTTCAGCGGCTCGCAGAGCTGGAGGTTCATCTCCTTGGGCAGGCCGCCGACGTTGTGGTGACTCTTGATGACCTTGCCCGTGATGTTGAGACTCTCGATGCGGTCGGGATAGATCGTGCCCTGGGCGAGCCACTTCGCACCCGTCTGCTTCTTGGCCTCGGCATTGAAGACCTCGACGAAGTCGCGGCCGATGATCTTGCGCTTCTGCTCGGGGTCGGTGACGCCAGCGAGGTCGGCGAAGAACTTTTCGGAGGCATCGACGCCGATGACGTTGAGACCGAGACACTTGTAGTCCTCCATGACGTCGCGGAACTCATTCTTGCGGAGCATGCCGTGATCAACGAAGATGCAGGTGAGGTTTTGGCCGATGGCTTTGTGGAGAAGGACGGCGGCCACGCTCGAATCGACGCCGCCGGAGAGGCCGAGGATCACCTTGTCGTCGCCCAACTGTGCCTTGAGTTCGGCCACGGTGGTCTCGACGAAGGAGTCGGCGCTCCAGTCCTGCTTGCTGCCGCAGATATCGACCACGAAGTTGCGCAGCAACTGGCTACCCTGGAGCGTGTGGAACACCTCGGGGTGGAACTGCACGGCCCAGACGGGCTGCTTCGTGGAGGCATAGGCGGCGAAGCGCACGTTGGCCGTAGAGGCGATGCACTGGCAGTCCGCGGGGATGGCCGTGATGGTGTCGCCATGGCTCATCCACACCTGCGACTGGGGCTCGAATCCCTTGAAGAGGGGATTGCTGGCCTCGAAGTGCTCCAGGTTGGCGCGGCCATACTCGCGACTGTCGGCGGCCTCCACCTTACCCCCATTGGTATGGGCGATAAACTGTGCGCCGTAGCAGATGCCGAGCACGGGAATCTTGCCGACAAACTGCGTGAGATCTACCTTGAAAGCCTCGGGGTCGTGGACCGAATAGGGCGATCCCGAGAGGATGACGCCGATGACGGAGGGGTCGTCCTTGGGAAACTTAGGGCAGGATCTCGCAGAAGGTGTCCAGCTCGCGGACGCGGCGGCCGATAAGCTGCGTGGTCTGTGAGCCGAAGTCCAAAATGATAATCTTCTGTTGCATAATCTATTGATATAATGATCTTGATGTTCGATGATAGAATGTGGGTCCGCCAGGGGCGGCGTCTCTTAGGAGAGCACCGTGAGGCGGGCAAACTTCAGCAGGAGTTTTTTCACGCCTACGTTGGCGAACTCCACCGTGGCCTTGGCGTCATCGCCGCCCCCCCGTGAGTGCCACGACCTGGCCTCGTCCGAAGCGCGGGTGCTCCACCTGCGATCCCACGTGGATCGATCCTGAGGCAGGGGAGGCGCCTTGCGGACGAGAGACGGGCTGCGCACGCCCGCCGCTGGTCAGCGCGGAGTCGAGGCGCCGCCAGTTGCCACCCTCGCGCAGAAGTTGCTGTCGCGTGCGCGGCGAGAGCGGATCGACGGCAGGCTCGGGTCGGCGCGGCTGCGTGATCTTCGGTTGCGGTTCGGCACGAAACTGCGAGGCGACGGGCTTGCTGTTCTGCCACCGCGACGACTGCTGCGACCGGAAGTTGTCGTCCCAGGACCTGTTGCCCGCATAGGACTGGCGGAAGTCGTCGCCACCCTGCGACTGGCGGAAGCCGCCCGAGGAGGCAGGACTGTCGCCCTGCTGCGTCAGATAGCGTGGGTCGATGTCGTTGATGAAGCGGCTCGGACTGTCAAACTGCATGGATCCGAAGCGGAAGCGGTTTTGGGCGTTGGTGATGATGCAGCGGCGCTCGGCGCGCGTGATGGCGACGTAGAGCAGGCGCCGCTCCTCCTCCAGTCCGCGTCCCGTGTCGGAGGCCATGGGAGAGGGAAAAATGTTCTCCTCCAGTCCGACGACGAAGACGTTGGCAAACTCCAGGCCCTTGGAGGCGTGGACGGTCATGAGCTTCACCTTGGGCGTGTCGTCGTCCTTGCGGTCCTGGTCGGTGATGAGGGCCACCTCCTGGAGGTAGTCGGCGAGCATGACCTGGTCGCCCGTCTCCTTGCCCTCCTCGACGAAGGCCTGCATGGCGGCGAGAAACTCCTCCAAGTTCTCCTGCTTGGAGACGGACTCGGGGTCGAGGTTCTTGTAGAGCTCGGCGTAGAGGCCGCTCTCCTTGACGATCTCGCGGCCCGTCTCGAAGGCGTCCTTCTCCGTGGCCACGGCAGCAAACCGATCGATGAGCTCGCGAAAGGCGACGAGTTTCGACAGGGCGGCCTTGCCCAGGCCCGTGGCGTGCTGGCCGGGGTGGCTGATCACCTCCCAGAGGCTCACGCCGTCCTCCGAGGCGCAGTCGATGAGGCGCTGCAGCGTCGTGTTGCCGATGCCGCGGGCGGGATAGTTGATGATGCGGCGCAGGGCCTCGCCGTCGTCGGGATTGACGACCAGGCGGAAGTAGGCCAGAATGTCCTTGATCTCCTTGCGCTGGTAGAAGGACAGTCCGCCGTATATTATATAAGGTATGGCTTGCGCAGTTCGTCCTCGAAACTGCGGCTCTTGGGCGTTGGTGCGGTAGAGGATGGCGAAGGCGTCATACTCGCAGCCGTCCTGGCGCTTGATGCGGTCTATCTCCTTGGCTACCACCATGGCCTCCTCCTTGTCGCTGTAGCAGGGGTGGTAGAGGATGCGGTCGCCCTCGGCCTCCTCGGAATAGACCTCCTTGGCGATCTGCCGCCGGTTGTGCTTCATGAGCGAGCTGGCCGCACTGACGATGTTGCGCGTGGAGCGGTAGTTGCGCTCCAGCTTGAAGAGGCGGGTGAGGGGAAACTTCTTCTGGAAGTCGAGGATGTTGTCGATATTGGCGCCGCGGAAGGAGTAGATGCTCTGGTAGTCGTCGCCGACGACGCAGACGCGCTGGTGGCCCTCCGAGAGCAGTTGCACGATGCTGACCTGCACGGCGTTGGTGTCCTGGTACTCATCGACCAGGATGTAGCGGAAGAGGCTGGCGTACTTGCGCCGTGTCTCGGGATGGTCGCGCAGGAGGAGGAAGGTGTTGACCAGCAGGTCGTCGAAGTCCATGGCGTTGGCCTGGAAGAGGCGGGTCTGGTAGGCGGCGTAGATCTTGGCGATCGACGGCATACGTTGCTCGCGGTCGCGCTGGCAGGCGGCCTGGTCGTTGGCATACTGGGCGGGGAGGATGAGGTGGTTCTTCGCCATGGAGATGCGGCCCGCCACCGTGGCGGGCTTATAGACCTTGTCGTCGAGGCCCAGTTCCTTGAGGATCAACTTGATCAGGCTCCGCGGAGTCGCTGTCGTCGTAGATGGTGAAGTTGGGCTGGTAGCCCAGCGTTTGGCCCTCCTTGCGCAGGATGCGCAAGAAGATGGAGTGGAACGTGCCCATATAGAGCCGGCGGGCGCGCTCGTCGCCCACGATCTGGGCCACGCGCTCCTTCATCTCCCGTGCGGCCTTGTTGGTGAAGGTCAGGGCCAGGATGTTCCAGGGGTCCAGGCCCGTCGTGAGAGGTAGGCTATCTTGTAGGTCAGGACCCGAGTCTTGCCCGATCCTGCGCCGGCTATCACCAGCGAGGGGCCGTCGCAATAGGTCACGGCTTCGCGCTGGCTGTCGTTGAGTTGGGATAATATCTCGTGCTGCTGGTCGCTCATGGGGAGATGGTGCTTGGTTGGTGTAGGATGTGTGATGGGGTGGCTACCGCCTCATGTCAAAGGCGGGGATAAAGGTCATCTTGGTGCATGATCTGTCGCTGGCGCTTCCGCATGTAGGGCGAGGGCGTCTTGCTACTGTATCTTCGGGGGTTGGGGAGCGTGGCGGCTATCAGTGCGCAGTCGGCGCGCGTGAGGTTGTAGGCGTTGATGCCGAAGTGTTGCTCGGCCACGGCCTCCACGCCGTAGATGCCGTCGCCCATCTCGATGGAGTTGAGATAGACCTCCATGATGCGCTGCTTGCCCCAAAGAGTCTCGATGAGGAAAGTGAAGTAGGCCTCCAGGCCCTTGCGCAGCCACGAGCGGCCCTGCCACAGAAACACGTTCTTGGCCGTCTGCTGCGAGATGGTGCTGCCGCCACGCAGCCGCTTGCCGTCGTCGAGGTGCTCCAGGGCGGCTTGCTCGATGGCTTTGTAGTCGAAGCCGTGGTGCTCCATGAAGCGCTGGTCCTCGCTGGCAATCACCGCCACGGGCATGGAGCGCGCCATACGTTCCAGCGGAATCCACTCGTGGTGGAGACGGACGGAACGGCCATCGGCGATCTGTTCGAAGCAACGCGTGAGCATGAGCGGCGTGAAATAAACCGGCACAAAGCGATAGGCCACCACCGCGAGCAGCGAGGAGGCGAAGAGCAAGGCCAGGGTCAGACGGACTATCTTGAATATCTTTTTCACCATATACGTTTGCAAAGGTACAAAGAAAAAAGCAAATGGATATAGACGCGTTCTAAAAAATGGGGAAAAAATGGTTTGCCTTTTGGCTATGTACGGAAAAAGCCGTAACTTTGCATCTTAGAATAATAATTAGCATCCATATAATGAAGATTTCATACAAATGGTTGAAAGAGTACGTCGATTTCGACCTGACACCGCAGCAGGTGGCAGAGGCATTGACCTCCACGGGTCTCGAAGTGGGCGGACTGGACGAAGTACAGGCCATCCCTGGTGGGCTGAAGGGTCTGTTTGTAGGTAAAGTGTTGACGTGTGTCGCCCATCCCAATAGCGACCACCTCCATATCACGACGGTGGATCTGGGCAAGGAGGCTCCTCAGCAGATCGTCTGTGGCGCACCCAATGTGGCCGAGGGCCAGAAGGTGATCGTGGCCGACCTGGGCTGCGTCCTCTACGACGGAGACAAGAGCTTCACCATCAAGCGGTCGAAGCTGCGCGGCGTGGAGTCGCTCGGTATGATCTGCGCAGAGGACGAGATCGGTGTGGGCCACTCCCACGACGGTATCATTGTCCTGCCCGAGGATGCGCCCGTGGGACAGCCTGCCGCCGAGTACTACCATTTGGAGAGCGACTGGGTGATCGATATCGACATCACGGCCAACCGCGCCGACGCGCTGAGCCACTACGGTGTGGCCCGCGACCTCTACGCCTGGCTCTGTGAGAATGGATACAAGACCAGCCTCCACCGACCCGACTGCGAGGCTTTCCATGTCGATAACCACGACCTGCCCATCGACGTGACGATCGAGAACACGGAGGCCTGCCGACGCTACGCCTGCGTGAGCATCAAGGACTGCGAGGTGAAGGAGAGTCCGCAGTGGCTGCGCGACAAACTCTCCACCATCGGACTCCGTCCCATCAACAATATCGTCGATATCACCAACTATGTCATGATGGCCTACGGTCAGCCGATGCACTGCTTCGACGCCGACATGGTCACGGGCCACCACATCGTGGTCAAGGCCGACAACGCTGGCAAGGAGTTTGTCACTCTCGACGGCGAGAAGCACATCCTCGGCGAGCACGATCTGGCCATCTGCAACGAGCAGGAGCCGATGTGTATAGCCGGCGTCTTTGGCGGCAAGGGCAGCGGCACGTATGAGACCACACGCGACGTGGTGCTGGAGAGTGCCTGTTTCCATCCGACATGGATTCGCAAGAGCGCGCGACGCCACGGACTCTCCACCGACGCCAGTTTCCGCTACGAGCGCGGCGTGGATCCCAATCTAGCGATCTACGGACTGAAGCAGGCCGCCATCCTTTGCCAGCAGTTGGCAGGGGGCAAGGTGAGCATGGAAATCAAGGATGTCTATCCCAACAAGGTGGAGGGATTCCCCGTCCGCATCAACTATGAATACTGCGACCGGCTGATCGGCAAGCGACTCGGCCAGGAGACCATCAAGCGCATTGTCCAGAACCTGGAGATGCGCATCGTCAAGGAGGATGATCTCGGACTGGACCTGATGGTGCCGCCCTACCGTGTCGATGTGAAGCGTCCGTGCGACGTGGTGGAGGATATACTCCGCATTTACGGCTACAACAACGTGGAGATACCGACGACGCTGAAGTCGTCGCTCACCATCGCAGGCGAGGCGGACAAGGAGTTTCGCCGTGAGAACCAGGTCAGTGAGCAACTGGTGGGAGCCGGATTCAACGAAATCCTCAACAACTCGCTCACCAAGCAGGCCTACTACGACGAGAACCTCTACAACTGCTATCCGTGGGCACGGACGGTGAAGGTGATGAACCCGCTCTCCTCCGACCTCGGCGTGATGCGCCAGACGCTCCTCTTCGGAGGACTGGAGAGCATCGTCCGCAACGTCAACCGCAAGGCGCGCAACCTCCGATTCTTCGAGGTGGGCAACGTCTATCACTTCGACGAGGAGCGCTATACCACGGAGAGCCCGATCAAGGCCTACCAGCAGCGCTACCATCTCGCCCTCTGGGTGACGGGTCATCGTGTGGAGGGCAACTGGGCCCATCCTGACGAGGAGAGCTCCTTCTTCGAACTGAAGGCGTATGTGGAGAATGTCCTGCGCCGCGTCGGACTCCAAGCGGGCCAGGTGGTGACGGAGGCTTCCGACAACAACATCTTCGACAAGGGCCTTCGGATGAAGACGCGTGGCTGCAAGGTGCTGGTGGACATGGGTATCGTCAATCACCATGTGCTCCGTCGCTTCGACATCGAGCAGCCGGTGTATTATGCTGAGATCGACTGGACGGAACTGATGAAGGCTACGCGCAAGAACTGTCTCCTCTTCCAGGAACTCTCGAAGTATCCGGCCGTGAGCCGCGACCTGGCGCTGCTGGTCGATGCCAACGTGGAGTTTGCTCAGATAGAACAGATCGCGCGACAGACGGAGAAGAAACTCCTCAAGCAGGTGGTGCTCTTCGACGTCTATCAGGGCAAGAACCTGCCCGAGGGCAAGAAGAGCTATGCCGTCAACTTCATCCTGCAGGACGAGAGCCGCACGCTGACCGACAAGGCCATCGAAGCCATCATGCAGAAGCTGATGAAGAATCTCACGACCAAGCTCCACGCGGAGTTGAGATAGGAAGAGCTAAAGACAAGAACATATACAACAAAAACAAAGAATAAGATAAATTCATGGGAAGAGCTTTTGAATATCGCAAGGCTACCAAGCTGAAGCGATGGGGTCACATGGCCCGCACGTTCACCAAACTGGGTAAGGAAATTGCTATCGCCGTGAAGGCTGGCGGTCCGGAACCGGAGAATAACCCGCGTTTGCGCGCCTTGATTGCCACTTGCAAGCGCGAGAACATGCCGAAGGACAACATCCAGCGCGCCATCAAGAACGCGATGGGCAAGGATCAGAGCGACTACAAGGAGGTGCCGTATGAGGGCTATGGACCGCATGGCATCGCCATCTTCGTCGATGCGCTGACGGACAACACCACCCGCACGGTGGGCGACGTGAGATCGGTGTTCAACAAGTTCAATGGCAACTTGGGAACGCAGGGTTCGCTCTCCTTCCTCTTCGACCACAAGTGTGTCTTCACCTTCAAGGCACCGGCTGATACGGACATGGAGGAGCTGATCCTCGAGTTGATCGACTACGGAGTGGACGATGAGTTCGATGTCGATGACGAGACGGGTGAGATCACTATCTATGGTGAGCCCAACCACTTTGGCGAGATCCAGAAGCATCTGGAGGAAGCTGGCTACGAGATCACCTCGGCAGAGTTTACGCGCATCCCCAACGATCTCAAGGAGGTGACGCCTGACGTGCGCGAGGTCATCGACAAGATGGTGGACCGCCTGGAGGACTTCGAGGACGTGCAGAACGTCTATACCAACATGAAGCCCGCCGAGGAGGAGTAAGAGAACAGAATCGTCGCCCCAGCTGGGGCGGCGCTGCGGAAAATAGGACAATCCCAAGTCTTTCCTATCTAAACTGTCTGATAGAGAGACTTGGGATTGTTTTTTTCAGGAGGGAAGGTTTTGACCGCTGGATTGTGGTTTTCCCTTGATTGCCGCTTGATTGCGGGGTTCCCTTGATGATCGCTTGATTGCGGCCTTCTCTTGATGATCGCCTTGGAGGCTCGTTTATGCGAAGTGGTTGAGGCGGGCGATATACTTGCCCAGGATATCAAACTCGAGGTTGACCTCCGTGCCCACGACGATGTCGGCGAAGTTGGTGTGCTCGCGTGTGTAGGGGATGATGGCCACGGTGAAGGTGTTGTCAGTCGGGGTGATGACGGTGAGCGAGACGCCGTTGACCGTCACGGAACCCTTATCGACCGTGAAGTAGCCCTGCGCGCCATCTCGCGGTCGAGGGCGTACTCAAAGGTGAAGTAGGTGGAGCCGGCAGCGTCCTCCATCTTCACGCAGCGCGCCGTCTGATCTACGTGGCCCTGCACGATGTGGCCGTCCAGGCGACCGTTCATCGGCATCGAACGCTCGACGTTGACGCGGTCGCCCTCCTTCAGCAGGCCAAGGTTGGAGCGGAGCAGCGTCTCCTTCATCGCCGTCACGGTGTAGCAACCGTCCTGGATGCTCACCACAGTGAGGCAGACGCCATTGTGGGAAACGCTTTGGTCTATTTTCAACTCATCGACAAAGCTGCAACGGAGCGTGAAGTCGATGTTCTCCTGGTCGTGACGGATGGCAACGACGGTTGCCATCTCTTCTACTATACCGCTAAACATATTTTTATTTCTGATGCTATTTTTCTCGTTCTAAGTTGTTACGCTTGTGCAAAGTTAGTGATTATTCTGCAATCGCCGACCTTTTCGCCCTGCGATTTTCACGATCATCACGTATTCTTTGGCCTGTAAAAAGCACAAGAAGTCCTTTTGTAGTTGATAATAATGAACTATAAACGAAAAACAAGGTTAAATAAGGTAAACGAGAGTAAGAAAATTAACTTTTGACTGTTAATGGTTTAAGAAAAGGGCGTATCTTTGCCATCGAGAAAAATCGAGGAAGATGAAGAAACGAACGATTTGGACAATAGCCGTCATCATGGGGCTTTCATTCTTGGCCCTGTTGTTGTTGCAGCTCAACTACATCGAGGAAATGGCCGAGATGAAGCGGGAGCAGTTTGACGAGTCCGTCAACCGTGCCTTGTATCAAGCCTCACGCAACATGGAGCTCAACGAGACGCTGCGCTATCTGGAGCGCGACGTGGATGAGAAGGAGAGCCAAGGCGCATCGAAGCAGGGTGGGCGAAGCGGACGGAGCAAGGCGGGCTACTCGTCGTTTCAGATGAAGACCGTCACCAACAAACCGTCGCAGACGCCGAAGGCCATGATCCTGCGCAACGACAGCAGTTCTATCTCGGCTACGAAGAAGAGCCTGCAGGAAATCGTCCGCAACCGCTACGTCTATCAGAAGAGCATGCTCGACGAGGTGGTCTATAATATCCTCTATTCCGCTTCGGAGAAACCGCTCAAGGAACGCGTCAACTTCAAGTTGCTGGATCAGGACCTGAAAGCGGAGATGATGAACAACGGCATCAACATCCCTTACCACTTTGTGGTGCAGACCCAGGACGGACGAGAGGTCTATCGCTGCCCCGACTACACGGACGAGGGTGTGGAGAGCAGTTTCAGTCAGGTGCTCTTTCGCAACGACCCGCCCAACCGCCGCGGCATCGTACGCATCCACTTCCCCGAGATGAACAGTTACATCTTCTCCAGTGTGCGCTTCATGATCCCGTCGGTCATCTTCACGTTTGTCCTGCTGGTGACGTTTATCTTCACCATCGTCGTGATCTTCCGACAGAAACGCTACTCGGAGATCAAGAACGACTTCATCAACAACATGACCCACGAACTGAAGACCCCGATAGCGAGTATCTCGCTGGCCTCGCAGATGATGAACGACAAGAGCCTGACGAAGTCGCCGCAAATGATAGAGCATCTCGGAGGGGTGATCAATGACGAGTCGAAGCGCCTCCGCTTCTTGGTGGAGAAGGTGCTGCAGATGAGTATGTACGACAACAAGACGGCGGTGCTCAAGAAGAAATACACGGACCTCAACGAGATGGTGGAAAACATTGCTGCCTCCTTCACGCTCCGCGTGGAGCACACGGGCGGCAAGGTCTATACGGGCATAGAGGCGGTCGATTCGGCGATGTATGTCGATGAGATGCATTTCCAGAATGTCATCTTCAACCTCCTGGACAATGCCGTCAAATATGCCAAACCCGACGAGCCACTCAACGTCTATCTGAAGACGTGGAACACGGAGCACCACCTCTGTCTCTCCGTTCGTGACACGGGCCAGGGTATCAAAAAAGAGAACCTCAAGAAGATCTTCGAGAAGTTCTACCGCGTCCACACGGGCAATGTCCACGACGTCAAGGGCTTCGGTCTCGGACTGGCCTATGTCAAGAAGATGGTTGATCTGCACGAGGGCGAGATCCGCGTCGATAGTGAGTATGGCAAGGGAACGACCTTCACCATCAAGTTGCCCATCATTCGCGACGAGGATATGGAATAAGGTGCCGATGAGTGGTCCAACGAAGTTGGTCAACTATATATAAAAAAGGAAATACATTAATATAATAATAACCCGTAGCGGTGTGGGAGAGGTGTCGCAGCCGATCCGCCCGCTCCTTCTAAACCAGAATTGAATTATGGAAGAGAAACTGAAGATTTTGTTGTGTGAGGATGATGAGAATCTGGGAATGCTGCTCCGCGAGTACCTCCAGGCGAAGAACTTCGAGTGTAAGTTGTGCCCGGACGGCGAGATTGGCTACCGTGAGTTCTTCAAGGAGAAGTACGACATCTGCGTCCTCGACGTGATGATGCCGAAGAAGGACGGTTTCACGCTGGCTCAGGAGATTCGTCAGAGCAACGCCGAGGTGCCTATCATCTTCCTGACGGCCAAGACGCTGAAGGAGGATATCCTCGAAGGCTTCAAGTTGGGTGCCGACGACTATATCACCAAGCCCTTCTCCATGGAGGAGCTCGTGATGCGCATCGAGGCTATCCTGCGTCGCGTGAAGGGTAAGAAGAACAAGGAGAGCACGCTATACCACATTGGCCGCTTCACCTTCGACACCCAGAAGCAGTTGCTCACCATCGGCGAGAAGCAGACCAAGCTCACCACCAAGGAGAACGAGCTGCTGGCCCTGCTCTGCTCCCACGCCAACGAGATCTTGCAGCGCGACTATGCGCTCAAGACCATTTGGATCGACGACAACTACTTCAACGCCCGATCTATGGATGTCTATATCACGAAGTTGCGCAAGCACCTGAAGGACGACGACCAGATCGAGATCATCAACATCCACGGCAAGGGCTATAAGCTCATTGTCCCCGATCAGAACTAAGGTCGCAAGCTGACGCTCACCCGACCAGAACAAAGGTCGCAAACAGACCGTCCCTTTCGTCTGCCCATCGTGGAGGCGGAAGGGATGGTTGGTTTAGTACTTGCTGCTGCGCTTGGTGATAACGACGTGGGCCACCACGCCCGCCAGGACCAGGGTCAGTCCGGAAAGCAAGAGGAGGTTGTTGTGGGGCAACAGTAGGCCGTGGATCGCAAACAGGCCAACGCCCGTGGCGACGGAGATAAGTCCGGCAGACTGGATGATCTTTTTCTTCATGTCGGCAAAATTACAACAAATAATTTGGCTAATCAAAAAAAAGTCCGTACTTTTGCACCGCATTTTGATGGAGAGTCTTTAAGGGCTTGAAAATCAGTGCAAAAGTTTAAGCATTAACTTATATTTTTTTATCAACAATTTTAAGGGTAGTATGAATCAATACGAAACCGTTTTCATTTTGACTCCCGTTTTGTCTGATGACCAGACAAAGGAAACGGTCGCTAAATTCAAGAGCCTGCTCACCGAGAATGGTGCTGAGATCTTGAATGAGGAGGCCTGGGGTCTGAAGAAGTTGGCCTACAACATTCAGAAGAAATCGTCCGGCTTCTATTTCCTCATCGAGTTCAAGGCTGAGCCTACGCTCATCGATCGTCTCGAGACGAACTTCCGTCGCGACGAGAAAGTCATTCGTTTTATCACCGTGAAGCTTGACAAGTATGCTGCTGCTTACGCAGAGAAGCGTCGCAACAAGCTCGCAGCTAAAGTAGAGGAGGCATAATCATGGCAGAGCAGAGAAAGTCAGAAATCCGTTATTTGAACGCTCCTTCTATCGACACGAAGAAGAAGAAGTACTGCCGTTTCAAGAAGAGCGGTATCAAGTATATCGACTATAAGGATCCCGAGTTCCTCAAGCGTTTCCTCAACGAGCAGGGTAAGATTCTCCCCCGTCGCATCACAGGAACTTCTTTGAAGTACCAGCGTCGTCTGGCCACCGCCGTCAAGCGTGCCCGCCAGATCGCATTGCTGCCTTATGTCACCGATTTGATGAAGTAATTAAAGAAGGAGGCAACGATTATGGAGATTATTCTGAAAGAAGATATCATCGGTCTTGGTTACAAGAACGATATTGTGAACGTGAAGAGTGGCTACGGCCGCAACTATCTCATCCCGAAGGGACTGGGCGTGATCGCTTCTCCCTCTGCCAAGAAGGTCCTCGCTGAGAACCTGAAGCAGCAGGCTTCTAAGCTCGCTGCCCTCAAGGCAGCAGCCGTGGAGCGCGCCAAGCAGCTGGAGGGTGTCGAGCTGGTCATCGCTACGAAGGTGAGCGTGACGGGCGTGGCCTATGGTTCAGTAGGCGCAGCTAATGTGGCTGAGGAGCTGGCCAAGAAGGGCATCGACATCGATCGCAAGATCATCACCATGCACGATGCTAAGCGTGTCGGCAACTACGAGGCTACCGTCCACTTCCACAAAGAGGTGGAGATCAAGGTGCCTGTCACCGTGGTCGCTGAGAACGAGGCTGAGCTGAAAGCTGAGCGCGAGGCCGAGGAGGCTCTCCGCGCTGAGAGTGCCAAGGTAGAGGCTCCCGCTGAGGAGGCTGCTGAGGCTCCCGCCGAGACTGAGGCTCCCGCAGCTCCCGCTGAGGAGGAGGCTCCCGCCGAGGCTTAATCAATATTAGGCATACAGATTTAGAGCGCATTTTAGCACTGTAAAGCAGCATTCATTATAGACCCCCGTCGTCCAAAGGATGATAGGGGGTTTATTTGTGTGCTTACGCTACGCTCGTGAGCAAAGGACTTTTGTTCGGGAAATGTTAATTCCATGAAAAACGACTGATAATTAAAATATATTAGCTAAATTTGCAAGTGAAAGGAATGTCACAATTGCTTTGCTGAAAGAAGGATGAACAAGAAGATAAGGATAAAAGACATAGCAGAAAGAGCAGGCGTCTCTGTAGGCACGGTAGATCGTGTACTACATAATCGGCCCAATGTGTCGGCAGCGTCGTTGGCCAAAGTGAATAACGTCCTCAAGAAACTCAACTATGAGCCGAATATGTACGCCAGCGCCTTGGCGTATAATCGCTCCTTCACGTTCTATTGTTTGATGCCGCGCCATGCGAGCGAGGCGTATTGGGACGAGGTGGAGGACGGTATGGTAGAGGCCGTGGAGTTTCGCCGCGACTTCCAGATCGACGTGAAGTTCATCCACTACAGTCGCCTCGACGCGCAGTCGTTTGAGGATGCTGCCTCCGACTGCATGCTGCTTAATCCTGATGGTGTGATCCTCGTGCCGCCAGCACGTGAGCTGGCCAAAGCCTTTGCCGACAAACTCCATGCGACAGGCGTCCCCTTGGTCTTGCTCGATTCCTATATGGCAGATCTTCAGCCGCTTGCTTTCTTTGGCCAAGACTCCTTCCAGAGTGGCTATTTCGCTGCCAAGATCTTGATGCTGATCGCCGGAGGCGACCCCGCCATCATGCTGATGAAGCAGGGCAGGGAGGGCTACAGACCCTCGCAGCAGCAGGAAAACCGCGAGGTGGGTTTCCGCCACTACATGGAGAACAACTTCCCGCAGGTGGACATCAAGACGCTGACGCTTCCCTTGGACGGAACGCAGAAGGACAACGACCGATTGCTGGACGACTTCTTCCGCAACCATCCCGAGGTTCGCCATTGCATCACGTTCAACTCGCGCGCATGGATCGTAGGCGAGTATCTCCAGCGCCACCAGAACGAACGCATGCAGGTGATGGGCTATGACGTCGTTCATAAGAATGCGGACTGCGTTCGCCGCGGTGCCATCTCTTTCCTCATAGCCCAGCACGGTTTCATGCAGGGCTTCAAGGCCGTCGATGCGCTCTTCCGTTCCCTGGTGCTGAAAGAGGATATCCGTCCCGTCAATTTCATGCCCATCGAACTGCTGTCGATGGAGAATATCGACTTCTATCAGCGTTCCACGATCTAAGGCGGCCCGACAAAAGCCGCTTCCATCTATTTGCTTATTTGCTTACTCAAGCTAAGACCGATTATGGAGATCATTCAGCGCAATTTCTTCCGGCTTCTTCGCTCCGGTGCTTTCGCCGACGATGAGCTCTTGGAGCCTATGTCGGCGTTCAAGTGGCGTCGCCTCTACCAGATGGTGGAGGTCCAAGGCGTGGCTGATGTGTTTCTTCGTGGTGTGCAGAAGCATAGTGGAGAGCAGGGACTGAACTTGCCCGAGGAGATACTTCTCCGGGCAGAGCAAGACGCACAGAAACAGCAGAGCCTTGCCGAAGTCGTCTCGCGCAAGGTCGGCATGAGTATGGGGATGCTCAACAAGCGCTATGTGAAGCTGCTCGATGGTGAGCGCCATAGCATAGACACCTCCGTGGAGACGATGGACTTGCTGCGGCTGCTTGTCGTCAATGAGCAGGACTTCCTCAACCACGGTATCAATATGCGCGGCATCATTTTTCTTGGCCGCTACCTTCGGGAGAAGGGCGACCGGGTCGATTTCGTCAAACTCGACAACTGGTTGCTACGCCTTCATCTGCAGCGCATGGCCCAGTTGCAGGGTAGTATCCTCATCTCGGTCTTCGACTTCGAACCTGACGAACTGCCGTTTGTGCACCGCGAGGAGCCTGCAGCTTTCAAGTTGGCCGTCAGCAGCGTGAGCAACCTGGTCAAGGACACGGCACAGGAATGGCACTTCCGCCAGACGAGGACGGGATTTGTCAGCAACAATTCTGCCGTCCTGCGCCGCAATCTCAGGCGGAGCTTCCGCTACCTTCCCTATGCGACGCTGGAGACGGTGAGCAACTTTTTTAGCAATTTTGCTAGAAGCCTCAAGGAAATAGAAGAGTAGGGGGTGGCTTTGTGCGCGGCTATTTCCGGTTGGCGTAGTCGAGTGCGGCTCCGATGGCCGTGCAAAACTCCGAGTGCTTCGGGATGATAAACTTCACGCCGTAGATGCGCTCAATGATGGGGAAGACGGTCTTGCACTGAGGCAGCAGCGTCAGGTTGCCAATCATCACGAAGTCTTTGATGCCGCTGCGTAGCGCGCTGAGGACAGCAGCCGATCCAATGGCCTGAAGCACGAGGTTGATAAGGCCGAGTGCGATGTCGGCACGGCTGGCATTGGCCTGTGCGTGAGCGAAGAGCGAGGCTGTGGCGTCCATAGGCAGCCCTGGCAGCGGATTGGGCGAGATGTCACCGATGAGCAAGTTGATCTTTGCAATGTCGCCCCCTTGGGCCAGTTCTGCCACTTGGTTGGCATCGTCGGTCTGGAGCAGCAGCCGCGAGAGGCCCGAGAGCGTGCCACCTCCGATTCCTATGCCTCCGATGTGCTTGATGTGGTCGCCGTCACACTGCACGATGGAAGTGCCCGTTCCCATGGAGACCACGATCATCTTGCTTAGTTGCGATTCGTGCTGGGCTCCCAGCCCGTCAGCGATAAACTCCTCCACCTTGGTCGTGGGGAGTCCGTAGATGGGCGAGTCGATGTAGGCTGCACCCACACCCGTCAGCATGACCTGCTCGATGTCGTTGAGGTCTATCTGATTGTCGTACAGGTATTTGCCAAAGGCTCCATAAAGTGATGTCACAGGGTCTGTGGCGCGGATCCGCAGGGGTGAGCTCACCTCTCCGTCCCTCACGCCGACAATCTTCGTCGTTGAGATACCGACATCAATGCCGATGGTAGTTTTCATGTCTTAGAGCTTTTTTTTGGCTGCAAAGGTAATATATAAAAAGGAGAAATGAGGCCGATTCGAGATATTTTAGCAAAAAACTGCTAATAAATTTCCCTATTCATCTGAAAATGAGTATCTTTGCAGTCCGTTTAGAGGATGTAATAATAAAAGTAAGATAATATCAACAACAACAGGAATGACAAAGGCAGATATCATCAACGAAATTGTTGAAAGAACTGGTGTGGGCAAAAAGGACGTGGCCGCCGTTGTGGAGGAGTTCATGTCGTGCATCAAGGAAAGCATGATGGAGCGTAAGGAGAACGTCTATCTCCGTGGTTTTGGCAGCTTCGTTGTCAAGCAGCGTGCCGAGAAGACCGCCCGCAATATTTCCAAGAACATCACGATTACCATCCCCGCTCACAAGTTCCCGGCATTCAAGCCGGCCAAGTCTTTCATCGACCGCATGAGAGACTTAGGAGAAGTGGAATAGTCAATTTCAATAATTAAGATAAGTAAAACAATTTAAAATCATTAAGCAATGCCAAACGGAAGAAAGAAAAAGGGACACAAGATGGCTACGCACAAGCGTAAGAAGAGACTGAGAAAGAACAGACATAAGAGCAAGTAAGCCCATCTTATAGGCTGAAAGCCGAAGTCTCACACAGTCTTCGAGTATGGGCGGTGCTTGTCGGCGCGACGTTCTAATCCCTTGGAATAATGTCGGCAAGCCCCGCCCACTTTTTTTTGAGTCTGGCGAGGCCTGCAAATCGTCGCGGAGCGAAGCTTCTTATTATAGGTATTATATGATAGGGATGCAACCGCTGCCAGGACGGACAGGCTCAGCCATTAACCAACTTCATCAGGATAAGTAAAGAAAAAATGACCAGCGAAGTAATTATCGATGCTCAGCCCAAGGAAATCTCGATAGCCTTGCTTGAGGACAAGCGGTTGGTGGAGTACCAGCGCGAGCCTCGCGAGGCAAGTTTCTCTGTGGGCAACATTTATGTGGCAAAGGTAAAGAAACTGATGCCCGGCCTCAATGCCTGCTTCGTCGATGTAGGCTATGAACGCGATGCTTTTCTTCACTATCTTGACCTTGGAAGTCAATTCAACTCCTACGCTAAGTACCTGAAGCAGGTTCAGGGAGACCGCAAGCGACTTTTCCCCATCACCAAGGCCTCGCGCCTTCCCGATCTCAAGAAGGACGGCAGCATCCAGCAGACGCTCTCTGTGGGTCAGGAGGTTATCGTGCAGGTGGTCAAGGAGCCCATCTCTACGAAAGGCCCCCGTCTGACGACGGAGTTGTCCTTCGCAGGACGCTTCCTTGTCCTCATGCCCTTTGGAGAAAAGGTCAATGTGTCGTCTAAAATCAAGAGTTCGGAGGAGCGTGCACGTCTGAAGCAGCTCATCCAAAGCATCAAGCCGAAGAATTTTGGCGTGATCGTACGCACCGTGGCGCAAGGCAAGCGCGTCGCAGAGCTTGATGCGGAGATGAAGGTGCTTTTGCGTCGATGGGAACAGACCATCACCAAGGCGCAGAAGACGCAGGAGCGTCCTCAGCTCGCATTCGAGGAGACGGGTAGGGCAGTTGCCATGCTGCGCGACTTGTTCAATCCGTCCTACGAGAACATCTACGTCAACGATGACGAAATCTGCACGGCGGTGAAGCACTACGTATCGCTCATTGCGCCGGAAAAGGAGGGCATTGTCAAGCGCTACACGGGCAAGGTCCCCATCTTCGACAACTTCAACGTCACCAAGCAAATCAAGTCCAGCTTTGGCAAGACCATCAACTATGGCCACGGTTGCTACCTTATTATAGAGCACACTGAGGCCATGCATGTCGTCGATGTCAACAGTGGCAACCGTACCAAGGAGAAGGGTCAGGAGCAGAACGCCCTCGACACCAACCTCGGTGCAGCCGACGAGCTGGCGCGCCAATTGCGACTGCGAGATATGGGAGGAATCATCGTGGTCGATTTTATTGACATGCACCTGGCCGAAGACCGGCAGATGCTCTACGAGCGCATGTGCAAGAACATGCAGAATGACCGTGCACGCCACAATATCTTGCCACTGAGCAAGTTTGGACTGATGCAGATCACGCGCCAGCGTGTGCGCCCGGCCATGGATATCGACGTTGACGAAACCTGCCCGACCTGTTTCGGGACTGGAAAGATCCGTTCCAGTATTCTTTTCACGGATCAGTTGGAGCGAAAGATTGACCGATTGGTTAACAAAGTCGGCGTGAAGAGGTTCTACCTGCACGTCCATCCCTATGTGGCTGCCTATATCAACCAGGGCTTGATGAGCCTGAAGTTGAGGTGGCAGTTGAAGTATGGAATCGGCGTCCGCGTCGTTCCCTCTCAGAAGTTGGGTTTCCTGCAGTATGAGTTCTACGATGGAAACCGCCAGTTTATCGACATGAAAGAGGAGAACGACAAGTAAGAGAAATGAGTTTTTCAAGCCCACTTGATAGTGACAAGAGATGAAGGAGCGGCCACCAGCGCATGAACGTGCACGGGTGACCGCTCTTTTTCTATAAGGCTATTTATTTCTATATGACTCTTGGTCTCTATAAGACTCTTGGATTCTGTATCCCCGTCTGATTTTTACATTCCGCTAAAAAAGACAGTCTCTCGCGCGATAGAATAAGGTGGGGGAAAAACAATAAACCACCCATTGGGACGTTATATATTTATGATGTATCAGAAGAAAACCATACGAGATAACAAGCAGGCTGCTTTCCCATACCGATGGACCATTTCCGTCCTGTGGACAGTCCTGCTGATGTGCTGTGCCCTCGGAGTCCGGGCCCAGTCGTTCACACTCCAGGGCAAGGTGTCGGACACCAATGGCAATCCGATCGAGTTGGCCTCGGTGATGGTTGTCTCGCAGGGCAAGCTCGCCATGACCAATCTCAAGGGCGAGTTTAGCCTGGAGCTCCACAGTGCCGACAGTGTGGCCGTCCGTTTCTCGATGGTTGGTTATCGCACCAAGACGCGTGTCCTGCGCCGTCCGCGTGGGCGCCAGACCCTCATGGTCCAGTTGGCCGATGACAATACGCTGGGCGAGGTGACGGTGGAGGGCAAGAAGAAACGCCAGGGCACAACTGAGCAGTTGGACCTTCAGACTACGCAGCAGGCTCCTTCGGTCTCGGGCAACGCCGTCGAGGAGATGGTACAGACGCAGGCCGGTGTCTCCACCCATTCGGAGTTGACCTCCCAGTATAACGTGCGCGGTGGTTCGTTCGACGAAAACTCCGTCTATATTAACGACGTGGAGGTCTATCGTCCCTTCCTGGTGCGCAGTGGACAGCAGGAGGGCCTCTCCGTCATCAATCCCGATATGGTGGCCTCTGTGGGATTCTCCTCGGGTGGCTTCGAGGCCAAATATGGCGACAAGATGTCTTCTGCGCTCGACATCACCTACAAGCGACCTACGCGCACGGAGGCCAAGGTGTCGGCTTCGCTCCTTGGCGCCAGTGCCTACGTCGGTCTTGCGGCGAAGAAGTTCACGTGGACCAACGGCCTCCGCTATAAGACCAACCGCTACGTACTGGGATCGCTGGAGACCAACGGTGAGTATAAACCCAACTTCCTCGACTATCAGACCTATTTGTCCTGGCAGCCGACGAAGCGGTGGCAACTCGACCTCATCGGCAATATCTCGGAGAACCATTACAACTTCCGTCCTGAGGACCGCAATACCAACTTCGGTACCATGGAGAACGTGAAGAACTTCCAGGTCTATTTCGACGGACAGGAGAAGGACCTCTTCCGCACCTTCTTCGGATCGCTGGCCTTGACACACAAACTGAAGGACAACAAGACTTCCGTCTCTCTCATCGGGTCGATCTTCACCACGAAGGAGCAAGAACGCTACGACATCCAGGGACAGTACTGGCTGACGCAGACGGAGACTTCCGAAAACCTTGGTGTGGGTACTTATATGCAGCATTCGCGCGATTATCTCAAGGCGACGGTGGGCAACGTGAAACTCATGACGCGCCGCACGACGGACCACCACCATGTGGAGGGTGCGCTGCTCTGGAGGATGGAGCGCGTCACGGAAAACTCTGCTGAGTATGAGTATCGCGACTCGGCAGGCTACAACGTGCCCCATACGGGCAAGGATCTGTATATGATCTATTCGCTGCGTGCGCGCAACGAACTCCGTGCCAATCGCTTCGAGGGTTACCTGCAGGACAACTGGAATTTCCGCACGGGTAATGATAGCGTGCCGACGCTCTATACACTCAACTACGGTGTGCGCTTTGCCCACTGGAATTTCAATGGAGAAACGCTGATCTCACCCCGCGTCTCGCTCAACATCGTCCCGGGATGGAATCGCAACCTGGCCTTCCGTGTAGCCACGGGACTCTACTACCAGGCTCCTTTCTTCAAGGAGTTGCGCGACACGACGACGCTCAACGGTGTGACCTATGCCAAACTCAACCAGAAGATACGTTCTCAACGCTCCATCCACCTCGTGGGAGCGATGGACTATAGTTTCCGCATGCTCGACCGGCCGTTTAAGTTCTCGGCGGAGATCTACTATAAGATGCTCTCGCGCCTTACCCCTTATGTCGTGGACAATGTCAAGGTGACTTACTTTGGCGACCAGGAAGCCTCGGGCCATGCTGCGGGTATAGACCTGAAACTCTTCGGCGAGTTTGTGCCCGAGACCACTTCGTGGTTGACGTTCAGTGTGATGAGTACGCGGATGAAGATAGGCGGCAAGTCCATCCCCCTGCCCACGGACCAGCGCTACGCCGTCAACCTCTTCTTTACCGACTACTTCCCTGGTACGACCAAGTGGCGGATGAGCCTCCGCCTTGCTTTTGCCGATGGTCTGCCTTTCTCTGCTCCCCACAAAGAACTGGAGTCCAATACCTTCCGTGCGCCAGCCTATAAGCGTGCCGATATTGGTATGAGCTACCGCCTCTTTGACAACCACGAGGGCGACAAGAAGTCCATCCTCCGCAATGTGTGGCTGGGACTGGACTGCCTCAACCTCTTTGGCATCAACAATGTCAATAGCTACTATTGGATCACGGACGTCACGGGCCAGCAGTATGCTGTGCCCAACTACCTCACGGGGCGCCAAATCAATGGTCGCATTACCATCGAGTTCTAATCCTTCCCTATATAACAGATTGGTAGCGGCAGACTTCATAAGTTTGCCGCTTTTTCATCCTGTCCATGAGGTGAAAGAGATTTGTGTGGGTACACGGTAAAAAAAGTTGCAAAAAAAGACCTCAAATGTTTGCATTAGTCAGCAGAAAACATTAACTTTGCCATCGTTATCCTGAAAACAATCTTTTTACCTTAAAGAAGGACTAATACCTATTGAAGTGGAAGCGGTCGCCTGTGAAGGCCATCGCTTTTGTTTTTTCTTCTCCTTCTTCTTCTGTTTCCATCTTTTCCTTTTCGTCTTTTCCTCCCTTTCCTTTCCTCCCTTTCCTTTCCTCTCTTAGCTTCTTCCCTTTGTTTTCTTTCCATTGTTCTCTCTCCACGCCAGTCTTACGTAGCTCCTTCCTTTATTATAGGAATAGCAATGGAGTGTTTTCGTTGTTGTCAGGGTCAACGGGCCATTTTTGCTTACAGAGGGAGGAAAAAGCAAGAGGTCGGATCCGCACCCCGAAGGATGGTCTCCGACCTCTTGCGTAGTCCCATGGAGGGACCGTCTATGCTTTTAGAGTCTTTGTCTGCTGCTTTTTGTAGCTTACTTCTTCAGCAAGTCCATATCCATGAAGATCTTCTTGAGGATCTCGATGGCCTGGTCCACCTGGTCCTTGGTGTGCGTGGCCATGAGGGCGAAGCGCACCAGCGTGTCCTGCGGGGCACAAGCAGGCGGGATAACCGGGTTGATGAATACGCCCGCATCATAAGCGAGCTTCGTGACGAGGAATGTCTTATCGACATCGTGGACGTAGAGCGGGATGATCGGGCTCTCAGTGTCACCGATCTCGAAGCCCTCCTCGCGGAAGCGCTTCAGTGCGTAGTTGGTCACGTCCCACAGGTGCTCGATGCGCTCCGGCTCCTTCTGTAGGATGTGGAGAGCCTCCAGTGCTGCTGCCGTGGCTGCAGGCGAGTTGGAAGCACTGAAGATATAGGTGCGTGAGGTGTGACGAAGCCAGTTGATGGTATCGAAGTCAGAGGCAATGAAGCCGCCGATAGAAGCCAGACTCTTGGAGAAAGTGCCCATGATCAGATCGACCTCATCAGTCAGTCCGAAATGGTCGCAAACGCCGCGTCCCTCTCTTCCGAAGACGCCGATGCCGTGAGCCTCATCTACCATGACCGAGCAATTATACTTGTGCTTCAGTTCAACGATCTGCGGCAGCTTGGTCAGGTCGCCCTCCATGGAGAACACACCATCAACGACGATCAACTTGATGGCCTCGTGCGGCAACTTAGCCAGCACGCGCTCCAGGTCTTCCATGTCGTTGTGCTTGTAGTGGAGCTGCGTGGCAAAGCTCAGACGGCGTCCATCGACAATGCTCGCATGGTCGCGGTCATCACAGATGATATAGTCGCCACGGCCCACGACAACGGAGAGCACACCCTCGTTGACGGAGAAGCCCGTCGAGTAGCCCAGCACGTCTTCCTTGCCGATATATTTGGCTATCTCTTTTTCGAGCTTGATGTGCAAGTCGAGTGTGCCGTTGAGAAATCGGCTGCCTGCACAGCCCGTGCCATATTTGTCGAGCGCAGCGTGGGAAGCGGCGATGATGCGTGGATCGCTGGGAAGGCCTGTGTAGGCGTTGGAGCCAAACATAAGAATCTTATGTCCGTCGATATCGGTTACTTCGGTACCCTGCATACTTGTGATTTCGCGGAAATAAGGGTACACTCCAGCCTTCATAAACTTCTGAGGCGTTCGGTAGCTTTTGTACTTTTCTTGTAATTGTCCCATTACTTTTTGGCGTAGCCGAAGCTACTTCTTTATTATTAGGCTGCAAAGATACGAAAAAACTACCATAGCACGCCCTATTTCGCAAGAAATCTTTCCTTTATTTCAATTTTTAGCGCTTCGAACGAGCATAATTCATGTTATTTTCGTAATTTTGTGCCGTCAAGAAATGTAACAGTACGGTTCCTTTATGAAACATATCGTCTTCATCACAAACCCCATATCGGGCACGATCAGCAAAGCAGGCATACCTGAGCTTGTCGAAGTGCATCTCGACCACGCCCGATTCAGCTACGAGTTTGTCTCGACACAGTATGCTGGACACGCCACGCTGCTGGCCCAGGAGGCTGCAGCCCGTGGTGCGGATATTGTCTGTGCCATCGGAGGCGATGGGACGGTCAACGAGGTAGGACGCGGCCTCCTTGGCACAGAGACCGCTATGGCCATCCTTCCCTGTGGTTCTGGCAATGGCCTGGCGCGCCATCTCATGTTGCCCATGGACTTGAGACGTTGCCTCGATATCATCAACCTCGACACCGTGGAGACGCTCGATTCCGGCGTCATCAACGGCCATCCCTTCTTTTGCACTTGCGGGATGGGCTTCGACGCCTTCATCTCGATGAAGTTTGCCGAGGCAGGCAAGCGTGGCCTCATGACCTATGTCGAGCAGATGCTGCGTGAGGGACTGTCCTACAAGCCAGAGACCTATGAGATAGAGGACGAGATGGGGTCGAAGACCTACAAGGCGTTTCTCATCAGTGCGGCCAATGCCTCGCAGTATGGCAACAACGCCTACATCGCTCCCCACGCTTCCATGAGCGACGGTCTGCTCGATGTCATCATCATGCAGCCCTTCAGTCTCATCGAAGCGCCGCAGGTGACGCTCGAGATGCTCAACAAGACCATTGACAAGAACGTCAATATCCGCACCTTCAAGGCCCGCCACGTCCATATCCACCGCAGCAAGCCGGGCCTCATCCACTATGACGGCGACCCGCTCATGAGCGATGCCGACGTAGAGATTGAGGTCAAACCCAAGAGCATCTGCGTCGTAGTCAATCCCCATGCCGACGAGGCTGCGCGTCAACCCAATATGATGCAGACTGCTGCCTCAGAGCTCTTCTATAACATGGACCGCATCCGCACGCAGATCACTCGCCAGGGCCGCAACATCCAGGCTACCAATCTAAAACTGCTTCGGAAGTTGAATCTGAAGTAAATCTCATCGTGTTCTCTTTCAAGCAGTTCTCCATACGTCAAGACCGTTGTGCCATGAAGGTGGGTACGGACGGTGTCCTTCTCGGAGCGTGGGCCGCGGGTGGTAAGCGCATCCTCGACATCGGGACTGGCACGGGTGTCATAGCCCTGATGATGGCGCAGCGCTTTCCTGATGCCCAGGTCTCGGCCATCGAACTCGATGCGTCGGCGGCCCAGCAGGCCAAGGAAAACGTAGCAGCAAGTCCTTTCTCCGATCGCATTGCGGTGGAGCATGTTGCCCTGCAGCAGTACGAGGCCCTGCCCTTCGATGCCATTATTGTCAACCCGCCCTTCTTCACCCATGCCCTTGCTGCCAAGGGTTGCGCAAGAGCTATGGCACGGCAGACCGACAGTCTCTCTTTCCGCGACCTCTGTCGTGGAGGCCGCCGCTTGCTGGCCGAGGGTGGGGTGATGAGTCTCATCATTCCTGCCGACCGTTGTGGTGAAGTGGAGACGGAAGCAGCCCTCGCTGGACTCTTCCTTCAGCGCAAGGTAGCGATACGGACCACGGAGCGCAAGCAACCGAAGCGTTGCCTTTTGGCCCTGGGGCTCCGTTCTGCCCGTTCTTTCCCTCAGGAGATTCGTACTATGATGGAGAATGGCAATCCCACGCCATGGTATCAGTCGCTGGTGTCCGATTTCTACCTTTAGTCGCAGGCCTTCCTTCTTTTGCGTTTCCGATACGCTCAGAGCCTCATGTCTTATCCATAGCCGTTTATCAAGTTTTTTTCATCCCCTGTGCAGTTTTTTCAAGTTTTATTCGTACCTTTGTTGGGTCTTTCTTCCTTATCATAGACCATGAAGCGCAACACGATGGTCGCAGAGTGGATGCAGAGACGCCGCTCCGAGGCCCTATAGGGTACAGGAAAACTATATAATTTTTAAAACAAAGTGTTGCAAACTAACCATTTATGAAAAGAATGATTCCCGTCGTGATGCTCTCAGGCATCATCGGACTGAGCGCTTGCGGCAACAAGACAGAGCAGCCGCAGCAGAATGCTGACACGCTTGAGGTGGCCGACACCATCAAGGAAGACACCGCTGCCATCGATACGCCACAAACGGCTGAGGTGCAGGAGAATGCTTAAGAGGAGAAGACGGTAGAGAAGAATGTGAAGAGTACGCAGGCTGGTGGCACGACCATCGCTGTGGGTGAGCCCTTGGCCGAAACGCTCCGCAAAGCCAAGGGAGTGACCTTCGAGTATAATGCCGACTACGGTGTAGCCTGCAACATCGGTAAGGTCTATATCAGCATTCCCGACGAGGATATCACCAAGGCCGGACTGGATTATGTCAACTCCCTTACCTCGGACATTGAACCCGATATCGACTTCAAACTCGAATATATCAAGCCGTCTGCGAAGATCAAGGATTTTGAGATCAACTAATCTCGCCACTTCATTATAGCCTATATATATAAGGTATAGGGCGCAAACAGAACCGTTGCGTTTTGCGATCAAAGACACTTCAAGCCCCCTGTATGGTTATTTCCTTTACAGGGGGCTTGAAAAATTTTTGTTTCCAGCCGGAGATGCTTGGTGTTTCTGATCTCCGAGTTTTCTTTATACCTCTACCGCGACCACCTCGTTGCGGAGCACGTACCACAAGAACCCGGAGACATTCTTATGTCCTATCTTCCGAAGCAGTTCTATGTAGCTCTTCACCTGCGTGGCATGCTCCGGGCGTGGCTTAGCAAACTTGTAGTCAACCACGATCGTCTTCTCGTCGTCGCTCATGACGCGGTCCGGTCGTTGCTCTATGGTCGTCCCGTCGGCAGGGTTGTACTGTAGGATGGAGCACTCGTTATAGAGTTTCCATCCAGGACGAAACCACTCGGCCACGGTGGGATTGGCGAGTGAGGCTTCCACCTGTTTCCGCAGTTGTGCGATGAGCCGATCGTCCGTGATGATACCGTCCGATACCAGTTGGCTGATGTGTGGTTCGATGTCCTCCTCTGTGCGGATGGAGGAGAAGAGCTGGTGGAGAATGGTGCCCATCTTAATATAGCTCGTGGGCGCGTCCGTCTCCTCGCCGCGCACAAACTCCTCACTCTTGTTGCTCTGTCGGAAGCCGATTGGCGTCTTGTGGGTCTCAATTCTGATCTCCTGCGTCTCCGAGGGCGACTCAAAGGGGTTGTCGCTTGCCGTCTTGTCTCCTTTGCCCACGGTGTCCTCACCCTCCAGCGTGCCATAGACCAGTTCCAGCGCCTCTTCGGTTTGATCCTTTCCCTGGAATGAGCAGTCGGTCCCCAAGTCGGCAGCCACCTGCTCGAGGCATAGTTCCAAACCCTGACTTCGCTGCGATGTCAGTCCTGTAAACTTCTTCTTCTGACTCTCCGACATCCGCTTTCCCGTCACGAAGAGCCGTTTTCCTGCTCGCGTGAAGGCCACATAGAGGAGGTTCAGGTTGTCCACCGCGTTCTGGAAGTGCTCCTCGCGGTAGTCGTCCTCATAGACCGTGCCTACCAGGTTGTTTCTACTGAAATCAACCGGCGTGATGGGCAGCTCGTCAAATGGCTTTTCGCGTTTTCCCTTCTCGCACCACAGTGTGTTTCCCTTCTCCAATTGCCAGTCGCAGAAGGGGATGATGACGTTGTCAAACTCCAGTCCCTTGCTCTTGTGGATGGTCATGATGCGCACGCCCTCCACCTCGTCGCTTTGGATCGTCTTTTGCGAGATGGTGTTGTCCCATTCGGTGAGGAAGTCGTCGATGTCAGCTGGTCGGTCGCGGAGATAATCGTTGAGTTTGTCGTAGAAGAGGCACACATACGCACTTTGGTTCTTGAGTTGGTCGAGTTGGAAGAGCGCATGGAGCGTGTCCACCAGGTCGAGCAGCGGCAGGTTGCGTAGCTGGTCAGCCTCCCTGACATAGCGATCGGGCAGCGATTCTTCGAGTCTCTTCCTTATCTCTTCGTCGCTGGGCCGTCCTGGTCTCTCTGTCTTTCCCACAACCTCATCCCGTGTGGTGACGAGCAGGTGGGGCAGGGGAGCACCCTCCTGTAGCACGTCGTTGCGATACGCCTTGACCAGTGCCGCCCGCGTCAGATTGTCCTCGGGATGGGCGAGTAGCCGCAAGGCGAGCACCATCACGTTGACGGCGAGGGAGGCGTCAAGACGGAAAGCCTCATCAGAGACGATGCGCACCGACTGTCCAAACTCCTCGACGAAATAATCGGCGATATACTGTACGGGCGACTTGCTGCGCACGAGGATGGCGATGTCCTTCTGTCGTGCCCCTCCCTCGATCAGCCGCCGCACGGTGTCCGCCAAGCGTGCGAGGATGTTCTCCCGGTAGTCCTTCGACGGGAGCAGCGCCACCTCCACATATCCCTTTCCCTTCCCCTTGGCATTCCCCTGCTTGACGTCGTCGTAGGCGCGTGCCAGCAGCGTTGCCTGCGGGGTCTTGTCGGCAGACAACTCGCCTACCGTCTCTTCCACCAGCCGGGTGAAGATTGCGTTGTTAAATTGAATGATGCGCTCCCACGACCGGTAGTTGGTTGCCAGTGTCTTTTCGCAGACGGCCTCCTTGCCAAAAGACTGCGAGAGGTTTGCCAGCAGTCGCCAGTCGCCCTGTCGCCAGCGGTAGATGCTCTGCTTCACGTCACCAACGATGAGGTTGCGCGATCCCTCCTGTGCCATGCAGTTGTTGAGCAGCACCTTGAAGTTGCGCCATTGTATCTGACTGGTGTCCTGAAACTCGTCGATCATGATGTGGCGCAGTTGTACGCCGATCTTTTCGTAGAGGAAAGGCGTGTCCGATCCCTGTATCATACCGTGGAGCAGTCCCTGCGTATCACTGAGCATGAAGCGGTTGGCGTTTCGGTTGCTCTCCTCCACCGCCTTGGCGATGGCGTTGAGCAATCGCAGTTCGCTCAGATGGGAGAGCGTCTGCACACAGGAGTTGTATTCACACCATAGTTTCTCGCGCCGCGTCTCCATCTCCTGGAGCAACCTCAGTCCACCGTTGTTGGCCATGTCCTTGATAGCCTCCTTGTCGGCAGCCCCACATTTGGAGGCCGTCCACAGTTTTGCGTCCTGTAGCGCCTTCTGGACTCCGGCGGGTGTGGGGGCGTTATCGAGTGTTCCCTTGCTTCGCTTCACGATATGGTTGTAGAGTCCTCGCCGGTAGAGTCCCGTGTAGTCTATATGACATTGCCCCATCAGGGCCACCAACTCCCGTGCCGGATCCACCAGTTGCTTGCGTAGCGTGTTGCGCCGACTGCGCAGTAGCGCCGTGTACCGCGAAAAAAACTTGCCACCTTCTGCGGCCAGCAGGTCGTTGAGCTCGCGTTCATGATCCTTGTAGAAGTCCTTGAAGATGTTCTGTCCAAACTTCTTGATTGCCCCGATGACGTTCCATCCCTGCTCGTCCTCTATGTTCTGGTTGATGTAGTCGCGCACCCATCCCATCACCTCTGGGTTGGCGTCGAGCGTCTCGATCATCTCATCGACCGCCTTTCCTTCCACCTCGTTGTCGTTGAGATCCACGCGCAGGTTGGCCGTCAGGTCCAGTTCGTGGGCGAGGTTGCGTAGCACGCCTTGAAAGAAGGCATCGATCGTCTGCACGCGAAAGAAGTTGTAGTGATGGGTGAGCAGCGAGAGTGCCTGTCGCGCGTTGGTTCGCACAGCCATCGCTCCCAGCCCCGTCTGCTCCATCACCTTTTCCATATAGGTGTCCGACCCAGGCAGACTGTTGGCTATGCCGTAGAGCTGCGAGAGGATACGGAGTTTCATCTCCTGTGTGGCCTTGTTGGTGAAGGTCACGGCAAGGATGTGTCGGTAGTTCTCGGGGTCGCTGACGAGGAGTGAGATATACTCCACGGCGAGTGTGAAAGTCTTTCCCGATCCTGCCGAAGCCTTATAGACGGTCAGCGGGCGGCGCTGCTTGGTGGTCGTTGTCATGATAGCCAGTGTTGATGATGCGTTTACTCTCCAGCGGGTCGTTCCGCTGGCGAAAGGCGAATGCAAAAGTAAGAAAAAGAGGCGACGTATGCAAATTTAGCATGGAATAATGAGGGTGGGGCTAAAAACAAAAAAAGCATGGCACTCTTGCCATGCGGTGACTATAAAACTCTTTCAAACTACTACTTTTCAATGCGTGATTAAAGGTTCACACCTCATCGGTGATCCCCTCAATCGTGCATCGTTGTTACCCTAAACATCTTTTACCTTAGACCATAACCTATTTTGTCACCTGAACAACACTTTGTTCAATTACCCTAAAAATAACTAAAAACCTAAATCAATTACTATTAACCTAAACAATCTATTAACCTTTTGACGATGCAAAGGTAGGCACTTTCGTTTTGACCACCAAATGATAGCAAGTAAAAATTCGATTCTTCTCCCTATTCTTGACATAAATCAACACGTGTGTACGAACACACATACTCTTGCAGGTCTTATGCGAATAACTTGTGGATGTTTTGCTGACTTTCGTATATGTGTCATACCGAAAGCTGAGAGCCTTTTAAGGCCCTTGGAGGAGAAAGAATGCTGCAAAACGAAGTACATTCAAAAGTTTCTTTGTACCTTTGTACCAAAATTGGCAAGTATGGCAGAAAGAAATACAGTGGATATGACCCAAGGCCCTTTGCTGGGCAAGATTCTGCGTTTTGCGCTTCCCTTTGCGGCAAGCGGCATCATGCAGCAACTCTTCGTCACCATCGACGTGGCCGTGGTGGGCCGCTTTGCCACCAGTGAGGCGTTGGCTGCCGTGGGCGCCAATACCTTCCTTATCAATCTCCTCATCAACCTTTTGTGGGTGTTTCCATTGGTTCCAATGCCGTCATCTCCAACTTCATCGGACGCAACGACCGCCATCGTGTTCGCGACGCGGTAGGCACGACGATGATGCTCCCGATCTTTGCCAGCATCTTGCTGCTGGGTTTCGGCGAGATCTTTGCTCCCAGTCTGCTGCGCCTCATGGGCACGCCTGCCGCCATCCTCGACCAGGCCACCCTCTTCCTGCGAGTCTATTTCCTCGGCATTCCCTTCTTCATGGTCTTCACCTTTGGCCAGGCCGTGCTCCGAGGCAAAGGCAACACCCAGCGCCCGCTCAACATCCTGCTCCTTGCCGGCTGCGTCAATGTGGTGCTCAACCTGCTGTTGGTCATTGTCCTCCACATGGGAGTCGCAGGAGTAGCCACCGCTACGGGCTGCGCCAACGTCTTCTCCGCCTTGGCCATCTTGCGCCTTCTCCGCCGTGAGAAAGGCCCCTTCCGCCTGACGCGCCTCCGTCTTCGCATCGACCGGGCAGCCCTGCGCCAGATCCTTTTCATTGGAGTGCCCGCAGGCGTACAGAGCATGGTCTTCTCGCTGAGCAACATCTTTGTCCAAAGCGCCATCAACGGTTATGGACCTTCGGCGATCGCAGGCGCTGCCATCTCCCTCAACTTCGACACCTACTGCTATTTCCTGCTCACCTCCTTCTGTGGTGCCGCCGTCACCTTCACGGGACAAAACTATGGAGCAGGAAAGATAGACCGCTGCCGCCGCGTCTTTTGGATCTGTATGGGCTGTGGCGCACTGGCCTGTTTCCTCGCCAATATGCTTTTCTTCACGCAGTCCGACTTCTTCCTGTGGTTCTTCACTACCGATCCCTCCGTCATCCACTATGCCAAGGTACGCATGGCCACCGTCCTTGTCTTCCAGGCCCTGGCCTCATCCTACGAGATCTCTGCCGCCTCGATGCGCGGTCTTGGCCACAGTATCGAACCGACCCTGCTCACCATCCTTGGCACCTGCGTCCTGCGCTTCGCCTGGGTGTTCTTCGTCTGCCCCGTTTGGCCTGGTTTCCGCGAACTGATGCTGTGTTATCCCATATCCTGGATTCTCACGGGTGTGATGGTCTGCGTCAGCTACGTTTTCGTCAGTCGCAAGGCTTACCGCAAACTCTCCCTATAATAATATAAGTACAGGTACATAGAATATAGTTCACTCAGTAGGGTAGTCTGGCGCCAATCATGCGTCCGGACGCATCGTTCCTGCCTGCGTGTTTGTTATCCGTGCCGGCCATTGTCAGGAGGAGTTTTTCCTCCCTCGTTTCTTTTTGTGAAATGAGCAATGGGCTGCGCAAACTAATGTTAACCCCATTTTTTTCATTGAAAGAAAAAGGATTTTAGCTGAATCTAAAATCCAAATTCACCGCAAAATCTGCCTTGTCTTCGGAGTTTTGTATACTTTTGCACCAAGAAAAGATTTAAAATCAAATTGTTGCATAATAATAAGGATACAGACAAAACAAAGATAGATATGAATAAGACACGATGGACCACCACCCTCATCTCTGCCCTTCTCCTGTTGGCATCCCCTTCTGCCAACGCCCGGAAGTGGACGCTGCAAGAATGTATCGACTATGCGTTGGCACACAACATCCAACTTCGCCGCAACCTCCTGTCGCGACAGTCAGCCCATGAGGACGTGCTGCAGTCGAAGGCTGAACTGCTGCCTTCGCTCACGGCCTCTACCTCCCAGAACGTCTCCTACAACCCCTTCCCCGAGAGCGGGCGCCAGCAGGTTGCCAATGGCTATGTGGAGATGACTACCGACAAGGTCTATTACAACGGATCCTACGCCGTGAGCTTCGACTGGACGATATGGAACGGCAACCAAAACCGCATGAAGATCCAGCAGAATCAACTCACCGAACAGCAGGCCGAGCTCGACTCCGCCATCACCGCCAACTCCATCCAGGAGCAGATTGCGCAGATCTACGTCCAGATTCTCTACACCCACGAGGCCTTGAAGGTCAACCGCCAGAGTCTGGAGTATAGCCAGGCCAATGAACAGCGCGGTAAGGAGATGGTCGAGGTAGGGCAGTTCAGCCAGGCCGACCTCGCCCAGCTCAGCGCCCAGCGCGCTTCCGACGAGTATAATGTCGTGGCCCAGGAGAGCAACCTCCGCGACTACACACGCCAGTTGAAGCAAATCCTCCAGCTCACCGACGACGGCGAGGATTTTGAAGTCAGCATTCCCGACAACGTTACTGGTGACGCCCTGGCCGAGATACCCGGTCTGCAGGCCGTCTATACCCATGCGCTCGCCTCCCGTCCCGAACTCCGCCAGCAGCGCCTCGCCATCGAGAGTGGCGCACTCAGTGTACGGATGGCCAAGGCTCGCCGCCTCCCGACCGTCTCCATGCAGGGCGGCGTCTCCACCAATGTCACGACGATGAGTGACGCTGCCTACGGATCGCAGTTGAAGACCAACCTCACTACATCGGCAGGTCTGACGCTGAGCGTTCCCATCTTCGACCGCCGCGAGACCCGCACGGCCATCAACAAGGCCAACATCGCTATGGAGACGAGCCGCCTCGCCCTGGAGGAACAGCAGACCACGCTCTATACCACCATCGAGAGTTACTGGATACAGGCCGTCAACAACCAGGCCAAATACAAGAGTGCCCTGGCCAATACGGAGAGCCAGCAGACCAGCTACGAACTGCTCTCGGAGCAGTTTCGCCTCGGACTGAAGAATATCACCGAACTGCGCAAGGCGAAGGAAAATCTACTCGTGGCGCAGCAGAACGAACTGCAGAGCAAGTACCTCGCCCTGTACAATATGCAAATGCTCAATTTCTACAACGGAAAATAATAAAAGATAGATATGAAAAAGATTTCGAAAGTATGGTATCTGGTGGTCGCCTTGGTCGTGTTGGGTGTGGCCGCCTACTTCCTCGGCAAACCCGACACCAAGGAGACCATCTCGTTTGACACGGCCACCGTCGGGCAGACGAACATCCAGAACAGCATCACTGCCACGGGTACCATCGAACCGGTCACGTCGGTGACGGTCGGTACACAGGTCTCGGGTATTGTCAGCAAACTCTATGTCGATTACAACTCGGTCGTGAAGAAAGGACAGGTGATCGCAGAACTCGACAAGACCAACCTCCTCTCGGCCCTCAACCAGGCCAAGGCAATGCTGGAGAGTGCGCAGGCACAGGTGCGTTCCGCAGAGAGTGACGTCCAGAAGGCCCAGGCCGACTACAACGGCGTCCGCGCGAGTGCCAATTACCAGCAGAGCAACTTCAGTCGCTACCAGACGCTCTATAAGAAGGGCCTCATCAGTGCCAACGACTTCGAGAGCGCCCGCCTCAGTTACCAGCAGGCCCAGCAGAATCTCGCTGCCTCAGCCCAGACCATCGCCACGGCGCGCCAGGAAGTGGCCCAGGCCCGCGAGCAGGTCCGCCAGCAACAGGAGCAGGTGAAGCAGGCCCAGACCAACCTCGGCTATGCCACCATCACCTCGCCCATCGACGGTGTGGTCCTATCCAAGAGTGTGGAGGAGGGACAGACCGTCGCAGCCAGTTTCTCCACCCCGGAACTCTTCACCATTGCCAAGGATCTGACCAACATGCAGGTGGTGGCCAATGTGGATGAGGCCGACATTGGCGAGGTCAAGACTGGCGAGCGCGTCTCCTTCACCGTCGATGCCTATCCCGACGACACCTTCACCGGTACGGTGAAGCAGGTGCGCCAGGAGGCCACGACGACCAACAACGTCGTCACCTACGAGGTTGTCATCAGTGCCCCCAACGCCGACCTCAAACTCAAACCCGGACTGACGGCCAACGTCACCATCTATACCCAGGAGCGTGCGGGCGTGATGGGCGTCTCCACCAAGGCCCTCCGCTTCACCCCCACGCCCGAGACCGTCGGCAAGCAGTATAAGATACAGGATGTCGCCAATGCCAAGGCCAAGGTCTGGACCCTCGAAGGCAATGTGCTCCAGGCCCACCGTGTAAGCACGGGCATGAGCGATGGCGTCAACACCGAGATCCTCTCGGGTGTGAAGGCTGGACTGAAAGTCATCACTGGCATCACCGTCACCGAACCCGAAGAAGACAAAGAGTCTGACGATCAGGAGCAGAGTCCCTTCGCCCCCGGTCCGAAGCGCAACAACAAAAAGGAGAAAGCATGATGGATGAAAGTCAAAAGAAAGTAGTCATCGAGTTGTGCGACGTCAAGCGCGACTTCCTTGTGGGCGAGGAGACCGTCCACGCCCTACGCGGTGTCTCCTTCAAGATCTACGAGGGTGAGTTTGTCACCATCATGGGCAAGTCGGGCTCAGGCAAATCGACCCTCCTCAATCAGTTGGGCTGCCTTGACACGCCCACCAGCGGCGACTACTTCCTCGATGGTGTGGCCGTGCGCACGATGTCGAAGTCGCAGCGTGCCGTCCTGCGCAACCGCAAGATCGGCTTCATCTTTCAGAACTACAACCTTCTGGCCAAGACCACGAGCGTGGAAAACGTCGAACTGCCGCTGATGTACAACCCCAGCATCACGCCGCAGGAGCGCTTCGACCGTTCCGTGGCCGCCCTGAAGGCTGTGGGGCTGGGGGAGCGCCTCTACCATAAGTCCAACCAGATGTCGGGTGGTCAGATGCAGCGCGTCGCCATTGCGCGCGCCTTGGTCAACAATCCCGCCGTCATCTTGGCCGATGAGGCTACGGGCAATCTCGACACGCGCACCTCCTTCGAGATCCTCGTCCTCTTTCAGAAGCTCCACGCCGAGGGGAGGACCATCATCTTCGTGACCCACAATCCCGACATTGCCCACTACGCCTCGCGCAATATCGAGCTCCGCGACGGGCGCATCATCCGCAACGAGGTCAACGACCACATCCTCAGTGCCGCCGAGGGCCTTGCCGCCCTGCCCAAGAACACCGACGAGTGATCATTGAGTCTTACATCAAGCGTATCATATTATGAATATCAGCAATCTTTTGAAAATAGCCCTCCGCGCCATTGCGGCCAACAAGATGCGGTCCTTCCTCACCGCCTTGGGCATCATCATCGGCATCGCATCGGTGATCACGATGCTCGCCGTGGGCCAGGGTACCAAGAACAGCATCCAGAGCAACATCTCCGAGATGGGATCCAATATGATCATGATCAGTCCGGGAGCCGATATGCGGGGTGGTGTGCGACAAGACGCCTCCTCCATGGAGACCTTGAAACTCACCGACTATCAGGCCCTCAAGGACGAGTGCCATTTCATCAAGGCCATCTCCCCCCTCGTCCAAAGTTCCGGCCAGTTTATCTATGGCAACAACAATACGCCATCGAGTATCTACGGTGCCAACCTCGACTACCTGGAGATTCGTCAGCTGTCCGTCGCCGAGGGTGAGATGTTCACCGAGACCGAGATCAAGTCGGCCGCCAAGGTCTGCCTCCTCGGCCAGACGGTGGTCGATAACCTCTTCCCCGACGGTTCCGACCCCATCGGCAAGGTCGTTCGCTTCAACTCCATCCCCTTCCGTGTCATCGGAGTGATGAAGAAGAAAGGCTACAACTCCATGGGTATGGACCAGGACGACTATGTCCTCGCTCCCTACACCTCCGTCATGAAGCGCATCCTCGCCCAGGACTACCTCCATCAGATCCTGGCCTCGGCTGTCGTGGAAGGTGTCACGGAGCAGGCCACCGACGAGATGACTACCATCCTGCGCCGCACCCACAAACTCAAGGATGCCACCGACCAAGCCGAGGGCGATGAGGACGACTTCAACATCCGCTCACAGGAGGAGTTGGCCAATATGATGAACAGCACCACCGGTATGCTCACCATCCTCCTTGGCTGCGTGGCCGGCATCTCCCTCGTCGTGGGTGGCATCGGTATCATGAACATCATGTACGTCAGTGTCACCGAGCGCACGCGCGAGATTGGCCTTCGCATGAGTGTCGGTGCCCGTGGCGTCGATATCCTTAACCAGTTTCTCATCGAGGCCATCCTGCTCAGTGTCACCGGTGGCATCATCGGTGTCCTGCTGGGTATCGGAGCCTCCTACGCCATCAAGGCCTTTGCCCACTGGCCCATCGCCATCGAGCCTTGGACGATCATCATGAGTTTCGCCGTCTGCACCTTCACCGGTGTCTTCTTCGGCTGGTATCCCGCCAAGAAAGCGGCCCGCCTCGATCCCATCGAAGCCATCCGCTACGAGTAAGCCCTTAGTTTGGGTAGGCCCTCCTGGGAGACGACTCCCAGGACCTGGCCTCACTCCTTGGGCAGTATCTCCTCAGGACGCGAGACGAGACAAGTAGCGCCGTGGCGCAGCAGGAAGTCGTGGTCCCTGAATCCCCAGAGCACGCTGATGCAGGGGATGAAGCAGTTGTGTGCCGTCTCTATATCGACGTCGCTGTCGCCGATATAGACGGCCCCCTCGGCTTCCACGCCCAGTTGCCTCATCGCCTCCAGCACGGTGTCGGGCGCTGGCTTCTTGCGGATGTCCTCTCGCTCGCCGATGGCCACCTCCACGGTGTCAGGGAAGAAGTGGCGCGCCAGTTCCTGTGTGGCAGCATAAAACTTGTTGCTCACGATGGCCACGCGCTTCCCTCTGCGGCGCAGTTCGCTCAACAGTTTCTCTATGCCCGGATAGGGTGCCGTGGTGTCGAGACTGTGGTGGAGGTAGTGCTGGCGAAAGGTAGCATAGGCTGCCTCAAACTGTGGGTTGTCCAGTCCTCCTGGCACAGCCCGCTCCATGAGCTTCTTCACGCCGTTGCCGACAAACTCCCTCACCTCCTCCAGTGTCCGCTCCGCCATTCCCGTGCTGCGCAGGGCATAGTTGACGCTGGCCGCCAGGTCGCGGATTGTATTGAGCAGCGTGCCGTCCAGGTCGAAAATATACGTCTGATACTCTTTCATACTTACGTACTTATATACTTGGTTGTTTATTGATTGGATAGAATCGCTTTCTATCAAGCGGACGCCCCGTAGCGGCAAGCATCATCCGGTGCTTTCCCTACAGGGCGTCTATCTATGGATTGGTTTCTTTCCCCAATCGGGTGGGGCATGTCAGCGGCGGTGGAACCCCTTGCTGCTGGTCAGCGTCCATGTCGGTGTCCATCGATCGACCGTGCTGCCGAAGCTTTGCGTGCCGAGCGGTGTGGTCCCCGTGGTGGCCTTTGCCTTCCGTGGTGTCTCTACGCGCTCCAGGTCGATATAGATCTCGTCGTCATTGCTCTGTCCGACGAGATAGCCGAAGAACGTATAGGCGTTGCGGCTTGTCTCCCATCCGAGGTGGTAGCCGTAGTCCGTGCTGGCGGCATCCATGCGGAAGATCGTGTTGGAGTCGGTGTACTTGATGTAGATGTCTCCGTTGCGCGTGTCGATCCACCAGGTGAAGTTCAGCGCCTGCGTGTCTCCTTGGTCGTTTCTATCGACCTCCACGCCCTGTCCCGCATAGCGGTCCTTGGCGTTCTCGCTCCGGTAGAATGTCATCTCCACCGCATATTTCTCCGACACCCGTTTCTTCTCCCCCGGCTTGGCGTTGTCGTCGGTGTAGGTATAGACCATGTCTCCCTGCCACCGTCCGCTCAGCACGGCCACCATTTGGTCGGCCTCGCTGCCGTTGTTGTCATTGTCGGGGTAGTATCCGTTCCAATAGTCGTCGTAGTACCAATCGTCGTCGTCGCAGCTCGTCAGGGCAAACGGGACGGCCAGTAGGGCCATCAAGCCCAACAGTTGGGATAATTTTCTGATGCTCATATTCTTTACGTTGGATGGTTTCTTGTGCAAAAGTAGGCAAATTGCCTGACATCGAAGTTGAACAAATCCCTATTCTTTGGGGGAGAAATCCCTATTTCCCCTTCTCGGCAGTTCCCTTGGTCTGCAGCGGCCTCTGCGCACGGAAGTCCCAGCCGTAGTCGTGGTCGTAGCCGTTGTCCTCTACGCGCTCCAGTTGGAAGAACGACTGCTTGCCGTCTCCACTGTCAATGTAGCCCGTGAAGTAGCCGTCGTCGAGATAGAAGTTGTAGATCCACTCGTCGTCCCATGCGCCAGCATAATGGAGTCTCACGGTGCGCCCGTCGTCTATCACCTGCCAGTCGAAGTGTTGTGCGTAGCGTTGGTGGCCCACATAGTCTATCTCCCAGCCCTTGCCGTGGCGCGATCCCGGTTTTCCCTCAAAGTGCCACACCGTGTAGTAGGTCTGTCCGTAGCCGCCCCAGCGATCCTGGTAAAACTCCGTCGAGAGTTGTCCCTCCCATGTGCCCCAGAGCATCATGGCTGTCTCCTGCTCATCGTCACAGCTGGTCATCAGCACCCCTGTGAGGAGCATCAGCAGGGGGTGCGAGGATGGATCTCATTTGTTTCATAACGTCTTTGCTTGATGATTTTGTTTGCAAATTTAGTACTTTTAAGGATATGACGCAAGTTTTTCAAAATATAATTCGTACTTTTGCATTCGGTTAATCTTTTAATTTTACAACGAATCGAAATGAGAACTGTATATGATTTCTCTGTAAAGGACAGAAAGGGCAAGATGGTTAGCCTCAAGGAGTATGCTAACGAGGTCTTGCTTATCGTCAATACGGCCACGCGCTGTGGTTTCACTCCTCAGTATGAGGAGCTGGAGCAGCTCTACGAGAAGTACCATCAGCAGGGCTTCGAAGTCCTCGACTTCCCCTGCAACCAGTTTGGCCAGCAGGCCCCGGGTACGGACGAGAGCATCCACAACTTCTGCAAGCTGACCTACGGCACGGAGTTCTCGCGCTTCAAGAAGGTGAAGGTCAACGGCGATGATGCCGAGCCTCTCTTCAAGTTCCTCAAGGAGCAGCGCGGCTTTGCCGGATGGGATGAGAGCCACCCCATCTACCCGGCTCTCCACGAGGCCCTTTCAGCAGCCGACCCCGACTACCAGTCGAAGCCCGACATCAAGTGGAACTTCACCAAGTTCCTCATCAATAAGAAGGGCCAGGTTGTTGCCCGCTTTGAGCCCACCGCCCAGTTTAGCCTCATCGCCGAGGAGATCGAGAAGTGGCTCAAGGAATAATCGCGTACAACTGAAACATAGAATACAATAATGACAGAACAGACAAATCAGATGGAGCACGTCAAGGTGCTTATCATCGGAAGCGGCCCCGCCGGCTACACTGCCGCCCTCTATACGGGTCGTGCTTCTCTCCAGCCGGTGCTCTACTGTGGCCCGCTGACGGGTGGACAGCTCACCCAGACCACCGAGATCGAAAACTTCCCTGGCTATCCCCAGGGAGTCGATGCCAACCAGATGATGCTCGAGTTTAGAGAGCAGGCTGAGCGTTTCGGTGCCGACATCCGCGACGGCGAGGTGGAGAGCTGCGACTTCTCCCAGCGTCCCTACCGCGTGAAGTTCACTGATGGCACGCAGATGACGGCCGATACGGTCATCATCGCCACGGGAGCCTCCGCCAAGTATCTCGGTCTCGACGACGAGAAGAAGTATGCCGGTCAGGGTGTCTCTGCCTGCGCCGTCTGCGACGGTTTCTTCTACCGCAAGAAGGTCACGGCCGTTGTCGGTGGTGGCGACACCGCCTGTGAGGACGCCCTCTACCTGGCCAACCTCTGCAAGAAGGTCTATCTCGTGGTTCGCAAGCCCTACCTGCGCGCCTCCGAGATCATGCAGGATCGCGTGAAGAACCATCCCAACATCGAAATCCTCTTCGAGCACAACGCCATTGGCCTCTTCGGTGAGAATGGCGTGGAGGGTATGCACCTCGTCAAGCGCAAGGGCGAGGCCGACGAGTCACGCTACGACCTCCCGATTGATGGCTTCTTCCTCGCCATCGGCCACCATCCCAACACCGACTTCCTCGGTGGTCAGATCGACCTCGACGAGATGGGCTTCATCGTGACGAAGGGCAAGTCTCAGGCTACCAACATCCCTGGCGTCTATGCCGCAGGCGATGTTTGCGACCCGACCTACCGCCAGGCCATCGTGGCTGCTGGTGCAGGCTGCAAGGCTGCCCTCGAGGCTGAGCGCTATCTGCAGACGCTCTAAGCCATCGGCCCCCTATAACGACAAACCCAAACAACGCATACAGTCCAACCCAGCCTCATCGGCCGCCGTTGTCCCTCCTGTATGCGTTGTTTGGGTTTTCTTTTGCTTTATTTAGTTGTTAGGGGCGAGCATCAGCTTGTATAATGAAAAACAATAAATACAATATTTACAACATATAACAACCTACACGCTACGCGTGTGACAGATTCCTGCTGCAAGGTAAACAACATGATACAACGCTTGCAAACCGTGCTTGCTCGAGTTATGTTATGGGGAGAAAGGGTATCATGAGATGGAACGCTTCGCCAGGACAATCAGCTGGAAATGTTTGTCCAAGGCGAAGCGTTGTTCTTTGTTGTTTCGTTACAAGCAACCTTTGGTCTGCATGAGCCTCGAAGAGGCAATGTCCCTGCGAAGCGTTGTTACTTGTTGTAAAAGTTGTTCAAGTTGTTTTCCCAACTCAGCAGGTCGTGTTGGAAGAACCCTATTCGGGGGCGTTGAGGATGATGGTGGTCGCCCCCAACGTGAAGAGCGTCTCGTTGTAGATGACGCGTCGCTCGCGATCCCCCAGCAGTTCCGTGCCGACGAAGGTGCCCGTATAGCTCGGTCCGTCGCGCAAGACATACTTGAGTTTTCCGTTTTTGTCCCGCGAAACATTGATATGGCAGTGCGTCAGATCCACACTCGGGTCCACCGTCTCTATCGGACAGTTGACCGGGTTGCCCTTCTGGTAGCGTCCGATGGCGTTCTCACCGAGATGCAGGGGGATAATCTGCTTGTAGTGGAAGACATTCTCTATCACTGTCAAGCTGCCGTAGGGCGCATCCGGCTGCGGTGTCTCCTCGTTCTCCTCCTTCTGCGTCTTTCTGAGCTTCGACACACCCAGTTTGATGGCAAACTGCTTCGAACAAGCGGGGCACACAAACACCAACCGCTGTCCGGGTTCATACTTGTTCTCGTCGAACGTGATAAACTCGTCACACTTCGGGCATCTTACTCGTTTCATACCAATAAGAATCTGCTATAATAATAAGGTATTATATATATAATAAGGAGAAGGATCACTCTTCGATGTTGAGAATCCACGCCGTGTTGAAATAGCGGTCGGGCTTCATGCCCTGCAGCGCCTCCCGTGCCTGAGCCTTTGAGTCGTAGCTGCCATAGATCACCTTGATGCTTCCCTGGTGATCAACGACGCGCGTGTCCTCGTAGCCTTGGTCCTTGAGCGCCTGACAGAACGTCTTCGCACCACTCATGGGCACGTGCGTACATAGCACGATGGTCCAGACCTGCTTTTGCGTAGCCACGGGTGTTGCCGCTGGCTTCTTCTTCTCCACGTTCAGTTTCATGGGCTTCTGTGCTGCCTCGCCAGTCGGATTCTCATAGAGGCACGACCACATCGCACTCTGCACCTTGTAGTTGTTCTCAGGCCGCTGCACACCCATCGGACTGATGACGAAGATGCAGATGGCCAACACACAAGCTGCCATGGCCGCATGGCGTAGAAACTTCAGGCTCACGCTGACCCTGCGCTGTCCGTTCTCCTCGTCACGGGTGACGACGACGGCCTGCGTCTTTTCCTCTTCCGCCTCGCTCTTTGCTGCCGTCTCCAGCGGCTTGACCTCGAAACTGTCGAGTGCATAGAGAGAGGGGGTGAGGATGCCTGCCTCGCAGGGAGCAAAGCTCAACTTGCCCTCTTGGTTCTTGTAGAGCGTGCCCAGACCCTCCAGCTCGCAGTGGCCCTCTTCGTCGAGGGCACTGCGCAGCGCTGCCACCTCCTGCTCCACGCGGCCCAAAGCCTCGGGATAACTGAGGTCGTAGGTGTCGGCATACGACTGCACCAGCAACGAGTCGTTCATCGTCAACTGTGGATTGAAGCCCAGCATACGGGTGGGCGGCAGGAAGAGGCACTCCTCCTCGCTGTAGCGCGCATCCACATGATGAGCCACGAAACCACCTAGGTCGGGCACGATGACACAATCGTTGCGAAGCAACAATGACTCTATATGACGCTCTATTTCTTTCACGACTGCAAAATTACTGATTTTCTCTGAATTTCGCAACAAAACGAGGCGAAATCTGCAGCCTCACTTCTTCTTGCCGCTCGTCTTGCCCCGTTTGGGACGGTTCTTTTTAAAAAGAGACCACAATTTTGGTTAAATGATATTTCATTGTTTGGTGGTAAAAATGAGAATTGGTAATTTTGCAATTAGAAAAATGAGCAATTACTACAATAGAAGAACGCGGTTTGCCTGGCTGCTCATGATGGTCTATCTGCCCATGCTGCTGGCCATCACCTTCCACTACCACACGGCGGCGGAGGGGGATTCTGCCGCTGTCTATTGTTCCGATTGCGACCACCATGTCCACCACGACGGCCACCTTGCTACCAGCCAGGGCTTCACCCAAGAGTGTCCGATCTGCCATTTGCAAAGTCTGCCCTACGTGGTGCCTACCATTGTTCATATAGCAGCATTTGTTGCTATGGTCCATGTCGCCTTTTCCATGTCTTGCCTCTTTGTCAAGACGCGCCAAGGCGATATCCAATCTACCCGTGCTCCGCCGGCTCTCCTTACTTTGTAGTTTTTCGGATTTTTGATCCAAACCTATTGGCTATCACGATACTTCGTGGTCGCTTAGGTACTTATCCTTTCCATGTTTTGTGATGATAGCAGAGAAGTCAGCTTTGGCTGTTCTTCCTCTTTCGTCACCATAGCGCATGTGCTGGCACCAATAGCCATGCGCAGGCACCATGTGCGTAATTTATAACAACATAGTTTATTAACAAGAGAAAAAATGAAATCAAAGAAATCTCAGTTGATGCTCCTCGCCGGCGCATTGACAGTCTCATTTGCCGCTCAAGCCGCCGTTGTCCAAGACAACACCCGTAGTGAAAATCCCATCGAGGAGACCGACAAGGCCACCGATGCCAACCTCTTTGGCCACGTGGTCGATACCAAGACAGGCGAGCACCTGCCCTACGTCACCATCCAACTCAAAGGTACCACCATTGGTACCACCACCGACCATACCGGCCACTATTTTCTGAAGAACCTGCCCGAGGGCACTTTCACGATTGTCGCCAAGTTCTTAGGCTATAAGACCGAGGAGCGTACCGTCACCGTCCAGCACAATACCACCCAGGAAGTCAATTTTTCCTTGTCCACCGACGATGTCGCCATCGACGAGGTGGTGGTCTCTGCCAATCGCAATGAGACGGCCCGCCGACTGGCCCCCAACCTGGTCAGTGTGGTAGGCAGCAAGGTCTTCGACATCACTCAGTCCACCTGCCTGGCGCAGGGCCTCAACTTCCAGCCTGGCGTGCGCACCGAGGACAACTGTCAGAACTGCGGTTTCACGCAGGTGCGCATCAATGGCCTGGACGGCCACTACTCCCAGATCCTGGTCGATTCCCGTCCCGTCTTCTCCTCCCTCACGGGTGTCTATGGCCTGGAGCAGATTCCTGCCAATATGATCGACCGTGTGGAGGTGGTCCGTGGTGGAGGATCGGCCCTCTTCGGCGCCTCTGCCATCGGTGGCACCATCAACATCATCACCAAGGAACCCATCCGCAACTCCGCCTCCTTTGGGCACACCTTCTTGTCGCAGGGCGGATCAAGTTCGTTCGACAATGTGACCACGGGCAATGTCTCTCTCGTCACCGATGACTACAAGGCCGGCGTCTATGCCTTCGGCCAGACGCGATCCCGCCAGGGCTATGACCACGATGGCGATGGCTACACCGAACTGCCCGAACTGCGGAGCCAGACCTTCGGCCTCAACTCCTACCTCCGCCTCAGCCCCTATTCCAAACTGAGCCTCCAGTACAGCGCCATCCATGAGTATCGCCGTGGCGGAAACCAGCTCGACCAGGCTCCCCACGAGGCCAATGTCGCCGAACAGGCAGACCACAACATCCAGGGTGGCGGTCTCACCTACAACTACTTCTCTCCCGACGCACACCGACGCCTCACGGCCTATTTCTCTTTCCAGGCCACGTCCCGCAAGAGCTATTATGGCGGCATCGGCGAGGGAACAGAGGAAGACCGCGTCGCTGCGTCCAAGGCCTACGGCACCACCCACGACGTCACCTATGTGACGGGCGCGCAGTATGTCCGTTCGTTCGACAAGCTCCTCTTCATGCCCTCCGACCTCACCCTCGGCGCTGAGTACAATTTCGAAGGCCTCAAGGATGTCATCCTCGGCTACGACCGCCACTTCAAGCAGGACGTGCGCATCGGCAGTTTCTACTTCCAGAATGAGTGGAAGAACAAGCAGTGGAGCTTCTTGTTGGGCGGTCGCCTCGACAAGCACAACCTCGTCGAGGATGCCATCTTCTCGCCCCGTGCCAACCTCCGCTACAATCCCACGGACAACATCAACCTCCGCCTCACCTATGCGGGTGGCTTCCGTGCCCCCCAGGCTTTCGACGAAGACCTCCATGTCGGCGTAGTCGGTGGCGAGCGACTGGTTACGGTCCTGGCCGACCATCTCAAGGCGGAGCGCTCCAATAGCTTCAGTCTCTCGGCCGACCTTTACCATCAGTTTGGCCAAGTCCAGACCAATTTCCTGATCGAAGGCTTCTACACCTCGCTCAGCCATGTCTTTGCCCTTCGTCAGCTCAGTCAACCCGACGCCCACGGCAATACCGTCCAGGAGCGCTACAATGCCTATGGCGCCAAGGTCTTGGGGCTGAACCTTGAGGGCAAGGCCGTCTTCACCCGTTGGTTTACCCTCCAGGCTGGCCTGACCCTGCAGCAGAGCCACTACGACGAAGCCATCGCCTGGAATGATGAGGTGCCCGAGCAGAAGTATAAGAAGATGATGCGCACCCCCAACACCTACGGCTATTTCACGGCTACCTTCACCCCCGTCAAGCGTCTCACGGCCTCCCTCACGGGCAACTATACGGGCAGCATGCTCGTAGGCCATTCTGCCGGTTCGGGTGTGGAAGACCCCGTAGCGGTCCATACCCCTCGGTTTATGGAGGTAAATATGAAGTTGGCCTACGACTTCACCATCTACAAGTACATCACGCTCCAGGTCAATGGTGGCATCCAAAACATCGCCAATGCCTATCAAAAGGATTTCGACAAGGGTTGGAACCGTGACTCCGGTTACATCTACGGTCCCTCCCTGCCGAGAAGCTACTATGTCGGCTTGAAGGTCACTTACTAACCGAGCCGTCCCTCATCATCTAATAAGCAAAGCCCCTACGGACAAACCGTAGGGGCTTTGCTCCACATGCTGGTGGCGGAAGCGGCTACACCGTCTCTCCCATGATGGAGAGGTATTTCTTCAGAGAGTCCGTTTCCGCTTTTGCGATAAGCGTTTGAAATACTTCGGGCTTCTTCTCTATATGCGAGGTTTCCAAAGCCGTGTAATAGCTCAATTTCTCCTCGTCACTGCCTTTGAGGTTTACAAGCGTGTAGCCCTTCCTCAAAAGGTAAAGGTTCATCAGCAGCCTCGACGTGCGTCCGTTGCCGTCAATAAATGGGTGGATGCCTACGAGCGTATCATGGAGGTATGCCGCTATCAACACCGGATGCACCTTCTCTTTCTCCATTTCCTTATACTTTCTCATGAAGTCCTCCATCTGTTCTTCTATGAGGTACGGCTGTGGTGGAATGTGCTGGCTACCCGAAATCATCACGGGCACCGTGCGGTAGCGTCCAGCATTTTCGCGATTGATGCCGTGAAGTATAAGGGCGTGTATCTCTTTGATCGTGCCCTCGCTTATCTCTATGTCGTTTTTTGCAAAGTCCTTGATGTAGTCGATAGCTTCCCTGTGGTTTATCGCCTCCAGGTGCTCACGCATTGACTTGCCTGCAATGGTCACGCCCTCATTGACGACCAGTTCCGTCTCCTGCAACGTGAGCGTATTCCCCTCTATTCGATTGCTCTCGTAAGTATATTCTACAGCCAAAGCCTCGTCTATCTTTTTCAGGGCCTCAGCGGGCAAAGGACGAAGCGCCACCAATCGTGCTTTCAGCGTGTCGCATTCCTGCAACAGCTTTTTCAGTTCTTCTGTCATGATCTCCCTTTTATGCGTTCTACCATAATGACTGCAATATCAGTCGTACTATTCGACCTTTTACAGCACAAAGTTAGGGAAATTAGTTTAAGTAAGCAAATTTATAGCCACATTATTAGTGGTTCTTCTAGAAAATGGAGTGATTCGACGTGGACACATAGAAAACAACTTGAACAACTTTTACAACAAGTAACAACTCTTTCGGTAAGCCATGAGCAGAACTGAGCTCGCTCGGGTTATGCCATGGCGAGAAAGAGTGCCATGTAATGGAACAGCTTCGCGGGGACATCGCCTCTTCGAGGCCCATGCTGACCAAGGGTTGCGCAAGGGAAACAACTATGAACAACGCTTCGCCAGGACAGCAAGGATGCGCACTCAAGGCGAAGCTGTTCCATTTTATGGCACTTTTTCGCGCCATGGCCTAACTTAAGCAAGCTCAGTTTCAACTCATGGTTTACCGAAAAAGTTGTATTTTGTTGTTTACCTTGCAGCAGGATTGCTACACGCAGCGTGTAGGTTCCATTTCATGGTACCCTTTCTCGCCATGGCATAACCCGAGCGAGCTCGGTTCTGCGCAGACATCGAGCGTTGTTACTTGTTGTAAAAGTTGTATTTGTTGTTTTTCCTAACTCAGCAGGACTTTTTGGAACAGCGCAAACCCTATCAGTCGATTTTCCGGAAGAACCTTGTTGTTTTAGTTGTTTTCCCTCATAAGCAGGCGGTCTCGAAATAGCACAAACAACTTAGCCGTCCCATTTTCAGTTGCCCCATTTTTCTGTATCTCTTAGTAGGAGACACAGAAATTTCGTAAATCCATTATTTTAAAGGACTTATGGTTCGGCGACTATTTTTTTGCTCAACAGATGTTTAGCAAAAACAAGCAAATGAAAAAAATATTTCTCATAATTGCCTCAGTTTCAAAAATTCTTAGTACCTTTGGCATGTTTTCTGTGTCTCCTACTAAGAGATACAGAAATCGGAGCTGTTAGGGGAGAGTAAATGAAATTTACAGGCAACCGACAGTTCCAAGGGTTGCAGATGCCGATGCTCTTGGATCAGGAGTATATCTGTGATTAGAAGTCTCGTGGGGGAGATAGACTAACCAACCCTCTGTTGCCAAGTGTCATGAAACTAAAAAAAATCACGATACGGGGGAATGGAAGGTATGTGCCTAAACGCCACATAAACACCAGATGATGACGGAGCAAGATAGCATAAAGCATTGGTACGCTTTCAAGATCTTTTTTAGTAAAGGAGAACCTGTCAAGGAGTATTTCGCCTCTAAGGGCATGGAGTATTTCTATGAAGTGAAGAAGGCTGAAAAGACACGCGATGGACGGAAGATCATGGTTGAAGAACCCGTCATTCCGAGCCTGATATTCCTTTACGCCACGCAAACAGAAGCTGAAAAAACAGAAACCAAGTTCTTTAATAAAATCATGCTCTATAAGCATCTCGACGCCAATCAAAGACGTGTTCCTTCTCCCATTTCCGATCGCGAGATGACCGTCTTCAAGATTGTCGCCGAGTCTGGCGTCGAAGGCCTCGACTTCTACGACGAGTTTGTAGATAAGTTCACCAAGGGCGATAAAGTCCGCGTCATTGACGGTGTCTTCAAAGGCGCCGAGGGCCACATCGTCCGCATCAAGAAGAACCACCGCCTCTGCGTCTGCATCACTGGCCTTTGCGCCGTGGCAACGGGCTACATCCCCAAAGCCTTTTTAGAAAAGATATAAGAAGAATTAATACAAAAGAAAACAATATGCGTGATTTCAAAAATATCAAGGTCGCCGTGGCCGGCACAGGCTACGTCGGCCTGAGCATTGCCACCCTGCTGGCCCAGCACCACCATGTGACAGCAGTCGATGTCATTCCCGAGAAAGTCGAGAAACTCAACCGCCGTGTTTCGCCCATCCAGGACGACTACATCGAGAAATACCTCGGCGACCGCAGCCTCCTGCCCTGCGTGGGCCCCGATGAGACTGAGCAGCCAGGCCATGGCACCTCGTCGCCACCCTCGACGGCAAGTCGGCCTATGCCGACGCCGACTTCGTCGTGATCGCCGCCCCCACCAACTACGACCCAGTGAAAAACTACTTCGACACCACCCACGTCGAGGAAGTCATCGACCTCGTGCTGGCCGTCAACCCCAACGCCGTGATGATCATCAAATCGACCATCCCCGTGGGCTACACCCGCAGCCTCTATCTCCGCTACGCGCGCCAGGGCGTGAAGCAGCTCAACCTCCTCTTCTCCCCCGAGTTCCTCCGCGAGAGCAAGGCCCTCTACGACAACCTCTACCCGAGCCGCATCATCGTCGGCTACCCGAAGCAGATGAACCATCCCGACTTCGCCGATGAAGACCAGGCCATCGCCTCCATCGCCGACGTCGATCGCCTCCGCCAGGCTGCCGGCACCTTCGCCGCCCTGCTCGTAGAGGGCGCCATCGGCAATGGCGACACCTTCTCCTTCGGCGGCCCGCTCCCCATCGCGACGGCGTCTGCCCGCGCGAAAAGACCAAGGGCATCCCCGTCCTGGGCATGGGCATGAAGGAAGCCGAGGCCGTGAAACTCTTCGCCAATACCTACCTCGCCCTCCGCGTCAGCTACTTCAACGAACTCGACACCTACGCCGAGGTCAAGGGCCTCGACAGCCGTGCCATCATCGAGGGCGTGGGCCTCGACCCCCGCATCGGCACCCACTACAACAACCCCTCCTTCGGCTATGGCGGCTACTGCCTCCCGAAAGATACGAAGCAGTTGCTCGCCAACTACCAGGACGTACCCCAGAACATGATGACCGCCATCGTGGAGTCCAACCGCACGCGCAAGGACTACATCGCCGACGCCGTCCTGACCAAGGCCGGCTGGTACGCCTACAGCGCCAACAACCAGTATGGCAGCGAGGGCAGGGGAGAGGCCCCCGTCATCGGCGTCTATCGCCTGACGATGAAGTCCCACTCCGACAACTTCCGCCAGTCCGCCATCCAGGGCATCATGAAGCGTGTCAAGGCCAAGGGCGCCGAGGTCATCATCTACGAGCCCACGCTCCCCGACGGCACCACCTTCTTCGGTAGCCTCGTCGTCAACGACCTCGCCACCTTCAAGTCCCGCAGCAAAGCCATCATCGCCAACCGCTTCGACGACTCCCTCCGCGACGTCGCCTCCAAGGTCTATACCCGCGACATCTTCCGCCGCGACTAACGTTTTTATATAAAGACAACTAATACAACCTTTACAATATTTTACAACCAAGATCCCTTAGCAGGATATAGACAGTGCAAACTGTCCTCTTTGTTGTATTTTGTTGTTTCCCTTGCAGCAGGTTTGCGTCACGCGTAGCGTGTTGTTCCGGACTCAGGTTGTTATACGTTGTACTTGTTGTTCAAGTTGTTTTTCCTATATCAGCAAGAAGCCGCAGCAACGACGGGCAGCTTTTCCTGAAAAAGCTGCCGCAAAAGTTGTTCTTTGTTGTTTCCCTTGCAGCAGGATTGTCTGAGCTCAGGTTGTTATACGTTGTACTTGTTGTTCAAGTTGTTTTCCCTATATCAGCAAGAAGACTCAGCAACGACGAGCAGCTTTTCCTGAAATGCTTAATTTTAATTAAATGCGGATGTTCTTGTGGCATGAATACGGAAAAATCCGTACCTTTGTCAGAAAGAAACAAAGTGCTTAGATTATGGCAACATTGACATTGCAAATTGACAACCCCTCCATCATGGCACATCTGAAAGCTGTACTTAAAGCTATTCAGGGTGTTAAGGTGTTGAGTTCGGATGAGACGTTAGTCGATGCACAACTACCGACCAGCCCAATGCTACGACTTTGGCAGCTATGAAAGAAGCTGAAGGAAGCACAGATGCTGGAGTCGTTCGCATGGATAGTTTGCAATGTTTTATGGCTTCAATGGACTAAGCATGAAAGAAGTTCGTAAAACCTCTCAGTTTAAGTAAAGATTTCAAGCGTTTTAGCAAAGACTTGGAGAAAGTCAAGTTGCTTTATGAGATAGTTGACAAACTAGCAAATGGTGAAGAAATTCCAAAAAAGTTCAATCCCCATCCATTGAGGGGTGAGTGGAAAGACTTTATGGAATGCCATGTGCAAGATGATTACCTTCTTATATGGTATGACAAAGAGGACGATGTCATCAAATTAGTTCGTTTAGGCTCTCATTCGGAATTGTTTGGAAAGCGAAAGAAGCGATAATTTCTTTTCTATTCATTTCTAAGAAAACAAACTCTGCAAGGATATAGACAGTGCAAACTGTCCTATTTGTTGTATTTTGTTGTTTCCCTTTCAGCAGGCTTGTCTGACTCTCAGGTTCCATTCCATGGTACCCTTTCTCGCCATGGCAAAACTCGAGCGAACTCGGTTTTGCGCATGACTTATCGAAAGCGTTGTTATACGTTGTACTTGTTGTTCAAGTTGTTTTCCCTATGTCAGCAAGAAGACTCAGCAACGACGGGCTGCTTTTTCCTGAAAAAGCAGCCGCAAAAGTTGTTCTTTGTTGTTTCCCTTTCAGCAGGCTTGTCTGACTCTCAGGTTCCATTCCATGGTACCCTTTCTCGCCATGGCAAAACTCGAGCGAGCTCGGTTTTGCGCATGACTTATCGAAAGCGTTGTTATACGTTGTACTTGTTGTTCAAGTTGTTTTCCCTATATCAGCAAGAAGACTCAGCAACGACGGGCTGCTTTTCCTGAAAAAGCTGCCGCAAAAGTTGTTCTTTGTTGTTTCCCTTTCAGCAGGCTTGTATCACGCATAGCGTGTTGTCCCGGCGAAGCATAGTTATAAGTTGTACTTGTTGTTTTAGTTGTTTTCCCTATATCAGCAAGAAGCCGCAGCATAAAGTATTAACGAATCAATTAACGCCCGATTAACGGCGATTCATGTAAAACGGCAGCCCGCCTGCCAACCACTATCCCAAAAAAACGAATTTTATGAGCAAACAAAACATTGCCCTCATCACGGGCGTGACCGGCCAGGACGGCTCCTACCTCGCCGAACTCCTCCTCGACAAAGGCTATGACGTCCACGGCGTCATCCGCCGCTCCTCCGTCGATTACCGCGAGCGCATCGCCCACCTCGAGGGCCGCCCCCACTTCCACCTTCACTACGCCGACCTCGGCGACTCCATGTCCATCGTCGGCGTCGTCGCCGACGTGCGCCCCACGGAGATCTACAACCTCGCCGCCCAGAGCCACGTGCAGGTCAGCTTCGACTCCCCCGAGTTCACCGCCGATGTCGATGCCGTCGGCGTGCTCCGCATCATCGAGGCCGTCCGCAAGGTAGGCCTCGCCAATAGCTGCAAGATCTACCAGGCCTCCACCTCCGAGCTCTACGGCAAGGTCGAGGAAGTACCCCAGAACGAGAACACCCCCTTCCACCCCTTCAGCCCCTACGCCGTCGCCAAGCAGTACGGCTTCTTGGATCATCAAGGAGTACCGCGACGCCTACGGCATGTTCTGCTGCAACGGCATCCTCTTCAACCACGAGAGCGAGCGACGTGGCGAGACCTTCGTCACCCGTAAAATCACCCTCGCCGCCGCCCGCATCGCCCAGGGCCTGCAAGACAAACTCTACCTTGGCAACCTCGACTCGCTGCGCGACTGGGGCTACGCCAAGGACTACGTCGAGTGTATGTGGCTCATCCTCCAGGCCCGCCAGCCCGAGGACTACGTCATTGCCACGGGCGTGCAGCACAGCGTCCGCGAGTTTGCCCAGCTCGCCTTCCACTATGTCGGCATCGAACTCCAATGGGAGGGCGAAGCCGAGCACGAGAAGGGCATCTGCGTCAGCGGCCCCGACCACCTCGTCGGCAAGACCCTCGTGGAAGTCTCCCCCGACTTCTACCGCCCCACCGACGTCGTCAACCTCTGGGGCGACCCCACGAAGGCCCGCGCCAAACTCGGCTGGAACCCCAATACCACTACCTTCGAGGAACTGGTGAAGATCATGGTCGATCACGACATGGCAAAGGTCGCCTCCGAGGCGCCGCCGCCAAGGTGCGCATGAACCTCGCCGAATACCTGGAGAAAGGAATTGTGAAATGATGAAAACGATCGACAGACGCCACGCCGTCCCCTTCGCGCTGGTCACGAGCATGTTCCTCCTGTGGGGCCTTGCCAACAACATGACCGACACGCTGCTTGCCGCCTTCAAGCGCATCATGTCCATGAGCGACACGCAGACCTCCCTCATCCAGTTCGCCTTCTACGGCAGCTACTTCTGCTTCGCCCTGCCCGCGGCCCTTTTCATCCGTCGCAGGAGCTTCAAGTCGGGCATCATCCTCGGTCTGCTCCTCTACGCCGCTGGGGCGATGCTCTTCCTTCCCGCCGCCCGCGTCGCGAGCTACGGCTTCTACCTCGTCGCCATCTACGTGATGGCCGGCGGCTGCAGCGTCCTGGAGACCACGGCCAACCCCTACGTCATGAGCATGGGCGACCCGCGCACGGCCACGCGCCGCCTCAACATCGCGCAGAGCTTCAATCCCGTCGGCTCCATCCTCGGCATTCTGATGAGCAAGTACTTCATCCTCGACGACATCAGCCTCTACTCCATCAGCGGCACCTACGCCGCCCTCGGCCTCGTCCTGCTCGGCATCCTCGTGGTGATGCTCTTCGCCCGCATGCCCTCGGGCAAGGACGACGACCGCAGCGACAGCGTCGGTGCGAGCTTCCGCCGCCTCCTCTCCAACCGTCTCTACCGCCGTGGCGTGGTCGCCCAGTTCTTCTACGTCGGCGCCCAGATCGGCGTGTGGAGCTTCACTATCCGCCTGGTGATGCAGGAGACGGGCCGCCTGGAGGCCGCCGCCAGCAGCATCTACCTGATTTCCATCGTCGGCCACTGCCTCTCCCGCTTCATCTACACGGGACTGATGCGCTGGTTCTCCCCCTCGCGTCTCCTCACCTTCGGCGGCGTGATGTCCGCGCTGCTGAGCCTCACGGTCGTCCTGAGCGCTGGCACGGGCTGGATCTGCATCACCTCGCTGGTCCTCATCAGCTCCTTCATGAGCCTGATGTTCCCCACCATCTACGGCATCGCCCTCGGCGGCATCATGCGAGGCGACTACCCCGGCGACTCGAAAATCGGAGCCAGCGGCCTGATCATGTCGATTCTCGGAGGCGCCCTCCTCACCCCGCTCCAGGGCATGGTCTCCGACCACACCAACATCTATACCTCCTACGCCGTCCCCGCCTTCTGCTTCGTGGTCGTGACCGCCTACGCCGTCTATGCCCACCGCTGCAAAGCCACTCTGTAGCCGTCTGTAGCATCCGCGCCCTGATCCCCGAAGCAAGGGAGTTCTAACGACCGACTAGTTGTTCTTTGTTGTTTCCCCTGCAGCAGGTTTGTGTCACGCGTAGCGTGTTGTCCTGGCGAAGCATAGTTATAAGTTGTACTTGTTGTTCTGGTTGTTTTCCCTATATCAGCAGCTTCATCAGCAAGAAGCCCCAGCAAGGGCGAGCCGCTTTTCTTGAAAAAGCGGCCGCAAAAAGTTGTTCTTTGTTGTTTCCCTTTCAGCAGGATTGTCTGAATCACAGATTGTTACATGTTGTACTTGTTGTTTTAGTTGTTTTCCCTACCTCAGCAAGAAACGTCCCTATACTCCCGCTCCGCATGAAAGCAAGGACACGCCTTGCGCGGGTCGAAGGTATGATGCGACACGACGATCGCCCGTGGATACCGCCCCTTGAGCTCCCGCACCAACGTGAGTAGCGCACGCTTCTGCGCCTCCGTCCGCGTGTCCGCCGGCCTGCCCTGGGCGTCCAAGCCACCCTCGTAGCACACCCCGATGCTATGCCTGTTGTGGTTCAGGCAGTGCGCCCCCACCTTCGCCTCGGGCCGCCCCCGCTCTACGGTTCCGTCCCGCCGCACTACATAGTGGTAGCCAATACCACTCCAGCCCCGCTTGCGGTGCCAAGAGTCAATCTGTTGCGCGCTCGACGTCTGGCTGGGCCGTACCGCCGAGCAATGAATAATGATCAATGTGATAGTTCTCATAGAAATTCAAGTGAGAGGTCACGACCCCTCCATCTTCCGTCAACGAGTTGAGGGCCGATGCGCAGAGGCCGTGACCACGAGTTAGAGATTAGAGTTGCGTGATGGCTCCACCCGCTGCGCCGGTGATCACCATTTCAATGATTCGCAGCACATACAGTGCCACACGTTTCCAGTTCACTTTCATACGCGATGTTTTAAGATAGATGAATAGAATAAACTTCATACACTGCTTGATTAGTCACCCAAGGTGCCACCGTCCTCACCACTGCTCGGCGGATTGGTGATTCCCGTGTCCGTCTTGCCGTCCTCACCCGTGTTGCTTCCTGCGCCACCCGACGGGTTGGAAGGCTCACCGGTGTTCTCGCCCGTACCCTCAGAAGGGTTAGAAGGCTTTCCCGTGTTGCCACCACCGTTGCCAGGACCCTTCTTCACGGCCTCGATGTCGATCACGTTCTCACCCTTCTTCTCCGCCTTCAAGGCAGCCGTTTGCAGCGATCGGCTCGCTACCGGGTTGAAGGCCGCGCGTCCGATGAGGTTCTCGAAGTCCGTACCCGGCGTGAAGATGATGTTCACTGCCGTGATGTTCTTCGACGTGAACGTCTCACAGCTCTCCGCCCCTTCGCTGCTGATGGACAACCAGAAGTTGCCGAGCTCATCGAGCATCACCTTCTTGCCCTCTAACAGTTGCTCCACGAGACACGAGCACATGTCGCTCAGCACGCCCTTCACCTGTCCACGCTTGTAGCCACCATGCTCGGCGATGTGGGCCACGAAGTCGCGAAACGACATCACTTCCTTCACCTGCGCCTTGGCATACGCCTTCTCGGGGAGATTCGGCTTCAACGAATTACGCATCATGTACACACTGTAATTGATCATACGCTTGCCCATCGTCGGTATGGGGCTTGATGTTTACGCAAGCAGTCATTGCGCCCGACAGAATTGGTTGTTGTTTCCTGACTGCGATGCAAAGGTACTAAGTCGATAAGCCGAAATCAAATCTATTCATAACCGTTTACAATCCGTTTACAATCCATTCACAATCCGTTCATAATCGGTCTGATTTTGCTCAGAAATCACCTCCGACGGACGTGAAAGACGGATTTCTCGGTGCCTATATATAGATAAGGAGAAAAAGCTCCCCAACCACCCCAAAAAATGAAGTTATATTCATCGGCCTACGAAGTTATATTCATCGGCCTACGAAGTTAACTTCATCGGGCTTCGAAGTTAACTTCATCAAGCAGCGTACTTAAGACCCTCTATCGAGTATTCATCATCCAAACAAATATTCAACCTTCCATGTGTGATATGACCATCAATATTTACGGCGGAAACAACCAGATTCTGCCCAACGCCACCGAGGCAGTACAAAACCTCTATGTCTATGATCATGCCAACAAGCTGCAGGTCGTCCAGACTACCAGCGACGCGCTTTCTTCCGAGGCAGAAAAGCTCTCTCGCTACATCGACAAGGACCACATCCCGGAGCATCTCAACAAGATTCGCGCGTGCAACAACGCCACCGATTTGGGCCAGGTCGTTGTCTCCCTGTTGGATCAAGAGCCCAAGCTCACCGAAGAGACCATTGTCAAAGAGAGCTTCATCCAATGCTTGCTTCCTTTCGCCATCAACATCACCACGGGAAGAAGCGTGAACAACATTCGCGCCCGCATCAACGATGCCTTGGAGGCCCCGTCACAGGTCCCGTCCATGACAAAAAGTATTAACGACCGATTCATGCCCGATTAACGGCGATTCATGTGAAAAGCCCTGGCGGCTTGCCAGCCACTGTCCTTCCGAAGCCTTGTTCATGTTGTTTCCTTTGCAGCAGGATTTCTGTCCATCCAGCAGCCTTGCCGAAGGCGTTGTTATTTATTGTACTTGTTGTTCTAGTTGTTTTCCCTTATCAGTAAGTAATATCCCCATCCGAGTGGCGGCATAGCGCAGAGCGATACTGCGGTGGGGAACAATGTCGTATTACAGTCCTTGTGACAGGTGCTGCAGGCTTTATTGGCAGCAACCTTGTCAAGCGACTCTTCCACGATGTCAAGAATCACCCATGGGTAAAATGATACATACCACATTGCATCCTATATGAGCAACTGTAAACGATAATAGTTATGCAGAAAATTTGCATATACAAAATAAAATGAGTAATTTTGTCACCAAATTATATTATGTCACCAATATAATGCAGTGATATGACCAATAAGGATTTTTGGTAATCAATATCAACCATTATCAACAATGGATTTGATAAAGATGGAATAATAAAACTCGAAGATTATGCAGAACAGTTTTTCAACAAGCAATTATTATTTAAACGCTACTCACCAAGCGAACAGCATGGCTGCGCAACGGGAGGTAGCTTCCATGTTGTTGCATCCATACTCGCGGGAGCAGAAACTCCAACAAATCAACTCACTGCGCCAGAAGGCAGCTTCAAAAGAGATTGTCAACGAGCAGAGGCGCAAGCAGCAGTTATAGAACAATGGGCTAAAACTACAGGCTGTTGGGTTGATGATGTTGACAAGGATTTTGAACAAACATTCGGTGAACAACTTGCCGAAGGTGGAGAAGCGCATGTGTATGACAATGGGAATACAATTGTCAAACGAATAGGTCTTGATTATTACATTCGCATTAATACGCCCAATCTTAAATCTGAAGGAGTACGTAAACTTTCAAATGAAGTAGAGTTCATAGTATGATTTTTATTCCCTATCCGAGTGGCGGCATAGCGCAGAGCGATACTGCGGTGGGGAACAATGTCGTATTACCGTCCGAATGACGGTACCAAAAATATTAACGACCAATTCATGTCCGATTAACGGCGATTAATGTGAAAAGCCCCGGCGGCTTGCCCGCCACCAACACCCCTTATGCTATAAGCGCGCGTTAAAAACCGAGAAACCCTTGGTCGTTTAGGAATAAAGTCGTACTTTTGCCAAATTAAAGAAAGGAATAATCGTCATGAAGATAATAGATCAGATACTAAAGATAAAAGCAGTTGTACTTTACATCCTGAAGGCATTCCCAGAGGGAGTGGACTACATCCACCTCTTTAAGGTCATGTACTTTGCCCAGCAAAACCAGCTGAAAGAGTACGGCTTGCCCATCATCTACGATACTTTTGTAGCAAGGAAGCATGGCCCTGTTCCGACATTGACTTACAAGGTGTTGCGTGGAGTAGAAGGAAAGGCTGAGATATCTTCACCGGAGTTGAAAGACTTCGCCGACTCATTGAAGATAGAATTATCACAGGACGGCTATCAACTTATTCTTGCTTCAAAGCGAGCTGTTTGCGATATGGACGAACTCTCAGTAGCTGACGTCAAGATGCTTGATAAGTGGATAGACAAATGCAAAGGCGTAGATTCCTTTGATTTGTCAGACAAGTCGCATGAGGACAAAGCATGGAAGCGCGCAAAGCGACAAGCAGATAAAACAGGCGAGGATACAAAGATCACGATGTATGAAATGGCAGATGCTGCAGGTGCCAGCAAAGCAATGTTGGCCGTTATTCGTGAGCGTCAATCCGTTCAAAAAGCGTTGTCATGGACTTGAGGGAAGTGCTAGGACATTGTCCTTGCGAAGCCTTGTTCATGTTGTTTCCCTTGCAGCAGGATTTTTGTCCACCTAGTGCCTTGCCGAAGGCGTTGTTATATATTGTACTTGTTGTTCTAGTTGTTTTCCCTATGTCAGTAAGTAATATCCCCATCCGAGTGGCGGCATAGCGCAGAGCGTTACTGCTGTGGGGAACAATGTCGTATTACCGTCCGAATGACGGTATCCCAAAATATTAACGACAGATTCATGTCCGATTAACGGCGATTAATGTAAAAAAAAGAAATGGCAACTACCCAATTAAACGAAATGCGTAAGAAGATGTTCCGTCTATTCGAAGAACAGCTAAAGGTCCGCAAGCCCGAAGACAGTTGCTTCTATTGCCACTCTTCTGAAGACCGCATTGTGTTATCCCATGCCCTGTTCTCGGGTAATGACCCAAAACATAAGGGGGCGGATGGCAAAGCAGAAGTTCCTCTTGTTGCTTCGTCAATATCAGGAAGAGATGCTTGAAGCCTACCTCATAGAATCGCCAGATTTCTCCGACCTACTTCACTATTGCAATATCATATACGACTGCCTACCCAATATTCTCTTAGGCTTAAGCGAATTTCGTGACGACAAAGACGCCCGAAGACTCGCTGCTATATCCGTTGTCGCCTGCGGTTATGGTGGAGACATGCCGGAAGACCTTAGCTATGAATTGCTCGACGATATAGACTTCTATTACAACAAGGTCAAGTGCCGCAAGATAGAACGTATACTGCCATTGCTAAACAAACTGGTGGTGGATGAGCAAAAATCGTTCAACTATTAGAGACATCAGTCCCTAAAAGTATTAATGACCGATTAATGTCTGATTAACGGAGATTAATGTGAACTCCGTGGCGGCTTGCCAGCCACAAATATTTGCGTCACAAAAATGATTACTATTCCCAATAAAGACTTCAAGTCATCCAACATAATGTTGCAGCAGATCATAAACTCCACTACGAAGGTGAAAATGCTTAAGGTCTGCAAGAAGTTTGACCTGTACGTCAGCCCCAATCTTCGGAAAGACGAGACCAGCCGAAGAATCGCTTTGGAAGTCATGGACAACCCCATTGAGATTCTCAGCAGACTCAGCAAGACCGAACTCCAGATCCTTGACGAGTTTGTGCGCGGAGGCGATGACACCTATGTGGTGCGCAAGCAACGCAAGACCCCTTACATACTCCAGAAATACCTTCTAGTCGTCACGTATTGCGACGATGAAAAGAACGAATGGCACATGCTCATGCCTACGGAACTCCGCGAATCCCTTGCCCCGAGCCTCCCATTCTTCTTAGACTGTGCGATGAAAGGCGTCAAGGCACCCTCTGCCAAAGAACTCAGAATCATGTCCGCCTTGCAGCGCTTCATGGGTGGTGAGTGATTATTCAACTATCATATGCATGTAGCTGCTACTAAAGTATCTGTAACATAGAATTAGCGACATACACAAAAATGAAAAAGACTCGACTGATAATGCCAATCACTCTCGTATCTTTCTCATACAAAGATATTTATGATGACTATGACACAGTGGATGTCCATACTATTTTGGAGGGTATACCATCTGTGTCAGTGATTTACTACGTGACAATGCTGCAAGCACGTGTTGCGTATAAGTCTGGGAATGCTTATGAACAAATATCTATTATTCTGGAGTTTTTACCATACCTATCAGAAACAATACGTCGTAAAATCAATGCCTTTATTAAACATAACAAATACCATGTCAGTTTAATAGATGCACATACTTGTTTCTATACTCAAGCCCTTGCTCTTCAAAACTTCGTCCCTCACGAGTCTGATGACAACGAATTAGATTTGTGTCAAGATGAGTTCGAGCCTGTTTTCAAAGCTATTCTCTATTGCAATCAGAGGTGGACGGAAGATCAAATGGATGGAATTTCAGACAAGAGTGATCTAACAGAAATATCACTCCGCATAGATCTGCCTATTGTAGAATTTAAGCACCATAAAGATGTCCTTCCACAGTTGTTTAAAGCGGTTCAGTTTTTCAGATTTGCCGAGTCTGACCCTTATTATAAAACCTTGTTACCGTTTTTTTATGCAGATAATGGAGTTGAAGACTGGGAATCATATCTTTCACAGATTTGCAGTTTCTATATTTCTTCCCTAAAGAATCCCATAGTCAAGATAGAAACCAAAGACTTTCTCGCACTGCAATTCTTCGATCATTTTTTGGTTGATATTGCAGATTGTGAAGATTTGTGGTCTGGAAGAAATTCCATCAATTATTTGCGGGACCACTTTTTGTTGAAATTATCTTGGGATACCTTTTTGCTTCTTAATCCCAATTTGCTAGTTGACAAAATTTTCCAAGGATTGAAGTTCGCATTTGCTGAGACAATACAAAAACACTCTCTTTCAAATAAAAAGGGTGAGCCATATGATGTTAAGCATTTGAAAACTGATTTCTTATCACAATTGGGAACAGACTTCTCTGAACCACATTTAATGTATAGCTTGCTCCAAAAAATATTTGCGGTTCAAGCAACGCAACTTTTTACTGGTGAATTTATGAAATCGGAAAAAATTCCAGACGAACCGGATTTTTACCTTCGTATTGGTGAAATCCTTTACTTGATAGAGTACAAAGATTCATCCTTAGGAGATTCTATACGCTATTCGCATGACTATAAAAAGAAGATTCGTCCAGAAATATGTAACCGTATATGTAAATACTCGGGGAAAAAGTCAAAGGGGTTTGGGCAGATTCTCAATTCAATTGATAATATTTTTTCTAAAAGAGTTATGGATACTCTTGATCCTGATGTCCAAAAAGTAAAGACTGTAGTTCCAATCATTTTGACAACAGATAGAGCTTTTTCTTCTTTAGGTGTACAAAGAATTCTTATTGAAGAAAGCGATCAAATAATGAAGGATTTTCATGTCAATAGTTCTATCTGTATAACCCAACCCATAGTTGTCGATTTTGACACTCTAGTAATTTGCGGTTCGAAACTTCATAAAGGTGTATTGAAATTAGACATGATGATACATCAATATTTCCAGCGGAATAAATTGTTCCTGTCTCCATTCAATACATTCGTTATTGATAATTGTCTCAAGAAATCAAAGATAACAAAAGATGATATCCATTTTATAACAGAAGGTTTTGTTGAGCTACCTAATTAGACTCACTGGAAATAACAATTGCGCTACAATTATGAATCAACAGCAAATCAATGAGCTTTGCCATGTTTTTCAAAAAGAGACATTTGTGTATATGATAAAGGCTTATATTCGCCAGCAAGTACAGAACCTCAAGCAAGCATTTACTGCAAGCAGTTTGATGACATCAAAAATTTTGCAGACTTCTTCGAGCACCTGGCAAAAATGTCGAGAGGATAATCTAGATTTCAACAGTGACGTATGTGGATACACGCGAACAGAGTGTAAGGAAGAGTATTAGCGACAGATTAATGTCCGATTAACGGCGATTAATGTGAAAAACCCTTTGGCGACTTGCCCGCCAACCCATCATTACCCCGTAATGATCTCAAACCATTAGAAGTAAACGACGCTATTTGTGTCTCATCATTATGAAACCTAAAAACAAACCCACACAAACGATTCATGTGCAATCGCATGACTGGGCAGCCGAAAACCAGCAGCTTCGCAAAGAACTTCTATCTCGCGAAAAGCGAATAGAGGAACTGGAGGCTATGGCTTCAACCCTGAACAACCAGCTATCCGAAAAGATAGACCAAATAAACGACATGATGCAGAAGACGATCTCCTTTATGACAACCAATGGGGACGCAACCCTTTTGGGTTTTCTTCGCCAATCAGTAGTCGCAGAGATTCGCGCAGAATTTGAAGCCCGTGAACAAAAGTTGAAGAAGGCATACGCCAATGAACGGGAGAAACTTACTTCTGACTTCAATGCCAGTTTAGTTGTCTGTCAGAACGAGCTAGATCGTTTGAAAGGCAAACTGATGAGGAAGTAGTAAATAGCTATTGTCCTTGGGATATATATGGTAAGCGTGGATAAAGTATAATTGTATGCAATGATTAAAAATGGAATTTTTAACAACTCAATATATAGGCACTTGCAAAAGTGCCTATAAAAAGGGCTATGCCCTAAACTAAACACAAACAGAAATAATCAAATCAAATCATAACGAAATGAATGATATACAATTTAACAACATCAATGTATTGAAAGACTTGTGAGTTAATGGCTTTTCAATATCAACAGTAATTACAATAGCAGAGTATTTACAATGGTTTATTGAATTCGGTCTTCCTAATAAACTAGACGAACAAAGGCCAGTTATGAAAACAAGGTCTGCAAATATGATTCGTAATCGATTGATTGACGATTTACAAAAAGGAGCGGTAATTCCGCCAATAGTGTTAGGATTTACCAATGATAAGATAAATGATGATATCAATAATGATAATATCGCAGAAATATTAAACCATCACATATCGCAAGCTACAGTAATAGATGGCATGCAACGTTCTGAAGCATTGCGGAGAGCCTATGAGGAAAAAAGGGAAATTGGTGCTAATTTACTACGATTGGAAATATGGATTGCTCCTAATGCTATTAGTTTGATATATAGAATGTTGGTTCTGAATACTGGACAAACACCATGGGATGTAAAACGCCAAATGGAGGTTGTGTATAAACCACTTGTAGAAGAATGCCAGCGTGAAATTAAAGGTATTGTTATTAACAGAAAAAATGATAAAACGAGAAGACGAAATGGTGGTGAATATACTGCCAATAGTGTTGTTGAATTGTTCTTGGCTTTTTCAAGTAAGAAAGAAATAATAAATACAGCAGATAAGTTGGCAGATGATTTTACACGTCTGGATGTTACGAAAATGACAAGTAGTCCTGAGCGCTCTAACATGTTTTATAAGTGTATGGGTATGTTGTATAAATTCGACAAAGCAATTTCGAGATACGACGGAACCACTGATGAAAAAATGGAAGGTGATAAAGTCACTTCTGGCATGGACTTGTTTACACAAATGCCCGCAAAAATAGGATTTATTGTTGCATTGGCCCAATCAATACTTGGACGTGCTGGTACTGATCGAACAAGTGAAGATCAAAATGCTATTTTAAATAAAATTGCAAGTGAGTTTGAAGCGTTTTATAGTAAAATTGAGGCTATGAATAATGATGAATTGGGTGACTTCCTTTCTTTTGGTATATTGAATGATGCATTGAAAGCTTTGTCCATCAAAAAAATAGGTGATGAACAAAGACACTTTTTTACCGTTGGATTTGAAGCATTGGTTAGGAGTGGTTTTGATGCAGATAATATGGAACTTGTTTGGAGGGCTTATTGATGACACGTACAATGGCAAATATCCAAAATGATTTTTTTGCACTATTAACTAGCCGTACTAATATTGATTTAGATTTTTATAAATCAATTAGAATTTATGTGACAAATAATGAGTTTGATGCTCTTGTTAGTGATATTGTTCACTTAAAGTCTGTAAGCTTCGGTTATTATTATGTCGCGTCATTGTATAGTTATCAAGGTTATATTTATTTGATACTCCCATCTTGTTTTGAAGGAAACGATAGAGAAGGTCTTGGCGGATGTGACGTGCCCAATGAAATATGGTTATATCATATCGACCATAATCGAATCATGCCATTAGAAAAAGCTTGCGAAGACGACTTGTTGATGAACGTTTTTACCGAAAACAATGTGAAAGATATTCCCTTTGAGACTGTAATTGACTATTTTCCTAAGTTAACTGCTTATCATGTAGATGATATCATACTCACTGACACTCCTCTTTTTGATTACTATTTGCGTCAATTGTGCTTAGAGATGCTTTGTAAGAGTTCATCTTTGTTGTTTCTTCCGTTTGAGGAAGATACTCTAAAGTCTTATTTAGGAATTGCGAATGCAATTGATGTCAATATCCCAATCGACAACGTATTAAGAAGCATTATTAGTTATAGCTGGAAGTTCTGTTTTATTGATCTTTACAGATGTCATGAACGTTTGTTTATGTTGGCATGGGTTGATGAATTTAAGTCTTCTATGCAGAGTACTTTAGGGCTTCAAGAGTTATACGAAAACATGAAGCGTGTCTATAGTACTGAGCACCATGAAGATAAAAACATTGCATCTCTATACAACTCTCTACCTGACGAAATATTGAATATACAAAGGGGTAAGGAAGAGGAAAATGCAACAAGTATTGCAAAGAATATATATAGGTTAAGAAATACTATAGTTCATTATCAAAAAAGTGATGACGCGATTGATAGTATGTCAGATTCTGAATGGAATAAAATAATACAGTTTCTTTTGATGTCTATACCATATTTATATAGTCATCTTGCAAAACATATTGAGGAGTTGCCTGACGTGTAGTTGTTCGGTATGTAGTAAGCACTCAAATTAGGGCTCAATATTGAAAGGTATAACTTTGCTGCCAATTTTTAAACATTGATTTATGTACAGCAGCGAAGATTTGGAACATTTTCGATAAACTATGAGCATTGCCAGCTTGCTTGATCTTTGTCATAATGAGAAAATGTATGTAGTATTCCAGCCTTCTGGGTCTTTACAGAAATGGATTGCTTCTGCAAAGTATTAATGACCGATTAATGTTCGATTAACGGCGATTAATGTGAAACCCCTTGGCTGCTGCCTGCCAACCATATCCTTAACGTCTATCAGCCTTGTGCCGAGACTCCATATTAAACGTATAACCTCTATAAACATAAACAGAAAACATGGTAAAGTATAATATAAATCTCGAAGGAAAGACCGTCCTTGTGACGGGAGCTGCCGGCTTTATCGGTAGCAATCTCGTCAAGCGACTCTTCCACGATGTCAAGAACATCAAGGTAATTGGAATCGATTCAATTACAGACTACTATGATGTTAACATCAAGTATGAGCGTCTGAAAGAAATAGAGGCTTTGCATGGCAACTGGACTTTTGTCCACGCCTCCATCGCTGATAAAGACGCAGTGGAGAAAATCTTCACGGAAAACAAGATTGCCGTTGTCGTGAACCTTGCCGCTCAGGCAGGAGTCCGCTACAGCATCACCAATCCCGATGCTTACATTCAAAGCAACCTTATCGGATTCTACAATATCTTGGAGGCCTGCCGTCACCACGAAGTCGAGCATTTGGTCTATGCCTCTTCCTCCTCGGTCTATGGCAGCAACAAGAAGGTGCCGTACTCTACGGACGACAAGGTGGACAACCCCGTATCCCTCTATGCCGCTACGAAGAAGAGCAACGAACTGATGGCGCACGCCTATAGCAAACTCTATAATATTCCGTCAACGGCTCTCCGATTCTTTACCGTCTATGGCCCAGCAGGTCGTCCCGACATGGCCTACTTTGGCTTCACCAACAAATTGGTGAAAGGCGAGACCATCAAGATCTTCAACTACGGCAACTGCAAGCGTGACTTCACCTATGTCGATGACATTGTGGAAGGAGTAGTCCGCATTATGCAGCATGCCCCCGAAAAGCAGAACGGAGAAGACGGTCTTCCTATTCCGCCCTACAAGGTGTATAATATCGGCAACAATTCTCCCGAGAATCTCCTCGACTTCGTCACTATTCTTCAGGAAGAATTGGTGTGCGCTGGCGTGCTACCCAAAGACTACGACTTTGAGGCCCATAAGGAGCTCGTTTCGATGCAGCCTGGAGACGTCCCCGTTACTTGCGCTGACACTACCCCTCTGGAGCAAGACTTTGGATTCAAGCCGAATACAAGTCTGAGGGAAGGATTGAGACACTTTGCAGAGTGGTATAAATCCTATCAAAAAAAACAGATGTGACAACACATTAAACCCAAAACTAAATTATATGGATAAAGAAAAAATAACGAATGAGTTCCTTCAGCATCTTCTTGATATATTAAAACAACAGCAGCGTCGTGGGGGTAGGTTAGTATATATAGAAAAAGAAAAGTATCCTGAATTAGAAAGTTATAATGATTTTAAAGTGTATATTGATGACAATGTGAAACACGGATTGGCTATTAACAAGTATCAGTATATACAGAATAAATCTGGTGCCAATTGTATTTGTTTGTTAGATGGGACCCATGAGCCTAGAGAGTATTCTAACTGTGTGGAAGAGTTGGTGCCCTTCTATGATTCATTTAATGACAGTGTTGATTACAGAGTTGTGTCTTCAAAATATAGGAAGAACCTGAAATAGTCCCTCGTTTAACTGCTTAAGCAAGGGAGTCAGGATATAGAGAGGTTTTGTTTCAAATGGAGTGTGTACTATTCTGTTGTGCATAGATATATAAATGGCAAGTAAATCACTTAATACGAAGGTGGCGACAGCCACCAAATGGTCTGGCTTAACGGAGATTGCTGCAAAACTTGTAGCACCAATTACTACAATGGTTCTTGCGCGCCTACTTACGCCTGACGCTTTTGGAGTAATGGTAACTGCTCAGATGGTTATTTCTTTTGCAGAAATTTTTACTGATGCAGGTTTCCAAAAATATATTGTTCAACATGAATTCAAAGATGACGATGAGAAGTTCAAATCTACCGCGGTAGCATTTTGGTCAAACCTCATAATGTCGTTGGTTATCTGGGCAGGCATCAGTATTTTTGCCAACCCTATAGCTCGACTTGTTGGGTGTGACGGTGAAGGGATTGTTATAGCCGTGTCTTGTATATGTATACCTATGGAGGCTTTCTCGAGTATTCAGATGGCTTTGTTTAGGAGAGATTTGGATTTTAAAACTCTCTTTTGGGTCAGAATTATAGGTATTCTCATTCCTTTGATAGTGACGGTGCCATTGGCTTTTGCTACCAGAAGTTACTGGTCTCTTATTATAGGAATGATAGCTTTGAATTTTATCAATGCTTTAATATTGACCATTAAGTCTAAATGGAAACCTCGTTGGTATTATAACATCCAGTTGTTTAAGGAAATGTTTTCCTTTACAATGTGGTCAATGCTTGAAGCCATCAGTATATGGCTGACATCGTACGTAGATATTTTTATCGTCGGTACCATGTTAAGTCAGCACTGCCTTGGATTGTATAGAACGTCTATGAGTACGGTAGGGCAGATAACCTCAATTATAACCGCCGCAACTACCCCTGTTCTGTTTTCTTCTCTCTCAAGATTGCAAAATGACAGAGAACAGTTTAATGAAATGTTCTTTAAATTTCAGAAACTTGTTGGTATTCTAATCATTCCAATAGGTATTGGTATATTCCTTTTTAGCGATCTTATAACCCAAATACTTCTTGGTAGTCAATGGATGGAAGCTTCTCCGTTCATAGGCTTATGGGGCTTGACGAGTGCGATATCTATTGTTCTTGCTCATTATTCAAGTGAAGTGTACCGTTCTATAGGTAAACCCAAACTGTCTGTATTAGCTCAATGGCTTCACATAATAGTTCTTTGGCCCGTGCTATTGTTTTATGTGAAAGAGGGCTTTGAGGCATTATATGTAGCAAGATCTTTCGTACGTTTAGAGCTTGTGTTGGTTCAGTTGATAATTATGGGAATAGTAGTTAAAATGAAAGTTCTAAAGATGCTAACTAATATATTTCCGTCTGTAATAGCTTCATCTTCAATGCTTCTGATATTATTGTTTCCTTCATCCGAGAGCATCTTCATCCAGTTATTATATGTGGTAATTTGTGTTTGCATTTACTTTGCTGTTATTCTGCTATTCCCAGAAGAAAGGAGTATATGCTTTAATTTAAAGAAAATGTTAAAGAGAAAATGAAAGTACTTGTAGCAGGAGATTTTGCCCCACGGGCAAGGCTCGCGAACCAGATAGAGGAAAAGCGGTATTCGGATGTTTTCCCGGAGAATCTTCGTGAAGTGATAAAATCTGTGGATTTCTCGTTTGTCAACTTTGAGAGTCCTATTGTAGAAGATACCTATAAGCCGATTCCTAAATGTGGGCCAAATCTTCATTGTACTCCCGAGGCTGCAGAAGCTATCAAATTTGCAGGCTTCACAGGTGTAACAATGGCAAATAACCATATCCTTGATTTTGGGAGCGAGGGATTACATAAATCTGTAGCGTGTTGCAAAAAACAAGGACTTGATGTTGTCGGCGTAGGTAATTGCTTGAAGGATGCAGAAGAAATACTTTATATAAAAAAAAGCGGAAAAACCCTTGCTGTCATCAACTGTTGTGAACATGAGTTTTCTATTGCAACAGAAACATCAGCTGGCGCCAACCCTCTTAATCCCGTACGTCAGTATTATGCCATTCGGAAAGCAAAAGATAAGGCAGACTATTTACTTGTTATAGTACATGGCGGACACGAAATGTTCCAGTTGCCTTCTCCTCGAATGGTTGAAACCTATCGCTTCTTTATCGATGCTGGAGCAGATGCCGTTGTCAACCACCATCAGCATTGTTATTCTGGGTATGAGGTATATAATGAAAAGCCTATCTTTTATGGACTAGGCAATTTTGGCTTTGATCTTGAAAAAACTGTATCCAAACGTCCGTGGAACTATGGTTATATGGCGGAAATAGATTTTGGCCAATCAGTTCATAGTCGTATCATCCCTTATTATCAGTATGCCGAAGAACCTCAAATTAAGTTGTTGGAAGAAAGTGCTTTTACTGACGAGATAAAGAAGATAAATGAGGTAATAAGTAGTAAAGAAAAACTGCAAGAAGAGGTTAATATTTACTATATGAAGGTTGCTTCTTATGAACATTCCCTTCTTGAGCCTTACAAGGGACGTGTTTTGATGAAATTGTATAGTATGGGTTTATTGCCCAAGATAATTAGGGGTACAAAAAAGTATAGTATTCTTAACCATATTATGTGTGAGGCGCATTATGACAAGCTTCTTTTCTCACTAACGCACAATAATTAACATCATTATGAAAATAGGTATCATTAAAGAAACAAAGGATCCTGTTGACAACAGGGTTGCGTTAACTCCAAGTCAGGTTGCATTGCTAAATGAACGGTATCCCAATCACCGCATCGTTGTGCAATCAAGTGATATAAGAGCTTATACGGATGAGGAGTATCGCCAACATAGGGTTGAAGTAGTTGACGATTTGTCTGACTGTGATGTGTTGTTTGGCATTAAAGAGGCAAGTATCCCGACTTTAATTCCAGGCAAACACTATGTGTTTTTTGGGCATATTGCAAAAATGCAGTCATATAACCGTCCGTTGATTCAAGCCATGATAGAGAAGAAATTGACTTTCTCTGATTATGAGTATCTTGTAGATGATGACAACCAAAGAGTTTGTGCATTTGGATGGTGGGCTGGAGCTGTTGGAGTTTACTACACATTAAGAGGTTATGGCTTAAGGACCAAGTTGTATTCTTTGCCAAAGCCGGATATTCGTTTTACACTTGAGGAGTTGCTAGGCAATTTGTGCAGCGTCTCTCTACCTGCAGTCAAGTTGCTTGTTACTGGCAATGGTAGGGTATCACAAGGTGCTCAATATGTTTTGAATTATATCAAGGCGAGACAATTAAACGAGGACGAATACCTGTCTTCAAAAGAGGTTGATACTATTTCTTTTGCTGTGGCAAAAGCTGATGCTTTGGTAAAAAGGATTGATAATCAACCTTTTGACTCTATGGATTTTAGGGCCAACCCACAGAATTATAAGAGTGATTTCATGCGTTGGGCAAGAGCTACTGATGTCCTTATATGTGCGCACTATTGGGCAGCTGACGCTCCTGTATATCTTTCCTCTGAAGAACTACAAGATGAGGAACTTAGGATAAAAATGATAGGAGACATTACCTGTGACATTATGGGAAGTATTCATTCTACCCTGCGCTCATCAACGCATGCCGACCCGTATTATGATTATAATCCCGTCACAAAGACCGAAGAAGCAGCGTTCTCTAATGCCAACAACATTAGCGTGATGGCTGTAGATACGTGTCCCAATGCTCTGCCGCGAGACACAAGCGAATACTTTGGAGAAATGCTGATCAAGCATGTCTTTACTCCCTTACTTGAAGGAAAGCAATCGCCGGTGATAGATCGTTCTACTATACTTAGAGATGGTAAGCTCACAGAACGTTTCGCTTATCTGAGCGATTTTGCAAATGGTAAATAATTTACATCATATACGTATTATAAATGGAAATAAAGGATATAATTTGCCGAATCTTAGTAAGGTTAGGTGTCACGAAGAATCATTGGCCTATCTGTTTACTCGAATATGCCAATATGCAATTGTACAAACAAAAGCAAGGCTATACTTTTGATCTCGACACACCTCGTACGTTTACTGAAAAGATACAGTGGCAGAAAACCCGCTTCAAACGTCAGGACATTGTTAGATATGTTGACAAATACCTCTTCAAGCAATTGATCAAAGAGAAGCTTGGAGATGGTCTTACGATACCAATGTATGGGGCGTGGACGAATGTGAATGATTTTAGAAATGCCTGGGATTCTTTGCCTGAGAAGTTTTGTTTGAAGTCAACGCTTCAATCGGACGGAAAGTATATAAAAGTAATAGAGAAATCCAAAACAGATCTTGAGGAACTATGCGATGAAGTGAAAGAATGGCTGCGGCCTAAGAACCTCTTAATCCATTCCTTCTGTTCAGCATATTACAAGGCGGTTCCCCGAATCCTTGCAGAGGAGTATATGGAGTCTGTAAAAGATCAATTGTACGACTACAAGTTCTTTTGTTTTGATGGAAAGCCTTATTGTATCTATGCCGCAACAGAGCATTTCCAAGACGAATTCTATCCAATCTCGTTTTATGATTTAGAATGGGGACAAATGGACGTCCAGTACGGCAATCACCGTAAGGATTTTATACCTAAGCCTCTCCATTTCGATGAGATGAAGGAAATAGCATTCAAACTGTGTCAAGGATTTCCATTTATTAGGGTGGACTTTTTTGATACTCCAAACAAATTGTATGTAGCGGAACTCACATTTTATCCAGGAGGAGGTCTTACGCCGTATTATCCTGAAGAGTTCAACGAAAAGTTGGGAAATATGCTTCATTTAAAAAATAAGTAAAAATGAATCCAATAAATAGAATATTGAAAGGCATCCTCCGCCGTGGAGGAAGACTCTTTCCTGATAAGTTTCAAATTGAGATGTATTATCGTTTGGAAATGGGAAAGAAACTGGATCTTAAGAATCCAAAAACGATGAACGAAAAGCTTCAATGGCTTAAGTTATACAACCGCAAAGAGGAATACAGAGATCTTGTGGATAAGGTGAAGGTTAAGGCCATTGTTGCTAAGAAAATTGGAGAGCAATATGTTGTGCCCCTTCTTGGCGTTTGGGACAGTTTTGATGATATTGATTTCGATAAATTGCCGGATCAATTTGTGCTAAAGACCAATCATAGTGGAGGAAACACTGGCGTTATAGTAGTTCCTAATAAGTCGAAACTCAATAAAGCAGAAGCGAAAACAATCCTTGAAAAATCTCTGAAAGCAGATGTTTATCGAGCCTTTCGTGAGTGGCCTTATAAGGATATGGAGAAAAAAATATTTGCAGAGGCATATCTTGGGGCTGATTTGGTTGATTACAAGTTTTATTGTTTTGATGGAAATGCTGATTGCGTTCTTTTGTGTATTGACCGTCAGGTAGGTGCTGCCAAATTCTATTTCTTTGATAAGGATTGGAAACTTTGTCGTTATAATAAGCGTGGTAAGGAAGCTCCTGCAGACTTTACTCTTCCAAAGCCTGAAGGTGTTGATGAAATGTTCAGATTGGCTTCTGAAATGTCAAAGGGATTCCCGTTTGTAAGAATGGATTTCTATGATGTGAATGGAAAGATCTATTTTGGAGAATATACGTTCTTTCCAGCCTCTGGGTATGATGCCAATCGGTTACCCGAAGCTGATTTGTTTTTTGGGAGCAAAATAGTGTTGCCTTCAAATTCTAAATGAGAAACTATAATCTTTCAAAAAGCTAAGTAATAGGTGGTAAAGTGGGTAGAATTTGTTTTTTGTAGTTGAAGATATTCATGTTCGGTTTAAAAAAACTAAATAGGTGTGATGTGTATTTGGCATTGAATCTTTTATATTCGATGCAAGGCTTGTTATATCCTTCGGGAGCGTTCAATCAAATGCTTCAGTTGATTATTATAATATGGGGTTTGGTGGTTTTCATGCGCTATATTGCAGTTCCCGCGCGACAAACAAAGTTCTTGAAAGCTACCTCTGTTTTGGTTTTCATGTTCTGCTTATATGGAGGAATTCTCATTATTTTTGGAAACCCATTACTTGAGCATATTCCCAATCTACCAGCAAAGTATATATATCTTCAATCTTCATTACGCTCCTTGCTACGAATATATGTGTTTTTCCAATATGCAAGCGTAGGGTATATAACAGCAAGTCGAATTCGTGTGTATGCAATGGTCTTATTGTTGTCCCTAATCCCTCAGTTTTATTACCAACAAGACCAAATTATGTTGGCTTCTGATAGAGAAGAAGTAACAAATAATATGGGATATACTTTCTTGTCTATTATTCCTTTACTTTTCTTTTTCACCTCGAAGCCTCTTATTCAGTATACCTTACTTGCTATCACAATGCTGTATATCATCATTTGTATGAAGCGAGGGGCTATTGTCATAGGCTCTTTAGCAGTAATTGCACTTATTTGGTCTAATCTGTTTTCTAAAGATTCCAAACATAAGATCTGGTCTTTGTTGTTTGCCGTTGTACTTGTTGTGACTACTGTTGCAGTTGTATCAAATATGATGGCTGAGGGGGGCTATTTTGCATATAGAGTGGAGCAGACTTTATCAGGAGATTCAAGTGGAAGAGACGAAATTTATGAAACTCTTTGGGCTGGTATCATAAATGAACCCAATTTGTTTTATATGTTATTTGGAAGAGGAGCTGATGGAACTTGGTCAGTAGCTGGAGATTATGCTCATCAAGATTGGTTGGAAACCCTTTGTAATAATGGACTGGTTGGAGGGCTTATTCTTCTTGGATTTTATTTTCGCCTACTTAGGGATGCATTTTCCTCAAAGGCCCTCTTTTCTAAAAACTATTTCATCGCATATTTGGTGTTGTTTTTTATAGCTTTTTCTAAGACCCTGTTTAGTATGTCTATACAAAGTATGGAAGTTTCACTCTCTCTGTTATTGGGCTTTTTAAATTTTAAACTGAATCAACTCAATAAATGCAGATTGTACAAAAAAGCATAAATTCACGATGAAGAAGATTATTTTATTTACAGATTGTCTTGGGGCGGGAGGAGCGCAGCGTCAATTGGTAGGTTTGGCGATAATGCTTAAGGAAAAAGACTATAATGTGACTGTCGCCACATATCACAATATAGATTTTTTACAAGAAGCAATTAGACGATGCGGGCGTTCGTAATCTTGTAATACCGAATGCAAGTAATACGAAGAAGCGTATTTGGGCCGTGCGTACATTCCTAAAAAAAGAAAGACCTGATTGGGTGGTAGCTTATCTTGAGACTCCCTCTTTGCTTGCTTGTATAGCTAAGGTTACTGGCTGTAAGTTTCGTTTGATAGTGAGCGAACGAAATACGACGCAAACTGTTGGAATGAACGAACGTGTGCGCTTCTTCCTTTATCGTTGGGCAGACGCAATCGTTCCCAACAGTTATGCGCAAGAGAATTATTTAATAAGCCATTATCCATGGATGCAAAAGAAGCTAAAAACAATAACCAACTTTGTGGATCTTGATTATTTCTCCTTTATTGAGCGTAAAAAACGCGAAGTTCCCGAGATTGTTATTGCTGCTTCAATATGGAAATCTAAGAATACGCTCGGCTTTATTGAAGCGGTCAAAATACTGGTAGAAAGAAACTGTAGGTTTCATGTGTCTTGGTATGGGAAAAGTGAAACTAATATTGATTACTACAACGATTGTCTGCAAAAAATAAAGGACTATGGTATTCAAGACTATATAGAGTTGAAAGATAAAACCAAGCAGATAAAAAATGTGTATCATAGTGCTGACGTGTTTTGTCTTCCTTCCTTTTACGAGGGTACGCCTAATGTGATTTGTGAGGCAATCTCTACAGGACTGCCAGTTGCTTGCAGTGATGTTTGTGATAATCATATTTATGTGATGACTGGACAAAATGGCGTCCTTTTTGATCCCAATAATCCGAATGATATGGCAAATAAAATATCACACCTCTTGAATTTGTCTGATGTTGATTTTCTGGAATATCAGAGAAACAGTCGAATTATTGCAGTTGGTAAGCTGTCTAAGGAAAGTTTTGTTGATGCCTATATTAAAATAATCGAATCATGAGTATCCTTATAAGTTAAAGCGAAACCTTATGGTTAGAGGTGTGGTTTCGCTTTTTCGTCGTTATTTCGTTCAAAAATCACAGTTTGGCAAGTTTGGCAACGATGCACGCATAACTCCACCATGTGCGTTGAGTGGCGCTCGTAATATATCTCTCGGTGAGGGATGCGTTATTGGTGCCAATGCTTTGTTATATGCTACTAATGCCAGAATAATCTTTAAACGGCATGTGGTTGCTGCTCAGGGGTTACATATCGTGACGGGAGCGCATGAACGTCGTATAGGACGGTTTTGCGCTACCATTACAGAGGCAGAAAAAGACCACTCAAAAAAACTTGATGCAGATGTCGTTGTCGAGGAGGATGTATGGTTCGGCCTTGATGTGCACGTTATGCCAGGGGTGACCATTGGTCGAGGTGCGACTATTGGTGCGGGAGCGGTAGTGACAAAAGATATTCCTCCTTATTGTGTTGCAGTAGGAGTTCCTGCGAAGCCGGTAGAGTTCTATTGGACCGTAGAGCAGATTCTCGAACATGAAGCACAGTTGTATCCTGAGGATGAAAGATATACTAGAGAACAACTAGAAAAAATAATGAAAAAATGACTAATGTTTTACTTTGTACCCCATATTTGCAGTCTCCAGAAGTGGTTTCTGGAGGAATTGGGATATGGGCGAATAATATCTTAAGCTATCACAGCAAGATAGACTCTTCCATCGCTATAACACCCGTTTCCTTCGACCGTAAATATCGTGTAAGAGAAACCGACAGTGCGATTAAACGCCTGTGTATGGGGCTCAAGGACTATTGGGGATCAATCAGAACTACTTTTGCTCGCATTGATGCGGGCGGTATAGATGTACTTCACTTGTGTACGAGCGCAGAGTTGAGCCTTTACAAGGACTTGTATATCCTAAAAAGGGCCAAACGTAAAGGGGTGAAGACAGTTGTGCATTTCCATTTCGGACGAATCCCAAAGGTCGTCAAGGCAAACAATTGGGAAGGTAAGATGGTCTTGAAGGTATGCAGGAGTGCTGATTCCGTTATCGTGATGGACAAGTCTTCCTATTTATGTCTTGAAGCTAAAGGGTTTACGAACATTCATTATGTACCAAATCCACTCTCGGAGTCTATAATAGAAGAGGTTGCTGAGTATGAAAAGATAATAGAGCGTGTTGATAAAAAAGTGCTCTTTGTGGGGCATGTAATTGTTACCAAAGGAGTCTATGAGTTGGTAAAAGCTTGCTTGAATGTACCTGGAATCGAACTGCATATTGTCGGTACAGTGGACGAGTCAATCAAGACTGATCTGCAAGCGATAGCTCAGCAGCGTGATAATGGATCTTGGCTAAAAATGCGCGGTTCAATGTCCCATACTGATGTTGTAAAGGAAATGATGTCGGCTCGATATTTTGTTTTACCTTCTTATACGGAGGGCTTCCCTAATGTTATTCTTGAGAGCATGGCTTCTTCTTGTACTATTTTGGCAACTAGGGTGGGAGCCATACCTGAAATGCTTGACTTTGATAGTTATCATCCGTGTGGCGTGGAGTTAGCACCGCAAAACGTAGTGTCTATATCAGATGGCTTGTTAACTCTTCTTCCTGATAAAGAAAAAAGCTGCAAGCTAGGACAAATGGCTAAAGAAAAAGTGCTAAGTACTTATTCTATTCCTATTGTTTGGAAACAGCTTTCGGAAATATGGAGTAAAAAAATATAATTATGGAAATGTTGATTCGTACTGTGTTCTTTTTCTTGCTGTATTTGAAATGCCGCATTATATATCGTAAGCAGGTATATTCAGCGTGGTGTGGGCAATGAAAGGGTCTAATATCCTCTTTAACAACGCTGGGGGAGGTAAAATCAACATTCTCTCCCATCCTTTCAGCAATATGTTTGGATTGTCGCAACGCTGCATTATAATGGCAAAAACGGTGGAAAGATCATTATCAACGAAGGGGTTGGGATGAGTGGGTGTACCATCTACTCACTGGAAAGCATTACCATCGGGCGCAATACTGATATTGGTTCGGGATGTAAAATCATAGACAACGATTTCCACCCCTTACCCTATAGTGAGCGTTACCCTGTGGGGCGGCTTGATCTTCTAAAAAAGCGTCCCGTCGTGATAGGAGAAGGCTGCTTCCTTGGAGCCAACTCCATCATATTAAAAGGTACGACATTGGGAAAGAACGTTGTAGTTGGTGCTGGAAGTGTTGTGAGTGGCACGTTCCCCGACAATGTAATCATTGCGGGGAATCCAGCGAGAATAATAAAAGATAATAAAGAGTGAGGCCGTGGCGGGTCAAGTTCGCATGATCGTCGAGAACAAAAACGAAAAGTCTATGATTCCATGTGTTTAGTAGATTAGACTGGTAAGATGTGTGTACACTTGATTTGTATGTTGAAACTAAACTGTATGGTTTGATAGTAAAATAACACGTTATAAAAATGAAAAAAATAGTTTTGTTTAATCATAAAGGTGGTGTTAGTAAGACGACAACGACCTTTAATTTAGGATGGAAATTTGCCGAAAAAGGAAGAAAGGTGTTGTTAGTTGATGGAGACCCACAGTGTAATTTAACATCGCTTTTTTTGGGTGAGACTTTTGACGAGTATTATGAAGACCAAGAAACCAAATTTGAAAACATAAAAGACGGAGTCAAAGCCGCTTTTGAAGGAAAGCCAGAACCTATAAAAGCTTTAACTTGTAAAACAGCTGAACGAAATGGTAATTTGTATTTGCTCGCAGGTCACATGAATTTTTCTGAATATGACGCACAATTGAATTTCGCCCAATATGTTTTAGCATCTTCGCCCCGAATTGTTGACCTATTCTATGCTCAAATACATGCTGGTAAGGGAAACAACTAGAACTACAGCTGCGATACGGCAAGAAATTTTGGGGAAAACTTGCAGGGAAGCAAAGGAAAGTGTATATTTGCAGACTTCATTTGACTTTTGAAATATGAATGAACTGAAAGTAGAAAACTTTGGACCAATAGGCAAGGCTCATGTGGAGTTTGGTGACCTTACCATTCTTGTTGGCGCGCAAGCTTCGGGTAAAAGCCTGTTTCTTGAACTGCTGAAACTGTTGGAAGACAAGGATGCTATTGTCGAGACGCTGAGGAAGTATAATTATATCATCAGCAAGAATAACGTATCCTATTTGTTGGAGGCGTACTTCGGCAATGGTATGGCTGGCGTTTGGGGAGAGAACACCAAAATAGTTTATGACGGGCGAGAGGCTTCTGCTGTCATTTCGTTGATGAAGAATAAGGTGAAGGAGGCAGAGGAGAAGGTTTTCTACATACCTGCTCAAAGGGTGTTTAGCATTTCGGATGGGCGGCCCAAGGCGTTTTCAGAGTTTGACCCAACGGCTCCTTATGTGTTGCGCCAGTTTAGTGAGATTCTGCGTGTGTTTATGTCGATCGGCTTGGGAGGGAATACTACCTTGTTTCCCGTCAAAACTCGCCTGAAGAATGCGCAGAAAAAGTCTTTTGATTCTTCTATATTTCATGGTGGAAGAGTGGAACTTGAGAATGAGAATGGACAGCGCAAAATGCGTATGAAGGTGGACGGGATGGATATGCCGTTTATGACGTGGAGTGCTGGACAGAAGGAGTTTATGCCCTTGCTGATGGGCTTCTACTGTGTGTCGGGGCCTCCTATGCAGTTGCTCAACAAGGATCAGTATGATTATATTGTGATCGAGGAGCCAGAGATGGGACTTCATCCCAAAGCGATCATGTCGGTGCTGTTGGAAATACTGGAGTTGGTACAGATGGGCAAAAAAGTCATCGTATCTACTCACTCTACCGTCCCTCTCGAGTTTGTGTGGGCTTTCAACATCCTAAAAAAATCGGCTAATAAAAACAAAGAGGCTGGATTGGCAAAGCTCTTTGATGTATCGGGGAAAGGGGCTGGCATCTTTGCAGGCATCTTTGACAAGTCTATCAGAACCTACGCTTTTGAAAGAAAGGGTGAGAAGGTGGAGAGTATTGATATTTCCTCCCTTGATGCTTTGGATGAACAACCTGTCGTGAGCGAATGGGGTGGCCTTTCTTCTTTTGCCACTCGGGCCTCTGAACTTGTAACGAAATATTGTGATGAGTAAGGGTAAGAAGCAAAAGACAGCAGGAGCGGATAAAGCCAATTGCTCTTTTCGGAAGGCTATAGAGAATACGCCGGACGTGCAGCATGGTTATCGTGAAGGATTGCAGGCAATAGTAAAGGCTGACAAGCGGGCAGTGATGGTGAAGGATGCCAGAAGGCTTGATGGTAGCCTGAATATTGACGAAGAAACTAAGATGCTCTATCCCAATGAATCGCGGTGGGATTATGCGGTCGGCTATGATGGAAAGGTCTATTATGTAGAGGTGCATCCTGCAAACACTTCAAACGTAGAGGAGGTCATAAAGAAGAAGTTGTGGTTGGACAAGTGGCTAAAAGAGAAAGCTCCTTCTATGAGTGCTTTGAAAGCTGGTAGCCCCAAGTATCAATGGGCTGCTACAGAAGCCGGTGTGCATGTTAGCCCTCAGTCAATGTATGCAAGAAGATTGAGTCAACGGGGAATAGAGAAACCAAAGCGCCCCGTGGTGTTGGGGTGATGTTGTTTTTCGCCTTAACGAAATAGGCACAATAGACATAGACCGATAGGGCGGTACGTTGGCGTTGTTGTAAATATTATCCTCATCCGAGTGGCGGCAGGGCATGGAGCGATACCATGATGAGGAACTTTGAATCCCAAAACTGTCTATAGTTTCCCATAAGGGAAGCGTTTTGTAACCATATTTTTGCTTAACCATACATCGGGGAATTGTATTCCCTCGCTGTTGTATGGTATCACTTTTTTGGTCAGCGTGCGTTGGTCAAAGCGGATGCTTTGTCCTTATTCGAACGGGAACGGCATCCTTGGTTTGCTAAATAATTAAAATCTCTTATGTATAAACTTTTTGGAAAAAGGCTGGTGGATATTGCCATCGGCTTGTTGGCTTTGCCCTTTGTGCTAATCTTCATTTGTGTGCTTGGACCAATCATTTATTGTTCGGACAAGGGTACCATCTTCTATAAGGCCAAGAGAATAGGCAAAGGTGGAAAGATGTTTGGAATGTATAAATTCCGTTCGATGATCATGAATGCGCCGGATATTCGCATGGAAAATGGGGATACGTATAATGGTGATGATGATCCGCGTGTAACAAAGATCGGGCGATTGATGCGTAAGACAAGTATTGACGAGATTCCGCAGTTTTTGAACGTACTTAACGGTACGATGAGTTTTATCGGGCCTCGTCCAGATACGCCGGATTTTCTCCATGTATATGAGGAGAAATACCCTTCTGTCTTGACCATCAAGCCTGGTATAACGGGTTATAACCAAGCATATTTCCGTAATAGTATTGATGGGGCAGAAAAAATGAAGAATGATAACTACTATGCGGAGCATCTTAACTTTTGGATGGACGTCAAGATTGTTCTGAAGACTATTAAGACGGTGCTTTTTAGAGAGAACGTAAATCACTAAATGTTATGCAGAAAAGACTTTTGGTACTTGCAGCTGGCATCTTGCAGCTGCCAGTGATAAAGAAGGCTAAAGAGTTGGGTATATATGTCATCGCTGCGGATGGAAATCCCAATGCTGTGGGACTTAAATATGCCGACAAGGCCTTGGTGGTGAACATCACCTCGGAGGAGGAGGTCTTGAGAGTATTGCGTGACGAGCGGATTGATGGCGTGATCCATCCTTGCTCGGAAGTAAGCATGAGCATAATGGGGCGAATTAATGACGAGTTTGGGCTTTCGGGTATTACGCGTGAGCAAGCCATCAGGGCCACTAATAAGCATTTGATGCGTGAGGCTTTTGAAAAAGGTAATGCACCATCGCCAAAAAGTATCTTGACAGTGAATGCCGAGGACGCTTGGAGTCGTTTGCAGAGCGAGTTTGATACCGATGCGATATTGAAACCGTCCCGCAATTCGGGTTCAAGAGGTATTGCAAAGGTTTCTCGTAATATGGATAAGGGTGATTTCATCAGAGCTTATGATGAGGCTCTGAGTGAAAGTCGGGATCATTCTGTATTGATAGAGCAGTTCATAGAGGGCCCAGAGTTCTCAATAGAGATCATTGTATGGAACGGCAAGGTGAACGTGCTTACCGTGACAGATAAAAAGACGACGGACGCTCCGCATTTTGTCGAGTTGGGGCATAATCAACCTTCTTGTTTTTCTGACGCTGATGTTGAAACGCTGAAGGCTGCCGCTATTGCAGGCGTGAGGGCTTTGGGTGTGAACAATTGCGCTTGTCATGCTGAGGCTAAGTTGATGAACGGTAAGGCGTACTTGATGGAGGTTGGAGCGCGCCTTGGCGGAGATTTTATCGCCACGGAGTTGACGCATCTGAGTACGGGCATTGATATGGTGGCAGCGGCTATTGATGTGGCTTTGGGTGTGGAACCTGACTTAACCGCCAAAGAAGAGCCCAAGGGTGTGTGTATCCGTTATTTCTGTCCGAAGCCTGGAAAACTTGTGAGTATTTCTAACACGGAGGTATTGAATAATCCCCATGTGTATCTTTGGGAGATTTATCCAAAGGAGGGGGACGTGATACCTCCAGTGACAAGTAGTCTGTCTCGTTCTGGACATGTGATCGTGACGGACGATACTCCGCAGGGAGCTGTGGAACTGGCTGAGAGATTGGTGTCTGAAGTGAAATTAATCACAGAATAAGATTTTATGAAAGTGTTTTTCCCAGCGGCATACTACTATCCAGAAACTTGTGCGGGTTTGTATATCTTGGACAATGTGATGGAGCGGTGTGCTGAAGAAGGTATAGAGTCTGTGCTGACTGTGCCCACGCCGACACGAGACGTAGATCCAAACATGGTGTGGAAGCGACATGAGCAAAAGTGTGGTGGCAAGGTTAGCATTTATCGCTTTCCCTTGTATGGAGAGGGGAAAAATCCGATAGCGCGGGCCTTGCGGTATCTGCTGAGTGAGGTGATACAATTATGGTATTGTCTGACGAAAGGGTATGACGTGGTCTTTATAGACAGTACGCCTCCGATTCAAGGATTGAAAATGCCATTGGTCAAGTTGTTTCGTAGGAAACCTGTGGTCTTTAATGCGCAAGATTTGTTTCCTGACTCTTTGGCAGGAACGGGCTTGGCTAAAAAAGGAGGACTGTTGTGGAACATCGGTTCGATGGTGATGAAGATCACCTATGCTTGTACTGACAAAATCATTGTGATTTCGGAAGACTTTAAGCAACTGTTGCTTGCGAAGGGAGTGCCCGAGGATAAGATCGTGGTGGTCTATAACTGGGTGGATCAGAACGCTGTGGTGGATGTGCCGCGTGAGAAGAACAAGCTCTTTGACAAGTATCATTTGGACCGAGGGAAGTTCTACATTGAGTATTCGGGTAATATCGGACTGACGCAGAATATGGATATGCTGCTGGAGGTGATGAAGGAACTGAGGGTGTCGCATCCGGAGATTGGCCTGGTGCTTGTGGGCGAAGGTGCCTATAAGAAGCAGGTGGAGGAGATCGTGGCGCGCGACGGACTGACGAACGTGACGATGCTGCCGTTTCAGCCCTACGAAGATATCAGCTATGTATTCTCGCTGGGGGATGCGGGCCTCGTCATCTCGAAGCCTGGGGTGGGTGCTAATAGTGTGCCAAGCAAGACGTGGAGTATTATGTCGGCATCGCGGCCTGTGCTGGCCAACTTCGACGAGAATGAGTTGAAGAATATTTGGCAGGCAACGAATGTGGCATCTTCACCAAGGCGGGGGACAAGGAGGCGTTTAAGCGGTCGATCATCTCGCTTTTTGAGAACCGTGAACTCTGCAGGAGGTATGGACGGAACGGACGACAGTTTGTGATGGACAACCTGACGCGTGAGGTGGGTACACAGAAGTATGTGGAGGTCATCAAAAGCGTGTGTCGTGGGAAATAACGACCGGGCATTGTTGCTTCTGCTGCGGATGGCGGTGAGAGAGGAGGTCGTGGACCTGCCTGCTGACATCGACTGGCGGGAGATCAAGGAGCGGGCTTTCCGCCAAGGGGTGGGAGGTATCGTCTTTGACGTGGTCGAGAAACTTCCCGCTGGACAGCGTCCGCCGAAGGAGGTGGTGCTGGAGTGGATGGGAATGGTGATGCGCATGGAGTGGATGTATGAGCACCACAGGCAGGTGATAGCGGGTCTTGCTGCTTTCTACGCCGAGATGGGGGTGCGTATGCTGCTTCTGAAGGGGTATGGGCTGTCGCTCGCATGGCCTGTGCCGAAGCATCGCCCGACGGGGGATATCGACATCTTTCTCTTCGGCAAACAGCAGGAGGCGGACGAGCGGTTGCAGGCGCGGTATGGGGTGGAGATAGACAACTCGCACCACAAGCACTCGGTGTTTCAACTGGGGCAGACGATGGTGGAGAATCACTATAGTTTCCTCAATGTGCATGCGCATCGTTCGACGGCCGAGATAGAGGCTATCTTGCAGGGGCAGCTTGCCGAGGTGGAGCCATCGGGGATAGCGAACGTCTGCTTGCCTTCCGCACGCTTCAACTCGCTGTATCTGCTGCGCCATAGTGGGGAGCATTTTGCCTCGGTGGATATCAGCCTGCGTATCGTCTTGGATTGGGCGTTCTACGTCAGGAGGCATCCCGTGGACTGGCCTTGGCTGTTGACGCAGCTGGACAGGGTGGGGATGAGGCCGTATCTGGCGGTGCTGAATGCTATCTGTGTGCGGTATCTGGGCTTTGAGGCTTCGGTCTTTCCTGACTTGCCTGTTGACGAGGCGCTGGTGGATCGGAGCATACAGGATATATTGGTTCCCGAAGTGGAGCCGGAAGAACACAAGAACAGGATGAGGGAGGTGGCTTTTCGCTTTCGTCGGTGGTATGCGAACCGATGGAAGCACGACATGGTGTATCGGGAGCGGGCGGCGGTATCGCTGTGTACGCAACTGTGGAGCCATGTGCTGAAGCCCTCGCTGTGAGAAATATTCATCAACTAAATATTTTTGTTTATGACAATGAAATTGCGTAATGTGCCTTTCTCTCCGCCTGACATGACGGAGGCGGAGGCTGCGGAAGTACGCGACGCCATACTGTCTGGGTGGATTACCACCGGACCGCGTACGAAGAAACTGGAGAAGGAAGTGGCTGCGTTTGTAGGGGTAGATAAGGCGGTTTGCCTCGGTTCGCAGACGGCGTGTGGGGAAATGGCCCTGCGGCTGCTGGGGATTGGCGAGGGTGACGAAGTGATTGTCCCGGCCTATACCTATACGGCGAGTGCGTCGGTGGTGACGCATGTGGGGGCTACCTTGGTCTTCGTGGATGTGCAGAAGGACTGCCTGGAGATGGACTATGAGGCCGTGGAGCGGGCTATCACCCCGCGGACGAAAGCGATTATCCCGGTGGATCTGGCGGGTATCCCGTGTGACTACGACCGACTGTTTGCGATCGTGGAGGGCAAGAGGAACTTGTTTGTTCCGAAGACGGACTTGCAAAGGATGCTGGGGCGCATTGCTATCTGTTGTGATGCGGCCCATGCCTTCGGTGCTACGCGCAAGGGAAAGAAGGTGGGATCGATCGCTGACTTCTCTTCCTTTAGTTTTCATGCCGTGAAGAACTTCACGACGGCGGAGGGTGGTGCGCTGACGTGGCATCTGCCTTTCGGCAATGAGCAGGTGGTGAAGGACTTGGACAAGCAGGTGGAGAATACGTTTAGTGGCGTGCCGGAGATAGCGGGCGAGACGTGGAACGAGAACTTGTATCGCAAGGCACAGTTGCTGAGTCTGCACGGTCAGAACAAGGATGCGCTGGCGAAGACGAAGGTGGGTGCCTGGGAGTATGACATCATCGGGACGTGGTATAAGTGTAACATGACGGATGTGGCGGCTGCCATTGGTCTGGTGCAGATGGAGCGTTACCAGGGGATGCTGGAGCGTCGCCGCGAGATGATAGCGCGCTATGATGAGGCTTTCCGATCGCTGAATGTGGCGGTGCTGCATCACTATGGTGCGGATTATGCTTCTTCGGGGCATCTGTATCTGGTGCGCCTGCTGGGCAAGACGCGCGAGGAGGCGAACCGGGTGATAGAGCAGATGGCGGAGCGGGGCATTGCCACGAATGTCCACTACAAGCCGCTGCCGATGATGACGGCTTACAAGAAGTTGGGCTTCGACATCAAGGATTTCCCGAATGCTTATCATTTGTTTGAGAACGAGATCACTTTGCCGTTGAACACGAAAATGACGGATGAGGATCTGGAGTATGTGATTGAGAACTTCGTCGATATCGTTTCTCATTTGTAGTATATTGCGCTATAGAAAAAATGATGGAGTTTGACAAGGATTTCTTAGGTGCCTTGTTTGAGCAAGCAGTGGGCAGTCCTCGTCGGCGGCAGGTGTGTGATCTACGCACATCGCCGCAGGATACTGGGCAGCGTGCGCTCTGCGCATTGCTGCCCGGTACGCAGATGCCGATTCATCGGCATGAGGAGACGGCGGAGACGGTCCTCTGCTTGTGTGGCAAATTGGACGTGGTGCTCTACGAGGAGATCGTAGGGTATGAGCCGGCCGCTCCCCATGGGCTCCCGCAGGGGATGGATGGGCAGGACATAGTGCGCAAGGTCGATTACCGCGAGGTACGCCGCATCCGTCTGTGTCCTGCTGAGGCTCGGTATGGGTGCCAAATCCCGAAGGGGGTGTGGCATAGCGTGGATGTGATAGAGCCGTGCGTGGTGTTTGAGGGGAGGGATGGAGCGTATGCTGAGGATGGAAGCAACATGTAGGGACAATATAAAGCAAATCGTTTTTGAAAATTCAGTTTAATAATACTCTGAATATCATTCTTGTTGTATTATTCTTGCCAGTGTGAAGAGTATTCCGTAACTTTGCAGAGCGCTTTATAATCAAAAGGAAGAGCAAGAAAATGAGAAAACTGGTGATTCATCATATAGGCCCTGTAAAACATGTGGATTTGGTGCTGAAACGCATCAATGTGGTAATTGGCCCTCAGAGTGCTGGCAAGAGTTGTATTCTGAAGGTTGCTTGCTTTTGTGCCTGGGCTGAAAAAAGGATTCAGTTGGAGCAGGGGAAAAATGGCTTTGCTGATTTTGAATATGTGAGGGAGAATTTACTTGCGTTTCATAAACTTAAGGGGTTCTTGCACGAGGATAGCCGTATAGAGTACAGAAGTGATTATATGGCTTTCGTGATAGACTTTGCGAACGAGACATTTGATCTCCGCTGGGGTAACGCGAAAAAGCGATTCGACTACAAGCGACCGCGTGTCTCCTATATACCGGCAGAAAGGAATTTGGTCTCGTCCATTCCTAATTGGTTTGACGTGAAGATGGATTCCACCAATTTGAAGAGTTTTATTGCGGATTGGGCTTATGCGCACAAGTTGTGCGGGAATGATGCGGTATTGCCGATATTGAATCTTGGGGTGCGCTTCTTTTATGACAAGCAGACCGATAAAGACTATATTTTGCTGAATGATAAAAAGCGCATGGACTTGACGGATGCTTCGAGTGGCCTTCAGTCGGTGATTCCGATGTGGGTGTATTTGGACTATCTATTTAGGAAGCAATACTATCCTCAAGAAATGTCGAGTTCGAGGACTGAGACAGAGAACGAGGAGATAGCACAGCATATCTATGACTGCAAATATAAGAAAGCGGCAAAAAAAGCTGGGGAAGAGGGAAAAGTAGTCTTTGGCAAGGTTGGAGTGACGAAGCGAATGTTTGCCTCGGATGCGGATTTTGATGAATTCAAACAACTTGTATTGGCTTATACGCAAACATCGCATTCAGATATTTATCTAGAAGAGCCGGAGCAGAATTTGTTTCCTTTGACGCAGGTGGAATTGGTGTATGCGCTATTGAAGAATGCTGCACTGCATGAGGATCATCTGTTTATAGCTACGCATAGTCCGTATGTGCTCTATGCTCTCAACAACTGTATGCTTGGTTATAAAGTGAAGGATAAAATACCCAGCGAAATATCCGAGCTTAAGGCTAATGAGGATAGTTGGATTGATCCAAAGGAAGTTTCTGTCTGGGAAATCAAGGATGGAGAGTTTTCATCGCAGGTTGACAAAATGAACTTAACGCTCCAGGATGCTGATGGTCTGATTCGTGGTAACTATTTTGACCGTATCATGAAGCTTATCATGACGGACTTCTCGAATTTTGCTACGTTCTATGACTAAGATTGAGAGTGCGTTCAGTGGTGTTATGGCTTGCCAGGGTGATATTTGGGTGGCAGACTATACGGAGCAAACAAAAGGATTTCCTAAGTGTGAGCGTAAAGGGGTCACAATACAGGAAATGCCTTTTGTAGATATTGCCGCTTTTCATTTGCAGAACCCAAGTCGTACGGAGATTCTTGCAGTTAATTTCGAGTGCAACAAGGGATTCTTTCCAGAAGGAGTGCAGGATTGTGAATGTATGTTTCGTCCAAAGAACGTTGGAAAGGGATGGCTTTTGCTTTGTGAGTTGAAATATTGCAAATATGACAATATCGCTACTAATGCAGATAAGGCGTACAGTCAGCTTATAGATACATGGAAATTGCTTGATGGCAAGGGCTTCTATGATCGTAAACATTGCAAGGTGTTTTTGAACATTTCCGTGCCTGAGCATGAGTATGATTTGTCTCCATTTTTAGGTTTTGTAGGAAATCAAGATGAGCAGTTGACATATAGAAAGAAGTATAAATTGCATCTCTTAGGTGTTAATTCTGTGCTTGTTGTCAGCTCTGGCATTCTTATGACAGTAAGGCCGCAGATTTGATTTTTCTTCCGCTATGGCTCTTTGTTTTTTTGTGGCTATTGCTGTGTGGACACGATAGAGATATAGGTGCGCTTTTTTTTCTGCAAACTACTTGAACTGACTTTATCTACGTTTTTATTTGATCTTTTTGAAAAAATAGGGGAATAGTAAACAATTATCAAGTTCCTTGATTTTTTATCTGTCTAAGGTTGCATTGAAACATCAATGCAGCCTTGGCGTTTTTGGGTATGAATCTTCTTTTTCTGCGCATGAGCTTGATGCGCTATAGCAGAATGGTATGAAGGAGAGGCAGCTTTACGATTATCAGCTTGATATGAAACGGCGGGTGGATGAGACCTTTGGGTCGCACCGCTCCGTGATGGTGCAGATGCCGACGGGTACGGGAAAGACGTGCGTGCTGGTGGCGTGTGTGCGCGCGTGGTTGTCGCAGAACGAGGGGACGGTGTGGATCGTGGTGCACCGCAGGGAACTGGTGGAACAGATCGTCGGGACGCTGCAGGCTGGAGAACTTTCGGGCGATTTGGACCATCGGGTGCGGGTGTACTCCATCCAGTGGTTGTCTCGGCACGAGGGGGGACTGGCGGAGAGGCCGGGCCTGCTGGTGATCGATGAGGCTCACCATGCCGTGGCGAAGACGTACAAGGCGGTGGTGGAGGCTTGTCCTGGGACGAAGGTGCTGGGACTGACGGCCACGCCCTGCCGATTGACGCATCGGGGATTCACGGACCTCTTTGAGGTGCTGCTGCAGTCGTGGCCTTACAATCGCTTTATCGCCGAGGGCCGCTTGTCGCTCTACGACTATATGTCGGTGAGGGCGGACAACGAGGACTGGCGGGTGGTGCGGTCGCTGGAGCGACGTGGGGCCGATGGCGACTTCTCGCTGCGGGAGATGAGCGAGCGCCTGGACGTGAGGCCGAGTATCGGGCGGCTCTGTGATACGGTGCTGCGTTATGCACGGGAGAAGAAGGGCATCGTCTATGCGATTGACATTCGGCATGCGGAGCATATCGCTGCGTACTATCGGGAACACGGTATTGATGCGGTGGCGATCAGTGCGAAGACACCAGGGGAGGAACGTCGTCGGTTGATAGAACTGTTTAGGGCAGGAGAGACGCAGGTGCTGGTGAATGTGGACCTCTTTGGCGAGGGTTTCGACTGTCCCGACGTGGAGTTTATCCAGTTGGCGCGGCCTACGCTATCGCTGGCAAAATACTTGCAGCAGGTGGGGGGCGGGGCATGCGCGTCTTTGACGGAAGCGCTACTGCCTAATCCTGGACAACGTGGGACTGTACCGCCTGTTTGGTCTGCCCTCGGAGGACAGGGACTGGCAGGCGATGTTTGAAGGGACGCTGGCTGGCAAGGCCCACCTCAAGCAGGCGGAGGAGCGGAGCGTGTATGCTGCCTTCTCGGTGTTGGGGGACACGGGACGGACGGAGACGGCTGACGCACGGACGGAACTGGTGACGGTGATGACGCACGACGGCCAGCGCAACGAACTGGAGGCGGCTTACGCCTACCGTGTGGTGCGGAATGAGGCTGGAAGGATGGGCGTCGCCACGCTGGAGGGTGCGGAGGTGCTACCGCCACGGTATGAGAAGGTGGAACTGCGCCCCTATGGTTTTGCCCGCCTGACGTCGCGGCGGAAGGTGGACCGGGATCGTCCGTGGATGGACTTGCGCAACGGGCTGCGGTTTGCCGTGATGCCGACGGTGAGGCGGTGTGGCTTCCTGTCGTTTAGTACGGCGGACGGCCTGCGCCTGTACCCGCGGGTGGAGACGCGGCGGCTGCGGGAGTCGGACTTCGTGACGCCAGGGGCTTTGCACCATGGGCTGGAGGACGGTCTGCGCTTTCGTGACTACTATATCCCGCCGACGGAGGGGACGCCAAGGATCTATGTGGTGAAGGACCAGATGGACGACCGGGTGCTGCTGGAGGCTGAGGACGGGACGCTCTGTCTGCGGACGGGCTGGGGCGTGCGGTTGATGCCTATCACGCTGGCGGCGTGGAAGGAAGAGAAGGAACGGTGGCGACGCACGTTGCGATCCTTTGACAGGCAGGCAAAACTGTGTGCGGACCGCAGGGTGTTTCCCTATACGGTGCGGGCGGAGATCACGGCTGGTTATCACCTCTCCGACTATAAGGAGGTTTCGGACGTGCGTATCACGCGGAGCGGTAAGCAAGGGTATCATGCTTTCGTCTATGACGTGATGGCGCAGCGGTGGAAACCCGTGGGATCTTATCGGGAGATATTTCCTCCGGCCTATGGATTGCGGGTGGTGCGCAACTGGGAGGGGAGGTATCTCCTGCGCACGCAGTATTTTGAGAAGATCGGTGTGGGTGAGGAACCGCAGTTTGACTATGCGGAACTGCAGGATGATGCTTACCTATATATATATAAGGAGAAGGGACGGGCGTATTATGTGGATCTCGAGAGTGGGGTATGCTTTGACAGCAAGCCGCTGCTGGTGAGGATCGGTTTTATGCAGTTTCAGAAGGATGGCGACCTCTATTTCCCGTTTGATCCTCGGTTGAATGGACGGACACCCTACAGGCGGGGAGAGATCGTGGGGGGCGAGGATATCTGCTTCCTTGGCAGTCATATCGTCGTCCTGAAGGACAATTCTTCGGTCTTCTACATACGAAAGCGCTATAGCGACGGCAAACGTTTCGTGTTAAGTACCAGTCAGACATCGCGCCCTAACGAACCTTTGTATGACCTCTATTATAATGGAAGATTGGAAATGCGGAAACGGTAGAAGATAAAAAAGAGGCTGGCTCTAACAATTAGGTGGAGATAATTCTCAATGTCCTAATTGTTGGAGCCAGCCTTTATTTTGTCCCGTTGGTTGGGACGGTGTGCGTTGGTAAAGGGAGAAATGGGCCGTTTTATCGGATGCGGTCCATACTCTTGATGAGGTTCTCGTCGTGCTTCACCCCCTTGTAGGCCATCAGGTTGAGGATGATGACCAGCAGGGGAAGGATGGCAGAAAGGTGCCAATGGTAGAGGCGGACGTCGGCCCAGTGGATAGTAATGGCTATGAGGACGTACCAAATGACCATCAGGGCTACACCGCCGAGGATCATCTTCATCTGCTTGTGACGCTCTTTGTAGGCAAAGATGGCCGCACCATTGAGCAAGAAAGCTACCAGCATGGTGATGAACAAGCCGATGTTGCCACTCATGGTGCCTCCCATGGCACTGAGATTGAAGAGCAGGTCCTCCTGTCCAACAGCTCCTTCAACACCCAAGATGGGGAAGAAGAAGCTCAGGGCGATGACCAGCATGGAGAGCAGGAGGAAGATGGTTTGCTTACGCTGTATCATGCCTCCTCGTCCTGGCCAAATTCGTCATCCTTCTTGGAAGGGTCACGCCAATAGATGTTGCCGTCCAGGAACTCCTGGGTGGCGAGCAGTGTAGGCTTCGGGAGTTTCTCGTAAAAACGCGATATCTCGATCTGCTCTCTGTTCTCAAACACCTCGTCGAGCGAGTCGTTGTAAGAAGCAAACTCCGAGAGTTTCTTGCTCAAGTCCTGCTTGATCTCGACGGAAATCTGATTGGCGCGCTTGGCAATGATGGCGACGCTCTCGTAAATGTTTCCCGTCGGTTCCCAAAGGTCTCGCAAATTGCGTGTGACGGTATTGACCGGTGCTTTCGATTTCTTGTAATCCATTTCTTTTATTGATGAAATATCAAGTGTTTTGTTTTGTCTTACTTTGATGGGGTGGGGCAGCGCGTTTACTCTTTCGTGAACTGCTTGCACTTCTCGATGTACTTCTCTGCCGTGGCGCGCTCCTTAGAGTCGGGGTACTCATTGATGAATCCGTAGCACTCGTCCTCCGCATCCTGATAGCGCTGGAGCTTCTTCGCCTCAATACTCATGTTGGCCAACTCGTACTTGCTTTTCATCACGAGGATGGCAAACTTCTCGCGCATGTCGGAGTAGGGGTAGTCGTTGAGTGCATTCTCTGCCGTGACGATGCATGCCTCGTAGTTGTTGCCGCCACTGGTGCAGTTGCCGAAGTAGGCGCCGAGATTGTAGTAGAGTTTGGCGGACAGATAGGCCTTGAGGATCATCTTATCCTGCAACTCAAACATCCGTTGCTCTGCCGTCGATTTCAACTTTCCGTTGGGGAAGAGGTCGAGGTAGTTTTGGAAGGCAGCGATGGCAGCCACGGTCGGTGTCTGGTCCAGTCGTGCCTCGGGAGTGCTCTGGTAGAGACTTTGGCCAATATAGAAGGAAGCGGTCTCCGCATAGACCCCCTGTGGGTAGGTCTGGTAGTATTTCTTGAAAGTCTCGGAGGCGGCTTCATAGTCCTTGAGCTGATACTCGGCCATGGCCAGCATGAACAGGCATTCCTGACCGTTGTCAGTGCCCTTCTGGATCGTTACGAGATCCTGCAGGAGCGTAACGGCATTGCTGTATTTGCCCTGCACGTAGCACTCCTTGGCATACTCGTATTTGAAATCCGTATCGGTGGTCCTGTACACCTTGTTGAACTCGCGCGCGCAGCTTCCAAGAGTCAGAATGGCAACGAGAGCGATGGATAATTTCTTAATCATAAGCCTATTTTGAAGTGCAAAGGTAGCTCTTTTTTATGTAATGACAAAAGTGACACATTCTTTTTTAGTATTTTTTTGTATTGTCTTCGATTTGTATTACCTTTACATAAGGTAAGCTGCATCTCAACAGTAAAAAAGAATGCGATTCTTTTTTGTTGTCTTCGATTTGCATTACCTTTGAATAAGGTAAGCTGCATCTCAACAATAAAAAAAACGAGTTTTTTTGTATTGTCTTCGATTTGCATTACCTTTGTACCCGAATATGGAATTCAAACTCACATCAAAGTATGAACCGACGGGTGATCAGCCGGAGGCTATCAGGGAGTTGACAGATGGAATCCGTCAAGGGGACCGGGCACAGGTGTTGCTCGGCGTGACGGGATCGGGCAAGACCTTCACGGTGGCTAATGTCATCCAGCAGGTACAGATGCCGACGCTGGTACTCTCTCACAACAAGACCCTTGCGGCCCAGCTCTACGAGGAGATGAAGGCGTTCTTTCCGGAGAACGCCGTGGAGTATTATGTATCCTATTATGACTACTATCAGCCCGAGGCTTACTTGCCCACTACGGATACCTATATAGAAAAGGACCTTGCCATCAATGACGAGATAGAGAAACTGCGACTGCGGGCGGTGTCGGCACTGCTATCGGGGCGCAAGGACATCATCGTCGTGTCGTCGGTCTCCTGCATCTATGGTATGGGTGGCCCGACGGCCATGCAGGGATCGGTGATTCGTATCAAGAAGGGGCAGACGCTGGACCGCAATGCTTTCTTGCGTCAGTTGGTCTCCTCTCTCTATGTTCGCAACGATCTCGACCTGTCGCGCGGCAACTTCCGTGTAAGGGGAGACACCGTGGATATTGCCATGGCTTATTCGGACAGTGTGCTACGTGTGTCGTGGTGGGACGACGAGATCGACGCCATTGAGGAGTTGGATTCCGTCACCTTCCATCGCCAGGCTTCTTTTGAGGCGTACGAGATCTATCCTGCCAACCTCTTTGTCACGACAGAGGAGCAGAAGAACTCGGCGATCCGTCAGATACAGGATGGACTGAGGGAGCAGGTTGCTTTCTTTGAGGAGATGGGCGACACCATCAAGGCGCAGCGCATCAAGGAGCGCGTGGAGTATGACCTGGAGATGATCAAGGAGTTGGGCCATTGTTCGGGTATCGAGAACTACTCCCGCTATTTCGACGGGCGGGAACCGGGCCAGCGTCCTTACTGTCTGCTGGACTTCTTTCCGAAGGACTATCTGATGGTGATCGACGAGAGTCATGTCACCGTGCCGCAGATCAACGCGATGTATGGGGGAGACCGTGCGCGCAAGAAGAATCTGGTGGAGTATGGATTTCGTCTGCCCTCGGCTTTCGACAACCGCCCATTGAAGTTTGACGAGTTTCAAAGCCTGGTGCATCAAGTGATCTATGTCTCTGCCACGCCTGCTGACTTTGAGCTCCGCGAGTCGGGCGGCGTGGTAGTGGAACAGTTGATTCGTCCTACAGGACTGCTGGATCCGGAGATCGTTGTAAGACCGTCGGAGAACCAGATTGATGACCTGATGGAAGAGGTCACCGTCCGTGTCGAAAGGGGGGAGCGCGTTCTTGTCACTACGCTCACGAAGCGGATGGCGGAGGAGTTGACGGATTATCTCGTGGGTCATGAGGTAAAAACGGCTTATATCCACAGCGATGTGGCGGGACTGGACCGTATCAAGATCATCAACGACCTGCGTGCGGGTCACTATGACGTGCTGGTCGGCGTGAACCTCCTGCGAGAGGGTCTCGACCTGCCGGAGGTGTCGCTGGTCGCTATCCTCGATGCAGACAAGGAGGGATTCCTTCGCAGTCACCGAAGTCTTACGCAGACGGCAGGACGTGCGGCGCGTAATGTGAATGGCAAGGTCATCATGTATGCGGACACCATCACCGAGAGCATGCAGCGCACGATCGACGAGACCATGCGGCGACGCATGAAACAGATGCGCTATAATGAGGAGCACCATATCACGCCGCAACCTATCATGAAGGCTATCCGCGACACGCTGCCGGCACAGGGTGGGGGACGTGGCGAGACGTCGATGCAAAAGGCGAAGCCTGTACGCTATATCGAACCGGATCAGGTGGGGGCGTTTGCAGCAGACCCGATTGTGCAGCGCATGACACGACCGCAACTGGAGAAGAGCATTGCGGACACGACGCTGCTGATGAAGGAGGCTGCAAAGAACCTCGACTTCCTGCAGGCAGCACAGTATCGCGACGAGATCATCCGGATGCAAAAGGAGTTGGAGCTGAAGTAGGCATCAGGGCGGTTGGGACGGTCGATAGGGTCGCATAGGACGTCATATAAAGTTAATAATCCTTTAGGTGGTGGTTATGTCGGCCTTTAGTTACCTTTGCTCTTTGAAAAATAGAATTGAAAAGGAAAACGATATGAAGAAACTCATCATGCTTCTCTTGGCGGCCCTGCCGCTGGTGGCTGTGGCGCAGACGGAACTGACTCCCGAGCAGGAGTTGGAGAAGGCGCAGAAAGAACTGGAAGCCGCACAACGTAAACTCACAGAGGCCCGTGAGCGGGCGCAGAAGGCGCAGCAGGCTCAGGGGAAACTCCTCGAAAGGAAGAAAATGCGGGATGGACGGTGCCACAGAGTCAGACGCCTGTTGCCAAGAAGCAGGATCCTGCAGAGAAGCGCAAGGAGACCAAACCGTCGAAGGCGGAGGACGTGGCTCCTTACCTGGCAGCTGACGCCGTGCCTCTGGTGGATGGCAGAGTGGAATGGTCCTGTGTGGTCGTTATGCCTGGGGTGAGCGCTGAGGTGCTCTATGATAAGTGTAAGGGCTATCTCAACGACGTCGTACAGGGCGGGAAGAGCCAGAAGAAAAGCCGTATCGCCTTGGTCAACGACCGGGAACACCGACTGATCGCCTCGATGAGAGAGAGGCGATGTCGATACCCTCTGCTTATCTTTCCCTCAATCATCCTACGTTTTGCTATGCTCTTGAGACGGTTTGTGTTGATGGCAAGGCGACGCTGACGATGAGCCGGTTGGTCTATAGCTACGACGCATCGAGCAAACAGGAGAGCAAGAAGGCCGAGGAATGGATTACCGACAAGGAGGCTATCAACGAGAACCGTACGCGCCTCCAGCCGCTGACGGGTAAGGTACGCTGCACGACGATCGACCGAAAGAATGAGCTCTTTGCCGCTTTCGAGCGCGCCATGAAAGAGTAAGGGCATCCTTTGTGCGCCTCTTTTTTATCAATACATGTCAAATGATTTGAAAACAGTAAACAGAATATGACCGAACAAAATATGAACGAGCAGAATAACGAGAGCGTGGCACAGCCGCCACGCCGCAATCATCGTCAACCGCGTGAGCACACCCGAATTGACTATATCCGCCAGTGGCTCAACATTATCTTTATGTTGGGAGCAGTGGTAGGTGTCATCTTTTATTTTCTCTCCGACAGCAATACGGGCGTCATCATCTTGCTGACTGCCATCGTCTTTAAGTTTGTGGAATGCGTCCTGAGGGTGATCAACCGATGAAGCAATTTCTGACCGTTCTGTGTGCTCTCTTGTGTTTCCCGATGCTGACACGGGCCCAATATGAGGTGGAGCAAGTCTTTTCCGACGATCAGCGGACGGCTCCTGGTTTTCAGGACAACCGTCGGAATCGGTCGGACTCTATCCAGAGCCAGCACAAGGTGGTGCCGCGCGGACTGAAGGTGTGGACGGTGGACGAGCGGTTTGGTGACAGGACGCCGGCCGTGCCCGATACCCTCTCCTTTATGTATATGAACTCCATCTTCACTTCGGGGAAGTATGGGGAGTATAACACGTTGGGCAACCTCGGGTCGCCACGGCAGGCGCGTGTCTTCATCGACCGCGGGCAGCAGTCTGACTTCTTCTTCATGGATCCTTACGACTACTTCCTCGTGGAGCCCAAGGATTTCCACTTCACTTCCACCTTGTCGCCTATCACCCTGCTGGACTACAACACGGCGGGAGACCGCGTCAATGGTGAGGACCACTTTAGGGCTTTCTTCGCCGTCAATGCGGGCAAGCGATGGGGCTTCGGTTTCAAGTTTGACTACCTCTACGGGCGTGGCTACTACGACTCGCAGAACACGTCCCACTTCGACTACACCATGTGGGGAAGTTATCTCGGTGAGCGCTATCAGGCTCACTTGCTCCTTTCCACCAACCATCAGAAGGTGGCGGAGAACGGAGGTATCACTAACGACGCGTATATCACCCATCCGGAGATGTTCAACGAGTCGTTTGCGACCGACGAGATTCCCACGGCGCTGAAGAAGAACTGGAACCGCTATGACAATCAGCACGTCTTCTTCAACCACCGCTACAGTGTGGGATTCTACCGCAATGTGCCAATGACGGCGGAAGAGATCGAGGCACGCAAGTTTGCCATCCAATCCCAGGAGGCGAACAAGGCTGCGGAGGAGAAGGAGAGAGCTCGCCGCAAGGCGCAACGCAACGGGGAGGAGTTTGACGAGGCGGCATACGACAAGAAGCACAAGCCCTCGGGGCGTCCGGCTCATGCGCGCATAGCAGGGGACGTGCCGACTCATACCGTGGCTACCACTGACTCTACTCGCATACAGGTCAATCTGCAGGAGGGAGGCATGGAGGCTGCCTTGGCGCAGCAGGATAGTTTCGACCAGGCGGCTACGCAGTGGACGAAGCGGGAGTATGTGCCCGTGACGAGTTTTATCCATAGCGTACGCTTCGACAACTGGCGCAGAATCTATCAGGCATACGAAACGCCGGAGGGTTATTATGCTCACGACTTCTATACGCCGCAGACCTTTGCGGGTGACTCCATCTACGACCAGTCGAAGTCGTGGACACTGAAGAACACCTTTGCCGTGGCCTTGCTGGAGGGATTCAACAAGTGGGCCAAGGCAGGACTGAAGGCTTTTGTCTCGCTGGACCTCAAGCATTTTGAATTGCCCAACGTGTTGCAGGAGGGTGACGCGCCGGCTTACTCCAACGGGATGAAGGGCTGGTCGATGCACAACGTGAGCGTTGGTGGACAGTTGCTGAAAACGCTGGGCCGTGCGCTGCACTACGACGTGAGTGCCGAGGCGTGGCTGGAGGGCGACGAGTCGGGGCAGTTTAAGATTGATGGTCATGCTGACTACAACTTCCCCTTGTTTGGCGACACGGTGCGACTGGACGCTTATGCCTTTCTCCACAACACGGTGGCTTCGCCCTTGATGCGTACCTATCGGTCTCGCCACTTCTACTGGGAGGAGAATGGTCTCGACAAGCAGACGCACTCGCGTGTGATGGGGGCGCTGACGATCGGCAAGACGGGGACTACGCTGCGCGTGGGCTACGATATGCTGAAGAACTATATCTATCTGGGATTGCAAAACCAGCGGGTGGCGGATGGCGACAACTACCTGACGAAGGGGGTTGACGTGCAGGTGCGCCAGCATGGAGGCAATGTGGGAATCTTCACGGCGCAACTGGAGCAGAACTTGCAGTTTGGCATCCTTCACTGGAATAGCCGCCTGACTTATCAGAAGTCGGGTGATGAGGAGGTGATCGCACTGCCAGCACTCAATATCTACACGAACCTGTTCCTCCGTTTCAAGATTGCCCGCGTGTTGCAGTGTGACCTGGGTGGTGATCTACGGTGGTTTACGAAGTATTATGCACTGGAGTATATTCCGGGGTTGAGTGCGTTTGGTATGCAGGAGATGGCGGATAGCAAGACGAAGGTGGGAGGATATCCCCTTGCCAACGTCTATGCCAACTTCAACCTGAAGCATACTCGCTTCTTCGTCATGATGAGCCATGTCAATGCGAGCAGTGGTGGCGACTACTTCCTGACGCCCCATTATCCTCTCAATGGGCGCATCTTCCGATTTGGTGTGAGCTGGAACTTCTTTAATTAATAAGAAAGGAGAGATCACTGCCGTTTGCCTTCCCTGCTGAAATCAAGAATGTCCAACGATAGCGATAATGAATGAGAACCATGTAACCGTCAATAGCGGCAAGGCTTTTCTGCTGGCAGCGCGTCCTAAGACGCTCTCGGGGGCTGCCGTGCCCGTGATGATTGGCGTGGCCTTGGCCATCCATGATATGGGATGGGAGCGGTTTGTGACGCCTGTGGCGGGAGACTGGTACCGTATGCCTCTCGTGCCTGCACTCCTGTGTTTCCTCTTTGCGATGGTGATGCAGGTGGATGCCAACTTTGTGAACGACTATTTCGACTGCGTCCGAGGGAAGGATGATCGCGAGACGCGTCTTGGTCCGAAACGGGCGTGTACCGAGGGGTGGGTGACGTTGCCTGCCATGCGGCGTTGCCTGGTGGTGACGACGGCGTTGGCTTGTCTTGTCGGTTTGCCGCTGGTCTGCTTTGGAGGCTGGGAGATGGTGTTGGTGGGAGCAGCTTGTGTCCTGTTCTGCTTTCTCTATACGACGCTGCTGGCTCAGCATGGGATGGGCGACGTGCTCGTGCTTCTATTCTTCGGTCTCGTGCCGGTCTGCCTGACCTATTATGTCACCATGCCACCAGCGAGTCAAACGATTACGGCGCAGGTGGTCTGGGCCAGTTTGGCCTGTGGGTTGGTCATCGATACACTCTTGGTTGTCAACAACTACCGCGACTACGATCAGGACAGGGCGGTGGGGAAGAAGACGCTCATCGTGCGCATTGGTCGCGCAAGAGCGGCGCAACTGTATGGATGGTTGGGGAATATCGCCACCTATATGATGTGGGGATGTCTTGTTCTCGGCGATTCGAGTTTTGTTCTTATGTTGGTCTGTTTCGCCTGCTTCGTACCCTATGCGCTGCTTCATGGGGCCACGAGGGTTCAGATGCGGCGCATCGGAAGGGGAAGGGAACTGAACAAGGTGCTTGGTATGACTGCCCGCAATATGTTTGTCTTTGGTGTGACGACCGCGATTGTCACGCTCTTTATTCTTTAAGCCTATGCAACCTACAATCAATCTTGAACTGATGTCCTTTGTCGAGCAGGAGATCCTGCCACGCTACAATGCCTTCGGCCGCAGTCATGGCCTACAACACGTACAGCGAGTGATACGCAATGCCATTGACTTGGCGCGACTGACGGGTGCTGACCTTGATATGGTCTATGCCATAGCGGCCTACCATGACTTGGGTATGGAGGGGCCGCGCGCCATCCATCATGTCACGGGAGGCAAGATCCTCATGGCTGACAAGCGACTGACCCGTTGGTTTTCGCCCACACAGATTCGAATCATGAAGGAGGCTGTGGAGGACCACCGTGCCTCCAGTAGTCGGATGCCGCACAGTATCTATGGCAAGATCATCGCTGAGGCTGACCGGGACATCGAACCGACAGTGGTCTTCTCGCGAGCCATCGAGTTTGGGCTGGAAAACTATCCGCAGCTCAACAAAGAGCAGCAATGGGAGCGGTTTCGACAGCATATCAAGGAGAAATATGGTCGTAGGGGCTACCTCCATTTGTGGATACCAGGGTCGCCCAATGCCCAAAACTTAGAGTTGATTCGACAGACCATCGACGACGAACCTTCGCTTCGTGCGGTCTTCGACCAACTGTGGTTGCAGATCCAGACCGAGATCACGACGGCTAACGATCAGAATACGCCGTCCTAAAGGTTCGTGTATCCAACTCAACAATTATCTTATGCCGTCACTGCTATGGAACAGATACAATATTATATAGGTATCATTGCCGTCATCGTCATCGGAATCTTCATTATCAAGAAGGTGGCATCCTGCCTTATCCGCACGGTCGTCATCTTCTTATTGCTCGGGGCGCTCCTATTCCTCTGCACCCTCTTGGGGTGGTTGTAGTCCTTCAGAAACGCTGCCTTCTTACTTGAATACCTTGCGGAAAGCGGGTGGCACGGGAGTGGAAAACTCCATCCGTTGGTGGGTGATGGGGTGGGTGAAGCAGAGCACATAGGCGTGGAGGCAGAGACGGCCTACGGGATCGTCGCCATTGCCATACTTGATGTCGCCACAGACGGGATGGCCCAGGTCGGCGCTGTGGACACGGATCTGATTCTTTCTGCCTGTCTCCAGGCGGTATTCTACCAGGGAATGGGTTGTGGTGCGGTCGAGGACGTGGTAATGGGTGATGGCATATTTGCCCCCGTTATCTACGGGGGAAGAGTAGGTGAAGTAGGCTTGGTTGTCTTTCAGCCAGCTCGTCACCGTACCCTCGTCGTCCATCATCTCGCCGCTGACCACCGCCACATAGCGGCGATCATAGACCAAGTCGTGCCATTCGTGCTCAAGAATCTGCTCGGCGCGCATGTCTTTGGCATAGACCATCAGTCCCGAGGTGTCGCGGTCCAGACGGTGGACGACGTGGGCATTACACTTCTGTCGCGTCTTCCTGAAATAGCCGTCGAGGATGGTCTTGACGTTGAGCGAGGCGTGGCCTGCCGCCATGGACAAGATGCCTGCAGCCTTTTCGATTACGACGAGATACTGGTCTTCATAGACGATCTTCAGGTAGCGGCTCTTGAATAGATCGTTCTTCTTCGACCGGCTCACGGTCACTTTGTCGCCTGCTACTAAGGGGCGGTCAAACTGCGTGACGTACTTACCATTGACCTTGATGCCACGGCCTTTCAGTGTGGCCTTGATCTTGCTCTTGCTGTCTTTGAGGTGGGCGAAGAGCCACTCCAGCAGTGGGGCAGGGGCTTCAACCGTGTAGTGGTCGTACTTCTCTTCGTTATAGGGATTGATTCTAATCATGTTTCTTATTCTATATTCCCTGGGGGACTTCTTTTTATATTCTGTATGGAACTTTTTTATCCCCTTTAGGGAAACTGTTTTATACCCTTTAGGGCGAATGTTTGATTCCGCAGCGCTTTCTGTCTATATATATGAAAGGATCCTCTATTCGATGGGGAAATCTACTGTGCACGGAAGTGGAGACGGTAAATCGTGTCAGCCAGTACCATCTTGCTGCCGTCGAGTTCCTCGACCGTGTAGGTCTCCTCCAGTGTGTGGATGCCGAGCGGATGGAGTACGGAGGCGTCTTCTACCAAAGGGTCGCCCTTCGTCCGGTCGTTGATACGCGGCTCGGTGAGTTTCAGTGTGTTGCCTGTATGGGAGTAGTGAATGCAGTAGATCTTATTATCGGTGAAGTCGTAAGCCTGCATGATCGGTCCTTGGAAGGTCCAGAACACGCGCCTTGGCGCCACATTGCAAGACCCCTCGGTTGCCAAGGTGTCGATAGAGATGAGGTGCCAGTACTGTCCCAGTTTGCCACTGTCGTCGCTATTGAGCGTACAAGAGGAAAGGGAGAACAGGCTGATGAGTATGCCGAGGATGATAGGAGAAAATTTGCCCATTGTCGTTAGAAATTTAAGAGTCCTGTCTTGGTGAAAGTCAGTTGCGCACCGTAGTTAATGCCGCCGAGCAAGCTACCGAAGTCCATGCCGTAGCCAGCCTTGACGGAGCATCCCTGGAGAAATCCCGTGCTCTGCGTGAAGTCGTAGCGTCCCTCAATAAGAAAACTGAAATCGTGCTTCTTATCGACAAACGGGTCCTCGTAGGTACCGAATGCTTCCTCATAGGTCGTGAGCACACGGTAGTAGAGATTGTCGCGCAGGTAGCCATCGACACCGAGATGGATCGCCGTGAAGCGGTTGTTGTGGAAATAGATCTTGCCGTCGCTATTGTAGAGCGGAGCGGTGTAGAGCGGATTGCCTATAGCCTGTCCCCAGTGCTGCCATCCTGTATAGACGTAGTGGTTGTAGAAGTTGTCACGACCGCTGATATGGTCCTTCCAGCCCTGCGTATGGTCGTGATAGACCGGACCGCTCTGATACTTTGTATAGAGGTATTCGAACGTCACGCCACTCACCGTCCGCTTGTATTTCGACCGGTAGCTGGCGCCGAGCAGCCAGTCTTTGAGATCATAGAAGAAGTACTGGCGCTTCTCCTTCACGTTCCATTTTTCGCCCTCGCCATAGCCGTCGTAGTCGAGTTGGAACATCGAGGAGTGGTCTTCGAAGAATTTATCCGCATAGACGCTGAAGCGCCAGGTGTCCGAGTCGTAGTTGACGCGTAGGAGCCAAGATCCCAGTTGGTTGCCCCGCGTTCTGATAGACCGTGCCTTCTTCCACGGTTTCGCCGCCTCCAGGCAGGAAGGCCTTCCAGAAACTCTTCAGGCCCGTACTGTTCTTCACCATCACCAGTCCGCCATTGGGACCCTCCATGTAGGACGTGCCACCAAACGTGGCTGCCATCTCCACGCCCAGTTCGACGGACCACGGGCAGAACACGTCCTCGTTGCCTATTTTGAGGTAGCCCGCCTTGCTATGGTAGAGTACGCCGTCGGCATATTTGCTCTGCTTCTGCGTGAAGTCGTGCTGCCATCCTTGGTCCGTCATCTTGCCATAGGCAATGTGGCCCTTGATGTGGAGCCATCCGTGTCCGAAGGGCAGCGTCCAATAGTCGGGGAGGGCAATGCGCACCTGCGGCACAGGGCGGGCGTTGATGCCCAGCGTCTGCGATCCCGAACTCAGTTGGTTGTCTTTCAGTTGCATGGGCTGCTCCTTTGCGCCGATGGTGAGAGTGGCCTTCTTCCATCGTCCTTCGACGTAGGCTTGCTGCACGACCACATGGCTCGTGTAGTGGTAGGGAACGGCTACCTCCACGCCGTAGCCCACACCCCACTGGCGATGGTCGTCGGTGCTGAGCGGACGTTTCACGCCCCCGAGTATATAGCCGTTGGTGGTCTCCAGGGAACTGAGGCCCTGCTTGTTGGCGTTGAGCCACAGCGGAGTCTTGCCCTTGGATCCGCTCAGTTGCGCCTCCACGCGATAGCTGACGTTCTCCGTCAAGCGGGTAAAGAGACTGTCCTGTGTGGCTGATCCACTCGTGCTGCCGTGAGAGGGGAGGCAGAGGAGAAGACTTCCGAGCAGTAGCGCTGAATATTTCTTCATATATTGTTGGCTTATTCGTCTTGATGTGGCAAGCGTCTTCGCCCTGTGTGTGGGATGCACAAGATGGTGGGCGCCTACTCGGTTGCAAATTTAATACTTTTTTTTTGTTCATTCGAATTTTGGCCTGACAACATGGCTGATGACCCCATTTTTTGTAAGAACAAGAAAATATCATTCCCTTTCGGGACGAATCATCGGTTGTCATGATGTTTTCTCGAAGAAATTTTATAGCTTTGCAAGCAGAAAGGCGAACGTCTGTTGGACTGCCGCCTTTATATAGAAATAGAATATCCGCTCACACATGCAAACGATAGAACTCCTCGCCCCGGCCAAGGATCTGGCTTGTGGAATGGCCGCAATAGACCATGGTGCTGACGCCGTCTATATTGGCGCAGCCCGTTTTGGTGCACGACAGGCTGCTGGCAATAGTCTTGACGACATTGCCCAGCTCTGTGCCTATGCCCACCAGTTTGGCGCCTCCGTCCACGTCACTGTCAACACCCTCATCTATGACAATGAGATGGAGGATACGCTGCGTCTTGTTGCTCAGCTCGATCGCATCGGTGTTGATGCCATCCTCGTCCAGGACATGGGCCTGCTCGCGCGCATCCAGTCGGGCCACGTCCTCTCCCGTGCTGTGCTCCATGCCAGTACGCAGTGTGACACGCGCACGGCCGAGAAGGTTCGCTGGCTACAGTCGCTGGGATTCAGCCGTGCGGTCTTGGCCCGTGAACTCTCCGTCGAGGAGATAAGCGCCATCCATCGCGACGTGGCCGACATGGAACTGGAGGCTTTTGTCCATGGGGCGCTATGCGTCAGCTATAGCGGACTGTGTTATGCCTCGCAGTATTGCTTCCAGCGGTCGGCCAACCGCGGTGCCTGTGCGCAGTTTTGCCGTCTCGCCTTCGACCTCAAGGATGACCATGGAACCACCATCGTCCACGACAAGCACCTGCTCTCGCTCAAGGACCTTTGCCAGATAGACCATCTGGAGGAACTGATGCGGGCGGGTGTGTGCTCCTTGAAGATAGAGGGACGTCTGAAGGACGCAAATTATGTGAAGAATGTGGTGGCGGCCTATAGTCAGCGTCTCGATGAGATCATCGCCCGCCATCCCGGACAGTACTGCCGCAGCAGCCGCGGGCGTGTGAATTACTATTTCCAGCCCAATCTCAGCAAGACCTTCAACCGCGGCTATACAACCTATTTTGCCACAGGTCGCCAGCCCAATATCTTTTCGCCCGATACGCCGAAGGCCTTGGGAGAGTATGTAGGCAAGGTGAAGGACTTGCGCCGTGACAGTCTCGTCGTGGCTGGTACTGCCTCCTTTGCCAATGGTGATGGTCTCTGCTACCTTAACGCCAAGCACGAACTGGAGGGATTCCGTGTCAACCGAGCGGTGGGCAACCGCCTCTTTCCCCACCAGATGCCAGCGGGTCTGCGTCCAGGGTTAGCATTGTACCGCAACCAGGATCAAGCCTTTGAGCGCTTGCTTCAGGGGCGGAGCGCAGAGCGTCGCCTGTCACTGCGGATGCTTTTCTCCGCTACGGAGGACGGTTTCCGCCTCGTGGCTTCTATGGATGAGGCTTCGGCCAGCGTCGATATCGCCTTTGAGCATCAACCAGCCAAATCGCCGCAAAAAGAGAATATCGTACAAGAGCTCAGCAAGCTCGGTACTACCCACTTCTCGGTCCGTCCCGAGGACGTCTCGGTGGAGGTGGGGACATGGTTTGTGCCTCGCAGCCTGTTGGCGCAGGCACGACGGGAGGTGGTCGAGAAGTTGTCGGCCCAGGTTCTTGCTCCTGTTTCCATTCCCGTCTCTCATGAAGTGGTAGCGGCACAGACATCACAGGTTGAAGCAGGTCCAAGAACGACACAGGAAGCAACAGATCCACGAATGATCCAAGAAGCTGTCGCCACACAGAAACCCCAGGAGACAGCTACGCCAGGCAGGCCACTGGAGGCCCAGCGCTGGCAACGACAGTATGAGGTTTTCCCCTATACCTATAATATAGCCAATGCTGACGCAGCCCGCCTCTACGCTTCCTGCGGACTTCCGGGTCTGTCCAAGGCTTATGAGAAGGGTGGGGCGGAAGATCTTCCCCAGCACCCTGCCGACTTGATCATGCAGTGTCGCCATTGTCTGCGGTACGTTTTGGGCTATTGCGTGCGTCGTGGTGGCAAGCGTCCACAGTGGCGCGAGCCGCTCCATCTCGTGCTTCCCGACGGGCGGCAGTTTCGTTTGGAGTTTGATTGTCAGGACTGTCAGATGAACGTCTATGCAGAAAAGTAGGTTTCTCATACCGCTGATGCTGGTGGTGCTGCTCCTGAGCAGTTGCTACCACAAGATGACGCCGAGCCGGTTTCGCATCGTCGATAGCCTCACTACGTCGCGTCCTGACACGCTCGCACGTCTCGACTCTGTGCAGCTCGACTCCCTCTATTTCGTTTATACCCACCACTACCATGTGGGTTTCAACTTCGTCACCCGTGGCAAGCATCTCTTTCTTACCCGCCAGCAGCCTGAGGAGATCGTCACAGGACTTCCTGTTGACTCCTTTGCTGTCGATAAAGGGAAGCACCTGGTCGTGGCCGATGTCCGCATCCTTTCCACCGACCCCGTGGACAGTGTGTGGGTACAGGTAGCGACGGAGGACAGTCGCTTCGGATGGGTTCATGAGCGACGGTTGCTCCATGATGTCGATCCCGATGACCCTATCTCGCAGTTTATCTCCTTCTTCTCCAATGTCCACCTGCTGGTCTTCCTCATCGTCATCTCGATCATCGCGATCGTCTATGCCGTGATCAAACTACGTCGTGGCCGCGTCAAACTGGTTCATTTCAACGATATCGACTCGTTCTATCCATCGCTCCTGGCCCTCATCGTAGCCGCCAGCGCCACTTTCTATGCTTCTATCCAACTCTTTGCACCCGACCAGTGGCGAGCGTTCTATTTCAATCCCTCGCTCAATCCCTTCTCACAGCCTCTCTTGCTGGAGATATTCCTGGTCCTCGTTTGGGCCATGCCGATCGCAGCCCTTGCCGCCATTGATGATGTTTGGCGCAAACTCGATCCGCGTGCAGCTCTCTTCTATTTGGCCAGTCTCCTTGCCGTTTGTGCCGTCAACTATATACTCTTCTCCGTTTCCACTCTCTACTATCTTGGCTATCCGCTCCTCCTGGCCTACATCCTCTATGCCGTGCGCCGCTATTGGCGCCATTCTTGTGTCCGCTACTATTGCGGCAACTGTGGTGCGGAACTGCGTCATAAAGGGCGTTGTCCCCACTGTGGTGCGATCAATCAATAAGCTAAGTAATGTGTCGAGGCTAAGGTAAGCAATGTCTCACGCTGAAGGTAAGCAATGTCTGAAGGTTATGCTAAGTGATGATCCCAGCGACGAATAAGCTATGGCTTTGATTCATCCATGGTGATAGTTTGACTGTCATGATTAGGATTTTGTGTGTCAATCCAAATCTCGGATGCCTCCAAACTTGTGCCAAGTGGTCTGCAATGCAACAAACTTGCAGGGAGAATGGATAACAAAGTTTGAAAAATTTGGCACAACCATATTTTATTTGTACTTTTGCCCCTGTTTTTCAGAGCGCGCCATTCATGCACCTCCCGAAGTCACGCCCAATCCTAATCCTTCTAAGAAAGGTCAAAGGTGGGACGGTGTCCTCGTTAGGCTGCGGCAGATGGCTTTCTACGTAAAATATTGTAACAAGATAATGGAAGAATTTGAACTCATTGCCAAGACATTCATGGGCCTGGAGCCCGTCTTGGCGCAAGAGCTCACGGAGCTGGGTGCCAACAATGTGCAGATAGGACGCCGTATGGTGTCGTTTACCGGCAACAAGGAGATGATGTATCGCGCCAATTTTCAACTCCACACAGCTATCCGAATCCTCAAGCCCATCGCCCATTTCAAGGCACAGTCGGCAGAGGACATGTATGAGGAAGTGCGCAAGATCGACTGGAGTAAGTATATCGGCGAGGGCAAGACGTTCTCCGTCGACTCCGTTGTCTATTCCAACGAGTTTCGCAACTCACGCTTTGTGACCTACAAAGTGAAAGACGCTATCGTGGACCAGTTTCGCGAGGAGACGGGGAAGCGTCCCAATATCTCCGTCACCAATCCCGATATCCGTCTCAACATCCACATCGCCGAGTTTGACGCCACACTGTCCCTTGACAGTAGCGGCGAGTCGCTCCACCGCCGTGGCTACCGACAGGAGAGCGTGGCAGCCCCACTCAACGAGGTACTGGCAGCTGGCATGATCCTCATGACAGGTTGGAAGGGCGATACCGACCTCATCGATCCGATGTGTGGTTCGGGCACCATCGCCATCGAGGCTGCCCTTATCGCCCGCAATATCTCGCCGGGCGTCTTTCGCAAGGAGTTTGCCTTTGAGAAATGGCCCGACTTCGACCAGGATCTGTTCAACGAGATCTATAATGACGATTCGCGCGAGCGTGAGTTCGAGCACCATATCTATGGCTATGACATCGATATGAAGGCGGTCAATACTGCCCGCATCAATGCCCGTGCCGCAGGTCTCTCCCGTTATATTGACTTCGACTGCCGCGACTTCAAGGACTTCAAGAAGCCGGAGCAGAAGAGCATCATTATCTCCAATCCGCCTTACGGTGAGCGTATCTCCACTCCCGACTTGCTGGCCACCTACCGCATGATCGGCGAGCGACTGAAGCACGAGTTCATGGGAGGCGAGGCTTGGATCCTCTCCTACCGCGAGGAGTGCTTCCGCCAGATAGGTCTCAAGCCAAGCATCAAGATTCCGCTCTTCAACGGATCGCTGGAGTGTGAATTCCGTCGCTACCAACTCTTTGACGGCAAGATGAGTGACTTCCGCCACGAGGGCGGCATCGTCAAGACCGAGGAGGAGAAGGCCGAGATGGCGCAGCAGCACCGATTCAAGAAGAACCGCGAGTTTAAGCAGCTCCTCGACCAGCAGGCTGAGAACGAGGAGGGCGACATCCGCAGCTTTACCTTCCATAAGTTTGAGCGCGACGAGCACCACTTCTCGCGTCCTGACCGCAAGCCTTTCCGCCGCCGTGGTGATGATGACGACAAGCGGGGTGGACGCTTCGGCGACCGCAGGGATGACAGGCGAGGAGACCGCGAAGCGTAGAGGAGACCGCCGTGGCGACGACTGGCGTGGAGACCGCAGAGACGACCGCCGAGCTCCGGGCAAGCGTTGGAGTGACCGCGGAGGACGTGACCGTCGTGACGACCGCAGAGACGGTTTCCGCGGCGACAAGCGCGGACAGGGCGACTACAGAAAACAATCCAATAACAAATACTTTAGTGATAATGAAGACTAAAACCTTTAGAAATGTGCTCTGTGCAGCCATGACAGGTTGTGCATTGCTCAATCCATTGAACACTACTACGACCATGGCACAGAAGCAGTTCACCCTCGAAGACCTCAATTTCGGTGGTACGAACTATCGCAACATGGTGCCCGAGAATCGCTATACGACATGGTGGGGCGATCGCTTGGTGCGCACCGAAGTTGACTACTGCGCCGAAGTCAATCTGAAAAATGGCAAGGAGACGCGTCTCTTCTCCCTCGACGAAATCAACGAGTGGGCGGGCCTCAAGGGCTCCGATGAGAAGATTCGCCACTTCTACTCAGCCTCCTTCCCCTATGCCGACAAGAGCCTCGTCATGGTGATGAATGGCCGTGAGAACCTGCTCGTCGATTTCAAGAAGCACACGCTTGTGAAGCGCTGGAATCGTGAGCAGCAAACACAGGCTTTGGAGTGGAACAAGCAGTCGGACGCCACGGCCTACGTCAAGGGCGACCAGCTCTATGTCACCACGACCGACGGACAGACCCACCAGCTTACGAAGGACGGATCGCGTGAGATCGTCTATGGACAGAGCGTACACCGCGACGAGTTTGGTATCAGTGGTGGTCTCTACTGGAGCCCGAAGGGCAACCGCCTGGCTTTCTATCGCATGGACCAGAGCATGGTGAGTGATTATCCTCTGCCCGACATTCCCGAACTCAACTGGACGCCGAAGCCCGGAGAGTCGCGTGCGGCAAAGCTCGACATGATCAAGTATCCGATGGCTGGCGAGGCCTCGCACAAAGTAACTGTGGGCGTCTATGATCTCGCCACGGGTAGCACGATCTATCTGAAGGCTGGCGATCCCACCGACCGCTATTTCACCAATATCTCTTGGTCTCCTGACGAGAGCCGCATCTATATGCTGGAGCTCAATCGCGACCAGAACGACATGGACCTTGTGGAGTATGACGCCACTACGGGCGATCGTCTTCGCGTCCTTTACAACGAGAAGGACGAGAAGTATGTGGAGCCGCAGCACCCCATTGCTTTCTTGCCTTGGGATGCCAAGAAGTTTGTGCTCCAGAGCCAGAAGGACGGCTACAACCACTTCTATCTCTTCGACATTGCAGGCGGAGAGCCGCGCCAGCTTACCAAGGGTGAGTGGGTGGTGATGGACTTCCTGGGCTTCGACCTGAAGCGCAAGGCCATCATCTATGCCTCCAACGAGTGCTCACCTATTCAGCAGAACACGTGGAGCGTGAGTGTCAAGGACGGCAAGCGCACGCTCCTCGACAACGGAAAGGGTTGGCACTATGCCTCTCTCAGCACCAGTGGTATGGCTGTTTGCGACAACTACTCCGAGCCTGACGTGCCCCGCAAGATAGACCTCATCGAGGTAGCGGGCAAGCGCGTCAACTGGTTGACGGCAGCCGATCCTTGGCAGGGCTACAACGTGCCGGAGTATAGCTGTGGCACGCTCAAGGCTGCCGACGGCACCACCGACCTCTACTACCGTATGGTGAAGCCTGTCGGTTTCGACGCTACGAAGAAGTATCCGACGGTGGTCTATGTCTATGGTGGCCCCCACGCTCACAATGTTGATGCGCGCTGGCACTATAGCTCACGTTCCTGGGAGACCTACATGGCACAGAAGGGCTACCTCCTCTTTATCATCGACAACCGTGGTAGCGAGCATCGCGGCAAGGCCTTTGAGCAGGCCACGTTCCGCCACCTCGGCCAGGAGGAGATGAAGGACCAGATGAAAGGTGTGGAGTATCTCCAGAGCCTGCCCTATGTGGATAAGGACCGTATCGGTGTGCACGGTTGGTCGTTTGGTGGCTTTATGACCATCTCGCTGATGACCAACTATCCTGATGTCTTCAAGGTGGGTGTGGCCGGCGGCCCCGTCATCGACTGGAAGTGGTATGAGGTAATGTATGGTGAGCGCTATATGGATACGCCGCAGACCAACCCCGAGGGCTACGCTCAGACTTCCCTCCTGGCCAAGGCCAAGGACCTCAAGGGCAAACTGCAGATCATCCAGGGCCTCAACGACCCGACGGTGCTCCCGCAGAACTGCTACTCTTTCCTCAAGGCTTGCATTGCCGTGGGTACCCAGCCCGATTTCTTCGTCTATCCAGGCGAGCCTCACAACATGCGTGGCCATCAGAGCGTACACCTGCATGAGCGCATCACGCAGTATTTTGAGGATTATCTGAAGTAAAACCTCGTTTTCAGTTGACCAATCAGCCTTCCTGGGACAAGTTGTCACCGCAAGGCTGATTGGTTGTATCTGAGCGGAATACAAATATCAAGGATCAAGGACATGAGAATCTTACTATTAGGAAGCGGTGGACGCGAGCATGCGCTGGCATGGAAACTGGCGCAGAGCAGAAAGTGTGACAAACTGTATATTGCCCCAGGCAATGCCGGTACGGCTTTGGTGGGCGAGAATGTCGCCATCAACGTGAGCGACTTCGACGCACTGAAAGCGTTTGCTGTTGATAACCGAGTCGATATGGTAGTAGTTGGCCCTGAGGACCCGCTTGTCAAGGGCATCTACGACTGCTTCAAGGAGGACGCGCGTACCAGTACTATCCCCGTTATCGGCCCGTCGAAGCAGGGAGCGGTGCTGGAGGGATCCAAGGACTTCGCCAAGCAGTTCATGTTGCGCCACAATATCCCGACGGCGGCCTATCGTACCTTCGACGGTACAACTTTGGAGGAGGGCCTTCGCTTCCTGGAGACACTCCAGCCTCCCTACGTTCTTAAGGCCGACGGACTGGCTGCCGGCAAGGGCGTGCTCATCGTCCCGACCCTCGACGAGGCCAAGAAGGAACTGTGCGATATGCTGGGTGGTATGTTTGGCAATGCTTCGGCACGGGTAGTCATCGAGGAGTATCTCGATGGTATCGAGTGCTCCGTCTTTGCCCTCACCGATGGCGTCCACTATCAGATCCTGCCTGAGGCCAAGGACTACAAGCGCATTGGCGAACACGACACGGGTCTCAATACGGGTGGCATGGGTAGCGTCTCTCCTGTGCCTTTCGCCGACGAGGCATGGATGCGCAAGGTGGAAGACCGCATTGTGCGCCCCACTGTGGAAGGTCTCCGCGAGGAGGGAATCGACTACAAGGGCTTTATCTTCTTTGGGCTTACCAATGTCGGTGGCGATCCGATGGTCATCGAGTACAATTGCCGCATGGGCGATCCTGAGACCGAGAGCGTCATGCTCCGCCTCAAGAGCGACCTGGTGGATCTGCTGGAAGGTGTTGCCAAGGGCAACCTCGACGAGTATGGGGCTGAGACCGACCCGCGAAGTGTGGTGTGCGTGATGCTTGTCAGTGGTGGCTATCCGCAGGCTTACGTCAAGGGCTATCCAATAAAGGGAATTGATGAGGTGACGGGAGCCGTAGTGTTTCATGCTGGTACCGCCCTCAAGGAGGGACAGACCGTCACCAATGGTGGCCGTGTCTTGGCGGTCAGCGCCTATGGTGAGAATAAGGAGGATGCTCTTCGCAAGTCGTTCACCGAGGCCGAGAAGATAGATTTCAAGGACAGATACTTCAGAAAGGACATCGGGCAGGACCTGTAGTCCCATTATTCACATGCCATGGCCTTTTGCGGGCTGTGGCATGTGCCTTCTTTGCAGATGGAAAGAAAACGCATACAAAACAAGATTGCGGAGAGTCGCTGGACGCTCTCTACGCTGACGATGTTGGCCCTCGCGGTATGGGGACTGGCTGGCATGGGTGAACACCGCGTATGGATCAACCTGCTCTGTCTCGTCCTCTCCACCTATCTGATGGTGGAGCTCAACAATGCCAATACGCTCATCCGTATCTACAGTCGCATGGTGTCGGGGTCTTTCCTCGTGCTCGCTACGGTATGTATGCACCAGCTTACCAGTTACACTTCTTCCATCTCCATCCTCTGCATGGCTGGTTTCTACACGAGCCTTTTCCGCTCTTATCAGGACGAAGCGTCGCCCGGATGGGTATTCTACGCTTTTATCTGTTGGGGTTTCGCCAGCATCGTGTGGCCGCAGGCCCTTTTCTTCGTGCCTGTCTTTTGGTTGTTGATGGGCGTGCTGCTGCGGGCGTGGAGCGCACGCCATTTCTGCGCCTCGCTACTTGGCCTCTTACTGCCCTATGCTGTTGTCACGGCAGTCCTTGCCGTGCGAGGCGACCTGGAGCGTATGGTCTCTCATTTCGCCCAACTGGGTCAGTTCTCTCCCGTCTTTGAGTTTACGGCCCTTTCTATCGGCCAGATTGTCGCTTTGACCTTTGTCACGCTTTGCGCCCTTATCGGCAGCATCCATTTTCTGCGCAAAAGCCACAACGACAATATCCGCACGCGTCAGTTCTACTTCTTCTTCCTTATTATAGACGGTCTGACCTTTGCCTACCTCTGTGTGCAGCCCAGTCAGTATGAGGCATTGCTCGGCATTCTCATTGTCAACACTTCGCCTGTTATCGGCCATCTGTGGGCCTTGACGCGCACGAAATGGACCAACGGCCTCTTTCTTGTTGCCACTACCCTTGCCGTGCTCCTCGTCGCTTACAATCTCATGCGTAGTTTCATACACTAATTCCTTATGGCTGAGATCACCGACATTCTTATCAACTACGGTTACATGGGTATGTTTGTAGCCGCCTTCCTGGCTGGTAGTTTTCTGCCTTTCAGTAGTGAAGCTGTCATGGTAGCACTCCTTGCGGCCGGACTAGGCCCCAGTGAACTCGTTGTCTCGGGCACGCTGGGCAACACACTTGGGTCCATGCTCAACTATGGCATTGGACGCATGGGCCGCATGGAATGGATCGAAAAATACCTCCATGTGAAACGCGAGAAAGTAGAGAGTACGCAGCGATGGATGCGCGGGCGGGGCGCATGGATGGGGTTCTTTGCCTTTGTTCCCATCCTCGGAACGGCCATCTGTATTGTCCTCGGACTGACCCGTGCGAATCCTGTTATTACTCTCTTCACGGTCTTCGCAGGCAAGGTGATCCGCTACGGCCTCCTCATCGGTGGCGTAGGCCTCCTTTTCTGACTAGGGTCTTGAGGGACTCAACGAATATATTTCAGCTCATCTTGCGAAATATGTATCTTACTCCCGTCATCATATTCTATGTCTATGCTCGTGAGGACTAATTTTCGGGCTGATGGATTATGCCATAAATAATACCACCCAAAATCATCACCATAGGTTCCACCTGGGACTGCTGGACCTATAAAATGTCCCCCTGACTCAGTAGTTCCATCTATCTCGCACGCTACGGGTTCTCCTTTGGCGTTAGTGGGATACCCGCGCCAATCTAAAGACAGTATGTTTTGGGAGGAAACATTTTTCCAGATCAAAAAAGCATGTACACCACCAGAGACATCAGAAGAAGTCAGATAAGCCTTTTCTAACTTTATAGAATGCTTTAATTCTTCTATTCTCTTCGCTTTCTTGATACGCTCAAGCCGTTTGTTTTTTTCTTTGGCTCCAGCTTCTCCAGTAGAAAGAAGTGAGTCTTGCATCAGGGTGTCCCCCTTTGTTGCACGAGATGGCGACGCATTATTAGTCTCATGCACCACGGTAGACAACATATACACTAATAACCCAAACGCACAGACAAGAAGAAACAATAGGGGTTTCGGCATTTTCCTGTCAGGATAAATATCCTCTACAGGCCATTTGACGGTGGAGTCGGAAATATTGATAGCTTTAGCCCTTTCTTTAGCCCTTTCTTTGGCTCGCCTCTCAGCTTCGCGTTGCTGCTCCGCAAGTTCCTTTTGTTTCTCCGCCTCTTCCTGTTCTCGTTTCTTTTCTTCCTCGTATTTCTTCTTCGCTTCCTTCCATTGTAGGAATTCTTCGAATTCTCTTTTCTCTTCTTCCGTCATAATCGAAAAGGTATTTAGTTCCCAATTGGCTTATTTATGAAGCGAAATGTACTCTGCCATGACTATGCGAATATCATCAAAGGTGATCGAGTCGTCGCAAAGGCGCTTGATGGGTGTGGCTCCCTCGGTAGTGCCCACTTTGGCGATGGCCCGCATGATGGTTGTGTATTTCTCGTTGCCCGTGATGTCCTCCGCCTTAATGTTTCCCTGTTTGACGTAGGGAATCAGGTGGCCCGAAATGGTGGCAGGTGTCAGTTTGCGCAAGCGGGCAATGTCAGATACGGACAGTCCTTTTTGTGAACAGGTCGTAGGTGACTTCTCCCGTTGGCACCTTCTTCTGCTTGGTTTTCTCTGCGTTGAGTTTTTCAGCCTTGCTTTTTCTGCTCCGCTTCGCCTTGCCTTGTTTAGGGTCTGCCTCATCCAGCACACCGAGGAGGGCCATTTGCTTGGCGTGGAGGTAGTCGCCTACGGAGAACCCATGCTGGGCAATGTAGGTCAGCAAACGCCCTTTGGCCTCCACCGTCTCCGTCAGTTCGGTCAGCGTGGTGTCAAGGCGTCGCAAAGCCACCTTGCTGCCCGTCTTGATGAGCTTCGTTTGGGCTATCAGTTCGTCGAAGATTGCTGAGAGTTGTTTGCGAAAATAGTCCGCACTTCGTTGCACCCGATCCATGAATGCCGCGTCATGGAGTTGGTCGAAAGGCATGGAGAGGATTACTTGTCCCCATTTCCCCGCCACCGCCAGCATGTCCTGTAGTGGCTTGTGCGCCTGGTCGTGGATGGCCCGTAGCGTTTCCTGCGCGTAGAAAAATTCTCCGACGACACGATGGAGGTGTTCCTCCTGTTGGGCTATCTGGTGGAAAGAGAAAAGTTCGATCAGCAGTTGTCGCTCATACTCCTGGCGGAGCGTAGGCAGCGCCTTGATGCTCGCTTCGGCCCTCTCCTCTTGCGTGGCGATATAAGAGCTGACGCGGTCGTCGTTGATGATGGCGTTGGGTGAGACGGGGGTGGTCAGTACCAATCCTTCAAGTGTTTTGCAGCGGCTCAGAGCCACATAGACCTGGCCTGGGGCAAAAGACTGCTGTGCGTCGATGATGGCGTGTTCGAAAGTGAGTCCCTGACTCTTGTGAATCGTGATCGCCCAGGCCAGGCGCAGGGGAAACTGCGAGAAGGAACCGAGCACCTCCGTCTCAATCTCCCGTGCCTCGTCATTGAGCGAGTAGCGAGTATTCTCCCATACGTCGCGCTCTACGTCGATGGGTTGCGCGTCGCCTGTGCAGAGCACCTGGATGGTGTTGGCATCGAGGTAGGTGATGTGGCCAATGCGCCCATTGTAGTATCTTCCTTCCGTGTCGTTCTTGACAAACATCACCTGCGCACCCTCTTTCAATTGCAATTCCTGGTCCGTCGGGAAGTTGGCAGAAGGAAACTCACCACTTACCTCGGCTCGGTAGCAGAAGGGAGCCCCACGGAGCGAGTGGAGTTGCGACTGGTTGTAGTCGTCGGCCATGCGGTTATGCGTTGTCAAGCGGATGTAGCCTGACTTTGCAGGTGGACGAAAACTCGGATCATAGCGCTCGTTGAGTCTGCGCAGGTGATCCTCCGTTGCCTGGTTGGTGCGCACGGCGTTAAGGATATTGATAAAGGAAGCATCCTGCTGACGATAGACCCGTGATAGCTCGATGGTCACATAGTCGAGGCGTCTGAGAGCCTGAGAGCCAAAGAAGTAGGGCGTGTCGTAGTATTGGCTCAGAATGTGTTCCTCTTCGTGTGTGACGACAGGCGTGAGCTGCTGGAGGTCGCCGATAAGGAGCAACTGTACGCCACCAAAGGGCTTGGCGTGGTCGCGGAAACGTCGCAATACAGAGTCGATGGCGTCGAGCACATCGCACCTCACCATCGAGATCTCGTCGATGACGAGCAAGTCGAGCGTGCGGATGATCTTCCGCTTCTCCTTGCTGAAGTCGAAGCGGCTCTTGATATGAGCGTCGGGCACGAAAGGTGAGAAGGGCAGCTGGAAGAAAGAATGGATCGTGACTCCACCCGCATTGATGGCAGCCACACCCGTAGGCGCCACTACCACCAGTCGCTTGCTGCTCTTCTGTTTGAGGGTCCGAAGAAAGGTAGTCTTTCCCGTACCCGCCTTTCCTGTGAGGAAGATACTGTGCCCCGTGTGCTCTACAAACTCCCAGGCTGTCCTGAGCTCGTTATTTTTCTCCATTTTGCAGATTCTTTGGTACGAGTCCTTCGATATAGCGACATAAAATCTCGATGCCCCGTCGGTTTTCTCCGCCCTGAGGCACGATAATGTCCGCATAGCGCTTTGTCGGTTCGATAAACTGCTCGTGGGTGGGTTTCAACACCTTGCGGTAGCGGTCCAGCACCATCGAGACGGTCCGTCCGCGATTTGTCGTGTCGCGCTCGATGTTGCGGATCAGTCGCTCGTCGGAGTCGGTATCGACAAAGACCTTGAGGTCCATCATGTCCCGGAGCTCCTTGTTGAAGAGCACCATGATACCCTCGATGATGACGACCGGCTTCGGTTCGACATGGATGGTCTCTGGCAGTCGGTTGCTCAGAATATAGGAGTAGGTAGGCTGCTCGATGGCCTTGCCCTGTCGCAGGTCGTTCACCTGCTCGATCAGCAGCCGCCAGTCGAAGGCGTCGGGGTGGTCGAAGTTGATGGCCTTGCGGGCCTCGTCGGTCATTCCCGTCGTATCATTATAGTACGAGTCGAGAGGCACGATGCTCACGAAGTCGGGTGGGAGTGCTTCTGCTATCTTTTTGACGACGGTAGTCTTTCCCGACCCCGTGCCGCCAGCAATTCCGATGATGGTGACGTGATGGTTCATACGCTTACAGATTGGATTGTTCGTTGGATGTTTTGATGCCCAGGTCGATGAGCATTCGTTCGTAGTATGCAGCCTTTGCCTCTGTCCGCATGGGGTAGGCGCGGCTGCTGCTCGGCATGCGGTAGAGGCGGATCGTGCGACCCTCGAAGCAGAACTCTCGGTAGTCGCCCATCTTCATCCCCTTGGTGTCTATGCCATAGTGTCGTGTGAGGATTTGGGTAGCCAGTTGGCCTGCCGTCACTACCGCCCTGCAGCAGGGCAGGGCGCGGAGCATACCGTCGAGGTCAGCCTGTTCGATGACCTCCAGGTCCTTGTCCGAGGCCGTCCCCGTGGTCCGTCGTATGCGCAGGCAGGTGTCGAAGAGCGCCACGCCTCTCTGGGTCAGGAAGGCCTTCAGGGCATCGAGACGATATGTCTTTTTTCCCTGACAGACGAAATGCTGCTTGTCGCCAAAGAAGATGAGGCCGAATATGCGCCACATGTCATTGGTGAAGTTGGGATAATACCACGCCATCGACCAGCGTTTCGGGGCAGGCGGAAACGTGCCGAGCATCAGCAGTCGTGCGTTCCCTGGCAGGAAAGGGACGAAGGGGTGAGTCTCTATTGTGCTTGCTTCCATGGCTACGAGGCTATTTGGTGGTCAGATAGACCACGACAGGCAGGTGGTCGCTATATCCGTTGATCCATACTCCCCCTGCCGTCGTGCGCTTGGGATAGCCCTCCCATTTGCCCTCCGTCTGCAGGAGATAGTCGCGGCGGAATACCTCGTGGCTCAGATAGTGCAGGCCCTTGCGGCTTTTGTTGGAAGGTTGAGCTACGAGGTTCGGCGTCAGGACGATCTGGTCGAAGAGATTCCATGCTCCACGGAAGCGGAGCGTACCTGTTTGCTCCTTCACCAGGACGTTGTACCATGGGTTGTACATCCCGTCAGTACCCACCTCCTCTATTTCGCCTTTGGCCAGCAGCACATCGTGCATGGAGCGGTTGGTGGGATCGTCGTTCATGTCTCCCATGACGATCACTTTTCGTTCGGCGTCGTGGTGGAGGATAGAGTCTTTGATGGCCTTCACCTGTTTGGCCGCCAGCTCGCGGTAATAGGATCCCGCCCCTCTGCTTGGCCAATGGCAGACGATGACCGTGACGCGATCCTTGACCAGCGTGCCGGTGACAGCCAGAAAACCTCTTGTCGCCCGCAGCGAATCGGCGGGCAGATCATATATATAAGGTAAGAGCTTGGCGTCGTCCACCTTGAAGAGTTTTGGGTTGTAGATCAGCGCACAGTCGATGCCCCGATGGTCCGGTCCCTCGATGTGCACATAGCGGTATCCCCTCTTCTTGAGCGGTTCCTGCGCCACGAGGTCGCTCATGCAATGGTCGTTCTCCACCTCGGCCACGCCTATCAAGGCGCATCCTTGTTTCGGCAAGACCTCCGTCCCCATCTCCGAGAGTACGCGGGACAGGTTTCTTAGTTTCCATTCGTATTTCGTCTGGTTCCACTGGTAGCGTCCTGTGGGGAGAAAGTCCTCATCCTTCTTCCCTTCGTCGTGGGTGTAGTCGAAGAGGTTCTCCAAGTTGTAGAACCCTATGGCATAGACGCCGTGGTGCTTTTGCGCTTGCGTTGTTGCCACGGCAAGCATCAAGACCGCAAGGATAAACAGTTTTTTCATCATTATTTTCATCGTTGTTTGTGATGTCATTTGGTATGTGGCTTCCCTTGTTGCTCATGCTGGCGAAAGAGGGGAGGTGGCAGCCTCTGATCCTTCGGGAGTCGTAGGGGATGGGCTCGGGACGAGAACCATAGTGCAAATATCGGCATTTTTTTCCAATTATGAGCATGAAACACTCGGAAAATGGTAAAAAATAAGGAAAATATTTGGTAGGGTGGGCGAAAGTTCGTAATTTTGCACCCTGTATTGTGCGCCCTGCCAAGGATGGGTGGAGACACATTACGGATTTAAAAACAAAACAATAACAATTTAAAAGAAATGAAACAAGGTATTCATCCCGAAAACTATCGCCCCGTCGTATTCAAAGATATGTCCAACGGCGATATGTTCCTTACAAAGTCCACCTGCAAGACCAATGATACCGTGGAGTTTGAAGGCGAAACTTACCCCGTGGTAAAAGTCGAAATCTCGAGCACTTCTCACCCGTTCTATACTGGTAAGAACAAGCTCGTTGATACAGCGGGTCGCGTTGACCGCTTCATGAGCCGTTACAGCAAGCTCAAGAAGTAATCAACCAATACCTCAAACCACATAGCGTGCGGTCGAACGTAGTTGCATATACGTCCTACCGCACGCTTTCTTTTATCCTTTCCCCTGTTTTCTTTTATTCCCTTTCAAGCCCTGCTAGTCTCTTCCCAGCACTTTTATCTCTTTTCCCCACGCTTTCTTGCTCTTTTCTCCCACGTTTTTACCCTTCTGCTACCGCTACTTCATTTTTATTTCCTAATTTTGCAGCCTAAATCGAGAAAAGCAAGCGATGAAAAGAATATTGTTCGTCTGCCACGGCAACATTTGCAGAAGTCCGATGGCCGAGTTTGTGATGAAGAAGTTGGTCGATGAGGCGGGCCGTAGTCAAGACTTTCTGATAGCCTCTGCTGCGACCAGCACGGAGGAGATAGGCAATGGCGTCTATCCACCAGCCCGTCGTATGTTGGCAGCCCATGGCATCTCTTGCGAGGGCAAGACCGCCCGTCAGATCACCCGTCAGGACTATGCTGCCTACGACATCATCATCGGCATGGATACCCACAACATCCGCAATATGAACCGCATCTTTGGTGGCGACCCCAAGGGCAAGGTGCGGATGCTGCTCGACCGCGATGTGGCCGACCCTTGGTACACGGGCAATTTCGACGCCACCTGGCGCGACTGCCTTACTGGTTGCACCCAGCTCTTAAAAGAGATTGACGAAGAAAGCAGGTAAGCAATAAATATTGAGGCAGGGAGGCTTGTTTTTACACTATTTATCTTCTATAAAAGATATTTTTATTACCTGTTGGCGGAATTAATTTAGTGCATACTTAATTCTGCCAATGGGCTTGTCGTTAATGAAGTTTACGTATTGCAGAATGGTAAGTGCACTAATTTTGCCAATGATTCGGCAAACAAACCATTCGTTATTTTCGCGTAGTTTCTGATGACCAAGAACTGGTCTGTAAGTTGTGAGAATATTGTCTCAATCCTCTTTCTTGCCTTTGCAAACGGAATGAATGTCGGTTTCCAGTCCTTTTGGTTGAGCCGATACGGACACTCCAGTCTTATGTGTGCGGTTTCGAACAAGTCAAGCTGTACGTCAGCTCCAATATACCCTTTGTCACCATAGATGCTACAGTCGTGATAAGTATGTCTTACATCCTTCATATAATGTAGGTCAGCCACACTTGCCTTTGACAGATCATAGGAATGGATAACTCCACTTAACCCACAGAGAGCGTGTAACTTATAACCAAAATAAAAAGTGTTCTGCGAAGCACAGAAGCCGAAGTCGGGAGCTTGCGAGATATTGCCGGTACGTCCCATCTTGCAACGTTTTCCTCTTGCAACCCTACAAACCTCTATCGGCTTGAGTCAACAAAGAATTGTTCCTCTCCGCCATCCATTTCCATGGCAATCCGCTTGCGCAGTTCCTCAGGCACAGGCCTGCCGTTTTCTTCCTGCGGTCATTGAACTGTCTCCCTTGATATGAGATTGGGAATGCGGTCCTTGTATTCTTGCAATTTATAGTCGAACAACCACTTCTCACTATCAATGCTCTCGGTCTCTGCCGTCAGGGATAGCGCCACCACTTCCAAATCCTGAAAACTTGGGAACAGGACCACGACGTGGAACATTACCGCATTCATTGACGAGATTTTCAGAGAATTGCTTGCATATCCGAGTATTTTGACGAATTTTTGTATAAAGGTTGTACATACGATGGTTTGAACTTAATGTTTTGAACACCACTAAGTTACTAAAAAATCAGCGACATGTACAACTTTTTACTCATGTTTATCAACTTAAATTAATTCCGCCAACGGGTTTTTATTATCTTTGCCCCCAGTTTTTGATCGAAGACACGAGCGTGGGGCAACCTGCCTCCCTACGGCAGTCCTCAGCGCCATCCTTGCGAATCCGTCAGGATAGGCGCACGTCCTGTCCACCTCCTGTCTCCGCCCATGCCAAATCGAATATCAAAGTTTGTCGAAATATGAATTTCTTAGAAGAAAAGATCCTCACAACGGGAGTCATCAAAGAGGGCAATATCCTCAAGGTCGATAGTTTTCTGAACCATCAGATAGACATAGACATCATGCGCCAAATGGCCTACGAGTTCAAGCGCAGGTTCCGCGGGGTGGAAGTCAACAAGGTCCTGACCATCGAGGCCAGCGGCATTGCCATTGCTACGCTCCTGGGCGACCTCTACGACGTACCCGTGGTCTTTGCGAAGAAGAGTCAGACGGCCAATAGTACCGATGACAAATACATCTCTCACGCCTATTCCTTCACCCATAAGAAGCTCAACGATGTCTTCATCTCCAAGCCCTATCTCCACGCTACCGACAAGGTGCTGATTGTGGACGATTTCCTGGCCGACGGCGAGGCTGCCCATGCCCTCATCGACTTGGTGAAGCAGGCGGGAGGCGAGATAGCCGGCATAGGCATTGCCATCGAGAAAGGCCAGCAGAAGGGTGGGGCTATGCTCCGCAAGGAGGGCTACCAGGTCGAGTCCATCGCTATCATCGAGAGCATGGATTGGCAGACACAGACCATCCATTTCCGCAGTCAGGAGGAGAAGCCGCTGTTGTCCACGAACCTTCAAGCAATCTGATACTATATGGCTTCTATTTATGAACTCAACGGCCGCGTGCCCGTACTTCAGGCCGTTCCCTTCGGACTGCAGCACGTCCTGGCGATGTTTGTCGCCAATATCACCCCGATCATCATCTTGGCCAATGTGGCTGGTGTGAATGCCGAGCTGAGCGCCGCACTTATCCAAAACTGTATGGTCATAGCCGGTATCGGTACTCTCGTCCAGCTCTATCCCGTGTGGCGTATCGGATCGCGCCTGCCTATCGTGATGGGTATCAGTTTCACCTTCCTCTCTTTGGCCATCGCTATCGCCACTACCCAGGGTATGGGCACGCTGGTGGGAGCCGTCATCGTTGGCGGCCTGGTGGAAGGCTGCCTTGGATTGTTTCCCAAATACTGGACTCGGCTCATCCCCCAAGTTGTGGCAGCTACGGTTGTGACGGCCATCGGTTTCTCCCTTCTCCCCATCGGAGCCAATAGTTTCGCGGGAGGGCAGGGCGCAGCCGACTTTGGTAGCGCCACCAACTGGGTCATAGGATCCGTGACGCTCCTCACCTGCCTCCTCACTCAGGTCTTTGCCCGAGGTTTCCTCCGTTCGCTCTCCGTCCTGGTAGGACTGGCCGTGGGCTACATTCTCTCGGTCTGCATGGGTGTGGTCGATTTTAGCGGTCTGAGCCATGTTGAAGTGGTGGCCCTTCCACGCCTTATGCCCTTCAAGCCCGAGTTCCATCTCGATGCCATTCTGGCCATCGTCTGCGTCTTCCTCGTCTCGGCTACGGAGACCATCGGCGACACCTCGGCCCTCTGTTCTGGAGCCCTCGGCCGCGAAGTGGAGCAAAAGGAGATGGGTGGTTCGGTGGCCTGTGATGGATTCCTCAGCACCCTGGCTGGCCTTTTCGGTTGCACCCCCATCACCTCCTTCTCCCAGAACGTCGGACTGGCGGCCATATCCAAGGTCGTCAACCGCTTCGTCATCGCCACGGGAGCCCTCATCATGATCCTTGGCGGTTTGTTTCCCGTCGTGGGCACCGTTCTCACCACCATCCCGCAGCCCGTTCTCGGCGGTTGCACCATCATGATGTTTGGCAGCATTCTCTTCGCCGGTTTCGGCATGATGGCCAAGACGGGCTTCTCCCAGCGCAATATGATCATCGTCAGTCTCTCGCTCAGCGTTGGCCTCGGTTTCACCCAGGCCACGGGCCTCTTTGCCATTTTCCCGAAGATTGTGCAGACCGTCTTTGCTGAAAACTGCGTGGCCGTGGTATTCCTGCTGGCCGTCGTCCTCAACCTCGTCCTTCCTAAGGGAATCGAAAAGAAAGCATAGCACCTATGGCCAAGAAAAACTATATACAGGAGAATAAGGACTGGCTGATCGCCAAGTCCCAGGAAGAGGGTGTGAAGCCGCTCGCCAGGGGAGTCTATTATAAGGTATTGGCCTCGGGTCCTGCCGACGGGCCGCAACCCACGCGCAGGAGTATCGTCACGGCCCACTATACGGGCCGCACCATCAATGGGAGAAAGTTTGACTCCAGTCGGGGTGGCGTGGCTCCTGCCTTCCGCCTCTCCGACCTTATCGAGGGATGGATCGTAGCCATGCAGGCCATGCACGTCGGCGACCGATGGGAGATCTATGTGCCCGCCGAACTGGGCTACGGCAAGTATTCGCAGCCCGGCATCCCGGGAGGATCGACGCTGGTCTTCGACATTGAGCTCCTCGCTATAGCATAAAGAGAAAGCGTACAACCCTCTTTCCTCATTCTCACCTCTTTCCCCATCCCTCCTCTGTTCTCATCCCTCGCCCCCGGTCTTCTGCAAAAGAAGAATCGGGAGGGCATGAGGCATATAGGATGAAATAACAAAAACCGATCATGAAACAAGAAATCATCAATCAACTCAACCAACTGGCAAAGGAGAACGAGCCCTTTCTCTTTGTCATCAACTATGAGGGCACAGAAGCCTATATCCGCAAGTTGTCGGAGATCGATCCCGCAGCGTGTCTCTACGATTTTGAGGGAGTAAGCAATGCTGGCACCATGGCGCGCCAGCCGCTCCCATCGTCCATTCTGTGGGATGTGGAGGCCCCTCTATATGAGGACTACGAGAAGAGCTTCGAGGTTGTGGAGCGCCATATCAAAGCAGGCGACACCCACCTCGTCAATCTCACCAGTCCTGTGGCCGTGCGCTGCAACCTCTCGCTGGAGGAGATCTTCCTCCACACCCAGGGAAAATATAAACTGATGCTGAAGAATGGAGACCAGGGCTTTGTCTGCTTCTCTCCCGAGACCTTTGTCCGCATCAAAGAGGGTCGCATCTATTCCTATCCGATGAAGGGCACCATCGACGCCACCTTGCCCAATGCCGAGCAAATCATCATGGCTGATGAGAAGGAGGCTGCCGAGCACGTCTCCGTCGTCGAACTGATTAGTGAAGATCTGAGCCGTGTGTCGTCCGACGTCCGTGTAGATTGCTATCGCTATGTGGATCGTCTCCATACCAACAAGGGCGATATCCTTCAGACCAGTAGCGAGGTCAGCGGTCTCTTGCCTGCCGACTACCCTGGCCGTTTGGGCGAGATCATCGACGCCCAGTTGCCAGCAGGATCCATCACGGGTGCTCCCAAGGCAAAGACCGTGGAAGTCATCCGCGAGGCAGAGCACTACGACCGGGGCTACTATACGGGCATCATGGGCATCTACGACCGTGGCAACCTTAATACGGGCGTGATGATTCGTTTCTTGGAGCAGGACGCCCACGGCATGTGCTACAAGGCTGGAGGCGGCGTCACCTCCCAAAGCGTCTGTCGTAAGGAGTATGAGGAAGTCATCCGCAAGGTCTATCTTCCCTTGGAGCGATGAGGCCGAGCTCTATGTCCCAGGCTGCGGAGTGTGGCAAGGAGACTGATCTGAGATTTGTCGAGACCATCAAGGTTCAGTCTGGACGGGCGCAGGCCTTGCCCTATCACCAGGCCAGGATGGAGCGGACGATCCGCCATTTCTTCCCCTCCTTGGCCTCCGATGCCATGCCCAGCCTGGAGCGTCTTCTGGCACCTACGCCCGAGATGGCGCTCTTCAAGGCCCGCGTGGTCTATGGCGCGCAGGGGGTGGAAGCCGTGGAGTATGCCCCCTACGCCATGCGGACTATCCGTAGCTTGCAAGTGGTGGAGGACGACGCCATCGACTACACCTTCAAGCGATGCGACCGCACGTCGCTCAGCGCCCTTGTAGCGCGAAAGGGTGAGTGTGACGAGATCATCATCGTCAAGAACGGACTCCTCACCGATACCTCCTACACCAACCTCGCCCTCTTCGATGGCCACGAATGGGTCACGCCCCGCAAACCCTTGCTGGCTGGCACCAGGCGTGCCGCGCTCTTAGACCAAGGCGTGCTGCAGCAGGCCGCCCTTTCTGTGGCCGACCTACGGGCGGCTCAGAAGGTCCGCCTCTTCAATGCCATGATCGATTTCGGATCCTGTGAGGTAGAGACGAAGCACGTTCATTATTAATATATTACCTTATATATATTATGTGTGGCTATTTTCTCTACGATTCTATGAGGGAAGATACTTTCTCTATGCTTCTATGAGCGAAGCTGTTTCTCTGTGCTTCTATGAGCGAAGCTATTTCCTCGGTTTCTTCTCCCTGATCGCCTCGTAGTAGGCCTGGAGCGACGTGCGCGGCACGCCCCACGACACCAGCAGGTCGAGGTCTCGTCGAGCCTCCGTCCATCGTTGCCCCACGATGTAGATATGGATGCGGGAGAGGATATACTCCTCATTGGTCGGGTCGCGGAGGAGCGCCTGCGTATAGTCGTATTCTGCCAGCAGATACTGCTTGCGCTCCAGTTCCATCCCCGCCCTTGCCGCATAGGCCACCGCACTATCCGGAAACTGCTCCACGAGCATGTTGGCCTGGTCCATGGCCTCTGTCTTGCGATTGTCGAGGTCGTTGAGCAAGGCTAGTCCCAGCAGTGCCTCGAAGTGGCCGGGAACTATGGTCAGCAGGTTCGTATAGTCGAGCCTGGCAAACTTATAGCGTCCGAGTTTGGTATTGGTGAAGGCACGGAAATAGAGGGCCGCCGGGTTTCCCGGGTCCTTGCGCAACACCTCGTCATACTCCGCCTTCGCATATTCGTAGTCGCCCATCCGCAGGTTCCATCCCGCCTTTTTCAGTCGGAGGTCGATACTATCCGGGCGCAGTCTCAGTTCGTCGCGCGCTGCCGCCAGCGAATCCTCCATCCATTTCGGATTTTGCGCCTGACAAGGTAGCAGGGCGTAGAGAGCCGACAGGAGCAGCAACGGCTTTCTCCAGCGGCCACAAATCATATTCTTTCTTTCATGACGCAAAGATAGTGCAAATCGAAGACAATACAAAAAGAATGGAATTGTTTTTTATTGTTGAGATGCCGCATGTCTTATATAAAGATGTGCAAATCGATTGCTTCCGTTGCTCCCTATCTTGTGTGAAGGTAATGAAAAATCGTTTCTACTTTTGGTTGTTTGGAAAAAGAAAATTACCTTTGCAGCATCATAACATGGTGAAAAATCGCAAAAGCGGAACTTTGCCATGCCAATGTACTTGTTTTGCAGAAGTTAAGTCACATCTGCAGGATCAGTCAATAGGACTTGTTTAGAATAAAAAGGCAAGATGATGAGATATTCAGTAGAGGAAGTCGCCTCGATGATGGGGGCGCAATGCTATGGCGAGTGTAGAGGAAACGTTAGTTTTCTGTTGACCGACAGTCGCTCGCTCTGTTTTCCGGAAGAGACCTTGTTCTTTGCCCTGCGCTCCGCGCGCAATGACGGGCAACACTATATCGCCGAACTCTATCAGCGTGGCGTACGTCGCTTCGTTGTCGCCGAGGTTCCCGATCGTTGGCAGGCAAACTATGCCGACGCCACGTTCCTGGTCGTTGGCGACACGCTTGCTGCCCTCCAGCAGTTGGCCGCACGCCATCGCCAGCGCTTCACTATCCCCGTGGTAGGCATCACGGGCAGCAACGGCAAACCATGGTCAAGGAGTGGCTCTATCAGACCCTCTCCAAGGACCATGTCGTGACGCGTTCCCCCCGCAGCTACAATTCGCAGGTCGGTGTGCCCCTCTCCCTTTGGCTCCTTGACGCCCAAACCCAGGTGGCCGTCTTCGAGGCAGGTATCAGCCAGCCAGGCGAGATGCAGGTCCTCCACGACATCATCCGTCCCACGCTCGGCGTGCTCACCATGATCGGCGAGGCCCATCAGGAAAACTTCCCTTCGATAGAGGCCAAATGCCAGGAGAAGTTGCGCCTCTTCGAGGGCACGGAGGCCCTGGTCTATCCCCAGGACGACCCGCTCGTGGCCCCGTTGTGTGGCCGAGTCAGGCTATCAGGGCCAGCACCTCGGCTGGTCGCGTCAAGATGCTGCCGCAGCCTTCTATGTCCTACAGGAGGAGAAACTGCCTACCCATACCACCGTCCGTTACCGTTGGCAGGGAGCCGTGGAGGGAAGCTATACGCTGCCTTTCATCGATGAGGCCTCACTCGAAAACTCCTTCTCCGTAGCCATCGCCTCGCTGCGACTCGGCCTCACCCCCCTGCAGCTTGCCGACCGTATGGCCTACCTTGAGCCAGTCGCCATGCGCCTGGAGGTGAAGGAAGGCAACCACGGCTGCACGCTCATCAACGACTCTTACAACTCCGACATCAACTCCCTCGACATTGCCCTCGACTTCATGAGTCGCCGCCCCGACCACAAGGGTCGCAAGCGCACGCTCATCCTCAGCGACATTCTCCAGAGCGGCGAGGACGAAGACACCCTCTACGCACAGGTGGCCACCCTCGTCAGCAAGCGTGGCGTGGAGCGCCTTATCGGTATCGGTACGGCCATCTCCGCCCACCATGCCGCCTTCTCCCAGTTGGCCGAGAAGGAGTTTCACCCTACCGTCGAAGACTTCATCCATAGTCCCTCCTTCCGCACGCTCAGCGACGAGGTGATCCTGCTCAAAGGCGCACGCCAGTTTGGTTTCGAGCGCCTTACCGAGCTGCTTGTCCGCCAGGTCCACGAGACCACCTTGGAGGTTAATCTCGAGGCGCTGGTCGATAATCTCAACCACTACCGCGCCATGATGCGACCCGGCACGAAACTCGTCTGCATGATCAAGGCCGACGCCTATGGAGCGGGTGCCGTGGAGGTGGCCAAGACGCTCCAGGACCACCGCGTCGATTACCTGGCCGTGGCCGTGGCCGACGAGGGCGTGACGCTGCGCCGCAATGGCATCACGAGCAACATCATGGTGATGAACCCCGAGATGACCGCCTTCAAGACGATGTTCGACTACGACCTGGAGCCCGAGGTCTATTCCTTCCGTCTCCTCGACGCCCTTGTCCAGGCCGCCCGCCGCGAGGGCATCACGGGCTATCCTGTCCACATTAAGCTCGATACGGGCATGTGTCGGCTTGGATTCAATCCGCTGAAGGACATGGACGAGCTGATTGCCCGCCTCAAGGCCCAGACGGCTGTCATCCCGCGTAGCGTCTTCAGCCACTTTGTCGGTTCCGATGCCGATGAGTTTGACGAATTCTCCCGCCAGCAGTTTGAGAAGTTTGATGTGGGCAGCCGCAAGTTGCAGGCCGCCTTCCCCCACCATATCATCCGTCATATCGACAACTCCGCGGGCATCGACCATTTCCGCGACCGCCAGCTCGACATGTGCCGTCTCGGCATTGGCCTCTATGGTGTCGATCCGCGCACGAACCACATCCTCCACAATGTCTCGACGCTGAAGACCACCATCCTCCAGCTTCGCCATGTGCCTGCCGGTACGAGTATCGGCTACGGCCGCCATACGTTCGTCGATCGCGATAGCGTCATTGCTGCTATCCCGATAGGCTATGCCGACGGTCTCAACCGACATTTGGGCAACCGCCACGGCTACTGCCTCGTCAATGGGCAGCGTGCTGACTATGTGGGCAACATCTGCATGGACGTCTGCATGGTCGATGTGACCGATGTCGCCTGTCGCGAGGGAGACAGTGTGGAGATCTTCGGCGACCATCTGCCCGTCACCGTGCTCTCCGACCAGCTCGACACCATCCCCTACGAGGTGCTTACGGGCATCAGCAACCGCGTGAAGCGCGTCTATTACCTCTGATTCCAGGCTGCGTTTACACGAGCTATAAGCAACATTATAAGGATACATAGAAAAAACAACCCAAAACAACAAGTAGCGCGTTCTGACTTGTTGTTTTGGGTTGTTTTTTCTATATTCAGACGAAGCGGGCGTTCCAAGAATTAGCGGGTGTCTCAGTTGAAGCGAGTGTTTCCGATGAAGTCAGCGATTCAGGTGAAGCGAGCGATTCAGAATAAGCAGGAGATTTTGAATAGCAGGCGATTCAGATGAAAGCTGGCGAGTTAGTCCATGAAGCCCTGTCGGCGCAAAGCCTTGATCAGTCCGTCAGACATTGCCTCGTTGTCCTTCTTCGTATAGCGTAGGTCGGTGAAGACCTGAGCCAGCGTCTCCTTGTGGTTGATCCTCACAAACTCGCGGTTCACCTCCAGGCTCTCCTTCTCCGCATAGCAGCGGTCGATCGAGGCCGGCGTGTAGTCGTGGTAGTGTTCCTCGTGGAGGATGGCCTCGGGATGGGCAGTCGGTCTTGCAGGGCAGGTTGCTCGTCGGGCCAGCCCAGCGTGATGGTGGCTACGGGCATGACGAGGCGAGGCAGTTGCAGGGCGTCGATGAGTGCGTCGGGCTGATAGACCGTCGTGCCGAGGAAGCAAGTGCCCAGTCCCTCGGCCTCGGCGAGGTTGCAGAACGACTGGCAGTAGAGTAGGGTGTCGGTGGCGGCATTGATGAAGGAGAGGAAGTTGTCGTAGCCCGGCGTTGCCTGGCGCTCCTTGGCCCAGAGCGTGGTGCGGCGGAAGTCGGCACAGAAGGTCAGTACGACGGGCGCCTGCGTCACCATCGGTTGGTTGAAGTGGGCTGGTGCCAGTCGTTGCTTGGCAGCAGCGTCGCGGGTGACGACGACGCTATAAAGCTGGAGGTTGCCCATTGTGGGCGTCTGGCTGGCCTCCTTTAGCAGGCGTGTGAGGAGCTGGTTGTCCACCCCTTGGGTGGTGTATCGACGGATGGTTCTTCTGTTTTTGATGTCCATGATTATCTTGAGTTGATCGTTCTTGTGCCGCGCGGACGCGCAAGGGCCCGTTTGGCGATGCAAAGTTAGCCAAAAATAAGCTATAGAGCAAAGTCTGTGGGGAGAAAAAGCAGGAAAATGGTTTGTCGGAGTGAGCAGAAATGGCACAAAAGGGAATGGCCTGAAAAAGGAAGGGGGTGGAAAAAAAAGAAATGCCCGTCGCTTCTCAGCGGGGGGCATTCAATCTCAATAGGTATTAGTCTTTTAAGGTAAAAAGATTGTATTCAGGATAACGGCTGCAAAGGTAGGGTTTTCTTTTCGTTCTACCAAATTTTTGCCCTTAATTTTCTATGTTTTCTGAATAAACCCTAAATTTAACGTTTTCTCGCCATTATAGATAGCCCTCGTGAATGTGGAAAGAGAAAAATATGCTACCTTTGCATCATAAAACAGACAACACAAGAAAAATAGACAAGACAACAATATGGCAACAGTAGAGAACAACACGGAAGAACCGAAGCGCAGTATCAGCTTCGTGGAGCAACTGATAGAAGAAGACTTGGCCGAAGGCAAGAACGGCGGCCGCATTCAGACGCGCTTCCCGCCTGAGCCCAATGGCTACCTGCATATTGGCCATGCCAAGGCCATCTGTATGGACTTCGGCGTGGCCGAGCACTACAATGGCGTGTGCAACCTCCGCTTCGACGATACCAACCCCAGCAAGGAGAACAACGAGTATGTGGAGAACATCCTCCAGGACATCAGTTGGCTCGGCTTCAGGTGGGGCAACATCTACTACGCGAGCGACTATTTCGAGCGCCTCTGGGACTTCGCCCTGTGGATGATCCGCAACGGCCACGCTTATGTCGATGAGCAGACGGCCGAGCAGATCGCCGAGCAGAAGGGCACGCCGACCGAGCCCGGAACGGCCAGTCCCTACCGCGACCGTCCCGTGGAGGAGAGCCTGCGCCTCTTTGAGCAGATGAACTCGCCCGAGGCCGAGGAAGGCAGCATGGTGCTGCGCGCCAAGATCGACATGGCCAATCCCAACATGCACTTCCGCGACCCGATCATCTACCGCATCATCAAGACCCCGCACCACCGCACTGGAACGAAGTGGAACTGCTACCCGATGTACGATTTCGCCCACGGTCAGAGCGACTACTTCGAGGGCGTGACCCACTCCATCTGCACCTTGGAGTTTGTGCCCCACCGTCCGCTCTACGATCTCTTCATTGACTATCTGAAGGAGAAGGACGGTACGGCCGACAACCTCGCCGACAACCGTCCGCGACAGATTGAGTTCAACCGCCTCAACCTCACCTATACCGTCATGTCGAAGCGCAAGCTCCATACGCTTGTCGATGAGCACATGGTAAGCGGATGGGACGATCCCCGCATGCCGACCCTTTGTGGCATGCGCCGTCGTGGCTACTCCCCGGAGAGCATCCGCAAGTTTATCGACTCCATCGGCTACACGAAGTTTGACGCCCTCAACGACGTGGCCCTCCTGGAGGCTGCCGTCCGCGACGACCTCAACAAGAAGGCTTGCCGCGTGAGTGCCGTCCTCGACCCCGTGAAGCTCGTCATCACCAACTATCCCGACGGCGAGACCGAGGAGATGGAGGCCATCAACAATCCGGAGAACGAGGCCGACGGCACCCATACCATCACCTTCTCCAAGGAGTTGTGGATTGAGCGTGCCGACTTCATGGAGGACGCCCCAAAGAAGTTCTTCCGCCTGGCGCCAGGCCGCGAGGTGCGCCTCAAGAACGCCTATATCGTGAAGTGTACGGGCTGCACGAAGGATGCCGAGGGACGCGTCACGGAGATCCAGGCCGAGTACGACCCCGAGAGCAAGAGTGGCATGGCGGGCGCCAACCGCCGCGTCAAGGGCACCATCCACTGGGTGAGCGCCTCCCACTGCCTGCCCGCCGAGGTGCGCGAGTACGACCGTCTCTTCTGCGTGGAGAACCCCTCTGCCGACGACCGCGACTTCCGCGAGCTGCTCAATCCCGATAGCCTGCGCGTGAACAAGGGCTGCTACGTGGAGCCCTACCTCGCCGAGAAGCATCCCGGCGACTACCTGCAGTTCCAGCGCATCGGCTATTTCATGATGGACCTCGACAGTACTGCCGACCACCTCGTCTTCAACAAGACCGTGGGTCTGAAGGACGCCTGGGCCAAGAAGCAGGGCGGCGGAGCCAAGAAATAGGCCCCTGCCAGCCCCAGCAGGACTTGCGCGCCCCATGGCCAATCGGTCTGCGCAGGCCCTCATATTCAGAATGTTTCAGCCGTGGCCCCGGGAAGCCCGTGCGACCCGTGGCCACGACCATAACGATATCACATGGAGGAATATTACAACACCAAGGAGTTTCGCAAACTGCTCCGACGCTACCAGAAGGCGCGCCGGACAGGCGTCTCCGACTATTTCATGGCGAGCGAACTGGGCGACATCATCCAGTATTATGCCGTCCAGGGTAAGAACGACAAGGCGATGGAGGTCTCCGACTTCACCCTCAACCTCTATCCTGGCGCCGTAGAGCCGCTGGCCTTCAAGGCGCGTTATGCGCTCTCGGTGGAGGACGATCCCGACCAGGCCCAGGCCTATGCCGATCTCGTGGAGGACAAGACCGACGTGGAATACTACTACCTCGTGGCGGAGATCCTGATCCACAAGGAGGAGATCGGCACGATGGAGAACTATCTCCGCGCCCGTTACGCCGAACTCAGCAAGAAGGATAAGGACGAGTTTGCCCTCGACGTGGCCCAGATGATGGACGACTACCGCCTCACGGAACTGGCCCTCTCCTGGCTCGACTTGGTCAAGGACCGCAAGCATCCCGACTACAAGAGCATCAAGGGCAAAGTGCTGGTCTTCTCGGGCCTGCACGACGTCGATGGCGAGGGCGAGCGACTGCTGGAGGAGCTCACCAACGACGAACCCTACAACGTCGATCGCTGGCTCGACCTGGCACAGGCGCAGAAGTCGAAGCAGCACAACAAAGAGTGTGTCGAGTCGTGCGACTACGCCATCGCCATCGATCCGCAGAACGCCAAGGCCATCTACCTCAAGGGTGGAGCGCTGGTCGCTATGGAACACTACGAGGAGGCCCTGGAGCTCTTCAAGAGCAACAACGACCTGCTCAAGAAGGAGACCGATGGTCTCTCGTCCCTGACCGTGGCCATCTGTCTCACGGCCCTGGGTCGCGACGAGGAGTCCTACCAGTGGCTCGACGATGCGATCTGGACGTGCAAGGACCAATTGATGTTCTTCATGGCGATCTATTTCTGTTTCGCCGGCACGAAGTATCTTCCGCGCCTCTACCCGCAGCTCAAGCGCGTCTTCGCCCTGCTGGGCAAGAACAACAAGCACTACTGGTCCTACATGGCCCTGATGGCCCTGGAGGTCGATCAGATGGAAGACTTCCGCCACTATCTCCAGCAGGCCATCAAGCGCAACCCCGACGAGGCGCAGCTCATGCTGAGCAGCCTGTTCCCGATCGGAAGCGACATGGCCGACTGGCCTTCGCTGATTCCTCAAAAACCAATCATCCCCCCAAAGCCCAATCATGGACAATTTTAGCTTTTTTCAGTTTATCATCGAGCATCTCAACTACGCGTGGGTTTGGTTTCTGATGCTGCTCGAGAGTACCGTCATCCCCGTACCCTCAGAGCTGGTCGTCACGCCGGCGGCCTATTTCGCTCATGCGGGCAAGGATCTCAACACCTGGTGGGTCATCGTCTTTGCGACGATCGGAGCCGACTGTGGCGCCACCATCAACTACCTGGCCGGCTACTATCTGGGCCGCCCGCTCATCTACCGCTTCGCCAACAGCCGCCTTGGCCGCCTCTGCCTGCTCACGCAGGAGAAGGTGGAGAAGAGCGAACGCTATTTCGACAACCACGGTATGGTGGCGACCATCACGGGCCGTCTCATCCCTGGCATCCGCCACCTCATCTCCATCCCCGCCGGACTGGCCCGGATGAACTACTGGAAGTTTCTCCTCTATACCACCATCGGCGCAGGCGCCTGGCACGCCATCCTGGCGCTCCTCGGCTGGTATCTCTCCACGATCATCGCGCCCAACGAGCTGGAGGGCAAGATCATGGAATATAGCCACCACATCAAGATCGTCATCCTCGCCCTGGTGGCCGTGGCCGTCGTTTGGTTTGTGGCCAAATGGCTCATCGGACGTGCCAAGAAGTCGAAGGCGTAGGATCCATGTGCAACACCTGGCGCGGGGAGGGCACGCCTCGCCCCGTGCCGCAAAGGATATTTTCTTATGGCAATCAATGAGCAGTACATAGACAACATTGCCCAGGAGCAGCTTCTGAGCGATGAGGAGGAGCGCCAGCTGGCCGACCGCATCAAGGTAGGCGACGCGCGTGCGCTCGAACAACTGACGAAGGCCAACCTGCGGTTTGTCGTCTCCCTGGCCCACCACTATCGGGGCACGGGCTGGACGAGGACGACCTCGTGAGCGAGGGCAATATCGCCCTGATGCACGCCGCGGCCCAGTTTGACGGTTCGCGAGGCGTTCGCTTCGTGGTCTTCGCCGCCCCCTTCATCCGTCAGGCCATGGAGCGGGCCATCGAAGAGCAGAACGTCCTGGAGGACACCTCGCGCAAGGCCACAAGGCGTGGCGAGAGAACGGCTCCCCGTCCGCTTTCCCTCGACCAGTCGATCCCGGTCGGCAGCAATAGCACCTTCACGCTCCATTCCATCATCGAGGATGCCAACGCCATCCCCATCGACGGAGGCCTCGACCGTGGCGTGGTGCGCGAGCAGCTGCTTGAGGGGCTCGCCTGTCTCGACGACCGCGAGCGCAGGGTCATCCTGCTCCTCTACGGCCTCGACGGCGAGGCTTGCACCATGGCCGTGGCCGGAGAGCGCATGGGACTGAAGCGCGAGCGCGTGCGGCAGATCCGCGACAAGGCACTCCGCAAACTCTCCCGCCGCATCAAGCGATAGAAGGCCTACAGGGCTACGCTCTATGGGGTTCTTCGTAGGAATGGAGAGAAAACCATTCTTCCGAAGTAAACCTTTCGTGTGATCCTGCGTCTAAACTCATAGCGGATAGCAAAAGCCCGAGGCTGCTCCTTGGCGAAGAACAGTCGCATGTGGCTCAGAATGTGAGCCTCTTGTACGCAAGGCCCTGCAATGGCGATCCACGGAACGAATAAAGGCAATATTAAGACAAAAGTAAGAATATGAAAAAACTGTTATCATTGGCCGTGATGCTCGTATTCGGACTCACGACCGCCTTGGCTCAGGCCGAGATCAAGTTTGACAAGGTCACGCAGGATCTTGGCACGTTCTCGGAGGAGAGCCCTGTCAAGAAGGCGGTATTCACCTTCACCAATGTCGGCAACAAGCCCCTGGTGCTCAACCAGGTCGTTGCGAGCTGCGGATGCACCGTGCCGCGCTACGACAAGAAGCCGATCGCTCCAGGACAGAAGGGCACCATCTCCGTGACCTACAACGGCACGGGCAAGTTTCCGGGCCACTTCAAGAAGAGCATCACCGTCCGCTCCAACGCCAAGACCGAGCTCACCCGCCTCTATGTCGAGGGCGTGATGACGGAGAAGAAATAGTCGGCACGAACAAGGTATGACGAAGCCATCAAGGGGCAAGCGACGCGCCGAGCGTGTCGCCTGCCCCTTGTCTGTAAAAAGAGGGGCTCATCATGCTCGAAAAATGAAGTTAACTTCATAAGCCCACGAAGTTAACTTCATCGGCCTGCGAAGTTAACTTCATCGGCCGATGAAGTCAATATACTTTTTTAGGGTACATTTTTATGCTTCTTACGGAAAATGGAGTGATAGGGTTCTTTTTGTTGTTTCCAATCTTAGCTGGATCTATTGAAACGCTCCTGTTCTTTGTCTGTGTATAGTGTTAAATAATGTTGTTTTTTATTTTCGTTTGTTTTGTTTAATATATATAATTATATTTGCAGCCATAAATCAACTAAGTATCAACCGTAAACAATTTAGAAGTGAAATGAAGACGACTATCTTTTGCGGACTGATTGCCACTTGCCTGTTGGCTGGCTCTGCGATCCCCGGTTCCGCTCAGAACAAACGGTGGGAACACAACCTCTACGAGGGTGTGGGAATGGCTAAAAAATTTGACAGCCACGACAACCAGACAGTCGCGTTTCATGTGGGCTACGGCATCAACTACTACCTCTCCTCCAAGTGGTCTGTCATGCCTGGCGTGGCTGTTCGAGCCAAAGCTCTCGGTCACAATAGTCAACATACGGGGAATTGTGCATCGACCTATATCGATGTTCCCCTGCTCGCACAATACCATTTTGGCGGCGAGAAGCGTCAGGGCATAGTTCTTGAATTGGGACCCGTTGTCTCCTTTTTGGCTCATAGCGAGAGATATTCTGGAACGGAATGGTGTCCTCAACATCCGTACTGGGGAATGAAGGAATATAAAAGTATAGACGTAGGCGTTCGTCCTGCCGTCTATTACGAGACGGGACACTGGCGATTTGGCGTGCAGTCGCATATCGGTATGCTCGACATCAAAAACAAAAATGACAGATTACTTGGCAGTTACAACCCAGACTTGGACGACGCCCATCGTGCCTTCGACGTAGTGGCCACGATCAATTTTCATTGGTAAATACTTGTAGATAACAATTATGAACAAATCACGATACATACAATCCGCTTTCGCATTGCTGGTCCTCTTATGCCTACCTGCTTCTGCCCGTGCGCAAAGCAAACGTTGGGAGCACAACATCTACCAGGGAATGGGCTGGGTCAACAAGTTCGTCAAAGAGGACGAGCAGAATATCGCCCTCCACGTCGGTTACGGCATCAACTACCACATCGACTCCCGATGGTCCCTGATGCCCGGTGTGGGCCTGCGTCTGAAAGGTTTCGGCCATGACAACGAGAACGCGGGCAACTGCTCATCGACCTACATTGATTTCCCCATTCTGGTGCAATATCATTTTGGCGGAGAGAAGCGACAGGGAATCGTCCTCGAGTGCGGCCCTGTGCTTTCCTTCCGGGCTCACGGCGAGAAGTATCATGGGGGAGCGGACTGGTGGTTGCCGCATCCCTTCAATGGAAAGCAGGAGTACCGGAAGTTTGACTTGGGCGTTCGCCCCGCAGTCTATTACGAGACCAAGAACTGGCGCTTTGGCGTGCAGAGCCATGTCTCTCTGCTGGACACCAAATGCAAATACCATCCGCCATACGACTGGGAGCATGGTTTCGGACAATTCGATGACGAAAGATACTTCGATTCGAAGTTGGGCCATCGCTATTATGCCTTCGATATCGTAGCCACGATCTGCTACCATTGGTAGGAAAGGTGGGCTGGTAGGTTTTTCTTTTCTATTATTTGTGCGTTCCAGGAATTTGTTGTACTTTCGTGGCAGCGATTCCCCTTGGTGCGCGAGCCGGATCGACTGCGGGGTAGGGGAGGACGTATATATAATAAGGAGAAAAGATATTTTTGCGCATGGAGTTTCGTACCGTAGTCGATGTGGCGCAGGCCGAATGGCGGATAGAACCGTTTGAGCGATTGCTGCTGGTGGGTTCCTGCTTTGCCCAGAACATGGGTTTGAAGTTTGAGGACGCCCAGTTTCCTACCGTTGTCAATCCCTTTGGCGTGATGTACAATCCCGTCAGCATCCTCCATACCGTCAGGCGTTGGGAGGGTACGGCCGATGTCGTGGTGCTCACGTTGGGCACCAACCGCGTCTATGTGGAGCGTGCCACGGGCGAGATCGTCGATAACTGCGAGAAGCGGCCGCAGCGCCTCTTCGAGGAGCGCTCGCTCAGTGTCGCGGCCTGTGCCGACGCGTTGCGCGAGGCTTGTAGCGTCCTGCGCAGTCAGAACGGCGGAGTGCGTATCGTGCTGACTGTCAGTCCGATCCGCTACCGCAAGTATGGCTACCACGGCAGCCAGCTCTCCAAGGCAGCGCTCCTCCTTGCTGCCGACGAGGTGGTGCGGGCCGAGGGGCCTGGCGTGACTTATTTTCCCGCCTATGAGCTGCTGAACGACGAACTCCGTGACTACCGCTTCTATGCGCCCGACATGCTCCATCCCTCGCAGCAGGCCGTCGATTACCTCTGGGAGCGGTTTGTCGAGGCCTATTTCTCCTCCCGCGCGCAGCAATGGATGAAGGAGTGGGCACCCGTGCGGGCCGCGCTCCAGCATCGCCCCTTCCATCCCGACTCTCCCGATTATCTCGCCTTTCGCCAGCAAGCGGAGCTTCGGCGCGACGCCCTGCTGCGGAAGTGGAGAGAGTAGGGGAATAACTTCGACCTGTACGGTTGAAATTACCCAATACGCCCTGAAAGGGCAGAATCTCTTAGCCCAGGGCATCGCCCTGGGTAATTATGAACGCCAACCTGTCGCCCTGTAAGGGCAAAAGCTTTAAAGAAGCAGGCCATAAACAATTCTTTTGCCCTTACAGGTAGGGTGTTCAAAATCCGTTTAAAATCCGACGCATTTTTTCCCTAAGGTATTGATGCGTTTCACGGTCAAATTAGGAGAAAGGTTTGCATTAGTCCATTCTTTGATGTGACGATGTCTTCCTTTCTCCAAACGTTCTTTAAAATCAAAATCAACTCGCCTGTTTCTGTCAGCCAAAGCTATGCGCAGAGGCATTATAAGAATCATTGGGGTAACACCGGTAAGTTTGTCGTTAGACATTCTGGCCTTAGTCATTCCAAATGTTGATTCTATTGGGTCTGAACTTGCATTGTGTACATCTCCTTCATTTAAGAGAGAGCTCACGTTCTAAATATCCCAAGATATAAGAGCCAACTTTTCGCTGTCGCTCATGCTTCAACATCAAGCTTTCTGTCACGAGTTTTTTGCAACGAGCAACAGAGACTTGCGACCACCCGTTGTTTTTGATGTCTTTTTCAATCTTCGTTATACAGTCCATCGTTTCGGCCAATTCATCAACCAGGAGAAGCATTCTGCGGAATAAAAAGCATATATGCTCTTTATATCCTCCCCGCAATGTATGATATACATACTGCATCCTGCTTATCCAGTCAATCCATTTTGACATGTTCATAAAACGTGCAATACTTCGTTGCGATGGAGGTTGTACATAAGCAACATCTTGCATGTTATATTTAAGACGCGTCATCTGAACATTACTTGAAAGCTCTTGAAAATCAGGATCATTCTTGTAAACTCTTTCGAGAAACATGCCAAGAGTATGACTAATATCATGGTGATGTTTATAGCCAGCATCTCTAATGGCCTTACATATACTGGAGCCATTGTCGCTGATAACATATCCTCGGCTCATGCCCAATTTTAGCTGCGACTTTCTCCAATACTTCCTGAATAGTTTTTCCACTCCAACTCTTAGCGATAGATATGTCTACAATGGATATGTCTTTTTTCTGTGATAGCCATTCCTATATTATCTGCCGCAACAGCAAGTGTAAGCAGCATTTTCTCACTGCCTATCATCATGCTTTTCATCGACTACCAAGGCATAACGCTTACCCTTGAAAAGGGTACACGATTCCTTATAGACACTAAGACCTAACTCTTGTGCCCAATAGCCAATTGTCGTATAAGCTGGTACTTCACCGAAAATATTGTCCATAAACTCATTCAGGATATTGAATATTTCAACAATCTGACGTGAACCTATAGACAGACGAGAATAAAAAGCCGTACTCAAAGCAACCATCAAGGATGAATAATGATGTCGTCTAATAGACTCATCATTTGTTCGTAGGTCTCCTTGTCCAATCCTACGTTCGGCTTTTCTTTTTTTTTAAGTTCGGAACGATACTTATTGGACTTATTCTGAGAGGTAGTCAATCTTCTCTTAAGATTACGTTTGTCCCTTTTTAGAGACTTATTTTCCATCTCTAGTTTTTCGACACGCTTTTGAAGCTCTTTTGACTCCTTATTTTTGACTGGATTTTTCATGTCTTATATTTTTTGTTTACAAAGGTACTAAAAACCAGCGACGTTATGCAAATTTACAAAGAACTATTTTGTATATTAAAGTGTTAAATATTAATAACTTAGACACACCTATATAACACCATTTTTTATACCAGATTTTGATTCGATTTTTGAACACCCTACCTTACAGGGCGTCTTGTTGATTGCTATTATCCCCAGGGCGATGCCCTGGGCTATGGTCTGTTGGGCTTTCAGCCCGTTTCAACCGTACAGGTCGAAAAACTTTCAATATGGCCTGCTGAGTTTAGAAAACAACAAATACAACCTTTACAACAAGTTTACAACGCTTTCGATAAGCCATGAGCAGAACCGAGCTCGCTCGAGTTTTGCCATGGCGAGAAAGGGTACCATAAAATGGAACCTACACGCATCGCGTGTCGCAATCTTGCTGCAAGGCAAACAACAAAGAACAACGCTTCGCCTTGGACATTGTCTGCTAATTGTCCTGGCGAAGCGTTTATAGTAGTAAAAGTTGATTTTTAAATGTCCTGACGACAATCTGCTGGTTAGCTCCTGCTTATCTGCAGACCCGTCGTGCTGAGGCTCATCTCCACGAAGCGGGCATTGTCGCGGAGCGGATGCGCCTGGAGTGTCTGCTTGATGCGAGCCGCCGCCTCGGGATCCTTGGCCACCATGTAGAGGAAGCCGCCGCCACCCGCACCGGGGAGTTTGTAGCCGAGGCAGAGGTCGTCGATGAGCGTGGTGAGCTGGCGCACCGCCTCCGGATTCGTCCCCGCGTCGAGGAGCTGGTTCTGTCGCCAGGTCTGTCTGACGAGGCGTCCCATCTCCTGGAAGTCCGCCCGCTGGATCGTATCATACATTTGGATCGCATGCTCCTTCATCTCGCGCAGCAAGGCCAGTTCGTCGTGCTCGTTGAGGAACATGCGGCGCACGATCTCCGCCAGGATGCTCTTGGCTGTGCGCGTGATGCCCGTGTAGTAGAGCAGGTGGCACGGCTTGTAGGCCGGGTCTGTGAAGACCGTGTCCGGCAGCCAGCGCACCTCGGGCGACTGTCCGAAGCCCTTGGCCGTCTGGAGGAGTTTCACGCCCGCCGTGATGCCGCCAAACTGGTCCTGCCAGCCACCACCCGTGGTGAGCAACTGTTCGAGCACGAGCGTGCGGCGTCCTATCTCCAGTTTGTCCCATCTGAGACCGCAGAAGTCGCTCACAGCCCCCAGTACTGTGGCCGCCAGAATGCTGCTCGTGCCCAGTCCCGATCCCGCCGGAACGGCCGAGAGCATCGTCAGTTCGATGCCACATCCGAAGGCCCGCAGCTGGTCGGCCAGCGAGGCATAGCGGTCCGCGCAGAAGGCCGGCGCAAAGCCCGCCAGCGCCAGTGCCGCCTTGGGGATGGAGAAGGGGCTACCCACATGGTTGTAGTCCGTCAGCTCCTCAAACGTCCTCACCGTCTCCGAGGCCCCGAGGTCGATGCTCCGCAGGATGATATGCGGTTCGATGCACGGTTTGACATACGCCTGGAGCGGCGGTTGTCCGTTGAGCTCTATGGCGAGGTTGACCACGTTGCCACCCTCCATCAGGCAGAACGGCGGCGTATCCGTCCATCCACCCGCTATGTCGATGCGCACGGGCGACCGTCCCCATACGATCTGGTCGCTCTGCACCGCCATCTGCGGATGCTGCTTGTGGGCCGTGGCCTCCGCCGTCAGTCCCTCCCGCAGCAGCGAGAAGGCGCGGTTGGCGTTCTCCTCGCCACCCTGTCCACGCCGGTGCTCCACCTCCGAGCGGAACATCGCGTCGTGGATGCGGCGCATCAGGTCCGTATGCTCGGGCAGCGGATCGGGCAGCGCCAGTTGGCCCTCCACAAAGTCGTTGGCAGCGTCGAGCAGGTCGATTTGATAGAAGACGCTGTGGGCATAGTTGCGCGCCAGCATTGGCCAGTTTTCCGACCGGAAACGGCGGCGCTGATCCGTGAGTCGTTGCAGGTTCGCTTGGTTGGAGATCTGCTCCGCGCTCAACTTCCGAGCCGCCTCATAGGTCTCCTTCGCTTTCTCCGACGCCTCCTGGCCCAGCAGGAAGCGCAGCAGCAGGCCCGCCTCCTCCGTTGTATGAGCGACGGGAAACTGCTCCTTCTGCTGTTCCGCCCCTGCAAAAGTGTCGTAATAGCCGTAGGGGCGCACCACCCAGTCCGCTTCGCCGATGGGCACCATATCCACACATTGCCCCTTGTCCAGCCGGATCTCCCAGTCGTTCTCGGGCACACCCGTGATGATGTTCTCGCTCGCCAAGGTCCAGCGCTCGCCCACCCAGCTGTTCTCCACCCAGAGGTTTTGGTTCTCCGCCGTGATGCGCACCCGCGTGATGGCATTCTGTACGAACATCGCCGGATGTGGCTTCAGCGAGTGGTGCATGATCTCCCGTTGGTCGTTGACGAGATTTTGGATCGCCAAGGGCGAGGAGAGAAGTTCGTGGGACGTGCCAAAATGGTAAAATTCGCCACCCGGTAGCGGGAGGATCGCCACCCTGAGGCTGTTGAGCTCCTCGTCCTGGATGTCGGGCTGCGATCCCAGCGCACATCCAAACTCACTATAGAGGTCATACTCCTTGATCTTCCCCTCCTGCTCCGACCGCTTCATCAGCAGGCGCACGGCCCTGTCGGAGAGCAGCCACACGCCGATGTCCGTCAGGTAGAAATGGGTCTCCGAGAGCTTGCTCAGCGTCTCGACGGAGGGCTTCTGCAGCATCCGCTCCAACTGGTCGGGCCGCTCGTGGGAGGAGACGAAGACGCCGTGATGGCTTGCCGTCTCGGGATTGAGCCACAGGCCGTAGCAGACCACGTCGGCCTCGGGGATGGGCTGGAGCGGCTCTGTGGCGCGGATAAGCACGTCGCCACTGACGATCATCGTGTGGAGCGAACTGGGCGCCTGGGCCATGATGCGCTCATAGAGCGGCACCTGCAGCGACAGCAGGTCCTGGGAGAGCCGCTGTCCCCGTTCCCAGCGAAAGACGGGGATCGGGGTGAGCACCTTGCCCGACGGGGCATAGGAGGGCAAGCGGCGGCTTTGTCCGCCCGCATGGAGCAGCAGCCGCTTGTCGGCGGCCAACCATTCGTCGAACGACTGGCCAGCACCCTGCGTCTGCCACGCCGCGCGCAGCAGCCAGTCCGTGCCGCCACCCGAGCCCAGCTTATGGCCTATGGGGTCGTGGGTGCAAAACCATTCCTGATGGTCAAGCCCCGTAATCTCGTGGAAGCTGTCCACGAGATTGGGGGGAAGGGAGAGGAGTTTCTTCATTGTCTCTGTTCAGTCTTAGTCGTTGGGATAGTATCCTTAGTCTTTGGATTGCGCCGCGTCGCCCTGACGTCTCTTTCTGACGAAGACGACGATGGCGAGGACGATCAGCAGCACCATGATGGCGAAGGCCGTATAGGCGATGGTCTCCGTCGTCTGGATGCTCTTCGGATGGAAGTCGAGTACCACCTTGTGATGGCCGGGCTTGACGTTGATGGCGCGCAGCACGTAGTTGACGCGGCCCACGGCCACCTCCTGTCCATCGACCGTCGCCGTCCATCCCGGGTAGTAGATCTCGGAGAAGACGATCAGTCCGCCCGTCTTCGAGCTCACCTCGTACTGGAGGTTGTTGGCCTCGTAGGCCGTCAGCTTGATCGTCGCCGTCGTGTCGAGAGGCTGGGCCTGTCCGAGCGCCTGCTCAAACTGCTTGTCGGCCACGGCCTCGTGGGTCACGTCGATGGCGCGGATGCCGTCGAGCTCCTCGTTGGCGTTATCTACATAGCGGATCTTGTCCACAAACCAGGCGTTGCCCTGGGCGTAGGTGTTGCGCAGCGGCATGGTCTGTCCGCCCTGCAGCGGCAGGATGAAGTAGCGGGCGTTGAGCATATTGAGCACGGGGAACGCCTTGCGTCCATCCACCTTCGTCATGTCGCCATTGGCGGCGGCCACGGCCTGCATGCCGGCCTGCATCTCGGGACGGATATAAGCCTCGATCAGCTCCTGATAGCGGCGGAGCTTGGCGGCATGATAGCCTCCGATGCTCTTATGGAAATAGGAGGTATTGTTCTCGTTGAAGGTGTCCGAGGCGAAGTTGAGCACGCGGTAGTCGAGGTCCTTGTCCTGCAGGATCAAGTTGTCGGCCTGCGTGGGCTCCATGGGCGCGTCGCGCTCGCTTCGCGGCACGAACATCCCGTCGTTGAGGTAGCGCTTGTCCACCTGCCACAGATCCACGAGGCAGAGCACGGCCAGCAGGCCCACGAGGATGCGCGCGTCGATCTTTTTCATCTTGAAGAGCAGGAGGCAGGCGAAGCCAACGAGGATGATGACGACCGATCGCCAGGCGTCGGCCGAGACCATCGCCTCGCGCATCGACTCCAGGCTGCCGAGGATCATGCCCTGGACGTCGGGCGTCATGCCCTGGATATTGGCAAACATCTGTGCTTCCTGGTCGCTCGTGAACGGACCCATCATGCTCGGGATGAGGGCCAGCAGCAGGGCGACGCCAGCCGTCAGACCGAGGCTGACATAGACCCAGCGCATCTTCTGGCGCAGGAGGTCGGGCTCGTCCACGATCCGCTTGAGGGCCAGGATGGCGAGTAGCGGAATGGTAAATTCGGCAACCACGAGGATCGAGGCCACCGTGCGGAACTTCGCGTACATCGGCACGTAGTCGATGAAGAAGTCGGTCAGCGGCATGAAATTTTTACCCCACGAGAGGAGGATGGAGAAGATCGTAGCCGCCAAAAGTGCCCATTTCATCGGGCCTTTGACGATGAAAAGGCCGAGGATGAAGAGGAACAGCACGAAAGCGCCCACATAGACTGGGCCCGACGTGCCGGGCTGCGTGCCGAAATATTGCGGCATGCTGTCGTAGATCGTCGGGAGCATCTGCTCCACGTTGCTGTCGGCATGCTTCATGGCCGTGCTGTTCTGGCTCAGCGGCGCACTCGCGCCACCCTTGGCGTCGGGCACGAGGAGCGTCATCGTCTCGTCGATGCCGTAGCTCCATTGCGTGATATAGTCGCGGTCGAGACCCGAGCTCGTCTGGTTGACCGTGTTTTTCTTCACCAGCTCACTCTTGCCACGCATACTCTCCTTCTGATACTCCCACGTGTGGTAGAGGTTGGAGAGGTTGGTGCAGATGCCCAGGACGGCGGCCACGGCGCAGACGGCCGAAGCCTTGAGCCAGCGCGCCACCTGCCGCTGACGGATGGCCTCGACGAGGTAGGCGATGATGATGAAGAGGATGGGGAAGAGGAAGTAGTAGGTCATCTGCGCGTGGTTGGCATTGACCTCGAAGGCCGCGAAGATCGACGTGACGATCAGTCCCCATAGGTATTTTCCCCTGTAGGCCATGACGATACCGCCGATCATCGGTGGCAGGTAGGCCAGCGCCATCACCTTCCAGATATGTCCGGCGGCAATGATGATCAGAAAGTAGGAGGAGAAGGCCCAGATGATACTTCCCAGCGCCGCCAGCGACTGTCGGAAGTCGAAGGCGCGCAGCATGATGTAGAAGCCCAGCAGGTAGGCGAAGATGTACCATACGTTCTCCGGCAGCCACAGGTGGTAGGCGTTGAGGGCCTGCGAGAGCGTGCTCGTGGAGTTGTAGGACGGCGAGATTTGGTAGGTCGGCATTCCGCTGAAGAGGTTGTTCACCCAGCGCGTGCGCTCGCCCGTACGCTCATAATAGTTGATCTGCTCCGCGCCAAGGCCCTTGGAAGCCTGGGAGTCGTGGCGGAACAACACCTTGTTTTGGGTGACGGGAACGAAGAAATAGGCAAACCCGATGAGTGCGAAGAGTAGGATGGCTACTACGTCGGGCAAACATTTCTTGAAAGTATTCATTTGTCTTTTGATATTGATTTTCTGAGTAATGTGTGCAAAGTTAGTAAAAAACATCGAGGTGTGGGAATGGAACGCTCACTTTTTTCTCTCGCGTCGAAGAAATAAAAAAGGCAACCATTGACCTTGATGTTTTGTAGTGTAAACTAATTTTACTATACAACGACCTGCGGAAACAGTTGTTAGAGGGCTCAGAACGACTGAGATTGTGTCCTTTTCAGAGAGGTCAAAGCAAGTCTTCTAACCTTGATGATGTCGGCAGAGGCCGTTTCGGAGGGCTCTTCGGGTAGGTTCGAGGGGGTGTTTTGCGGGCTTCCAGGGGCAAAATACATCAAAATGATGGCAATTATCGCCCTTTGACACGATCAAGAGCTATCTTTTTGTAGGGATATGAAAAATCGAGGCTAATCCTGAAATTGCGGAATCATACCCACGAAATGGTTGGTTGTCAAATAGTTACGTTTCATCACTCTTTTCTTCTTCCTTGTTGTGGGCTTTGCTTCCGAGCCGCTGAAAACGCGGGTAGATAATTGTTTTTGTTGTGCAAATGGCTGCCGCAGGGCATATTTTAGCTTGTCGATGCAGTCAAACGCCCCCACAATGTTACGCATTTTCTTTGGAATCTCTTCTCTTTTCCCCAGTTTTTTGAGGTAAAAGGGTGGGAGAGATGTATTGTAACTATTCAGCAATAACACCCCTTTGAGTTTTTATCAATAATCCTGATACAACAAGTAGGCGATAATTTATTGAAAACCAATAAAATATTTACACTTTTATTTTTGGGTATCTCGGATATTTTTTGTACCTTTGTATCTATGAATGAGCAAGTTACGGACATATCGCAAGCCTTGAAAAGGCTGACATCTGAGATGCAGTCGATGCATGAAGCCATCGATGCGCTACATACGGAGAATGCGAATTTGCGCCGTAACGTGGAAAGGCTTCGAAAAGAGAACCGCAGCCTGCGCAAGCGGCTGGAAAAGTATGAGAAGCCCGACAAGAATTCAAACAACAGTGGCACTCCTCCCTCCAAAGAAAAGATGAAAGCCGAAGTGATTCGGCGCACAAAATCCTTGCGAAAAAAGAGCGGCCTTAAACCTGGCGGGCAGCCTGGGCATGAGGCACACAACAGAAAATATGACGGAAAAGCCGAATGTTGTGGAAGACTGCATGAGGGTGGATATTGTCGCGAGTGCGGTCGTGACTTGTCCGACATAGCGGGAGAGCTTGACTATGTAAGTCAAGTTGTGGATTTGCCAACGTTGGCGCCTGTCGTGAGAGAATATCGCCATTACAAGAAGACCTGCACCTGCGGATGTTGCAATAGAGGATACGAGCCGCGCAAGCGGGGCAACCAGGTAACTTTTGGCAAGAACATCAGAGCCGTCGTGACCTACCTGAGCGTGGTGCAGTGCATACCTTACGAGCGACTGGCTTCTTTGATGGAAGAGGTGTTTTCTGTCCACATGAGCCAAGGCACCATCAAGAACATTGTGCAGGAGGCCATGAGGAAATCCAAGCCTGCCATAAAGCTGCTGGAAGACATGCTGAGGAAATCACCCATTGTGGGCTTCGATGAGTCGGGTTGCTACAACAACAAGAAATTGGATTGGGCGTGGATAGCGCAAACAACATACTTGACGCTTTGCTTCCGTGCTGCCGGCCGCTCGTCAAAAAAGTGCTTGAAGAGAGGTTCGGCGATGCCCTAAAAAAACATGGTGGCGGTGACCGACAGGCACAGCGCGTATTTTGCCCTTGACTTTTTGAATCACCAAGTGTGCCTGGCCCACCTTCTGCGCGAGTTGGAATACTTGACAGAGCTTGACCCGATACAGCAGTGGTCGAAAAAGAGGTGGCAAGCCTGTTTAGACAAGCCATTCATGAGAGAAACACTCGGCCAAATGAATTCATTGACAAAAAAAGAACTTGGCTTGACAAGCTTGACGATCTGCTGAAAGCCAACCTGCTCCACCTAAGATCCAACTTCGAGAGGCTTCGCAAGGGACTCGCAAAATGCAGGGATTACATATTCAACTTCTTGGAAAATCCCGCAATTCCACCCGACAACAATGCGAGCGAGAGAGGAATCCGAAAACTGAAGATAAAGCAGAAAGTGTCCGGCACTTTCAGGTCTGACAATGGAGCAGACGCTTTCTTTTCCATACATTCCATTGCTGACATTTCTGCATGGAAAAACGGCCAGTCGCAACTGCAAGCCATCCATACCATCCTGTCGTTATAGGATGGTAGGAGGTGCGTGCCTACACTATTGCTGAATAGTTACGATGTATTCTTGATTTGTTAATGAAGGTGAACATGTAAGTTGCGGTCGTGAGCGAGGTAGATGTTTGTTAGTTTTTCTCCTAATCTTAAATAGCAGATAGTGAGAGATTTATGTATTGTTTGTTAAACAATAGATAGCAGCTTTGACTATGTAGAAACTTACGAACTTACAAACTTACATTAAGGATTTGAAGAAAAGGGTCAAAGGGTGGGAAATGTATCTCAAAGAAATAGTATATATAAATATATTTATATATACTATTTCTTTGGCCCCGACCGCGTGTTGTTTTCGCTTAATGTAAGTTCGTAAGTTCGTAAGTTGGTAAGTTCGTAAGTTTGGAGTGGGGGCTTCCTTACCAACTTACGAACTTACCAACTTACAAACTTACATTAAGGATTTCAACTTTCTTCCTGGATAGTTTCAGTGAAAAACTATCTGTAAAGGATATTCATAGCGATAGTTAGTGATTCACATAGCTTTGCTATGTGCCATTTCTCGCAAGATGAAAAAAGTTGGAAAATATTTGTGATTTTATTTGGAGGTATGAAATAATTTGCCTAACTTTGCACCCAGATACGAGACTTGCGGAACAAACCCATAGAGGGCCCGCGACGGGCTTTTCTTACGACAGGGGAGAGGGGCAAACAAATAGCGGCGCCGGTCCTAAGCTACCATCGGCAAGGTCTCCATTTTGAACACCTTTAAACACCTTAAACGCAATGATCAACTACAGCATCACGGCAAGAGCCGTCAACCCGAATTTCTTCGAGATCAACAAGGCCAAGACGCGTGTCAACCAGGCAAAGGCCGAGGGCAAGCAACCAGACGCCAAGGACGTGGCACTCGTCGGGACCGTCGTCACCAACTACTTCGCCACGGCACAATACGCCGAGGTAATGACCATCGAGAAGTTTGCCCACCACATCGCCGACCACGGCACGACCTACTCGCGCCGACATCATGGCGATCCTCTACATGGCAGTCGACTGCATGCGCGAGCAGCTGCTGGAGGGCAAGAAGATCCGCCTCGGCGAGCTCGGCGACTTCTTCCTCTCGCTCAGCAGCAAGGGCGCTGAGACGGCGGAGAAGTTCAGCGCGCAGAACATCCAGCGCGTCACGGTCTGCTGGGAGCCGGGCAGCGAATTTCGCAACCTCCTCGCCGACGCCGAGTTCAACCTCGTCGCGACCCGTTCGGCCCAGGCAGCCGTCCTCAAGGCCATCAAGGAGGGCAAGACCAACGTCGATATCTCCGCGCCCGTCAACCCGGATGGAAGCCCCTCCGGCCCTGGAAGCCCTTCCAACCCGGGTGGCACGACGAAGCCAGGCCGCAGTGATGGAGGCGGAAGCGATAGCGGCGAGCTGGGAGAATGAGATTCTTTTTGTATTGTCTTCGATTTGCACTAACTTTAGATAAGTTAGGCTGCATCTCAACAATAAAAAGAATGAGATTCTTTTTTGTATTGTCTTCGATTTGCACTAACTTTGCAAGAGGAAAAAGGGTTGCCGTCAGAAGGCATCCCTTTATCTAAACAAAACGTATATTGGAATACATGAAAAAGATAGGAATCATCGTTGCGATGGACAAGGAGTATGAGCAGCTGTCGAAGGTCTTTGAAGGCCGGACCGACATTGTGCTCCAAAAGTGTGGGATAGGAAAGGTGAACGCTGCCGTCGGAGCCACGGAGATGCTCCGCGACCATCAGCCCGACCTGATCGTGTCGAGCGGCTGCGCTGGAGGTGCGAGCACGTCGGTGGAGGTGATGGACGTGGTGGCGGCCTCGTCCTGCGCCTACCACGACGTCTATTGCGGAGACAATGCGGCCTACGGCCAGGTGCTCGGGATGCCCGCCCGCTTTGAGGCTCCGCAGGCGTTGATAGACAAGGCGCTGCAGATACCGCGTGTCAAGGCGGGACTGACCGTCAGCGGCGACTGGTTTGTCGATTCGAAGGAGAAGATGCGCGAGATACTCGACCATTTCCCCGAGGCCATGGCCGTCGATATGGAGAGCTGCGCCATCGCCCAGGTCTGCCACCGCTACGCCGTCCCCTTTATCTCGTTTCGCGTCATCAGCGACATCCCACTCAAAGACACCAAGGCCAGCCAGTATTTTGACTTCTGGGACCGCGTGGCCGAGGATAGTTTCGAGGTGACGCTCCGTTTTGTGGAGTCCATCCTCTGATCGGACGCACAGGGCAAGAAGGCCGATCCTCATCGGCCATAGCAAGCAAAAGAAAACAAGGAATAAATAGAGAAAAAGAACAATGGAAAAGATACCCAGTTTCACGATTGACCACAATCGTTTGCTCCGCGGCATCTACGTCTCCGCAAGGACAAGGTGGGCGGCGATGTCGTCACGACGTTTGACATTCGCATGAAGGAGCCCAACCGCGAGCCCGCGCTCCATCCCGGTGCCCTCCACACCATCGAGCATCTGGCCGCCACCTATCTCCGCAACGACGCGGAATGGAAGGACCGCATCGTCTATTGGGGCCCGATGGGCTGCCTGACGGGCAACTACCTGCTGATGAGGGGCGACCTTCAGAGCCGCGACATCGTGGCCCTGATGCAGCGCACGTTTCGCTTCGTGGCCGACTTCGAGGGCGAGGTGCCAGGAGCGGCTCCCCAGGACTGCGGCAACTACCTCCTCCACGACCTCCCCATGGCCCGATGGGAGGCCCGCAAATATCTGGAGGAGGTGTTGGAGAAGATGACGGAAGCCAACCTGGTCTATCCGTCGGTCTAAAAGAGGGTCAGAACCGATAGCCCACGGTCAGGGTGAAGAGACGGTTGCGCGTGTCGATCGTCTCCATCGCCTTGGTCAGGGGAAAGTGGTAGCGCGCGTCGAGCACCACCTGCTCATACTCGTAGCTCACGCCCACGGGGAGGGCGAGCATCACGCTTTTCGCCTCGTCCTTGAGGTCCATCTCGCAGCTCTGCGGCTTGCCATAGGTTGTGACGTTGGTCTCGTTGTTGACCGTAAACTCCGTCTGATCCCACTTGCGTTTCGCCGTGGTGAGAAAGCCCAGTTCCACACCCGCCTTGACGGCGAAGCCCTGCGCCACATAGTAGTGGGCCATGATGGGGACGGTGATGTAGCCGAAGGTGTGGTGCTGGTTGGTGAAGGCATGGCCCGTCACCAGCGCGGGCCGCTGCTGGCCTTCGGCAAAGATCTTCTCCTCGAAGTCTTTGTATTTGGATCCCGCCTGGGTGTAGAACAGGCCCAGGGAGAAGGCCCAGTCGGTGGTGGCCTGGTAGGCTACCTCCAGTCCGCCCGTGAATCCCGCGTTGTATCTTGCGTCCGGCTCATAGCCCGTCGCACTGAAGCCAGCGGCCTCCGTGGCCTTGTAGGCCGCCACGTTCGTCTGTTTGGCCCACGTCACACCCACCTGGGGCGTGAAAGAGAAGGTGCCCCGCTTCGGTTGACTCTCCTTTCCTTGGGCCTGTGCGCCAAGGACTGCTATGGCCATGGCACAGAGTAAAATCGTTTTCTTCATAAGCGTATTAGCTTCGTTGGGATAATCAAAAAAAAGCGGACGACTCGTCCCGAGCCATCCGCTCCCTATTAATCTAAGCTATCGTACTTAAATGACAAAAGTACGATAATCACTCCACTGAGTGATGCCATAAAATATTATTCTTTGCTCTGAACAGCCTCCTGATCCTTGTTTTCGGCATCGACGGCCTTGATCTTCTGGCGCGTCTCCTCCAGTTCGTCTCTCAGTCGCTGCACTTTGCGCTTCATCTCTTCGATGAGACTATTGCCCTTCTTGCTGCTGACGTTGAGGAATCCAAGGTTGTTCTCGTAGGTGTTGATATCGTTCTTGAGTTGCTCGTAGCGGCGCATGAGGCGTCCACGCTCCGTGTCGAGGGCGTCGCCACCGCGGGTGGCCACCTGACGGAGGTTGGATCGGAAGTTGTCCATGCGGCGGCGTGAGGAGTTGACGTGAAGCTCCTTGTAGAACTTGTCGAGCAGGGTGCGGAACGCCTGATAGGTCTTCTCCTTCTGCTTCATGGGCACATGGCCGATGGCGAGAACTCGTCGGAGAGCGCCTGCACCTTCTTGTGGAGGTCGCCCTCGTCCTTGCCCTCGTCGAGGAGCGCCTGGAGGCGGGCGATGACTTCCTGCTTCTTCTTCAGGTTCTCATCCTCCTCCTTGTGGACGTCGGCAAAGGCTGCCGTGCGCGCGTCGAAGAAATGGTCGCAGGCCTCGCGGAACTCCTTCCAGAGCTCGTCGCCCAGCTTGTGGGGCACCTGGCCGATGGTCTTCCACTCCTTCTGGAGCTCGATCAGCTTGTCGGCCGTCTTGCGCCACTCCGTGCTGTCCATCAGCTCCTTGGCCTTGGCGATGAGCTCGCGCTTCTTGTCGGCATTCTCCGAATACTGCGCGCGGCGCTCCTTGTAGTGGGCGTTCTTGCGTCCGAAGAAGTCGTCGCAGGCGGCACGGAAGCGGTCGAAGATCTTCTGGTTGACCTTCGGGGCGGCAAAGCCGATCTTCTTCCATTCCTGCTGCACGTCGAGGATCTCCTGCGTATGGCGTTCCCAGTCGGCGTTGGTCTTGTTTTCCTCCTTCACGATGGCCTCCACCTTCTCGCAGAGGGCCGTCTTCTTCTCCAGGTTGTCGTTTTCGCGGGAGCGCAAGTCCTCGAAGAATTGCTGGTGGCGCTTGTTGACCACCGTGCTGGCAGCCTTGAAGCGAGACCACAGTTGCTCGCGCAGGTCTTTCTCCACGGGTCCCGTCTCGCGATACTGCACGTGGAGGTCCTGGAGCTTGCGCGAGGCACTGATGACGTCCTTCTCCTCGGCCAGTTTCTCGGCAGCCTCGCAGAGGGCCGTCTTCTTCTCCAAGTTCTTCTTGAAGTCGTATTCGCGGGCCTCGCGGTTGAGGTTGATGAGGTCGTAGAACTGCTCCACGTAGAGCTGGTAGTTGCGCCAGAGCTCGTTGGCCTTCTCGGCGGGCACGGGCTTGATCTCCTTCCACTCCGCCTGGAGGGCCTTGAAGTTTTGGAAGTTGGCATTGGCCTCCTCGGCCGTGGTGACCATCGACTTGATCTTCTCGATGATCTCCAGCTTCTTCTGGAGGTTGTCCTGCTTCAGCTGCTCGAGCTCCTGAAACGCCTTCTGTCGTTTCTCCTTGATGATGGTCATCTCGGCCTTGAAGGCTTGCTCGTCATCATCGGGCAGAATCTGAAACTTCTCCGGGTCTCCGCCCGCCTCGACAAACGCCTTCTGCTCGGCCTCACGCTCTGCGAAGTGCAACTTGTAGAACGTCGTCTTCAAGTGCTCTATCTCCGCCTTGTCCGGGGTGGTCTCGCTCTTGGCGATCTCGCCCAGGCGGTCCACGATCTCCTTCTTGGAGGTGTAAACCTTCTTGGCGAGTTCTTCCTCTTGCGCCTGCTGCGCATCCTCAGCCGCTTCGGCTGCGATCGGTGCGGTCTCTTCGCCAGACGGCGGGTTCACCTTGTTGGCCTCTTCGGCCTGCTTTACTTCTTCAGTTCCCTGCGTGAGGGCGTTCTCTTGAGAATCCATCATTTCACATTTTGTTTATGACATGGTTATCAGCTCAACGCACAAACCTCCCTTCCCCCTCCTTGTGTTCGGGGGTAGCTTGGTAGTGCTTACACATAATAATGTGCAAACTTAGGCAAAATAATTGATACCACCTAAAAATATGCGAAGTTTTTTCCTTTCTGCCGCTAAATAAGCCGTTTGTGGCGCAAAATCCACCATGTGGCGCCCGAAACGATGACGGATATGAGCAGGGCGAGGGGGAAGCCGAGGGGACTATTCTCCATGCCGTTGATGAGGTTCATGCCGAAGAGCGACGAGACCAGGGTGGAGCATCATGATGATACTCACGGAGGTGAGCGTACGCATCACGGTGTTCATGTTGTTGTTGATGATGCTGGAGTAGGTGTCCATCGTCGATTCGAGGATGTCGGAATAGATGCTGGTGGTCTCGCGCGCCTGGCTCATCTCGATGTTGACGTCCTCGATGAGGTCGGCGTCGAGCTCATCGACCTGGAGCTTGAACTTCAGTTTGGCCAGCAGGTTTTCGTTGCCGCGGATGGAGGTGACGAAGTAGGTGAGCGAGTCCTGGAGCCTGGAGAGTCCGATCAGGCTCTCGTTGTTTACCTCCTTGTCGAGGTTCTTCTTCGACTTTTCGATCAGGGCGTTGATCTGCTTGAGTCGTTTCAGGTACCATACGGCGGAGGAGAGGAAGAGGCGGAAGATCATGTCCACGTAATCCGTGAAGCCCTCGCCGCGCTTCTGCTGGTAGCTGACGAAGTCGATCATCATGTTGGTCTCGAAGTTGCAGACCGTGATGGTGACGTCGCGCTTGTGGATGATGCCGAGGGGGACGGTGGTGTAGGGCGTGCGGGAGCGTACCTCCTTGACGTAGGGGATGCGGAGGATGATGAGCATCCAGCCGTCGTCATACTCATAGCGGGCCCGCTCGTCGGTATCGGCGATGTCGGAGAGAAAATAATCGGGTATCTGGAACCGCTCCTGCAGTTCCTGTTGGTCTTGCTCCGTGGGGCAAGTGACTTGTATCCAGCAATTGGGCTGCCACTCTGAGATGGCATTCAAGTTTCCGTTGAAATTCCAGTATGTCTTCATTTCGCTAATCTCCAATGGTTCATAAGGTGGGGATTAGCATCCGAAGATGAAATCCTCACGCTTAAAGATTGAAATTATCCGCGTGATAGTCGTCCATTACTACTGTGAAGGTTGTTATCGGATGCAAAGGTAGTGCAAAATTGCGAAAACGCAAAGAAAATAGTCCAACTTTTTTCATAAAACAAGTGGAGGCGGCTCCTCTAAGAAAAGTCCCCGGCAGGCCATCGTGGACGGCTTGTCGGGGACTGTCTTCCTATTTTCTTATGCTTTAGCGACTTGCGTCTTGCTTCGTGTGCAGCCGCTGGTCGCGGTCGGCTTTATGCGGTCGGCTTACTCGGTCGGAGCGGCAAACTTGTCGCCCGTCTCCTTGACGATGGCGCGCTGGGTGTGCTCGCTAAATCCGGGACGCTCCACGCGGGCGCCGAGGCCCGTCTTGGTGCGGAGGAACTGACCGTCCTTCTCGGGCTTCACGGCCATGTCGTTGTACTTGACGATGAGGTAGGTGGCCAACTGGCGCCAGCGCTGGATCATCTCGGCACCCTTCTGGTTGGAGTAGAGGTTGAGGTAGTCGAGCGCGGCCTGCTTGTCCGTGTTGTAGAGTGCCACGGCCTTGTCCTCGACCTCCTTCTGATGGGCGAAATAGCTGTTCTCCAGCGAGTCGCGGACAGCCTTGAGGGCCGGGAACATCATCGAGTAGCGCGGATAGACCATGTTGCTCACCCAGTTGCACCCAGAAGGCGTTCTTGTCGGAGAAGGTCACGGCGTCGGCACCAGGCGTGTTGAAGCACTCGGGCTGCACGGTGTTGCCACAGTAGATAGGCACGTAGGCCACCATGTTGCCGTCGTCGTTGCCAAACCACAGGATGCCGCCCACCTCGCGTGGAAGCCAGGAGCGCATCTGTGCCACATAGGTGAAGCCCGTCTGCTGCGTGCTCGTCGGGCGCTCGTTGAAGTACTGTTTGCCGTCCACCTTATAGTAGAGTGGGGTGGGACGGTAGGGCGAGTCCCAGAGACCCTGGCCGAGGTCGTTGTCCATGGCCAGCGGCGTGCCCTCGTAGTGGTCGCGCATGCAGGCCATCATCTCCAGCGGGCTGATCTTGTGGTCGGGGATGATCCACAGCGGCATGTCCTCGGCGTTGGGATCCTTGCCCAGGGCCCACGGCAGGTATCGGTCCATGCCCTTGTCGAAGCGGCGGAAGAAGCTCCACACGCGCGCGTCGCAGATGCGGCGGCCGCTGAAGTCGGGCTTGGCGTAGGCCATCTTCCAGTTGAACTCATTGCCCTTGCCCGTGAACCAGCCCTTCTGGCGTGCGAAGGAGATCATGTTCTTCGAGCAGATCACGTCCGTGTCGTAGCTGCTGACGAGGCCGATACGGCTCTGGTTGGCATGGCCCGAGAGGGCGTTGTCGGGGATGCGGACCGCACACCATACCACCTTCTGCTTCGGGTCGTCGCCACAGCCCTGCATCTCCATGATCCAGGCCTCGTTGGGGTCGCAGATCGTGAACGACTCACCACCGCTGATGTAGCCGTACTTCTCGACCAGCTGCGTCATCACCTTGATGGCCTCGCGGGCCGTCTTGGCGCGCTGCAGACCGAGGTACATGAGCGAACCGTAGTCGATCTGTCCCTGCTTGTTGACCATCTCGTCGCGGCCGCCATAGGTGGACTCGCCGATGCAGAGCTGCCACTCGTTGATGTTGCCGATGACGTTGTACGTCACGGGTGTCTCGGGGGATGAAGCCGTGGCTCTCGTGGGTGTCGTAGTCGATGATCTCGCGCATAGCGCCCTTGGCGTGCTTGCCTGCCGCATAGTGGCAGAGTTTGGTGAACATGCCGTAGTCGTCGGCATTGTACGTGCAGAGCACGGAACCGTCGGTAGTGGCTCCCTTGCCCGCGATGAAGTCGGTGCAGGCTGACATCTTGGCAGCCGAACTGAGCACCAGTGCTGCAGCCAGCAGCAGTTGCTTTTTCATTTTCATATCGATTAGTAATTAATAGAGGTTTCAAACGTTTGACGGTTGCCGCAGAAGTCCCATGCCGTGACGCGCAGTTGTCGCTCCTTCTGGAGTCTTCCCACGGGTGTCCGGCGGAGGTCGCAGACCAGGACGGTCGGGTTCTTCTGTTGCTCGAAGAGCACAAACTGACCGTCGATCGTGGCTTCCCAGCCTGCCGTGCCGCTGCCGCTGTCCGTGATGGAGAGCGTCACGTGGTCGTAGGAGCGGCTGCTGGCCTTGATGGCGGGCGCCTGCTGGTCGGAGGCGAGGTAGTAGGTCATGCCCAGTTCGCGCACCTTGCCATAGACCCAGCCGTTCTTGGCCTCGCTGCGGCAGTAGCGCGGGGGCGTGCCCGTGCCCGTCATCGCCACATAAAGTTTGCGCGGGTCGATGGTGGCGTCGGGGATGCGGAAGGCCAGGTCGGCCCAGCCCAGCAGCGGCACGTTGCCCGGGACGAAGCGCACGGCCTGGGAGAGGCCGCGGGCGGAGGCGAACAGCTGTGGTTTCATCAGTCGGTCCACAGCCATCAGCCGTCCCGGCACGTCGAGGCGGATGCCGTCGGTCTGCCAGTGGTTGTCGTGCGAGGTGAGCAGGGCCTCAGGACCCGCTATCACGGGTTTCGCGCCCAAGGCCTCGGGCGTGCCGAGGACGGTAAACTCGCGGACGGTCTGATTGCCAAAGACGTCGCTCACGACGTAGCGCAGGCGATACTCGCGGCGCTCGTTGAAGAGGATGTAGCCCTTGCCCTGTCCGGTCTTGAGGAAGGGCAGGCGGTTGCCGGGCTCGACAAACGACTTGAGAAACCAGACGCGGCTCTGCATGAAGTGGTCGTAGTCGCCCCAGGAGTTCATCATCCGGTGCATCGACTGCGGAAGGCCGTTGATATCGGCCGAGAAGACCAGGCGGCCGTCGCAGTAGAGACGGATCAGGCGCGATCCAAAACTGTTATAGACGCCATTCATGTGGTCCATGGTGCGCACGCCGAACCCCACCTTGCCAGGCCGAGAAATGGCCCTTGTCGAAGGTGAAGACGCGCGGACTGGATCCGTGCTGAAACGTTCCCTCGCCGGGCACGGGGTAGGCCTTGAAGGCATAGACGGCCGGGGCGATGGTGTCGCGGACGTAGGCCTTGAGGTAGGCCAGGGGATCGAGCAGGTCGCCCGTCTGCGTGCGGTGGAGCTCCAGGTGGAGATGCGGGCCCTGGGAGGAACCCGTATTGCCGCTGAACCCGATAAACTGTCCTTTGTGGACCGGCATCATCGTTGCAGGGAAGGTGATGTCGGTGGCATAGACCTTGTGGGCGTACTGGTAGCGCTTCACGGCGGCCTCGATCTGCGGGGCGAAGTCGTCGAGATGGACATAGACCGCGGTGTTGCCGTCGGGATGGCGCACATAGACGGCCTTGCCAAACCCATGCGTGCCCACGGAGACCTTGCTGATGAAACCGTCGGCCATGGCGTAGAGCGGCTTGCCCGTCATGCGGTCGGTCTTGACGTCGATGCCGGCATGGAAATGGTTCGGTCGCGGCTCGCCGAAGTTGCCCGCCAGCTCGATGGGGTAGTGGACGGGCGAGACATAGGCAATCGCGGCCAGCAAAAGACTTGCGAGCATCGGCTTACGAGATGGCCTTGAAGGACATGTCCAGTCCCTTGACGCTATGGGTGAGCGCGCCTACGGAGATGAAATCGACGCCCTGCTCGGCATAGTCGCGGATGGTGTCGAAGGTGATGCCGCCCGAGGACTCCACCTCGTAGCGATGGTCGATGAGCTCCACGGCCTTGCGCGTGTCGGCGGGCGTGAAGTTGTCGAGCATGATGCGGTTGACGCCGCCGTGGTCGAGCACCTGCTGGAGCTCGTCGAAGTTGCGCACCTCGATCTCGATCTTCAGGTCGAGGCCCTTCTCCCGGAGGTAGGCGTGGCAACGATCGATGGCCTGGACGATGCCGCCGGCAAAATCGATGTGGTTGTCCTTCAGCAGAATCATGTCGAAGAGGCCGATGCGATGGTTCATGCCGCCGCCGATCTTGACGGCCTGCTTCTCCAGGATGCGGAGGCCCGGCGTCGTCTTGCGCGTGTCGAGGACGTGGGCTCCCGTGCCCTCCAGGCGCTCCACGTAGCGGCGCGTCATCGTGGCGATGCCGCTCATGCGCTGCATGATGTTGAGCATCAGACGCTCCGTCTGCAGCAGCGAGCGCACCTTGCCCGTGACGATGAAGGCCACGTCGCCCGGCTTGACATGGGCGCCGTCATGGATGAAGACCTCCATCTGGAGCGTCGGGTCGAAGCGGTCGAACACCTTGCGGGCAATCTCCACGCCCGCGAGCACGCCCTCCTCCTTGACGAGGAGCTGGCTCTTGCCCATCGCCTCCTCGGGGATGCAGCAAAGGGTGGTATGGTCGCCGTCGCCAATATCCTCGGCAAAGGCCAAATCGATCAATCTCTCTTCCAATTCTTCTACACTCAGCATATCTTATTTTTCTTTTAAAAATTCTTCGTTATAAATAAAAATATCTTCTTTCAACATTACTTCGTTGTGGTAAGCGTGGAGCGTGGACTTGGGTCCCTCCTCGCGGCAGACGATGCTGCCGTCCATCCACTCCACCATGGCCTCCTCCCCCGTTAGCGGGCGTGTCTCAACGACTTCGTCGCCCTTGATCGTGCAGAGGCCGAGGGCGATCGTCTCCTGCGGGGTGACGATCCTGTGGGCTGCCACCTTCCTCATGGCGAGCTCATCGATTTCATAGGCCGTCCGGCTTCCGACATGGGCCGCATCTTCGACGTGCTCTGTGGCTGCGGGGGCAACTGGCGCACGGGTATGGGCGGCTGGGGCGTGCCGCGTTGCGGGGCCGTAGGCTCGGGGATTCCCAGTTCGGGCGCACCCGGTTGCTGGTCGGGCGGTCCGGGACGGTCGGGGGCCGATGGAGATCCCACGTTGCGGATGGGCGTGGAGGGATTCATCGGGTTGGAACTGTCCTCCCGGGGCTGGCCCTTCTGCGGGTGAATGCGCACGAGCTTCACGTTCTCGGCAAAGAAGAGCGTCAGCGTCGTCGTGGGCGGCGGCGCGTTGCGGCCCAGGAGGAAGAAACCTCTCACGCGCTTGATGCCGATACTGTCGCGGTCCTCCACGCTCAGCGTCTGCCGCATGTCGCTCGCCACCTCCTGCACCTGTTGCACCGTACTGTCGTTAGCAAAGGTCACGATCAGTCCGACGGTCAGGTTGCGCATGCCTTCCTGGAGAAGGAAGAGCGCGTCGTAGCTCAGCACGAGGCGGTCGCCCTTGTGGTAGGCCGTATCGACCTTGAGTTCGAAAGTGTATTTGTTGTAGGGCGCAAAGGTACTGAGCATGAGCGTCTTGCGGCCAGGCCATACGTTGGTCGTGTCGCCCCGCGAGGCGATGGACCCATACTGGCTCAGTTCAGCGTCGGAAGCACCCAGGGAGCGGGCCTCCTGGCCCATGCGGTCGGCGAGGTGCTCGTAGATGGTCTGCATGCGCTCGGTGTGGCGCATGTAGTAGGCCATGGAGCGATCAAACTCCTGCTCACTGACGCCATGCTTTTTGAGCACGGCCAGTTGCCACGACTTGCGCTGCATGTCGCTTGCATTGCTGTTTTGTGCCATGGCCACGGCCAAGTGGTAGTCGTAGAGGATGTCCTCCATCTCCGAGGGACTGAGGTAGTCGGAGGGGACGGTGGGCTTGCACCCCACGACGGCCAGCAGCAAGGCCACGATCGGCAGCAGTAGTCTATGATCGATGAGTCTCCGCATCCAGTTCTTTGCGATAGAAAATCAAAAACAACGTCACGCCGACGCTGATACAAGCGTCGGCGAAGTTGAACACGGGCGAGAAGAAGATAAACGGTTCTCCACCCCAGAACGGCATCCACGTGGGGAAGGTGCCATGGAAGAGCGGGAAGTAGAACATGTCCACCACGCGTCCCATGAGCATGGGCGCATAGCCCTCGCCCCAAGCCACCAACTGGGCGGGCTCGCCATAGGGCACCGACTCCGTGAAGATCTGTCCGTAGAACAGGGAGTCGAAGATGTTGCCTGCGGCGCCGGCACAGATCATCGTCAGGATGAGGATGAAGCTCAGCGGGCGCCCTTGTCGTATCTTCTTGCCTATATACCAGATGATGAAACCGACGGCCACGATGCGGAAGAGGCTCAGCAGCAGTTTGCTGCCGATCTCCATGCCAAACGCCATGCCGCGGTTCTCGATGAAGTCGATTCGAAACCAGTCGAATACGACGATCTGCTCGCCCAGCCCCATGTGGAGCTTGACGGCCACTTTGATGCATTGGTCAATGGCAATGAGCAAAATGCCCATTGCCATAGCTATCCATGCGTTTCTTTTCACGCCTTTAATGATCTTTGTAGTTCTGTTTCGACTGCACGCTGAGCGTGGCATGAGGCACGGCGCGGAGGCGCTCCTTGGGGATCAGCTCGCCCGTGATGCGGTCGATGCCGTACGTCTTGTTGTCAATACGCAGCAGGGCAGCCTGCAGTCCTTGGATAAACTTCTGCTGGCGCATGGCCATGTGGACCAGTTCCTCCTTGGTCTGTGAGCAGCTTCCCTCCTCCAGGGCCTTGTAGGTGGGCGAGGTGTCGTCCACGTCGTTGGTGTCCTGATTGGTGAGCACCTTCATGGTCTCAGCATAGTCGGCCTTGGCCGTCTCGAGGCGGCCGAGGATAATGGCGCGGAACTCTTCCAGTTCCGCGTCACTATAACGTCTTTTAATCGTATCCATTTTATATAGTGAAGGCTCTTATGCCTTCGAGATTGCGATATGGGTCGTGAAGTCGCCGAGGTCGATCTCGTCCCCGCCCGTGGGCTTGACGACGATCTCGTTGGCGAGGACCTGCTGGCGCACCAGGTCGCCGAAGGTCTCCAGAGCCTCGTCGGTCTCCTTGTGCGGGTCGATGCTGACGACGATACGGTCCGTGATCTCCAGTCCGCTCTCCTTGCGGAGGTTCTGAATGCGGTTGATGAGCTCGCGGGCCATTCCCTCGCGGCGCAGGTCGTCGGTGAGCTCCACCTCCAGGGCCACGGTCAGGTTGCCCTCGTTGCTGACGAGCCAGCCCGGCATGTCCTCGGAGATGATCTCCACGTCGGTGGCATCCACGCTAATGGGCTGTCCCTCGACCTCGAAGCCGATGCTGCCCTCGCGCTCCAGCTGGGCGATCTCGGCCTGGGAGAGGGTGTTCATCTTGGCGGCGACTCCCTTCATCAACTTGCCAAACTTCTTGCCCATGACGCGGAAGTTGCACTTCACTTTCTTGACCAGAAGTCCCTCACCCTCAACGAAGTTGAGTTCCTTCACGTTGACCTCGCTCTTGATGAGTGCGGCCACGGCCTCGATATGGCGGCGCTGCTCCTCGTCGATGGCGGGCACCATGATTTGGGCCAGCGGTTGGCGCACCTTGATGTTGACCTTGCGGCGCAGGGCGAGCACCATCGAGGTGATTTTCTGTGCCATGTCCATACGGGCCTCGAGGTCGGCGTCGATGCGGGCCTCGTCGGCCTTCGGCCAGCGGTCGAGGTGGATGCTCTTGAGTTGGCCTCCGAGGTCGTGGTAGAGCTCGTCGCTCACAAACGGGGCAAACGGGGCGAGCAGGTGGGCCACGGTCATCAGGCAGGTGTAGAGCGTGTCATAAGCCGAACGCTTGTCGTCGCTCATGTCCTTGCCCCAGAAGCGTTTGCGGTTGAGGCGCACATACCAGTTGGAGAGTTCGTCGTTGACAAACTGCTCGATGAGGCGTCCGGCGCGCGTGGGATCATAGCCGTCAAGTTCGCAGGTCACACCCTTGACGAGCGTGTTGAGACGCGAGATGATCCAGCGGTCGATCTCGGGAGCGTCGGCGCGAAGCTGGGCGTCCTTGGGATCGTAGCCATCCACGTTGGCGTAGAGGGCGAAGAAGCTGTATGTGTTGTAGAGCGTGCCGAAGAAGCGGCGGCGGCACTCATCGACGCCATTCTCGTCAAACTTGAGGTTGTCCCAAGGTTCGGAGTTGGTCATCATATAGAAGCGGACGGCGTCGGCGCCATACTTTTCGATCATCTCAAAGGGGGGGACGACATTGCCCACGTGCTTTGACATCTTGTTGCCCTTGGCGTCGAGGACGAGGCCGGTGGAGATGACGTTGCGGAAGGCCACGCTGTCGAAGACCATCGTGCCGATGGCGTGGAGCGTGAAGAACCAGCCGCGGGTCTGATCGACGCCCTCGTTGATAAACTCGGCGGGGAAGAAAGCGGGCGGCACGGGTGTGCCCTCGTAGCAGGAGTGGATGAGCTGGTCGCGGTATTCGGCCTCGCTCTTGCCCGTGGCAGCGAGTTTCTCGGCATTGAGCTCGCCCTCGAAGGGGTAGTGGAGCTGGGCGTAGGGCATAGAGCCGCTGTCGAACCACACGTCGATGAGGTCGCTCTCGCGGTGCATGGGCTTGCCCGTGTCGCTGACGAGGACGATATCGTCCACATAGGGACGGTGGAGATCGATGCGGTCGTAGTTTTCCTGGGCGTTGTCGCCGACCACGAAGCCGCGGACCTTAAGCGGGTTCTCCTTCATCACGCCTGCCTCGACGGCTTTCTCTATCTCGTTGTAGAGTTCCTCGACGGAGCCGATGCACTTCTCGTTGCGGTCCTCGTCGCGCCAAATCGGGAGCGGTGTGCCCCAGAAGCGGGAGCGCGAGAGGTTCCAGTCGTTGAGGTTCTCGAGCCAGTTGCCGAAGCGGCCCGTACCCGTGGAGGCAGGCTGCCAGTTGATGGTCTTGTTGAGTTCCACCATCCGCTCCTTGTCGAGGGTGTCGCGGATGAACCAGCTGTCGAGCGGATAGTAGAGGATGGGCTTGTCCGTGCGCCAGCAATGGGGATAGTTGTGGGTGAACTTCTCAATCTTGTAGGCCGTGCCCTCCATCTTCATCTCCAGGCTGATCACGATATTGAGGTCCTCGGCTTTCTCCGAAGCCTCCTTGTCCCACTTGCCGCCTTCGTTGAAGCGCGGGTCGTAGGCGTTCTTCACGTAGTCGCCAGCATGGTGGCCGTAGGCGGCCTTATCGACGCAGCGATCGATGAAGTGGGCGTCGAGGTCCTCGATGGCGTAGTATTTGCCCAGGAGATCGACCATCGGGCGCGTCTCGCCCTGCTTGTTGACGAGGTAGAGGCCAGGGACGCCAGCGTCGCGGCAGACCTTGGCGTCGTCGGCACCAAAGGTGGAGGCGGTGTGGACGATGCCCGTACCGTCTTCGGTAGTGACGTAGTCGCCAGGGATGACGACAAAGGCGGCGGAGGTCATCTCTACAAAACGATCCTTGCCGTTCTCGCCCGTGAAGACTTGGTCGGGATGGGCGGCGGCGTAGGCCTTCACTTGCTCCGAAGCGTAGTCGTCGAGCTTCTCCGTCGGCTTCACCCAGGGCATGAGCTGGTCGTAGTGGATGCCTACGAGGTCAGCGCCCTTCATGCGGTCGATGATGCGGTAGGGCACGACTTTGTCGCCACGTTCGTAGGCGGGCATGTCGGCGCCCTCGGCCACTTCGCCCTCGGGCTTCAGATAAGCTCCAAGGCGCGGCTCGGCCACGATGGCTGTGATCTTCTCGGCCGTATAGGGGTTGTAGGTCTCCACGGCGACATAGTCGATGCGTGGGCCCACACAGAGGGCTACGTTGGAGGGCAGCGTCCAGGGCGTGGTGGTCCAGGCCAGGAAGACGGCCTTGCCCCATTTCGTCCAGCACTCCTTCGGGTCGCGGATGGTGAACTGGGCCGTCACCGAGGTGTCCTTGACATCACGGTAGCAGCCGGGGAGGTTGAGCTCATGGCTCGAAAGACCCGTGCCGGCGGCGGGGGAGTAGGGCTGGATGGTGTAGCCCTTGTAGAGGCGGTTCTTGTTGTAGAGCTGCTTCAGGAGCCACCACAGGGTCTCGATAAACTTGTTGTCGTAGGTCACATAAGGGTGCTCCAAATCGACGAAATAGCCCATCTCCTTGGTCAGCTTGCTCCATTCGGCCGTGAACTTCAGTACGTCGGCGCGGCAATGGCGGTTGTAATCTACGGTGGAAATATACTTGTCTGAGGCTTTGTTGTCAATATCCTTCTTTGTGATGCCCAGCTCCTTCTCTACGTTTAGCTCCACGGGCAGTCCGTGGGTATCCCAGCCGGCCTTGCGGCGTACCTGGAATCCGCACATGGTCTTGTAGCGGTTGAATGTGTCCTTGATGGAGCGGCCCAGGACGTGGTGGATGCCGGGATGGCCATTGGCCGAGGGAGGGCCTTCGAAGAAAATAAACTTCGGCTCGCCTTCACGCTCGTCGATACTTTTGTGGAAAATATCGTCCTTCTCCCACGCTTCGAGCACCCGTCTGTTGGTGCCTACAAGGTCTAAACCTTTGTACTCCGGAAATCTCTTTGCCATAAGCCTGTTTTGCTTTTCTTACTTTTTTGTGATATTTAAGGCGCAAATTTACATATTTTCCCCCAAACTACCAAACGTTGCCATACAAAACTTTCCTTGGGCCTAATGGTTCATACGCAAAATGGCGTGATAGGGTAGTTTGTATTGAGGCAATACGGCCTGCTTGGAAGGGAAAAACCAATACAACAATGGCGAAAATATCGAAAGTTGGCAGAAGATAAAAAATAAGGGCGGTCAGCGACCGCCCCTACTAATAATCTATTGTGGTTTTACTTATCAATCACCGCGTATTATCCCTGGCACTTGCAGGGCTTCAACTCCTTGAAGAAGTCGTGGCCCTTGTCATCGACGAGGATGAAGGCGGGGAAGTCCTTGACCGTGATCTTCCAGATGGCCTCCATACCGAGTTCGGGATAGGCCACGCAGTCGATGCTCGTGATGCACTCCTTGGAGAGGACGGCAGCCACGCCACCAATGGTGCCGAGGTAGAATCCGCCGTGCTTCTTGCAGGCCTCCGTCACCATGTCGGTACGGTTGCCCTTGGCAATCATGACGAGCGAGGCGCCGTGGGCCTGGAACTCATCCACGTAGGGGTCCATGCGGTTGGCCGTCGTCGGGCCCATAGAGCCACAGGGGAAGCCCTCCGGCGTCTTGGCAGGTCCGGCATAGAGAATGGGATGATCCTTGAAATACTGCGGCAGCTCCTCGCCCTTGTCGAGCAGCCTTGAGCTTGGCGTGGGCGATGTCGCGGGCCACGATGATCGTGCCATTGAGGCTCACGCGGGTAGAGACCGGATACTTCGTCAGTTCGGCGCGTACGGCATCGATACCCTTGTCAAGGTCGATGACGATGCCCTCGCCACCCTCACCCGGGTTGCGCAGCTCCTCGGGGATGAGCTCCGTGGGGTTCTCGTCCATCTTCTCCAACCAGATACCGTCGGCGTTGATCTTGGCCTTGATGTTGCGGTCGGCGGAGCAGCTCACACCCATACCGATGGGGCAGCTGGCACCGTGGCGCGGCAGGCGGATCACGCGGATGTCGTGGGCCAGGTACTTGCCACCAAACTGGGCACCGAGGCCGATCTTGTGGGCCTCCTTGAGGAGCTTCTCCTCCAGGTCGATGTCGCGGAAGGCGCGGCCTGTCTCGTCGCCCGTGGTGGGCAGGTTGTCATAGTACTTGATGCTGCCGAGCTTGACGGTGAGAAGGTTCTTCTCGGCAGACGTGCCACCGATGACGAAGCAGATGTGGTAGGGCGGGCAGGCTGCCGTGCCGAGGCTCTTCATCTTCTCCACCAGGAACGGCAGGAGCGTGCCCTCGTTCTGGATGGTAGCCTTGGTCATGGGGTAGAAGTAGGTCTTGTTGGCGGATCCGCCGCCCTTGGCGACCATGATGAAGCGATACTCTTCGCCCTCCACGGCCTCGATGTCGATCTGTGCGGGGAGGTTGCAGCGCGTGTTGACCTCGTCGTACATGTTTAGCGGGGCGTTCTGCGAGTAGCGGAGGTTGTCCTGCGTATAGGTGTTATAGACACCGAGGGAGAGGGCTTCCTCGTCCTCGAAGCCTGTCCACACCTGCTGGCCCTTCTCGCCGTGGATAATGGCCGTGCCCGTGTCCTGGCAGAAGGGCAGTACGCCCTTGACGGAGGTCTCGGCATTGCGGAGGAACTGGAGGGCGACATACTTGTCGTTCTCTGATGCCTCAGGATCGGTGAGGATCTTAGCCACCTGCTCGTTGTGGGCGCGGCGAAGCATAAACTCGCAGTCGTGGAAAGCCTGCTGGGCGAGAAGTGTCAGGGCCTCCTTGGAGACCTTGAGGATACGCTTGCCCTCAAACTCGCCTACCGACACGCCCTCCTTGGAAAGGAGGCGATACTCGGTTGTGTCCTTGCCCAACTGGAACATGGGCGCATACTTGAAATCTGGTTCTTTAGCCATAAATGTTTTATCAATGTTTTTGTCTGACAATTTGCTCTATGATGACTCATCCGGAACGCATGGGGGAGGATGCGTTCCGGACGAGTTCAACGCTCGAAATTAGTAGCCGAAGATCTCCTCGGTAGAGAGACGCTTGATCGGGCCAATCTTCTGCAGCAGGTCCATGTCGAGCTCCTTCTCGTCGCCAAGGATGATATATCTGTAAGGCTTCTCGGCCATGTACTCCTTCTCAAACTCCACGAGGTCGCGGAGCGTGATCTTCGGAAGCTGCTCGTAGATGGTGCGGCGCAGATCGTAGTTGAGACCGCGCTTCTGGTTGTACCAGTAGCTGGTGAGGATGCCAAACTTCGTGGTGCGGGAAGAGGCAATGCTCTTCATCAGACTCTGGCGTGCCACTTCGACGGCAGCCTCGCGCTCGGGAATAGAGTCGAGCAGGAGATTGAACTGGCGGATGCAGTCGCCCATCTTGTCGTTCTGCGTGATGATGTAGGTGTAGAAGTACTCTGGATCGTCCGTGCGAGAGGGCGAAGCGTAGTAGGCGCTGGCGCTATAGGCGAGACCACGGGCCTCACGCATCTCCTGGAAGACGATGGCATTCATGGAGCCACCGAAATACTCGTTGAAGAGGGAGATGATGGGGGGCGCGCTCGGGCGTCCACTTCTGGTTGGCGTTGTGGTACTGGATCATGTAGACGTTCTTCGCGTCGTAGGGGGCGATATACACCTCGTTCTTGGACGTCTCCTGCGTCTTGTAGGGGCGCACCTGGCGCGGCATCTTGAACTTCACCTTGCCGGGCGTGTAGAACTTCATTTTGTCGATCTGCGTGCTGAGGTCGGCGAGAGTCATGGGACCGTAGTAGAGCACGTTGGGCATCTGGGTGTAGATGGCCTTGGCGTAGTCGAGCACCGTCTGAGCAGACATCGACTTGAGTGTGCTCTCGCTCACGACGGTATTGCGGTTGGGGTTGTACTCGCCATAGCGGCCGTAATCGAAGAGGGCAGAGAAGTTGGCCTCCTGGTTGGCCTTGTTGTCAGCGCGAGACTTGAGCACGAGGGCCACATAGCTCTTCCAAGCCTCCTCGTCGGCTTGTCCGTTGTCGATGAGGTCCTTGACGATACGCAGGGCGGGCATCATGTTCTCGCTCAGACCCTGGAGTGTGATGACGAGCTCGTCGTCACTCTGAGAGACGCTATAGTCGCAAGCGAGCTTGTAGAGCTGCTGCTTGATCTGCTCGTTGGTCATCTTCTTCGTGCCGACATAGTTGAGATACTCATAGGCGTAGTCGTACATCGGGCAGGTCTCCGTTCCCAGACCCGGGTAGCGGAGCTGAAGGGTGAAGAGGCCGTTCTCCGTGTTCTGCTTGTAGAGCATCGGGGTCTGCTTCTTCGTCGTGGCCTGCGTCATGTCCTTCTCGTAGTCCACGAAGACGGGCTGGATGGGCTCCGGTGTGTCGTTGATCACCTCCTGGAGGAAGGCGGAGTGCTTGTCGTTGTTGGTGGGGATCGGCGTGATGGCCGGCTTCTCCACCTTCTTGATAGACGTATCGACACCCTGCTCCTTATAGACGCAGACGTAGTTGTCGTTGAGATACTTGTTGGCGAAGGCTACGATCTCGGCCTTGGTCATCTTGGAGATGCGGTCGATCTGGCCCACGGCCTGCTCCCAATCCTGGCGGTTGATGAAGGCATCGACGTAGGCGTTGGCGCGGAACTGGTTGCTCTCCAACTGCTTGTAGAAGTCGCGCTTCATGTTGTTGACCACCGAGGGCAGTAGGTCGTCGGAGAACTCGCCACGCTTGAGCTTGGCGATCTCGTCGAGCATCAACTGGCGCAGCTCGGGAAGGGTCTGGCCCTCCAGGGGCACACCGCCAGCGATGAACATCGAATACTCGTTCATCGTGTTGAGACCGGCAAAGACGCCCAGCGCCTTCATCTGCTGGTTGATGTCGAGGTCCATGAGACCGGCGCGGCCGTTGTTGAGCAATTCGCCGATCACGGCCAGTGTGTCGCTCGACAGGGCGCGGCCCTCAGGAAAGCGCCAGCCGAGATAGACCATGGCCTGCTCCTGACCGATGATAGTAGTGTCCTGCGGCGAGGTGATAGGAGCCATGGGAGCATACTGCGGGCTGGAGAGGTTGGGGTTGGGCTTCCACTGGCCGAAGTAGTGGTCGATCTTGGCGATCACCTCGTCGGGATTGAAGTCGCCCGCCATACAGATGGCCACGTTGTTGGGTGCGTAGTAGCGCTTGAAGTAGTTCTTGATGTTGGTGATGGACGGATTCTTCAAGTGCTCACCGCGTCCGATGGTCGTCTGTGTGCCATAGGGGTGGGTGGGGAAGAGTTTCGCCATCAAGGCCGTGAAGAGTTTGTTGCCGTCCTTGGCGAGACCCATGTTGTACTCCTCATAGACGGCCTCCAGCTCCGTGTGGAAACCGCGAATGACCATGTTCTGGAAACGGTCGCTCTCCACCTTGAGCCAGTTGTCGATCTCGTTGCTCGGGATGTTCTCCACGTAGCAGGTGACATCGTTGCTCGTATAGGCATTGGTGCCTTCGGCTCCGATGCTCGCCATCATCTTGTCGTACTCGTTGGGGATGTTGTATTGGGCTGCGAGCTGCGACAGGGAGTCGATGGCGTGATAGCAAGCCTTGCGCTGAGCGGGATCGGTGAGCGTGCGGTAGTACTCGTAGCGTGCCTCGATGGAGTCGAGGTAGGGGCGCTCGGCCTCCAGGTTGGAAGTGCCGAAGTGGGTAGTGCCTTTGAACATCAGGTGCTCCAGGTAATGGGCCAGTCCCGTTGTCTCGGGCGGGTCGTTGCGCGATCCTGTGCGCACGGCGATGTACGTCTGGATGCGGGGCTTCTCGTTGTTGACGCTCAGATAGACCGTCAGACCGTTTTTCAACGTGTAGATACGGGTTTGCATCGGGTCGTTGGGCACACTCTTGTAAGTGTAGCCCTGGGCCGAGGCTGCCGTAGCCAGCGTCAGCAGTCCTGCGGTGAGCAGGGAGCTGCGCATTCGGTTGATAGCTTTGCTTAAAATCATAAGTTTTTATTTTAATAATAATTCGGTTGTCCATTCCTTATCGCAGAGAGCATACCTTCACTTTTTACAGGGGACCTGCCATTCTTTTAACAGAGGTTTATTATGGTGGCAAGGTTTCCATAATAATATTTTGTACGCACGTGCCATATATAAATTGCCACCTCTGCTATATGCTCTCCGCCTTCGGCTGCTACAGGGCGCCGTTGCCCTCATAGTCCACCTCGTGGTCGAGCTGGTTGATAAACTGCTCGTAGACCTCACGCTCCACGTCGCCCATGGCGTATTCCTTCTCGGCATCCTTTTTGATCTCGGCCACCCAGGCGCGACGCGCCTCCACGTAGTCGTTCTTGATGCGGCGGTCGTCCTGCTCCGAGATCTCCTTGATGCCGTAGTAGTCGAGGATGAGGCGGTAGGTCCAGGTCCATTGATAGACGCGGTAGTTGCGATGGATCTGCTCAAACCGCTCGATGACGTCGTGGATCGTGTCGAGCGTACCGTCCTTGATGTCCTCGATGAGGCGGTGCTCCTCCGTGGCGGGGAGCAGGAGTCCGCTGAGGTCGTTCCAGCGGCCCAGTCCCGTGTCGGTCTCGGGTTTGCCGAAGAATCCCCATTTGTGGGCGCGCTTCAGGACCGCCCCCATATAGATACGCAGGGCGATGTCGTAGTATTTGATGCCCTTCTTGAGCGACGAGGCATTGATGACATACTCGTGATAGTTGTACGAGGTGACGTTGTCGCCGGAGGCCTGACGGAGGTTTTCCAGGATGCGTTTGCCACGCAGAATCTCTCCCACGGAGAAGGGCGAGAGCCAATCGAAGTTGACGATGCTCTTATGGCATTTGGGCGATCTGCGGTCGCGCTTCGGCCATTTGCGAATGTCGCGGTAGAGACCCACGGTCGTGATGTTGCGGCCTGGCGAGAGCGTCATCTTGTCGCCATAGGCGATGAGGTAGGAGAAGGGCAGCGCCTGGGTGTTGGGATGGTGCATCAGTTTGCCGAAGCAGACTGAGAACGATCCGATCGTGGCCGGCATGAGCAGGTAGGCGCCGCTGGCCGTCTTCGTGCCTCTCTCGAGCACGCCCCAGTGCATGGGCCCCATCTTGTAGGCATGGTTGGAGAAGTTGGTGGCCGATCCCGCGTTGTAGAACGAGAACATCGATCCAATCAGCAGGCTGCTCTTGTGGTGGGAGGCCGAGAACGGGCCGCAGAAGGCCGCGCAGGCTTCGCCATTGCTCATGTAGCTATTGGCGAAGAAGACACTCTGGGAGGCCGTGAAACCGTTGGCCAACTGGCAGGCTTCGCCCACGAAGCAGTCTTGGATCTTCACGCTATTGATGATGGAGCTGCCGTCGGAGATGATGCTGTTCTCGGCAATGACGCCCGTGCCGATATAGACCGGGGCGTTGGCCGAGGAGAGGATCGTGCAGTCGCTCAGTCGTGAGGCGCCGCAGATCTCGCAGTCGTTGTCCACCACGGTATTGGTGATCTCCTTGGTGTTGACGATTTTCACTCCGTTGCCGATGGTGCCGCGGTCGGGGAGCGTGCGCTCTATCTCTTCGTTGACGAGTCGCCTGATGGCGTCCTTGAGCGCCTTGTCGCGGAAATGCTTCACCATGAAGGCGGCAAACTGGCTGTTGAGGTCGTGGAAGAGGATGACGTTGCCGTCGCCCACCTCGTTGAGTACGGCGATGAGGTTGCCCTCACCAAAGGTGGCTCCCTCGGTCGTCTCCATCTGCGAGATGTTGGCGATATAGCAGTCGTTGCCGATGGTGTAGTTGTTGATGTAGTTGCCTGTCTTCTCGATGAGGCAATTGTCGCCGACGGAGACATTGCGGAGCGTGGCGTCGTTGATGCCCGAGTGTTTCTCGAAGCCGGCGCTTATCTCGATGTTCTTCTCCACCTTGCCCAGTCGGATGTCGCCATAGAACATCACGCGGTGGTAAAACTTAGGTGCCCAGCCTTCTACGGCTACCGTCACCCGTTGCCAGTCCTCGGCCCAGCAGCAGTTGGACTCCAGGACGGCAATCTCGTCTGTGGTCAATTTTCTATATTCCATCTTTCGTTTTTGGGATTAGTCCTCTGTGGGGTAGAGGAAATCATTGTATGGGTATTTCTGTACATGCAACTCGCGCACCCGCTTGTAGAGCACGTCGCGCATCTCGTCGATGTTCTCGCGCTCCTTGGCGCTGATGAAGAGGCAACTGTCACCGAGCTTTGCCATCCACGTGCGTCGCAGCTCGTCGAGGGTGATGTTTTCGCGCGTGGCGGGGGTGAGGTCGTCCTCCTCCTTCTCCACCCAGCTATAGTTGTCGATCTTGTTGAAGATCATCATCATCGGCTTGTCGCTCGCCCCGAGTTCCTTGAGCGTGGTGTTGACCACCTCTATCTGCTCCTCGAAGTCGGGATGGGAGATATCCACGACATGGACCAGGAGGTCGGCCTCGCGCACCTCGTCGAGGGTAGATTTGAAGGAATCGACCAGGTCGGTAGGCAACTTGCGGATAAAGCCGACAGTATCGGCGAGGAGGAAGGGAAGGTTCTCGATAACCACCTTGCGAACAGTCGTGTCGAGGGTGGCGAAGAGTTTGTTCTCGGCAAAGACCTCGCTCTTGGCCAGGAGGTTCATGATGGTCGATTTGCCGACATTGGTATAGCCCACGAGGGCCACGCGGATCAGTCGGCCACGGTTCTTGCGCTGGGTGGTCTTCTGCTTCTCAATCTCCACGAGGCGTTGCTTTAGGAGGGTGATGCGCTGGAGGATGATACGGCGGTCCATCTCCAGCTGCGTCTCGCCCGGTCCGCGCAGACCGACGCTACCCTTGCCGCCGCCGCTTCCCGATCCACCGCCTTGGCGCTCCAGGTGGGTCCAGAGGCGCTGGAGGCGCGGCAGCATGTAGCGATACTGCGCCAACTCCACCTGCGTCTTGGCGTTGGCCGTCTGGGCGCGCATGGCAAAGATGTCTAGGATGAGGCTGGTGCGGTCGAGGATCTTCACGCCCAGTTCCTTCTCTATGTTGCGAATCTGGCGTGCCGACAGCTCATCGTCAAAAATGACCATGCCTACGGGCTCCTCCGCGTCTTCTCTTTCCTTGATATAGTTTCTGATCTCTTCGAGCTTGCCCTTGCCGACATAGGTCGTCTGGCTGGGGCCTCCTACGCGCTGGGTGTAGCGCTTCACGGTCACGGCGCCTGCCGTGTCGGCGAGAAATTCCAGCTCGTCAAGATATTCTTTGGTCTTGGCCTCGTCCTGGTCCTTGGTGATCAATCCGACCAAAATGGCGGATTCGGCCTTGGCCTCGGATATGACAAATTCTTTCATCCAGCTTAATTACTGTTTATAATACCGTGCAAAGTTACAAAAATCTTGAGACCTATCTTCCGTCGCGACGGCCTTTTTTAGTCCCCTTACTGTTATTTTTTATAAATTGTTGGGGGCTAAACATGTAGTTTGCACATTTTGTTGTACTTTTGCAGCGACAGAAACAGAGTCAATTTTACTTAGCTAAATCAGGAAAGTATGAGATTAATCATCGAAAGCGATTACAAGAAGTTGTCTGCATGGGCAGCTCGCCATGTGGTAGAGCGTATCAACGCCTTTGGACCTACCGAGGAGCGTCCCTTCGTGCTCGGACTTCCAACCGGCTCGTCGCCGGAGGGAATGTATGCTGAGCTGGTCAAGGCCAACCGCGAGGGACGTGTGTCTTTCCGCAACGTCATCACATTCAACATGGATGAGTATGTCGGGCTCCCCGAGAATCATCCAGAGAGCTACCACTCGTTCATGCGCCGCAACCTCTTCGATCATATTGACATCCTGCCCGAGAATATCCATATCCTCAACGGTAATGCCGAGGACCTGGAGGCAGAGTGTGACCACTACGAGGAGATGATCAAGGCCGCAGGAGGCATCGACCTTTTCATCGGCGGCATTGGCCCCGACGGTCATATCGCCTTCAATGAGCCGGGATCGAGCCTCACCAGCCGCACGCGCCAGAAGACGTTGACCACCGATACGATTATCGCCAACTCCCGCTTCTTTGACTACGACGTGGAGAAGGTGCCTCACTATGCTCTGACGGTCGGTGTGGGTACGGTCATGGATGCCCGCGAGGTGATGATCCTCGTCAACGGACACCATAAGTCGCGTGCGCTTCAGGCTGCTGTCGAGGGACCAGTGACCCAATGGTGGACCATCTCCGCCCTGCAGATGCACCAGCACGGCATCATCGTGGCCGACGAGGCTGCCTGCGAGGAACTGAAGGTGGGCACCTACCGCTACTTCAAGGATATAGAGAAAAACAACCTGTAAGCCTGCGGGCCCATGAATTTTGTCCCATAGACTTTGTACTTTGTACTTTTCCTGTGGGCTCATGGACTCACGGACTTATCGACAACACTACTACGGCAACAGCAAAGCGGGCTCGCCCCTGACAGGGGACGATGGCTCGCCTTTGCCGTAGGAGACTGAGGGAGAAGAAGGTAAGTTGGAGGGGATCGGCCGCTTAGGTTGAATCCCCGACAGACAATATAGAGAAAGGAAAAAGAATAATGAGATTGAATCTTAGCTCACAGATTGCATTCAACAAAGTGCCGGAGGAGTACTACCATCCGCGCTCTGCCGTGGAGCGTTCCGAGTTGACACGTCGCGAGAAGATCCCTACGGACATCTTCCCGAAGATGGAGGAGGGTGCTCAGGCTATCGTCGATGCGGTAGAGAAACTCATCAAGCAGAAGGACAGCGACGGAAGAATGTGTGTGCTCGGACTGGGAACGGGTACCTCGCTCACTCCTATCTACGAGGAAATGGTGAGACGCTACGAGGCGGGACAACTTAGCTTCCATAACGTCATCGTCTTCAACGCCTATGAATACTATCCGTTGAAGCCGGACGACAAGAACAGTTGTATCCGCCAGCTCCACGCACGGCTGCTCGACCGGGTGGATATCGCTCCGCAGAATATCTTCTCGCCCGACTCGACTATCAACCAAAACTATGTGCTCAACTACTGTCGTCAGTATGAGCAGCGCATCAACTCCTGTGGTGGCATCGACGTGATGCTGCTGGGAATCGGACGTATGGGCAACATCGCTACCAACGAGCCGGGATCTACCGTTACGTCCACCTCGCGCCTGATCCTGCTCGACCCCGTGGCGCGAGAGGAAATGTCGATGAGCTTTGCCTCGCAGGACTTGGTGCCGCCCTGTTGTATTACGATGGGTATTGCCACTATCCTCAAGGCGCGCAAGATCTATCTCACGGCTTGGGGAGAGAGTAAGGCCGACATTATCCAAAAGACGGTAGAGGAGCATGTGAGCGACTCCATACCGGCCTCGTTCCTCCAGACGCACAACGACACCCATTTCGTCATGGACCTGGCCGCGGCTTCGAAACTGACGCGTATCGTTCACCCGTGGCTCGTCACTTCGTGTGACTGGACCGACAAACTCGTACGATCGGCGCTCGTTTGGCTCTGTCAGAAGACGAACAAGCCAATCCTTAAACTCACCAACAAGGACTACAACGAGAACGGCCTCTCTGAGCTCTTGGCGCTCTATGGGTCGGCTTACAATGCCAATATCAAGATCTTCAACGATCTGCAGCATACCATCACGGGATGGCCTGGTGGCAAGCCTAATGCGGACGACAGCAACCGTCCGGAGCGTGCGTTGCCCTATCCGAAGCGAGTGGTGGTCTTCTCGCCACATCCCGATGACGACGTGATCTCCATGGGTGGCACGATTCGCCGATTGGTGCAGCAGAACCACGACGTCCATGTGGTCTATGAGACTTCGGGCAATATTGCCGTCGGTGACGAGGAGGTGACGCGCTTCATGCACTTCATCAACGGTTTCAACCAGTTGTTTGATCACAATAAGGACGAGGTCATCAAGGACAAGTATCAGGAGATCAAGCATTTCCTCGCCACCAAGAAGGATGGTGACATTGACACGCGTGACATTCTGACTATCAAGGGATTGATTCGTCGTGGCGAGGCGCGCACAGCGAGCACCTACAATCAGATACCTCTCGACCATGTCCACTTCCTCGACCTCCCGTTCTATGAGTCGGGCAGGGTAGAGAAATTCCCCATGACGGAGAAGGATGTGGAAATCGTCCGCGACCTGCTACGCAAGGTGCAACCTCATCAGATCTATGTGGCTGGCGACTTGGCGGATCCCCACGGCACCCATCGCAAGTGTACGGATGCAGTCTTGGCTGCCATCGACCTGGAGAAACAGGAGGGAGCTCCCTGGCTCGAAGAATGCCGCATCTGGATGTATCGTGGCGCCTGGGCGGAATGGGAGATCGAAAATATCGAGATGTGTGTCCCGATGAGTCCAGAGGAGCTTCGTGCCAAGCGCAACGCCATTCTCAAGCACCAAAGTCAGATGGAGAGCGCACCCTACCTGGGTAACGATGAGCGCCTCTTTTGGCAGCGAGCCGAGGACCGCAACCGGGCCACGGCAGAACTCTACGACCGTCTCGGACTAGCTTGCTATGAGGCTATGGAGGCTTTTGTGGAATATAAACCGCTCTGATATGAATCATTTTTCCACCCATCCTCTCCCGACTTGGGGGAGGCGGGGTGGATTGCTTTGTCCCGACCGTTTGGACCTAATAAGTGCTTAGATGTTTAATAAGTGCTTAGAGATTTAATAACTGCTCAGAGTTTAATAACCGCTTGGGGAAAATAATCCTCAGGGTCTAAAAATCGTTAGGGTCTGTTAATGCGGACGATGGGGACGGGGCGTTTTGACCTGCAATCTATGAAACTATTCGCTTTTATCAAAAACTGGACTTTGCCGTTGTCGATGCTTTCGGGATCGGCGCTTTACTTGTTGTTTGCCTTCATTCCTGCTTTCGACGGGGTCTCGCCAGCCTTGGGTGCATTCTTCGACGCCATCTTGCCGCTCTTTATGTTTTTGGTGCTCTTTGTCACTTTCTGCAAAGTGGATTTCCGAAAACTCGTGCCTGTGAAGTGGAACTACTGTGTGAGTCTTTTTCAGGTGGCCTTCGTGTGGATCTTGGTTGGCGCCATTCTCTTCTTCCGCCTGAAGGGCAACGAACTGACGTTTGTAGAGTCGGTCCTGACTTGCATTATCGCGCCTTGTGCCGCGGCAGCACCCGTAGTGACCGCCAAACTCGGCGGACGACTGGAGGAAATCACCACCTATGGCTTTCTCTCCAATTTCCTCTGTGCGATCCTCATTCCAGTTTGCTTCCCGCTCATCGAGCAGTCGTCGGCCCACGTCTCCTTTCTTGCCGCCTTCCTCCGCATCCTCTACCAGGTGTGTATCGTCTTGGTCTTGCCGATGGGATTGGCTTTCTTCGTGAAGCATTTCAAGCCACTCCAAGGCTTCCACCAATGGGTGATCAATGTCAAGGACCTGAGCTTCTATCTCTGGGCTGTGCAGTTGATGATCGTCTCGGGAGCAACGGTCAAGAATATCGTCCATGCTCATACCACTTTGCCTTTTCTTCTCGCCATCGCTTTCTCGGGCCTCCTCGTCTGCGTCGTTCAATTTGCCGTGGGCCGTTCTGTGGGCCGTCTCTTTGACCGGTCCATCGAGGCTGGTCAGGCCTTGGGACAGAAGAACACGGGCTTTGCCATTTGGATCGCTTTCATGTACCTCACGCCCCTGGCCTCTGTAGGACCGGGTTGCTACATTCTTTGGCAGAACACCATCAATAGTATAGAGATTTGGAAAAAGCGCAAGGCAGGCCAACTCAAGACCGTCTGAACGCAAGAAATGATATACTTGGGGTCCGGATGCAAGTGGTTAAGAAACAAGGTAGGATAAGTATCTTGTGAGGTCTGAGCCTTGTTGTTATATAGGGGGAAAAATCCAAACGTTTTTGCACCCCAAGAGTCTAATTGAAATCCACGAGTCTAGTTGAAATTCAAGCGTTAGCAGAGCCCCAAATCCTTGTCAAGTCCAAAAATCCCGTTGTCCTGTCTCCTCCATCCTGCCTCCACAACAGGGGCAGGTATGGCCGTCCCAGATACGGATGCGGTCTGATCCACACTGGAGGCACAGGCGTCCCACCTCGGAACGGAAAGACGGGGCTGCGTCGCCTATGACGCCCCCAACGACCAGTGGCTGGAGGCTGTGGCAGTCGGGGCAGGTCATCGTGGAGATATGCTGTCCCATGAAGCCGCGTCCCTCATAGACGTCGGCCTCGTAGCCACATTGCTTGCAGCGAAATTGCTTTTTCCATGCCATCCTTACAGTCCCTTGTACAGTTTCTCATATTTTCTCGCAACCGTGACGAAGTCGTGGTGGCGGAGGACGTACGTCCAGCTATCCTGTTTCAACAGGCCGATCAGTTCAGGACTAAATACCAACCATTCGAGCGCATCGTACACGCTATCATAGTAGGGTTCGACATTCATGATAGGTCGGTAAACCTCCTCGTTAATAATCTCGTAGTTTTCGGGTTCGCCACCTCCCACGCAGATCAAACCATGTGCCATCGCCTCCAGGGGATTCATGGATGGCGTGTAGCTATAGAGCTGGTCGAGGATCACATCGCATCCGTTCATCATCTTCACATACTCATTGAAGGGAACGCCCTCTGCCTTGCGAAGCACCACCTTGTCGGGAAATTTGCGGCAGATATCTTCGGCAGCCCGTAGCATGATGTCCGTACCCTTGTATTCGCTTCTGCCCTTGCTGATGCCGATGAAGAGTTTGAGTGGCGGCGTAAAGTCAGAACTGGGCATTGACTCTCGGATGTGGATGGGGAAGGGAATGAACGTGGTCTTGTCAGGGAAGAGCGGCTGGTAGCAGGCCCAGTATTCGTAGAGACCCGCTACGATTGCGTCGCAGTCAGCCGCTATAAACTGGTTTAGCCGTCCCTTGGCTGTCCCTAGCCACTCGCGTCGCTCCTTGACGGCGTCGGCGTTGTTGCGCAGCTTCTTTCCGATGTTGAAGTCGCTATATCGCAAGGGCATCTTGGTGGAGTTGACTTCCACCCAGTAGTAGTCCATGCCGAAAGCTCCGAGCACCACTCGCTTGTTGTGCTTTCGGAGATAGCGATAGAGGAAGAACAAGCGTTCGGCCTTCAGTTCAAAGAACATCGGGTTGATGAGTTGCACCACGTCGAAGCCCCTGAGTCGTGGCAGGAGACTGAGGATGCGGGCATAGAGGCGCACGCCAGCCAACCGTCCCGTGGGGCGCGCCACGTCGATGTCCCGTGGGTAGTTCTTCCAGAAGTCGCCATTGGAGCAAACCACCACATCGTGGCCCAGCGCATGGAGGCCTTCCGCCAGCGTAGCGTGGACATTGCTATATTCGCCTAGCAATAGAATCTTCATCTGACAACCAATGGAATTGAATAGAGTAGCACCTTGCGTCCTGCCTTGTTGTTCATCATCGTGGCGAAGAGGCGATACTTGTTGGTGTAGTGCTTCGTAGGAAGCGGATAGAGACCCCGTCGGCGCAGTCGCAGGAGTCCGCGCTCCAGGTGGCGAGCACTCCGCGTGTAAGTGATGATATTGACGAGATAGTCCATCGTCAGTTGATCTACCCTTCGTTGCAGAGCCGCACGGTCGTCAGCAGGCAGTCGGTCGAGTCGCTCGGTGAGCGTGTCTAGGACCGTCAGCAGGTCGTCCAGTCTCCTTGCTTTCGCACGGTTGTCGTCGGCCTCCATCACGGAACCCTCGCGCTTGCGGTAGTAGTAGGCCACGGCATCCGTATCGACCAACTGTTCGGCACGAAGCATCAGTTGCGGCGTAAACTCCTCGTCCTCCCTTGTGATGCCCTCGTGGAAGCGAAGGTTGCCGAGCAGCGAGCGACGGAAGAGGTAACCCCAGACGCAGGATCGCAGGTTGTTGTGGCGCAGATAGTCGCTGCCACTCATGGGGCCCCGATCAGAGGCAGTCCCCATGCTCTCCTGTTCCTTCGCCGACGAACGGAAGACGACCATGTCCGCCTCTTGGAAGCGGATAGTGTCGAGACAGTGTTCGTAGCCACTGCGAACTAGACGGTCGTCGCCATCGACAAACTGGATGTATCGGCCCTTGGCGATGCCCAGTCCCGTGTTGCGTGCCGCAGCCGCTCCCTTGTTCGGTTGTCGTATATAGATGATTTGGTCTATCACGTCGGCCAGTGCCGCCAGCGGCGAATTTATGGATCCGTCATCGATGACGATTATCTCCCGTTCCTCCTGTGTGAGCGAGAGGTCCATGATGCTGTCGAGCGATTCCCGAAGCATATCGACCGGCAAGTTATAGGTCGGGACGATGAAACTCACGAGCGGTTGCGCCCCATGAGCTGGTGTGTAAGATGGATGAGTTGGCATAAGCGTTTCATTCCTAATAGTTGCAACAATAATAGTTTGAGGCTGCCGAGGAAGCGGCGGCGCGGCAGTTGAGGCTCCTTTCCCGTCAGGTCATAGACCGACAGTTGAATGTTGAGCACGTGCGCATAATAGGCCGCATCGACCTCGTTGCCTTCTCCGATGTAGGCGAGGTGCGCGTCGAGCAAGTCCTGCAGTTCGCGTCCCGTGGCCTTTCGGGTGATTCCATCGGGGTTGTCCGTATAGTGGTAGAATCCCTCTGGGGTGGTGGCGATGACTTTGGCCGATTGCATCAAGGGTGGCAGGGTGTGGACATCCTCAAAGAGCCGTCCCACGGGAAAGCGTACCGTGTCGAACAGTCGGCGCCGGTAGATCTTGTTCCATGCGTAGGTGTGGGCGTAGGCGCGTCCTTCAAGCCAGTAGCGGGTAGCGTTGTCGTAGCGTCGCTGGGGGAGGAGAAGTGGATGCTGTTCGCTGCCTCCCTCGCGCACTATCACCGAGTATTCGAGCAGGTCGATGTCGGGTTGCGTCTGTAGGATGGGCAACAGACGAGCATAGAGGCCCTCGTCGAGGTAGTCGTCCGAATCGACAAAGGTCAGGTAGTCGCCTTGCGCCAGTTCTATGCCCGCATTGCGAGCAGCAGAGAGTCCCGCGTTGCTTTGGTGGACGACACGTACATGAGTGTCACGTCGTGACCATTCGTCGCACATCCGCGGGCAGTTGTCGTCGCCTCCGTCATCGACGAGAATGACCTCGAAGTCGTCCAAATCTTGCCGTAGAACCCCCTCCACACAGCGGTCGAGCGTGCGTTCCACATGATAGACGGGTATGATGATGCTTAATATCATAGATGAAATTACGCTGCAAAAATAATAAAAAGTTTTAATCTACGTTTACTTTATAGATGAAAAAATCGGGAAGATCTTCAAGTTACGGTAATATACTCAAAAACACGGGGCTTTTTGGGGGTGTTCAGGCGCTGAATATCCTCGTAGGCGTCGTGCGCAATAAGCTTGTGGCCCTCATCCTCGGGCCTCAGGGTATGGGCCTGATGTCGCTCTTCAACTCTACGACGAAGCTTGTAGGCGACAGTACCAATTTCGGTATTGCCATGAGTGGTGTGCGCAATATCTCTGAGGCCTATGACGCGGGCGACGCCCAGCGCCTCAACGACACTGTCCTCATGGTGCGATCTTGGTGTATGATCACCGCCATCTTTGGCATGCTGCTCTGTGCGTTGCTCAGTCCTTGGTTGAGTCGCTTCACCTTTTCTTGGGATGGCCACACGCTCCATTTTATCTTCCTTTCGCCAGCCGTATTTCTTACAACCATTACTGGAGGAGAGCTGCTATATTAAAAGGTGCCAGGCGGTTGCGCGATTTGGCTAAAGTTTCAATTTGGAATGTTCTTCTCGCTCTTTTGCTTACCATTCCGCTCTATTATTTCTTCCAAGATGCGGCCATCGTCCCATCCATCGTGCTGATGGCCCTCACCCAGCTTCTGCTCACTATCGGCTACTCCTACCATCTCTATCCGCTTCGCCTCTCGCTCTCCCGTCGCGTCTTGGGGCGTGGTATGAGTATGGTGCGGCTCGGCGTGGCCTTTGTCCTGGCAGGCGTGCTCGGTTCGCTGGCCGACTTCCTCATCCGCAGTTACCTCAACAATGTGGCGCAGATCGACACCGTGGGCCTCTATAATGCGGGCTACATGATGACGATGACCTATATCGGCATGGTATTCTCGGCCATGGAGACTGACTATTTTCCCCGTCTCAGTGGCGTCTGCGAACGCAGTTTCACGTTTTCTCAGACTGTCAACCGCCAGGCCGAAGTGATGCTCTTGGTCGCTGCTCCCATCTTGATTGCCTTCTCTTTTTCTTTGCCCATCCTCCTTCCCTTGCTCTATTCCCACCAGTTTATGTCTGTCCTTGGAATGATGCAGGTGATGGTGATTGCCATGTATTTCCGAGCCATCAAACTCCCCGTGCAGTATATCCCCTTGGCCAAGGGCGACTCCCGGTCCTACCTTTTGCTGGAGGGTATCTATTCTGTGATGATCGTCTGTGCCGTCATCGGTTTCTTTAGTCTGTGGGGACTGACGGGAGCCGGTATCGGCATTTCGCTCGTCTCCTTCCTCGACCTGCTGGTCACTTTCGTCTATGCGCGCTACCGCTACCACTACCATCCCTCCGTCGGACTGCTGCGTTGCTCTGCCGTCCAGGTGCCTTTGGGACTGCTGGCCTTCGCCGCCACCTTCCTGTCCTACCATACCGTGGCCTACTGGCTTGCGGGCGCCGTCCTCTTTCTTGTCAGCATGGCCGTATCGCTCCATTTCTTCCGTTCCAATACTGACCTGATGCAACACGTCAGTAGTCGTTTCTTGCGCCGTTTCCACCATGAGCAGCAAGATTAGCATCCTTATGGCCGTCTATAATGCGGCCCCTTATCTCCGCGAGAGTATCGAGTCGATACGTCGTCAGACATTGAAGGAGTGGGAACTCATCGCCATTGATGACGCCTCGACAGACGATTCGCGCGCGATTCTCTCCAACTATGCCGAGGCCGACCCGCGCATCCGTTTGATCTCCTTGCCCCACAATGGCGGACAAGGCAAGGCCCGCAACGAAGGACTACGCCAGGCCCAGGGCGACTACATCTGCTTTGTGGATAGCGATGACTGCCTTGCCCCCGACGCCCTGCAAAAGATTGTGGATCGCTTTGAGGCGCAGCCTGAGGCGGATAGTGTCCTTTTCCGCCTTGTCTTTTGGCATGCTGATGGCCGACGAGAGCCCTATCCTATGCAGGATACATACGACGAGGAGGGTAGAATTGCTTTCGCCGACAGTCTGACATGGAAGATCCATGGCGTCTATGCCGTCCGGGCTTCCATCCACCAACGTTATCCCTATGACACGTCGAGCCACGCCTATAGCGACGACAACACCACGCGCCTCCATTTCCTGGCTTCCCGAAGGGTAGTGGCTACTGATGCCGACTATTATTATCGCCAGCACGATCAGTCCGTCACGCATCGCATTGACGGACATCGTTTCGACTACCTCCTGGCCAACCAGAGCATGAAACGCCAGCTCCTCTCGCTCCAGGTAGATGATGCGCTCGTCTCGCTCTACGAGAATGAACGATGGAAAAATCTCATTGACGTCAGCCTCTTCTACTATCTCCACCATCGCCAGCTCAGTGGCGAGGATCGCGCGTGTGGACGCCGCATCCTGCGATCCACATGGGAAAGTATAGAAGTCCAAAGGCTCAGTCCCGCCTTGTGTCGCAAGTTTGGTTATAGGCCCATCCGTTGTAGTTGGACCATCTTCTGTTGGCAACTGAAGGCCTACTTTTTCCTTCGTGGATTGTTGGGGAAGAATAAGGGGAAATAGAAGCGCAGAGATACAGTCCGTCAAAGAAACCTTCGCTTATCGGCCCCACGCTTTTACGTTTTCACGCGACAACAACCGAAACAAATTGGGAGAGCATTTACTCTTCCTTTTGTGTTTTGTCTGACAGATCATTAGGGAGAGCATTTACTCTTCCTTTTGTGTTTTTGTTTGATAGATCAGTTGGGAGAGTTTCTATTCTTCCTTTTGTGTTTTTGACAGGTGAAAGGCCAGTCGTTCGTCTCCGTTCCAGCAATGGATCAGGCCACAGTAGGTGAAACCCTCTTTGGCGATAGCATGGCGCATGGGCGCGTTGTCCTGGTGAGTGTCGATACGCAGGGTGTCGTAGCGAGTGAGTGCAAAGCGGATGATATGGTGAAAAATGCCGTGACGGTCCCCGCTGCTTGCGATACGGTGGATCGTGGCGTAGGGACGGTTGTCGGGCCACTGCCCGTCGTAGATGACAGTATAGGTAGGATCGACTCCGCTTCTAAGGACAAAGGTGGCTACGGTCCGTCCTTCCGAGAGACAGACGAAGCAGTCGCCATGCGCTATGTCCTCGCGAATCAATTCCTCGGCAGGATAGCCCTCCGTCCATTGGTTGGGATTGCCTTTGTCTGCCATAAACTGGCGGGCGTGGCGGAATATCTCCTGCATACGGGGAATGTCCTCCTCCGTAGCCAGTCTGATCTCCATGGGATGGTCTGCTGTTTCCATTCTCTACTTTTGTTTGCGTTTCTTTCTACTCGTATTTACGTCTCTCGCGCTTTTATACAGGAAGAATACAATGATTAGGACAATGACAAGGTCCTCAACAGTTGCTGGAAGCAGTCTTTTTTATCAGTTGAGTGATGGCAACCTTCTCCGTGCTTAGGACATCACGAGTGAGAGGACACCACTGATGGCGATATAAGCATAGGAGATTTTCTTCACGACATCGGTCGAGAGGCGGTGGAACACCTTGCTCCCCACCCATGTGCCAATGGCCACGGCAAAGATGCCATAGAGGAAGGCGTGGCCCACGGCTGGCGTGAGAAAGCCGTTGTGAATGCGGAACCCGAGCATCATGATATTGCCCAGCAGCAGATAGGTCATCGTCAGCACCACATACTCGTCCTTGTCCTTGGCGCAGGCCAGGAAGTAGAGCACTGCTGCAGGTCCGTGCATGGCGAAGATTCCACCCATGACACCCGAGATGGTGCCCATGGTGATTTGTACCGGCAGCGTGGGCTTCACCTTGACATGCTTGCTGATGGCAAGAAACCAAAGGCTGGCGATGATGAGCATCACGCCGAGGATGCGTTTCAACAGGTGGTCGTCGGCGACAGAGACAAAATGGATGGAGGCACACGACGAGACGATGAAGGTGATGAGGATCGGCGTGAGCTTATGCCAATCGATCTTCCTCCAGTTTTTGAAAGCCACGAGGATGGATCCTGCCATGGCCAGAATGCCCGATAGCGTTGTCGCCTCGCCGTAGGAAGGGAGGAGATAGGGCAGCCACGCCATCGTGAAGACGCCAAAGCCGAACCCGCAGACGCGCAGCACGAATGCGCCAGCGAGGCTCAGAAGAAAAATAAGTATCTCGTTCATCGTATGATTTTTGCAATTCGCATGCAAAAGTACGGTTTTTTGACGAGATAATGAACGTGAAATCAAAAAAATGAGGAGACGAGATAGGTCCGAATTCGTTTCCGACCCTCATCGTCTCCCCAAATGCCTTAAAGAAGTCCTATTATTCTTATTAGAAGCGGTAGCCAACCGTAAGAAGCAGTTGACTGCGGTTGTTTTTTACTTCGCTGACCGTTCCGATATTGTCCTCTGCCGTCGATTCACGATCGACATAGTCCGCAAACGGATGGAAGTCACCCTTCTGCGTACTGTACTGGTACGCCAGGTCGATATTCCAGTTGTCGATATTGTAGCCCAAGCCGCAGGTGAAGCGGTTGGTTGCCTTCCAGTTGGTGTAGTCTCCGCTGCTGGTATAGTAGATACCCGGCGAGTGGACGAGGTTGCCGTTGTCGTAAACCCCCTTCACGCCCTGCTCGTCATAGTGAGCACTCTCGTAGTTGTAGCCCACACGGAGCGCGAGGTTGCTGATCGGCTTATATTCAGCACCCAGTTTGAGCAGGCTCACGCCCTTGAGCGTCTGGCTGGTGTGCTCGTTCATGTCGGCATCGTTATGAGAGTAGGTGATGACGTCATCATAATACCAGTCGATGCGCTGTCCGTCGATGATGCGTGTCTTGGTCGTGGAGTAGTCAGCATACTCATAGGTAGCACCGAGCGCCAGTTGCTTGCCGACGGTGTGTCCGAGCGAAAATCCGAATTTCCACGGTGTGAAGATCTTGTAGTCGTATGACTCCACGTTGCCCCCTTCGACGAGCGAACCCGTGATAGAGTTGCTGTAGCTCATGGTGAGATCGTACCATGTCGGTGTCTGCACATAAGCACCGAAGCGGAAAGGCGAGGTCTCGATCGGGCGCACGATGATACCCAGTTTGAGGTCGATACCATCGCCATCCACCGATCTGATGTCACCATAATAGACCGGATAGTTGCGTCCTTCGCCCACCAAGTTCTCTGTATAAACCCCTCTGTGTCGGTAGTTCACATCCTTGTAGCCCACGGTCAATCCGAGATAGACAGCATCGCTGAGGTTGGCGCTGAGGTTGAAGTCATAATCACCGATGTAACCATAGTGCTCACGGTTGATTTGGTAGTCGGCAGCTGGGTAGTTATAGACCTCGCTGCCATCCATTTTGAATCCCTTCACGTTGAGGTGGTCGAAGCCCGAATACACTCCGTCGTCGCCGTCAAAGGCACCGTTGCGCAACTTCTGATACGTCAGTTTGTTGGCCGAAGCATTGTTCAGTCGGTTGGCCGCCCCCAGCAGGAAGTTGAAGTTCTTGCTCTTGTGGTAGTTGAAGCCCATGTTGACAAACGTGCGTTCACCGGCTCGCATGGCATAGACGAAGCCCACCTGGTCGAAACTGGCGTTGGTCTTGTCACCTTTGACATACGCTGGCGCATTGCCCTGCATCACCAGTCCTCCCGATATTGTCACTTGACTGCGGCGGAAAAGTCCGATACCTGCCGGGTTCGACTGCATGGTACTGATGTCTGCGCCCAGCGCCTCCATCGCTCCACCCATACCGACGTAGCGTGCCGTACCGTTGAGGTCGCTTCCTGTCAGCTTCTCGTTCTCGTAAGTCTCCTGCGCAAAGCCAGGAAGCGTTGTCAGCGCTGAGGCTATCAATAGATATTTTGCTTTCATTACTCTGATTTTTCTTGTCCGAAGATCCGTTGTTGGTCGTTATTGCACCTAATTGGTCGTTGTTGCACCTGATTGGTTGTTGATGTGCTTGTACCACTCATGCCAATCATTCTGCAAGGCCCCTTTATCGGCGACCGCCAAAGCTGCCGTGGCTGCCGCCACCTCCGCGGCTTCCGCCACCAAACGATCCTCCGCTACGGCTTCCACCGCCGAAGGAACCGCCACCGAAGGAAGACCGGCTACCTCCGAAGGAAGAACCGCGTGGCGAGGTTTGCTGCGGCGTATAGGACCGCGTGCCCGTGGTCTGCTGACTGGGATTGTAGCGGCGAGACCCGCCGAAGTTGCGATCCCTCTGTGGGCCGTTGTTCTCGCGGTTCATGCCCGACGGGCGCGTTGCGCTTCCCGGCCGTCTTTGGTTGCCAAACGATCCCTGTTGCGCAGCCCCCATGCCGAAGTGGCGGTCAGGCCGCGAGAAGGAGTGGTTGCGCGTGCCCGTATGGCCTACCCAAACCGTGGAGGGATAGCTCCATCCCCAGCCGTAGCCCCAGTAGCGCGGATAGTGCCAGGCCCAGTAGTTGCCGCCCCAGCCGTAGTGCCAGGACCAGGATGCATAGTAAGGCCAGCCCCAGAGACTGTCATAATACCACGGTGATCGCCATCCCCAGGCCCAGCTGTTCGCATACCAAGGGTCGTACCAGTAGTTGGAGAAATAGGGGTCATACCAGCCGTAGAAGTTGTCAAAACGTCCCATGCGGCGACTGTAGGCGAAGTCATCATCATCGTCAAACGCATAGGGGCTGCTGAAAGGATAGACCGTGTCGGTGGAGAGCGTTCCGTCGGCGCCATAGAAGCCGATGATGTCGTTGCCCAGCGAGTCCGTGCCTATCTTTTGGTAATAACTTCCAAGGGTGTGACGGCGGTTATACTCGTCGTCGCTCATATCGAGTCCACCGTAGTAGGGTGCGCCGTCGCAGTCCGTCACTGTCGATTTGACCTCGTCCTTGTCCACTGCCGGATTGAAGTAGAGGTCATCCTGTGCCATCATCCCCAGCGGGATGGCAGCAAGGAGTACTGATAGTAATCTTACGCGTTTCATATTTATGTCCCTTTCTTGATGTTCTTGGTGAGTCGTATGCTCTGTCGAAAGCCTGCGTCCCTCCTTGCCTTTTCGGATTCTTTCTGGCCGAAAAAGACCGTTTTGGGGCTTCCTTGTGCAAAAATACCACCTATTTGCGATGCAAATGTACGGATTTTCCCTAATCTATGGTAGGTTTTTCCCTAAATTTTATAATTTTGCACGTATCTTTTAACAGAGACACGACCGATATAAGAAAATAGCAATGAAATATACAGAGATTACCTTTACGATTACGCCTGATAGTGAGACGGCCCGCGACCTCGTTTCTGCTCTTTCAGGCGACTGCGGTGTCGATTCCCTTGAGGAGCGCGACGACCACCTCATCGGCTATGTTGCCACCGACTGTTTCGACCCCGTTGGGCTGCAGTCCGTTCTCGACGACTTCCCCATGCCCGATGTGAAGGTGACCTTTTCCGCCCAGCAACTGGAGGACCACAACTGGAACGAGGTGTGGGAGGCCCACGGCTTCGATCCCATCGACGTGGATGGCCGTTGTATTATCTACGACGCCAAGCGCGGACTCGAAGGCCATGATCCGTCTGTTTCCTCCGATGCGGCTTCCCGCGATGAGGCTCCCCTCTATGTCGGTATCGAGGCCGTCCAGGCCTTTGGCAGCGGCACCCACGAGACCACCCAGATGATCGTCTCCTCGCTCCTTGACATGCCGTTGAAGGGCAAGCGCGTGCTCGATTGCGGCTGCGGCACAGGCATCCTCGGCATCGTTGCTGCCAAGTTGGGCGCCCGCGAGGTTGTCGGCTACGACATCGATGACTGGAGCGTGCGCAACGCCCAGCACAATGGCGAGATCAACGGTGTGGAGATGGAGATTTGAGGGCGACAAGCAGGTTCTGAGCCATGTGAGCGGCCTTTTCGACCTGATCCTCGCCAATATCAACCGCAACGTCCTCCTGGCCGATATGGACAGTTTTGTCGAGGTGCTCGCCCACGATGGTAGCCTCATTCTCAGTGGTTTCTACGAGATGGACATTCCTTTGCTCGAAGAAGCCGCTACTCGTCAAGGCTTGGTAGTGAGTCGGGTGTCTGTTCGCGGCGACTGGCGCTGTCTCTTATTACAACGACCTTCCGCTCAGGGATAGTCAGCTGCTTCAGGTCATAGTAGCTCCCGTTGTAGATATTGAGATCGACGTAGGTACCAATGCCCGGCATTCGCCCTGCGTCGGTATGCTGCCAAAACTTCCACGGCCCGCGATAGCCCATCTTGCTCACATAGTAATGGGCTATCCAGTACGGGTAGCCATCGAAGCGCGAGTCGTTGAGATACTTCTGTTTGAAATTATAATACGTATAGATGATTGGCTTCACCTGGTAGTAGTCCTCCACGATGTGAAGCCATGTGAGGATGTTTCGCTGAAACTCCTCCGTGCTGAGATCTGCGGGTTTCGTCTCCACATCAAGCACGGGCGGCAGGTCTCCCGGTTCCAGCCGCACCATCGCCGTGAAGTAGTACGCCTGTCTGCGCGGCGACGACTGGTTGCTCCAGAAGTGGTATGCGCCTCGGATGAATCCCGCCTCCTTGGCATTGTCGAAATTCTCCCTAAACCGTGTGTCGATATGGCTGTCGCCCTCCGTGGCCTTGACGAAGACAAAGCGTAGCGGATCGTGCGCCACCAGCGCGTTGCGCAGTCTGTGCCAGTTGATGTGGCCCTGGTGGTGACTGATGTCAATGCCGTGGATGGAGTACCCCTTCGGATAGTCCGGGTCGCCATAGATTGCGCGCCATCTGAATCCCGTAGGAGCGACGAAAGCCGCGTAGAACACCCAACTGTAGGCGATCATCACGAGTACGCCCACAGTCCACCTTGCCCTGCCAGGAAGCTGGCAGAAGGATTGGATCAAACGGTTGAGGAGACGAACGGCTTTCATGACTCTGTTGTGGATGTTCAGGTACTTTGGTTGTTGAGACGGTTGTTATTGATTCGTTTGTTTCTGATTCGTTTGTTATTGATTCGTTTGTTGCAGCTATGGCAGTTGCAGCTATGGCAGTTGCGGCTACGGCGGTTGTAGCTACGGCGGTTGTAGCGGTCGCTTTTTTCTTTATTTTCCCATCGACCTCATCCCCTCCCGCCTTCCTGCTGAGCAATCGGGCAGGGGAGGGTGATAGTCTTATGGGATCGTATTACTACTACTTATTACTACTACTTACTGCTGCTTGTTATTAGTACTTATTGTTACTACTTTATTGTGACTTATTACTACTTCTTCTGTTGCTCTCTGTCTTCGTTGTCCAGTTTCAGCGTCAGCGTCGTTTGGTCGCAGACGTCGGAAGGTCCCCAGTACTGCACCGGTCCTGGATAGAGGTAGCAAGTCTTGCGCGCCCACTCCTCACGCCTTGCGGCGAAAGTCTGGAACGGACGTCCGTTGAGATTGACGAGCGCTTTGCGGATGACCGGGTTCAGTTTTCCGTTTCTGCGCTCCATGTTCATCATCATCGTCAGAGGCACGCCTCCCGGCACCCAGTCCTCTGACTTCTCCGTGAGATGCTTCACGAGCGCCATGTAGCCCGTCTTGTCGCAGGCGATGAGCATCGCCGCACTTGTGCCGAGCGCATAGCAGTAGTCGGCGTCGAAATTGGAAGGCGCCGCACAGCGTCCCTCGTAGCCGAAGAAATGGTGCTGCGCCGCATACTTGCCTACGAAGAGCCCCTCCTTCTTCCATTCCGCCAGTTTCACTCCCACCATGTCCGAGAGCAGTTTCTCCGTTTCGATGAGCGAGACCGGCACATTGCCGTGCGGGTCGCGGTCGAGGGAGAGCTGGAGCGCAACCTCCTTCGGCAGCGTGGCGAAGGTGGCGCGGTTCTTGCCCTTCAGATGGTCGAGGATATAAGTCCATTGCGCCTCCTCGTCCAGGTCTCGGTATTCGTCGCCGTTGGTCGCCAGCAAGTCGTTGAGGTCCTGGATCAGACGGCCGATGGCCGGGATAAACTCGATCAGTCCCTCCGGCACCAATACCACGCCGAAGTTGTTGCCCTGAGCTGCACGATGCGCCACGATCGTGGCGATATACTCCACGATATCGTTGAGCGAAAGGTCCTTCTGCTGGATCTCTTCCGAGATCAGACAGATGTTGGGATGCGTCTGGAGCGCACATTCCAGTGCGATATGCGAGGCCGACCGGCCCATGAGTTTGATGAAGTGCCAGTATTTGCGTGCCGAGTTGCAGTCGCGCGAGATGTTGCCGATCAGTTCCGAGTACGTCTTGGCCGCGGTGTCAAATCCGAAGGATGTCTCCACCTGGTCGTTCTTCATGTCGCCGTCGATCGTCTTCGGGCATCCAATCACCTGCACGCCGTATTTTTTTGCCGCGTAGTATTCCGCCAGCATGCAGGCGTTGGTGTTGGAGTCGTCGCCACCGATGATGACGAGCGCCTGGATATCGAGTTTGCGTATGATCTCCATGCCCTTCTCAAACTGATCCACCTCTTCCAGTTTGGTGCGTCCCGATCCGATCATGTCGAAGCCACCCGTGTTGCGGAATTGCTCGACGAAGTCCGCCGTGATCTCCTTGTAGTTGTGATCCACCAGTCCGCTCGGTCCCATGAGGAAACCGTAGAGGCGGTTTTCGGGATCCAGTTGTTTCAGTCTGTCGAAGAGACCGCTGATGACGTTGTGTCCGCCCGGTGCCTGTCCGCCCGAGAGGATGACACCCACGTTGACCCGTTTTCTCAGCATTATCTCACCCGGCTCAAAACTGATGAGCGGCAGGCCGTATGTGTTGGGAAACAATTTCTTGATCTCATCCTGATTGTCCACGCTGTGAGTGGGCTTACCTTCTTTTACCTTGACGGCGCCACGGAGAGCCATTGGTAGTTTGGGTAGGTAGGCGGCTCTCTCTTTCTGTAATGCGCTTATTTCCATAGAATGTATCTATTTGTGTTGACTAATCCTGCTTCTTGCAGAGAAGCTATATTATTTTGCAAAGTTATGGAATTTTCGTCAGAAAACGGCAAAAACCCCATTAAAAAAGAATTTCAAGAAGTTTTTTCCCCGATTCGTTTGCCGTTCCCCATTTTTTTCCTATCTTTGAACCATCAAAAGCAATTATTATCGTCTAATCGTATAAAAAAAATTGAATCATGGCAAAAAGAAGAGAACTCAAACGCTCGATCAACTACATTTGTAGTGACCTGTTCGCAGAGTGCATGGCAGCATCATTATATAATGGTACGCCCAATCCCGAGGATGTGAAAAACCTCCTCACCTCCATCCTCACCATGCACAGCAGCTATATCTGCCGCGTCTCCCATGTGGAGCCCGGCATGAAGGCGAGCGTTTACTTCCAGGATCTCAAGACCCATTTCAACAAGGACGTCAACGACGTGATCGACCAAATCAACGGTCTTCACTAACATTATATATAAAGGTAAAACACTCGGAAGGGCGACCCGGTCCCGCTCTGTGGCGGCTGGGTCCTTTATGCTATTGTGAGGATGTGTCGAGGCCCTGGCTTTGACATAGCCTCCTGCGGCGTATAGCCACGGCTGGTTGGTTTGGAAACCGAGTCTGTGCGCCCGTGTGTGGTCCGCCGCCGAGTGTTCATGTCTCACCAATGTTTGGCAAAATGCTACGAAATCTTTGTCAGTTTTTGCTCTATCGCCTGATGGGGTGGAGAAAAGAGGTCACGACCGATCTCCCCACGAAAGGCATCATTTGTCTCGCCCCCCATACCAGCAACTGGGACTTCATCATCGGCCTGCTCTATTCGCGCGCCGAAGGCATCTGGAGCAACTTCCTCATGAAGCGTGAGTGGTTCTTCTGGCCCCTGGGTCCCCTCTTCCGCCATCTGGGCGGCATTCCCGTTTGGCGCGACCGCCGTACCTCCCTCACCGACCGCCTCGCCGAGTCCGCCCGCCAGTCCGACCGGTTTATGATCTGCGTCACCCCCGAGGGCACCCGTTCGCTCAATCCCGACTGGAAGAAGGGTTTTTACTTTATTGCCCAGAAAGCCGGCCTCCCCATCATCCTCTACGCCATCGACTACGAGAAGAAACTGATCGTCTCGACCAAGACCCTCCATCCCACGGGCGACGTAGAGAAGGACATGCGCGAGATCAAACTCTACTTCAAGGACTTCAAGGGAAAAATCCCCGAGAAGTTCACCATCGGCGAGGTGTAGGAAGTTCATCCTCGGTGAGGGGAAAATATCATCGTGGAGAAAAACACCATTGGGAGGTGTAGCCCCTGCGAGGGGAAAAAGTTGTAGAAAGAAGTATAATAAAGAGGTGTAAAAAAGACTCATCATGTGCAGAAAACTGTTGGCAACGCTGCTTGCCGCCACTTTGTTCACCCCCTGTCAGGCTCAGTCCACGACGTGGGGGAAAATTCAATACAAGGGTCACCCTTGGGTTGAGAACGTCTCGCGTCCCAACACCATCAGCCACGGCCTCCAGGGTCGCCACCTCTCCCTTTGGGCCAGTCATGGCCGCTACTACGACATCGGCAAGGGCGAGTGGCGCTGGCAGCGTCCCTTCCTTTTCTGCACGACCGAGGACCTATACACCCAGACTCTCGTCGTCCCCTATCTCATCCCGATGCTGGAAAATGCCGGCGCCAACGTCTTCACGCCCCGCGAGCGCGACTGGCAGCGCAACGAGGTGATTGTCGATAACGACCAGCGATCCAGCGGCTATCTCGAGGTCACCACCAAGGAGCCGTGGAAACTCACGGGCAAGCCTGGCTTCGCCCTCCACGGTGGCACCTATGCCGACCTGGAGAATCCCTTCCTGGCCGGATCAGCCCGCCAGGTGAAGGCCCGCAAGCGCCGTAAGCGCCTCTCCGAAGCCTCCTATCAGCCCTATTTTCCCGAGCCAGGGCGCTACGCCGTCTATGTGAGCTATCAGACCTTGCCCAAGAGCGTCGATGACGCCGAATACACCGTCTATCACAAAGGCCAGGCCACGACCTTCCATGTCAACCAGCAGATGGGCGGCGGCACCTGGGTCTATCTCGGCACGTTCGATTTCGACCGCGGCAGCAATGCCTACAACCGCGTCGTCCTCTCCAACTACAGTCGCAGCAAGGGCGTGGTGACCACCGACGCCGTCCGCTTCGGAGGCGGCATGGGCAATATCACGCGAGGCGGCACGACCAGCGGTTTACCCCGATCCCTGGAGGCCGCCCGCTACTACGCCCAGTGGGCTGGCGCTCCCAGCAGCGTCGTGAGCCGCTTCAATCAGACCAACGACTACAACGACGACCTCAACGCCCGTTCCGGCATGATCAATTGGTTGGCAGGCGGATCCCCCTACGTCCCCAAGGAAGTGGGCAAGGGCGTGCCCATCGAACTCCAGTTGGCCGTCCATAGCGACGCGGGCTACAAGCAGGACGGATCCTTCGTCGGCACCTTGGGCATCTGTACCACCGTGGCCGACGGTCAGACCACCTACGCCTCGGGCCTTCCCCGCGAAGCCTCCCGCAGTTTTGCCGCCCAGCTCGTGGAGAATGCCCGCCGCGACCTTGAGTCCCGTTTCGGCATCCGTTGGGCCACCCGTTCCGTCTGGGACAAGAACTACAACGAGACGCGCCGTCCCGAAGTGCCCTCCGCCATCGTCGAGACCCTTTCCCATCAGAACTTCTCCGACATGCGCTATGGCCTCGACCCCAACTTCCGCTTCACGATGGCCCGGTCCTTCTACAAGACGATCCTGCGCTATACCGCGCGGATGCACCATACCTCCTACGTCGTCTCGCCCCTGGCGCCCGCCCTCTTCCGCATCACCATGACCCGTGGCGACAGGGCCCGCCTCGCCTGGGCCCCCACCGACGACAAGAGCGAACCCTCGGCGCGCCCCACCTCCTACAACGTCTATACTGCCATCGGGTCCGGCGGCTTCGACAATGGCGTCAACGTCCGTGGCACGAGCCACGAGGTGGAGATGGAGCCCGGCGTGACCTACCACTTCCGGGTGACGGCCTGCAACGACGGCGGCGAGAGTTTCCCCACCGAGGTCCTCTCCGCCTACTTTGCCCCCCGCGCCAAGCACACCGTGCTGGTGGTCAACGGATTTCGCCGTCTCTCTTCCCCCGCCGTTGTCCAGAACGACTCCCTCCAGGGTTTTGATCTCGAGTCCGACCCCGGCGTCACCTACGGCCTGATGGCAGGGTGGGCTGGTCGTCAGCTCTGCTTCGACCGTAGCCAGGGCGGCAAGGACGGTCCCGGCGCTTTGGGCTATTCCGGTAGCGAACTCCAGGGCCGCTTCGTCGCCGGCAACGACTTCTGCTATGTGCGCACCCACGCCGACGCCATCGCCCAGTCCAAAGACTACCACGTCGTCAGTTGTTCCGTTGGCGCCGTCGAGCAAGGTCTCGTCCGCCTCTCCGACTACGACTGCGTCGATCTCCTCCTCGGACTGGAGAAAGACGACGGCCATAGCCTCCTCTACTACAAGGCCCTCTCGGCCCAGTTGCGCCGCCGCCTCTCGGCCTATCTCTCTTCCGGCCACGGGTCGCTCCTCGCCAGCGGCGCCTATATCGCCTCCGACGCCCGCACGCAGGAGGAGCAGCAGTGGCTCTCCACCTATCTCAAGACGGCCTACGACGGCACCAACCTCCGTCAGGACGAAGAGCAGATGACGGGCCTTGGCAGCCAGTTTGCCATCTACCGCCAGCTCAACGACCGCCACTACGCCGCCTGGCACCCCGACGTCTTCCGTCCCACGGGCGCGGCCTTCGGCGCCATGCAGTACGCCAGTGGCCAGCTCGCTGCCGTCGCCTACAAAGGGTCCGACTTCCGCACCTTCACCATGGCCTTCCCCTTCGAGTGTATCAAGGACGCCCAGAAGCGCCAGGCCCTCATGCGCGGCATCCTCCACTTCCTCGTCACAGACAAGAAAACATCCAAAAAATAAACGATTATGACATACAAGATTCAAGCCAACGCCTCCGGCACCCGCAGCATCGAGGTGACGGACGCCCATCTGGCCACGCTCCGCAAGTATCATCTGCTCCACCATCTGGTCGATTCCAATGGCATCGTCGATGAGAGCGTGGTCAACAAACTCAAGCTCAACGTCCGGTCCCTGCTGGAGTCGGAGCACGGCCAGGACAAGGCCCTCCTCGACCTCTGCCTCGACGTGGTCTATCATCAGAACATGAAGGCCATCGCCCTCACCCACCTCCTCCAGCTCTACAAGGACCATCCCCAGCCAGCCGAGGAGACCGAGGAGGCCGGCGCCTGACGCCCTAACGCAGGGCGCGCCCCCGCTTCCCCCTGGTGGCGTCTTCTCCGCGACGGGAGACGACGCCCCGATCTATTCTTATCGCCAACCCATCATCATGTCAGCACAGCAAAACTACGACGACACACCCCAGTTTCAGCTCACCGACTTCCTTCCCACGACGAAGAAGGAGTGTGAGTTGCGCGGCTGGGACCAACTCGACGTCATCCTCTTTTCGGGCGACGCCTATATCGATCATCCATCCTTTGGCGTGGCCGTCATTGGGCGCACGCTGGAGGCCGCCTGCTACCGCGTGGCCATCGTCACGCAGCCCGACTGGCACGGCGACTACCGCGACTTCAAAAAACTGGGTCGTCCGCGCCTCTTCTTCGGCATCTCGCCGGGCGCCATGGACTCCATGGTCAACAAATACACCGCCAATCGCCGCCTCCGTTCCCGCGACGAGTATTCGCCCGACGGTCGCCACGACAAGCGCCCGGAGTATCCCACGATCGTCTATACGCGCATCCTGAAGGAGATCTATCCCGACGTGCCCGTGGTGCTGGGAGGTATCGAGGCGAGCATGCGCCGCCTCACCCACTACGACTATTGGAAGGATCGCCTGATGAAGTGCATCCTTTGCGATAGCGGAGCCGACCTGCTCATCTATGGCATGGGCGAGAAGTCGATCGTTGCCATTGCGCGCGAGCTGGAGGAGGGATGTCAGATCCGCGACGTGCGCGACGTGCCGCAGACCGTCTTCCTCTCCCGCCGCGAGGACATTCCCGGAGGCATCCGCGAGGACGACATTGTCCTCCACACCCACGAGGAGTGCCTGCGCAACAAGAAGTTTCAGGCCGAAAACTTCCGCCATATCGAGGAGGAGTCCAACAAGCGCCACGCCAGCCGCATCCTCCAGGGCGTCGATGGGCGCTTCGCCGTGGTCAATCCGCCCTATCCGCCGATGACGACGGAGGAACTCGACGCCTCCTTCGACCTGCCCTACACGCGCTACCCCCACCCGAAGTACAAGGGCAAGACCATCCCCGCCTTCGAGATGATCAAGTTTAGCGTCAACATCCATCGTGGCTGCTTCGGCGGCTGCGCCTTCTGTACCATCTCCGCCCACCAGGGCAAGTTTATCTCCTGCCGGTCCAAGGAGAACATCCTGCGCGAGGTGCGCAAGGTCATTCAGATGCCCGGGTTCAAAGGCTACCTCAGCGACCTCGGAGGTCCGTCGGCCAATATGTACGGCATGCATGGGCGCAATCTCAAGGCCTGCGAGCACTGCAAGCGCCCCTCCTGCATCCATCCACAGATCTGTCCCAACCTCAACACCAGTCACCAGAAGTTGCTCGACATCTACCATGCCGTCGATGCGCTCCCCGGCATCAAGAAGAGTTTTATCGGATCGGGCGTCCGCTACGACCTGCTGCTCCATCGCGGCAAGGACGAGGAGGCCAACCGATCGACGGAGGAATACACGCGCGAGCTCATCACGCGCCATGTCAGCGGACGCCTGAAGGTGGCTCCTGAGCACACCTGCCCCCACGTCCTCTACCTGATGCGCAAGCCATCCTTCGACCTCTTCTACCGCTTCAAGGCCATCTTCGACCGCATCAACCGCGAGGAGGGACTCAACCAGCAGATCATCCCTTATTTCATCTCCTCCCACCCAGGCTGCCACGCCGAGGACATGGCCGAGCTTGCTGCCATCACCAAGGACCTCGACTTCCACCTGGAGCAGGTGCAGGACTTCACGCCCACGCCGATGACGGTCTCCACCGAGGCCTGGTACACGGGCTACGACCCCTACACCCTGGAGCCCGTCTTCTCTGCCAAGACGCCCTCCGAGAAGCTCGCCCAGCGCATGTTCTTCTTCTGGTACCAGCGCGACCAGCGACCCGCCATCGAGCGCGAACTGCGCCGCCTGAGACGGACGGACATTCTGGATCGCCTCTACGGCGGCGCACCGAAGCAGGGATCGCAGCGAGGGGATCGGGAACCGCGCGGAGGCCACAATCGCCGAGGCGCGCAGGCTCGTGAGGACTATTCTCGTCGGGGAGGACAACCGCGTGAGGACTACAACCGCCGAGGCGACCGTCGGTCTGCTTCTTATGGTGAGAAGACCTCCTCTTACAAAGAGAGGACTGCTTCTTACAAAGAGAAATTTGCTTCTTACAGAGAGCAATCTGCTTCTTATGGCGAGAAGTCGGCTTCCAATCGTGAGAAGTCCAACTCCTATGGAGAAAAGTCCTATCGCGACCAGCGACCCGGCAGTTCCCGTCGTGGTGATCAGCGTCGTGAGGACTACGAACGTCGAAGCGGCCGCGACAACTACCGTCCGAAGTCCAAGAACCGCCGCCGCTGACCTCTTTTTTGCCTTTTCGGCTGCTGTCCCCATAAAAAAATAAAGCGAGGGCAGCAGCCCATTATCCGTGTCCGAATCACCATAACCGAACCATGCTTATCCGAATCATGCGTACACTCACATTTCTTCTGACCCTCCTCATGGCCACCGCCCTCCAGGCGCAGCCCCTCCTCGACGAAGCCTCCTCCACGCTCCAGCCCGCCCTCCAGCAGTTGGGACGCCGGTTGCTTCGCCATAAGACCGGATCCATCGTAGCCATCCAGCCCGCCACGGGCCGCGTCCTCTGCCTTGTCACCCATTCCCCCGAGGGCGAAAAACCCGCGCTGGCCCTGGCCACACCCTATCCGCCAGCCTCCACGATGAAGACCGCCGAGGCGCTGATGCTCTACTCCGAGGGCCTCATCGACGACGAGACCACTGTGGCCTGCCATGGAGCCCTGCGCACGGGCAACATCCGCGTCCACTGCCATTCCCACGCCTCGCCGCTGCGCCTCACCAACGCCCTGGCCTATTCCTGCAACACGTGGTTTCTGAGCACGTTTCTCCGCATGATGGGCGACCGCGACCGCTACGAGACCAAGGACAGCGCCATCACCGTCTGGAACCGCTATATGCGCAGCATGGGCCTCGGCGGACCCACCGGCATTGATATGGAGGGCGAGAAGGGCGGTCTGCTGGCCAATGCCCACTATCTCAACCGCCGCTACGACGGCCGCTGGAACGCCCAGACCGTCATGTGGATCGCGATGGGGCAGGGCGACGTCACCGCCACGCCCCTCCAGCTCTGTGTCCTGGCTTCCTCCATCGCCAACCGTGGCTGGTGGTACCGTCCCCATCTCCACGACTACGCCCCCGACCATCCGCTCTCCGCGCGCTACGCCACGCCCCATTTCACCAAGGCCACCCCTGCCGCCTATGCCGCCGTCGTCCGGGGCATGCGCCAGGCCGTCCTCCACGGTACGCTGACGGGCGTGAAGACCTCCGCCTACACCCTCTGTGGCAAGACCGGCACGGCCGAGACCGCGGGCCGCGACCACTCCGCCTTCATCGGATTCGCCCCCATGGACGATCCTGCCATCGCCGTCTGCGTCTATATCGAGCATGGCGGTTTTGGTGCCGACGCGGCAGCGCCCATCGCCTCCCTCCTCATCGAGCAGCACCTCACGGGCCATCTTTCCCCCGCCTCCCAGCGCAAAGCCAGCCTCCTGGAGGCCAAGTCCTACTGATCGAAACTTTAAAGGTTCTTCCGGAATATCGAGTGATAGGGTTTGTGCTGTTGCCAATAAGCCCTGCTGAGTTAGGAAAAACAACAAATACAACTTTTACAACAAGTAACAACCTACACGCTTCGCGCGTATTGCAATCCTGCTGCAAGGTAAACAACAAAATACAAGGCTTCGCCAGGACATTATGCCAGGAGAAATCAGCAGGAAATGTGTCCAAGGCGAAGCGTTGTTCATAGTTGTTTCCCTTGTAGCAACCCTTGGTCAGCATGGGCCTCGAAGAGGCGATGTGTCCCCGCGAAGCGTTGTTACTTGTTGTAAAAGTTGTTCAAGTTGTTTTCCATGTGTCCACGTCGAATCACTCCATTTTCGAGAAGAACCACTTTGAAATTGATAATTGCATAATTACCCGCTATATTTACGTTGATTCTACCTGTTGGCGGAATTAATTTAGTGCATACTTAATTCTGCCAATGGGCTTGTCGTTAATGAAGTTTACGTATTGCAGAATGGTAAGTGCACTAATTTTGCCAATGATTCTGGCAAACAAACCATTCGTTATTTTCGCGTAGTTTCTGATGACCAAGAACTGGTCTGTAAGTTGCGAGAATATTGTCTCAATCCTCTTTCTTGCCTTTGCAAACGGAATGAATGTCGGTTTCCAGTCCTTTTGGTTGAGCCGATACGGACACTCCAGTCTTATGTGTGCGGTTTCGAACAAGTCAAGCTGTACGTCAGCTCCAATATACCCTTTGTCACCATAGATGCTACAGTCGTGATAAGTATGTCTTACATCCTTCATATAATGGAGGTCAGCCACACTTGCCTTTGACAGATCATAGGAATGGATAACTCCACTTAACCCACAGAGAGCGTGTAACTTATAACCAAAATAAAAAGTGTTCTGCGAAGCACAGAAGCCGAAGTCGGGAGCTTGCGAGAAATTGCCGGTACGTCCCATCTTGCAACGTTTTCCTCTTGCAACCCTACAAACCTCTATCGGCTTGGAGTCAACAAAGAATTGTTCCTCTCCGCCATCCATTTCCATGGCAATCCGCTTGCGCAGTTCCTCACACAGGCCTGCCGGTTTCTTCCTGCGGTCATTGAACTGTCTCCCTTGATATGAGATTGGGAATGCGGTCCTTGTATTCTTGCAATTTATAGTCGAACAACCACTTCTCACTATCAATGCTCTCGGTCTCTGCCGTCAGGGATAGCGCCACCACTTCCAAATCCGAAAACTTGGGAACAGGACCACGACGTGGAACATTACCGTATTCATTGACGAGATTTTCAGAGAATTGCTTGCATATCTCGAGTATTTTGACGAATTTTTGTATAAAGGTTGTACATACGATGGTTTGAACTTAATGTTTTGAACACCACTAAGTTACTAAAAATCAGCGACATGTACAACTTTTTACTCATGTTTATCAACTTAAATTAATTCCGCCAACGGGTTTGATTCTCTCGTTGAGGCCCGCCTATATCGTAGAGTAGCTTGTTTTTACACATCCGTTAACACTTTGGGATAAAAAAGATTAAAACCCCTTGCGTTTCTTTTTTATTATGTAACTTTGTACCCGTACAAGCGAAACGTCTCGCTTTCAAAGGAGATAGAGCGATATTCCATGTTGGTAAGAAGGGCGAGACTTTAGGAAAGTACATTGAGAGCAAATCCTGTGTTCTGTGGATCAGGATATCAATTCAAGTTGTATCTATATTTTTAAAATTAAAAACTTATGAAGAAAATGTTATTGTCTGCGGCCTTCCTGGCCGCCATGACTTCCGTGTCCGCACAGAAGTTGACGTATGTGCCTTATGCCGACAACGGCTACCTGATGGGCACCTACATCTCCAGCGACGGTCGCTACATCGCTGGTGGCGACGCCGGCGGCCAGGGCTTCATCTACGACACCCAGAACGGCCAGATCAAGTACTTCGTTTCACCCGAGAACGGCGACGAGACGAAGGACGCGAGCACAGAGGTGCGCGCCGTCAACCCTGATGGTACGGGCGTGGGCTATGTCGGCGACAAACTCTGCAAGTTCGACTTCAACACGGGCGAATACACCGACCTCGGCGTCAACGAGCCCGCCCTGGCCAACACCATGAGCACCGACGGTTCCGTCATCGGCGGTTTCGCCTGGGACGAGAACACCTACATTCAGCACCCGATCTACCTGAAGGACGGCGTGAAGTATGACCTCCCGATGCCCACCAGCACGTGGCTCGGCTACGAGGCCAACGGCTTCGGTCTCACGGGCGCCAACGCCGACGGCTCCATGTTCCTTGGTTATGTCCAGGACGACTTCGCTGCCTATCCCATCTGCGTCTGGGTGCTCAACCAGGACGGCAAGACCTACTCCGTTATCCCCGTCAGCAAGCGCTTCTACGACTCCAGCATCGAGCTCAGCGGTCCGCAGCCGATGGACTACTTCAACGGTGCCTTCATGAGCGCCAACGGTCGCTGGGTGACCCTCAGCGTCCACAACAAGGACAACACCGAGCAGTCTTACACGCTCGCCCGCTACGACGTCCTCAACGACGCCCTGGAGTACATCTCCTGCCCCGAGGCTACGCAGACGCTGGCCTACTACGCCACCGCCATCTCCGACGACGGTACGATGATCGGCTACATCAACGACGAGATGAGCAACGCCCGCACGGGTGTGATCTGCCTCGCTGGCGACACCGTGGCCCATCGTCTCTCCGAGGCCTTCCCCAATGTCCCCGAACTGGCCCAGCTCGATGTCAATGAGCTCAACACGCCGTGCTGCATCACGCCCGACGGCCGCTACATCACCGGTTTCGGCTATGTCGATCTCGACGATGAGAACCTCTGCTTCGGTACTTATTGGATCGACACCAAGACGACCGATGCCGTCGATAAGGTCTCTGAGGCTGCTCCCGCCACGAAGGTGGTCGGCTCCTATGGCGTCGATGGCAAGGCCAAGCGCATTGCCGCTCCTATGGGCCTGCGCCTCGACAAGTTCGCCAATGGCAAGGTCAAGAAGGTGGTGTTGAAGTAATCATCCCCCCCGCTGATCATTTATAAAACTGACAACGCCGTGCCACCCGCTGTGTGACACGGCGTTTTGCTCAGTCCCCTTCCTTTGCGCTTGCTCCTGGCGAGACGCGCCCCACGAAGTATAACGCACCAGACAACATCATCAGCTATGAATCAGATCATCATGCTGGGCACGGGCAACGCCACCGTGACCCAATGCTACAACACGTGCTTCCTCCTCGAGACCTCCACCACGCGCCTCCTCGTCGATGCTGGCGGAGGCAACGGCGTGCTGAGGCAGCTCCAGCGCGCTGGCGTGGCCCTCCGCGACCTCCACCACCTCTTCGTCACCCATGCCCACACCGACCATGTGCTGGGCGTGATCTGGGTGATCCGCATGGTGGCCCAGTGCAAGGACTACGAGGGCCATCTCCACGTCTATGGCCACGACAAGGTGCTGCTGGTCCTGCGCACCATCATCGACATGATCCTCGCCAAGAAGCAGCTCGCCCGGGTCGCGCAGCGTGTCGTCTTCCATCAGTTGGAGGACGGCGACCGATTCCCCGTGGGCGACATGACAATCCAGTGTTTCGACATCCACTCCACGAAGGAGAAGCAGTACGGTTTTCGAGCCGAACTGCCCCGGAGCGTGTCTCCAGCCTCCGCCTCCGTCGGCGCCCCGGCGTCTCCCCTGGTGGTGGCCTGCCTGGGCGACGAACCCTACAATCCCGCCAACCGTCCCCTCGTCGAGCAGGCCGACTGGCTGATGGCCGAGGCCTTCTGCCTCTATGCCGACCGCGAGACCTTCAAGCCCTACGAGAAGAGTCATAGCACGGCCCTCGACGCTGGTCGCCTGGCCTCCGAACTGGGCGTGCGCCACCTCATCCTCTATCATACCGAGGAGAAGACGCTGGCCACACGCAAGGTGGCCTATGCGCAGGAGGCAGCCCAGCAGTATGACGGCCCGGTCCTCGTGCCCGATGACCTGGAGGTGATTCCCCTCGACTGATCGTCCCGCCCGCTGGGATCATGGCCGCTTGCGCTTTTTATTCCCCCCGCGGACGTCCTTTTTCGTCGTAGTACGCCCTTTTTCTACAAGACGGGGTAGGAAATAACGCAATTTTTCCACCCCTTCTTGTAAATTATCCAAAATTTTTCTTCCATCTCGGCTTTTTTTTCTACCTTTGCATCAGAATTACAAACATAGTAAATAGAGATCAGGTATGACAACAGAATCAGTTTATGATAGATTGAAGGCCCATGGCATCAATCCTTCCAAGCAGCGGATGGCCATCATGGAGTATCTCATGACCCATCCCACCCATCCGACGGTGGAGGAGGTGTATAAGGCGCTGGTGCCCTTCATCAAGACGCTCTCGCGAACGACCGTCTATAACACGCTGCGCCTCTTCTCCGAGCACAATGCGGCCCAGATGATCACAATCGACGAGCACCGCGTCTGCTACGACGGCAATTTGGAGCCTCATGTCCATTTCTTCTGCAAGAAGTGTGAGAAGGTCTATGATTTCATGGAGGAGCAGGTGCCCGCCCTCCGCTACGAGGGTGTGCCTGAGGGCTTCCAGGTGCACGAGGCGCAGATCTACTATCGCGGCCTCTGCAAGCATTGTGCCGAGAAGCTCCACAAAACCATTCTTGCGTAGTCCCGGTCCCGAAAGAGGCCCAAACACATAGAGAGACCATAGAGACCCCGCGGAGGCGCTTGTCCACCACGGGTCCCTATGGTCTCTGTTTGTTTCCTACCGCTTCACGAGGTGGCCGATCACCTGCTGGCGGTTGCGGCCTGCGCCCCGGTAGCCGACGTGTATCCAGCAGGCCTTGCCCGCGGAGGCGGTCTCCCAGATGAGCTGGTCAAACTCGAGGTTGTCCATCATCCAGGCAAACCACTCGCGCCCCGTCTTGGCGTCAGGGACGAAGATGTCGGCGGCGCAGCCCCGCGTGTGGTCCGAGGTTTTCACGCCCCCGACGGCGGCGTTGAGCCTTGGCGAGCGATAGCCGCTGTTGATGCGGACGGCGTGGCCGAGGTGGGCCCGCAGCGGCTCCAGGACGTGGAGGCAAAGCTGCTGGAGGTTGCCGACCGCCGAGAGCGGCGGCGTGTTGTCTATGCGCCGCGTGACGGCGACGAGGGAGGTGGTAAACTCCGTGAGGCGGAAGTGTTCTGATAAGATAATTGACATATTCTTGTTCATTTTTTTGTTGTTTTGATGTTTGGTTTTGCCGACAGATTTGCCGACTGGATTTTCCGAATGTTTACGACTGTCTTCCGACTGCGAAAGCCCGAAGGGGGAAGTGGGAAAGTGAAAACGTAAGAATGTAAGGTGTAAGAATGTAAGGTTGTAAGGACAGGCTTACACCATTTCCTATCGATACGTTTTTTTATACACTCCTTTTTCGATTCTCTCGACCATTCCCTGGCGTTCCCATCGACTGAGCATGGTAAACACCCTTCCTCTCTGGACATCGAACCCTCTCACACTAACGGTGGCGCCATAGGCTTCCTCGGTGGTAAACTGACCGGCTAACTTTCGATAGATCGTGTCATTGCTACCCTTTTGGGTGCGGGGAGCGTCAGACGGAGCGTATGTGGTCGCCCGAAACGCCTCTTCGATACGCTCTCGGAAGAAGTAGATGGCGTTGTCGATCATGTAGTCGGCCAAGACGTCGAAAGTGGCGAGCATCTGTGGCGTCTGCTGGCGCTGGAGCAGTTCCTGCCACAAGGTAGGATGGGCTTTCAACTGCTTTTCTGCTCCTTGGAATCCGTGGCGCTGGATGAGCTGCTCGGCCACACGACAGAGCATCAGACAGGTCATCATGCGCATCGCCGTGGGGCAGGTGCGGAAGCGCTGGCGCGCCTTGGTCTTGTCGTCGTTCTCCAGCGTCTCGATGCGGATTCGTTCCAGCCAGTCGCGTCCCCGCTTCTCCAGCTTGGGCAGTTCCACGTCGCCTTTCATCAAGGGCAGCAGGTGGGCCACCTGCTGAATTTTCGCCTTGTGTTGCTCCGTCAGACGGTAGGGGCTCTCCGCGAGCGCCGAGAAGGTGTTGTCGGGCGTGCGGGCCACGGCCACACGACTCTGAAAACCGTCCGTATAGTTGGTGATGACGCGGTAGAGCGCGTCGGGCGTGCCGCACATCACGACGTTCCACAGCAGTTTTTCGATGTGTACGTTGACGGCGTCCGCCGATTTCGCCTCGCGGTTGTAGGGCGTGCCGTCGTAGGCCTGGCGCAGCATGACGGAGAAGTCACACATCGCCGTGCGCCACTTCTGCGCCACGGTGTCGGCCTCGGGCGTGAAGGAGAAGGCGTGCTTGCCACCCGTGTTGGCCAGTCGGTCGGCGAGGTTGGCCACGGTGTTGTTGAGGGTCAGGTAGCGCACGGGGTATTTCGGCTCTTCCGGTTGCTCCTTCTTGTTCTTGGCCGCCCGCTTCCGCGCGCGCCATTCCTCTTCTGCCTCCAAGTAGCCTTTATCGGCCATTATTATTTCCGAGAGCCAAGCGGAGACGATCGGGTCGATACTGCCCTTGCCCGAGGCGAAGTCTCCCGCAATATAGCTGATGAGGTTGAGCTGCGAGGGAGTGCCGTGGATATCGACGCGCACGCCCGTGGCGAGCATCCCGATGGCTGGCGTGATGGCGAAGATAGCGGGCATGGCGAGGTATGGGCCCACGGCGTCGATGCTCTCCCTCACGCCCTGCGGCATTTTGGCAGCGCGTCGTAGTAGTAGAGGTCGTCCTGCAGCAGGGCTTCCTCCTCCTCGGCCTCCTCCCGGGCCTCGGCCCTCATGTCCTGGCGCACGGCCGTCAGCACGTCCTTCACTCGCTTCGGCATCTGCGTATTCTTCTCGCCCAGGGCCGACCGGATGCAAGCCATTTTCTCCGCCTCGGGAAACTCGTCGTAGCAGGGGATGATGCGGTTCAGCAGCTGCGGGTCGGAGTCGCAGATGTTGCGGAGGTTGACGGCCAGCTCGAAAGTGAGCGTGTTGCGGTTGGACTTCGACGGCGTTTTCCCCTCGTTGTAGAAGTCCCACCACTTCTTGATGATGCGGTCGTAGGGAATGCCCTCATAGCACAAAGGAGCCTCTGCTTCGCTTGCTTCCTTGTCCGTCTTTTCGCCTTGGTTATCGCTCGTCTTAGCCTCCCCGTCGTTCTGCCCAGTCGTTTCAGAGACCGTCTCAGAGGCCGTAGAAGCCGCCTCTGAGGCCACGGAAGCCATTGGATATCTATTTGTCCGATCGGCCTTTTGCGTTGCCTCAGGCGCCGTTGTGGCTGCCTCCGTGGCGGTTTTAGTGGCCGCCTTCGTGGCCGTAGCAGAACCCGTGGAGGCTTCGCATTCCGCGTTGTCAAAGAGGTCCTCATGGAGGTAGAGCAGGTCCTCGGACGTAGTGGCGAAGAAGACGCGGGTGATGTCTTTTGCCCCAGCGTCATACTCCACGCCCAGCAGGTCGGAGGCCCAGCGCAGGTTGGTCTCCTGGTCCATCTCGGGATGGCGGCGGAAGACGACGTGGAGGCCGCCTCCGCGGGCGCTGCGCTCCAGCATGAGCAGGCCCAGTTCGTCCTTCTTCTCAATGGCCGTGGCGGCGACCAGATTCACCTCGTCGGCGCTCAGGTGGTCGATGTCCATACCGACCGACTTGCTCAGCCGCTTGGCGCCTTTGAGACAACCGTCCTCCGTGGGCAAGCAGGAGTAGTTGAACTGCACCAGCTTCCGCTTCGCTGCCGAGACGTCGGTCTCGGGCTGCGGATGGCGAATCGTTTCCACCCAGCGCTGCTGCGCCTGGCTGTCGCGATAGCGGCGGTAAGCCTCCTCCGTCGCCACGGCCTCCATCATCTTGTGGCCCTGCTGATAATATATCAGTGTACACTCATGATAGTTTTTTCCTCCCTTCTTTTACTTCGTCAGTTGATAATTGAGCAGGGCGTCGATGGCGGCTTGCGCCTCGTCCATGATGGCCTGGGCTATGACCACGTTCTCCGTGCGGAAAAACTTCAAGGTCAGTTGCACCGCGTCGTCCTGGGTCTTGCTGATGCGCCCGTGGGCCAGTTTCCTAATGAGCACGCTCCGGCTCTTCGTCCGTGGCTGCGGCACGAAGTCGAACGTCCCGTCGGACATCTGCTGGCCTACGCCCGCCTTGCGAAAACTCTCCACGGCCTGCGGCACGGGATCGTCGGGCGAAAAAAGAAAATACTTGCGGTCGTCATAGTAAGCCTGTCCGCCGATCTGTACGTGCTGGCAATGGTTGCCATGGTTCTCATTGCTGTTGATATTCTTATTATTCTTATTCATAACTGTATAGTTTTTTTATCCTCAAATGGAGGGACTCTAAAGTTGTATCGTGTTGTTTCGATACAGCCTGCTGAGTAGGGAAAACAACTAAAACAACTTTTACAACGATGAACAACGCTTCGCCTTGAGCAATCTTGCTGCAAGGTAAACAACCAAAACAACAGCTTCGCGAGGACAATATTGCAACCAGCTTTCCTGCAAGGGTAACTTGGTTGTAAAATATTGTATAGGTTGTATTTGTTGTTTTCTTTTCATTCCCTTTCTTGTCCTTTGTTATTATCCTAACCCTCCATTTTTTCGGATGATTCATTTTTGTGCGAGAAGAGACGTGGATTGTTGTGCGCTTTACCATGGAATATCCTCCTCGTACTCAACTCAGATCTTTACTTTTTCTGTTCTCAAAATTGGCCCTTGGGCCAATCCTATTAATGACCGATTAATGACCGATTAATGTTCCGATTAACGATGATTAATGTTAAAATAAATCCACCGATTCATGATTCGATTTACGATGATTCATGTTAAAATAAATCATCGATTCAGTCGATGGATGTCCGCCACGAGGATGTCCTGATAGTGGCGGCCCTCATACTCGTTGACCGTGAAGCGGAGGCTGACGGCCACCAACTCGTCCTAGGAGAAGCGGCAGGTGGCCGCGTTGCCCAGCATCGTGCAGGCATACTGGTCTGCGTACTTCCCGCCCAGCTCCTGCAACAGGATGTTGCACTTCTTCACCTGTCCCGTCTCGCTCTTCTGACTCTGCACAGCAAAGGCCTCGCCCTGCTGCACTACTCGCATAATTTTTGCTTCCATAACGCTCTTCTTACTTTTCCTTTTTACTACAACTCATACTGAGGCTAAACAAAAACCTCCAGACTGTGAAACTGAAATACATACTCATCACTCTCGTTTTACGTCGCGCCTTCTCGCGACCTTTTATTATTATTTTGTTAGCTTGCCATCGTGGGCCACGCGCGCCTCGAACTGACGGTGCAAAGGTAGAAAGGGGCGGGGAGCCGCACAATCTTTTTACCAACATTTCCCGAAAAAACCCCTGTTTTTGGTAAAAAATGGCCTTTTTTTGGTAAAAGCAAGGTGGATGATGAAAATAACAGAAAAAACAGTAAAAAGTATTTACCTTTTAGGGTACAAAATAGCGAAAATTACCAAGATTTTACCAAGCGTTGGTAAAACCTTGGTAAAACTCCCGAAACGCTGCTATCTACGGTAGCGATCTTTCAATTTCAATTTTCGAAAAAGACTTTCCGCTATAGGATAATCCGGATCTGTGTCTTTAAACCACTTGGAAAAGTGCTTGTTATGGTTCAATTTGTGCTCCTGTCGCCTAAACGAATTTACCACACACTTTACTTCTACGTCCTTGAACATGCTTTCCATGCGTTCTGCAAAATCGTTTTTATCCTGATTTTCCCGTATCATGTCGAACGAATATTTCATCAAACACCATACAATATACCATTGTTCTTGTTTTTTGACATTCACCAATATCCAGGTTTTTAAAAACTCCTCCACCTTGCTGGGATCGACCCAGGGAGCAAAGAACGAATCGCTGTGGTTCTCGTAGGCGTTACGCTTGCTGATTTTCTCGGTCAGCATGCGGTGCTCGGCCTGGTACATGAAAAGCCTCTCAAAGTCTTCTTTCTCAAACGCGCGCTGGCTCAGTTCGTGGGCAAAAGCCTCCGTATCCTCCTCTTGCGGGTAGCCCCAGTCGGCCCATAGCTTGCAGATAGGGCAGCGCTCATATTGTTCCTCCGTGCGGTCCAGCAGGCGTTGCAGCATTCTCATGTCGGCCTCCGCCTTTCGGTCGTCCAAATAATGCCAGTGGCGCTTCTCCACCCGTGCGAGGTGAGCGTCTTGTCGTGTTTCCTCATACTCCTTTTGGAGGTAGCGGTAGATGATGGCCTCCTCGGGCGCGCTACGAACCTTCCGCGTGCGACACAAATCCGTGATCCACATCTCTATCTCCTCGGCAATGCTGATCACAAACCTCATGCTCTCCGTCATCCGATCCACGGCCAGGCTTTTGAGGCCTTCGTAGTCGGCGGGCATCATGCCGGGCTCCTCCTGTGGGTCGCTTGCTCTCACAATCTTCATAAAGACGGAGGCAGGGCAGGATTCGGCCTGCTCCATGAGGTTAGTTTGAGTCTTCTTCCCCAAGGCCACAAACTCCGTAAGCGTGGGGCTCAGTTGGTGCCACAGTTGCTCCACCTGCGCATCGTAGATGTTGTAGAGGGTGACGTAGGCCCTGGCGCGAAGCTTCTTGAGCAGATTGCGGTAATTCGCCAGCCGCGCTCTCAGGATACAATTGGTGTGGTGGAGGACTTTGAAAACGGTCCCTGGCTCTCCTGTGTCCCATTGGGTCTCGTCGATGGCCCGTTGCGCTACCTCGCGCACGTGGATGGTCTCCGTCTCAAAGTCCCGAAAGTCCTCGGGCGTGAAGGGACGGTAAATGTTCTCACTTGTGCTCGCGTCGAGCGTGAGCAAGTCTTCTTCCGAGGCGATTTTCATCTCGCCCGTAGCGGTCATTTTATTCTTCATGGCTGCTTAGGTAGTTGTTTTGCTATTATTTTAAACGAGTTATAGGCCTACACTTGCAGCGCTAAGATTCCGCCGCCTGCAAGCGCCAAAAGGATAGGGCAAACACAAAAAGCGCGATTCGGTCGCTGAGGTGCGGACGCCTTGATTTAAAAATCAAAGATAAAACAATTTTTAGAAAAAGCAACAGAAACGTGTGGCTTTTTATGGTTTTAATGGGTTAGGAAATGCTGCAAAGCGAAATGCACTCGCTTGCTCGCCATAAAGATGTTTGCCTCAAATCCGCAACTAATAGGACTTAGGGCGTTTTTGCTTGCAAAGCGAGAAACAATCATCTTGTCGCACATGTTCTTGTGCAGCAGAAACGTCTCAGACACAAAACCCCCTTACCCCACAAAGCGACTTGAGGTAATACGCTAGTTTAACCAGAAAGGACAGGCTTTAGCCAAAGCCTGCATGGAACAACCTGGCGTAAGCATGGTTGTCAGTATAAATGTTCAACACATGCCTTCGTGATGTCTTGATTCATTTTGCCGGGACGGAGACTAACTTGACTAAAGTTTCCCATCCCTATAAAACAAGGCTTATGCAGATGTAATACCGTGTAAATCCCTGCAAATATGGGGATTTAACTCTTACCTAAAAAAGGTTTCATGCAGTCCTTTTCGCTCGTTCTCTATCTTCCAGAGCTTTAGCCATGACAAGGTAAGCAGACGCGGCTTCGTCATCGTTGATTAGGCTCTCTTCCAGTTCGTCAATGGTAACCCCAAGATGTTCGCAGAGGACCTCCAAAAGCCGTTTTATGCAAGCTAACACCCGCTTCCAAAGAGTCAATGCCATGAGGTCTTCCCCCATATTCGTAAACAGTTCACCCATGGTCTCGTATTCTGAGAATCTCTTCTCTATGCTCATGGTTATATATGTGAGGAAACAGAGGGTGCAGTCGGCAATCTGCTCATCGAAGTCCCTACCCGCACATGTTCCGAGACCTAGGTATTGCTTGCATTCTTTGTTCAGAACCTCTATGTTCCAACGTATTTGGTAAACCTCAAAGGCTCTGACGAAAGACATACATAAGATCTGTGCTCAACAATATATTCCATCGTTGATTTCTACCATATCTTATAAGGAATATGCGTACAGATTGACCACCCAGTTTTCCTCTCAATGCGATATAGTGGCATTTGTATCGCCTACAGTTATGACAAAATTGAGGATTGCCTTCGTATTGCGCTATTAGTTCCATGGCATTGTGCAACTTCCCATACACAGAGTACTTGGTGTTGCCCATCTTTGCCAGTCCGACAAGGTGCAAGGCGCCCTTGCCGAGCTTGAGAACCTCGCTGATAAAGTACTCGCAGGTGAACCAGCTGTCACAGAGCACATACTTGGCACGCAAACTCTTGTGAGCCCATGCGCGCCTTAGCATTTCCACGGCAACATGAAGCTTCGACTGCGTTGACTCTCTGAGTCTTGTGGAGTTGGGGTCTTCTTTCTTGCGTTTTTTGGAAAAACGATGCTTACGTTGCTTCGCAGTGAGACCGTAGTCCTTCTTCTTGCCTTTCTCACAATGGAGGGACATGTCTATTGGAATGGTGCTCTTTCCATCAAAGAATGCGCATACCAATAACTTAAAACCAAGGACGCATTTTCCTTGCACATGGTCAAAGACGCGGCTAATTTGCTCTATGCCATAACCGGATTTCTCCAACGTAGTGTCGTCAAAAATGTAACTTGTGTTGTCCGAAGAGACTTCGGCATGTTCCTTGCGAAGGATTGCCAAAAACGAAGAGCCATGCCCAAAAGAAGCTTGCGCCAGTCCATAGTGGCCCGACGTAGCATGCGATAATAGCAATTGTGACCAGTGTTCAGGAGGTCATAATATGACTTCTTGTACATGGAGTGTATGCTTTCACCTGCTATACGGAAAAGGCAGAGAGACAATATGAGCTGGACGGCGGGAACGCCCGCCTGTTTCTCCAATGACATCCTGCAAAGCAGATGCCCAAGCCCAAAACGGGTGAAAAGTGCCATCAAATTGGTTCGCAATGAACTTTTAACACTTAAGATGTTGGACAACTCCGAAAAATTGCTTAATTTTGCATCCATAACAGTTACTCTCTAAATCGTTGCTTCATTGTGTTTTAGCGATTACAAAGATACAACTTTTTATTGAGAAACTGTTATTTTTGCCCCATTATTTTGGGGTGGGAAACTTTTGTAACTTGAAAACAAAGGCCGTACCATTTGCATCTCATCCCCAAGGTGGAGTCTATGGTTTGAGCTAAAAGAGCATCAAATTGCTCCATGATTGGAAAAAAGCCTCCAAAAGAAGTGACTTTCTCGGATTTTATTTGTACTTTTGCCATGTCATTCGGAGTTTTTGCTATGCTTTTTTGCAGCACTAAGGTAGGTGAAAAATCTGACATGGCATAATCCTGAGCAGCTTTGTTGTTCAGGTACTTGTAAAAAATGCTAACTCATAGTGCTGCGGAAATTAGGATGATAACAAGAACAGTTCCACATATCGTTCAATATCAAGGTTCTAAAAGAAATTTGGCACCTCTGATATTACAATATATGCCTCGCAAATTTAATCGCCTGATAGAGCCTTTTGCAGGTATGGCAGCTATCACTATAGCTGTATCAAAGCAGCAACGGGCAAATCAATATAGCTTAAATGACTTAAATGCCCCTTTGATGGGAATATTGCGTGAAGCAATAGAAACTCCAGATGTACTTGTTGCGGAATATTCAAAAGTTTGGAATGAACAGTTAGTCTTCGAAGGTGGAAGCGTTGCGCATTTTTATAAGGTGAGGGATGAATTTAATGCGGGCGATAAGTCTGCTGCCAATATGCTTTATTTGTTAGCTCGATGTGTGAAGGGTTCTGTTAGGTATAGCTCGACAGGCATGTTTAACCAGTCCCCAGACAAACGGAGAAAGGGTACTTCTCCTACCACGTTAGCCAAAATGTATACCAAATATCTAGTTATTTGAAGGGGAAAACAACATTTTCTTCTTTAGATTATAGAGAAATACTAAAACAAGCAGTTCCTGGCGACTTGGTTTATATGGATCCGCCATATCAGGGAGTTTGTAGCTCTCATGATAATAGATATTATGCGGGTATTGAATTTGATGATTTTGTTGGTGCTGTTGACGAATTGAATAGTCGGGGAATAGATTTTATGATTAGTTATGATGGACAATGTGGTGAGAAACAATATGGCATAGACTTACCTGAAAATTTAGGCCTACGTAAAGTGTTGTTGAACGCTGGGTTGTCTAGCCAAAGTGTATTACTCGGACGAAAAGAGGTTACCTATGAGGCTCTTTATTTGAGTGATAAATTGCAAAAAATGACACATCCTGTTTGTCAACAAAAGCTCTTGTTTGAAGAAGTTGTATGAAATATCCAAAGGCAATAATAAATAAGTTGAATGCCATAACGGAAAAGCGTCCTTCGTAACTATTCAGCAATAACACCCCTTTGAGTTTTTATCAATAATCCTGATACAACAAGTAGGCGATAATTTATTGAAAACCAATAAAATATTTACACTTTATTTTTGGGTGTCTCGGATATTTTTTGTACCTTTGTATCTATGAATGAGCAAGTTACGGACATATCGCAAGCCTTGAAAAGGCTGACATCTGAGATGCAGTCGATGCATGAAGCCATCGATGCGCTACATACGGAGAATGCGAATTTGCGCCGTAACGTGGAAAGGCTTCGAAAAGAGAACCGCAGCCTGCGCAAGCGGCTGGAAAAGTATGAGAAGCCCGACAAGAATTCAAACAACAGTAGCACTCCTCCCTCCAAAGAAAAGATGAAAGCCGAAGTGATTCGGCGCACAAAATCCTTTGCGAAAAAGAGCGGCCTTTTAAACCTGGCGGGCAGCCTGGGCATGAGGCACACAACAGAAATATGACGGAAAAGCCGAATGTTGTGGAAGACTGCATGAGTGGATATTGTCGCGAGTGCGGTCGTGACTTCTCCGACATAGCGGGGGAGAGCTTGACTATGTAAGTCAAGTTGTGGATTTGCCAACGTTGGCGCCTGTCGTGAGAATATCGCCATTACAAGAAGACCTGCACCTGCGGATGTTGCAATAGAGGATACGAGCCGCGCAAGCGGGGCAACCAGGTAACTTTTGGCAAGAACATCAGAGCCGTCGTGACCTACCTGAGCGTGGTGCAGTGCATACCTTACGAGCGACTGGCTTCTTTGATGGAAGAGGTGTTTTCTGTCCACATGAGCCAAGGCACCATCAAGAACATTGTGCAGGAGGCCATGAGGAAATCCAAGCCTGCCATAAAGCTGCTGGAAGACATGCTGAGGAAATCACCCATTGTGGGCTTCGATGAGTCGGGTTGCTACAACAACAAGAAATTGGATTGGGCGTGGATAGCGCAAACAACATACTTGACGCTTTGCTTCCGTGCTGCCGGCCGCTCGTCAAAAAGTGCTTTTTGAAGAGAGGTTCGGCGATGCCCTAAAAAACATGGTGGCGGTGACCGACAGGCACAGCGCGTATTTTGCCCTTGACTTTTTGAATCACCAAGTGTGCCTGGCCCACCTTCTGCGCGAGTTGGAATACTTGACAGAGCTTGACCCGAAACAGCAGTGGTCGAAAGAGGTGGCAAGCCTGTTTAGACAAGCCATTCATGAGAGAAACACTCGGCCAAATGAATTCATTGACAAAAAGAACTTGGCTTGACAAGCTTGACGATCTGCTGAAAGCCAACCTGCTCCACCTAAGATCCAACTTCGAGAGGCTTCGCAAGGGACTCGCAAAATGCAGGGATTACATATTCAACTTCTTGGAAAATCCCGCAATTCCACCCGACAACAATGCGAGCGAGAGGAATCCGAAAACTGAAGATAAAGCAGAAAGTGTCCGGCACTTTCAGGTCTGACAATGGAGCAGACGCTTTCTTTTTCCATACATTCCAGTGCTGACACTGCATGGAAAAACGGCCAGTCGCAACTGCAATCCATCCATACCATCCTGTCGTTATAGGATGGTAGGAGGTGCGTGCCTACACTATTGCTGAATAGTTACGCGTCCTTCTACAGTGATTCAACATATATTAAAATATGGTTTTATAACAACTGAAGAGTTAAAGGGAAAATATGGTTATGAGCATGCGCCTCGTGCAGCAAGAGATGTCAGAGAACGAGGTGTAAATTTGGTTACTTATAGGGTAAAGGCTACTGATGGAAGAAGTATTGCTGCTTATAAGTTTGGGATGCCAGTATTTCTTGATGATAAAGTGTCTAAAGTTGCTGGTCGTACAACTTTGTCGAAAGCTTTAAAGAAAGCTTTGATGGACAAATATGGTGCAATATGTTTTGTATATTTGCAACCGATGGAGGAGCGATTGTTACAAGTAGACCATAGAATTCCTTATGAGATTGGTGGTGAGCAAGATGAGAAAAATATAGATTGTTACATGCTTTTAAGCCCTTCGGCTAATAGAGCTAAGTCATGGACATGCGAGCATTGTCCGAATTGGTCTATAAAAAATGTCGAGTTTTGTACTAGTTGCTTTTGGGCACATCCTGAAGGATACACTCATATAGCAGGGCGTAAAGAACGCCAAATTGTGTTGACGTTTACTGATAATGAAATAGAAGATTATAATAAATTGATAGAGCTTGTTGGGATAGAGCAAGCCGAAAAAACGATAAAGCAATTAGTTGCTGATTTTATTCAAAAAGATGATGATTAAGGCTATATAGCTTTATTTGTGAATATAAATTGATTTGGGCGCAGGGGGAATTGTTATAGATGTTTCTTTTTGCAAAGGCTACATCGCTCGGATCGGGAGTGATAAAAATGGGCAATGGGTCGTTTTCAAAAATAGCTAATCATATACCCCTTTACCCCCCGAAGGGTGATGTTTTTGTCTGCAAGGAAACAATCGCTGGACCGCTGATAGCCGAGATCAAAAGGGCGTATGGGGATAACCGTCGAGGGCTTCCCTTGCTATAGCGTGCTCTTCTGTCTTTTGCAGATCGTCGATATGGCTCGCCAGCGAGTGGTAGCAGTCGAGGTCTTCTATCTCCTCTCTCCGCGCCTTGCCCATTTGGCAAAACGCTTCGTCTTGCTCCACGCCCGCAAATCGGCGCCCGCAGAGATTGGCGGCTATCCCCGTCGTGGCGCTGCCGCTGAAGGGATCGAGTATCCAGTCGCCCTCATCGTCGAGGCAAGGATCATGCGGACCAAGAGGCGCAGCGGCTTCTGCGTAGGGTGCTTGCCGCAGGTCTTTTCCCAACGCCCGATAGCCGGCATGCGCCACACGTCGGTCATTTGCTTGCCGTCGTTGAGTCGCTTCATCAACTCATAGTTGAACTTATGCGGCACTTTCTGCATCTTTCTTGCCCAAATGACAAACTCGGTGGAATAGGTGAAAAAGCGACAAGAGATGTTGGCAGGAGGATTGGTCTTCTGCCACGTGATCACGTTCAGAATCTTGTAGCCAAGCTCGGTCAGACAGTTGGCCACGGAAAAAATATTGTGGTAAGTGCCGCTGATCCAAATGGTGCCATTGTCCTTGAGTTTGTCGCGACAGAGGCGCAACCACTCCCTGTTGAATGACATCATGTCGGCTTGCGACTTCCCCTTGTCCCACGAACCCTTGTCAACACACACCACCTTGCCGCTCTGCAACGAGATGCCGCCATTGGAGAGAAAATAGGGTGGGTCGGCAAAGATCATGTCAAACTTGAAGTCAAACGCCCGCAGCAGCTCGAAGCAGTCGCCGTGGGCAAGGACGAAATCGTGGTTGGGCGATTTGTAATAGGCTTGTACTTTCTGATGCTCGACGGCGAATGCTACGTCAGAGAAATGTTCAGAACTGAGTACGATCTTTTCTTCCTTATACGATTGGCGCACCAATTCCACGGCTTCGGTTCCCGAGGCCGCTGAAATGGTTTCTATGTGTTGTAATTTTTCAGTTACTTGTATGCGATACTCCATAATTCGGGCGCAAAAGTATAGCAAAATACTTGAGAAACCCCGAAAAGATCATAGTTTGACATTTGTGATCAAAATGATCCTATTAGTATATTCGTATATGTTTAATTATCAAATATTTGAGCGATTTGTACGGGTGACAGTGTTGTTAATAAATGATCACAAAAAATCAGATAAATCCCTCGCTGGCTCTTGCCATACACATGAGTTCGTACTGCTTGGAAATGTCTTCATAGCTATGGAAGGCAACGCGCGCTTTGATGTCCTTGAAGGCTGTTCGGCTCATCACTTTGTCAAACTGCCCCCTGCGATTTTTTTGGCGCAACGATCAGAAAGCGACTGTGGAAATCTTGTAGGTCACAAAACTTGGCGACGGAGTTTTGGATGTCGGTGGAGTGCTCTACTTCAAAGAAACTGTTGGGCATATTGCGCTCGTTAAACCAAATGACATCTACCGTCCTTGCCCTGTCGGTCAGATACTCATACGAGAAGTCGGGAATATGGATGGTGGTGCAAATATCCTTCAAGGGTTTTTCGAGAAACTTGCGATTTTGGTCTTGGGCAGGCACATAGGTTTGGTAGTGTTTCATGTTGCCTATGGCGATGATCAATCCTTGATAGTAGCCATGCGTAAACTGCTCCTCGCACTGTTTCTCGTTGGGCAGAAGGTCAAATTTGCGCATCACTTCCTCGCGACAATCCTCCAAGGCCCAAAGGCCCGGTTGGATTTTGAAGATCTCCTCAGATTGCTGCACGATTCTCCGGATGGACTCGTTGGGCGTCTTGGTCGCCCACGATTTCGTATCGACAAGACGGTACAGGTCGCCCAGCGTGGCGTATCCACCTATTTGGCGGAGCACATCGATCACTTGTTGCTCTTGTGTATATTTTTTGCGTGCCATTATTCTCTCGATTGCGTTTAAAGAATCTATAAATGGTAAAAATGGTATTCATCTGCCAAACGCCATCGCCAGCAGCATGCCTATTACCCAAATGATACACATCAATATCATAGGTTTGCTGATGAAGATGAAGACTACCAAGACAACGAGAATGAAGGGGACGCCCAGAAGGCATGCGATAAATATGTCGGCCTCTCTTTCGTTCTTCTTGGTGATTTCTCTCTCCTGTACGTGGCCTTGTAATTTTCGTGCCTTCTCTCTTTCGTTCTTCTTGGTGATTTCTCTCTCCTGTACGTGGCCTTTTAATTTTCGTGCCTTTCGCCTTTCGTGCTTTAGGAGTTTCCTTCGATCCCTTCCTGTAATACCCTGCCTTGTCCACTGCCTCCAAAGCCTTCGTTCCTCCTTTGTAAAAGGCAGTAATTGCATGTCGGCCCGCCTTTGCTGATCCTCGTCATTTTTTCGGTTGCATTCGTATTCTTTCTTCTTCCTTTCCTCCAGCCTATGTTGGATTAGGAGGCGACTACGTTGATGTTCTGAAACACCGTTCCTTTCCACTTTCCCCAAAGCAGATTTTCATTCTCGTTCATAGGTAGTGCTTTCTCCATAATCCTTAGTTCTTTTAAGTGTTGTTGCTTTAAAAGTCGTAGATGGTAAAAATCGGCGTGGGCCTACTAATAATGCACCAAGATGTTGGCGTATGAAAAAAGGCGCCATCAAGCAGGTCCCACGCCGTGGAGGAGTAGACGCTTCGCTGTCATCTTTTTCTTGTCACTTCTTATAATTGCAGGTTTCGAATGCTGCAGAAGAGCCAGGCGTCAGCGTCTATCCTTTCTTATGTTTTACCATTATGTCATATCTTTTTTGCTTCTATTTGTGATGTTAATAGCTTCTTGCTTTTCGATTTCTTGGGGCGTAGCGACTGCTGCGGCCCTGTTTTTAGCTTGTCGATGCAGTCTTCGACCCCACAAAGTTACGCATTTTCTTTGATTTCTCTTCTCTTCCCCCCTGTTTTTTTTGAGGAGAGGGAGAGTTGGCGAGAAGGATTTCTTGATTTGTTAACGAAAGCAAAATGTAAGGAGAAACGAGGGTGAGGAGGGGTGGTGGAACTTTTTGATCGCCTATAAACTATTGGTTTTTAGCGGTTTACCCTCAGTTCATTAAACAATAGATAGTTTGTTGGGACTCCATTGGACCTTACATCCTTACACCTTACGTTCTTACGTTTTCATTTTCCACTTCTCCCCAGTATGATTTTCAAAATATGCTAAACTGTAAAGTATATTCATACTGTTATTCGGTAGATCACATAGCTTTGCTATGTGCCATTTTTAGCAAGACGAAAAAAAGTTGGAAAATATTTGTGGTTTTATTTGGAGGTATGAAATATTCTTCATACCTTTGCAGAAGATTTTAGCGGCGCTCGGCAATTTGAGAGCAAGCTCTCATTGCGCTCGCTGGCAAAATCTTTCGATAAGATAGGCTGCGCCTCGGCCATTAGAGAACAAGTTCTCATGGCGCTCGACTTGCACTATCTTTGCACCCATAACTGAGACTTGCGGAACAAACCCATAGAGGGTCCGCGACGGGCTTCTCTTACGACAGGAGCGAGGGATAAACAAATAGCGGCGCCGGTCCCAAACTACCATCGGCAAGGTCTCCATTTTGAACACCTTTAAACACCTTAAACGCAATGATCAACTACAGCATTACGGCAAGAGCCGTCAACCCGAATCTCTTCGAGATCAACCAGGCCAAGACGCGTATCAACCAGGCCAAGGTCGAGGGCAAGCAGCCCGACGCCAAGGACGAGGCACTCGTCGGGACCGTCGTCACCAACTACTTCGCCACGGCACAATACACCGAGGTGATGACCATCGAGAAGTTTGCCCGCCACATCGCCGACCACGGCACGACTTACTCCCGCGCCGACATCATGGCGATCCTCTACATGGCAGTCGACTGCATGCGCGAGCAGCTGCTGGAGGGCAAGAAAATCCGCCTCGGCGAGCTCGGCGACTTCTCCGTAGCGCTCAGCAGCAAGGGCGCAGAGACGGCGGAGAAGTTCAGCTCGCAGAACATCCAGCGCGTCACGGTCTGCTGGGAACCGGGCAGCGAATTCCGCAACCTCCTCGCCGACGCCGAGTTCAACCTCGTCGCCACGCGTTCGGCCCAGGCAGCCGTCCTCAAGGCCATCAAGGAGGGCAAGACCAACGTCGATATCTCCGCGCCCATCAACCCGGACGGAAGCCCCTCCAACCCCGGCGGCACCACGCAACCGAAGAAGCGCACGCTGACGGTCCGCTCGGCCAACGAGAGCCAGGGCAGCGTCTCGGGCGGCGGCACCTTCGACGAGGGCAGCACGCAGACCGTCCAGGCCACGCCGAAGACCGGCTTCGCCTTCGACAAGTGGAGCGACGGCAGCACGCAGAACCCGCGCACGGTGAAGCTGACCTCCGACCTCACGCTCACGGCCTCCTTCAAGACGACCACCACGGGCGGCGGAGACCAGGGTAGCGGCGGAGACCAGGGCGGCGGCACCCTGGGCGACTGATCCACGGGGCGGGTCGGCAGGCCTCACGGCCCAACGAGCAGCAGAACGTCTGCTTGTAGCCACGGCTCTTGCAGCCACGTCTGCACCAGTCGCTGATCCTGCTACCCGCCCTGCGCAAGGGAGGAGGACGAGCCCCAGGGGCTTCCCACGGGCCACCCGCCCACGGCGCCAACTAAAGGAACTTCGCCATACGATCGGAACGACCCTTGCCATCTCGCCCTCTCCCTCTCGCTTATCGCCTGCTGAGGAGGAAAAACAACAAATACAACATTTACAACTATGAACAAACGCGGGGGACAAACACACGCTACGCGTGTAACAAGCCTTCTGCAAGGTAAACAACAAGATACAACAGCTTCGCGGGGACAAACACACGCTACGCGTGTAACAAGCCTTCTGCAAGGTAAACAACAAGAAACAACGCTTCGCGGGGACAAACACACGCTACGCGTGTAACAAGCCTTTTGCAAGGTAAACAACAAGATACAACAGCTTCGCGGGAACATGTGCAGAACTGAGCTTGCTCAAGTTATGCCATGGCGAGAAAGAGTGCCATGAAATGGAACAGCTTCGCGGGGACACATGGCTACGCGGACAATACTATGCAGGAAATGCGTCAAGTTGTGTGAGCAAGGCGAAGCGTTGTAAATGTTGTTTCTCTACAAGCAACCTTCGGCCTCGAAGAGGCAATGTCCTGGCGAAGCGTTGTTACTTGTTGTAAAGGTTGTTTTAGTTGTTTTCTTAACTCAACCTAATGACATTGAGGATATTGAGTTGACAAAGCAAACTTGGTTGTAAAATATTGTAAAAGTTGTATCGGTTGTTTTCTTAGCATGTCCTTATATTGTCTAAGAAATGAGAGAAAAGACTTCATTTGTCAAACCCTTAAACAAAAAGAATAATCATGGATGAAAAGAAAAGACAGGTATGGCGCTTCGTCATTCAGACCGCCATCTCGATCCTCACGGCCATCGCTACGGCCCTCGGCGTGACGAGTTGCATGGCAGCCGTGTAGCCCGCCATACGAACGGTTTTAAGCAATTATAGGTAAATAAATATTTGCGCCCTCTCTAAGATGTGAATCTTGGAGAGGGATTCTTTCCCCGGTTGATAGCACCAAGAGCGGGTTGATAGCACCTAGAGCGGGGCGGATAGCACCAAGAGCGGGGTGGATAGCACCAAGGGCGGGAGGACAGCACAAAGGGCGGGAGGATAGAACGAAGAATGGGTGGACTGAACGATGAACAGGAAGGACAGGGAAAGAGAGAGGAAAACTGCGGGGTAGGGTACAAAAAAAGGTGGCCGAAGCCACCTTGGAAAGTGTAGGAACTGTTACTTCTTACTGGAGCGGACCGCCTTCACCGCCTTGGCACAGTCTTCGGGACTGATCGCGCGGCACTGCTTGATCCAGGCCGTAGCCACGCCGATGATGCTGCAAGAGTGGTCCGCGTTGATGCGCATGGCATCACGCGTTTCGTCGCCTGGCACGAGCCATTTAGACCCGTCCTCGTCCTCGAAATAGACCTTGACGGTAGGCAGGCCGTCATAAATGGCCAGTACGAACTCTCCCGACTGGGCTGTGTCCTGTTTGCGCATTCTCAACTCGTCACCCTTGTGCATGCGGTAGTTGGCCAAACTGTCGTCCGCCAGGCGAACGATGAAGTTGCAGTCGGGTGCAATCGCCCTGGGGACTCGGTACATCTCTTGACTGATGCAACCATGATCATCGGTTATACCATCGTAAATGGGGATCAGGACCACGTCGTCGTTATCCACTTCCTCAGCGTTACAGCCTTGCTGGCGCATGAGGTTTACAAACTCGCTTTCTGTCATAGTTTTTTCTTCGCTTTTCATGATAGAATACTTAATTTGTTATACATACTTATTAGACGGTGCGAAGGTAGGAAGTTTTTCGACATGACCTAATAATAACTGTGAAAAAATGCTTTCTTGCGCACGGGCTAAGAAACCGTGGAGATGGAGAAAAAATAAAGGGCCCGAACTGTCACAGCCCAGACCCTTCCGTTTACAATCTTAGTTACTAAAATAATTTACCTTAAAACCCTTTTTTTGTGTGATATTCCATTAGAAAAAGAGGTAGCGGTTGTCAACCACTCCCGCGCCGAAGACGAGGTCTTGCATGAAGTTGCCCATGTACTGCATAGCACGCTGGCGGCACATTTGAATCTGCTGCTCCTCGTTGTACTTGGCCGGACGCATCTGCTTCTTCACAACCTGGAAGACATAGACGCCGGCGTTGCCCTTGACAGGGGCGGAGCAGAACTTGCCCTGAGCCGTGGCAGCCACGGCACCCGAGAGGGCGGGCTCAGCAGCTCCCGTGGCCTGGATGAAGGCAGGGGCTGCAAACGTGATTTGATTGACCGTGCTGACCTTGGCACCCTTGGCCTGGGCAGCAGCGATGCTGTTGACGCCCTTGAGCTTGGCCATGATCATCGCGGCCTTCTTGTCGCGGATCACCTCGCGCTTGAGAATCTCCTTCACCTGGGCGTCGTCCCAAGGACGGTAGCCCTGCGGATGGATCTTGGTCATGCAGAGCACCAGCAGGTGGTCGTTCTCCTTGCCAGCCTCGAAGAGCTGGGAAACCTGTCCCTCCTTGGCCTCGAAGATCCACTTGATGGCGTCGCGGATGCCGGAACCACCGACGTTGCCCACCGTATGGCTGGAGGTGGCGAAGTCGTTGAGATCCTGGACCGTGTAGCCAAACTTCGTGGCGTGCTTCTGCAGGTCGGCCAGGCTGGCCTGGCTCTGCGTGACAAACTGGCTGAAACGGTTGTAAGCCTTGGAGTAGGTATTGTCGGAGAAACGGATTTCCTTCTTGATGACGGCAGCGACGGCCTTGCTCTTCATCGCCTTGCGGTTGAGCACGTGGATGACGACGTTGCCCTGGGTGAGCTCGATGTTCTGGGTGGAACCGACGGCACCGTTGAGCAGCGCCTCGATGTAGGCACGGTTGTCCTGGCTCATCGTGCTGGCCTGCTCATACATCGCACCCGTGAACCACGTCGTGGTGCTGTCCTGGCCGTAGCGCTTGGCGATGGCCTGGAAGTCGCCACCAGCGGCGAGGGCCTTCTGGATGCTGTCGGCAGAAGCGCGAGCGGCCTCCAGCGTCTTGCCACCCACCTGGATCTGACGGAACTCCACGGAGTCGGGGAGCTCGGTGCGAGAGAGGATGCGGACGATATTGTAGGTGTTGTCCTTCGTGTTCTCCACGACGCCGGTCGTACCGACGGCCATGGAGTCGATCTTGGAGGCGATGTCGGGGTACTGCTGGAAAGCCTTGCCGCTGACGGGGAGGCCGATGTACTGGATCATGCTACCGCTCTTGCTCACCACCTGGGTGGGATCGGCGGCCGCGGCGAGCTGCTTCTGATAGCCGGCCATGTCCTTCTGGAGCTGGGCACGGTCGGTGGCGCTGGCCTTCACCTGGACGTCAACTATCTTGACGTCGCGCGTCTCCTGCTGCTGGCGGAAGGCGGGCTTCAGCTCCTCATACTTGGCCTTGAGCTCCTCGTCCGTCACCTTGATGTCGGCGTCCTTGATCGTGTTGTAGGCGATGGAAGCCAACTGGATCTGGGCCTCCTCGTTCTCCTCGTTGAAAGCCATCTTGGCCTCTACCTTGTTGGAGAGGACGCAGTTGGCCAGCAGCGACTGATACTTCTGGGCCAGGAGCTGCGTGCGGAGGTTCTTCTCGACGAAGAGCCAGTAGTTGTAGGCGGGGCGCATCTGGTCGAGCTGCTGGCTGTTGTTGCTGGCCTCGGCCTTGCGGTAGGCGTCGATAAACTGCTTGAGGATCGAAACGTCAAAGCGGCCGGTCTGCTGGTTGACGAACGGGGTCTGCGTGAGCAGCTGGTTCGTGCCATCGTTGAGGACGTTCTGGAGTTCGTCCTCGGTGACGGTCAGACCGAGCTTCTTGCAGTCTTCCTTCATCACGCGCTCGGAGACGAGCTGCTGCCATACCTGGTCCTTCAGCTGGTTGAGCTGGTCTCGCTGAGGTTGTCGGTGCGCATGGTCAGTTTCATCGCGTCCTGATACTCCTCCAGGAGTTTTTGGAAGTCCTGCACGTAGATTTTCTCGCCAAGGACCTCACCTATCTGCTGGCTGTTCTGACCTTTGATGCCATTGCAGGAACGGAAAGCCTCCTCGGCAATGAACGCAAATAGACCCAAGCCGATGATGATGATCAGCAAGATGCCTTTGCTTCTGATTTTTCCTAAAGCTGTCATTTTTTACTTTATTTTTTATTATTTCTTTTCTCTTTCTCTCTCCACCCCGCCCGCTTTTCAGATCCCTGGAGGACCGTCCGGAGGGGCTACGCAGCGCATAGCAGGATGGAAAATGCGTACAAAATTAATAAAAAGTTGGCAAATGACGGAATAAATTGCCGACAATTTGCGTTTGTCGCCCTGTTTCTTTGCTTTTTGACCACCAAGATCGGCCATAATGCGGGTTCTGACAGGGCGTTCTTTCTATTTTTCTTGTCACGATTTGCTTGCCACGACACGAATGTTCTTGCCGCGACGCGCGTTTTCTTGCCACGGTGTGATCCGCACGCTGGACGCGGAGCCTACTCCTCGGCCACATGGAGGCGCACGACCTCGATCTTGGTCATGGTCTTCTTGACAATCTTGAAGTGGTACTTGCCCACCTTCACCACCTCGTTGAGTTTGGGGAAACTCTGGTAGGCGTGGAGGATCAGTCCGCTGATGGTCTTGTATTCGCCACTGTCGGGCAGTCCGAGGTTGAAGAGCTCGTTGGCCTTGTCGATCTCCAGGCGTCCCGAGAGGATGTAGTCGCCGTCGGCGGTCTGCTTTGCGATATAGTTGGTGTTGTCGTGCTCGTCCTCGATGTCGCCGAAGATCTCCTCGACGATGTCCTCCAGCGAGACGATGCCCGAGGTGCCGCCAAACTCATCGACGACGACGCCGATCGACTTCTTCTGTCCGAGGAAGATCTGCATGAGTTTCTGTGCCGCCATGGTCTCGGGGACGAAGGGCATCTGGCGGATATGGTCGTGCCATTTCTCGCGGGCGCGGAAGAGTTCGAGGGTGTGGATGTAGCCGACGATGTGGTCGATGTCCTCCTTGTAGATGAGGATCTTGGAGTTGCCGCTCTCGACAAACTTCTGCTGCAGCTCGTCGGCCGTGCAGTCGTAGGGGACGGCATTGATCTCCGTGCGCGGCACCATGCAGTCGCGGACCTTGAGGTCGGGGAAGTCGAGGGCATTCTGGAAGATCTTCATCTCGTCATCAACCTCGCCCCCCTGCGGCGTGTTGTCGATGGAGGACTGGACGAGGTCGTCGAGGTCCACCTTGGTAAACGTGCCGTCGTTGTTGCCCTCCTCCATCTTGACGCCCAGGAGGCGCAGGAAGAGGCGCGAGAGCAGGGTGGAGAAGCGGCTGATGGGCCACAGGACGATGTAGAAGAGGTAGGCCAAGGGAGCCAGGAGGCTCATGAGGCGGTTGGGGTTGCTCTTGAAGAGCGTCTTGGGGAGAAACTCGCCCGTGAGAGGATGACGAGGGTGGAGCAGATGGAGTCGAGCATGACGAGCGTGGCGTCGTTGCTGATGCCGGCCAACTGCCATAGGCCGTCGAAGATGCGGGCGAAGAGGATGCCATAGACCACCAGCACGATGTTGTTGCCCACGAGCATGGTGGAGACAAAACTGTTGGGGTTGGCGTAGAAGACTTTCAGACAGTGCTGCGAGAGTCCGCTCTGGTCCTTGCCGACCTTCATCAGAAGGCGGTTGCTGGCCACGAAGGCGATCTCCATGCCCGAGAAAAAGGCCGAGAGGACCATGGTGGCCAGGATGGCTATTATATTATAGGTATAGGTGTCCAATATGGTTCAAATATGATTCACAATTCAGGGCTGCCGACGATCGGCAACCGTTGGTCTCCCGTCGGCGACGGGTTGGGCTGCGGCAGGTGGCCCCGGCGGGATCGGCGTCCCCTCTCTGCGGCCTGCCGAGGGAGCCATGTCGGCCTTGTCGAAGAGGCCCCAGCCCTTAGCATCGCCGATCTCATACTCCGTCATGGTCTCGTCGCTGCGGAAGTAGCTGCCCTGGAGTTCGCGGTCGGGCGTCTTGATATGGGAGAAGACGTGGGAGTAGAGCTGGTGCTCGGCCTCGTCCCAGTAGAGCTGCTGGCTCGCATACTCCACGCCCTGGGCCGTACGGATGCGTACGCGGCCGCGGAGCACCCAGCGGCGCAGTTTGTCGTAATAGACGGCGCTGTCGCAGGAGATGTAGCCCAGCACGCGCTTCTGCTCGTCAAACTGCGTCAGCAGGATGCCCTTGTCGAAGGTCCAGCGCGAGGGGTTGCGATTCTCGTTGATCTCCCAGCGCTCGGCGACGATGCGATACTTGATGACGCCGGAGTCGGAGATGAGCGTGTTGACGCCGTAGGTCGTCATGATGGGCACGGAGTCGCGGTCGTGGATGGCGGGGGGCGGTGTGCTCCTTGGGCTGGTTGCAGCCCGCGGCCAGGACCCCTGCCAGCACGAAAGAGAGCATGGAGGGCAACAAGCCCCTCATGCCCTGGTGGTCGTTTCTCGTGTGATGACTTAGAAAACTCATGCGGTCGTGGCAGCCTTTATGGTCAACAATAGGTCCCTCGCAGGGCCTATTCGACCTTGAACTTGGCGAACATGCGCTCATTGAAGGTGAAACCGATGTTGATGCGGAACGTGTTCTCCGTGAGCATCGAGGAAGCCTCGCGGCGCACCCACTGGGCGGAGATGTTGAGCATCGATCGGTTGTTGTAGCTGTTGACGATGGGGATGCCCAGGCCCAGCGAGGCCGAGATCTCCTTGGGGCCGTCCTGGCCGTTGATGGTGAAGTAGGGCGTGGCGTAGCCGATACCCGCACGGTAGTGGAGGCGGCTGAGGAAACCACGGTGGCGCTCGCCACGGCAGTAGTCGGCGCCGAGGACGACCTTGTGGCGGTCCTTGAGCAGTCCGCTCTGGAGCCCGTAGCCGCCCTGGTCGGAATACTGCGGGTAGTCGAGGCTGCCCCATTTCTGCAACTGGTAGTCGGCGCCGACCATCAGTTGGCCGTTGTGGCTATAGACCGCTCCCACGCCGAAGGTATGGGGCAGGTCGAGGGCGTTGGAGATACGGAAGTGGGTCGTGTCGGCCACGGCCAACTGGGAGTTGTTCTTGATGACGGAGAGCTCGGGGTCGGCGTTGAGACAGTGTCCCAGACTGTAGGTCAGACCCAGCGTGACCTGGTCCTTGGCGCTGAGGGGCTGCGTGTATTGCAGTCCGAAGTCGAGCTTGTAGCTGCGCACCTCGGCGGTGTAGGTGCGCTGCAGCGTATTGACGTAGGCGTCGCTATACGTATTGGTCACGTACTTCGTGTAGCCACCCCAGAGATAGGAGGCGTTGACGCCGACGGAGAGATTGCGCAGCGGCTCCGCACCAACGCCGAGATAGACCTGGTGGAGGCCCTGCGAGCCGCTATACTTGTTGTTGTAGGTGGCCGTGGGCGACTCGGGGGAGAGGCTGCCGTTGATGTGGGCGGAGTTGGAGTAGTCGTAGCCCACGTTGGTGTAGGGCAGCAGACCGAAGCTCACGCCCACATGGCGAAACAGGCGAAGGCCCGCCACCACATACTCCAGGTCGGCATTGCGCGCGCTGATGGAGCGGCCGCCCTCCTTGAACTGCGTCATCTGCAGGCTCACGCCCGCGTCGAAGATGAACGACAGCGAGTCGAGGGCCGAGTAGGAGGCCGGGTTGAGGGCGTTGACTTGGTTGTTGAGCCGGAGGCCATAGGCCAGTCCGTTCATGCCGCGGCTGAAACTGCCCGACTGTTCGGAGAGTTCGCCCAGGCCATACTGGCTGTAGGGGGAGTTGGTGCCGCTCTGCGCATGGAGTCCGAGGGAGGAGAGGAGCAGGAGCGATGCTGTTATCGTTTTCTTCATTGATTATCTACTGGGTTGGGGTCTGGGCAGGGCCTTGCCGGCACCAGGACCGTGATTAGCGATAGCGAGACCGTCGCTGGCGGCCTCCGGGGCGGAGGAAAGTCCGCCCAGGGGGTCAGAGGCGGTTGTTCTCGGGGAAGACCACAGAGGGCTGGAAGGTCTTGGCCTCCTCGAAGTCCATCAGGGCGTAGCTCACGATGATGATGGTGTCGCCGACGACCACCCTGCGCGCTGCCGCACCATTGAGGCAGATGCAGCCGCTGCCACGCTCGCCCTTGATGACGTAGGTCTCGAAGCGCTCTCCATTGTCGTTATCCATGATCTGCACTTTCTCACCGGCGATGAGATTGGCCGCGTCCATCAAGTCCTCGTCGATGGTGATGCTGCCGATGTAGTTGAGGTTGGCCTGGGTCACCTTGACGCGGTGCAGTTTGCTTTTCAGTACTTCTATATACATATAAAAAAGAAAGTGTAGCGTGTGTTATTCCTTATACTTGATGTGATCAATCAGACGGATCGGGGTCTTGCCGCAATAGACGGTGATGCAGCCCACCACATAGTCGCTGTCCTGCCAGTCCTGGACGTCGAGGAGCGTGTTGCCGTCCACTATCTGGAAGTACTCCACCTCCAGGCCGTCGATGGCGTTGATCGTGCTGACCACGTGGTCGTGGGTCTCGGCGACGGTGTGGGTCTTGGCGTAATCGATGCTTTCCATCAGCGCACGGGCGATATGGGGGGCGATGGCGCGCTCCTCGGGGGTGAGGAGCTTGTTGCGGCTGCTCAAGGCCACGCCGTCGGCCTCGCGCACCACGGGGCAGGGGACAATCTCCACGTGGCTGCCGATGTAGGCGACCAGGCGGCGGATGACGGCAATCTGCTGCCAGTCCTTCTCGCCAAAGTAGGCGCGGGTGGGCTGGACGATGTAGAACAGGCGGCTCACCACCTGGCAGACGCCATTGAAATGGCCGGGACGATGGGCGCCCTCCATGACCGTCGTCTGGGGCGGAAACTCAAAGTGGCGGGTATCGGGAGTGGGGTAGATGTCGCTCACGGTAGGCGCGAAGACGAAGTCGGCGCCACAAGCCTCGCAAAGGGCGCAGTCGGGCTTCAGCGTGCGGGGATAGCGTTCGAGGTCGGCGGGGTCGTTGAACTGTGTGGGGTTGAGGAATACGGAGACCACCGTCACGTCGTTTTCCTTGGCGCTACGCTTGATGAGCGAGGCGTGGCCCTCGTGGAGGGCACCCATCGTGGGGACGAATCCCACCGACTGTCCTTGCTTGCGCGCAGCGAAGAGCGCGTTCTGCAAGTCTGCGTTTTTTTCAAATACTTTCATTATCTGCAAAATATTTCGGGTGCAAAGTAACAACATTTTTACGAAATAGGCAAAAAGTAATCTGAAAAATATAATAAAATGCCGATGCCATTAGACAAAATATCTGAAAAGCCGCTACGAATTCGGGAATAAAATCGTAACTTTGCACCTGGGAAATCGTGTTTATCGCGACTTTTGTCAAGAAATAATCACGACAAAACAAGTTAGAATGGCAAAGAAAGTATTGTTTATCAACCAGGAAACCACCCCTTACGTCACCCATTCGCAGATGGCAGAGATGGGAGGTTTGATGTCGGCCAAAATGCAAGAAGCCGGATTCGAGATAAGAACCTTCATGCCGAAGTGGAGCACGATCAACGAAAGGCGTGGCCAGTTGCATGAGGTGATCCGACTCTCGGGTATGAATCTGATCATCGACGACACGGATCACCCGCTCATCATCAAGGTGGCTTCCATACCGCAGTCGCGCATCCAGGTCTATTTTATTGATAATGAGGATTACTACCAGAATCGTCCGGCCATGACCAAGGACGAGCTGGGCAACGACTATCCCGACAATGGCGAGCGGGCCATCTTCTTCGCGCGCGGCGTGCTGGAGACGGTCAAAAAGCTCCGCTGGGCGCCGGATATCATCCACTGCCAAGGCTGGATGAGCTCGGTGATACCGTTCTATGTGAAGACGGCCTACCACGACGAACCGCAGTTTATCAACGCCAAGGTGGTGACGTCGCTCTTCGGCGAACAGCCCGCGGGCGACCTGGGGGAGAAGTTCAGGCGCTCCCTGCCGTTCAGGGAGGCCAAGGCTGAACTGATCGAGAAGTATGGCAACACGTTCGACGCCGTGGAACTGGGCAAACTGGCCATCGACTATAGCGATGGTGTCGTACAGGTGGACGACCAGGTCAACGCCGAACTCGTCCGTTATGCGCAGAGCGAGAACAAGCCGCTGATCGTCCATCCGCAGGCAGAGGCAGAGGTCAAGGGACTCTATGCTGACTTCTATGGCAAATTGTTGGGGGAATAGGCGGAGACAACGTCTCTGACGTACCCTCGGGCAGGGGGACCGTGCGCCTTGTAGATAAGGAATGGGCGTGGCCTCCTGTTGTAGATTTTATGACCATTACACGCAAATGATAAAATTCCATCAGTTGGTCTGGGGCCTCGCCCTGGCTGCCACGGCGCTCTCTCGCTGGCCGCCTGCGACGACACGACCGACAATATCGGCGGTTCGCTGATAGACAATCCCGACAAGTTGACTGTCAAGGCTGACACCTTCCAGCTCAGCACGCGCACCATCATGGCCGACTCGGTCATCGCACGCAACATCACGGGCTATCTCGGCCGCGTGAAGGATCCGGAGACGGGCAACTACGTGACGGGCGACTTCATGGCGCAGCTGCATCCGCTGAGCAACTATCAGATCGCGGCTGCCGACAGCATCCTCAGCCGCAACGACCGGGGGGAGATCATCGCCGACTCGTGCGAGATCCTGCTGGTCTATAACAACTTCTATGGCGACTCGCTGGCACAGATGAAACTCTCGGCCTACGAGATGGGGCGTCCGCTGGAGGAGGGATCGGTGATCTACTCCAACTTCAATCCGGCGCTCCACGGCTATCTGCGCCAAGGGGGCATCAAGCAGGAGCGTACCTATACGCTGGCGGACCAGACGCGCGGCGCCAACTACACCAACAAGGCGATCGCCATCCGACTGGACGACGCCTATACGGACAAGGACGGCGTCAGCTACAACAACTATGGCACGTACCTGATGCGGAAGTACTATGCCTCGCCCGAGGCGTTCCGCAACAGCTACCGCTTCCTCCACGAGATCAGCCCGGGCTTCTTCTTCAAAGTGACCAACGGCATCGGTTCGATGGCGTATGTGACCAACGCCCAGCTCAATATCTACTTCCGTTCGCAGATCAACGGCAAGGACTCCGTCACCTCGACCTCATTGGCCAGTACGGAGGAGGTGCTGCAGACGACGACGTTCAGCAACGACAACAACCTGCTGGCAAGTCTCGCGGCACAGACGGGATGCAGTTATCTGAAAAGCCCGGCGGGACTCTTCACCGAGGTCACGCTGCCGGTGGATGAGATCATGAGGGGACACGAGAACGACACGCTCAACACGGCGAAGGTGACCTTCCCGCGCATCAACAACACAATCAGTTCCGACTTCCTCCTCAGTGCGCCGACGACGGTGCTGATCCTTCCGCTCGACGAGCTCCATACGTTCTTCGCCGAGAACCGCATTCCCGACTATAAGACGAGTTTCACCGCAGCCTATAGCGCGACGGTGAACGGCTATACGTTCAACAACATCTCGGGCTTGGTCAACTATATGATCAAGAAGCGCCAGGCCGGACAGGTGGATGCCAACTGGAACAAGGCGGTGCTCGTGCCGATCAGTCTGGCGACTACGACCATCACGGGTAGCTCTGGCACGAAGATAACACGCGTGACAAAGTGCTCCCACGACATGTCGCTCTCCAGCACACGACTCGTGGGTGGCCCCAACAACGCCAACCAGCCCATCCTCCTCTCTGTCATACATAGTACTTTCAATGGCAGATAACTTCTTGGAGCGCCACCGTGCCGACTACGAGCAGCGTAAGGCACGGTGGCTGAAAAAGAAAAGCCGCTGCCAAATCAAGGTCAAAAGACCCGGTACTGACGCACATGCTGACAAAAACCTGAGTGAAGGTCAAACTTAGAAGGGTTTGGCATGTCTTTTGCTCTATACTTTTGCAATTGAACAAGTTGTATTGAACAAGTAAAGAAATTGTATTCTAAAAGAAAATCACGAAAGTCAAGATGATAAGTCAATTCTCTAAAGAACTCTCGGAGGTGCTCGCCTTCAGCCGCGAGGAAGCCGACAGACTGTCCTGTCCCTCGGTGGCTCCGGAGCATCTGTTGCTGGCTGTTTTCAGGCTCTCTGATCCGAAGATACAAAGGGTTATCTCGACGCTCAGCCTCGACGTGCCCACGGTCAAAAAGGAGCTGGAGCAGTATGCCTCTTCGAACAAGGAGGAGAGCAAGCGGATCTACGAGGAGATCAACGTCACGGACCGTGCTGCCAACGTGCTGCACCTCGCAGTACTGGAGGCGCGCATCCAGCATCGCAAGATCGTCGATGTGGAGGACTTGATCCTGGCCATTCTCCACGACCAGACAGACACGGGCGCGAAGATGACGCTGCAGGCTCACCACCTCGACTACATTGAGGCCAACGCGCTGCTGCGCCAGTTGGCCAACGACGTGCAGGGAGGGCTCGACTTGTCCGACGATGACGACGACGATATGCTCTTCAACGACGACGAGGAGGAGGATCGCGAGGAGGCGCGCAGCCAGGGTGGTGGAGCGCAGCAGACGCGCACCAAGGATACCAAGAGTGCGACGCCGGCCCTCGACAACTTCGGTACGGACCTCACGGCGGCAGCCCTGGAGGGGAAACTTGACCCTGTGGTCGGCCGCGAGCGCGAGATCATCCGCGTCAGCGAGATCCTGGGACGCCGCAAGAAGAACAATCCTGTGCTCATCGGCGAACCCGGTGTGGGCAAGAGTGCCATCGTAGAAGGACTGGCGCAGATGATCGTCCAGCACCGCACGTCGCCCACGCTTTTCAACAAGCGGATCGTGTCGCTCGACATGACGAGTATCGTGGCGGGAACGAAATACAGGGGTCAGTTTGAGGAGCGTATCCGCACGATCCTCAAGGAGATAGAGCGCCACCCGGAGGTGATCGTCTTCATCGACGAGATCCACACCATCATCGGTGCGGGATCGGCGGCGGGGACGATGGATGCTGCCAATATCCTCAAGCCGGCCTTGGCGCGGGGCATGATGCAATGTATCGGTGCCACGACGCTCGACGAATATCGCAAGTCGATCGAGAAGGACGGTGCCCTGGAGCGTAGATTCCAGAAGGTGATCGTCGAACCGACCACGACGGAGGAGACGCTGCAGATCCTGAAGAACATCAAGGACCGCTACGAGCACCATCATCAGGTGACGTATTCTGACGAGGTGCTCCAGTTGATCGTGAAACTCACGGACCGCTACGTCTCGGACCGCTTCTTCCCCGACAAGGCCATCGACGTGCTAGATGAGGTGGGATCGCATATCCACCTGCAGCATGCGGAGGTGCCGAAGGAGATCGTGGATCTGCAAAATGAGATCGAGGAGATCAAGCAGAAGAAGCAGAATGCGGTTAAGAACCAAAACTTTGAGATGGCGGCGGGCTTCCGCGACCAGCAGGTGGAGCGCGAGAAGCAGCTCGAAGAGGCCCAGCACCGCTGGGAGGAAGGCGAGGTCGGCGAGCAGGTGGCCATCACGGAGGACCAGGTGGCCGATGTGGTGTCGATGATGACGGGTGTGCCCGTGCAGCGCATGCAGCAGTCGGAGGGCCTTCGTCTGCGCAATATGGCGACGGAACTGAAGCAGGTGGTGGTGGCACAGGACAAGGCCATCGAGAAAATGGTGAAGGCCATCCAGCGCAACCGCGTGGGACTGAAGGAGCAGAACCATCCCATCGGCGCATTCATGTTCCTGGGTCCGACGGGTGTGGGCAAGACCTACCTGGCCAAGAAACTGGCGGAGTATATGTTTGGTTCGGCCGATGCGCTGATCCGCGTCGATATGAGTGAATATACGGAGAGCTTCAACACGTCGCGCCTGGTGGGTGCGCCTCCGGGCTATGTCGGCTACGACGAGGGAGGCCAGCTCACGGAGCGGGTGCGCCGCCATCCTTACTCCATCGTCTTGCTCGACGAGATCGAGAAGGCGCATGGCAATGTCTTCAACCTCCTCTTGCAGGTGCTCGACGAGGGACGACTCACGGACGGCAACGGACGACTGATCGACTTCCGCAATACGGTCATTATCATGACGTCGAACGCGGGTACGCGCCAGCTCAAGGAGTTTGGCCGTGGCATCGGATTCACGGCGGGTGGTGCCGAGGGCTTCGCGCGCAACGAGAAGGATAAGGAGTATGCTCGGTCCATCATACAGAAGAGTCTGAGCAAGCAGTTCTCGCCGGAGTTCCTCAACCGTCTGGACGAGATCATCACCTTCGACCAGCTGGACCTCAACGCCATCAAGCAGATTGTCGATATCGAACTCAAGGGCTTGTATAAGCGGGTCGGCGAACTGGGCTACGCGCTCCAGCTCTCTGACGCTGCCAAGGAGTTTGTGGCCAAGAAGGGCTACGACGTCCAGTTTGGTGCGCGTCCGCTGAAGCGCGCCATCCAAAACTATGTCGAGGATGGACTCAGCGAGCGCATCCTGAGTGGCGAAATGAAGGAGGGCGACTCCATCCTGGTCAACCTGACGGAGGACGGTTCCAACCTGTCGTTTGACACGCAGGTGCCCGACCACGAGTAGTTCTGACGCGCGAGCACGCCAAGCAAGAAAGACTAAGTCTGCAAGGGCAGACAGAAATTATGAGGGGGAAGAAAGCCATCAAACTTTCTTCCCCCTTATCGCATTTGGGTCAAATCAAAATCGGAATCTTAGTACTTCAATCCCATGTTGTAGAGGATGAAACTATAGATGTCGGCCTGCTCCTCCAGCTGCTTGCTGACGGGCTTTCCGCCACCGTGGCCCGCCTTGCTGTCGATGCGGATGAGGGTGGGCTTGTCGCTGGCATTGTCGGCTTGGAGCATGGCAGCAAACTTAAAGCTGTGGGCGGGAACAACGCGGTCGTCGTGGTCTGCCGTCGTGATGAGGGTGGCAGGATACTTCACGCCCTTCTTGATGTTGTGCAGGGGAGAGTAGCCGCGCAGATACTCAAACATTTCCTTGGAGTCGGCACTCGTACCATAGTCGGGAGCCCAGTTCCAGCCGATGGTGAACTTATGGTAGCGGAGCATGTCCATCACGCCCACAGAGGGAATGCAGACACCAAAGAGGTCGGGACGCTGCGTCATGCAAGCACCGACGAGCAGTCCGCCATTGCTGCCACCGACGATGGCGAGGTAGGGCGAACTGGTGTATTTCTCCTTGATCAGATACTCAGCAGCAGCAATGAAGTCGTCGAAGACGTTCTGCTTCTGCATCTTCGTACCCGCCTCGTGCCAAGCCTCGCCATACTCGCCGCCGCCACGGAGAGAAGCCTGGGCATAGATGCCACCGCGCTCCAGGAACGGGATGCGGGAAGCGGAGAACGAGGGATTCATCGAGATATTGAAACCGCCGTAGGCATAGAGATAGACCGGGTTCTTGCCGTTGAGTTTCAGGCCCTTCTTGTAGGTGATGAAGAGCGGCACGCGCGTACCGTCCTTGCTGGTGTAGAACACCTGCTTGGTCTCGTAGTCGCTGAGCTTGAAGTTGACCTTGGGCACGGCATAGGGCTGCAGCGAGTTGGCTGCGCGGTCATACTGATATACCGTCCAGGGCTGCGTGAAGGAGGCAAAGCTGACGAAGCACTCCTTACTGTCCTTGTTGCCGCTGACGCTGGCGCTGCCAATGCCCGGGAGGCTTACCTCCTGCTGCATCTTGCCGTTGAGGTCATAGACATAGATGTGGCTGCAGGCGTCCTGCTGGTAGCTCACATAGAGTTCGCCGCCGATGATGTCGGCGCCATCGATCACGTTTTTGCCCTCGGGGATGACGGTCTGCCAGTTTTCCATCGCGGGCTTGTGAATATCCATCACCATGATCTTATACATCGGCGCACCGTCGTTGGTCAGCAGATAGACCTTGTCGCCGATGGTGGCGATGGGAGAGTAGGCGTAGTCCATGTTGGGGACCACCTTCGTAAACTGCGAGTTGCTGTTTTTCAAGTCGCGGATATAGAAGATGTTGCCCGTGCCTCCGCCAGACTCATAGAGGAACTGCACCGTCTCCTCGTGGTTGACCGACGTACTGAAGAAGTGCATCGGCTCGGTGGGATTCTGGAAGAAGAGCTGGTCCTGCTCCTGCTTCGTGCCGAGGCGGTGGAAGTAGATTTTGTGGGTGGAGTTCTTGCTCGTATAGGCGTTGCCCTCAGGTTTGTCATAGGCGCTATAGAAGAAGCCGTCGCCGAGCCAGGAGGCACCCGAGAACTTGGCCCACTCGATGTGGTCGGGCAATACCTCGAGCGTCTTCGTGTCCATCACATAAAACTCCGACCAGTCGCTGCCCGAACGCGAGATGGCGTAGGCCAAGTATTTGCCGTCGTGGGAGAAACTGATGTTGCCCAGGGCCACCGTGCCGTCCGTAGAGAGCTGGTTGGGGTCGAGGAAGACGCGAGCGTTCTTCTCCTGCCCCAGGCCGTCCATCTCGTAGAGCACACTTTGGTTCTGAAGACCGTTGTTCTTGTAGAAATACCACTTGCCCGTGGCCTTGACATAGAAGGGTGCGCCCACCTTGCCGTAGTCGGAGACTTCGCGCAGGCGCTTCAGGAGTTTGCCGCGGAAGGGGATCTTGGCCAGGTAGTCCTGAGTCACTTGGTTCTCGGCCTCCACCCATTGCATGGTGGCCTCCGAGTGGTCATCCTCCAAGGGGCGGTAGGGGTCGGCTACTTTCACACCGAAATACTCATCCACGGTGTTGTCCGTCGGAGGGGTGGGGTAGGTCAGGCCCTGTCCGGCAGCTTGGTTGGCAGCCATGGCAAGCATGGCCAACGCTAATGCTTTTTTCATAATTGGTAGTTTACTTTTATAATTTTCGTTTTTAGGTTTTTACCTTTACTTTGTCTCATTCCTTTGACAAGGGGAATGGGGTAATGCTTCTTCTTGCCACGAAAGAGGTTTTGCCTTCTCACGAAAGGTTTTTTCCTTCTCACGAAAAGTGCGTTGCCTTCTCACAAAAATGCGCTTCACCTTGTCTTGATTAGGTCCTGCAAAGGTATGAAATAAAGTCGAACGGCCCAAACATTCCTCCCTTCTTTTCTGTATGACAGAATGGTTATAATCAGGAAAAGAATCTTCGGAGCAAAAAAATGTCGGAATAGCAGCCTTTTCGACTTACTATTCCGACACGATATCAAGCGGCAGGGCGGAGGATCGCTCCCTTCCTCAAGGGATGGTCCTGCGCCTCCAGATGCGGCTTAGCTTACCTTGTTGAGCTTCTTGATGATAGAGAAGATGAACAGGGCAGACACCAGGCAGATGCCAGCGAGGACACCCCAAATGGTGACGAGGTTGAAGTTGAGACCCCACATGATACCAGGCACCATCACCAGCTGGTTGCCGATGGCGGTAGCACCAAACCACAGACCCATCATTAGACCGGCATACTTGGGAGGAGCCACCTTCGACACGAAGGAGATACCGATCGGAGAGAGCAGGAGCTCAGCGAAGGTGAGGATGAGGTAGGTGGAGATCAAGAGGTTGGCGCTGACACGCGGACCCTCCGTAGCGGCATTGCCCTGGACGAGCGGCAACTCAAGACCCATAGAACCAACGGCCATCCAAACGAAGCCGAGGGCAGCGACGAGCATACCGAGACCGATTTTCTCAGGAGAGGTCGGCTCCTTGCCGATCTTGTTGAGCCAAGAGAAGAGCGCCACGCTCACCGGAGTGAGGGCTACGACGTAGCACGGGTTGAACTGCTGGAAGATCGGAGCCTTCACGTCGATGGCACCATCCAGGCTGTTGTACTTGTAGAACAAGAAAGCGATGGCAGCAGCGATCACGGCAAGGGCGATCAACTTGCCCTTGGCCGTCTTGCTCTGTGCAAGAGAGAAGCTGGCATAGACCACGAAGATGCAGGCCACGAGGTTGGTCACGTCGAAGAGCATAGACTGAACGCCCTCGGCGCTGGTCTGTGTGAAGTCGCGTGCAAACAGCGTGAGCGTATTACCGTTCTGGTGGAAGGCCATCCAGAAGAAGATCACGACGGCGAACACCAGGCAGAGGCAGACGATGCGCTCCTTGGTCTCAGCCTTGGAAAGCTCGGGAGCATTGGAGGCAGCAGCGTTGGCAGCCTTCTGGTTGCCCTCGCTGGCGAGGACGTGCTTGTAGGTGGAGCTGAAGGCGTAGTAGATAGCGATACTGACGATCAGCGATACGCAAGCCACGGCAAAGGCGAAGTGGTAGGAATCGGCCTCGCTGACGCCGAGAGAGGCCTGAGCCCACTCCATGATCTTGATGGCAGCGGTCGGGGCGAACATGGCACCGATGTTGATGGCCATATAGAACAACGAGAAACCGGAGTCGCGCTGAGAGGAATAGTCAGGACCGTCATAGAGACGACCCACCATCACCTGGAGGTTACCCTTGAAGAGACCCGTACCCAAGGCAATGAGGATGAGCGACAGACCCATTGCGGCAATGGCAACCGTGTCCTTACCCAGCGGCAGAGAGAGCACCAGGTAGCCGAGGAACATGATAAAGATACCCGTGGTGACCATACGGCCAAAGCCAAACTTGTCGGCAGCGATACCACCAATGATGGGCAGGAAATAGACCATCATGAGGAAGGTGGAGTAGATCGTACTTGCCGTACCAGTGGCGAAACCGAAGTTTGCCTGCAAATAGAGCAAGAACACAGCCAGCATCGTGTAGTAGCCGAAGCGCTCGCCTGTGTTTGCCAAAGCTAAGGCCCAGAGTCCTTTAGGTTGATTTGAAAACATAGATGATTTTGAAATTTTAGTTCCTTCCTTGCGGTCGGAAGAGTTAGTAATTGAGTTATTATTTCTTTCTGTTTTATTCTGTTATTTTGTGATGATGTTATTTCTTGATGATGTCAAACAAGTAGGAAGCCTTGACGACGATGTTGCCGAAGTTGGACTTGCCAAAGAAGTCGCTCTTCGAACTCCCGTAGATGTTGCCGAGACCGTAGTAGTAGCGCGCCTCCAACTGGAAGTGGCCCAGGCGTGGATGGCTCCATTCCGTACCCAGTCCGGCAGCGATGCCGTAGTCGAACTTCGTCTCTACGGGCATGTCCTCCTGCTTCACGATGGTGTTGGCGCGTCCTGTGCCGTCGGTGGCGAGGTTGGGCGCCGTATAGTTGCGTTGGGTCGATTCGCTCAGGTAGAGTCCGATCTGCGGACCCGCCTTGAAGAAGAAGCTCCAGCCCTTGTTCTCCTGCCCCCATGCCAGGTGGGCGAAGACCGGGATCTGCACGTAGTTGATCGTGCGCTCGTAAGCCTCAGCGTTGCCATTGGCGTTGACGACGGGCTGGTCGGCAGGGGTGAGGATGTCCTGCTTCCATCCGAGCGAGGCATAGTTGACCTCCGCGGCAATGGAGCAGATCGTGGAAAAATATTTCTCGCTGGTATAGCGGACTGAGAATCCTCCGGTGAATCCCGCGTGCATCTTCTGTGGCACACTCGGGTCGAACCCGACGTTGGACAATACGCAACCCGCATTGACTCCGAGCGACAACACGTTGCGGTGCTCTCCCACCTGCGCCTGGAGCGACTGCGAGCACACCACCGCCATCAGAAAGAGAATCGGTCTGAGAAACCGCTTCTGCCCGGCATATCGCTTGGAAGACCAAGGTTGCGCGTACCGAAAGATTGACATTTCTGCTTTGACTATCATCTGTGGTAGCATATACTAATAGGTAAGGCTCTCCATGGTTTGGTCGGGCTTGAAGTGGATCAGCTGAAACTGCCTGTTCTGCTGTCCTCCGCCCTGGATGGGCAGGAAGCGGAGCCGCGTCTGCAGCGCCTTATATTTCGTCGGCTGCTTCTCCAGTCCCTTGAATGCGGCGCCATACTGCCGGAGTCCCCGTACGAAATACTCGCCGTGGTCGTAGCCCGTCAAGGCCAGGCGCGGGATGTAGTTTTTGTCCATCGCTGCGCCATACGTCTCCTGGTAGAGTTTCTCCAGGGCAGAAGTCTTGTCCGACTGCTTATTATAAAAGAACGTAGAGGGGATATACGTATTGTACTTGAAGAACCAGTTGAGGTCATAGTCCTGGTAGATGAACCAGTCGTTGTAGCCATACATCGAGATGGCGAGCCCCGGTCGCGTCGCCGTGAGTGAGTCCAACTTATGGAAGACATGCGTCAGCTGCGGACTCTTCTCGGTGTTGAGGACCACGGCGTTGGGCTGCTTGGAAGAAAAATGCTTGGCAAAGTCGGCCATCGACGAGTTGATGCTGGTCAGCTCGTAGGGAATCTTGGCCGCGTCGAGCTGCTGTCTCAGCATGCGGGTGAATTTTCCCACGCGCGACGTCGGGTCGTTGCAATCGATGAAGATCGGACGGTGGCTGTTCTGATAGCGCTCCAGGAAGCAGCTGACCGCCATCGCGTTGAGCAACGAGTCGGTCTGATAGACCTGGAAGACCTGGGGATTGCTCTCCACCTCCCGGCTCTCGATGGAGAAGGGAATGACGAGCGCTATCTGGTTGCGACGGCAGAAGTCTGCCAGCGGCTTCACCTGCGGGGTGTAGAGCGGGCCAAAGATGATGTCGAGGGAAGCGGCGTTGGCGTCGAGGAGCGTTGTGCGGATATCGGCGTCCTTGGCTACGTTCCAGGCGTGGACGTCGGTGTTGATGCCTTCGGCCTTCATCTGATTGAAGGCGAGGAGCAAACCACGGTAGTACTCCACCATCCTGCGGCCATCGCCATCGTCGTTGTGCAACGGCAGTATCACGCCCACGCGGATCGTGCCATCCTTCTTCTTCGTGGCGGGAGCCGCTGGGCGCTGGGCCGAGACCGGTCCCTGTGCGGCGACAGACCCCTTGGCAGCTTGCGGAGCAGTCTGCGAGGAGGGCGTGCTGCGGCGCTTGTCTCCTTTCTTACCGAATGGGACGGCTATCCACGCACCTTTCTGCAGCTCATAGCCCTCCTTTTTCATTTCCGGATTGGCGTCTATGATCTGCTGAATCGTCACATTATATTCTTTGGCGATGCCGAAAAGGGTTTCTCCCCGCTTCACCTTGTGCAGGTCCTGCCACTGTGGGGCCTGACCGCTCGCATGAAGGCAAAGCAGCGAGGCGAAGACCGCGATCCACATCCTCAAGCAATGTCTCATTTTTCCAATTTTATTTTAACCACTTGCAAAGATAGCAAAAAATAGTTGGTTTTGGCATGGGAGTGGAAAGAATTTCGTAAATTTGCACAAAATATCAACGATGAGGCATATTTTCAAGCATATCTTGGCCGCTTTTGTGCTCTTTTGGGGCACACAGGCGACATTTGGACAAGCGCTCTCGCCACTTGCCACGTATATGGACGACAACGGCGAGGAGCAGACGATGGAACCTGGCGGAAGCTACACGGGAAGCGCACCGATAGAGGTCAGTTTCGAAGCTGGCGTCACTGAGGTGGGCGACTATACGCCCCATTTCGAATGGCGCTTTTACGAAGGATCCGACGTGCAGAATCCCTACCTGGTCCGCTATGACGAAACCACCAGCTACACCTTCACCAAGGCCGGTATGCAGCACGTCGCGCTCACGGTCTCGTTTGTCAACGGTTCGGACACGATCCGCTTCACCACCGACGATTTCCCGCCCTTTGAGTTTTCCATCAGCGAGAGCAAACTCGAGTTTCCTAATGCCTTCTCGCCCAATGGCGATGGCGTCAACGATGTGTTCAAGGCCAAGAGCACCTATCAGAGTATCGTGGAGTTTCAGGCCACGATCTTCAACCGCTGGGGACAGAAGATTTTTTCTTGGGACAACCCTGCGGAGGGATGGGACGGCACGTTCCATGGCAAACCCGTCAAGGATGGTGTCTATTTCCTCAACGTGGATGCCAAGGGAGCGGACGGACGCCATTTCCGTATTCGCAAGGCAGTCAACCTGTTGCGCACTTACAATGAGGCTGCGGGAACTGGAACGGTGACGGAATAGACCTTCCACCCCCACGCAAACCAATAGATTGTATTTCCACCGATGGACAAGGATAAAATAGAAGTGCTGGGCGCGCGCGTCCACAATCTGAAGAATATTGATGTCGTCATTCCCCGCAACTCGCTCACGGTCTTCACCGGCTTGAGCGGGTCGGGCAAGTCGTCGCTGGCTTTCGACACCATCTATGCCGAGGGCCAGCGCCGCTATATCGAGACTTCTCGGCCTATGCCCGCAATTTCCTGGGCAATATGGAGCGCCCCGACGTAGATAAGATCACGGGTCTCTCCCCCGTCATCGCCATTGAGCAGAAGACGACCAACAAGAATCCGCGATCCACGGTCGGAACGACCACGGAGATCTACGACTACCTCCGCCTGCTCTTCGCCCGCGCCGCCACGGCCTACTCCTATCAGAGCGGGGAGAAGATGGTGAAATATACCGAGGAAAAGGTGGTCTCGATGATCCTCAAGGACTATCTCGGCAAGAAGATTTTCATCCTTGCTCCGCTCGTCCGCAACCGCAAGGGCCACTACCGCGAACTCTTTGAGAGCATGCGGCGCAAGGGCTACCTTTATATAAGGATAGACGGGGAGATTCAGGAACTGACCCAGGGTATGAAAACCGACCGCTACAAGAACCACAATATCGAGGTGGTGGTCGATAAGATGAAACTCGCCGCGCGCCTTGGGGAGACGGAGGACAACCTCTCGCAACGACTGCAAAAGACCGTGGCTACGGCCATGCGCCAGGGCGACGGACTGGTGATGATCATCGATGCCGACACGGGCGAGGCGAAGTTTTTCTCCAAGCGCCTCATGGATCCCGTGACGGGACTGTCGTACAAGGATCCTGCGCCCAATATCTTTTCCTTCAACTCGCCCGAGGGGGCTTGTCCTCATTGCAAGGGACTTGGCATGGTCAGCGAGATCGACCTGAAGAAGGTGATTCCCGACGACAGAAAGTCGATACGCGAGGGAGCGATCGCGCCGCTTGGAAAATACAAGAGTCAGATGATATTTTGGCAGATAGAAGCGATTCTGTCCAAATATGACCTGGACTTGAAGTCTCCCGTGAAGGACATTCCCCAGGAGGCAATGGACGAGATCCTCTATGGGGCGCTCGAGAAGGTGCGCATCGCCAAGGAACTGGTCCACACGACGACGGACTATTTCGTGGCTTTCGACGGCGTAGTGAAGTATCTGCGGGCCGTCATGGAGGGCGACGAGAGTGCCGCGGGGAAGAAATGGAGCGGACAGTTTATCGCCGACGTGACCTGCGGCGAGTGCCACGGCCAGCGACTGAACCGCGAGGCTTTGTCCTACAAGATTTGGGGCAAGAATATCTCCGAACTCTCCGAGATGGACCTGGGCGAACTCTATGAGTGGATGGGGGAAGTGGAAAACCACCTCGGCGAGACCCAGCGGCAGATCGCCACGGAGATTATCAAGGAGATTCGCAAGCGCATCCGCTTTCTGCTGGATGTCGGACTCGACTATCTGTCGCTCAACCGCCAGTCGGCCTCGCTCTCGGGTGGCGAGAGCCAGCGCATCCGACTGGCCACGCAGATCGGTTCGCAACTGGTCAACGTGCTCTACATTCTCGACGAGCCGAGCATCGGACTCCACCAGCGCGACAACGTCCGACTGATCAACTCGCTCAAGGCGCTGCGCGACTTGGGCAATACGGTCATCGTGGTGGAGCACGACGAGGACATGATGCGGGCTGCCGACTGGATCGTCGATATCGGGCCGCGGGCGGGCCGAAAGGGTGGAGAAGTGGTCTTCCAGGGCACGCCGCAACAGATGCTCCACACCCATACGCTCACGGCGCAGTATCTGAACTATGAGCGGGCGATCGAGGTGCCGGCCCATCGGCGCAAGGGCAACGGCCAGCGTATCGCTTTGTGTGGGTGCACGGGCAACAATTTGAAGGACGTGGATGTAGCGTTTCCGCTGGGAGAACTGATCGTCGTCACGGGTGTGTCGGGATCGGGCAAATCCACGCTGATCAACGAGACGCTGCAGCCGATTCTCTCGCAACACTTCTATCGGTCGTTGAAGAAGCCGATGGCCTACGAGAAGATAGAGGGTATGGATCTGATAGACAAGGTGGTGACGGTGGATCAAAGTCCTATCGGACGCACGCCGCGATCCAATCCAGCCACCTATACGGGCGTCTTCTCAGACATTCGCGCGCTCTTCGTCGGACTGCCCGAGGCGAAGATCCGCGGGTATAAGCCTGGCCGCTTCTCCTTCAACGTGAAGGGCGGCCGCTGCGAGGCTTGTGGCGGCAACGGCTATAAGACGATCGAGATGAACTTCCTGCCCGACGTGATGGTGCCCTGCGATGTCTGTCATGGCAAGCGCTACAACCGCGAGACGCTGGAGGTGCGCTACAAAGGTAAGTCCATCGCCGACGTGCTGGACATGACGGTCAATATGGCGGTGGAGTTTTTCGAGAATGTGCCACAGATTCTGCCCAAGATCAAGTCGCTGCAGGATGTGGGACTGGGCTACCTCAAACTGGGCCAGTCTTCCACGACGCTCTCGGGCGGAGAGTCGCAGCGCGTAAAACTCGCCACCGAACTCTCGAAGCGCGATACGGGCAAGACGCTTTATATCCTCGACGAACCGACCACGGGCCTTCATTTCGACGATATCCGCATTCTCATGGATGTGCTACAGAAGCTGGTGGACCGGGGCAACACCGTGCTCATCATCGAGCACAACCTCGACGTGATCAAACTCGCCGATTACATCATCGATATGGGACCGGAGGGAGGCAAGCGCGGAGGACAAGTGCTCTCCACGGGCACGCCCGAAGCCGTGGCCAAGAGCAAAAAAGGTTTTACGCCCGCCTTCATCAAGAGTGTGCTGGAAAGTGCTGCGCAGGGGAAGGAATAGCTGAAATTATAAGCAATATTCCCTGCTGAGGAAGGAAAACAACCAATACTACTCTTACAACTTGTAACAACCTACACGCTTCGCGTGTTATATCCTGCTGCAAGCTAAACAACAAAAATATAACGCTTCGCCTTGGACATTCTCTGCCGAATTTTTCCAGGCGAAGCGTTGTTCATAGTTGTTTCCATGCAGCAACCTTTGGTCTACACGGGCCTCGAAGAGGCGATGTCCAGGCGAAGCTGTTGCATTACATGGCACTCTTTCTCGCCATGGCATAACTTGAGCAAGCTCAGTTCTGCTCATGGCTTACCGAAAGAGTTGTAACTTGTTGTAAAAGTTGTTCATGTTGTTTTTCCTACTCAGCAGCGCGTATGGGAACGACACAACAATCTTTCGACCTGTACGGTTGAAATTACCCAATACGCCCTGAAAGGGCAGAAGATCCTAGCCCAGGGCATCGCCCTGGGTAATTATGAACGCCAACCTGTCGCCCTGTAAGGGCAAAAGCTTTAAAGAAGCAGGCTATAAACAATTCTTTTGCCCTTACAGGGCGTCTTGTCGATTGCTATTATACCCAGGGCGGTGCCCTGGGCTATGGTCTGTTGGGCTTTCAGCCCGCTTTAACTGTACAGTTCACAATCTTTTCGGATGAACTTGATGATGGCAATTTGGAGCCCCTATCGTCGAGGTCTCTATAGCCTGACCTTTAGTCCAAACACTGGTCGATCAACTTTTCTATTTCCTGCCGATCCATGTTTTGTCCGATGAAGACCAATTTCTGCATGCGGTCTCCATATTCCTCGTCCCAGTCTTTCAGGACCGACGGGTTCTGCTGCTTGAAAGCGTCGAGTTCGGCGGGCGGCATTGTCGCGTACCATTTTCCTGCGTTGCGGATGCTCACCTGCTTGCCAGCCTGCTCAAAGACGTAGCACGTGTCGGGCTCGTCCTGGAAGTAGCACAAGCCCTTGCAGCGGATCACGCTCTTCGGCCAGGCCGAGGCCACCAGTTCGTCGAAACGCGTGAGGTCGAGCGGACGGCGGCGATAATAGACAAAGGTGCTGATGCCATACTCCAAAGCCTCGCCTGACTCCTCGTTCTCCAAACCGTGGGAATGGTGGTGGTGATGGTGGTGGTGGCCGTGCCCCTCCTCATGACTGTGACCGTGGCCCTCCTCGTGATCGTGGTGGTCCTCATGACCGTGGTCGTGGTCCTCCTCGTGATCATGCTCATGGTCCTTCTCGTGGTCCTCCTCGCTTTCGTCCCCGTCGATGGCTGCCATCCACGTCGCCGAAGTCATTACCTTCTGAAAGTCAAAGGCTTCGGTGTGGAGCAGCAGGTTGAGATCCACGTCGCAATAGTCGCAGGGGATGATGGCGGCCTGCGGCTGGATGTGGCGCAGGATCGACTGGATGCGGCCCAGTTCCTCTTTGGAGACCTCGCTGGCCTTGTTGAGAAGTATGGTATTGCAAAATTCCACCTGCTGGATTACGAGGCTTTCGAGGTCGTCCTCCTCGATGTGCTCCTTCTCCAGGTCGCTTCCCCCGGCAAACTCGTCGCGCAGGCGGAGCGCGTCCACCACCGTCACCACACTATCGAGTTTGGCCACGCCTTCCTTCGCCAGGTTGGGGTAGATCTGCGGGTAGGCGCAGATGGTCTGTGCGATGGGAGCCGGCTCGCAGATGCCGCTGGCCTCGATGACGATATAGTCGAAACTGTGCGTCTTGATCAGGTCGCTCAACTGCTGGACCAAGTCCATCTTGAGCGTGCAGCAGATGCAGCCGTTCTGCAGCGGCACCAGGCTATCGTCGCTCTGACCGACGATGCCTTCGCGCGCGATAAGGCTCGCGTCGATGTTCACTTCTCCTATGTCGTTGACAATGACGGCAAAACGAATGCCACGCTGGTTGCCCAAGATGCGGTTGAGCAGGGTGGTCTTTCCGCTGCCCAAATAGCCTGTGAGCAGCAATACGGGGGTTGTGTTCTGTTCCATTTTTCTTCGTTCTTTGATTTTTCCTTCGTACTTTGAATTTCCTTCGTACTTTGAATTTCCTTCGTGCTTTGAATTTTTATTCTCGCCTTGAATTTAATCCTTGTTAGAATTTCATCCTTGCATGAATTTCCTTCGTGCTTTTTTCGGAAATACGATAATAATAGTGCAAAGGTACAAAAACTATGCCAATCGGCGCCAGCGACGAAGAAAAAAAGTGAATGGTCGTATTTTTGTCGCTCTCAGGCCCATTTTTTCCCATTTTCACCCCTCCAACACCAAAAGAAATGGGTGTTTACGTTGTTTTTTATTCCTTTTTTCGCCATTTCTGTCTTGTTTTCCGTTTTTTTTAGTATCTTTGTAACCGAATAAGGAAGCCGCAACGGACGAAGCCAAAACCAATATCTTCAACGTACACGCAAACGCCCGACCATGGAGGGGGGAATCAAACCCATCTTCAAACAAAAGGTTCCTTGTCAGGATAAGAAGAAAAAAAGTATAGCAAAATGAAAATTACACTGTTACAGACGGACATCATTTGGGGACAACCCGAAGCGAACCTCGCACACTTGGACCATTTGCTGGAGGGCGTTGGCGAATGCGACCTCATCGTGCTGCCCGAGATGTTTACCACGGGGTTTGACACCAACCCCGAGACCGTGGTCGACGACAAAGGATTGGCCCTCAAATGGATGCGCAACACCGTGCGCCAGCGCAACTGTGCCCTGGCGGGCAGCGTGGCCACGAAGGTGGGCGAGAACTACTACAACCGTATGTATTTCGTTAGTCCCGACCTGCTGTTGGCTTCTTACGACAAGCATCATCTCTTCACCTACGGCCATGAGCAGGAGGCCTTTACGCCGGGCCACCGTCGTGTCGTGATCCCTTACCGTGGCGCGCGCATCCTGCTGCAGGGCTGCTACGACCTTCGTTTCCCCGTCTTCAGCCGCAACCGTGGCGACTACGACCTGGCAATCTATGTCGCAAATTGGCCGCAGGGCAGACAGAAGGTGTGGGACACGCTGCTCAGCGCACGCGCCATCGAGAACCAAGCCTATGTCGTCGGCGTCAACCGCGTGGGCTCGGATGCCAATGGCCAGTATGCTGGCGGATCCAAGCTGGTGGACCTCTTCGGAGAGACCATCGTCAAGGCCGAAGAGGGTGTGGAAAGTATCGTGACGGGCGAGATCGACCTCGATCGCCTGAAGGCTTTCCGCAAAGAGTTCCCCGTCCTCGACGATGCAGACCAGTTCAAGTTGCTCGTTCCTTAATATATACGGAGGATATAGTCAGGAGAATAGATTTAGGAGAGTAGACATAGCACATTCACAAACAGACAACTCAATATAGCGAAACCCGCATGGTAGAAGAATATCAGCTCCGCCTGCTCCCTGAGGAGGCTTACTCGGAGGACACCATCAGACAATACCTGTCTCAGGAGAAAGGATTTGACGTAGCGGCCATTCGCGCCGTGCGGGTCGTGAAGCGATCCATCGATGCGCGCCACCGCCGCGTGCTGGTCAATCTCAAGGTTCGGGCCTACATCAACGAGCTCCCGGCCGAGGAGCCGTTTGTGCCCACGGACTATCCTGACGTCAGCGACCAGCCCTCGGCGATCGTTGTCGGCGCAGGCCCCGGCGGTCTTTTCGCTGCGCTGCGCCTGATAGAGATGGGCGTGCGCCCGATCGTCCTGGAACGTGGCAAGAGCGTCGAGAATCGCAAGCGAGACCTCGCAGTCATCCCCCATACGCAGACCATCGACCCCGAGTCCAACTACTGTTTTGGAGAGGGTGGGGCAGGCGCGTTCTCCGACGGCAAACTCTACACGCGGTCGAAGAAGCGCGGCAGCGTGGAGAAGATTCTCAATGTCTTCTGCCAGCATGGTGCTTCGGCTGCCATCCTGGCAGATGCCCATCCCCATATCGGCACAGACCGTCTGCCGCTCGTCATCTCCAACATGCGCAAGCGCATCATCGGCTGTGGTGGCGAGGTCCATTTTCAGACCTGCATGACGCGTCTCATCGTCCAAGACCAGTCGGTCGTGGGCGTGGAGGCTGTCAGCCGCGACGACGAAGGACAGCAGACGGAGCACGAGTTTCGCGGCCCTGTGGTGCTCGCCACGGGCCATTCCGCCCGCGACGTCTATCACTACCTCTCCTCTGCCCGCATCGAGATGGAGGCCAAGGGCATCGCCGTGGGCGTCCGACTGGAGCATCCCTCCGCCCTCATCGACCAGATACAGTATCACAACCCAGCGGGCCGTGGCAAGTATCTTCCTGCCGCCGAGTATTCCTTCGTGACGCAGGTCGATGGCCGCGGCGTCTATAGTTTCTGTATGTGTCCCGGTGGTTTCGTCATCCCCGCCGCCTCCGCTCCCGAGCAGTTGGTGACCAATGGTATGAGTCCGGCCAACCGCGGTTCGAAGTGGAGCAACTCGGGCATGGTGGTGCAACTGGAACCGGAAGATATCGACGCCTCCGTACTGGAAACGGAGAACGGCCCCTTGGACGACGCGCTGCGCGTGATGGCCTACCAGGAGCAACTGGAGCGCCTCTGCTGGCAGCAGGGCAACTACAAGCAGACGGCTCCAGCCCAGCGCATGGCCGACTTCGTCAAGCGCCGCTTGTCCTTCGACCTGCCCAAGAGTTCCTATACCCCGGGACTGATCTCCTCGCCCCTCCACTTCTGGATGCCCAGCGAGGTCAGCGACCGCCTGCGCAAAGCCTTTGAAGTGTTTGGCCGCCAGGCTCATGGCTTCCTCACCAACGAGGCCGTGATGATTGCCGTCGAGACCCGCACGTCGTCCCCCGTCCGCATCCTCCGCGACAACAAGACCTTGCAGCACGTCTCCCTCCGCGGCTTGTACCCCTGTGGAGAAGGAGCAGGCTATGCGGGTGGCATCGTCTCGGCAGCCATCGACGGCGAGCGCTGCGCGGAATGCTTGGCCGCGGAATTGTTTCCAACACGACCTGCTGAGTAGGAAAAACAACTTGAACAACTTTACAACTTGTAACAACCTACACGCTTCGCGTGTTAACATCCAGCTGCAAGGTAAACAACAAAATACAACGCTTTCGAAAGCCATGCGCAGAACCGAGCTTGCTCGAGTTTTGCCATGGCGAGAAAGGGTACCATGAAATGGAATGCTTCGCATTGGATAATCCCTGCTGAGGATGGAAAACAACTTGAACAACTTTTACAACTTATAACAACCTACACGCTTCGCGTGTTAATATCCTGCTGCAAGGTAAACAACATAATACAACGCTTTCGACAAGCCCTGCGCAGAACCGAGCTTGCCCGAGTTTTGCCATGGCGAGAAAGGGTACCATGAAATGGAACGCTTCGCCTTGGGCTTATCCTGCTGATTGTCCTGGCGAAGCGTTGTTCATAGTTGTTTACATGCAGCAACCCTTGGTCTGCATTGGCCTCGAAGAGGCGATGTCCTGGCGAAGCGTTGTAACTTGTTGTAAAAGTTGTATTTGTTGTTTTTAAATTTTAGCAGGATTTGGGACTGTAAAGTTGTAGTTGTTCTTGAGAAACAACGCAAGATAGACCCAAGGCTACAATAAAACTTCTATAGCAGGCCCGTTGATTCTATAGCAGGGCCCGTTGATTCTATAGCAGGCCCGTTGATTCTATAGCAAGCCCGTTGACTGGAGGGCTTTCTGCGCCAGCGACTCATAGATTTCTCCTAAGTCGCAAAATCGCATCAAACTATTGTAGGCCGCATGGCGGACCGCCAAATCCTTGCCCGTCAGCGCCGTCTCCACTTGGTCGAGATATTCGTTGATGCCACGCTCGTCAGGGATCTGTTCCGAGGCAAAGCGGCGCGAGAGAATATGGTAGCCACAGATCTGATAGAGCGGCTGGTCTTTGGCGATCCAAGCAAAGACCATGCGCGGCGCGTAATCGACATATTGGAAGACATGGAGCGCCAGCAGCTCCGCCATCTCCTGCGTCTCGGTCTGCTCCATCCATATCTCGGCCACTTCCGGCAGCAGCTTCTCCGTAGGCATGAGCAGCGTAGCCAGTATCTTGCACTCGCGGATCGGCTCCTTCCAAAGCGCAATGGCCAAATCGTAGTCTTTCTCATATTCTGCCGCCATCTCGCGCAGGTGTAGCAGCGAGGCGCCCCAGTTGAGCTTATACTGCACCCCTTTGTCGCGCATCGACTGCGCCGTCACACCATTCATCAGCAGGCGGAAGGATTGCTTGATTGTCCTCACCGTCGCTTCTACTTTTTCTTTTTCCATTGTTTTGTTTCTGTTTGGAGAGAGATCTTTCTGTCAGAGAGCATTCTATCAGAGTGTTGTCTGTCAGATAACTTCCTATCAAAATATTGCCTGTAAGAGAACTCAACTTTCGCATGTAAGCTCCACACGCCCTGAACCAACGGTCACCGGCCGAAGGGAAAGGTAAAGGGCAGTAGCTCTTAGCCCAGGGCATCGCCCTGGGTTATTACGGACGCAAACCTGTCGCCCTGTAAGGGCAAAAGCTTTAAAAATCCAGGCAATATATAAGGCTTTTGCCCTTACAGGGCGCCTTGCTGATTGCTATTATACCCAGGGCGATGCCCTGGGCTAGGATCTTTTGGGCTTTCAGCCCGTTCTTGAACCACTTGCGAAACTTTCTGTCAGAGAGTTTTCTGTCAGAGAACGCCATAGTCGCGTCCGTAGCGCAACATCTGTTCCGTATAGCTTTCCGTGTAGTCCAGTGCCACGTCGGTGGGTTGGCCCTCCTCATTTCTTACGACCGTCATGCGGGGGTTGATAAATCCCTTGTACGGAGCCAGGTGAAGGGATGCGTAGCGATCGAGCACTTCCTGATGGAGCGACTCCTCCACCTTGACGCCATACTGCTCCACCAGGCGGCGTGCCGCCTCATAGTCGCCCTCACTCTTGATGCGCTGGATTTCTGCCAGTTCGTCAGCGAAGATGTGGCGCAACGCCTCATAGTCGTTGACTTTCACGACGGTCTTTCCTGCCTCCTTCGTCAGTTCCACGGCGGGCCTGGCGTTCGGGGTTTGCCGTTCCTGCGCCAACTGGAGGGCCCAGCGGGCGATCAGCGCCCGGTTTCTCATGTGCGCCTCCTCCAACTGCAGTCCGGGTTTGATGCGCACCAACTGCGTCATCAGACCATTGAGCATATAGGAATAATACTGCGCGTGATGCGCCTCCTGGTTGGGCAGAAGGCCCAGTGCCACGAGCTTCGGATCGGCCAGGAAATAGAGTCCGAACAGGTCGGCGCGCGCCTCCTCAATGGTGCTGCCATAGTTGCGCAGGGCCTCGGCGCTCACCCCCGGGAGCAAGCGTCCGCTTCCATGTCCGAGACACTCGTGGAGGTCGGTGTGCAGGTCGTCGCAGCGGTCGCCGTAGGCGTTCACCATCTCGCGAATCGCGTCGTCAGGGATAAACTCCTCGCGGAACCCATTGCCCCGCGCCGCCTCGTCGTAGGCGTGCGTCAGATTGGTGATCGTTACCGACTTACTGCCATGTTGGGCCCTGATCCAGTCGGCGTTGGGCAGGTTGATGCCGATGGCCGAAGCTGGATATTCGTCGCCGCCGAGCATGGCCGCACAGACCGCATTGGCCGAGACCCCCTTTACTTTGGCTTGCGGAAGCGGGGATCCACGGGCGAGTGGTCCTCAAACCATTGTGCGCGGTCCGCAATGGCACGCGTGCGGCGTGTGGCCTCCTCGTCGCGATATTCGACGATTCCCTCCCACGATCCTTTCAGTCCCAGCGGGTCGCCATAGACCTCGATGAAACCGTTGATGAAGTCGATGCTCCCCTCGTGGGTCTCAACCCACGCGATGCTATATCGGTCGAAGTCGCGCAGGTCGCCCGTCTGATAGTAGTGGACGAGCAGGTCGATGACGTGGCGCTGTCCCTCGCCCTCGGCATACTCCCGGGCTTTCTCCAGCCAATAGACAATCTTTTCTATGGCCGCAGAATATTTTCCGCCGATTTTCCAAACCTCCTCCTGGAGTTGTCCGTCCCGTTTGACGAGCGTGGTGTTGAGTCCCCACGAGGGCGGCTCTGCCTCGTCGCCGCGCAACTGGGCATAATAGTCCTCCGCCTCCTGTTGCGTCACCCCCTGATAGTAGTTGCACGCTGATGTCTGCACCAAGTCCACGCCGTCGGCGATGTTGACGCGCTTCGGCAGCACCTGCGGGTCGAAGAGTACGGGGCAGATCGCGTCGAGCAGTTCGCCGGCCGTCTGTCCTGGTGCCAGGGGAAGTGCCTCGCGGTCGATCGCAAGGACCTCGTGGCGGAGGAAGTCCTCGGAGAACGTGGGCACAAACTTCTCGCAGCCGTAGTGGTGATGGATGCCGCTGGCGAACCACACCTGCTTCAGATAGGTCTCGAAACCGAGGAAGTCCTTCGTCGTGCGGTCCCCTTCGTAGTGGCGCAGCACCGCCTCCAGCGTCTTGCGGATGACGAGGTTGTAGCGTCCGAACTGGTCAAAGGTGATGTCGCGTCCGTAGAGCGTGGCCTCGGAGAGACAGTAGATATAGAGTTTTTGCTGGAGCGTGAGCGTCTCAAAACCCAGGAGCGGGTAGCGGAGCATCTCGATGTCAGCAAATCGCTCGTCGTTGTATATGAACTTTTCTGTCATGATTATCTGTTTTTATGAGTGACATACCATCCGTGGATGAGGAAATGATAGACCAGCAGCGCCACGCCGATGAGTACGATCGAGCAGACGACGACCGAGTGGAGGTCTCTGTGGAGCAGGCCAAATCCCGCGTACAGGCCCAGCCAAAGGCCCAGTTCCCACGAGAGGAAGAAGGAGCTCTGCACCGTGCCACGTTGGCAGTGCTGCGAGAGTTTGATGAAGAAGAGCAGAAAGCGGCTGCCCAGCAGTCCGAAGGCGAATCCCGCCAGCACGGCCACATAGGGCGAGACCCAGTCGAAGTTGCGCGTCAGCAGCATCAGGAAGCCCACGAAGAGGACGATCAGTCCCGTGATGGCCTCGCTCTCCAGTTCGGCATTGGCGAAAACGTATTTCTCCGCCAGCAGGGCCAGCAGAAATCCCGGCAGCATCAGCGCGTAGAAGGTGAGGCTCAGGGGCAAGGAGAGGAGCAGTCCGAAGGTGGCCGTGATCAGGATGGTGTTGACGACGAGCGGCGTGCTCTTCGGCAGAAAGAAGCGGTCGAGGCTCCAGGGCCTCACCACCTCGTTGGGCGCGCGGAAGGGGAAGGGAATCACGTACATCAGGATGACCGAGAGCAGGGCGCAGCCTGCGGAGGCCAGCGGCAGGATGGAAACCCCGAAGACCTGGCTGATGATCATCGCCGCGAGCGGACCCAAGGCCAGCGAGCAGCGGCCCGTCCAGGAGAGCACATGGCTCGCCTCCGTGCGGTAGAGCGACTCGCAGGTGTCGAGCACGAGCGTGCTATAGACCACCATTTCGGTCAGTCCGTAGCAGAAGCCCTGGAGGACGCGCACGGCCAGCGTGCCGGAGAATCCGATGTGGAAGACCTTCTGTACGTCCGCCTCGTAGAGAATGGCCGAGAAGACCACCAGGAGGAGGATGGAGAGCAGACAGACCTTGTTACGGCGAAAGCGCTCGATGAAGTAGGAGACGTAGGGTCCGGGGATCACGATGCCCAGTCCAAAGGCCAGCATGACCAGTCCCACGTCCCTCAGCGTGTAGCCGTCAGCCTGCATCTGCGCGGGGATATAGGGAAGAAGCATGAAGACGGAGACGCCCAGCAGCAGGTTGGCGAGAACCAGCATCCAGAAGTGGCGGCTCCAGATGCGTATGTGTATCGGTGTGTTCTGTGTGTCCATAAGGGAATATCAATAGCTTTCACTTTCGTTGGGAAACTCGTCGCCCTTGACGGCCTCGCAGTAGGCCCTCACGCCGCGGCGCAGTTCCTCGCCCATGGCGGCAAACTCGCGGAGAAACTTCGGTTCGAAACCTTGTGTCAGACCCATGGCGTCGGCATAGACCAATACCTGGCCGTCGCAGTGGCTGCCAGCGCCAATGCCGATGGTCGGCACGCTGAGCAGATCCGTCACCTGCTGGGCCACCGAGGCCGGTATCTTCTCCAGCACCACGGCGAAGCAGCCCGCCTTCTCCAGCGCCTGGGCGTCTGCGATGAGCTTCGTGGCCTCCACCTCGCTGCGTGCGCGCACACCGTAGCCTCCCAGTTTGTGGATGCTCTGCGGGGTGAGCCCGAGGTGGCCCACGACGGGGATTCCCGCGTTGACGATACGCTCGATGGTGGGCGCGACTTCCTCGCCGCCTTCGAGTTTCACGGCATCGACGCCCGTCTCACGGATCAGCCTGACGGCGTTGCGCACGCCTTCCTCAGGCGAGACCTGATACGTGCCAAACGGCATGTCGCAGACCACCAGCGCCCGTTGGCAACCTCTTGCCACGCCGCGCGCATAGACGATCATCTCGTCCAGGGTGATGGGGAGGGTGGAGTCGTTGCCCAGCATCACGTTGGAGGCCGAGTCGCCGACCAGAATGCTGTCAACGCCCGCCTCGTCTATCAGTCGTGCCGTCGTGTAGTCGTAGGCCGTGAGCATGGCTATCTTGTTGCCGTCGCGCTTCATCTCTACGAATGTCTTGACGGTAACTTTTTTCTTTTCTGTTGTGAGATATCCCATTTCTATTAGATGTGATTCTAATTGCAAGTGCAAAGGTACAAGATTTCACAGACATAGGGAAAGAAGCGGACAAAATGGGGTCCTATGCGCAATGCGCGCAAACCATAGGACCTTTCTGCAGAAAAATAAGGTTCTTCTCGAAAATGGAGTGATTCGACGTGGACACATAGAAAACAACTTGAACAACTTTTACAACAAGTAACAACGCTTCGCGGGGACATCGCCTCTTCGAGGCCCATGCTGACCAAGGGTTGCTGCAAGGGAAACAACTATGAACAACGCTTCGCCTTGGACACATTTCCTGCTGATTTCTACTGGCGTAATGTCCTGGCGAAGCCTTGTATTTTGTTGTTTACCTTGCAGCAGGAGTGCAATATGCGCGAAGCGTGTAGGTTGTTGTTGTTGTAAAAGTTGTATTTGTTGTTTTCCCAAATTCAGCAGGAATTGTGTCCCCACAAGCCTTGTGTATTGTTGCTTACCTGGCAGCAGGAGGTATTGGCAACAGCACAAACCCTATCACTCGATTTTCCGGAAGAACCAAAAAACGATGGGGGACGGAACGCATTCCATCCCCCATCAAGGAGTTATGACCGTGTTGATCAGTTCGTCTTTTCTACGCTCCGCAGAAGAATAGGACGACCACCTGGGCCGCCAAGATGCGGAGGAACATCGACAACGGATAGACCGTGGAATAGCCGATGGCGGAAGCCTCACCCTGGCAGACGCTGTTGGCGTAGGCCAGTGCGGGAGGATCGGTGTAAGTACCTGCTATCATACCCATTACGGTGAAGAAGTTGAACTTGAACTTCAAGCGGGCGATCGTTCCTACAATCAAGATCGGGATGATCGTGATCAGGAATCCGCAGAGCACATATTTCAGTCCGTCTCCGGCCACTACCGTCTCCCAGAATCCTGCTCCGGCCTTGATGCCGACGGAGGCAAGGAAGAGGGCGAGACCAAACTCACGCAGCATGAGGTTGGCCGACGTCGTCATATAGGTGATGAGGTGGAAGCGTGTGCCCCAGCGGCCGATGAGGATAGCAATGATCAGCGGACCACCGGCGAGACCCAGTTTCAAGGGGACGGGCATGCCCGGGATGGCCACGGGCAGGCTACCGAAGATCAGACCCACCATGATACCGATGAAGATCGTGCCGAGGTTGGGGGCGTTGAGCTTGCGCTCGGAGTTGCCCATCATTTCGGCCACGCGGTTGACGTTGTCTCTCGGACCGACCACGTTGATGCGGTCGCCGACATGGAAGTGGTGGTTGCGGCTGGCAAAGAGGTCCATGCCCAGGCGCGAGATACGCGTGACGTTGACGCCATAGACACTGGAGAAGTGCATCTTGCCCAGCGTCTTGCCGTTCATGTCGGGATTGGTCACGATGATGCGCTTGCTGATGAGCGGCTGCTTATCGTCGTCGCTGTCCATCCACTCGCCGTCGATCTCCGTACCGATGAAGGCCTTGATGGCCTCGGCGTCGGTCTGCGCGCAGACGATCAGCACCTCGTCGCCCAGCTCAAAGACGGTGTCGCGGTTGGGCACGCACATCTTGCCATCGTGGACCATGCGCGAGGCCACGATGTCGCGGTTGAGAAACCCGCTGATCTCCTTCAGGTTGCGTCCGCAGATATGGGCGTTCTGCACGCGGAGGTACATCTTGTAGGGCATCTCGGCAGGGTTGCCCTTCTCGGCAGCGGTCAGCTTGGCGTTCTCCTCGTCGAAGTTGCTACGCGTTAGCACCTTGATGAGCAGCGTCGTACCGATGATGCCGAGCACACCGAGCGGATAGGCACAGGCGTAGCCGTTGGCGATGGAGGGCGGGTTGCCGTTGGTGAAAACGGACTGCAGGGCCTCGTTGGCGGCACCAAGTCCCGGCGTGTTGGTCACGGCTCCGTAGAGCGTACCGACCATCATCGGCAGGTTGTTGGGGTCTTTGGTGTCGAAGAAAATGTAGTAGCAAGCAAACATCACCAGTACGTTGAGCACCACGGTGATGGTGGAGAGCATGTTGAGCTTGATACCACCTTTGCCGAAACTCTCGAAGAATCCTGGTCCGACCTGCAAACCAATCATAAAGACGAAGAGGATCAGACCAAAGTCTTGCAGGAAAGTCAGCACGGGCACCGGGCCTGTGAATCCGACGTGACCTGCGAGGATGCCCACGAAGAGCACGAAGGTGACTCCCAAGGAGACGCCGCCTATCTTGATCTTGCCAAGATAGACTCCCACGGCAATGACAACAGCATAGAGCAAAGCGATGTGCGCCACACTGTCAGGGGTCGTAAATAGTTTTACTAACCAGTCCATTTCTGTTTTTTAATTCTCTGATTTTGATAAATTAATGTTTTGCGGGTGCAAAGTTACAAAAAAAAGCCGACTTACTTACTGTTTTTTCGGAAATTATGCGTCCGCCCTCTTCTTTGCTCGTTTTTACCGCGGTGACAACCCTCGTCCCGCTTCCCCGTTTACTTGCAAAATCAACGAAATCCCCTCGCTTAGCTTGAAAGGCAAAGAAAAGGTAGGGGATAACTTGTGAAAGCCACCAATAGGTATCCAGCAACGCTTCGCCAGGACCGCGGATGCGGTCTCCCGGAGGAGCTGGTCAAGCGGGAGATTGTCCATCATCCAAGCGAACCATTCGCGCCCCGTTTTGACGTCGGGGACAAAGATGTCGGTTCCGACTGTGAAAGTCCGAAAGAGGGAAGTGGGAAAGTGAAAACGTAATAATGTAATAATGTAATGTTGTAAGGTTGTAAGGACAGGCTAACACCATTTCTGAAAGGATACGATTACGAACTTTTGGCTACGAAGACCCTATATGCCAATCCACCAGCAGATGGATCAAGCTATGACTATACTCTTGTATTTTGTCATACTTCTTTACTATCGAAACAGAATCCTGTTGCAAAGGATAAATATTTTTATCGTGTATAGACGACAAAAATATATCTTTTTTATCGTGTATAGACGACAAGATGGCAACGCTATCTGCCCAAGAGAGGGATTTGCAAGCACAAAACACCTACAAAAGACGGCAAATATCGCCGTTTGGCGTGAGAAAACCCGTATTTTGTGTGGAGGCAAGACCTTTCGAGGCTACTCCTGGATATACGGGTTGTTCCCAACGAAATAGTTATGTATCAGTTAGTTATGCTTCGTTTGTTTGGTTTATACCTTGTTGAGGACATGGGCTCCTAGGGCGCTAAAAACGAGGGGTTATCCTTGATTTTGCGGTTCAAATGGCTGTCGCAGGGCATATTTTGGCTTGTCGATGGAGTCAAAACGCCCCCACAAAGTTAAGCATTTACTCGGACAGTCTTTGCTCCCCCTTGTTTTTTTTTGAGTTGGAACAGAGCGGGAGAAGGGATTTACTTGATTTGTTAACGAAAGCAAAATGTAAGGAGCAAGCGTAGGACGAAGATACCTGCGACACTCTTTAGTAGGCGTTAAGCAGTTGACGCTTAACGGTTTATGCACGATATTTGAACTAACAGACAACTTGTTTGGTTCCATTGGACCTTACATCATTACATTATTACGTTTTCACTTTTCCACTTCGTTCCCTTTTCTCAAATGCGATTTATCTGTAAAGGATATTCATAGCGGTAGTTAGTAGTTCACATAGCTTTGCTATGTGCTATTTCTCGCAAGACGAAAAAAGTTGGAAAATATTTGTGGTTTTATTTGGAGGTACGAAATAATCTTCGTACCTTTGCAGAAGATTTAGCGGCGCTCGGCAATTTGAGAGCAAGCTCTCATTGCGCTCGCTGGCAAAATCTTTGCACCCGTTAACCGAGACTTGCGGAACAAACCCATAGAGGGCCCGCGACGGGCTTCTCTTACGACAGGGGCGAGGGACAAACAAATAGCGGCGCCGGTCCTAAGCTACCATCGGCAAGGTCTCCATTTTGAACACCTTTAAACACTTTAACGCAATGATCAACTACAGCATCACGGCAAGAGCCGTCAACCCGAATCTCTTCGAGATCAACCAGGCCAAGACGCGTATCAACCAGGCTAAGGCCGAGGGCAAGCAGCCCGACCCCAAGGACGAGGCACTCGTCGAGACCGTCGTCACCAACTTCTTCGCCACGGCACAGTACACCGAGGTGATGACCATCGAGAAATTTGCCCGCCACATCGCCGACCACGGCACGACCTACTCCGCGCCGACATCATGGCGATCCTCTACATGGCAGTCGACTGCATGCGCGAGCAGCTGCTGGAGGGCAAGAAGATCCGCCTCGGCGAGCTCGGCGACTTCTCCCTGTCGCTCAGCAGCAAGGGCGCAGAGACGGCAGAGAAGTTCAGCTCGCAGAACATCCAGCGCGTCACGGTCTGCTGGGAGCCGGGCAGCGAGTTCCGCAACCTCCTCGCCGACGCCGAGTTCAACCTCGTCGCCACGCGTTCGGCCCAGGCAGCCGTCCTCAAGGCCATCAAGGAGGGCAAGACCAACGTCGATATCTCCGCGCCCATCAACCCGGACGGAGACCCCTCCAACCCGGGAAGCCCCTCCAACCCCGGCGGCACGACGCAGCCGAAGAAGCGCACGCTGACGGTCCGCTCGGCCAACGAGAGCCAGGGTAGCGTCTCGGGCGGCGGCACCTTCGACGAGGGCAGCACGCAGACCGTCCAGGCCACGCCAAAGCCCGGCTTCGCCTTCGACAAGTGGAGCGACGGCAGCACGCAGAACCCCCGCACGGTGAAGCTCACCTCCGACCTCACGCTCACGGCCTCCTTCAAGACGGCCACCACGGGCGGCGGAGACCAGGGTAGCGGCGGAGACCAGGGCGGCGGCACGCTGGGCGATTAACCCACGGGCGGGTCGGCAGGCCTCACGGCCCAACGAGCAGCAGAACGTCTGCTTGTAGCCACGGCTCTTGCAGCCACGTCTGCACCAGTCGCTGACCCTGCCACCCGCCCTGCGTAAGGGGGAGGGCGAAGCCCAGGGGCTTCCCACGGGCCACCCGCCCACGGCGCCTACTAAAGAAAATTCGCCACACGATCGAAAAGACCTCTCGCTACCTCGCCCTCTCCCTTGTCGCCTGCTGAGGATGGAAAACAACAAAAACAACCTGTTGGCGGAATTAATTTAGTGCATACTTAATTCTGCCAATGGGCTTGTCGTTGATGAAGTTTACGTATTGCAGAATGGTAAGTGCACTAATTTTTGCCAATGATTCTGGCAAACAAACCATTCGTTATTTTCGCGTAGTTTCTGATGACCAAGAACTGGTCTGTAAGTTGTGAGAATATTGTCTCAATCCTCTTTCTTGCCTTTGCAAACGGAATGAATGTCGGTTTCCAGTCCTTTTGGTTGAGCCGATACGGACACTCCAGTCTTATGTGTGCGGTTTCGAACAAGTCAAGCTGTACGTCAGCTCCAATATACCCTTTGTCACCATAGATGCTACAGTCGTGATAAGTATGTCTTACATCCTTCATATAATGGAGGTCAGCCACACTTGCCTTTGACAGATCATAGGAATGGATAACTCCACTTAACCCACAGAGAGCGTGTAACTTGTAACCAAAAAAATAAAAAGTGTTCTGCGAAGCACAGAAGCCGAAGTCGTGAGCTTGCGAGAAATTGCCGGTACGTCCCATCTTGCAACGTTTTCCGCTTGCAACCCTACAAACCTCTATCGGCTTGGAGTCAACAAAGAATTGTACCTCTCCGCCATCCATTTCCATGGCAATCCGCTTGCGCAGTTCCTCACACAGGCCTGCCGTTTTCTTCCTGCGGTCATTGAACTGTCTCCTTGATATGAGATTGGGAATGCGGTCCTTGTATTCTTGCAATTATTTATAGTCGAACAACCACTTCTCACTATCAATGCTCTCGGTCTCTGCCGTCAGGGATAGCGCCACCACTTCCAAATCCGAAAACTTGGGAACAGGACCACGACGTGGAACATTACCAAAGATTCATTGACGAGATTTTCAGAGAATTGCTTGCATATCTCGAGTATTTTGACGAATTTTGTATAAAGGTTGTACATACGATGGTTTGAACTTAATGTTTTGAACACCACTAAGTTACTAAAAATCAGCGACATGTACAACTTTTTACTCATGTTTATCAACTTAAATTAATTCCGCCAACGGGTAAAAACAACATTTACAACTATGAACAAACACTTCGCGGGGGACAACACACGCTACGCGTGTAACAAGCCTTCTGCAAGGTAAACAACAAGATACAACAGCTTCGCGGGGACATGCGCAGAACTGAGCTTGCTCAAGTTATGCCATGGCGAGAAAGAGTGCCATGAAATGGAACAGCTTCGCGGGGACACATGGCTAAGCGGACAATACTATGCAGGAAATGCGTCAAGTTGTGTGAGCAAGGCGAAGCGTTGTAAATGTTGTTTCTCTACAAGCAACCTTCGGCCTCGAAGAGGCAATGTCCTGGCGAAGCGTTGTTACTTGTTGTAAAGGTTGTTTTAGTTGTTTTCTTAACTCAACCTAATGACATTGAGGATATTGAGTGAACAAAGCAAACTTGGTTGTAAAATATTGTAAAAGTTGTGTCGGTTGTCTTCTTAGCATGTCCTAACATTGTCAAAGTAATGAGAGAAAAGACTTCATTGTCGAACCCTTAAACGAAAAGAAAAATCATGGATGAAAAGAAAAGACAGGTATGGCGCTTCGTCATTCAGACCGCCATCTCGATCCTCACGGCCATAGCCACGGCCCTCGGCGTGACGAGCTGCATGGCGGGCGTTTAGCCCTCGGGCTTAGGTTTGCAACACGGCCAGCATAACGCAGCACGGCCATCATACGCAACACGGCCATCATAACGCAGCGCGCCCAGCACAACGCGGTGCGGCCACCCACAAACGCAACACGCCCCAAGGCCAGGGCCTTGGGGCGTGCGTATGAAGAAGTCGTACCGACGATGTGATGAAAAGTCCGAGTATAAACGATATGAGTGCTCCTTGTCGTTTGTAATCCACCGGCCTTGCGGCTTAGTCGCGGAGATGCGATTTATGTGGCCCGCCATTGACTTGAAGGAAGCGGTCTCGGGTTTTCTGTTTTATTTGATGACTATCCCGATCGAATCGATACGACCCTTTTTTCTTCTTTCTTGCGTGCAAAGTTAGCATATTATCTCGTTATCACCAAACAATACGCCCACTTTTTCTCCATTTCCCACGATTTTCTTACATCGCTGCGTCGAGCAGGATTTCGGAAAGGGTGGGGTGGATGTGGATCGTGTCGTGGAGATCCTCGACCGTCGCCTCGCGGCAGATGAGGGCGGAGACCTCCTGGACGATGTCGGCAGCATGGGCGCCATAGACGTGGCATCCCAGCAACTTGCCATCCTCGGCGACAAAGAGCTTGAGCAGCCCCTCCGTCTCCTCCATCGCCACGGCCTTGCCATTGCTGCGATAGAACGACTTGCGCACGGTGTAGGGCGCGCCGCTCTGCTTCAGCTGGTCCTCAGTGGGACCCACGCAGGCTGCCTCAGGATAGGTGAAGATGGCGCTGGGGACGACGTCGAGGCGGATGCCGTCGGTCTTGCCCAAGATATGGTTGACGGCACGCAGGCCCTGCGCCTCGGCGGCATGGGCGAGCTGGATGCGACCGTTGACGTCGCCGATGGCATAGACGCCCGGGACGTTGGTCTGCATGTTGTCATCGACGGTGATGCCCTTGCGGTCGTAGGCGATGCCCGCAGCCTCGGCGTTGAGGTGGTCCATGTAGGCGCCGCGGCCCGTGGCGACGAGGACGACGTCGGCTTCCAAATCGACGCGCTGACCCTTGCGCTCGAAGGTCACGACGGCCGTGTCGCGGCCCTCAGCGTCATGGACGGTGCGGATGTCCTGGACGCCGCTCTGCATGTAGAACTTGATGCCGCGCTTCTCCAGCGCCTTGCGCATGCGCTTGGCGATATCGGCGTCGATGGGCGGGAGACACTCCTTGAGAAACTCCACCACCGTCACCTCGCTGCCAAAAGTCTGGAAGGCGGAGGCAAACTCCATGCCGATCACGCCGGCACCGATGATGCAGAGGCGGCGCGGCACGAAGTCGATGTTGAGAAGCTCCGTGGAGGTCATGACGTTGCTGCCGATGTGGGGGTTGTCGTGCATGAAGGGCAGGATCTTCGACTGCGAACCCGTGGCGATGAGGATGTTCTTGGCCGTGTATTGCTCGCCCTCGACCTCGACGGTGTGGGCATCGACGAAGTGGGCCTCGCCCTTGACGAGCGTGATGCCGGGCTGGGAGAGCAGCGTGGCGATACCCGAGACGAGCTGGGCCACGACCTGGTTCTTGCGCTCCAGGATGGGCTTGAAGTCGATGCCGTTCTCAGGCTTCGGCACCAGCGGGTTGCGATAGAGGTCGGCGTCGTGGGCAAAGCTCTTCGTGGGGATGCAGCCCACGTTGAGGCACGTGCCACCCAGTTCGCCCTTCTCGATGATCACGACCTGGAGGCCGTGCTTGGCAGCATAGCCGGCGGTATGATAACCGCCGGGTCCTGCTCCGATGATGATCAGATCAGTCGTTGTCATGCTGCAGCTGCTTGAAAGTGGTGATCGGATGCTTGGCGGCCAGCACGTCATCGACGCGGCCGATCGGCGTGTTGTGGGGAGCCGACTTCACCTCCTCGGGCGTCTCGCGGGCCTCCTGGGCGATCTTGTGCATCACCGCGATGAAGCCGTCCATCGTCTCCTTGCTCTCGTTCTCCGTCGGCTCAATCATTAAGGCCTCGTGGAAGAGCAGCGGGAAGTAGATCGTCGGCGCGTGGTAGCCGTAGTCGAGCAGGCGCTTGGCCACGTCCATCGTCGTGACGCCCGTCGATTTGTCGCGCAGGCCGTTGAAGACAAACTCGTGCATGCAGGTCGTCGGGATCGGGAGTTCGAAGTCGTCCTTGAGCGACTCCTTGATATAGTTGGCGTTGAGCGTGGCGAGCGGGCCGACCTTCTTCACCTGGTCGCGACCGAGCGTGAGCAGGTAGGTGTAGGCGCGCACGTTGACCAGGAAGTTGCCGAGGTAGGCACCGACGTGGTTGGCCTCCGTGGAATACTCGCCGTCGCAGGCGGGATTCTCTACGACAAAGCGGTCGCCATCCTTGACGACGTGGGGCTTCGGCAGGAACTGCTCCAGGCCCTTGCGCACACCGACGGGACCATCGCCAGGACCACCACCGCCATGAGGCGTGGAGAAGGTCTTGTGGAGGTTGATGTGCATCACGTCGAAGCCCATGTCGCCCGGACGGGCCACACCGAGGATCGGGTTGAAGTTGGCACCATCATAATAGAGGAGCGCGCCGCAGGCGTGGACGAGCTTGGCGATCTCGGGAATCTCCTTCTCGAAGAGGCCCAGCGTGTTGGGGTTGGTCATCATGATGGCGGCGATGTCATCGCCCAGGAGCGGCTTGAGGTCCTCGACATCAACGAGACCCTCGGCGGTGCTCTTCACCTCGACGATATCCAGTCCGCAGACGGCAGCCGAGGCGGGGTTGGTGCCATGGGCCGAATCGGGGACGATCACCTTCGTGCGCTTCACGTCGCCACGGCTCTGATGGTAGCTGCGGATGATCATCAGACCCGTCAGCTCGCCATGGGCACCGGCGCAGGGATTGAGCGTGAAGTCGTGGAGGCCGGCGAGCGTGGCGAGGCTGTGCTGGAGGTTATAGACCACCTCCAGGGCGCCCTGAGCCGTCTCGACGGGCTGCAGCGGGTGGAGGTTGTTGAAGCCCGGCAGGGCGGCCATCTCCTCGTTGATGATGGGGTTATACTTCATCGTGCAGGATCCCAGGGGATAGAAGCCGTTGAGCACACCGAAATTGTTCTCGCTATGGTTGGTATAGTGGCGCACGACGGTCATCTCGTCGCACTCGGGCAGCTCGGCGTCCTGCTCGCGGCGCAGCTCGGCGGGCAGCTCGTGATGGGCGAAGCGGTTCTTCGGCAGCGAATAGGCACGACGGCCGGGGCGGGAAAGCTCAAAAATCAGATTTCCGTATAATTTGTTGTTCATCTTTCGTCCTCCTTATTTATTGTTCAAGATAGCGGTGAGTTGATCGATCTCCTCCAGCGTGCGCTTCTCGGTGACGGCGATGAGGAGCTTGTCGTCATCGACCTTGACGCCGGGCAGTATGCCCTGGGCGAGGCAGCGGTCGTAGAAGGCGTCGCGGTCCTCCACGCGGACGAGGAACTCGTTGAAGAACGGCTGCTTATAGACGAGCGCAGCCTTGCCCGTGGCGACGAGCTTCTCGCAGAGCGTGTGGGCGCCGTCGAGGCCGATCTGGGCGGCCTCCTTGATGCCCTCCTTGCCCATGATGGAGCAATAGATGGTGGCGAAGAGCGCCATCAGGCTCTCGTTGGAGCAGATGTTGGACGTGGCCTTCTGGCGGCGGATGTGCTGCTCGCGGGCCTGGAGCGTGAGGACGAAGGCGCGCTGGCCGCGGTTGTCCTTGGTCTTGCCGACGATGCGTCCGGGGATCTTGCGGATCAGCTTCTCCGTGCAGCACATGTAGCCGGCGTAGGGACCACCATAGGCCATCGGCAGGCCGAGGCTCTGGACATCGCCCACGGCGACGTCGGCTCCCCACTCGCCCGGGGTCTTCATCAGGGCGAGGTCGGCGATGACGCTGTTGATGACGAAGAGGGCCTTCTTGTCGTGGCAGGCATCGGCCACGCCCGTGAAGTCCTCGACCACGCCGTAGTAGTTGGGCTGCTGGGCGATGAAGCCGGCGATGTGGCCCCCGGCGAGCTGGTTCTTGAGATTCTCCTTGTCCGTCACGCCGTCCTTCTGGGCGATCTCCTGGAGCTTGATGCCGTGGAAGTGGGCGTAGGTCTTGAGGACGGCGACCGTCTTCGGGTCGAGCGTGGCGCTATAGGCCACGGTGTCGGCCTTGCGCGAGTTGGCGTAGGCCATCATCATGGCCTCGGCCGTGGCCGTCGTGCCGTCGTACATGGAGGCGTTGCTGATCGCCATGCCCGTCATCTCGGCCATCATCGACTGGAACTCGAAGATGTAGTGGAGCGTGCCCTGGGAGATCTCGGCCTGATACGGCGTGTAGGAGGTCAGAAACTCGCTGCGCTCCACGATGTTGGGTACCGCAGAGGGCGTGTAGTGATCATAGACGCCAGCGCCGGCGAAGCAGGTGAACTGGGTGTTCTTCTGGGCGAGCTTGCCGAGCACGTCGCGCACTTCCTGCTCGCTCATGGCCTCCGGCATGTCGTATTCGCCCTTGAACTTCACCTCTTCGGGCAGACCTGCGTAGAGGTCTTCGAGGCTTCCGATGCCAATCTTGGCCAGCATCTGGCGGATGTCATCGTCGGTATGTGGAAAAAACTTATAGGTCATAGTTTAAATAGTAATATGTATAAGAGTAAATGTGAAAACGCTTGCCTGATGAGAAGAAAGGCTTCCACCAGACAAGCGTTAGGTGGGATCAGGGGACGGGGATTAGTGCTCCTTGGCGCAGAACTCCTCGTAGGCCTTGGCGTCCATGAGGGAGTCGAGCTCGCTCTTGTCGCTCAGCTTCACCTTCATGATCCAGTTGCCGAAGGCGTCCTGGTTGATCAGCTCGGGCTGGTCCTCAAGGGCCTCGTTGACCTCAACGACCGTACCGGAGACGGGGCTCACCAGGTCGCTGGCGGCCTTGACGCTCTCCACGGCGCCGAAATCGTCCTCGGCGGCGAACTCGTCATCGACCTCGGGCATATCGACATAGACGATATTGCCCAGGCTCTCCTGTGCGTAGTCGGTGATACCTACATAGGCCTCGTCGCCCTCAACCTTCACATACTCGTGGCTCTCGCTGTAGTAGAGCCCTTCAATTACTTTTGCCATAGTTTTTGTTATTGACACCCCCGCGGCCCGCGCCCCGGGAGGGGGTGGGGGAGTGGGGATGTGGTCATGAATTTTTAAATTGTTATCTGGAAAAAATGTTCTTGATAGATTACTTCTTGTAGTGCTTGTCGTAGAACTTCTTCTTGACGACGGTGCCGGGGAAGGTCTTCTTGCGGATCTGCACCTCCACGCGGTCGTCCATCTTGACGGAAGCATCGACCAGGGCCACGCAGCAGCTGCCCTCGGCGGAGATGAGGCGGTAGCCCGTCGTGACCTCGCCGACCTCCTGGCCGTCCTTGAGCACCTTGTAGCCATGGCGGGGCACGGCGTTGCCGTCGAGCTTGATGCCGCGCAGACGCTGGGCAGGACCCTCGGTCTTCTGCTTCAGCAGGGCCTCCTTGCCGATGAAGTCGTCCTTGTCAAACTTCACGAACATGCTCAGGCCGGCCATCACCGGGGTGATCTTGTCGCTCAGCTCGTCGCCGTAGAGGGGCAGGCCCACCTCGAAGCGCAGCGTGTCGCGGCAACCGAGACCGCAGGGCTTCACGCCGGCCTCGATCAGCTTGTCCCAGCAGCGGCGGATGTACTCGTGGGAACCGTAGAGCTCGAAACCGTCCTCGCCCGTATAGCCCGTGCGGGAGATGATGATGGTCTCGCCGTCCTTCTCCAGCGTCTTCACCTCGTAGAACTTCAGGTCGCTGCAGGCAATCTCCAGCACCTTCTCGATCGTGGCCTCGGCCTCGGGACCCTGGATGGCGAGCTGGCCGTAGTAGTCGCTCTCGTGGCTCAGCACGACGTCGAAGCCTTCGGTCTGCTTCTTAAACCACTCCACGTCCTTGTCGATGTTGGCGGCGTTGATCGTGAAGATGTAGTGGTCCTCCTCCAACTTGCAGATGCAGGTGTCATCGACCACGCCACCGTCCTCGTAGCAGAACATGCCGTAGATCACTTTGCCAGGAGCCATCGGGCGGACGTCGTTGGTGAAAATGTAGTTGACGTACTTCTCGGCCTCGGGACCGGTGATGCGCACCTCGCCCATGTGGCTCACGTCGAACATACCGACGTGCTGGCGAACGGCATTGTGCTCGTCAATAATGCCACTATACTGGATCGGCATGTCAAAACCGCCGAACGGGGACATCAGGGCTCCCAAAGCCACGTGCTTATCATGAAGACAAGTCTCTTTCATCACTATATCCTTTCTTTAATTATTTAGTTATTTTGCGTTATTGATTTCAGCGCAAAATTACAAAAACATTTTTGAGGGTACAAACTATTTGGTTTGTTTTTTCGTTAAAAACATTAAATCCGTCACTTTGAACCTAAGTGGCTATAATTCAGTTCAAAGCGAAACGTTTTTGGCCGTGCAGGTCGTTTCGAGTAAGGTAAATCGGCGAAACGCCAACACTTTGACAAGTGGACGGGGAAATGTCTTGCTCGCCCATTAAAAAAAACATAATTTCTGAGGGCAAAATGATAGGCCGGGGCCGTGATGGTGAGGGCAAAATGAGAAAAAGAAACCCAGCAAACGGGAGATTTATCAGAAAAACGCACCACCAACTATTGCACGTCACGAACCATTGTCGTAACTTTGCACCCCTCCAGCCGACGCAGCAGCTCGGCGAAGGACGAAGAACAAGCAACGCAATAGTCATATCTTTATATATAGAGAGAAACATTTGCAATAGTCACTTTTAGAATCATTGATAAAATATGGAATCAAAGCAAGACATCAACGACTTCGAACAGGCGCTACGCACCGACCTCCACCAGTATCTCCTCTCCCTCGACAAGGTGGATGAGCGTCTGCCCGAGGCGCCGGACATCGAGGAGTTATGGCCGAAGATCGGAGAGAGCTATCTGCCCGACGGGATGCGGGAGTTTGCCGACTATCCGACGGTCTCGCTCGGCTGGATGATGTTCCTGGGCATGGCGATAGCAAAATACTGGGACACGGACTGGGAACTCTATAGCAAGGTGGCGGATTTGTACCATTATCTAAGGGACCAGCGCGACTACGACCACCTCGACGACCATATCTGCGAGAAGGTGCTGCTGCTGACGGAGGAGGAGCGACAGGCGATGGTCAACGTCGTGGCCGAATGCGCCGCACGCACCTATCACCAGCTCTGCAACGGCAGTCTTCAGCCTGGCACGCCCGAAGCCTTCCGGGGCTATGTGGCGGCGCTCCACCAGCTCTACCTCATGGGCATGGCGATGGAACTGAAACGGCTGGGCTATCACATGACGAAGTGGGGCTAAGGACTGTGCCAAGGGGGATAAGGTATTGCGCAGAGGGGCTAAGGACTGTGCCAAAAGTGATATTTGTTTGTGGCCGCAAACCACATTCCTCGTTAAAATACTTTAATGAGTGATGGCCGTTTGGTGTTTTCTTCATAACTTTACCCCCTGATTTTATGAAATAATTCGGTAAAATGAGTAAATATAGATACTTGACCGTCCTCTTGGCCTTGTCCTTGGCGCTCTGCCTGAGCTGCTTCAAGGATGAGCCGCTCAACGCGGAATGCGACATCGAGCAGGCCTACCTGCGCGCGGGCGACCATCTGGGCAGTTGGTTTCTCTTCGATTCCGACACGCTGCGCAACGTGCAGTCTGATCAGACGACGATAGAATTTACCATGAGCGGGCAGGCGGACCTCACGCGCCTGGCTCCCTACTTCCGCATCAGTCCGGGCGCCACGATCTCGCCGGCCAGCGGCAGCGTACACGACTTCTCCCAGGGCGCCGTGGAATACACGGTCACATCGGAGGACGGCCAGTGGACGCGTACCTACCTCGTCAGTATCAAGAAGATGATCGAATTTGGCAGCGCCCATGACTTCGACTTTGAGCACTGCCACCTGGACAAGGGATTATGTTTGGACCGAACCGTGGCAGGATCAGGACGGAAAGGTCACGCAGGAGCCGCTTTGGGCCACGGGCAACCCGGGCTACAAGATCAGCAACAGTTCGACGGCGCCGGAAAACTATCCCACGGCGCCTACCGAGGCGGGACACGAGGGCAAGGGCGTGCGCCTCATGACCTGCCGCACAAGCGGGCTCGCCGACATGGTGCAGAAACCCATTGCGGCTGGCAATCTCTTCATCGGCCAGTTTGACCCGTCCGACGCGCTGCGCGACGCGATGTCGGCCACGAAGTTTGGCCGCCCGTTCAGTTTCGACACGCCGCCCAAGGTCTTCACGGGCTGGTATAAGTACAAGGCTGGCCCGCAGTTTACCGACCGCTTCATGAACGTGCTGGAGCAGCGCGACTACGGCACAATCTACGCCGTGCTCTACGACAATCACAACGCCCAGGGCGAGGCCATCTGCCTCTATGGCGACAACGTGCAGACCAGCGACCGGGTCGTGGCGCTCGCCCGCCTCGACAATATCGACGACACGCCGGAGTGGACCCCTTCACGCTCAATTTCATCTATCGCAAGGCCGTGGACGCCCAGAAACTCAGGACGGGAGGCTATAGCCTGGCCATCGTCTGCTCGTCGAGCACGAGCGGCGCCGAGTTTATGGGGGCCGTCGGCAGCACGCTGTGGGTGGACCAGTTTAGGGTGGTCTGCGAATAGCGACTATTTTAGAATCGACTATTTGGGGAATCCACCATTTGGGGAACCAACCATTTTGGGAACCCACTATAAATAGGAAATGTAAGAACAGAGACTACGATGAGAAAAATCATACTTGGGGCCCTGCTGGCGACGATCAGTCTCGGCGCGTGGGCAGGCGAGAAAGACCAGGCGGGTGGGAGCGCATGGAACCGCTTCCTCCACGGCTACCGCTACTACGCCCACGTCGGCTACCACATCGGTGGCACGGCGCCCATAGGAATGCCGGCCTCGATACGCACGCTCCACAGCTATCGGCTGCGCCCTAACTTCGTCCTGGGCGTTGATGCCTACCACGCCATCTCGGGCAGGTGGGGATTCGTCGGCGGACTCCATTTCGAGGAGAAGGCGATGCGGACGGACGCGGGAGTGAAGGGCTACCACATGAGAATCGTGCGCGGGGGAGAGGAGCTGGAGGGCGTCTTCACGGGCAGCGTGGTGACGAAGGTGGACATGAGCCTGATCACCGTGCCGCTGCAGATCGCCTACGACCTCAGTCCACACGTGCGACTGAAAGCGGGTCCCTACGTGAGCTACGTCACCTCGCGGAAGTTTGAGGGATGGGCCTACGACGGCTACCTGCGCCGACGCGAGGAGGGCCACGACAAGCACGATCCCACAGGACAGAAGGTGATGCTGGGCCACAACGACGGCGAGCGGGGCAACTACGATTTCTCCGACGACATGCGATCCTGGCAGATGGGCATAGACGTAGGCGCCGACTGGTATATCACGAAGCGCTGGGGCGCGAAGGCAGGACTGTCATGGGGACTGACGGGCATCTTCCACAGCGGTTTCGACACCATCGAGCAGACGATGTATCCCATCTATGGCACGATCGGCGTGGTCTATCAGCTGAAATAGGGATTTTCTCCCCTCCCTGCAGCCGTTGCGCTGCCAGGCCAAGGGTTCAGAGAAATCAATATCATCCGGTCCGCCCGTGGTGATCTCCTCGGACCCGAAGGGAGAATCAAGAGTGTGTAGAATAAAAGAAGCTATTCTTATAACAATAATTATTAATCAAAAAAGTTTAGATGAAAATGAAAAAGTTTTTTTTTTTGATGGCCATGGTTTGCTCCATCGGCCTCCTGGCATCTTGTGGTGGTGATGATGATGAAGAGGGTGGTGGCAGCGGACCCAGCGGAAAGCGTTTGCCGGCCATCGAGGGCACATGGAACGTATGGAGCCAGGGTGATGACATCAATGGCTACAAGGGTTCTGCACAGATCACCTGGGAGGTGGTGGATGACGCCAAGATCAACATCGACCTGGGTACGGGTACGGCAATGCCTATCCCCATCAAGACGACGCTTGTGCCCCTCGCCAACAGTATGGCCAACAAGTTCCTGCCCAGCCTGCTGAAGAGCGTCACCTTCACGGCCGACGGTCAGATCAACGCCATGGTGGCTGGCGATATCGACGATGGCCACACGCTGTGGAGATCCATCAACGGCTATTCTTCCTACACCGTGATCAACGACCAGCTCATCATGCTCCACGTCAATGCTGACAAGGCTACGGAGCGTATGGACGATCCCGAGCTCAAGGCGCAGGTCCGTGCAATCCTCATCAAGTATAGCGCCATCCCCATCAACATCCGTTGGAATGGTCCCGACAATCCTTACTTCTATGTAGATAAGGCCTTCATGGAGCCGCTGATCGCCACGATGGTGGGCGTCGTCAACAAGATCCCGACCACGGGCTGGGACTATGATGACATCAAGACCTTCAAGATCATCAAGGGCGTACTCAACCAGCTCCCCGTCATCATGGATCAGACCACGAAGTTTGAGGCGGGTATCGAACTGACGCGCTAATCCTCCGCTCCCTTTCGGAGCAACCCTCCGCATTCTTACGGAGTAATATCGGAACAACATATCGAGTAGGAGGAAAACGAAGTAGTTTTTCTCCTACTTTCGTTTTCCGACCTCTCACACCACCGTACGTGCGGTTCCGCATACGGCGGTTCCTATTTTGGGTGCCATTCGATGTATGAACCCATCAATGTAGCATAGCCTGCCATGCTCAACTTTTCGTTGGTTATAGCACGGCTTAGTATATAACTACCAGCTATGCGCCAATAACCCAAACGACTATTGCCCCACATGTAAGCTTGGTATTTGTCAATACCGCACTTTACCAAGTTGGCAACTCTCGTTTTCACCCTCTTCCACGACTTCCATATACACATACGTAGCCGTCGCCTTAGCCACTCATCCGTTTCTATGAGAAAACGTTTCATATTAGCGAGGTGATAGTATCCTACCCAGCCCTTTATGTACTCTTCAAGTTTTTGCTTCCTCTTGGCATATCCCCAACCATTGCTTCGGGAAGTCAACTCCTTGAGTTTGGCTTTCATCTTGGCTTTGGCTTTTGGATGTACAGTGAGTTGGCATTTGCCTTTCATTACATAAAGGAGTAGCCAAGGTATTTCACACCTTGCACATAGGACACAACTGTCTTATCCCTATTCACCTTTAGATGAAGTTTTCCTTCGATGAATCGGGTTATGGATTCCTTCACGCGCTTGGCTGCACGCTTGGACTTACAAAATATCATCGAGTCATCGGCGTAGCGAAAAAAGGGAGACCTCGACGTGTGAGTTCCTTGTCCAACTCGTTGAGCATAATATTACTCAAAAGCGGACTTAACGGTCCTCCTTGGGGAGTGCCTTCCTCACTTGTATCGAACACACCTTTGTTCATCACACCACTGCGGAGATATTTGTGGATAAGGCTTATCACCCTGCCATCCTTTATCGTGCGGCTGAGGATTTCTATGAGTTTGCTATGGCTCACGGTGTCGAAGAAACGCTCCAAGTCGAGGTCGACCACATAGATGTAGCCATCATCAACTATTTTCTGCGCAACTCTCAGGGCATCATGGCAACCTCTTCTCGGGCGGAAGCCGTAGCTTCTTGGAGAGAATTGGCGCTCATAGATGGGGGTTAGGGTCTGGTTGATGGCTTGTTGAACCAGACGGTCTATGACCGTGGGGATGCCCAACAGGCGCATCTTGCCATTGTCTTTGGGTATCTCTACCCTTTTTACTGGGTTCGGACGGTATGAACCGTCAAGCAAGGAACGGATTAGGACATCCTTGTTAGCCAAGAGCCAAGGGAGCATTTGTTCACATGACATCTTGTCGATACCGCTACAGCCCTTGTTACGCTGCACTGCCTTGTAGGCTTTGCGCAAGTTATCGGGACTGATGATGCGCTCCAATAGGTGTTCCTTGTCGAATGGTACTTCCACGATGTTGTCTTCACATATCCACATGAAGGTCTGCACTCCCACATATCCTTCGGATTCCGTCCCCTATCTTTCTGAGGGGCAGCCCTTGACTTCTGCCAATGTTTTCTGCATTCTTTCCTTCATGAGGTACGTTTCAATTACTATCGTTTAATTTAGAGGTTCTGCCCTTCATGGAGCGTTATCGAGAACTCCACTACTATGGCATCTGCTGACTTCTCACGGCAAGCTTTACTCCATGACTTTCGTAAAAAGCAACTAATCGTCATGTCCGTGAGACCTCCTCGGATAAGGGCTTATTCTTTCCATCTTATACCCACTTCATTTACACCAACCATTCCGAATAGCTATAGGACTTTTGATTTGTCGGGCAATCTCATCCATGGTCAAATGCCTTATATGAAGTTTCTGTACGTTAGGCGGATGTTTGCCGCCAGCTTCTTTCAGATTCCACCTCGCAGTGGACACCCTTGCTATTGGCTATACAATTCCCGCTATTAGGGGCTTGTTAGGGACTTGCACCCATTAGAATAAGCTCATGCCGAGCATACCCGCAAGGGGTGTGACAACGGCTTTCGCCATTGCCACACCCCTTTTCCGTATAGTTGCAAAGACTATATAGTTGCTAAGACTATAAAGTTGAAAGGCCGTATTCTTGTTTTCCCTACTCAGCCAGGCCGTATAATGGTTATTCCTGATGAGCAGGCCGTGTGGAAACAACCCAGTTACGCCATTCTCTGGGTAAATGCAAAAAGGCTTCCCCCAGCGGTGTGGAGGAAGCCCTATGTCATGAGACGCTATCGGCCCGCACGGCGGCAGGCCGATAGGTGGAAAGTCGATGGATTAGATGATATCGCTCCAGTCCTCCTGCGACTTGCGCAGGTAGCTCTGGTAGCGGCGCTTGGCACTCTTCTCCGTCTCGGCGAAGAGCTCGTCGGCCTCATCCTTGAACGCCTTCTTCAGCGAAGCGAAGCGAACCTCGCCCATGAGGTAATCCTGGAACTTATCCCACTGCGGCTCCTTGGAGTCGAGCGTGAACGGGTTCTTGCCCTCCTTGGCGTTGTTGGGGTTGTAGCGCCACAAGTGCCAGTAGCCACACTCGACGGCGAGAGCCTCCTCGTGCTGGCTGCGACCCATGTTGCGGCGATCCTTGGCCGTGCCCTTGATACCGTGGTTGATACACGGAGCGTAGGCGATGATGAGAGACGGACCATCGTAGGCCTCAGCCTCGCGGATAGCCTTCAGCGTCTGCTCGTTGTTGGCACCCATGGCTACCTGGGCCACATAGACGTAGCCGTAGGTGGTCTCCATCAGACCGAGGTCCTTCTTGCTCACGCGCTTGCCACTGGCGGCAAACTGAGCGATGGCGCCGAGCGGCGTGGACTTGGAAGACTGGCCACCGGTGTTGGAATAGACCTCCGTATCGAGGACGAGGATGTTGATGTCCTGACCCTGGGCGAGGACGTGGTCGAGACCGCCGTAGCCGATATCGTAGGAAGCACCATCACCACCGATGATCCACTGTGAACGCTTCACGAGGTAGTGGTCGAGCGTCTGAAGCTCCTTGCAGACCGGGCAACCTTCTCGGCGCCAGCGGCGATGAGGGGCTTGAGCTCGGCAGCAGCCTTCTTGCTACCCTCGGCGTCGTTCATGTTGGCCACCCAGTTGTCGGCGGCAGCGATGAACTCGGCAGGCGTGTGCTCGTTGTTCTTGGCCTCAGCCAGCAGGTGGCAGATGCGCTCACGCATCTTCTTGTTGGCGAGCGTCATACCGAGACCAAACTCACAGAAGTCCTCGAAGAGGGAGTTGTTGAAGGCAGGACCCTGACCCTTCTCGTTCTTCGTGTAAGGCATAGAGGGCACACTGGCAGAGTAGATGGAAGAGCAACCCGTGGCGTTGGCCAGCATCTCGCGATCACCGAAGAGCTGAGAGATGAGCTTCACGTAGGGCGTCTCACCACAACCGGAGCAAGCACCTGAGAACTCGAAGAGCGGCTGGGCAAACTGAGAGTTCTTCGCGCTCTGCTTCACATCGACGAGATGCTGCTTTGACTTCACCTCGTGGACGAGGTACTCCCAGTGCTTGGCTTCCAGCTTCATCTCGGGAGCGTCGGCGTTGAACGGCACCATCTTGAGGGCCTTCTCACCCTTCTTGCCCGGGCAGACATCGGCGCAGTTGCCGCAGCCGAGACAGTCGAGCACGGAGGGCTCAATGCGGAAGTGCATACCCTTCATGGCCTTCGGAGCCAGCATGTCGATGGTCTTGCCCTCAAACTTGGCGGCCTCCTCGTCGTCGAGGACGAACGGACGGATGGCAGCGTGCGGACAGCAGAAGGCACACTTGTTGCACTGGATACAGTTCTCAGGGTTCCACTCGGGGACGAAAGCCTCGACGCCACGCTTGTCGTAGGCGGCGGTGCCGGAATCCCAGTGGCCGTTGGTCGTACCAAACTTCACGAAGTCGGAGACCTTCAGCAAGTCGCCGGCCTGAGCGTTCATCGGGCGAACCACCTCCTTGACGAAAGCGGGAGCGTTGTCCTCGACAACGGCGTCGTCGGCGAGGTTGGCCCATGCGGGATCCACCGTCAGCTCCTTGTACTCGCCACCGCGGTCAACGGCTGCGTAGTTGAGGTTGACGACGTCCTCGCCCTTCTTGCCATAGGACTTGACGATGAAGGCCTTCATCTGGGTGACGGCGAGGTCGGTCGGGATGACCTGCGTGATGCGGAAGAAGGCAGACTGCAGGATGGTGTTCGTGCGGTTGCCGAGACCGATCTCCTGGCCGATCTTCGTGGCGTTGATATAATAGACCTTGATGTTGTGCTTGGCGAAATAGCGCTTCACCTTGTTGGGGATGAAGTTGACGAGCTCCTCGCCATCAAAGATGGTGTTGAGCAGGAAGGTGCCACCGTCGCGGAGACCGCGCGTCACATCATACATGTGGAGGTAGGCCTGGACGTGGCAAGCCACGAAGTTAGGCGTATTGACCTGGTAGGCGGAGTGGATGGGCTCGTCGCCGAAACGGAGGTGAGAGCAGGTGAAACCACCCGACTTCTTGGAGTCGTAGGAGAAGTAGGCCTGGCAGTACTTGTCGGTGTTGTTGCCGATGATCTGCACGGAGTTCTTGTTGGCACCGACGGTACCGTCAGAACCGAGACCGTAGAACTTCGCCTCGAAGAGGCCCTCACCACCCATCGGGATCTCTGCCTCCTCGGGGAGAGAGGTGAAGGTGTAGTCGTCGATGATACCCACCGTGAAGTGGTTCTTCGGCTCGGGGAGCTCGAGGTTCTTATAGACGGCGAGGATCTTGGCCGGCGTGGTGTCGCTGGATCCCAGTCCGTAGCGTCCGCCGACGATGAGCGGATGGCGCGGGTCATCGTAGAGGGCCGACTTGACGTCGAGGTAGAGCGGCTCGCCCTCAGCACCCGGCTCTTCGTGCGGTCGAGCACGGCGATGCGCTTCACGGTCTCAGGCAGCGCCTTGCGCAGGTAATCGACAGAGAACGGACGATAGAGGTGGACAGCCACCATACCGACCTTCTTGCCCTGCTTCATCAGGTAGTCGATGCACTCGCGGGCAGGCTCCGTGGCCGAACCCATGAGGACGATGACGTTCTCGGCATCGGGAGCGCCGTAGTAGTTGAAGAGGTGGTACTCGCGGCCCGTGATCTTGGAAACCTCGGCGAGGTGCTTCTCCACGATCTCCGGAACGGCGTCGTAGTACTTGTTGCAAGCCTCGCGGTGGGTGAAGAAGGTCTCCGGGTTCTCGGCCGTACCCCGGGTGTCAGGACGCTCCGGGGTCATGGCGCGGTTGCGGAAACGCTCGATCCACTCGGGGTTGACGAGCGGACGGATGTCCTCCATGTCCATGGCCTCCACCTTGTGGTACTCATGGGAGGTGCGGAATCCGTCGAAGAAGTTGATAAACGGAACCTCGCTCTCAAGCGTAGAGAGGTAGGGAACCGCTGAGAGGTCCATGACCTCCTGTACCGAACCGGAGCAGAACATGGCGAAGCCCGTCTGACGGCAAGCCATCACGTCCTGGTGATCGCCGAAGATACAGAGCGCATGGGTGGCCAGGGTACGGGCCGTGACGTTGAACACGCAGGGGAGAAGCTCACCGGCAATCTTGTACATGTTCGGAATCATCAGCAGCAGACCTTGCGAAGCCGTGTACGTAGAGGTCAGCGCACCAGCCTGGAGAGAGCCGTGGAGGGCGCCAGCGGCACCACCTTCCGACTCCATCTCCTGGACGGAAACCGTCTGACCAAACAGGTTCTTGCGGCCTTTAGCAGCCCAGTCGTCGACATGCTCCGCCATCGGTGAAGACGGGGTGATGGGGTAGATAGCGGCCACCTCGGTGAACATGTAGCTCACATGGGCAGCAGCGGTGTTACCATCACAAGTCATAAATTTCTTTTCCTTAGCCATTTGTTTAACTTGTTAAATGAAATTACTGTTATATCTTGATTCTTATGAATACTTTGTATATCGAACGCCTTTACCTATTCATATAGTTCGGACGCTTTACCTTTCATATAGCTCAGACGCTTTTTTCATCAGCCTCTCAGTCTCTGACGTATTTCCCATCATATAGTCTCTGAGGCTTTCCTATTATATATAGTATGGCGCGCGGGCCGCCAGGGACTCCTTTAGTAGAGAAAACCGAAGAGCCATAACGGTATTTTCCTTCCCTTGCCGACCACGAGGCCGCTGGAGGCGGTGTAGTAGTTTTTTTTGCCCCTGGCCCTCGACTCGCCCTCGCCCTCGGCGCTGATGCGCACGCTGGTCTCGCCGTCGATGCGGTAGGCGTCGGTGGCGCGCTCCTTGTTGACCGTATGGTCTTTGCGAAGCTGGTTGATGAAGAAGGAGTTGAGGATCTCGCGGTCGCCGAAGTTGCGGGGATAGACCGTGTAGATGAGGTTGGGATTGTTGACGACCACCATGGCGGGCTTCTTGGGGAAGACGGAACCCTGGTGGTAGATGATGTTGAGGAGGCGCGCGTCGGCGAGATACTTGATATAGTTCATCACCGTGGCGCGGCTGGTGTCGATGGTCTCGGCGAGCTTGCTGACGTTGGGCGACTTGCCTGTCTCCAGGGCCAGCAGGTAGTAGAGCTTCTTGATTTTCGTGAGATATTTGAGCTCTATCTGGCGGATCAGCAGCACATCGACCTCGATCATCATGTTCATCGTCTTGAGCAGGTTCTCCGAGTAGTTGGTGTGCTCCAGGAAGAAGGGGTAGAAACCATGGTGGAGATACTCCTTGAAGAGTGACTCCACATCGACCTTGGCGGCCACCTCGTGGGCTATCGTCTCGTGCTGCTGCAGGATTCCTTCGAGCGTATGGGGGTGGAAGTGGTTGTCGGTCTTCAGATTGACGTACTCGCGGAAGGAGAAGCCGCGGAGACTGTAGCAGGCAACGATGTCGCCGATCATGGGGTCGCTGAGCAGGCGCATCACGCTCGATCCGGTGAAGATGATCTGCAGCTCGGGGTAGTCGTCGTAGCAGCGGCGCAGCTCGTGGTTCCACTCCGACTTCTTGAAGATCTGATCGATGAGCAGCACGCGGCCTCCCTGGGCGTAGAACTCGCCAGCGAAGTCGTGGATGCCGCGGCCCTGGAAGTAGAAGTTGTTCATGTTGATGTAGAGGCAACGGCGGTCGCGGGCGTCAAACCGCTCCTTCGCTATCTCCAGCAGAAACGTCGTCTTGCCCACACCGCGCGCGTCCCCTTGATGCCAATCAAGCGGCCGCGCCAATCGATCTCGTCCATCAGGGTGCGCCTGACAGCGACATGTGTATGTTCGACGAGATAGGTATGTGTTCTGAAAAACGCTTCCATTCTTCTACTTTATTATGGTACTGCAAAGTTACGCAATATTTTTTGATTTGCAAACTCTACTTTGCAAAATTGCGTTTTTTTTCGTCTTTTAAGGCCTTTTATCCCCTTACAGACCCTTTTTCAGCCTAAAAATAGCTATCTTTGCCAAGCAATGGCTTTACGACTCCACATTTTCAATCCCGAGCACGATATCGCCCTGGCCCATGGCAGCCCGCTTTTCACGTCGCCACGAGCGGGACGGCAGTTGCGCGCCGACCTCGGTTTTCTCCCTGCACTATGGGTGGGGGAGGAGAGCGTTGTGTGGACCGACCAGCCGCAAGAAGCCTTGGAAAATGTACGCCGTTTGGGCCTCGATGTTCCCCCAGGATTGTTTGTCGATACGCCCACGTTGCGCCGATTGGCTCATCAGGTGGAGGCGGTTGATCCATGGGGATGGGACGCGGCCTTGTGTCACCAGCTGCAGCGACTCGGCGTGAATCCTCGCGTTCTGCCAACGGACGAGGAACTGAAGGAAGTACGGGCGCTGAGCCATCGCAGAACGGCCAAAGGATTACTTGAATCGATATATCATACTTTACTGATTGATAACACAATAGGATGTTCTATTAAAGAGAAGGAAGAAGTTGTTGAGACGACAAGTAAAGCCGTTGAACTAACAGGTGAAGCCATTGATGGAACAAGAGAAGCTATTGAACTTACAGGAGAAGCCATTGAAGTAAAAAGACGAAGCCGCGCTCCTCCAGCAACTGGCCCGTTGGCCTGAAGCCGTGCTGAAAGCTCCGTGGAGCAGCAGTGGGCGTGGAGTTCGCATGGTCAGCGCACCGGTCCATTCCTCCATCCTCCAATGGGCCTTGGGCGTGATGCGGCGGCAGGGAAGTCTGATGGTGGAACCGCTTTATCATAAGGTGGCCGATTTTGGCATGGAGTTTTCTGCCAATGCCGAAGGCTTCACCTATCTTGGTCTCTCGCTCTTCGACACCTCAGGTACTGCCTATACGGGCAATCTCCTTGCTACCGAGGAGGAGAAACGCACTAAGCTCGCACGCTATCTTTCGCCCACACAGATCGACTCACTGCGCAAGTTGGTCCTGCATTGCCTCGAAGCTATTTCCCCACGCTTCCGCCTTGGCCCTTTCGGCATCGACATGATGATCGTCAGGACAGAAGATGGAAAGACACGCGTTCACCCCTGTGTGGAAATCAACTTCCGCCGAACGATGGGGCACGTTGCCATCGCGCTCCAGCAGCGTATCACAACGCCCGCCGAAGCGATGGCCGTGACCTTCGAAGACGGCCATTATCACCTGCGTTGCAGTTAGCATCATCCTCAAGTATATTGTCTCTTCCTCTGTACTTTTTATTCTGTACATGATATATTAGGTTCATCAGAAAAATCGAGTGATAGGTTTTGTTCATAGTTGTTTCCCTTGCAGCAACCCTTGGTCAGCATGGGCCTCGAAGAGGCGATGTCCCCGCGAAGCTGTTCCATTACATGGCACTCTTTCTCGCCATGGCATAACTTGAGCAAGCTCAGTTCTGCTCATGGCTTATCGAAAGAGTTGTTACTTGTTGTAAAAGTTGTTCAAGTTGTCTTCTATGTGTCCACGTCGAATCATTCCTTTTTCCGGAAGAACCATATATTATATCTACCTCATATTTTATATCTACCTCATATTTTATATTAACCTCCGTGTGTAGTCTCTTCCTCTTTCGTGACCAACTGGCGTATGGCCTCGGCGGCCTCTGATCGGCAGCGGGAGTAGCTGGGCCAATCGTTGAAGTCGATGAGGACGAAGGATCCGTCGGGACTGATGATAGCATCGCCGCCGTAGATGGGGCAACGGGCCGCGGTGGCCAATCGGGAGGCTGCAGCATGGAGATCGTACTGGGAGAAGGCGTAGTGGTGGGGACGTCCATTGTGCGATTCGTCGCCAAACTTCGACTGTCCATCGTCGCCAGGGTAGAAGAAGCGGAAGAAACCCGTGGAGAGGACACCATAGAACTTGACGAGGTCGCCGGGGAGATGGGCCTGGATCAGGTAGTCGTCAATGCCGCGCGAACGAAAATCGGCGAGCGCACGGTCGAGGGCGGGACGGTCGGTACAGAAGACCACATCAGCACGGCTCTGCGCCGCCGTGTCGCCCCGCTTCAACCACCAGCCTGCCGTTCCTTCTCTGGGAGGCACGGGGACGGAAGAGGCCGAGGCAAGGCGCTGGAGAATGCTCCGCGCGCAACGGCGCACGCCCTCGGGAGGATTGAGCACGCAGACGCCGCAACGCTCAGCCTCGTCAAGGCAGGACAGGGCCCACGGCGTGCGCGCCATCGAGAAAACGACTGTGGCCGTGGTAAGTAGTTCGGGCAGCGATGGGTCTTCTTCCAAAATGATCTCGCCGTCCCACGGCGCGACGACGGCACGCAGGATGGCGAGGTCTTTCTCTTCATTATTGGGCGAAAAGCGCAGCGCCCGGCGCACACCTATTACCTGCATGTCGCATCTCCGCTGAGAAACTCCTCGGCCTTGGCAATGTCGGTGGCGTGGTCGATGTCGAGGACCTTGGAAAAGTGCCAAGCCTTCAGGCGGCATCCCTCGGCGACAAGGGCGCGCTGGAAATTGCGCATCCGGCTATTGCCCTGCTCCAGGCAGCGACGCAGGATGGGAAGGGCGTTCGGCGTGAGACCGTAGATGCCTCCCGAGATATAGCGCAGGCCTTCGGAGTAGGTGTCGTGGAAACCTGTGATGAGGTCGTTCTCGCCGACACCGACATAGAGCGGGCGCTCGTCGTCGATATAATCCGTCACGCCCATCAGTCCGTCGTAGCCTTGGGCGACGGCCTCGGAGAAGGCTTGGACGTAGCGGGCAAACTCTTCGGTGCGGAAGATGGTATCGACGGTGGTGAGGACGAAGGGACCACCGTCGAGATGGGGAGCCAGGGCAGCGAAACTGTGCATGGAGCTGGGCGTGGTGCGCACGACATAGTGGAGGGGCAGGGGACGGCCGTAGAGGCCGTGGTCGGTCACTTGGGCGAGATGGGCTGAGACCTCTGGACGGAGGTCGTTGCAGACCACCCACAGCTCACTGGCACCGACCTCTCGGAAGACGTCCATCAGACGGTCGATGAGGTGCTGACCGGCCACTTCTATGAGCGGTTTCGGCGACACGATGCCCTCCTGGGCCAGGCGGGAACCTTCGCCCGCGGCGATAATCGCAAATTTCATAATTCTCCTAAATGAAAAGTAGCTTCAAAAATACGTGGTGCAAAGGTAGCCACTTTTCAGCAGAAAAACCGTACCTTTGCATCAGAATTTGGAAAGAAAGGCATAGAGACAGATGATAGTTTGCATCGCAGAGAAACCATCCGTGGGCCGGGACATCGCCCGCATACTGGGCGCCACGAAGTCGCACCAGGGCTACATGGAGGGCAACGGATACCAAGTGACATGGACCTTCGGCCACCTGTGTGAGCTCAAGGAACCGGACGACTACACGCCGATGTGGAAGCGCTGGAGCCTCGCCGCGCTGCCGATGGTGCCGCCGCGCTTTGGCATCAAACTCATCGACGACGACGGCATGAAACGACAGTTTGCCGTCATCGAGAAACTGTATGCGCAGGCTGACGAGATCATCAACTGTGGCGATGCTGGACAAGAGGGAGAGTTGATACAGCGCTGGGTGATGCAGAAGGCGGGCGTGCGCTGCCCTGTGAAGCGACTGTGGATTTCCTCCATGACCGACGAGGCGATCCGCGAGGGCTTTCAGAACCTGAAGGACCAGCAGCAGTATGACACGCTCTACATGGCGGGGCTCTCTCGTGCTATCGGCGACTGGCTGCTGGGCATGAACGCCACGCGCCTCTATACGCTGAAGTATGGACAGAACCGCCAGGTGCTCTCCATCGGACGCGTACAGACGCCTACACTCGCTCTGATCGTCAACCGCCAGAAGGAGATAGAGTCTTTCGTACCCGTGCCCTACTGGGTACTCTCCACGCACTATCGCGACACGCTCTTCGTCGCCACCAAGGGTAAGTATATGGTGAAGGAGGAGGGCGAGGCGGCCTTTGCATCACTGGCGGGACTCCCCTTCGAGGTGACGAGCGTGCAGAAGAAGAAGGGCACAGAGTCGCCACGTCAGCTCTATGACCTCACGTCGCTGCAGGTGGACTGCAACAAGAAGTTTGGCTTCTCCGCCGAAATGACGCTCAACCTCATCCAGTCGCTCTATGAGCACAAATACACCACCTATCCGCGTGTCGATACGCAGTATCTCAGCGACGATATCTATCCTAAGTGTCCGCAGATCCTCAATGGGGTCTTCCAGGTGAAGATCGCGGGAAAGGCGCCTTATGCTGAACTGGTCAAGCCGCTGGGGGGGCGCGCAACTGCGCAAGTCGAAGCGGGTCTTCGATTCCTCCAAGGTCACCGACCACCACGCCATCATTCCCACGGGTGTCATTCCGCAGGGGCTCTCCGACAACGAGCGCCATGTCTATGACCTCGTGGCACGCCGCTTCATCAGCGTCTTCTACCCCGACTGCCAGTTTGCCACAACAACCGTGATGGGCAAGGTGGGCGACGTAGAATTCAAGGCTACGGGCAAGGAGATTCTCCAGCCGGGCTGGCGCGTGGTTTATGCGCTCGACCAAGTGGCCGAGGAGGCGAAGGAGAAGGACGACGAGGAGAAGGTGCTGCCTGCCTTCGTCAAGGGGGAGACAGGCCCTCACGAACCGACGCTGACCGAGAAGCAGACCACGCCACCGAAATATTACACAGAGGCCACGCTCCTGCGTGCCATGGAGACGGCTGGAAAATTTGTTGAGGACGAGGAGCTGCGTGCGGCTATGAAGGAGAACGGCATCGGACGACCTTCCTCACGTGCAGGCATCATCGAGACGCTCTTCAAACGCCACTACATCCGACGCCAGCGCAAAAACCTCATGGCGACGCCCACGGGAATCCAGCTTATCGAGACCATCCGCGAAAAGCTCCTCACCAGTTGCGAACTGACGGGTATCTGGGAGAAGAAGCTCCGCGACATCGAACGCAAAAACTACAACGCTGCACAGTTTGTCAACGAACTCAAGGATCAGGTCGCCCAAATCGTGAGCGAGGTGCTGGCTGATTCGTCCCAGCGTCACATCGCCATTACCACCGACGAGGACCTGAAAAAGACTTCTAAGAAAAAAAGCCTCCACCAAAGGAAAAACTTCCTCCAAAGAAGCTGCTCCACAAAAGGAGGGAGACTCATCTAAAGAAGCAACCTCCCCGAAAGTAGGAGGCTCCGCGAAAGAACCGGTTTCCTCAAAAGAAGAAACCTCCCAGAAAAAAGGAATCTCCCCGAAAGAAGAGTCTCCCGATCCGCTTGTCGGCCAACCCTGCCCAGTGTGCCACCAAGGCCATATCATCAAGGGTAAGACGGCCTACGGTTGCTCGCGCTGGCGCGAAGGTTGTACGTATCGCCAACCCTTCAACGCCGAGTAGGCCTTCAACGGCGGGTAGTCACCGTTTTTATGATCATCCTCAAGAGCGAAATCATAAGTATTCTACGAGAACACATTTATAAGTATTCTACAAGAACAAACCTATAAATATCCTACGAGAATCGAGTAGGAGGAAAACGAAGTAGTTTTTCTCCTACTTTCGTTTTCCGACCTCTCACACCACCGTACGTGCGGTTCCGCATACGGCGGTTCCTATTTTGGGTGCCATTCGATGTATGAACCCATCAATGTAGCATAGCCTGCCATGCTCAACTTTTCGTTGGTTATAGCACGGCTTAGTATATAACTACCAGCTATGCGCCAATAACCCAAACGACTATTGCCCCCCATGTAAGCTTGGTATTTGTCAATACCGCACTTTACCAAGTTGGCAACTCTCGTTTTCACCCTCTTCCACGACTTCCATATACACATGCGTAGCCGTCGCCTTAGCCACTCATCCGTTTCTATGAGAAAACGTTTCATATTAGCGAGGTGATAGTATCCTACCCAGCCCTTTATGTACTCTTCAAGTTTTTGCTTCCTCTTGGCATATCCCCAACCATTGCTTCGGGAAGTCAACTCCTTTGAGCTTGGCTTTCATCTTGGCTTTAGCTTTTGGGTGTACCGCAAGTTGGCATTTGCCCTGGCTTACATAAAAGGAGTAGCCTAGGTATTTCACACCTTGCACATAGGACACAACTGTCTTATCCCTATTCACCGCTTTAGATGAAGTTTTCCTTCGATGAATCGGGTTATGGATTCCTTCACGCGCTTGGCTGCACGCTTCGACTTACAAAATATCATCGAGTCATCGGCGTAGCGAACAAAAAGGGAGACCTCGACGTGTGAGTTCCTTGTCCAACTCGTTGAGCATAATATTACTCAAAAAGCGGACTTAACGGTCCTCCTTGGGGAGTGCCTTCCTCACTTGTCTCGAACACACCTTTGTTCATCACACCACTGCGGAGATATTTGTGGATAAGGCTTATCACCCTGCCATCCTTTATCGTGCGGCTGAGGATTTCTATGAGTTTGCTATGGCTCACGGTGTCGAAGAAACGCTCCAAGTCGAGGTCGACCACATAGATGTAGCCATCATCAACTATTTTCTGCGCAACTCTCAGGGCATCATGGCAACCTCTTCTCGGGCGGAAGCCGTAGCTTCTTGGAGAGAATTGGCGCTCATAGATGGGGGTTAGGGTCTGGTTGATGGCTTGTTGAACCAGACGGTCTATGACCGTGGGGATGCCCAACAGGCGCATCTTGCCATTGTCTTTGGGTATCTCTACCCTTTTTACTGGGTTCGGACGGTATGAACCGTCAAGCAAGGAACGGATTAGGGGACATCCTTGTTAGCCAAGAGCCAAGGGAGCATTTGTTCACATGACATCTTGTCGATACCGCTACAGCCCTTGTTACGCTGCACTGCCTTGTAGGCTTTGCGCAAGTTATCGGGACTGATGATGCGCTCCAATAGGTGTTCCTTGTCGAATGGTACTTCCACGATGTTGTCTTCACATATCCACATGAAGGTCTGCACTCCCACATATCCTTCGGATTCCGTCCTATCTTTCTGAGGGAAGCCCTTGACTTCTGCCAATGTTTTCTGCATTCTTTCCTTCATGAGGTACGTTTCAATTACTATCGTTTAATTTATAGGTTCTGCCCTTCATGGAGCGTTATCGAGAACTCCACCACTATGGCATCTGCTGACTTCTCACGGCAAGCTTTACTCCATGACTTTCGTAAAAAGCAACTAATCGTCATGTCCGTGAGACCTCCTCGGATAAGGGCTTATTCTTTCCATCTTATACCCACTTCATTTACACCAACCATTCCGAATAGCTATAGGACTTTGATTTGTCGGGCAATCTCATCCATGGTCAAATGCCTTATATGAAGTTTCTGTACGTTAGGCCAGATGTTTGCCGCCAGCTTCTTTCAGATTCCACCTCGCAGTGGACACCCTTGCTATTGGCTATACAATTCCCGCTATTAGGGCTTGTTAGGGACTTGCACCCATTAGAATAAGCTCATGCCGAGCATACACGCAAACAGGGGGTGGGGCACGGGAAAATCCCGCAGCCTCACCCCCTGAATATAGGTAGTGGCGAAGACTTAGAGCTTCGGCGGATTACGCTTGTTGCCCTCGGTCAGGAATCCATGGCGGTAGGCATGGAGGAGCTCCTGGAGGTCCTCGATTTGGCGGCGCAGCTCCTTACCCTTGTCAGTATCGGCCACACGCAGGCTCCGGTAGTTCATCTCAACGATCTGCGTAGTACTGCGAATGTCCGTGCCACGCTTGATGGCATCGTCGGTAGAGGTGAACGGCTCATGCTGGACGAGCTGGAATCCGCGGCTGTGATAAACGAGGGTATAGCCGGCAATACCGGTCTCTTTGTGATAAGCCTGGGCGAAACCGCCATCGATGACCATCAATTTGCCACCCGCCTTGATGGGGCTCTCGCCCTTGCTGACATGGACGGGGACGTGGCCGTTGATGATGTGGCGATTCTTGCCCTCCACCTCAAACTCGTCGAGGATGCGGTCGGCCGTGGCCTCGTCGTCACGCAGGGCATAGTAGAAGCCCTTGTTCTCCTTGTGGGTCTCCTTCTCGGCCAGGAAGTAACGCTCGAAGGTAGCCATCTTCGCCTTGTCGAAGAGCGGGCTGTCGGGTCCGCACCACAAGTAGCAGAAGTAGTCGATAGCCTCCTGGCGCAGTTTCGGATCGCAGTCCTGCTGGAAGGCTGACCGGATCATCATACCGAGATGATAGAGAAGCTCGCGACCCTTGTAGCTCTTGCCTGGCAGGATTTCCACAGCCTTGAACGATCCATCAGCATTGAGGGGAATGGAGGCGTGGTAGAGGAGGTTTCCATTGACCTTCTTGAACATGCAGCCGCGGCGCAGGATGAGGTTGATGTGACTGCGCAACTTCTCACTGACGACGAAGGAGTGGTGGAGCTTCGATATGAGCATCTCTTCCTCGGGCGTGAGCTTGTTGGGATGAGCCGGGTCGATGGTGGGGAAGTGGCAGGAGAGCATCTTGTAGGCCTTTCCATCTACACGGCAGGTGCCGGCCTTGAAGTCGATCGCCTCCAGGAGCTTGCGGCTGCTCATCTTCCACAGCGGGTGCTTATCAACAAGGGCGGCTTCGAGCTTAAACTGGATGACGCTGATGGCTTTGTGCATGCGGGCAATGAGGAGGCGGCTCTTGTCGTCGATGGTCACATCCTTGGAGACTTTGGGCAGGAACTCCTGACACGGATCGTCGCCATAGACGTCCATGGCAAAGGTGGCAAGGTTGACGAGGTTGATGCCGTAGCCGTCCTCCAAGGTCAGCATGTTGTCGTAGCGCAGGGCGATGCGAACGACGTTGCATATACAAACATCGTTGCCTGCACACGCGCCCATCCACAGCACGTCGTGGTTGCCCCAGGTGATGTCCCAGTCGTGGTAACTGGCCAGGATGTCGAGGACGGTGTGGGCACCGGGACCTCGGTCATAAACGTCACCAAGGATGTGGAGCTGGTCGATGACGAGGCGCTGGATGACGTTGCTGATGGCGATGATAAACTGGTCGGCGCGGCCAATCTCGATGATCGTGGAGATGATAGATCCCACATAGTCGATTTTGTTCTTCGCGTCGGCATGCTCATGGAGCAGCTCCTGGATGATGTAGGAGAAGTCCGTGGGTAGCGTCTTGCGCACCTTGGAGCGCGTGTACTTGCTCGATACGTCGCGGCAGATCACCACCAGGCGGTGGATCGTGACGCGATACCAGTTGTCGAGGTTCGCCTTCTCGCGCTTCACGAGGCGCAGTTTCTGCTCGGGATAGTAAATCAGCGTGCAGAGGTTGCGGATCTCCACCTCGCTCAGCGTGTCGGCGAAGAGGTCATTGACCTTGCGTAGGACGTTGCCCGAGGCGTTCTTGAGAACATGCTGGAAGGCTTCGTTCTCACCGTGGATGTCGGCGAGGAAGTGCTCCGTGCCCTTCGGCAAGTTCATGATCGCCTGCAAGTTGATGATCTCCGTACTTGCGTCGGCAATCGTCGGAAACTGGCGGGCAAGTACTTCGAGGTACCTGCGGTCCGCTTCGAGGTCGTAAACTGTTTTTTTAGATTCCATTTTTGATTGGTTTAGGCTGATGGTTTATATTGTTATTATTATATTGATTTGATTGATTTGATTGTTCATTCATTCTGCCAAGTCATCAGAGAGCTACAAGTCTTTCGCCCGCTTGGCGGGTCGCAACGGCATGAAACCCTCAGTGAGAAGCAGCCTTCTCCCCAGCACCGCCACGGCGCGTCGTGAGAATCCGATCGCCGAGAAGCGGGGGAGGATGGCTTTGAGTTCCTCCTCGTCGTAGTCAAGAAACTTAATAGCGGCGTAGAGGTCGCAAAGGTGGCGCAGCGAAAATTCATTGCGGCGTGAGAGCGTGCGGGCGTTGAGCAGAAGGGTGACAACCCGCTTTAGCGCGTCGCTCTCGTCCTGGAGTACGGTCCGCCATTTTTCCTTGGCCGTCTCGCCTGCCAGCAGCAGGTCGTCGGCAGGCAGCGCATCCCGTCGTTTCGGATGGCGAACGGGATAGCGGCTGATAGCCGTGGGATCGTTGTCGGCAAGAGGCGCATTAAGCTCAAGGCGGCGTACAGCCTCCGCCACAAGTGCCATAACGTCCTCATCCTCCGCCCAAAGGCAGAGACGGCGCCAGTGGTCGGCGTCGAGGGCATGGAGGTGGCCCAGGCGTTCAGAAGAAATCTGTGCTGAGGGCTCCCAGTCTATGGCTGCATGGAGAAGAGATCCGATCACTTCATTGTCCTCGGGGGTGAGGTTGTGGGCATAGCGCGTGTCAATCACCTTGCGATAGAGATCCACCGAACACCTTCCCATGGTTTCGACCGAGAGGCGCGAATCGAGAAGGGCGCAACCGATGGTGTCTGTCTGATCGTTCCATCCAAGGCGGGCAAGGCGTGCTGCCTCATGGTCCGTAGAGGCAAGGATCGCATCGGCCCGAGAGACCATACGTCGCTGGTAGAGCACGGTCATCGCCAGTTTCGACCACCGCCGTTCGTGGCGGCAGCGATAGGCGTCGAGCGCTCCGTGGGGAGAGACCACCACGCCGCAGCCTTGTTTCCCAGCCAGTCGTACCCATTGCGCCGCGCGCCAACTCCAAATCGTGTGGACATGGACGATATGAGGGCGAAACGAGCGAAGCTTCTGTCCAATGGCGTCGCGACGGGTAGCCACACAGACCTCAACGCCCAATTGTTCCTGGACGGTGGTCAGCGCGGTGAGATAGGCTGAGAGCAAATCCTCGCGTCTGACATGGTCTATATAGTGAAGAACACGCATCAGATCTTGTGGGTGATAAAATCGTCTTTGTTGGCCCGGTGATAGCGGACGTGGAAAGCGAGATAGTGCCATAGCAGCCGCATCTCGTAGAGGAAGAGGCGACTGGCGGGCTGATCCTCATCCATGCTGCGCAGCGCACGCAGACAGATCCATGTGCGCAGGCCTACCGTGGCAGCAAGCAGCAGTACGGCCCAAGCCACCAAGATCCGACGCGCGGTGAGACAACCCAAAAGCACGGAGGCCAGGAGAGCTACCACGCTGAGATGGAGGAGCGTCTGGGCGAGGTTGTGGCGCCAGCGGTGGGCAGCAGTCCGCGCCATGTGACGGCGGTCCTCCATATAGTAGAGCAATTTGTTGCGCCAAGCCTTGTCCGTGGGACAGAGTTCGAGGAGCGTGCCGTCTTCCGAGTTTTCAAAGGCCGTGGTCCCTGGGCGCGCATACTCATTGACGATGAAGTCGTACTCGCCACGCAAGTATTTCAGGTTGGCACGGAATCCGTCGCGCTTCTCAAACTCCGAGCGGCGGAGCATCAGCGCATTGCCTTCGCAACGATAGGCCGTACCGCGGGCCAGCTCCTGCTGGAGGTAGAGACTCGTGTAGGATCGCAGGAAGCGACGGAAGGGTGGCGTGTCGTCGTCAAAGCGCGTATGGCCAATGACGAGATTGCGCTCCTGCGTGGCATGGCGGGCCATGGCACGAAGCCAGTATTTCGACTGAGGACGGCAGGTGACGTCCGTCAGGAGAAGCCATTCTGTTGTCGCCGCTTTCTCGCCCACGGTGATGGCCAGTTTTTTGCGGCTCATATAGCGGGACGAGTCGGGAATATAGGTGGCGTAGAGGTGCGGATTGGCGGCATACTTCTTGAGTACGTCGTCGGTGTCGGACTCGCCCCGCCAGAATACCACGATGATGCGAAATGGGGCGGGGTAGTCCTGCTCCAGCAGCAGGGGGAGGTGCTGGTCTAACTCGTAGGCTTTATCGTGGGGGGTGACGATGATGCTCACTGGGGGATAGTCGTAGGAGGCTTCTGCCATTTCTTTGACCTCGTCCGCCTCATGGTCCTCGTTCGTCGTTTGGACCTCTTCCATATCATGGACTACAAGCGGGTTCTCTGTGCGCCGCGACTTGCGGAGAAAGACGTCCGTCAGCGTGGCAGCCAGCACCAGTAGCAGGAGAATCCCTCCACCTATGAGAGATGCAGTATCTATTATGAGGGTCATAGCTTGTCTGCTTCTTTCGTCTGGTTAGGCCTGGTCGTTTTTCTTCTTACCGAAGATGGTGGCGCTCAGACTTTCCAAGGCGGCCTGTTTGTCCTCCTCGCGGATGAGGAAGGAGATATTGAAGTTGCTGCCGCCATAACTGATCATGCGCACGGGGATGTGGCGCAGCGCCTCCGTGGCAAGGTTTTCGAAGCCTGTGTTGGCACTGTCGAGGTCGCCGACCACGCAGACGATGCACATATTCTCATCGACCGTCACCGTGCCGTATTTCTTCAGTTCCTCCACAATCTCTGCCAGGTGGCTGACGTTATCTATCGTCATCGAGACGCCGACTTCGCTCGTAGCAATCATGTCAATGGCCGTCTGATAACCCTCGAAGGTCTCGAAGACCTTGCGCAGGAAGTCTGGCGAACCAAGTTTGCGGCTCGATTTCACCTTGATGGCCACGATGTGGTCCTTGGCCGCCACGGCCTTAAGTTTGCCGCGCACCAATTCGTTGTTGATCAGCGTGCCCTCTGCGTCGGGATCCATCGTGTTCTTCAGACGCACGGGAATGCCTGCATACTTCGCAGGCTGGACACAGGTGGGGTGGAGGATCTTCGCGCCAAAATAGGCTAGCTCTGAGGCTTCCTCGAAGTGGAGCTGGCGCACAGCCTCGGTATGGGCCACGAAGCGCGGGTCGTTGTTGTGGATGCCGTCGATGTCTGTCCAAATTTGAATTTCCTCCGCTTGGAGGGCCACGCCGATGAGCGAGGCAGTATAGTCGCTGCCACCACGCAGCAGGTTGTCCACCTCGCCATAAGCGTTCCGACAGATGAAGCCCTGGGTGAGATAGACCTCATAGCCAGGATTCTTCTCCATCAGGCGCGTAAGGCGCTCGCGGATAGCTCCCGGAGCCGGCTCGCCGTTCTTGTCGGTCCTCATGAAGTCGAGGGCAGGAAGCAGGATGGCTTTGACGCCTGTCTCCTGGAGGTGGTTGACCATCATCGTCGTACTGATGATCTCGCCCTGCGCCACGATCTGCTTCTCCTCAAAACTGGTAAAGAAGTCCTTGGTGAAGGTGCGGAGAAAGGCAAACTCCTCACAGAGAAACTGGCGCATACGTGTCCTGTATTCCTCGGTGTCGAAGAGCGCGTTGACGTGCCCCATGTATTTCTGTTCCAGCGCGTTGATAACTTCGTTGGCGCTGTTGGTATTCTTCTTGTAGAGATAGTCGGCCACCTCGACCAGTTCATTGGTCGTACCACTCATAGCGGAGAGCACGACGAAGGTCGGACGTCCGTCACGAGTGACGAGACGGGCTACAGATTTGATTCTCTCGGGACTTCCTACGGAAGTTCCACCGAATTTCATTACTATCATTTCCGTTCTTAATCGTTTTTGTTACCCTTTTTGTGCCATTTCCTCAGCATCTTCCTCTTCCATCTCGCGCTGGCGCTCGCCGTCATCGATGAGGCTGAAGACACGATTCTTGCAGCGATAGACCTTGCCAGGGAAGAGGTCAATGAGGTGAATATTGTGGGTGGACATCACTACCGCCGTGCCTTCCTTGCTGGCTGCCTGCAAGAGAGAGACGATGCTCGCTGCCGTCTCGGGGTCGAGGTTGCCCGTAGGCTCGTCGGCAATGATGATCTTCGGTTTGTTGAGCAGGGCGCGGGCGATGGCGATACGCTGCTGCTCGCCACCAGAAGAGTTCGCTCGGCATCTTCTCGGCCTTGTCGCTCATGCCGACTTCGGCCAGCACCTCGATGATGCGGCGGTCTATCTTCTCATTGTCGGTCCATCCCGTGGCCTTCAGGACAAAACGGAGGTTGCGATAGACGGTGCGGTCGTGGAGCAACTGGAAGTCCTGAAAGATGATGCCCATCTGCTTGCGAAGAGCGGGGACTCGACTGCGGCGCAGAGCCAGCACGCTCTCGCCAAGGACGTCGGCACGTTCGGCATCTTCGGGATCGATGTCGAGCTCGCAGTAGATGGTCTTCAGCAGCGAACTCTTACCCGAACCGACACGGCCGATGAGGTAGATAAATTCACCCTCGTTGACTTGAAAATCGACATTCTCCAAGACGAGTTTCTCGTCTTGGTATATATTGGCTTTTTGATAATTGATAAGCATCTTTCTCTATCTATAGTATGATTCTTTGCAAAGTTAAGCATTTTTCTCCAAACAAGAGCGCCGCTTGCTGGAGAAAATATGCGTTTGAGTCGTTTTTGTGGATTTTCAGACGGGCTGGTGGTAGGTTTTGTCGCACAAGGGACGCTGGACTCAATAGTTTTCCATGATCCAGCGATGCCTCTTCCGCTGCTTGGCATTGAGGCCTACATGCTTTTGGAAGATCGAAAGGAAGTCGTGGCCCGAGGGACTTTGGAAGCCTCGGATATAACTGGGCATTTCCACCGCCTTGTCCTCCACATGACGGCCCTTACCCCAGACAGTGACCTCCTCAAGGGTATTGAACTGTGGCATCAGGGCGAGGGTGTCGCTCATCTGCGAGCGCTCCAGCGAGAGGGGCACAAAACCGGAATGGGAGAGGGTGAGGCTCGTGAAAGGTTTAGTGAGCTGAAACTGGCCGCGGTAGTCGCTCTTCGCACGCTCCCCGGTATTAGTCATAACCACTACGTCGCGCAGGGGAACGCCGGTCTCCATGTGGACAACCACGCCACCATGCTGGGCGTGGACTTGGGTAGCGACCAGCAGGGCAAGCAGGGGCAACGAATACCGACTGAATACGTATTGCATTGAAAACATGTGGACAAAAGTAACAAAACGCTCGCAAACCATCAAAACATCCATCGTTTATTAAGAAGATTTAGGCGAACATCGCGGACGAATAACATTTTGATACAATTGCCTAAAATGTAAAATCCAAAGAATGGATAAGGGAAGAAAAAAGGAAAAGGGCATCCGCAATGGATACCCTTCGTCGTGATTTCGCCGGGACTCGAACCCGGAACCCTCAGTTTAGAAGACTGATGCTCTATCCAGTTGAGCTACGAAACCCCACCTATTATGATTTCTTTTGAAAAAGCGGTGCAAAGGTAGCTATTTTATATGAGAACAGCCCATGTGTATTCAATTTTTGCCCCATATTTTTAACTAAATTAACAATACAAGACAAAACAAACCAACTACAGGCGGGCATAAGCAGGAGAGCTACAATTCATCCAGCTCGATTCCGTCGGTGTCGAGGAGATAGGTGTGCGGGCCTAAGCGGGCCTCGAAATAGGGCGGTTCGTCGCACAGCGAGATGTCGTCGTACTTGAATGGTGCAACGATAGTGTCCTTGCCATCAGGGGCGATGAGCCCCATCTTGCCGTCCTTCTGTGCGATGATGGGGATGGTCACGAGGTCATCGACATAGACATAGCAGGTGCGCAGGAAGTCGTAGCGAGGCGAGACCAGCACGTTGCCATGATGGTCAAGGATGCCAAACTTGCCCTCGTGCTCGATGATTTCGTGATTCTGACAGTAGATCTCACAGATCATCTTGAGGTAGCGCTCGAACTTGGCCTCATCCTGAAGCAGCTGCTGCAGGTAGATATAAGTATCGCTGTAGTTGGCCATGGCCCTGGCGAGGATGATCTTCAGGTCGAGTCCGCTCGCTGCCTTGCGGTTGAGGTCGAAGTAGCGAGCAATGGCTTGCTCCTTTTCGTCGAGCGAGAAATCCTTGAGGTGCTCCTCAAAGCGAAGCATGTGGCCCTTGCTGCCGTGCATGGCCTTGATATAGCGGTGGATCTGCCGCTCCATCTCCTTGCAAACGAAGTGGCGTATCTGCTTTCTCTCGATCGGATCAGCGTATTGCGCTTCGAAGTTATCTTGCGTTATCTCCATATTGTTTTCTCCTTTTCGACAAAGGTATGGATTATTTTTCAAACCACAAAATGTCGGGCACGATTTCTGTTGTTTTTTACTTTTTCTCCTTATTATATATATAGAAGGCTGCCGCGTGATGTTGTTGGAAACTTCCACATGATATTGATAATGACCTCCACATTATATATATTGAAGGCAACCACACTCAGCTCAGACTGTCTCTACTGCTGGCGATGGGCAGCAGCCAGCTGGTCGGCAAGACACTGCGGAGAAGTCACAACTGTGAAGTCGGGGATGACTACATCCGCAAGCGGAGCGACGACTTCGCGGGGATTGGTGGTGGCAAGGCCTACCACACTAGCTCCTGAGTCGCGCCCACTACGCAGTCCGTTGATGCTGTCCTCGAAGACTACACAGTCGGCTGGGGCTACACCGAGGCGACTTGCGGCCAGCAGATAGCAGTCGGGAGCAGGCTTGGATCGGGGGAAATCGCCTGCCGTTAGGATGAGGTCGAAGTAGGGGATGAGTTCGGGATGGGCCCGATAGACATTCGCCATCTTGTCGCTCGCCGAACTGGTGACAATGGCCGTGCGTACGCTCGAGGCACGCAGAGAGGTGACAAAGGCTTCGAAGCCAGGAATATAAGGAAATCCCATGTTGTGCTCAAAATCCACAAGTTGGGAGGTGATGAGCTGCTGTCGCTGCTGGTCACCGTCAAAGTAGGCGTGGTAAATCTGTGTGAGGGTCTGACCCTTGATTTTCTGCGCATAGGTCTCACCATCACCATAATAACGTTCAAAGACACCTGCCCAAAAGGTGGTGTATTGCGACTCGGTATCGAGGACTACGCCATCGAGGTCGAAAAGAGCTGCTTGAAACATTTTATCCATCATTTTTCTAATCGTTGGCAAAGTTATGATTTTTTTTTGTAACTTTGCCCTGATTATGCGTCAGAGATTTTTCCAACCCGTGATAAGCCTCCTTTTTGCCACGCTCCTGATGACAGGATGTGGCGGAAAGGGTAGTGTGAAACCCCTCAGTATCACTCTTGATAGCATCGTCATCGACACGACGGCGACGCTGGAGAAGGGTGATGTCTGCAAGGTGCATCTGAAGTTGCACCTCTTCAAAGGCCCGCATGCCGCCGCGCTCAACGACTCGCTGCTGCGGATGGGCCTCTTGCAGCCCGACTACATGGCACTAAGCTATGAGCCGATCAATCCCCGGACGGCCCTTCCCGCCTTCGTACGCCGACTGGTGGAGGAACAAGCGGCCGTCTTCAAGCGCATCCGCAGTAGGGAAGCCGACACGCAGCCGCTGCGCTACGAGCTGAGTTGCGAGACGAAGGTGCTGGCGGGAGCTGGCGACGGCGTCATCTATATAGTAAGGACACGCACGGCCGACAGCACGGGAGAACCACTGACATGGACCGTGGTGCGCAATATCACGCCCAAGGGGCACTGGATACGCCTCGACGAGGTCTATGACGCAAAGGACCGCGAGCGGCTGCCAGGAGAGATTCTGACGCAACTGGCTGACGACCTGCAGCTCGACGACACGACCGCCGTGAGAAAGGCGGGCTACTTCGTGGGCATCAACGCCTATGCTACGGATAACTTCATGCTCTTCGACGACAGCATCCGCTTCGTCTATGTGCCTGGAGAAATTGCTCCCAAAGCGGTCAATATCACTTTAGACAGATAAGAAGAAATGGAAAAGATACTCAAATATTTCCCCAACATCACGCCCGAGCAGAAACGACAACTGGAGATGCTCGGCCCGCTCTATGAAGACTGGAACGCGAAGATCAACGTCATCTCGCGCAAGGACATCAGCAACCTCTATGAGCACCATGTGCTCCACTCGCTGGCCATTGCTCAGGAGATGTGCTTCCGACCGGGCACGCGCATCCTCGACTTTGGCACGGGCGGAGGCTTCCCTGGCATTCCACTGGCCATCTTGTTTCCCGAGGCGAGTTTCAAACTTATCGACCGTACGGCGAAAAAGATACGAGTGGCGCAGGAGGTGGCACAGGCCATTGGTCTCCGCAATGTCACGGCCGTTCAACTGAGTGGAGAGGAAGAGAAGGGAAAGTTTGACTTCGTAGTCTCCAGGGCGGTTATGCCGCTGCCCGACTTGGTGCGCATCGTCCGCAAGAACATTGCCCGCGAGCAGCAGAACGCACACCCCAACGGCCTCGTTGTACTCAAGGGCGGAGACCTCACGGCCGAGTTGCGACCTTTCCGTGGTCTGCCTGACCGGGAGCCACTCAGCCAGTGGTTTGACGAGGAATGGTTTGAGGAGAAGGAACTGGTCTATCTGCCACTCTGACGACTCCTGCGGTCTTTCCATCACCATACACGGCCATACTTAAGGCAGGCTCCGAAGATAGCGCAATCCTACGACCTGGACATAAGATATGGTGATGATGATATATAAAATAAGATCGCGCACGTACATTATATAGATAGAAGAGAAACAATGACGGTGAAATTTGAAGAAACCATCCAGAAGGCCACACAAGTCCTCTACGACGGTCGCCTCAAAGAGGCCATCGACTTGTTGCGGCCCATCTACGACGGCCATCCGTCGCTGGTGGGCTATGACGATTTGGACCGCATCGGCAAGGACTATGCCATGATGCGCGACTACATGCTCCAAGGCTATGCCGACCCACAGCGGGATCAACTCTACGACCGCTTGCTCCACGACCTCTATCGCGTCGTGGCCAACTTGATGGTCTCCTGGCGGTGCAAGAACGTCGAGGTGTACGCCACAGCCTTTCGCACTGATAACCATCTGAACAGAAGCCACGACTTTATCAAGACAACCCTGGAGCGCTTCCTCGCCGACGGGACGATGGTGGAGCCGGCGAGCAGCGAAACGGATGAGGCCACGAAGGAGCGCTATACGCGCCACCAAACGTTTATGGAGCGACTTTTCTCCGCCCTCTTCATCTCCCTGCAGTGGACAGAGGCCGATCAGACGTTCTTCGAGAGTCTACTGCTCTCGCCACTGATCGACCCAAACGACGCGCTGCTGATCATCAGCGGTGTGACTCTGGCGACAATGAATGTCTATGACGAGCGCAAATGGTTGATGCTGGCCAATATTTACACGCGAGCCACCAGCGAGCCTCTTCGCCAGCGCGCCCTGACGGGATGGGCTTTAACGTCCCACCCGGAGATACCGTTTTTCAAAAGCCAGCAGGAGGCATTCGTGCGCCTGACGGCTGACGAGCAGACGCGGGCCGAACTTCTGGAGCTCCAAAAGCAGGTTTTCTTCTGCATGAACGCGGAGAAGGACAATGTCACCATCCATAAGGAAATCCTCCCCGACATGATCAAGGGATCGAACCTGCGCATGGGGAGGTTTGGTATCGAAGAGAAACCCAACGACGAACTCAACGACATCCTACACCCCAATGCCGACGAGGAGGCCATGGAGCGTGTGGAGAAAAGCATCGATCGAATGCGAGAGATGGAGAAAAAAGGGGTTGATATCTATTTCGGAGGCTTCTCCGTCATGAAGAGCTTCCCGTTCTATCGCGTGCTCTCCAACTGGTTTGCGCCTTTCAGCATCCATCACCCAGGGATCGCCCAGGCGCAGCGGGAGATAGGGAATTCCAAGATGATCCACGGGCTGCTGGGCCGCTCACCCATGTGTGACAGTGACAAGTACTCGCTCGTCCTGGCCTTGGGAGAGATCATCGACCGCATTCCGGCTAATCTGCGAGACGCCATGCGGGCTGCCGGAGAATTTGGCGACTTGCCGCAAGCGGACAAGGAGGAATTGGCCTCGCCGACCTACGTTCGCCGACTGTATCTACAGAATCTCTACCGCTTCTTCCGCCTGTGGCCGATGCGGTCACAGATAGAGGGCTGCTTCACGGACCAAAAGAGCGACAAGGCTTTCTTCTTCTGCTCGCCATTGTTTGACCACCAGGACTTCATGGTATCGAAACTACAACTTGGTTCCTTCCTCCTTAGACGGGGAATGTACGACCGCCTGCGCTTCCTGCTGGAGACGATGGAGGGCAAAGAAGAGGGTGGAAAACTGGACTTCCTGCGGGGTTGTCTCTACCTCCACGATGGCCAGAACCAGGGGGCACTCGACATCTTTAGCAGACTGCTGGCTAACGGACGCCAGAGTCTGTCGCTGCTCAAGGCAACGGCGAAAGCTGCCATGGCCACGGGCGACTACCTCCTGGCGTACAACTGCCTGGGAAAACTCCAGGAGTTGGAGCCGAACAACTTCAGAACACGCCTCAACACCTGCCTGGCGGCGCTCAACGCAGGAAAGGTGAAAGAGACGCTCAACACGCTCTATGAGCTCTACTACAACCACCCCGACGACCTCACCGTTCAGCGTGTGCTGGCCTGGACGCTACTCAATGGCGACAACCCGCAAAAGGCGCTGCCGATCTACGAGAAGCTGCTGGCGGGCAAACCAGTGGATGAGGACTATATCAACGCGGGGTACGCGCGCTGGATAGCAGGCGACGTGGCAGGGGCGCACGAGACCTTCGGACGCTACCCCAACACGCCACACATCATGGATGAGTTTGAGAAGGACAGAGAACTGCTTCAACGCAACGGTATCTCGCATACGGACCTCACACTCATGGCGGATGCCGTGAGGGAGGGACAATAATCATAAAGGACTATCAGTTTATATCATGCCATCAAATAATAATACTGCCAACGGGGGAGGACGCCGTTCAGCGGCCAGCAAGGCTCCCGTGGATTCCACCTACGGCCACCTGCAACCGCAGGCGCTGGAACTGGAGCGTGTCGTACTGGGAGCGCTAATGATCGACAAAGACGCCTTCACGGTCGTCTCGGAGATGCTGCGTCCCGATACGTTCTATGAGCCGCGCAACCAAAAGGTCTATACGGCCATACAGACCCTCAACATGGCGGAGAAGCCCGTGGACATCATGACCGTCACGGAGGAACTGCGCCATGAGGGCGAACTGCAGAACATAGGCGGACCGGGATATATCGTCGAACTGAGCTCCCACGTCGCCTCGTCGGCACATATCGAATATCATGCGCGCATCCTGCAACAGAAGTATCTTGCACGCCAACTGATCAGTTTCGCTTCTATGGTGGAAACGGAGGCCTTCGACGAGACGGTGGACGTGGATGCGCTGATGCAGAAGGCGGAGGGCGGACTCTTCGAACTCTCGCAGCGCAACATGATGCAGGACTACACACAGATAGACCCAGTCATCAAGCAGGCGCACGACATCCTTCTCAAAGCGGCCAACAACACGGGAGGACTCACGTGTCCCGACAGGCTATACCAAACTCGACGAGATGACGGCGGGATGGCAGCAGTCGGACCTCATCATCATCGCTGGACGACCGGCGATGGGTAAGACATCGTTTGCCCTGAGTATTGCCAAGAATATCGCCATCGACTACCGCAAGCCCGTGGCGTTCTTCTCGCTTGAGATGAACAACGTGCAGCTGATCAACCGTCTCATCTCCAACGTCTGCGAGGTGCCGGGCAGCAAGATCCTCAGCGGTCAGTTGTCGGAGGACGAGTGGGTGCGCTTTGACAAGCGTCTGCCGCAGATGCAGGGGGCACCGCTCTACGTCGATGATACGCCCGGACTCTCGGTCTTCGAACTGAGAACGAAAGCTCGCCGACTGAAACGCGAGCACGACATACAACTGCTGATGATCGACTACCTCCAGCTGATGAACGCCAACGGCATGCGCTTCAACAGCCGACAGGAGGAGGTCTCCACCATTTCGCGATCGCTTAAAGGCCTGGCCAAGGAACTGGATATTCCCATCATCGCACTCTCACAGCTCAACCGTACCGTAGAGCAACGCGATGGACTCGACGGCAAGCGCCCACAGCTCAGCGACCTTCGCGAAGTCGGGTGCCATCGAGCAGGATGCCGATATGGTACTCTTCGTACACCGACCGGAGTACTACCACATCTACCAGGACAGCAACGGGCAGGATCTCCGTGGACGCGCACAGATCATCATTGCCAAGCACCGTAAGGGTGCCACGGGTGATGTGCTGCTCGACTTCAAGGGTGAATATACTCGCTTCTCCAATCCCGACTCCTTCGACGCAGAACCTCAGGCTCCGAATGGCGAAGGCGAGATCATGGGCAGCAGGATGAACGGAGTAATAGATGATAATTTTCCAGACGCTCTCCCATTGCCACAAACGGATGCCACACCCGATTTCTAAGTTGAAGTTGACTGGAAAGGATAAAAGGATAAAAGGAAAAGACAGAAATGGACAAAAAATGATAAATGCGCATGAGATGACTCTCATACGCATTTATTTAACCAATTTGATTCCAGAATATCCATGTACAATCTTTGTTACCCAGGACTAATACGATCTTCTGTCCATTAACAGTTCCTGAAACCTTTCTACCTTATGTCTTTCTTCACCCATTAAATTGAATGACGCTGCAAAGTTAGTACTTTCAGCAACCAAGCGATTATAAAAATTACGGAACGAATTACCAATTTTACGGATAATGAGCGAGAATGGTGTTTCAAACTCCAATTACTCGCATATTTATAAGAAATACTCTCATATCAGCATTATGAATCCTGTCAATCGCAATATTCTCCGTCTGGTCATTCCCTCTATCGTCAGCAATATCACAGTCCCGCTGCTCGGACTGGTCGATCTGACGATCGTAGGCCACATGGGCGACGCACGCTACATCAGCGCAGTAGCCATCGGCACGATGATCTTCAACTCCATCTATTGGCTGACGCTGTTTCTACGCATGGGCACGAGTGGGATGACGGCGCAGGCCTTCGGCGCACAAGACAGAACGGAGGTGCTGCGCATCTTGCAACGGACGCTTTTCGTCGGACTATTCCTAGGCGTCTTGCTGCTGATGCTCTCACCCTTGCTTCGCCCTCTCCTCATCTATCTCATGAGCACGCCTCCCGACGCAGTGGCACTGGTCGAGACCTATTTTGGCATTGTAATCTTTGGCGCACCCGCCATGCTCGCACTCTACGGACTGACAGGCTGGTTTGTCGGCATGCAGGACACACGCACGCCGATGTGGGTCGCTATCTTCCAAAACGTGGTCAATATCGTTGTCTCCCTGCTACTTGTCGTCGTTTGCGGATGGAAGATGGAGGGAGTGGTCACAGGCACGCTCGTGGCGCAATGGAGTGGGGCACTGGTGGCGTTGGCAGCCCTCGCACGCAGACTTCACCAGCCTTTTCTCCATACGAGCTTAGTCGGTCTCCTGACCGACTACCTTCCTCATCGCAAGGAAGTCTTCAGCCGTCCCGCCCTCCACCGCTTCTTCGTAGTCAACCGTGACATCTTCCTACGTACGCTCTGCATGGTGGCCGTCAATGCGTCGTTTACATCCTTCGGAGGAAGACAGGGGGCTCTGGTGTTGTCAGCCAATACACTACTGCTCATGTTCTTCACCTTTTTCTCTTATATCATGGACGGTTTCGCCTTTGCTGGCGAGGCGCTATGCGGCAAACACTATGGAGCTGGCGAAATAGCACAACTTCGCTTCACTACACGACGACTGATGATCTTTGGTGCAGTCATGGTAGTGGCGTTCACCACTGTCTATGTGCTCTTTGGAAAAGAAATACTACTACTGATGACGAGCGACACGTCCGTAGTGGAGGCTTCCACCCACTATCTCTTTTGGGCCTATCTGATACCCGTGGCAGGTATGGCGGCTTTCATCTACGACGGCGTGTTCATCGGGACCACGAAAACGCGGGCAATGCTTGCCACCACCTTCGTTGCCGCCCTCGTCTTCTTCGGTGTCAACATCGGGTTGATACTGCTGGCAGAGACCGAGGTATGGCCCGCCTCGCTCGACCACAATCATATCCTATGGTTGGCCTACATTCTCTTCCTCACGGCAAGGGGTGTGGTCCAGTTGGTCCTCTACCGCCGCTTGTTCTGCCTGTCGGTATCGTAACGGAAAAGGTTCGCCAGCGGGCAACGTGACAGACATTGTTCGCTGGGTCCTTTTCATCCATCCGTCTCCAGGCCATGTGATTTGCAGCGCCAAGAGCTCGCCATTCGGTCGAAAAGCCTCGGTCTATGGCCTCAAAACCCGTCGCATCTGTTGCTTACTGATAAGAAAAGGCAAAATTTCTTCCGTTTGTGTCCGTTTTTTCGTATCTTTGCAGAAAAATAAGCTGCACACGGCAACCTGGGAACCAATTCTCATTGCCCTCGCTTGCATTGCTTTTTGCATCAAATTAGCTAATTATGGGATTATTCGGACTGTTTAACAAGAAGAAAAAGGAGACGCTCGACAAGGGTTTGGAAAAGACCAAGCAGAGTGTTTTCTCTAAGTTGGCGCGCGCAGTAGCCGGCAAATCGAAGGTCGATGATGAAGTCCTCGACGACCTGGAGGAAGTGCTCATCACCTCGGATGTGGGCGTAGATACGACCTTGAAGGTTATCAAGCGAATCGAAGAGCGCGTGGCGCGTGACAAATATGTCTCCACCTCGGAACTCAATGGTATCCTGCGCGACGAGATAGCCCAGCTCCTCACCGAGACGGGAGCTTCCGACACGGATAGCTGGGATCTCCCCACGGACCACAAGCCCTATGTCATCCTCGTCGTGGGAGTCAATGGTGTGGGCAAGACAACCACCATCGGCAAACTGGCCTACCAGTTTAAGAAAGCCGGCAAGAAAGTATATCTCGGTGCGGCAGACACCTTCCGTGCCGCTGCCGTGGAGCAAATCTCCATCTGGGGCGAGCGTGTCGGCGTGCCTGTCATCAAGCAGCAGATGGGCGCCGACCCTGCAAGCGTGGCCTTCGACACCCTGCAGAGCGCCAAGGCCAATGGCGCTGACGTGGTACTGATAGACACGGCAGGCCGACTCCACAACAAGGTGGGCCTGATGAACGAGTTGAAGAAGATCAAGGAGGTGATGAAGAAAGTTCTCCCCGAGGCTCCGGACGATGTGATGCTCGTCCTCGACGGCAGTACCGGACAGAACGCCTTTGAACAGGCAAAGCAGTTTGCCGCAGTCACACAGATCAGTTCGCTGGCCATCACGAAGCTCGACGGAACCGCCAAGGGTGGCGTGGTCATTGGCATCAGCGACCAGCTCCAGGTGCCCGTGCGCTATATCGGACTGGGCGAGGGTATGGAGGACTTGCAGTTTTTCAACAAGCGCGAGTTTGTCAACTCACTCTTTGACGGCAAGAACGGATAAACGCTCACCAAGGAATGAAGAAAAATCAGATAGATATCATCACGATGGGGTGCTCTAAAAACCTTGTCGACTCGGAGTTGCTCATGAAGCAGTTCGAGGCCAACGGCTACCACTGTGTCCACGATTCCAAGCGGCCACAGGGCGAGATAGCCGTCATCAACACCTGTGGCTTCATCGAGTCAGCCAAGGAGGAGAGCATCAATACCATCCTCGAATTTGTGGCGAGGAAGAAATATGGCCACTTGAACAAGCTCTATGTAATGGGCTGCTTATCACAGAGATACAAGAGCGAGCTGGAGAAGGAAATTCCCGAGGTGGATAAGTTCTACGGTAAGTTCAACTACAAGCAACTCCTCACTGACCTTGGCAAGGCTGAGGTGGCAGCGTGCGACGGTGTGCGCCATCTCACCACACCACGCCACTATGCTTATCTAAAGATAGCCGAGGGCTGCGACCGCCATTGCGCCTATTGCGCTATTCCCATCATCACAGGTTCGCACAAGAGTCGGCCGATGGACGAAGTCCTGCAGGAGGTGAGGGAACTGGTGGCTCAAGGAGTAACGGAGATACAGGTCATCGCACAGGAACTGACCTACTACGGTGTGGATATTGACGGCAAACGCCATATCGCGGAGCTCATCTCGCGTATGGCCGATGTGACGGGTGTGCGCTGGATCCGTCTCCACTACGCCTATCCCAACGACTTCCCCATGGAGCTCCTCGACGTGATCAGAGAGCGACCCAACGTCTGCAAATACCTTGACATTGCGCTGCAGCACATCAGCAATCCCGTTCTGAAAGCCATGCACCGCCATGTCACCAAGCAGGAAACCATCGACCTAATAACGGAAATCCGACGCCGCGTGCCAGGCATTGCCCTCCGTACCACGCTGATGGTGGGCTTCCCGGGCGAGACCGAGGCCGACTTCATCGAACTGATGGACTTCGTGCGCTGGGCTAAATTTGAGCGAATGGGCGCTTTTGCCTATTCTGAAGAGGAGGGCACATTCGCAGCGAATCACTACGAGGACAACATTCCCGCCGAAACGAAGCAGCGCCGCCTCGACCAACTGATGGCCGTGCAACAGGAGGTGAGCGCGGAGATAGAAGCCGCCCAGGTGGGGCGTGTTTTGGAAGTGGTGATCGACCGCAAGGAGGGCGACTACTATGTGGGACGAACGGAGTACAGTTCGCCCGAGGTCGATCCAGAAGTGCTCATCCCGGTCAGCGACGGAATGTTGCGCGTGGGCACTTTCTACCAAGTGGAAATCACGGACTCCAGCGAGTTTGACCTCTACGGCAAACGAGTCAGAAAAAGCAAGCGAGCCACACAATAACGGAAAGATAGCAATCTCGTATGAACAACAAGGAATACATTGCAGCACTTGCGGGCAAGCTCGGCTACCCGCAGGAGCAGACCCAGAAGATGGCGAAGACACTCATAGAGGCTATGGGCCATCATTTTGAGAATGGCGAATCGGTCGTGGTCAACGGCTTTGGCACGTTTGAGGTTCGCAAGCGGTTGGAACGGGTCATCATCAATCCTGCTTCTGGACAGCGCATGCTGGTTCCTCCCAAACTCGTACTGGGATTCAAACCGTCTTCCGTCATCAAGGATCAATATAAGAAGGGAGGAGGAGAGTAGTTATGGCCAAATCCACATTGCAAGCCATCGCAGCCGTCATCGCTGATCGCTACGAGCTGAAAAGCAGCGATGCCACGGCCTTTGTTGCCGCGTTCTTTGACCAAATACGAGAGGGACTGGCGCAGGACAAGCAGGTAAAAGTGCGCGGCCTTGGTACATTCAAGCTTCAACCGGTCAAAGCGAGAGAGAGTGTCAATGTCAATACGGGGGAACGCCTCGTCATCAACGGTCACGACAAGATGGCATTCACGCCCGACAATGCGATGAAAGAACTCGTCAACCGTCCTTTTGCAGATTTTGAAACCGTGATGATCAAGGATGGAGTCAATATCGATGCCATTCCCACACCTGCAGAATCAGCCACTGATGAGGATGGTGACGAATGTACCACCGAAACTACGCCTACCGAGACAGAGAGTGAGTCGTCAGCAGGAAACCACCAGCCCGCAACAGAGGAAAGACCTCCTGTAGTCGATGAAGGACACACCAACAGAGATGAACCGCAACCGGTTGTAAAAGAAGTACTTCCCACCGAAGAGGAAACACTCCTGGCCGAAGAGGATCATCAACCTTCAGCAGATAAGAACCCTCGCGCTACAGAAGAGGATCTGCCTCATGATGAAGAGATCAAGGCTCGGTCCGACGAGGAGAAGTCGTCGTCTGATAAAGAACAGAACGAAGGAAAGGATGAACAACCTACGGTCGTAAATGACCAGCAGGTCATAGAGACGCAGACCAAAGAAGAATCACCATCAGAGGCCACGGTGCCAACACCACCTCAAAGGGTTGTTCCTCGTCCCCGCAAACCCACACCCATGGAGCGCTTCTCGCAACTAATGGGAGATGATGAGGACGAAGAAGAACAGGTGCATAGCAACGATGACAAGACCATTGTTGACGATTCTGACGAGAAACAAGAAAGCGCTTTAGAGAACGTGGTGCAATCACTTGTCTCAGAAGAGGTTGAGCAGGAATCACCAAGTTTTACTTCTACACATGAAGCTACCGAGAAAGAGTACGATTCTCCTGAAAAAGCAAAGACAGAGCCCGAGAGAGAAACTCCTTTTTCAGACCGCGCTGACTCAGACGACGCAGAGGAATCACAAGCAGAAGAAACATGCTCTGAAGAGAATATAGAGGAAACTTTGGATGCAGAGGAAACCAAAGATGAAGTGAGAACCAAAGGTGATGTGGAATCAACAGAAGAGAATGAAACCATAAAAGCTACAGAAGAGGAGAATTCTACGGTTGAGGAAGATTCCGAGGTCGAGGAGAACTCTACTGATTCTGCTACAGAGGAAACTTCCCTTTGGGCAGATCCCGAGAACGAGGATGACAAGATGGAAACCCCGCAGGGCCATTTGGTCCGCAATGTTGTCCTTCCTATCGTAGCTCTGTTGTCTGTGATTGCCATTGCCACAGGAGCATATTACTACGGTAAGTCGCAGCAGGAGATCCCACAAAGACCTACCACTCCCGAGGTGGAAAAGCCACAATCTTCTGCCCCGCAACCAGCGAAGGCCAATGACTCCGCACAGGCCAAGGTCGAGAATTCAACCAAGACTGAAAATAAGACAGAGGTTCAAACGGACCAAGCACAGAAGAAGGAAGTGGTTGCCGAGAGTAAGGAAACCAAACAGGTCACCCCCGAGGGTATCGACTTGGCAGCAGCCAACAATTTCCGAAAGCTCCGCTATGGCGCTTACCGCATCATTGGTGTAGAGAAGAAGGTGGTGCTGCGCCCAGGAGAGACTATGGAAAAAGTTTGCCGACGTACTCTTGGCAAAGATATGATTGGCTATTTTGAGGCTATCAACGGTCAGAAACGCCGATCGCCAGGCGACACGATCTTGGTACCCAAGGTGGAGTTGCGTCCAGAATATCGCAAATAGTCGACAGCCACTGCTCCTGCTTACCGCTCCAGCCCATACCAACCCAGATGGTAGAACACCCTCCGCTGCCCTCTGACTTGGTATGGGTTGTTGTGTTTTGGAGCACTTTGGTTTTAACTAAAAAACAGAGTAAGAGAACAGAAGTTTTCTTCGCAAAAACAAAGGTCTAAGACCCATCGCAACCCCGCATTATCATCCCCCAGCATGAAAAACACAGGGTAAAAGTTAAATTAACGCTTTTATATTTTTGTATGTGAGAAAAATGTCGTACTTTTACACCTTGAAAACTAAGGTCAAATCGCTTAGAAGCGAAATAAAGGGCCTTCTGGGCCATTTTCTGCTGAAGACGGGGTGGTAGTGACCATCCTCTGAATGGGCACAGAAACACCCGTTGCAGTAGCATCGTGGCAGGGAATGACCGACACAATGATGAAATAACAAAAAAATAACAATACTCAATGGACGATTCACAGACGATTGATCAAGACAGGATCATGAAAATCAACATCGAGGAGGAGATGAAGAAGAGCTACATCGACTACAGTATGTCAGTCATCGTAGCCCGTGCCCTCCCCGATGTACGCGATGGATTCAAGCCCGTACACCGCCGTATCCTCTTCGGAATGCGCGGTATTGGCAATTTCAGCAACCAAGCGTACAAGAAATGTGCCCGTGTGGTAGGTGAAGTACTTGGTAAGTACCATCCCCACGGCGACAGCTCCGTCTATGGAGCGCTGGTCCGCATGGGACAAAGCTGGAACATGCGCTATACCTTGGTCGATGGACAGGGTAACTTTGGTAGTGTCGATGGCGACTCACCGGCAGCCATGCGTTACACCGAGTGCCGCCTCTCCAAGATGGGTGAGCACATCATGGACGACATCGACAAGGACACGGTCGATATGGTGAACAACTTTGACGACACGCTGAAGGAACCAGCCGTCATGCCGACAAAGATTCCCAACCTGCTCGTCAACGGTGGCAACGGTATTGCCGTCGGTATGGCAACCAATATCCCGACACACAATCTTGGAGAAGTGATCGACGGATGCTGCGCCTACATCGATGACCCTGAGATCAGCACCGACGGACTGATGCAATACATCCCCGCCCCTGACTTCCCCACAGGTGCCTACATCTATGGCTTACAAGGTGTAAAAGATGCCTACGAGACGGGAAAGGGACGTATTCTCATGCGCGCCAAGGCCGAGATAGAGAGCGACGACAGCCACGACAAGATTGTGGTCACGGAGATTCCCTACGGTGTCAACAAGCAGCAGCTCATTGAGTATATCGCCGAACTGGTGAAGGAAGGCAAGATCGATGGCATCGCCAATGTCAACGACGAGACGGGCCGACAAGGCATGCGCATCGTCGTAGACGTGAAGCGCGATTCCAATGCCAACGTCATACTCAACAAGCTCTTCAAGATGACGGCCTTGCAGAGTTCATTTGCAGTCAATTGCATTGCGCTCGTCAAGGGACGTCCTTGTCTGCTTACTCTCAAGGATTGTGTGAAAAACTTCGTGGAGCACCGTCATGAGGTGACGATACGTCGCACACAGTTTGACTTGAAGAAAGCTCAGGAACGCGCCCATATCCTCGAAGGCCTCATCATTGCCTGCGACAACATCGACGAGGTGGTACACATCATTCGTGGCAGCAAGACGCCTGCCGACGCCCAAGCCAACCTCGAGAAGCGCTTCGACCTCGACGCCCTTCAGTCGAAGGCCATTGTGGACATGCGCCTCTCCCAGCTTACGGGCCTGCGCATGGACCAGTTGCACGCCGAGTATGACGAACTCATGCAGACCATCAAAGACCTGCAGGAGATCCTTGACAATCCCGAGCGTTGCAAGGAGGTGATGAAAGAAGAACTCCAGGAGGTGAAAGAGAAGTATGGCGATCCTCGTCGCACACAGATCATTGCCGACGAGCATGAGTTCAATGCAGAGGATTTCTATCCCAACGACCCCGTCGTCATTACCATCAGCCACCTTGGCTACATCAAGCGCACGCCGCTCTCCGACTTCCGCGAGCAGGCACGCGGTGGCGTAGGTTCCAAGGGTGCGAAGACAAGGGACAAGGACTTCACCGAATTTATCTATCCCGCCACGATGCACCAGACGATGCTCTTCTTCACCAAGAAGGGCCGCTGCTACTGGATGAAGTGTTATGAGATTCCTGAAGGCGACAAAAACTCCAAGGGACGGGCCATACAGAATATGCTCGCCCTCGATCCGGGCGACAGCGTCAATGCCTTCCTGCGTCTGCGCGGACTGAGTGAGGAGTTTGTCAAGAGCCACTATGTCGTCTTCGCCACCAAGCGAGGCATCGTAAAGAAGACCAGCCTGGAGGCATTCTCCCATCCGCGCAATGTCGGCGTGCGTGCCATCACGATCAACGAGGGCGACGAAGTGGTCGATGTACGTCTCACCAACGGTCGCAACCAGCTCATCCTGGCCAACCGCAACGGTCGTGCCGTCCGCTTCGACGAGACAGATGTTCGTGCGATGGGCCGCACGGCTACGGGTGTCTGTGGCATGAAACCTGATGACGACGGACAGGACGAAGTAGTTGGCATGATCGTCGTCAATGACCCGAAGACAGAGTCGGTGATGGTGGTTTCGCAGGAGGGCTACGGCAAGCGTTCCGAGGTAGAGGACTACCGCATGACCCGTCGTGGTGCCAAGGGAGTGAAGACCCTTAATATCACGGAGAAGACGGGCAAGCTCGTGGCTATCAAGAACGTCACGGACGACAATGACCTCATGATCATCAACCAGAGCGGCATAGTAATCCGCATGGCCGTGGCCGAGGTCCGCGTCATGGGCCGTAATACGCAGGGCGTACGCCTTATCAACCTCACCAAGAAGAATGACGTCATTGCTTCCGTTTGCAAGGTGATGAGTTCGGATTTGGAGGCGAGGGTAGAGGAGGAAAGCCACTCTCAGTGGCAGAAGACCAGCGACGACCTCAAGAGCGACAACACACCGACCAACCTCGCTGCCACAGTCACGCCTTCTGATGAGGCTGACAGTCAAAGCGATGAGACTTCGGAGTCTGTTTCTGAAGAGAAAGAATAATCAATAATTAATAACTAACAATTTTATTTTAATAAGAACGACATGAAAAAAATGATGATTGCAGCGATGATGCTTCTCGCGTCATCGGCATCCTTCGCTGGCAACAGCGACGTGCTCAAGGCTATCTTGAAGGCCAAGACCTACACCGAGGCAGCCCAGCTGCTGAGCCAGGGTCTCAATCAGCTGGCCGACAACGCCGAGAAGGCATCCGCCTACAACCACCTGACTCAGCTCGCCCTGAAGACCGTGCAGGCTGACCAGGCAGCAGGCAAGGAGAGCGCAGAGGCCTATGAGGCAGTCGGCAATGCCTTCACCAATGCACAGGAGTGTGTGAAGTATGATGCTCTTCCCGATGCCAAGGGCAAGGTGAAGAACAAGTATGCCGGTCTTGCCGACCAGCTCTACATGATGCGCGGCTTGCTCATCAACGGTGGTGTGTTCTTCCAGAATGCCAACGATGATGCCAACGCCTACAAGTATCTTGCCGAGTATGTGGAAACCGCAGAGTGGCCGATGTTCGCCAAGTTCGACATCAGCAAGGACGAGAACCTCAGCGACATCGCCTACTACGCCACCTACTATGCCTACCAGAACCAGGATTGGGCCAAGGCCGAGCGTTATGTGAAGTACGCCATCAAGAGCCCTGAGCGCAGCAAGGACGCACAGCAGCTTGAGCTGGCTATCCTCGGCGCACAGCTCAAGACCCATGAGGACTCCGTGGGCTACGCCAACAAGTTGGAGCAGAAGCTCGCTGAGGATCCCGAGAACGTTAGCGTCTTCACCCTGCTCGTCACCACGCTGAGCAACATCGGCCAGCAGGCCAAGGCCGACCAGATTGTCGAGGCTGCTCTGAGCAAGAATCCTAACAACTATGGCGCATTGGTCATGAAGGGCCAGTTTGAGAGCCAGAAGAAGAACTATGAGGCTGCTGCCGACGCCCTCGTCAAGGCATTGCCCCTCGCTGCCGACGACGCTCAGCGCATCGCCATCAACGCTTCTATTGGCCAGTGCTACTTCTACCACGCCCAGGAGGCTGTCGCCCGTGTCAAGGGTGTGATCGCAGGTCCTACGAAGGAGCAGTTCGACAAGGTTTACAACAAGGCCATCGAGTATCTCCTCGTTGCCAAGAACCTCGATGTCAACCACGAGAGCAAGCGCCTCTGGGCTTACCCGCTCTATGGCTGCTACTACTTCGTCAAGGGTGAGAAGGCTCCCGAGACCGAGGCTGCTGCAGCTGACGCAGGCATCTCTGGCGAGTAATCGATGCATTTCAACTATCACAATCATTGTGCCCTCACTCCTTTCCACAAGGCAAAGGAGTGGGGGCGTTTTGGCTTCTTTCTTTTTTGGTTGCTCTTCGTCCTACCCTTGCCGTCACTTGCACAGGAGACCGCACGTGAGGCAGCAACCTTGTCCCGTCGGGCAGCAACAACCTTCCATCTGCTGCAACACTATCAAAAGACCGACTCCATCGCGTTCTACCAGCATGTGGTTGAGACAATGCGCCTCTCCCTACGCAGCGACTCCCTCGACCGTCTCCCTGACAAGAAGGGACGCATCAAGCCGCGCTGGCAGGAAGAAAACACCAAGCGAATAGTAGTCCTTCACCCCTTGCTTATCAACGCTGGCGTCTATTTCTCTCGCCACCAATACCCCATGATGGGGGTGGACGCGCTGAAACTCTACCTTACCGCCCGCCAACACCCTTCTCTGATGAATACAACCGACGAGCAGGGCGTGGCCTACTACTACCTTTCCACCATCTATTTCCAGTCTCATGGCTACCGTCAGGCAGATCATTATGCCAATATGGCGATGGAATACGCCGAGCTTGCACTCCCGGCCGCTGAGATGAAGGCGCGCTGCATGCATGCCACTATGACCACCGAGGCCGACTCGATACGCTATCTCGCCGTTCTTCACGAGTTCTACACCTCCGACCCCTCCAACCCTACATACTTTGCTTGGATCATGCAGTTCTACGAACATCCTACGCCCGAACACAACATCGATCAGTTTATCGACAGCGAACTGGAACAAAATCCTCACTCCGTCACGCCATGGATCCTCAAAGGCGAAGTAGCCATGCACAACCGCCACTGGATGGAAGCCGTGGAAGCCTACCGTGAGGCCGACGCTATTGACGACACCTCCATCCCCGTCATCTATAATATAGGACTTTGCCTGACCTACGAGGCGCATGCGCGAGAGGACCGTAACGCCCTGGCCCGCTATCTTTCCAAAAGGCGATCATCAGCAGACAACCAGGAGTCACCATCCGACCACCCCTCTCACCCCAATGATCCAAAGCAACCTTTCAACAACCAGCAAGTGGAGGATGACGGCCTCACCATCCATTTTCTTTGGCAAGAGGCTTCTCGCTATCTGGAACGCGTAAGGGAAATGGACCCACGCCGCAATAAAGTCGATTGGGTCACACCACTCTGCACCGTCTATGAGAAATTGGGCAAAAAGATGGAGGCTGACGAACTTCGTCCTCTCGTAAGGACAAGATAGATGATTTCAGACCACAGCACACCATGCGCATTCAGCCTCGCTAAATAACACAATGGAATGTGCTGGTCACAAAATATAATGATAGAACACGCGGATTATGAAATGATTTTCGTAATTTTGCTGACCAATATAATACACCGTCTGTAGCGGTGGTGACACTCGTACGAACGAGGCAGGACGAGAGCAGGACGGGCATGTCCCGTCTGTATCCGTCGCAACCAACTCTTTACATTTATGATCAAGTCATTTTTAACTTACGTTGCTGAGGACATATACAAACGCTACGGGGCGGACCTTAGTCGGCTGACGGTTGTTTTCCCCAACAAGCGTGCGGCTCTCTTTCTCAACCAGGAACTGGCGCGCATGGCCGAGAAACCCATTTGGGCTCCGGCCTACGTCACCATCAGTGAGTTGTTTCGGAGCCGTTCCCAGCTCTCTATAGCCAACCCCATCCAGTCTGTCTGCCTGCTGCATAAGAGCTATACCTCCGTCACAGGCATTGACGAGACACTCGACCACTTCTTCGGATGGGGGCAATTGCTTTTGGCCGACTTTGACGACATCGACAAGAATATGGCCGATGCACAGCAATTGTTCCACAACGTGCGCGATCTCCACGAACTGGACAGCATCGAGTATCTCGACGAGGAACAGAAACAACTCATCATGCGCTTCTTCGGCAATTTCACTGGCGACGAAACCCAACTGCGAAAAAAGTTTATCAGTCTGTGGTCAAACCTCTACAATGTTTATGCCGACTACCGTCAGCGGCTGCGGGAACGCGGGCTGGCCTATGAGGGTATGTTATACCGTGACGTGGTGGAGCACGATAAAGGCGAATTGCCTGGCGACCACTACCTCTTCGTCGGCTTCAACGTGCTACAAAAGGTGGAGCAACGTCTCTTCGACCAACTGCGAGAGGAGGGGAGGGCAGCCTTCTACTGGGACTACGACTATTATTACACCCACCTTGCTGACCATGAGGCGGGCACCTATGTCCGCCAGTGGCCCAGCAGCTACCCCAACGCCCTCGACGATGCGGACGAAGACCTCTACGGACAACTCGGCAGAGAGAAACGCATACGCTTCTTGTCAGCACCAACGGAGAACCTGCAAGCTCGCTATATTTCTACATGGCTACGGGAGAACGAACGCTACAAGGACGGAAAGCGAACGGCGGTGGTACTCTGCGACGAACACCTGCTTCCCACTCTCATCCATAGTATCCCCTCCGAGGTGGAGATGGTAAACGTGACGACAGGCTACCCACTACAGCAGACTCCAATTGCCTCGTTTCTCACTCAGCTAATAGCGCTCCAGACGGATGGTTTCTCCCTCAAAGAAAGCCGTTATAAACTCGCTTTCATAGAGCGCGTGCTACGCCATCCCTATGCCAAGTTTGTATCTCCATTGGCCACCGACTTGCTCGCACGCCTTATCGCCGCCAAACGATTCTACATCTCATGCGAGGATTTGTCAGAGGACGAAGGGCTCCACCTGATCTTCCGAGAACTGCCAAACGGACCTCTTGGCGAGGTGGATGCGTTACAGTTGACAGAGTGGCTTGCAGAGGTGACGCGCAGTGTGGCAATGGGTGGTCCCAACGGCAAGGCCCCACTCTTCCAGGAGTCTGTTTTCCGCATGTTCACTACGCTGCAACAACTTGCCAAACTCATTGCAGACGGTGACCTTGATGCCGACCTGACCATCCTCCGCCGACTCATCACCCAGCTGGTGGGCGCCACCTCCGTACCCTTTCATGGCGAACCAGCACGAGGTGTCCAGGTGATGGGTGTGCTGGAGACGCGCAACCTCGACTTCGACCATGTGCTCATCCTTTCGTGCAACGAAGGGAATATGCCCAAGGGAGTTGATGATGCATCGTTCATACCCCACGCGCTGCGTGCAGCCTACGGACTGACAACGATCGATAACAAGGTGTCCATATATAGCTACTATTTCCATGCGTTGCTCCAGCGGGCCTCGGACGTGACCATTGCCTACAATAGTTGCGCCGACGGACTAAGGGCAGGCGAGATGTCGCGCTTCATGTTGCAACTGATGGTGGAGTGGCCGCACAACATCGAGAAAATCACCCTTCAGGCAGGACAAGAACCACAGGACATCTGTCTCGTCCCTGTGACCAAAGACAACCATGTGATGAGCGTTTTGCATGGCTTCGGATCCATCTCGCCCTCGGCCCTGTCCACCTACCTGCGTTGCCAGCTGCGTTTCTTCTACGCCTATGTCGTAGGACTTAGCGCACCCGACGACAATGATGCAGAGGCATTCAGTGCTATCCATTTCGGAAACATCTTCCACCGTGCGGCCGAACTGGTCTATGAGCAACTGCTTCCCAGGGAGCGAATCGAGGCTGAGGATCTGCAGCACCTCATCCAGGCTTGTCGTAAGACTGCGAACAATCCCTTGCAGGTTGTGGTCCGTCAGGCAATTGCCGAGGAGTTTTTCCACCTTGGAAAAGGGGCGACCACACACCCGAAACTCAATGGTTTGCAACTTCTCAACGAGGAGGTGATCAAAAAGTATCTCGTACGACTACTGGAGACTGACCTCAAAGTAGCTCCCTTACGAATAATCGCCCATGAGGCAACGGCCTATGCACGAATGCAGTCGCCAGAGGACAGCCCAAATTACAACATCCGAGTGGGCGGACGGATAGACCGCATCGACGAGGTACTTTTGGGCACCCGTAACCAACAACTGCGGGTCGTAGATTACAAAACAGGCAACTCTCAGGCAAAGTCTGTTGCTGCACTTCCCGATGTCTTCAATCCTGCCAAGATTCCCGACTATCACATCGACTACCAGTTGCAAGTGATGCTCTATAGCCTGCTAATCGATGGACATGCGCCACAACTGAATCCACAGCATAGGCCAGTCAGTCCGGCATTACTTTTCATCCAGTATACTTCCGACGAGGACTATTCGCCCATACTGCGCATCGGAGAAACAAGAATCACGGACATGGGATCGTTGCGGGAGGAGTTCGACAAGGAACTACATAGGCTTCTGGGCGAGATTTTCGACCCTTCCGTGCCCTTTGCTCCCAATGATCACGAAAAGGAATGTGGAAGTTGTCCATTCAAGTCGCTATGCGGAAAGCCCATGGATGTTGGTTCCTTTGGCAATTAGCTATTTGCCTATTTCACCCCTACATTGAACAAGAAGATAATGACGTTATAAACACCATATTAAATATGAATAAAAAATTGATGATGGCCTTGACGGCCTTCCTGCTCACTTTCACGGCTCAAGGCCAGACGATGCGCTCTCTGTGGATAGCCATGCCTGACAGTCTCTTCCCTTATCTCGACCACAATGCCAAAACGATCATGGCTGATGGAGTAGGCGAGGGGATAGCCACAGGCAACCGACTTTCAGGCCAGTCGCGTATCGACACGCTGACAGCCGACTACCTTAAGGCAACGCTCTCAGAGGCCTCCTATATAGAGATGAAACGTATTGCCAATCCGCAGGGCGACTCTATTTTGGCGGTTGTGACCACCTTCTGCGGTCCTGAACAAGAAAGCAAGCTCGATTTCTATGACCTGTCGTGGCATCTATTGGCCGGCGATGTCTGCGCAGAAGCCTCGACTGTTCGTCCAGACACCATGTCAGAGGACCATTATATCGAGTTGCAACAGAAAATCGAGCCAAAAATACGTTTTTATCATCTTTCTCCCGTCGATACTCTCCTGCATTCCTCCTTCTCCCTACCCATGCTATCAGAAGCCGACAAAAGGCAGGTAAGGGCCATTTTGCAGGAGAAAAGATACGATTTAGGGGATTTATTCTTAAAAGAGGTTAAATAATCGAGAATAACCCATGAAAAGTTTGCGGGGTTCCAGATAATGTTCTATCTTTGCACTGTGTTTTTCATGGTATTAGATTATTAAGGTTAATAAAGATTGGTTGTCGTGAGACAATCAATTTTTTTTGATGCGAGGTTCATCAACCTGCATCACGGAGCCTGAATGCTGGGTGCATTCAGGCTTTTTTGTGCATAATGGTGTGTAACGAGCGTTTGCCCCGTGACGACAATCTCTTATCGAACAATCTGCTGATAGGTCGGCTCAAACGCTGAAGGATACTTGCCTATCAGCACACAGTTGAGCAAGCAGTTGGCCAGCATCTGTGTGTCGGTAAGGTCCACACCTGCGTCGCGTTTAACCTCCTTACCGATGAGGACTGCCCACTTCGGCAAAGCACGCATCGTCAGCGCCAAAGAACATTTCGTTGGTGTTGGGGTCCTGCATCAATTGATAGCGAATCTTGGCGCTTAGTTGCCTGCGGTTTCATTTCCCTCAGGAGCATATAGGCCGTAGCAAACTCCTTTCGCTTTCTGCGAGCGTGGGGATACATAAGACCTACCTCGGGAAATATCTCCTCAAAATCGTAGCTCTGCAATAACTGTTGTAATGTCATAATCTAAAAAATAAAGCAATAATCAAAAGTTGTACTATTATAGATAAGGCAAGTGGACAAACAAACCGTCTGCATAGCCTCATTTGCATGGCTGGGAAAATCCCACCCACATGGCACAGAAAGGCTCTCGAAGCCCAGTTTACTTGTCCACTTGTTAGCTGGCAGGAGCCAGCCTCAGCCTGGATGTAGAGCCATCCAGATTAGAATTTTGCCATTTTGATGGCCACTACCGCACACTCATCACCCTTGTTGCCCAAGCGGCCCCCACTACGATCCTTAGCCTGCTGCAGATCGTTGGTGGTAAGCAAGCCATAGACTACAGGGATGTCACAAGTGGCGTTGAGGCGAGCAATACCATAGGTCACCCCCTCGCAGATATAGTCGAAGTGGGGAGTCTCGCCACGAATGACGCTTCCCAGAATGATGATGGCATCGTAGCCGTCGTTGCGCGACATTTGGTGTGCGCCATAGATCAACTCAAAGCTGCCAGGTACACTCTTGACATGGATGTTCTCAGGCAGCGCGCCGTGCTTCTCCAGTGTTGCCACACAACCAGTAAGCAGCGCATTGGTGATTTCCGGATTCCATTCCGCCACAACGATGCCGAAGCACATATTGCTTGCATCGGGTACCAAGTCCTCGTTGTAGTCAGAAAGATGATGAAGTTCTGTTGCCATTATCGCGAAGCTCTTTCGATATACTTGTCAATCTCCTGATAGAGCGGGGAGGCCACATACTTCTGCTTGATGCTCTTATAGACCTCCAGAGCCTCAGCCTTCTTGTTCTTGCTCTCGAGAAGCTGACCAGCCTTGAGGAGGGCGAGGGGAGCCACAGAGAGGTTGACACCACCGTCTGCGCGGCTGTCGGCCATCTCAGCAGCCTTCTTTAGCGTCTCGATAGCCTTGTCGGTCTGGTCATTGTTGACATAGATGTCGGCCAGGGCTACCTGCGACTCGGGACTGATGATCTTGTCGTCGCGCGTGCTAAACTTCTCTGCATACTCCAAAGCCTTTTTCCAGTCGGGCTTCTGAAGATGGGCATAGCAAAGCGCCGTGTACAGGTTGGCAAGGTTTCCAGCATCCGTACTGCCGTAGTCGGCTGCCACACGCTGGAAGCCCTTGAGGGCCTGGTCATACTGCTGCTGCATCATCAGCTGCTCGCTCTTAGCCAACTCGGTGCTCGCCTCGTCCTCGCGGGGAAGCGATACATAGCTGTGATAGAGGATGCCTCCGACGACAAGGACGATAACGGCACCCAAAATGCCGAAGATCATCTTCCTGTTCTTCAAGAAGAAAGTCTCAGAAGTGTTGAGCGACTCTTCAAAAGTCACCTGCTTTTCTTTCTTTTCTGCCATTTTTATGCTTTTACTTAAATTATATTGCGTTTTGAAATGCCCACTATTAGAGCGTTGCAAAATTACTGCTTTTATCCCGAATACTGAAATTTGAAAGTGTTTTTTTTCGTATTTCCGCCCAAAACACGTAACTTTGCACGTCCAGAGCGTAAAGAATCTTGCATGATACTGAAAAGAATATCTATTCTCAACTATAAGAACATTGCCTCGGCCGACGTCACACTGTCGTCGAAACTCAACTGCCTAATAGGCTCCAACGGCGTGGGAAAGACCAATTTTCTCGACGCGGTCTATATGTTGTCGTTCTGTAAGAGCGCCTTCTGCTCCATCGACTCACAACTCATACGCCACGATGAGGACTTCATGGTGGTGCAGGGTCACTACCTGGACGACGGAGGCGACGAGACAGAGGTGTATTGTGGCATGAAGCGGGGACAGAAGAAGCACTTCAAGCGGGAGAAAAAGGAGTATAGAAGACTCTCCGAACACTTGGGTCTGATACCTCTTGTCTTTGTCTCACCGTCCGACTCGTCGCTCATCGACGGCGCAAGCGAAGGACGGAGAAAACTGATGGATGTGGTGATCTCACAATATGACCGCGACTACATCACAGCCCTTCAGCGGTATGGCAAAGCCCTACAGCAGCGCAACGTTATGCTACGTGCCGAGGAGGAACCCGACAGCAGCCTGCTCGAACTGCTGGAGATGCAGATGGGTGATGCGGGAGAGGCCATCTACCGGGCCCGGGCGGCATTCATCGACCGTCTCGTACCCGTCTTCCAGAAGACCTATCAGTCGATAGCGCAGGGAAGGAGGAGGTGAGCCTACGCTATGTCTCCCACTGCCAACGAGGTCCGCTCTTCGACGTGATTCGCCGCGACCGCATGAAAGACCGTGCTGTGGGCTACTCCCTGCATGGTGTCCACCGCGACGACCTCGAGATGCTCGTAGGTGGATATCCTCTGCGCCGTGAGGGAAGCCAGGGACAGAGCAAGACCTTTGTCCTCGCCCTGCGACTAGCGCAGTTTGCCTGCCTCAAGACAGTGGGCCAACAAGCGCGTACCGCTTCTCCTGTTAGATGACATCTTCGACAAACTCGATGCACAACGGGTGGAACAAATCGTAAAACTGGTCTCAGGAGATGGCTATGGGCAAATACTGATCACAGATACTAACCGCGACCATTTGGACCAAATCCTTGCGGCCACGGACTGCGAATACAAACTCTTCAATATGGAGGATGGCACCATCAGCGAAAGGAGGCGCACCGTATTTGATTTATGTTTAGGAGAAAAGTAGAACCGCTCGACGACGTGCTTCATCTATGGTTACGCAGAAACGGACTGGAGACTCCCCTGCAGCAACGCCGCCTGCTGGCGGCATGGGAAGAGGTGGCAGGTGCAACTATCGCACGCTACACCACCAATAAGTATATCCGCAACCAAACCCTCTTCGTGCAAATCTCCAGTCCGGCACTACGTACAGAACTGGGAATGATGCGCAAGGCGTTGCTTGCCAAACTCAACCAAAAGGCTGGTGGCACGCAGATCGTCACCGACATTCGCTTTTATTAAATATGAGTGAATAATCTACCGACTACTCAAAATAGAAAGTAAGGGCGATCATCTTGGAATGGGCCTCGGAGACGGACTTGGCATAGACGAGCATGTTCTTGTCACGCACTTGGTCGGCATGTTTCTTGTCAAGGCAGTCGCCCAAGCTGTACATAAACTTCAGTTCGGGGCGCAACTTGAAGAAGGGCAGATAAAAATCACAACCTACACCCACCTCCAGAAACACGTCTGAACGTTTGAGTTTGATATAGTCATTGTCTTTTCCCGAGAGATTGATCATCGGATTGACACCCGCCATAAGATAGGGACGGTGGTTGTTGAAACGAGGGCCCGCCGCTATAAGATCAAGCGCACAACCCACATAGGCCGTCTTGAGGTCTTGCGTCTGGATGGTTGGCTCTCCTAAAGCATTGACATCCGTGATGTTGCGGAACGTGAGGTGACGCGTACCAAAGTACATCGCTGGCGCAATACGCAATTGGAAAGTTTGGTTCAGGCGCAATTCTCCCAGCACACCGACCGTGAATCCTGCATCCCAGCGGTCTTGGTCCACGGACACCGTGCGCTCCACAGGTCCCCGCCCGTCCTCCACATCGATGGTGGTAGGTCCACTATTGAGCAGTTCAAGGTCTTGCAGGTGCGTGCCTACGAGCACACCAAAATGGAAGGTACGCAAATCTGTATAGGGACGATTCTGAACCGTCCGCTCCTGTGCTACGCCCTCCAGGCTACTCAGTCCAAGGAGGCACAGCGCCAATATACGCAATATCAATCTTGTCATCATATAAATAACGGAGTTGATGGCGGCTTATTGCATGGAGAATAATTTTAATAAAGTCTAAATATCGAATTTTCTTATCCTCATTTGTAGGTATCTGAAAAATAATACCTACCTTTGCAGTGTACAAAAGTAGGTATCCTCCCAATAGCAGGACATCCTATTGGACAAAGAGTACAAGAACATTTATAATAATTAAAACTTTAAAGAACTATGGCTTACGTAATTGGTAACGACTGTGTAGCATGCGGTACCTGCATCGACGAGTGCCCGGTGGGCGCAATCTCAGCTGGAGACGACAAGTACTCCATCAACCCTGACATGTGCACGGAGTGCGGCACCTGCGCAGGTGTCTGCCCGAGCGAGGCTATCAGCCTTCCGTAAGGGACACGCCAAAAGAGAAAAAAGGACTGCCGTGGCAGTCCTTTTTTTGTGCTCAGCAGGAGATGAGTGATTCCCCCTTTTCATGAATATAACTTCGAAGGCCGATGAAGTTAACTTCGTAAGCCGATGAATATAACTTCGTAGGCCGATGAATATAACTTCATTTTTTGGGGCATTCTCGGACGCAACGCAAGTCACACGTTCAGCATCTTATCAATCATCATCTTCACATACATTTTTCCTTTTGTTCGCCGTTTCTCCTTCAAATCGTCATTCCTCGGGGAGAAAATTTTGAAACCTCGGGAGGAAACAAAAAACGCAGCACGATGAGGGGTACTTAAACGTTGGTTTCATTGACGAGGCACACTGTCTACAAGACATCCTGTCGGATACTACATCATATCCTGTATTTCCTCGTAGAGCCGCTGAACGGGCAGACCCATGACGTTGAAATAGCTACCCTTGATGCCTGTGACACCGATGTAGCCTATCCACTCTTGAATACCATAAGCCCCAGCCTTGTCGAAAGGCTTGAAATGGGAGACGTAATAGTCGATCTCCTCATCAGAGAGCTGCTTGAAGGTAACATCCGTAGCCACAGCAAAACGCTTCTGCCACTTTGTCGTAGTGAGGCAGACCCCGGTGATGACCTGATGGGTGCGCCCGCTGAGCAGACGGAGCATCCGTTGGGCATCGGCTGCATCATGAGGCTTGCCCAAGATGGCCTCATCGACAACCACAATGGTGTCAGCACAGACGAGAAGGTCATCCGCGCCCAGCGACACAGCATAGGGCTGGGCTTTCTCTGCGGCAATGTAGCGAGCAATCTCCATCGGACTCAGCCCGTCGGGATAACCCTCGGAGATGCCATCAATCACCCTTACCTCAAAGGGCAGCCCCAATCCTGCCAGCAACTCACGACGGCGCGGTGACTGACTTCCTAATATGATCTTTTTCATTACTTCCTCTGTTTGTGTTTAGATATTGCCCTGTAAGGTTCCTACCAGCCGAAGGCTTTCGCATTGAGCACCCACTTGCCTTGTGCCTTCAGCACCTGCTCGATGACGTCGCGCGCCACTCCCTGCCCACCAGGGCGGTCGCTGACGTAGGTGGAAATGTCCTTCACCTCCTGACAGGCATCCTTCGGACAACATGCGCAGCCAGCAAGCTGCATCACTTCATAGTCGGGGATGTCATCTCCTACATAGACGATCTCTTCGTCGCGCAAGCCGTAACGCTCCTTGAACGCCTCCCACGTGCGCACTTTGACAGCGCAGCTGAGATAGACGTCCTCCACGCCGAGATACTCATAGCGCAGGCGGATGTCCTCATTGTGACCACCCGTCATGATGGCAATGCGCAGTCCGTGTTTCTCAGCCAACTGTATGGCGTAGCCGTCCTTGATATTGATAGTGCGGACAGGCTCACCCCGACTGTCCATAGGGATGGTGGAACACGACAAGACGCCGTCCACGTCGAAGACAATGGCGCGTATTTGGGTCAAATCATAATTGATCATGTCTGTATATTCTTCTGATGGATACTTAGCGTTCTATATAATAATGGGGAAACGATTCGCGTGATGGATGGCAGCTGCGCTATGAGTTCTTCTGATGAATGCTGACCGACAGCCGCTCGTAGAGGTCTTTCTCCAGTGGATTCAGCCGCATCAGCTGGGACTGTTCCCTGATGACGTGCTCGTCGTAACGGATGGCGGGACCAGTCTGGGCCTCGCCAGGAGGCAACTCATGGACCTTGCGCGCGGTCTCGTCGATGAGCGGCAATAGTACATCGAAGGGAATGTGTTGCCGTGCAAGCACGTCAGCAGCCACATCATAGCAATGGTTGACAAAGTTGCACGCCCATACTGCTGCCAAGTGGACATATTTACGCTGATCGCTACCGAGGGGGCGTACATGCTGAGAGAGACTCTTCGCAAGTCCCTCCACCGTAATGCGGGCAAAGTCGTCGTTGGCCTCGGTGAAGCAGGGAATGCTGGCAAAGTCAACGTCGCGGGTCTTGGAAAACGTCTGCAGGGGGTAGAGAACACCGTAGTGCAAAGCCATGCCCTCAAAGACACTCATCGGCACAGAGCCAGCGGTATGGAGGAAGACATGCTGCTCACGCCCATGGCACACCTTGGGTATCATCTCGCCCAGCGCGCTGTCGCGGAGGGCAAAGACATAGACATCGGCGTCATAGGTTAGAAGGTTCACATCGGTCACGGGAGCACCGCCAACCTGTTGGGAGAGGACATTGGCAGCTTCCGCCGTCCGACTAAAGACCTGCAAGATGTCGTGTCCTGCGCGAAGACAGGCCTTGGCAAATTGTGTGGCTAAATTGCCCGCACCAATCATTACTATTTTCATTTTGACTATGTTAGCGTTTCATGTTTATTCGATACTACAACAGAAACTGCCGTCGTTCTTGTGGAGTAGGGCAGATTCCTAACCACAAAGTTAGCCAATTTAGTACAAATAATCCTTGGCAACGACCTTTTTTTAGAAAACATTTACTATTTTTGCAGCATGAACGAGCTGAGCGTCCATATCATCACGCAAAGCAAGGACTTGCCCATCGTCGAAGGCAACGACCTCTTTCATAGCCGCGAGCGTTTTCTGCTCATCGAGCAGACAGCTGGCACGTGGCCTTATATGGTGGTTGTCACCGACGAAGAGGGGAGGGTGAAGGCCCACCTACTGGCAGAGTTGCGCCGACGGGGCAGTCTGCTTCCTCCCTATTTGTTCACCTTCGCACGTGTCATTGGGGCAGGTGTGTACGCCCCTGGTGTGGACAAGGCTGCGCTCTTTGATAGGATGATGGGGGCCTTGACACGATTCCTCCATCGCAAGCTCTGCCTCTATATCGAGGTGAGCGACCTGGAGAAAAAGATGTTCGGCTACCGTTCGCTGCGCCATAACGGCTACTTTCCCATCCGCTGGATGCAGATACACAACTCTCTGCATAGCCGAACACCTCGTGAGCGACTATCTGACCGCACTGCCCACAACGTCCTGCGAAGCGAGCGGGCAGGGGTGACTGTGCACGAGGCCAGGACCGAACTGGAGGTCAGTGCTTACTACAAAGTACTACACGCCTACTACCGCACCAAACTCCACCGCTATTTGCCAGGAGAGGACTTCTTCCAACGACTTCTCCACACACCACGAGCCCATATTCTCGTGGCATACTACAAGGGGCGTGTGGTCGGCGGAGCGTCGGTCATGGAGTCGAAGGGCGACGGCTATCTTTGGTACATGGCAGCGCAGGGCAAACGCTACCCGACGGCACGGCCGCTAACGGCCACTGTCTGGCATGCGCTGGAATATTGTCATGCCCTGAAACTCAGACATGTTTTCTTTCTCAACGTAGGACTGCCGTTTCGCCGCAACCCCTACCGCGAATTCATACTTGGCTTCGGTGGCAAGCCCACCTCGACCTACCGCTGGTTCCACTTCACGATAGGATGGTTCAACCGTATTCTCTCTTGGTTCTACAAGGAGTAAGATTTACTGTTTGCATAGGTTGTTTCCTTGTTCATCAAGAAAGACTGCAACAAGGTGTATCAAATTGCCAGCCACCAACTATAGCTAAAGATAACGTCCTCCAACAACGCTTCTGTTGTTAGAGGACGCTAAAAATCATCCATAGATTAGGCGCCTCTTGACGCCTCAGTCAATGGATACAGATGGGTTAAAACTCGCTGGTGAAGTGGAACTTGACGTGTTCGAAGTCTTGTTGCGCCATGCTTAGTACATAGCCAGAATCGGCCAGGAAGACGTCGCGACCCTCGATATCCTTCGCCATGTACTGATATTTGCGCTTCTTGAATCGCTCAAGTTCCTCCTCGCTGTCAGCTTCTATCCAGCAGGCTTTGTGCAGATGGACGGGTTCCCAGCGGCATCGTGCATTGTACTCATGCTCCAGACGATACTGGATAACCTCAAACTGGAGTTGGCCTACCGTGCCAACAATGCGACGGTTGTTGAACTGGTTGACAAACAATTGGGCCACACCCTCGTTCATCAGTTGCTCCAAACCCTTTTGGAATTGCTTCGACTTCATCGGGTCGTCGTTTTCAATATACTTGAACAGTTCGGGGGAGAAAGAGGGGAGACCACGGAAGTGGAGCATATCGCCTTCAGTGAGTGTCTCCGATCTTGAAGATACCATTGTCAGGCAGACCCACGATATCGCCAGGCCACGCCTCCTCTACCGTACTCTTGCGCTGCGCCATAAACTGTGTAGGCGAGGAGAAACGCACCGTCTTGTCCAGACGGATGTGGCGGTAGGGCTGGTTGCGCACGAAGCGACCCGAGCAAACCTTGCAGAAGGCGATGCAGGAGCGGTGGTTGGGATCAATATTGGCTGTAATCTTGAAGATAAAGCCGGTGAACTTGGGCTCCGTGGGCAAGACCAATCGCTCCTCTGCCTGCGTGGGACGGGGCGACGGAGCAATCTCTACAAAGCAGTTGAGCAATTCCTGCACACCAAAATTGTTGAGAGCAGAGCCAAAGAAGACCGGAGCTACCTCAGCACGGCGATAGGCCTCGACGTCAAAAGTTGGATAGACCCCTTCTACGAGTTCCAGATCACCACGCAACTGCTCGGCAAACTCGTCGCCAACCTGGGCATTGAGCTCGTCCGACTGGATATCGACAGCCACCTTCTCCGTCACGCGCTGCTTGTTGGGAGTGAAGAGATTGAGTTGTTCCTCGTAGATATTATAGACGCCCTTGAAGCGCTGACCCTGGCCAATAGGCCAGGAGAGCGGTCGCACGTGGATATGAAGTTCTTGCTCCAGTTCGTCGAGCAGGTCGAAGGGATCGCGACCCTCGCGGTCCATCTTGTTGACAAAGATGATGACGGGAGTATTCCTCATACGGCAGACTTCCATCAGTTTGCGCGTCTGTGCCTCCACACCTTTGGCAGAATCCACCACAATGATAGAGGAATCGACAGCCGTAAGCGTTCGATAGGTATCTTCGGCAAAGTCTTGGTGGCCTGGCGTATCGAGGATGTTGACCTTATAGGTCTCGTCCTCCTTGGCTTCGGCACCCTTGGGACTATAGTCGAACTCCATCACCGACGTGGAGACAGAGATACCACGCTGCTTCTCAATGTCCATCCAATCGGAGGTGGCGCTCTTGCGTATTTTGTTGCTCTTCACCGCACCGGCTACCTGAATTTGTCCACCAAAGAGGAGGAATTTCTCGGTCAAGGTAGTCTTACCCGCATCAGGGTGGCTGATGATGGCAAAGGTGCGTCTGCGTTCTATTTCGTTCATGCTTGTGCTGCTTTGATGAGGTTGATACATTTTTCGAGTGAATCGAGCCAATAGGGGATGGTGAGGCCGAAGGTAGCTTTGATCTTGGTCTTGTCGAGAACGGAGTAGGCGGGTCGCTTCACAGGGGAAGGGAACTCGCTGCTATGGCAAGGCTGGATATCGCAGGCGGTATGACCCGCCAGGCGCGCGATCATTTGAGTGAAGTCGTACCAAGAGGTGACACCCTCATTGCTGAAATGATAGACACCAGTATGGTCCGTATATTTTCGATGCTCCACGATGTCGAAGATGGCAGCAGCAAGGTCGCCTGCATAGGTCGGTGTGCCGCACTGGTCGAAGACGACCTTGAGCTGAGGCTTCGTGGCCGTGAGCTGGAGCATCGTCTTGAGAAAGTTGTGGCCAAAGCTGCTATAGAGCCATGCCGTGCGGATGATGAGGTGGTCAACGCCCGTGGCAATAATCTTCTCCTCGCCATGGAGTTTGGTGAGCCCATAGACGCCCGTAGGGGTTCCCGTCTGGGTCTCCTGACAAGGTGTGTTGTAGGGGTCGGCACCAAAGACGTAGTCAGTGCTGACATGGACAAGCAGACCACCCACCTCCTTCATCGCGCGGGCAAGGTTTTCGGGGGCAATGGCGTTAAGTGTCTCCACAATGTCACCAGCGGTCTCAGCTTTATCGACGTTGGTCCAGGCCGCACAGTTGATGATGCAGCCAATCTTCTCCTCGGCCACCACCTGACGGACAGCGTCCAGATCGGTAATGTCGAGGGTTGGATAGCCATCACACACATCGGTGAAGATGTAGTGGTCGCGGCTCGTACGGGCCACGAGTTGCATTTCGTTGCCCAGTTGGCCGTTGGCTCCTGTTACCAGTATATTCATGATGATGGTTCTGTATGTTTATCAGGAAGGGCTACGTACGTCCCGCACATGTCTGCGGGGGGATAACGTCCCTTCATTCAAAATTTCACTCCATTTAGTGCTCCTCCCATTCCAGGCCTTCTGTCCGGTCCTTGATATAATAGTCAGAGAGCATGCCGAGGAATGTCGTGATAGCTTTGATTGCGTGAGCGGTCTCTGGCGAGATAGGCTTTTGCCGCATCCGCAAGAGCATTACACCATAGAGGGCGTTGAGGCAAGTCTCTACCTCTCCGATCTCCTTGTCACCTTTTTGGCGCAATTCCACTATGAAGGGTAGCACACGATAGTATTCTGCCGAGTAAAATGGGAAGCGGGTGGATTGGAGCAGGCGAACATGGAGATCGCCAAGGTCCTGGAGCAACACCTCGTTGATGGCGAGATGTCCCTTCTCACGCTTTCCCTCCTGGTTCATCATGCGAATCAGATCGCCAAACCAATCTTCCTCCTCGTCTTTTTGCTGATCGGTATAGTCGAAACGGTCTATATACTCACGGCGGATACGCGTCAGTGAACAACCGTAGGCACGTATCAAGTCTTCCATCTGCCACATATAAAGCAGATACTCCACAACACTTTTCTCTCTGATACTTTTGGCTATGAACATGTTTTTTGTCTATTGGCTGCGAAAGGAAGCCGGATTAATAACTGGGCAGGTGGTATAGATTGAAGACGGTGCCGAAGAGGATAATCACCGAGAACAAGATGACCACCGATCCAATGACCTTATTGATAATGGCGATACCAGTGACGTTGAAACGCCCTCCGATCTTATCGACAAGCCAGGTCAGCCCGTACCACCACAACAGTGCACCCAGCGGAATGCAGGTGAAACCCACACATGTCTCAAAGGGGCGTGAGGGTTGGACGAAGGCAAACTGTGCAAAGGTAGCCATGAAAAGGAATATGATCAGGGGATTGGAGAAGGTGACAAGAAACGCCGTCAACCCATTGTTGAGCAGAGATCCCTTACCTTTGTTCTTCGTATGATGAGGCATCTTCTTGGCCGGGTTCGAACGAAAGCAGAAAAGACCAAAAAGCAGCAGGATAACGCTACCGGAGATCTGGAGAAAAAACTGGTACTTGGGATTTTGCAACGGCTCCATGATGAAGCCCATGCCCAATCCCACAATCAGCGCATAGATGATGTCGCTCACCGCCGCCCCAACACCAGTCATAAGACCATACCAGCGACCTTTGTTCAAGGTGCGCTGGATGCAGAGGATTCCGACGGGGCCCATGGGTGCTGATGCGATGATGCCAATGGCTATCCCCTTGAAGATGAAATCGAGGATATCGAGCTGGATGGGAAAGTCTATATTCATAATTCGGGTGCAAAATTCGGAAAAATATGGCACATGAGCAAATTTGACGTGCAAAACTTTGCTTATTCATGAGTTTTTAGTAACTTTGCCGTGGCTATAAAGTGGCTATAATAACTAATAGAATATATAAAACATGGTAGCACAAGAACAGCAAAAGCCGTTTGTCATCGGTTTGGACTTAGGCGGCACTAACTCAGTTTTTGGAATCGTAGATCAGCGTGGCAACATACTGACAACCAACTCTATTAAGACGCAGGCATACAAGACCGCAGAGGACTTTGTCTCTGCTGGCGTGGAGGCCCTCAAGCCCATCATTGCAAAAGTAGGCGGCATAGAGCAGATCAAAGCCATGGGCATCGGTGCGCCCAACGGCAACTACTATCGCGGCACGATAGAGTTTGCCCCCAATGTGCCCTGGGGCCATGACGGTGTGATTCCATTGGCAGATATGTTCTCTGAGAAGCTTGGCATCCCCGTGGGCCTCACCAACGACGCCAACGCTGCCGCCATCGGCGAGATGCAGTATGGCGTAGCACGCGGCATGAAGAACTTCATCATGATCACGCTCGGCACGGGTGTCGGATCGGGTATTGTCGTCGATGGACACATGGTCTATGGCAGCGACGGCTTCGCTGGAGAGCTGGGCCACACCATCATCCGCCGCGAGAACGGACGCCCCTGTGGCTGCGGACGCAAGGGTTGCCTGGAGACCTATTGCTCCGCCACGGGTGTGGCACGCACAGCTCGCGAGTTCCTCGCCACAAGCGACGAACCGTCTCTGCTGCGCGAAATGAACCCCGAGGAAATCACTTCCCTCGATGTATCCATCGCTGCCAGCAAGGGCGACGCCCTCGCCAACCGCATCTATGAGTTTACAGGACAGATTCTCGGTGAGGCTTGCTCCGATTTCATGGCCTTCTCCTCACCCGAGGCTTTCGTCTTCTTTGGTGGACTGACAAAGGCCGGGGACCTGCTCATGAAGCCGTTGAAGAAAGCTTACGACGAGAATGTACTGAAAATCTACAAGGACAAGGCACAATTCCTTATCAGTTCTCTTGACGATGCCAGTGCTGCCGTTCTCGGTGCTTCTGCAATCGGCTGGGAACTCTAATAGCTTACAATTGTAAAAGAATACCTTGCTTTCCTCAAAGTATTCTTCTTTTCGAAATAAACATAAAAAATCGTCGGGGACTGATATCAAACTTAGTTGAATCAGTCCCCGACAACTATATAGGGTAGGGAAGAGCGTGCAACTTAGTTGTTGGACGATCCACCCACAATATCGAGCAGTTCGGAAGTAATGGCTGCCTGTCGAGACTTGTTGTACTGCAAGTTAAGCTCGCGAAGCAACTCGTCTGCGTTGTCCGTGGCCGTCTGCATGGCTACCATACGGGCGGCATGCTCCGAGGCGTTGCTATCAAGCAGCGCTGTGTAGACCATCAAGTGCAACTCCTTGGGGACAAGTTCAGTAAGCACTGTTTTCAAGTCGGGTTCCACAAGGAAATTGTCATTGAGGGGCTTGACTGTCGCCTGCTCGCGTTCCTCTTCCTGCTTATTGCGGTTCTTGAGGTACTCCTGCGACTTCTTAGTAGCCAGATTGGATGTCAGGTCACGGTCGTTATCGGCCCCAACATCGTCGTGAAGGTCGATGGGGAGGAAGGTTCTGCGTGTGAGGACCTGAGATCCTGCACTCTTAAAGTGGTGGTAGATCAATTCCACCTTATCCACTTTACCCTCCAAGAACATCGTGCCCGCCTCGACGGAGATGTCGCGACACTGAGCGGAATTGGGTTTGTCAGCCAAATGGACAAACGATCCTGCCGATCGTAAGCCGAGCTTACGAACCTTCTCCTCAACCTTTCTGCCGATGGGGTAGATAATGATATCATCGTTGGTGAGTCCCTGCTTACGATATTCGTCTATAGCATGGAGCATCGTCTTGATAATATTGGCATTGAATCCGCCACAGAGCGACGAGTTGGAAGAGAAAACGATCAGCGCAACCTTCATCACAGGACGCTCCTGATCGAACGGCAACTCAACATCGGGTGCCGATACCAAGAACGTCTTGAGGATATGCTCCAGCATATTTTCATAAGGGAGCATATTCTCGATGGCCGTCTGGGCATGGTGGAGTTTGCTCGAAGCCACCATTTTCATCGCACTGGTGATCTTCCGCGTGCTATTGACGGAAGCGATGCGACTCTTGATTTCTTTCAAAGATGGCATGATAGACCTCCTTCCCGTTAGTTTTTGAACTGTCCGGCGATGTTGGCCATGACTTCCGAAATGACCTTCGTATCATCCTCAACGAGTTTGCCCGCTGCCAAATTGGCAATGACATCAGCATGGGCTGAACGCATAGACTCAAGGAACTGGTCCTGACAGTCGCGCACCTTGTCAACAGGTACGTCGTGGAGCAGACCGTGGACACCACAATAGAGGATCGCCACCTGCTCACCGACAGACATCGGCGTGTACTGAGGCTGGATGAGCAACTGGTTGTTCTTGCGTCCGCGGTCGAGCGTCATAGCCGTCACGGCATCCATATCACTTGAGAACTGAGAGAATGCCTCCAACTCACGATACTGCGCCATGTCAATCTTCAACGTACCTGCCACCTTCTTCATACTCTTGATCTGAGCAGAACCACCCACACGGCTCACAGAGATACCGACATTGATGGCAGGACGGAAGCCCTGGTTGAAGAGATCTGACTCGAGATAGATCTGACCGTCGGTGATAGAAATCACATTGGTCGGGATATAAGCGGAAACGTCGCCAGCCTGCGTCTCAATGATTGGCAGTGCGGTGAGAGATCCGCCACCCTTGACGTGGCCCTTCATGCTCTCGGGAAGGTCATTCATCTGCTCGGCAATCTCCTGCTGGTCGTTGATACGTGCAGCACGCTCGAGCAGACGGGAGTGAAGGTAGAAGACATCGCCAGGATAGGCCTCGCGTCCAGAAGGACGACGAAGGATCAGCGATACCTCGCGATAGGCAACAGCCTGCTTTGACAGGTCGTCATAGACGACGAGAGCGCTATGGCCGCGGTCGCGGAAATACTCGCCGATGGCAGCTCCAGCAAAAGGAGCATAGTACTGCATGGCGGCAGGATCGGCTGCGGTAGCACTGACGATGATCGTATAAGGCATGGCGCCTCGCTCCTTCAACGTCTGCACGAGTGAGGCCACGGTAGAAGCCTTCTGACCGATGGCGACATAGATGCAATAGACGGGCTTGCCCTCCTCGTAGAACTTCTTTTGGTTGATAATGGTATCGACGGCGATAGCGGTTTTACCCGTCTGGCGGTCACCGATGATCAGCTCACGCTGTCCACGACCGATTGGAATCATGGAGTCGACAGCTTTCACACCCGTCTGCAGCGGCTCTTTCACCGGTTGACGGTAGATCACGCCCGGGGCCTTGCGGTCGAGCGGCATCTCAAAGGATGCTGTCAAATCAATGTCTCCTTTGCCGTCGATGGCCTGGCCGAGAGGGTTGACCACGCGTCCGAGGAAATTGTCGTTGACGCGGATAGAGGCAATGCGATGCGTTCGCTTCACCTTCATACCCTCCTCAATGCCTGCCGTGGATCCCAAGAGGACGCAACCGACGTTGTCTTCCTCCAGGTTCATCACGATGGCCATCGTGCCATTCTCAAACTCAAGCAGCTCGCTGGCCTCAGCGTTGCGCAGTCCGTAGATACGCGCCACACCGTCGCCGACAGTAAGCACCGTGCCTACCTCGTCGAACTGCGTGCCACTATTCACCTCTTGGAGTTGCTGCAGCAGCACATCAGAGACCTCGCTTGGTTTTATCTTGTCTGACATTACTATTTGTTTCTGAATTATTTGATTAACGTATTGCGGATGTCACGCAGCTTGCGCTGGATGCTGGCATCCATTCTATAGGTATCATACTCCAGGATGAAACCGCCAATCAAGTCAGGGTTCACCTCGGTGCTGAACTCTACAGAACCATGAGTTTTCTTCTCGACCATCGCCTTCACCTTACGCTCGGTCTCAGCCGAGACAGGGGCAGCAGTGGTGAGCGTACCGCGAATGATATTCTTCTGCTTTCTATAAAGAGTGATGTAAGAGGTCGCCATGAATTGTAGTGCGCTCTCCCTGTCCTCCTTCAGTACCAAAGCAATAAAGCGAGCGTGAGTGGGGAGGGAGTTCCGCCACATGCCGTCTCCAGCAACTGTTGCTTCTTGGCCTTGGAGAGCATGGGGTTGTCTATCGTAAAGCGCAATTCAGGCACCCGGATGTAGTTCGTGGAGAGAACTGACATCTCCTTATAGACCTGATCTTCGAGCTTCGACGCAGTAGCGCTCTTGATGAGCGCACGTGCGTAGCGAACCGATATTACACCTAAATCCATAAGCTATGATTACTTGTCCTTATTATTATCAGAAGAAACTTCATCCAGCAGTTTGTCTATCAGCGCATTCTGCTTGTCGGAAGCAGCGAGTTTCTCGCGGAGAATCTTCTCTGCGATCTGCACAGAGAGCTCAGCCACCTGTGTGCGAATGTCGCGGATGGCGGCCTGCTTCTGGCTATCAATCTCTACCTTGGCCTCGGCAAGGATGCGTGCACCCTCGTCGTTGGCCTTGGCCTGAGCTTTCTCGACAATAGCGTCGCGCGTAGAGGCAGCCTCCCGCAGGATGGCGGCCTGCTTGTCGCGAGCCTCTTGCAGCATGGCTTCACCCTCTTTTTGGATGTTCTGGAGCTTATCATTGGCCTCCTTGGCCTTGCGAAGGCTTTCGTCAATGTAAGCCTTACGCTCGTCGATCATCTTCACGATAGCAGGAAATCCAAACTTCCAAAGAATCAAGAAGACGATGACGAAGACCAGCGTCATCCAAAAAAGCAATCCACCTTCAGGGATTAATAAATCCATACTTACTGGTTAAAGTTCATTGAAAACCTCCTGCTTACGCGGGATTGATTACATAACTACTGCCAAGAGCGCAATGATCACGGCCAAGAAGGCCACACCCTCGACGAGGGCAGCTGCGATAATCATGGAAGAACGGAGATCACCAATCTTCTCCGGCTGGCGAGCCATGGCATCCATGGCCTGGGCGCCAATGCGCCCGATACCCAAACCAGCACCGATAACGGCAATACCTGCGCCCAATGCGCCACCCATCTTTGCAACCTCAGCTGCTAACAACAATGATGATAACATAGTTAAAAAGCTTTTTAATTATTTGATATTTTTGATTATTTATTTTGCTTTTGACCGGTCTCCGCGCATAGGCAGGAGGTCGGACCGAAATCCTTATGCGGCATGCTCCTTGACATGAGCAAACGAGATGAACACGGCACTAAGCATCGTGAACACCAAGGCCTGGATGTAGCTTACAAGAATCTCAAGCAGCATCATGAAGACGCTCAGCGCTACCGAGATAACTGAGATACTGCTTCCGGCGATGTTGTTGACCAGCGCATTCTCAGTGAGATGGAACATGATGAAAATCATACCCGCGAATGACAAGGCAATCGCATGGCCTGCCATCATGTTGGCAAAAAGTCGGATCATCAGTGCCAATGGCTTAGTGAAGATACCTACAAGCTCGATAACGGGCATCAAGGGAACAGGGACCTTCAACCATGTGGGTACTTCCGGCCAGAAGATTTCCTTCCAATATTCCTTGGTACCCGTAAAATTGGTGATGAGGAATGTGCATAGGGCGAAAAAGCAAGTACACGAGATGTTGCCCGTGAGGTTGCCACCACCCGGGGGGAAAGGCACGATACCCATCAAGTTGGCAATGAAGATGAAGAAGAAGCACGTCAAAAGATAGGGAGCATATTTCGGAGCCTCATCGCCCATGACTGCCTTGATGACGTCATCATAGACCGACTTGATGAACATGTGCATCAGACCTGTGAAACCAGAAGGAGCAGGATCGTCAATCTTATGACGCTTACACCAGCGGGCAGGAATGAGCACACACAGCAAGAGGATGATGGCATCGATGAAAAGGACGGCCACAGACTTTGTAATGGAGAGGTCAAACGGACGCACTTCTTGACCATTGACCTGCTCTACGATTTTACCTGGATAGGTCTCGGCCTCACCACCTTTGATACACAGTCCGTAAGGACCAGGACGGTTGCCCTGCTCATCAGCATGATGAGAGAATTGTGATGAGGAGAACACATGCCAGCCTGTAGAGCTTTTCACGATCACCGGGAGGTTGATTACCACTGGATGGTCACCAACATTGGTGATGTGCCACTCGTATGAGTCTTTGATATGTCCCCACAAAATTTCCTTCATGTCAATCGTCATCTTCTCTCCGGCCATTGATGGCACAGCGAGAAGACCGAGTATCAGCACGAGGAGATATTGCTTGAATGCTTTCATGTCAGCTATTTAATCAAATGTTTTTTCTCTATATGAGAGAAGAATATGCAGTCGAAGACCAGCATCAGCACGTAGTAGGTGGCAAAAATCAACGCAAAGGACAAAAGGCACGTCTTGTCGCCACGGAGAAAGAAAGCTCCGACGAGGACGACAATGAATGCGAGAAGCATTCTCGCGGCCGACGACGCAAAATAGAAGCGTGTGAGGCCGTTGCCAGCCTTTTGCGCTGCCTTGCGCCAGCAGCGTCCGTTGATCATGGTCACCAAAAGAAAATAGACAGCCGAGAACACGATACTATAGGTGAAACCATACTTGAAGGCTATCTGCTCGGCCAAAAAGCCAAGTAGGGTCAAGCCGGCGATGATCCACAAGCCTATCCTATTATATAAGGAAGCGTAGTGTCCGACAATGTCTTGGTGCTTTGCCATGGGAGTCTTCTATACCTCAACACAGAGGTTAACCTCGTTGCGCTTGACCTCAACGAAGCCTCCTTCTATGTCGAATTGCTTCTTACCGTCCTTCTCGGTATATTCCACACGACCTTTCGTCAAGGTGGAGATGATAGGAGCATGGTCCTTGAGGATCTCAAAGGGACCCACCATACCCGGAACCAACACGCTCTCGACTTCGCCGTGAAACATGACCTTTTCGGGACTTACTATTCTCAATCTCAACATAAGCGTTAGGCTTTGGCTGCCTCCAAGAGTTTCTTACCCTTCTCCTTGGCATCCTCGATTGTACCAACGTTGAGGAACGCCTGCTCAGGCAGGTCATCGACCTCACCATCCAGAATGGCATTGAAACCCTTGATAGTCTCTTCGATGGGTACCATCACGCCAGGAATGCCCGTAAACTGCTCTGCCACCGTAAACGGCTGGGAGAGGAAACGCTGCACACGGCGTGCGCGATTGACAACCAACTTGTCTTCATCGGACAACTCGTCCATACCGAGGATGGCAATGATATCCTGCAACTCCTGATAGTGCTGAAGAGTCTCCTTCACTCGCTGGGCACAGGCATAGTGCTCCTTGCCGACAATCAGCGGGTCGAGGATACGCGACGTACTGGCCAGCGGATCAACGGCAGGATAGATACCCAGCTCAGTAATCTTACGGTTGAGCACCGTAGTAGCATCAAGGTGAGTAAAAGTCGTTGCTGGAGCAGGGTCGGTCAAGTCGTCAGCGGGCACATAGACTGCCTGTACGGAGGTGATGGAACCACGCTTTGTAGAGGTGATGCGCTCCTGCATTGCACCCATCTCGCTGGCCAATGTCGGCTGATAGCCTACGGCAGAAGGCATACGTCCCAGCAGGGCAGACACCTCAGAACCAGCCTGAGTGAAACGGAAGATGTTGTCGATGAAGAACATGATGTCAGCAGCCTCTCCGTTCTTACCACCATGGTCGCGGAACTCCTCAGCCACCGTCAGACCAGAGAGGGCGACAGAGGCACGTGCCCCAGGAGGCTCGTTCATCTGACCATAGACCAGCGTAGCCTGCGACTTCTGAAGTTCTTCAGGGTCAACAAGACTCAAGTCCCACTTGCCCTCGTCCATAGCCTTTCTGAACTTCTCGCCATAACGGATAACGCCTGACTCAAGCATATCACGAATCAGATCGTTGCCCTCACGGGTACGCTCACCAACGCCGGCAAAGACGGAATAACCGTTGTGACCCTTGGCAATATTGTTGATCAACTCCATGATGAGCACCGTCTTACCGACACCAGCACCACCGAAAAGTCCGATCTTACCACCCTTCATGTACGGCTCCAAGAGGTCGATGACCTTGATACCAGTCTGCAACATCTCCTTGTGGGTGGAGAGATCCTCAAACTTCGGAGCCTCGCGGTGGATGGGGTACGCTCCCTTCATATCGAGCGATTCCATACCGTCGATAGGCTGACCAATGACATTCATCATACGGCCCTTGATCTGATCGCCAGCCGGCATGGTGATAGGACTTCCCGTACGCATTGCCTCCAGTCCACGCTGCAATCCGTCCGTGTTGTCCATGGCAACGCAGCGCACAGTGTCCTCGCCAATGTGCTGCTGCACCTCGATGATGAGGTCGCGGCCATCGGGACGCTTTACGCGCAATGCCTCATAGATTTTAGGCAGTACCTTCTCAGGATCCTCGCCCTTAGTGTCGAAATAAACGTCGATCACCGGGCCGATAATCTGAGAGATATGTCCAATAGTTTGTGACATAAATTTTACTTCTTTGTTTATGCGTTATTATACTTCGATTTTGTTTTTAGTTAGATGCTCACCTCATCGAGGACGCGGATCAACTTGCGGTCGAAAGGCTTGTCAGAACGAATAGCCTCCGAGAGCGGCACGTAGCAGACCTCGTTGTTTCTCACGCCTACCATCAGGTTGCGTTGTCCTTGCATGATGGCCTCCACGGCACCAGTGCCCGTTCTGCTGGCCAGAATGCGGTCGCGGGCCGAGGGACGACCTCCGCGCTGCAAGTGACCCAGGATGGAGACACGCACGTCATAGTCGGGGAACTCCTTGTGAACGCGCTCCGCATAGTACATCGCACCACACTTCGGGCTTTCCGAGACGATGACGATGCAACTCTTCTTTGACTTGCGAATACCACGCTCCATGAAGCGTGCCAACTGGTCAACATCCGTGGAATCTTCGGGGATGATGGCAGCCTCCGCACCACTGGCGATGGCAGAGTTTTGTGCCAAGAAACCAGCATCACGGCCCATCACCTCTACAAAGAAGATGCGCTCGTGGCTTTGAGCGGTATCGCGAATTCTATCAACACACTCTACGATGGTATTGAGCGTCGTGTCATAACCGATCGTGTTGTCCGTACCGTAGAGGTCGTTGTCAATGGTACCAGGCAGTCCGATACAGCAGAGATCATACTCTGCAGCAAACTTCATCGCACCCGTCAGCGAGCCATTGCCGCCGATGACGACCAGTGCGTCGATACCATGTTGTTTGATGTTCTCATAGGCTTTATCACGCCCCTCTTTGGTCATGAACGCCTTAGAGCGTGCCGTCTTGAGGATTGTACCTCCCCTGCCGATGATGCCACTGACATTCTCGGTGGTGAAATCCCTTATCTCTCCTGTTACCAATCCATCATAACCTCGGTAAATACCCTTGATATTGAAACCGTTATAGATTCCTGCACGCGTGACGGCACGAATTGCCGCGTTCATTCCTGGGGCATCTCCACCCGAAGTTAATACACCAATTGTCTTAATCTTTGTCATAGGAAGATTCTAATTATTACCTTATTGAAGATTTTAACAGGGGCAAAGGTAGTAAAAATAAATGTATCTACAAACCTTTTTGCAGGATTTTGGAAAATAACTCCCACTTTTGAGGAAACAACACCCACTTTTTTTGATTCATCTCATTAATTTTGCGAAGGTACCATCGACTTAGATGCATGGCTTTATAGCTGAACGATCATATCATTGGGTGGAAATATCAGAACTTAAACAGTTGCTCTACCTTTTTCGCACATTGCTCCATGAGCCACTTGGGGGTACTTGTCGCCCCACATATACCCACCGACTGTATGCCATCGAGCCACTCCCTTCGGATCTCATCTTGACTTTCTATCTGATGACTGTTGGCATTGACGCGGCTGCATTCCGCAAAGAGCACGCGCCCGTTGCTGCTCTTGCGGCCTGCTACGAAGAGTACAAGTTCATGACAAGCGGCAAAATCAGCGATATTAGGCATACGGTTGGCCACTGATCGACAGATGGTATCAAAACTCTCAAAGGCACACCCGTCGGCGATATGACCCTGGATGTAAGCGATGATATCCCGATAGGCCGAGAGGCTTTTCGTCGTCTGGGAGAAAAGGAAGATGGAGCGGGAGAAGTCGAGGTGACGCACGTCGTCGAGGTTTTCCACAACAATAGCACCTCCGTGGGTCTGCCCGACCAGGCCAAGCACTTCGGCATGGCCTTTCTTGCCAAAGATAACCACTTGTCCGTCTTGCGCCTTCTCCCACTGACGCTTCACCCTGCGCTGCAAGGCCAGCACCACAGGACACGTCGCGTCAATGATTGTGATGTTATTGCGTTGGGCCGTTTCGTAGGTAGAGGGTGGTTCGCCATGGGCTCGGAGCAGCACCGTTGCATCGTGAAGTTGCTGAAACTGTTCATGATTGATGGTGATCAGTCCCTTGTGAGCAAGACGCTCCACCTCGACACCGTTGTGTACGATGTCGCCAAGGCAGTAGAGGGTATTGCCTGCCTTGAGTTCTTCCTCCGCTTTGTTGATGGCAGTGGTCACACCGAAGCAAAAGCCACTGCCTGAATCGATTTCTATCGTCATAGGTTGGTATGCAAATGAACTTAATATGTAGTTGGTTTCGATACTTTCACTGTCGCAGCAGTGGTCCTTCCGCTGTATTCAGGCGCATAGGCACATTGTGCCGTGCAGATGCCCGAGAGGTAGTTGCCCTCTCGGTCAATATAGTACTCCGTCTCGACCACATGCTTGCCTTTAGCTATTTGATGGAAGAAGTAGCGGGTCGATTGGTCGCGGGTCTCCAGGTAGTAGCCCCATTGATAACCACTCTCCTGGACCAAGGGCTCAAGGCAGGCTGCACGCATATCGTTTACCATCACAAAGTCGTAGTCGCGGTCGGCTTGGATGGTAATGCGTACTCGCACGCGGTCGCCAACCGTCAGTTGGGTGGCCGGCTTACCGTCCTCGTCAAGAAGTTCGCGGCTGACCTTGAGACCTGCCGAGGAAGCACGAGTCTCGCGCATAGGCTGGAGATATTGCGCATAGACAGCTCCCCAGGACGTGCCATCGGAGGACTTTTCGGCTGTCAAGGTCGCCGGCGCATTCGTCAACGTCTCTGTATGGCGCACGTAGCCCAGCCCAGCTGAACCCTGCTCCTCAATGGACCTTCCGTCGATGGAGAGCCGAGTCGGTGCAGCCGAGTCGGTCAGGGCAGCAAGGTGGCCCTTGTCGGCAAAAGCCCAAATGGCTTCCACGGCATTGAAAGGCGTGTCCCAAGCTTGTGTGCGCTTAGCTTGAAGAAGCCAGCGACGCATCTCGCTGAGGGTCTGTGTGTCGTCGGGAGTCAGAGTGCGAATGGCCTCGATAGCCGCTACTTGCGAAGGAATCCGATAGTTGAACCAACTATAACTGGCACGTGGCGTGTCGAAATAGCGTCCCATCTCCTCACGGTACACAGTATACTCCTTCAAGCTCTTCAAATATGCGAGGGCTTTCGAGTGCTGATCATACAGGGCGAGGATCACCGCCGTATTGGCTTTGCCATAAATGGTTAGCTCCGAAGCACGACGGGTCATCAGGCGCAGCAGATAGTCGGTATCTGCCGTACGGCTACGTTGTGCCAATGCATTGGTATAAAGATAGTCGCAAAGGGCATCGCTGGGATAAAAATCCTTTCTTTTCTTGAGTTCGGTGACCTGTCGGGCCACCTCCTTGTCGAGGAAGCGGAAGGCCTTGGTGACGAGGGCGTTCAACGTAGCGTCCTCGCCTGTCATTACTTGTAGTCGGACGAGGGTCTTAGTAACAGCCACCGTCATATAAAAGCTACCGTCCATACCTTGCCACCAAGAGAAAGATCCGTCGGCATTCTGCAACTTGCGCAGACTGCTGATGGCGTTGGTGAGCGCATGGCTGATCTGGTTGTCGTTGAAATAAGTTGCAATAGCACGGCGTTGGGCGCTCTCCGACTGAGCGACAGCTACCCACGGAGTCTCGGTAAGAACTAGAGCCTTGAGCGCCTCATTCTTCTCCAGCTGGCTTTGTAGCGAAGTCTCCGTGCCCGATTCTTGTTCCCACTGCTTGAACACTGTCTTCAAAGTGGGATTCTCCTTAACGATCGTCCGAGCAAGGGTATTGGCAAAGAGGGCGACGGAGAGAGAGATTGCATTCTTTTCGTTGACGTCTCCGACATAGGGGAGGGCTTGCACCAGGAGCCATGCGGGATTGTTGGTATATTCTATCGTCAGACTCGGTCGCTCGATGCCTTTGCCTTTGAACAACTGCTTGAGGTCGAGCTGCAACGTCCCAGGCTCGTGTTGCGTGAACGGCAGGGTAGTGGTGACATATTGCTTGTCGGTCAACACGGGAAGGTAGTGCTGCTCACCATCGCTGAAACCATCGCCTTGTGCTATGATGCGCACGACCAAGAGTCCTTCTTGACCTTCAAGCAGTGAGGGAGCAATAGAGAAGGCCGCACGTACCGTTTGGTGAGGATCGGAAGAGAAAGGCTGTTCCTCCTCATAGACCACTGACTCGTCGGCAGGAAGAAGGAGCTGGAGGCGCACCACACCCGTACGGGAAGCGTCGGATGTATTGCTGATACGCGTGGCAATGACCGCATGGTCGCCCAAACGAAGGAAGCGAGGAAGATTGGGTTGCACCATCACATCCTTTTGTGCCACCACGTCGGCCTCTATCAGTCCGTGGCACATCTCCTTGTCGTGAGCAAGTCCCATGAAACGCCACGTGGTGACGCTCTCGGGCAGACGGAATTGCAAACTCACCTGTCCGATAGAGTCGGTGCGGAGTCGAGGATAAAAGAAAGCTGTCTCCTCCAGATTTTCACGAAGTTGGACGGGAGCATTGCTATCTGTCTCTGTAGCGCTGCCCGCATCATTAGCTCCACTGGGAGCTGCACTGCCCAGTGCAGGCTCTTCTAAGGTTGCCTCCATATCAGCCACCAACTTCTGTTTCGACATCATGCGCACAGAAGCTGAGCCAGGGGCTGCATCCAAATTATACATCATGTGGCGCGATCTTCCATACAAGAACCGATGATCGTAGTCGCAGAGCAATGAGGAGAAGTAGTTTTTATCCAGCTCGGAGAAAGACAAGGTCTTGAAAACGGGCCCAGAGGGATAAAGGGTACTGGTCACCTGTGTACGACCATAATAGACGGACGTCCAGTCCGCGGTAGGCAGATAGAGATTCATTGCTACGTTATCGTCCCAACGGTGAAGACTCAACTGGTCGAGACTCTTATCGTAAAGAGTGGCCATCAGCTGGGCGTTGGCTGGCGTACCGTCAGGGTTGCGGGCCTCCAGCGTCCATGTCTCCTGCTGTCCCGGTGTGAGTCGGTCGCGGAAGGTACGCCAAGAGAGAGTGATCTGCTTCTCGGGAAGGGGGCGGGCTATGGTCGTGGTATGGGTGTAAGCAACGCCGTCGTGTACCCAAGCGAAGCAGAGGCGCAGTCCGTCACCGTACTTCTTCTTGTATTTAAACTCCATAACTGTTAGCGCATCGCTTTGGTCGATGCGACCGTTCTCCAACACGCGGTTTCCCGAGATGACGGAATAGAGAATGTGCTGGTCCGCATCTGAAGAACCCACTTGGATGCAGACAGGCTTGCCATCGCGCGGGAAGGTCTCACTTGTCTGGTAGAACCAGTTGTGTGTCGTGACTACCGGGCGCTTATCGTCAAGGGAGAAAAGAACAAACGGATGCTGTAGCGTGTCGTTGCCACAGACAGCGAGCAACGTCCAGGCACCCGATTTCATTCGAGGCAGTTGGATAGGAGTATTGGTGGAGGCGGAATGGGTGAGTTGGGCCATACGCTCCGCCGTACTCAGTCCGTCATTCGTAGCAAAAAAGCCGTAGCGGACGGAGGCCTCCACTTCCTTGCCCGCGGCATTGCGATACTGAAGGGTGAAAGTCTTATTGTCGGTATCAACTAGCAACTTCTCTGGCAGGTCAGTGGAAAGGAGCGCATCCTTGTTGCCCAACGGGATGGAGAGGGTGCCACGATGGCTTTCTCCAGCAAGGTCGGTGACATCGGCTTGCAACTCAAAACGGTAGAAGCCCGTAGCGCCCTCAGGTATTGTCAACGGCAAGCGGACCTCAAAGAGGCCATCAGCATCTGTCGTAGCCTGAGCCTCGAGAATGGTCGCCTCAGAGAAGTCTCTCTCGAACCAACGCCACCACATCGAGGGACGACGCACGACGGTGTAGCTGACCTTGGCGCCATCTATCCCCACACCACTATAGGTACGGGCGGTTCCCTTGATGACAATCGTATCGCCGGGAGCGTAGCGCTCTTGGTATGGGTCGAAAGTAACCTCAAATGTAGGCCGTTTGTATTCCTCTACACGAATAACCTCGCGCTCATAACCAAGACTTGAAACTATCGTGAAGTGACCTGTAAGTCCCGAAGATGGCAAATGGAACTCGGTTGCTGCAGTACCGAAAGCGTCTGTCTTAAGCGACTTCTCCGCCACATCACGACCATTGGCATCACGAAGGGTAAGCGTAACGCGGCGACCGGTGGTAACCTTGGTCTTCGTTCCCATCATCGTCCAAGCCATCAGATTGACATATAGCGTTTGTCCCGGCCGATAAATGGCACGATCGGTAAAGATGCGGACATTCTGCAACGAATCTTCCTGCATGTTATAGGTAAAGTTAGTCCATCCTGCATTGACCGGCAGAGCTTTGTCCTGCGGCGTACTGACACAAAACTCCAATTTGGTATTAAAATAAGATTGTTTATTACCTATATCGAAAAAATGGTGCTTATTACCTATGGATATGATCGCTTCGCCGTTTTTGTCTGTCACAAAACTCGCATTACTATGGCCATTATCCAGTTCGTAATAGCTCACTGAAGCACCCGCCACGGGCTGTCCATTGTCGGCACGAACGACGGCGAGACGGAGTTTTCCTTTGGGCTGAGCCTGCCATAGCAGACGAAGATTGCTCACAGCTATCAGATGCCGCTCCACCTCCATCGATTTGTTGTCAGAAAAAAACTCCAAGAGATATAGTCCTGGGGAAAGGCGTGGCAGTAAGAGACTGTCTGTATGCTGTTCATAGGCCGGGTAGCCGTGGAGGGAAACGCTGAAAGTCTGAGCGGAGTTCTTGTCGATATAGGATTGGATATTCTTGTATTGACGGGCATCAACAGATTTTAGGACAAAGAACGGATGCTCGTTGGTCAGACGTACGGGCAAAACACGCACATAAAGCTCTGAAAGGTTGCAAACATCATTGAAGACGATCTTCACAGACTGATACGGATGAAAGAGCTGGTCCGGCAAGTCAGCGGTAAAGCGTGGCCTGATGAGGTGTTCAAGGCTATTGCGAAGTGCACCGATCTCCTTCCACTTACTCCAACGTTTAAGGGCCTTGATGGCAAAATCATAACAAGCCTTCCGTTCATCGTTGGTCGTTTGGGGCATTGCGTGGTAGCGAGCGATGGCTGTATGCCCACAGACGAGCAAGTCTTGATACTCCGCGATAATGCGGTCGAGGGCTTGAAGGTCGTTGCCGGCAAGATCCGTTGCCAAGAGACAGGTTGCCTCACGATTGCCATGCGCGCGATACCAATCGAGAAGCCATTCACGCTGGTTGGTCTCCAGTGCAATGACATGAAGCAGGTCGTTGCCGAAGATTTGACTATCAACACCCTTTTGATGAAGGGAATGTAGGGATCCACTCTCTCCGCTGCGAGTGCATCCGGGTGGGAGAGGGCTTTGGCACGATAAGCGCTGGCCTTGGCTTTATGGTCATCGAGAGCAGGGTGAGCGTCGTAGATTTGGGAGAGAACTACGTCGTAAATTGACTGAAGCAGCACGTTGGTGGCTTGGCTTTCCTTTTCCTCCAGATCCGTTACCCATTTGGAAAGGGAATCGGGGGAAATGTCATATTCCAAACTAGCTCTGCGGAGTGTGGAAGCCAAGAGATGACCATAGGCGTTCTCTTGGGCAGCACGTTCCTGTATTTGAGCAAGTATGCTGATCTGTGTACGCGGCTGGTCGTCGCGTTCTGCGTTATTGACCTTTTTCCATAGGTTGTCATAACCTTGGGACCATAGATTTGAGAGAAATGACATAAGCAGTATAATGATAGAAATAGTTCGTTTCATGTTGATTCTATTTTGCAAGTGATTCACTATGTCGAATATAACTTTGCAAAATAAACCAATTTCCATGAAATAGCAAAGCGTTTTTGGAAGAAAAATGGTTTATATTGGGATTTTTAACGAATACGCCGTGCTTTGGAATACAGAAACATATATTCTATCGTGTCATAGGAGAGGAAAAAGTCATTACTTTTTCCTCACCACCGCTTTTCATCCTAGTCTTATTTTTCTTATTATCTCATTTTTCCCATTTACTCCTCTTTCTCTGCCTTCAATTCATAGATACCACTAGGGGATTTGCGTTTCAGTACATCGAGTTGGAAATCTTTGCCAGGGATGATACCGTGAGAACGCAGAATAGTCTCTACTGTGAGTCGAGCTAATTCGGGATGATTGTTTTCATCGCTAAGATGACAGAGCCAAACATGGCGAAGAGCGGGAGACGCATTTTCGACGAGGGCCTGTGCACACTCGTTATTGCTCAAATGCCCTTTAGGTCCGCAGATGCGCTCCTTCAAATGGCGAGGATAAGCACCCTGCGCAAGTTTCTCGGGCTCATAGTTGGCTTCCAAGACAAGGTACTGAGACTGCGCAATACACTGCTTGACCTCATCGGTGATGTGACCACAGTCAGTGATCAAGCCAAAGTGCACACCTTCGCATACGATACTATAACCCGTGCAGTCAGTACTATCATGAGGGACGGCGAAGGAGGTGACGGTAAACTCACCTATCTGCTGAGTTTCTCCTTTCTCCAAATAGAAGAGATTTTCCTTGTTGATCTTTCGGCGCACACACCAGTTGCTATGTACACCACGGTGTACGTCCGTCGTGGCAAAGACGGGAATGTGGCAATCACCACTCAGAGACCCTACCGACTTGACATGGTCGGCGTGGTCATGGGTAAGGATGATATGCTTGACATGGTCGAGTTTGATGCCATACTGGTTGAAATGCTTTTTAAGCGTACGAATACCCACGCCACAGTCTATCATCAGACAGTCTGTGTCGGTGAATAAAAGATAGCAGTTGCCACTGCTGCCGCTTCCGAAAGATATAAACCTAAGCATATTATGTTTGATTTTATAAATGGAGGACAAGGAAAGTAGAAGATAAATCGCGGATAGGCCTACGGCTTGACGCACTAAAAGCGGGTCTCGTCGGGATTGTCGGGCAAACGCTTAAACTCATAACCCTGATCCTTTAGCCACTGTAAGGAACGAGGAAGGGCGGTCTTGAGTTTGTCGATACTCTTCAGAGAATCATGAAATGTGATGATAGAACCGTTGCGGGCATATCGCTTCACATTATTATATACGTCGTCACCATTAAGCCATTTGGAGTAGTCGCGGGTCACAAGGTCCCACATCACCACACGGTAGTGGTGCTTCACCCACCAATAGACCGAGTGGCGGAGCCAACCGTGAGGCGGACGGAAGTAGGGCGAAGGTATCAATGCCTGTGCTTTCGTGACATCGACGGCATAGGTGAGCGTCCAATGCTTGAAAGAGCCAAGATGGTGAAACGTGTGATTGCCCACTTGATGGCCTCTGCTAACGACTTCGTCAAACAATGCCGGGTACTTTCTCACGTTGTCACCCACCATAAAGAAAGTGGCCTTGGCATCAAACGCGTCGAGCGTATCGAGGATGAAAGGCGTTGCCTCGGGGATGGGGCCATCGTCGAAAGTGAGATAAACAGCACGTTCCTCCGCACTCATCCGCCACAGGGCGTGGGGATAGAGTAAACGGAGGAACCGTGCAGGTTGCTCAATCAGCATTAGTTACCAAAGCCGCCTCCACGCAGCTGATAACTCTGGATGAGCGAGTTGAGTTCGTTCATGTGCTTCTGGCCCCATGCCTTGTCGTAGTGCTCAGCCATCTGCATGAGCGACATCAGAATCTGAATGTTGGTATAGCAGCTCTGACGAGACATGTTGAAGCCCTTGGAGTTGAGCGATACATAGTAGCGTACATACTGGGCATTGTCCTTCCACATCGCATCGAGGAGGCGCTCGCCATCCTTCTTCTGTCCAAGCATAAGGTAAGCTTGTGCCATCTGGCCGCTGCCACCGAGGTAGTAGGGCTTCAGATTGTAGTCAGGCAACTCCTTGTCGGCTTTGCGGAGGAGGTTGAGAGCCTTCACCTTGTCGCCGTCCTGGATAAACTGGAGTGCCAGTTCGGCAAGCATTCGGCGATGGGTGTAGCACATGCGCTCCACAGTCTCGTCCATATAGAACCCCTTCATGCTGACATTGCCCCACTTGAAGCGAGTCATGATGTTATGATACATCTTCTCCTTGTCGAAGAGGATGTGGTCGTAGCTGATGTTAGACTCACGCTGGGTGTTGAACGGCGTGATACGATAGGCCAATCCCTCCTGTACGAAGTTATCGCTGAGGTTCATGAAGTTCTCCTTGCCCACGGTCGTGGCCACATAGAGCGGTCGCGTCCAGTTGCAGTTGGCAATCAGCTCAAGCATCATCAAGTCGCTCTTGGTGAGTCCGGTCTTGCCGGCAAGGGAAATAGCCATCCTGTCGGGGATGCTGTCGCCAGGGAGGATCATACCCGAGCGGCGAACGGCCTGCTTGTCAATGGTGACATAGACCGTATCGGTCGGTATGACATGGGCCTGCTCGTCACGAGAGCGTACCCAGTACTTCATGATGTTCTTCAACTCAAACGGGTCGTCACCATACTGTGCGCGTGCCTCCTCGGGATGAGTTTTATAGTAATCAAGCACCTGCGACTTGAAGTCGGGGTTGATACGAATATATTCGTTGGTGCCGCTGACATAGTCGATACGCGGCCAAGAGATAGGCAGCGCGGGCGACGAGTAGGCTGGGCGCGTCATCTGGTCGATGTACCAGTCGGTGGAAAGGTAGCTGAGGTTGCAGACGCGCGCGTCGGTACGTATGCCCTCCACCTCCTGGTTGTACCAGAGCGGGAAGGTATCGTTGTCACCGTTGGTGAAGATCACCGGGTTGCCCTTGTCCTGCAGCGTCATCAGATAGTTCTGTCCAAAGTCGCGGCAAGTGTAGCGACCTGATCGATCGTGGTCATCCCAAGTCTGCGAAGCCATCTGGATGGGGACCACTAAACCTACGGCCGAGACCAAGGCGGCAGCGCCGACCGGACTGAGACGCAGTTTTTTGAGCCATTCGTACATGGCGGCTACACCCATACCACACCAGATAGCATAGGCATAGAAGGAACCTGCGTAGGCATAGTCGCGCTCACGAGGTTGTCCCGGCGTCTGGTTGAGGTAGATGACGATGGCCAATCCCGTCATGAAGAACAGGAAGAAGACCGTCCAGAACTGCTGGATACCTCGCTTGCCACGGAAGGCCTGCCAGAAGAGGCCCAGAAGACCAAGCAGCAAAGGCATACAGTAGAAGACATTGTGGCCCTTATTTTCCTTGAGCGAGTCGGGCATGAGATTCTGGTCGCCCAGACCGAGGACGTTGTTGTCGAACCAATTGAAGCCCGTGAGCCAGTTGCCATGCTCGCGCTCGTTGTGTCCCTGGATATCATTCTGGCGTCCTGCGAAGTTCCACATGAAGTAGCGCCAGTACATGAAGTTGCACTGATAGGAGAGGAAGAATTTGATGTTCTCCCACTGAGTCGGCATCTTGACGCCATCGACGGAGCGGCCCTGTATGCCTCCCATCCACGACTCATACATATCGGCGTGTCCCTCGTCCCACATTCTGGGGAAGAACATGTTCTGCTGGAACACCTGCGTGGCCTGACGGCGCACCAAGTAGTAGCTATCCTTCTCGTCAGCACTCTCCTTCTCCTTCGGCTCATAGATGGGTGCACCCTGCTTGAACTCATAGTGCATGCCATCCTCAGCAATAGCAGGCTCAGAAGTATAGGCCTGGCCGTAGAAGAGCGGGTACTGGCCGTACTGCTGACGGCTGAGATAGTTGCCCAAAGTGAAGATATCCTCTGGGGAGTTTTGGTCCATCGGGGGATTGGCTGTGGAACGAATCACAATCAATGCGTAGCTGGAGAAGCCAATCAGAAGCATCAGCATACAGAGCAGCGCCGTGTTCTTGAGGCGTGTCGGTATCAAGGTGACACTGGACTTGCCCTTACCCTTCTTCATATTGAGGACGAAGAACAGTACGGCCAAGATGACCACACCCGTGAAGAAGGCTGACCAACCGTAGCCGACGAAGGGCACACCCAGAAGGGCGAAGGCGGTCAGGAAGGCGATGTTCTCGCGCTTGGTGTGGCTACTCTGATAAGTCTCCCAGAGTGCCCATACGAAGGAGGCGACGAGGAGGATGATATAGACTATGACACCCGTGTTGAACGGCATTCCCAGCGTATTGACGAAGAAGAGCTCAAACCAGCCACCCACGGTGATGATACCAGGGACGACACCGTAGAGTACAGCTCCGACGATAACGACGGAAAGCAGGAGAGCGAGAAGCGACCCCTTGGCATTGGCGTTGGGCACCTTGCGGTAATAATATACCAGCACGATGGCGGGAATGCACAACAAGTTGAGCAAGTGGACACCGATGGAAAGGCCGGTCATATAGAAGATGAGCACCAACCAACGGTCGCTATGAGGCTGGTCTGCACAGTTTTCCCACTTCAGGATCAGCCAGAACACGATGGCTGTGAAGGCCGAGGAGTAGGCATAGACCTCACCCTCGACAGCGGAGAACCAGAATGTGTCGGAGAATGTGTAAACCAAAGCGCCCACCAAGGCGGATCCCTCTATGGCGATGGCCTCGGAGAGAGAGGGCATAGTGCCGTCCTTGACGATGAGGCGGCGCACCAGATGCGAGATGGTCCAGAAGAGGAACATGATACAAACCGCGGAGAGGAGCGCACTCATAATGTTGACCATACGCGCCACCTGCGTCACATCGCTGGCAAACTGGCTGAAAAGATTGGCCGTGAGGGCAAAGAATGGTGCCCCAGGTGGGTGGCCGATTTCGAGCTTGTAGCCCGTAGTGATAAACTCTGGACAGTCCCAGAAGCTGGCTGTCGGCTCAATGGTGGAGCAATAGACGAACGCGGCGATCGCAAAAACGACCCATCCGAGAACGATGTCCACCAGCTTAAACTGTTTCATGAGCGTTGTTGATTATACATTTAGTGACCAATCGGCGAAGCCTGTCGCCGCGGCCATGATGATTGAATTTACCCAATTAAGTTGCAAAGTTAGCAAAAAGGAATGAAAAGTCGCCATAAAGAGGGGAAAAATTACAGGAAAGGTGCCAATAGATGGCCTGCCCAACCGACAAACTTCTTCCATGGCGTGCGCCATTGGTCCCATTTCTCCTCCGTGAGAAGGAAAGAATCCTGCTTCTGCTGCTCAAACAGTTGGTTCAACTGCCGTGTGACGTGCGGGTCGATGATAACGGCATTTTCCTCGCGGTCCCAGCGCAACGAGCGAGCATTGAGGTTGGCAGAGCCGACGGTACAAAACTGTCCATCGACCATGATGATCTTCGTATGATGGAAACCCGGCTGGTAGAGCCAGATGTCGCAACCTTTTTTCATCAACTGATGAGCGTTGTAGAAGCCCACATCGGGTGTGATGGGAATGTCGCTCCGCACGCTCAGCATGATTTCCACCTTCACCCCCCGCTTGACAGCTTTGGCCAAGGCACGCTTCAGCTTACGGTTAAGCGTGAAGTAGGGATTGATAAGCTTGATGCTTTCCTTCGCGTTGTTGATAGCATTGAGGTAGAAGAAGCGGATGATGTCCTTCGTCACATGAGGCTCACGGTTGATGATGCCCACCATCTGTTGGCCACAAGTCGGCGTAGTGTCAGGCTTGAGACCTTCCATGTAGTCGGCATTGGAGATTCCCCGGTAATATTTTGCACCATGAACGTCCTCTCCCGAGACCAGTTTCCACATTCTGAGGAAGATCTTCTGCAGCGTATTGACCTCATCGCCCTCGATACGGCAATGCATATCGTGCCAGCTGCCCACCTGCTTCGTTCCTTTGATATAATAGTCGGCAACATTCATTCCCCCCGTATAGGCCACCTTGCCGTCGATGACGACGATCTTTCGGTGGTCTCGGTTGAAGAAATCATGAATCCATGGGAAAGCCAAGGGCTTAAACTCATAGATCTCCACCCCTTTGGATCGGATGAGACGGATGTCCGACTTGCGCATCGGCTGGTTGTTGCTGGAGTTGCCAAAACCATCGAAAACAGCTCTGACCTCTACGCCCTCCGCGGCTTTGCGCACAAGACGCGTCATCAACTCGCGATTGATAGAGTCGTTGCGGAAGTTGAAATACTCAAGATGGATACTCGACCGGGCTTGTTCTACCGCCTTGAAGAGGTCGTCAAACTTCTCTTGTCCAGTCATGAGCAAGGTGACGGAGTTGTTGTGGGAAAATGTCACCCCTTTGCTCCGCAGTTGCTCCACCATCAAGCTATCTGCCCTCTGTGCCCGCCCGAGAGCGGACACAAAGAGCAGCGAGATCAATATGACTATTTTTCTATTCAATATCAACGGGATAGGTGGGATATAAATGCGCGATAGAAAGGGTTAGAACATGCAACTGTAGTGATCCACCACACCCAGGAGACGATTTTCAGAGTCGGTCACGAGGACGGTGTGTATCTTGTACTGGTTCATCTTGCGCTGCACGTCGGCGATCTTCGTCTCGGGAGCTACCGTCTTAGGAGTTCTCGTCATGATGTCGCTGACGGTATGGTCGAAGAACTCTGCCTGCCAGCGCTCCATGGCACGACGAATGTCGCCGTCGGTGATCAGTCCAATGACCTTGCCGTCCTCCAGAGCCACACCCAGTCCGAGTTTGCCCTTACTCACGTGGATGATAGCCTCGCCGAGGTGCATTTCCTTCGGGATGATAGGCAGGTCGTCGCTCCGCATCACGTCCTGCGCGGTGGTGAGGAGTCGCTTACCCAATTCACCACCCGGATGGAACTGTGCAAAGTCCTTGGGCTTGAAGTCGCGGACCTCCATCAATGCGATGGCAAGCGCGTCGCCCATGACGAGGGCAGCGGTCGTGGAACTGGTCGGCGCCAGGTTGAGCGGGCAAGCCTCCTTCTCGACCTTCACCAGCAGGTGGGCCGTAGCATACTTCGCCAACAGGGACTGAGGATTGCCACTCATGCCGATGATAGGCACGTTCATGTGGAGCACCATGGGGATGAAGCGCAGCAACTCGTCAGTCTGTCCCGAGTTGGACAAAGCGAGCACCACATCGTCCTTGGTCATCACGCCAAGGTCGCCATGATAGACGTCGAGCGGATTGATAAAGAAGGCCGGCGTGCCCGTAGAAGAGAGCGTAGCGGCGATCTTGGCGCCAATGTTTCCACTCTTGCCTACACCCGTCACGATGATCTTACCCTTGCAATGGTACATCATCGACACGGCACGGTCGAAGTTGTCGTCCAACTGGTCGATGAGCTTCAGCGTCGCGTCACACTCATCCTTGATACACTGCACAGCATATTGGCGGACATTCCGAAGTCTCTCCTCCGCCTGTGTATTGTTTGTTTCCATTATATTATATATAATAAGGTATATAGGCTTACGCCAATAATTTTCCGATCAGTTCATCGAGTTTATCGAGCTCCAGCATATTGGCTGCGTCCGACTTGCCACGGTCTGGGTCGGGATGGACCTCAAAGAAATATCCCGTCGCACCAAAGGCCTTGGCCGCCATGGCCATAGCCGGAACAAAGCGGCGGTCGCCCGTAGTCTTGCCATCTCCCGCACTCGGACGCTGCACGCTGTGGGTGCAGTCCATCACCACTGTGGGACACAGTTCGAGCATATCGGGGATATTGCGGAAATCCACGACGAGGTTGTTGTAGCCGAAGCAACTTCCACGCTCGGTCAACCACACCTCCGTAGCGCCACTCTCCACACACTTCTGGAGCGGATAGCGCATGTCGCGCCCAGAGAGAAACTGAGCCTTCTTGATATTGACCACCTTGCCCGTCCGAGCCGCAGCCACCAGCAGGTCGGTCTGTCGGCACAGGAAAGCCGGGATCTGAATCACGTCAGCCACCTTACCCACAGGATCAGCCTGCCAAGCCTCGTGGATGTCGGTGAGGATGCGCAGTCCGTAGCGCGACTTGATATCCGCGAGCATCTCCAGTCCTTTCTCCAGTCCAGGTCCGCGGAAGGACTTGAGGCTGGTACGGTTGGCCTTGTCAAAAGAAGCCTTGAAGATGATGTCAATGCCGTACTTTTGGTTAATACGCACCAACTCCTGGGCCACAGTGTCCAGGAGTTCGGCCGATTCTATGACGCAGGGGCCTGCGATGAATACAGGTTTATCCATATTTCGATGTATTTGATTTCCATTTTCTTCGATCGTATTGACGCTATCTCGTCTTGGTTATCATCCTCGACTCGATGCTTTTCCATCCAGACTCGTCTCTGTCTTTACTCTGCCGGCGGGGTAGGGGTTTCCTGCCTCAACTCGGCGACATTCTTCAGTGTGATCTCACGCTGCGGGAACGGTATCTCGATGTTGTGCTCGTTCAACGTATCATAGATACACTCCATGATCTCGCCCTCTGCCGAGTAGCGGTCTAAGACGTTGACCCAAAAGAGCACCTTCAGCGTCACGCAACTGTCGTCGAAACTCTTCAGTCGGACGGCCACGGGACGTTTATGATAGATGCATTTGAGCTTCGTCACCGCTTCGGTCAACAAGCTGCAACACTCCTTGATATTAGTGCCATAGGCCACGCCGACCTCCAGCGTATCGAGCTCGTAGCCATGGTTTTTCGTCAGATTCTTATAGTTCTTGGTGAAGAGCTGCGAATTCTGGAAAGCGATGACCGAACCATCGACAGCCTCCAGCATCGTGGAAGTATAACTGATGCTCGTCACGCGGCCTCGGATGCCGTCGCAGACCACATAGTCTCCGATCTTGATGCGGCCCCGCCATGAGCGAGATGCCATAGTAGATGTTCTCCAGAATGTCCTTCATAGCGAAACCAATACCCGTGGAGAGACCACCCGATACCACCACCAGCCACGTGTTGTTCACCTTGAAGACCGCCAAGGAGAGCAGCAACCAGGTTCCCCAGACCACCGTCTGCGTGACGTTGACGATCATCACAGAGCGAGTAGCAGCCGTAGTCGGGTCGCGCTGCTCCATAACAAAGTTGATCAAGTCCTTGCTTGTATGGTTGATATAGCTGAAGACAAACCACATCGCCACGACCACTGCTATGCCAAAGATGCTCACCTTGATATTCTCCGTATCGATGAGGTCGGTGCTGAAGAAGTTCCACGTCAGTTCGCTGAGGTTGAAGACGTCCGTGGCCCAATAAACGGCAAAGAGGAATGACAACACCATGCACGACGGGAGGACGACGGAATAGACCAGCCGGAAGAACCACGTCTTGCTGATAGGCTTGCTCGCCAGCTTATGCTTCTCGCGATAACTGTTGAGATAGTCGTGAGCACAGGCGATGGTCAGTATGCACGCCAGCTGCATCATCCACCAGATAATGATCTGCACCGAAAGCATCGTGTAGCCCATCCACGAAGTGGCAGTGGCCACGATAAAGACCGTCAGTGTCGCGTAGCAAAGGTAGAGGTCATTGCGCATCACCAGCAGTCGGTATTTCTTGATGATATGGCCCTGCCATAGGGTGGCGATGAGCATGAGCGGCGGCAGCATTATGTTGACAAAGACAGCCGGAATCAAGATGATGCGGAAGGAGATGATGACCGCACCGACGAAGATGATGGGGTAGTAGCTGCGATAGGTGTTGCGGATGAGTTCTCCATCCACGCGGAGCATCAGCGAGGTGAAGATGACCACCAGCAGCCAGGTAAACTCCAGCAGGATGCCCGTCGCCATATAGACAAAGTTGGACGGCGAGATATAACGTATCAACAACAGCGCCAGACCAAAGGTGAGGACCGTGCCGTTGATGATAATGCAAGTGCGCTTGGTCAGAAAGGCCTTGGCGTCGATATGCCAGCGGTTGCTCTTGATGAGGCGTGTGGCGAGGAATCGGATGCTGAGGAAGTTGACCAGCACGGCACAGAGTCCATAGAAGGCTACCATCGCCAGCAAGAGGAGTAGCCAACTGGCGTCCCACTGCGACTTCACCTTATTGTCCGGCACATATTTGTCCTTGTAGGCCACCACCATGCGCAAGATGTAGTATTGCGGATGGAGAAGGATGGAGAAATAATTCTCGTTCGTGTTGCGAAGCAAACTGCCCTGTATGTCCTGGTAGCGCTTTTGGGCATAATCGTTGAGTTCCTTCAACTGCTTCCGCGTGTAGTTGTAATATTGGATGTAGTCCTGGAAGTTCCGGTTGTTCTCCGTCAGCATGCGGCGTATGCTCACCGCCAGCGTCAGACAGACGTTGCGGTCTATCTTCTCCCGCTCCGTCATTCCCTCCGTGTACATCGTGCTCAGCGAGTTGATGAGCGAGTCGTAGCGGGCAATGTCCTGCTTGCTTCGCTCCACGAGAATGCTGAACGGCCGCGTCTTGGTCTCAAACTCATTGTAGAGCGTGGTGGCCTGGTGGCAGGCGTAGGTGACATCGAAGATATACTCGGAGTTTTGGGAATAGAGCATCAGCGACACCTGCGAGGAGCGCTGTGTGATATCTTTCAGCTGCTGGGTGACGCGGCTGTTCAACTGTTTGGCACGTGTGGTCTGCTCGTTGAGCTGGTAGTGGCTCGTGATCAACTCATGGCGCAAAACAGCGAGCGAGTTTTTGAGCGAGTCCTCCTGCAGGACGGCCTTGGAAGGGAGGGCGTTGAGCAGGAGCAAAGCCAACAGCAGACAAGTGTGGAAAAACTTCATTTTTGCCAATCTATTCTCTTTTTCTTTACTGAGCGACAGACCGTGGCAGCTTCTCCATTCGGGGAGAGGGACGACAAGTCGCAATATATGCTGCAAAATTACTAAATTTTGTTGGAAATACTTGACACGACGGCGGATTTTTCATACCTTTGGGCCCGAAAAATCAAGAAAAGATGATACTGATAGCAGATAGTGGGAGCACCAAGACCGACTGGGCCGTCTTGGGAGCCCCTGGCGGAAGCAGCGTGCGGATCGCCACACAGGGCATCAATCCCCTCCTTTTCACCGATGATCAAATCGGCGACGTGTTTCGGCAAGAGTTGCTTCCCCGCCTCGCCGAAGCGGGCGTACCGGTCAGCGAGGTGAGCGAAGTGGCGTTCTATGGCGCCGGCTGCACTCCCCAGCAGTCGCCACGCGTTGCCACGCTCCTTTCCACGCTCTTTCCGTCGGCAGAAGCCTTGGCGGAAAGCGACCTTCTGGGTGCTGCACGCGCCGTCCTGGGGCGTGAGCAGGGCATTGCCTGCATCCTCGGGACGGGAGCCAACAGTTGCGTCTATGATGGCAATCGCATCACCGCCCACATCCCGCCCTTAGGCTATGTCCTTGGCGACGAGGGCAGTGGGGCAGTGCTGGGACGCAACTTCCTCAACGGCATACTGAAGGGCTGGTTGCCCGCCACGCTGCGCGACGAGTTTTTTGCCGAGAGCGGACAGAGCTACGATGATATCATCCAGCGCGTCTATCGCCAACCTCTGGCCAACCGCTATCTGGCCACCATCGTACCTTTCATCTATCAGCGCATAGACGAACCCTCGCTGCGCCAGCTTGTGGCGGACAACTTCGAGGCTTTCTTCCGCTACAACGTCCTTCGCTACGCCACGCCGCTACGGCGCATGGCCTGTGTGGGCGGAATGGCCGCACCGTTTCAGACCATCCTCTCGGAAGTGGCAAGCCGCCACGGCTTCGAGTTGGTGCGCGTGATGCGAAGTCCGATAGAGGGCCTGATGACGTTTCATCGACCGTAGAGTCCACAGGCCGACACCACAACCATCCCTAGCACCCCGGGGTGCGCCTACAATTCCAGGCGGCGCACCTCGGCGTTCTCCATCCGCTGGATTTGGTTCATGGGCTTGCCCGTATAGACCGACTGGATGGCCTTGTTGACGATGCCATGACCCACGGCGAGCACCGTCTGGTCGGGATATTGCGCGCGAATCCAGTCCAAGAACTTCTTTGCTCGGGCCTGCAGGTCGGGGAGTGGTTCGATGTCGTCTGGCCATTCTTTGACCGCCTGCAAGTCAGGGATGTATTTGCCCGTGAAAGAGCCCCAGTCGCGCTCACGCAGCAGCGGTGTCTGCACGACGGGCTTATGGTGCGGCTCAGCGATGATCTCACAAGTCTGTACCGAACGGTGGAGATCGCTGGAGACGAAGGCGTCGATGTGCTCTCCGGCCATCTGGTCGCGGACGCCTTCCGCCTGGGCAATGCCCGTCTCGTTGAGTTGTCCCTGCACCTGGCCTTGCATCAAGTGGGCGGCGTTGTCGAAGGTCTCGCCATGTCGCACAAGAAGTAGTGTTGTCATTGTCTTGCTATTCTTTTTAGGTGCAAAATTACACAAAAAAAGGCGGAAAATGCGGCCATGCGGCGAGTTTTTCGTAAATTTGCCTTGTATTTAAGATTTGAAAAATCAAACGACAAAATATATCTATGAAAGTGATTCAAAGTAGTGTGGTTCGCGCCTTGGTGGCCATCGTTGTCGGCGTGATGCTCATTCTCTACCGCAAGGCCACCCTCGAATGGATGGTGATCATCACGGGCGCCCTGTTCTTTCTCTCGGGTTGCCTGTCCTGCCTGGCCTATTACTGGGGCCGGAGAAAGGCCATTCGTGCCGCCCAGGTCATCGACGAGGAGGGCCGCGTCGTCGGTCCCCACACCCCGCCGTTGCCTATAGCCGGAGTGGGCAGCGTGCTGCTGGGATTGATTCTGATGATGATGACTGGTTCCTTCATCCGTGGTGTGGCCTATGTCCTGGCCGCCATCCTCATCCTCGGAGCCCTCAACCAACTGGTCACGCTGGGTGGCGCGCGCCGCTATGCACGCATCCCCGTCTTCTACTGGCTTCTCCCCACTGTCACGCTGGTCGTAGGGGCCGTCATCCTGCTCAAGCCCGTCGAAACCATGGCCAGTCCGCTGCTCATCATCGGGTGGTGCATGGTCTATTATGGCGTGGCCGAGGCGCTCAATTCGTTGAAGGTCTATCAGCTCCAGCGACAGTTTCGCAAGGACGAGGAGGCTTCCATCGTGGTGGGCAAGCCACAGGAGACCAGCGACGAGGAGGACTAAGCGCTGTCTGTCGTGCTTATTTCAGTTCCTCGGGCGTAAAGACCGTATGGAAGTAAACGTTCTTGGGATTGCGTCCTGACCGGATGGTGATGGCGAAATTGTAGCCTGCCTCCTTATACTTCTGCGTAGAGATGTCGCGACGTAGTCCCTCGAGTTCCGCCTTGCGCAGTTCGTCCTTGTGCTCGGCAAAGGCTTGTGCGTTGTCGGCCTCTCCCGTGACGGAATAGTGGTGGTGGACCGTTTGTGTCGGAATCTCGAACGTCAGACTGTCATAGACCACACCGTTGCCCAACTGCTGGGGGCAGTTGCGCTCTGTATATTCCTTGCACTCGCGGGCCGCACGCTCCTCCAGGCTCTCGTGACAAGACTGCATCATCAGTCCGCCAACCAGGGCGAACGCCGACCAGGCGATCCACTTATTGTCTATTTTCATCATCTTTATCTGTTTTTTATCTGTTCTATTGCTTGTTGACTGCAAAGTTAGCAATTTCTTGGAAACCCACAAGCAGTTTTCGGGAAACTACCTAACAATTTCTTGGTAACAATCGAACAGGAGGAAACGACACACCAACAAATCGCCCGATGGAATCCACTTCCACCGGGCGACAGCTTTAAAAACTTTATGTCAAAAATGTAAAGGAGAGTCACAAATATGATTAGAGGTCAAACTTGTAGCCGAGCGTGATCTGGAACACGCTGTTCTTGCTATCGAGCTTGTCCACGTCATAGATCTTCGTCAGACCCCAGTTGTAGCGAGCGTCGAGGACCACGTTCTGATACTCATAGCTCAGACCCACGGGGATAGAAAAGTCGAAGGTCTCCATGTGATCAGCGTCGTCCTTGTCAACGACGAAGCCAGGCTGGATACCGAGCTTCACGGCCAGGCCCTTGACCACATAGACATTGGCCATGATGGGGATGTTGAGGTAGCTGGGAGTCCATGAATCGCCCTCCACCGTACCCACCAAGGGCAGGTCGACATCTTCCATCTTGAAGCCCTGACGAGAGTACATCAAACCTCCAGAGAGCGAGAAGAGGTCGCTCACCTGATACTCAGCCTCGAGACCGCCAGCGAAATCTACGCGCGACTTGGTACGGTCCAAATCAGTGACAGTGGCAATGTTGATACCTAAACGGGGCTGCAGAGTGAATGAGCCAACAGCATGCTGGGCAAAAGCACCAACGGAAGACAGCATAACGGCTGCCAAAAGGAACAGTTTTTTCATAATCCAATTCTTTTTGATAGGTTTAACATCTGTTTTTATTATCAACTCTTTTAATGGCTGCAAATATAGGGGTTTAATTTCTATTCCGCAAAGGAAAACGCATAAAACTTTGTGCAATTTGGCAGGGAAAAAGCTATTTTTAACACTCATTGTTCTATTCTTCCCCTTATTTGACTACTTTCGGAAGTGAATTTATCAGATTTTCTATCTATGTGATTAGAATTGGAAGTAAATGAACGGCTGCACCTCACTGCCTTTCACCTGCATGATCACGAAGATGACAACGGCAATGGCCACGGCGGCCAGGGTGACGCCTCCCTTGGCGAAGACCTTGATGAGCTGGTCCTGCCAGCTATCGGGTATCCAGTGAGAGACGAGGGCGAAGACCATCAGGGCGAAGACATACTTATAAGTAAGGAGCACCTCGGGCAGCACGTCGGGATTGAACTTCGTGAACATCTGCTCCAGCATCACCCATGTGCCCTCGAACGTGGCGTTGCGGAAGAGCAACCACGTCAGGCAGACCACGTGGAACGTGACGAAGACGGCCACAAAGCGCCGCCATCCCCGTGGGTGGTAGTGGCGGTCGTGGTGGAGTACGGTCTGTGAGAAGAACTTATGGAGGCAGACCAGGGCGCCATGGAGCGCACCCCAGACGATGAAGCTCAGCGAGGCACCATGCCAAAGGCCACAGGCCACCATCGCAATCATCTGGTTGAGATACATGCGCAACGTGCTCTTGCGGCTTCCACCGAGCGGGATATAGACGTAGTCGCGAATCCAGGAAGAGAGCGAGATGTGCCAGCGACGCCAGAAGTCGGTAACGGAATCGGACTTCCACGGCGCGTTGAAGTTCATCGGGATCGTGAAACCGAGCAAGGCCGAGATACCTATCGCCATATCGCTATAGCCCGAGAAGTCGCAATAGATCTGTACGGTGTAGCCATAGAGACCCAAGAGCACCTCACCGCCGGAGAAGAGCGTGGGATTGTCGAAAATGCGATCGACGAAGTTTTGCGCGATATAGTCGGAGATGATACACTTCTTCGCCAGTCCGATGAGCACGAAGTAGGCGCCCATGCCAAAGAGCTGGTTGCTGATCTGCAGCGGACGGCGGATCTGCGGGGCAAAGTCGGTGGCCCGGACGATGGGGCCCGCCAGCAGCGTGGGGAAGAAGGAGACGTAGAAGGCATAGTCCAGGAGGCTCTCCATCGGCTTCATCTTGCCCCGATAGACGTCCACGACATAGGAGATGGTCTTGAAGGTGTAGAAACTGATGCCCACGGGCAGGAAAATGTCCCACGGCTGGAAATTGCTCCCGATCATCTGCGTCACCATTCCCGCGAAGAAATTGGTGTATTTGAAGTAGCAGAGTAGTCCGAGGTCGATCGCCAGGCTCAGGGCCAGCAGCCCCTTGGCGCGTCCGTAGTGGGGCGTGGCCTCCTCTTCTCCGAGGGCCCGGCGCTCCCGTTCCGCCTGTTCGTCGGCCTTCTCCTTCAGGCGCGAGACCCCTTTGGCGATATAGAAGTCGGTGACGGTGACAAGGACGAGGAGCAGGAAATACATCCCGCTGCTCTTATAGAAGAAATAGTAGGAGAAGAGCGTCAGAAAGAGGATGCGCGGAGTGAGCGCCTTGCGAAGCGCCATATAGACGAGCGTAAGGGCGAGGAAGAGGAAGAGGAAGAGCCCCGAGGAGAAGAGCAGCGGCTCGCTCGGATTGTACGAGAGCATTGCGCCCAGCCGTTCCCACTGGAGCGAGGCAAAATATTGGGAGACTTCCTGCGCCAAGTCGGCGATCGAAGCCATGATGTGGTCTGTTATCATTGCGAAAGACAGTCTGAGAGTGGTGAAAGCGTGTTATTGATTCTCTAATTTCTTACGGCGCACATAGTTGTCGTAGCCCGCGAGGAACGACTTGAAGAGTCGTTCCGCCACAAACTTGCCCCCATCCCAGTTGATGTGGACATAGTCGCTGGAGCCCCATCCGTGTTCATCGACGATGCGCTTCATCGTGCCCGGGCCACCCATGGCGCCGAGGATGGAGAGAAATCCCACCTTTGCGTCGCTGGCCATCTGTTCCTGGAGACCGGAGAGCATCTTGATGGCCGGCATCGTGCCGTCGGGAGCCGTCTTGGAGCCTCGGTCGGGGGCGCCCGCCACGAGGATACTCGTCTCGGGGAAACTGCGCTTGAGGTGGTCCACCACCGTCCGCATCTGCTCCATATAAGCCTTGAGCTGGGGGGTGGTGCTACCCTCCGTGACTGCATTGACGCCATACTGGACGATGATCAGGTCGTAGGGGCGCAACTTGTCAAACTCACGCAGCGTCGCCTCGGGGAGGTCGGCCAGCGTCTGTCCTGACGCACCACGCAAACTAAAATTGTCTATGATCACGCCGCCGTCGCTCTCCAGTGCCGTGCCGAAGAACGTCGCCGATCCCTGCGACACGGAGAAGTCGGCTGCCGAGGCCACGCCCGCCATCTCCGCCACCTGCACGTGCTTGCTGCCCTTGAAGGGCAGGGTGAAGGCCTTCTGTCCCTCGTGGCCGCTCAGCGTGATGCCACCCGGCGACCGGAAATAGAGACGCGAGACAGCCCAGCGAGACGTGTGGGGGAAGTCTTTCGTAGCCGTATAATTCATTCTGACCGCACCGCGCATCGTGTAGTAGCGCTGGGCGATACCCGCCTCCTGGGCACGATAGCTCTTCTTCTTCATCGCCATGTGCTCCTCCAGTCCCGAGAAGGTGCTGCTGATGGTGCGCTTATACTTGGTCAGGTCGTTGCCTGCGTCGATCCAGCCCACGCCCCAGCCGCCGAAGTGGGCCTGCATGAGCTCTCGTAGGTCGCAGACGAGGATGTCGCCCTCGATGAAGGAGTCGCCGAAGTAGGCGATGCGCAGCGGACGCCCCTTGAGCTGCTTCCGCTTCACGGAGTCGAGCATGGCGTAGAAGTGGTCCATGCCGTTGGCCGATCCTGCCGAGAAATCGACGATGCGCTCCACGCCCTTCGGCCACACCTCCTTGAAGGCGACCGTCTGGCCCGCCTTGTTCTTCGCCAGGAGCCGTTCGGGTTCCTTGGGCTTGGGTATGACGTCGTGGAAGTCACCCTTCGTGCTGTCGTTGCCCAGGTCGCTGAGCAAGTCGATACGGCGCAGCTGGGTGTCGCCCAGATGGAGCGTCGGCAGCCAGTGGGCGATCGTCAGCAGCACGACGACGAAGAGGGTGAGGAAAAACGGCCTGTATGCGTGGTCTTTCATTTGCTAATATAAATATGAGAAATAGAATTGTCAGACTGGCGAGAACGCTCCGTCCTCGGTCGCCATTTTGTCGAGGAAGGCGTCGAGCTCCTGCACGCCCTTGAGCGTGCAGATACTGCGCAGGAAGACGCGCACGAGCGTCGTCCACACCGTCTTGATGCCATACTGCTGATAGAAGACCGTCTGATCCTTGATTATGCGGACGATATCGTCCATCAGCTGAAAATTGATGTTGGGCAGGAAGAAGCCCTCCTCCACGCCCTTCTGCAGGAAGCGGCGGTTTTCCTCGTCGCTGCGCTTCTCCAGTTCTTCAAGCTTCTGGAGCGCCTCGGGGTAGCGGTGGAGGTCCTCGAGAAACTCCACCGAGATTTTGTTGAGTTCCTCCACCGAAATCTTCAGCACGAGGATGAGCACGTCCATCGTGTTGGCCTCGGGCTTCAGCTCTCGCTTGAGGCGGTCGTGGTTCATGCGGTTTTGCAGTTCCAGCACCTCGGCGAGCAGCTCCATCTTATTGGTGTAGATCTCGTAGAGCGTGCGCTTGGAGACGGAAAGCGTGGTGGCAATATCGTCCATCTTCACCTGACGGATGCCGCGCTTGTGAAACAGGCGCAGGGCTGTCAAGCAAATCTTCTCCTTTAGTAGCTGGCGACCGTGGGCCGTGGATTCACTCATGTCTTCCTTTTTAATTTTTGGATGCAAAATTATAAAAAAATGTTTGAACAGTGGTCAAATCGCCCGGAAAGTTCATGGCAACAATCAAAAAGGTCGCCTTCTCCCTATTCGTTGCCACTGACGCGTCGCTGGTTCTTCAGCGCAAAGTCCTTCCACGAGCTATAGTGTTTCGCCCCCGTCTCGGGCCTTCCCATCTGCAGGAAGTGGCAGTAGGCTGCCGCCAGCGCGTCGGTGGCGTCCATGAAATGGGGCTTTTGGTCGTCGCGTAGCGAAAGGAGGCGTTGCAACATCGCTGCCACCTGCTCCTTGGATGCGGACCCGTTGCCAGTGATGGCCATTTTAATCTTCAGTGGCGCATACTCGTGGATAGGCACGCCCTGGCGGATGGCGGCCGCTATGGCCACTCCCTGCGCCCTGCCGAGCTTCAGCATCGACTGCACGTTCTTGCCGAAGAAGGGCGCCTCGATGGCCAGTTCGTCGGGATGGTAGGCGTCGATGATACTCGCCACACGCTCGTAGATGCGGCCAAGGCGGACGTAGGGATCGCTCTCGCGGCGCATATCGACCACGCCCATGACGACCAGTTCCGCCTTGTTGCCCCTGACGTGGAGCAGGCCGTAGCCCATCACGTTCGTGCCCGGATCGATGCCAAGGATGGTTTTCTCAGTCATCAGCGGTCCATATAGGGGTTGTGAGCCAACTCATAGCTGATGGTGGTCGGCTCGCCATGGCCCGGAAGCACCTCTGTCTCGTCGGGCAACTGGGCCAGTTCGCGCAGACTGTTGATGAGCTGGAACATGCTGCCGCCGTCGAGGTCGGTGCGGCCGACGCTGCCTCGGAAGAGCGTGTCGCCCGTGAAGAGGAATCCCTCGCTCTTGCAGTAGAAGGAGACGGATCCTGGCGTGTGGCCCGGCGTGGGGAGGACCAACAGTTCGTGGTTGCCAAAGGAGATGGTCTCGCCGTCCTGCAGATAGCTACCAGGGGCAGGAAACTTATAGTTTAACTTCAAGTGGAAATACTTTTCCGCCTGATAGAGAAGCGATTTATATACATATTCATCCTCCTCCGAGAGTTCCGGCGAAAGGCCGTAGGTGTCATAGATCGTGTTGTCGCCAAAGTGATGGTCGAGGTGGCCGTGAGTGGCCAGGAGACGGACGGGGCGAAGCTCGTTCTTCGTGATATATTCCACCAGTTCCTCGCGCTCGTCTTTCCAGTAGGCGCCACAGTCGATGATGACACAGTCGCGCGTCTCGTCGGAGACGACGTAGCAATTCTCACCGATCATGTTGAACTCGAAGCAGCGGATGGTGAGTCCGCAGGGGATGCTATTCTCTTTGTCCATAGATGTTGTTCTTTTTTAATGTGAATAAATGGTGGGCTGCTTATTGTGGCCGGCCCTTCTGAAACGCTTTCAGGTCGGCCTCGCGCGGCCCGCGGGCGGGTTCGAAAGAGAGTTTGGGCAGATTCATGACCACCTTGCTATCGACGCCCATATACTTGATGATCAGGTCTGAATAATAGACCAGTCCGTTCTTGTTGATCAGCGCCACGGCGCGGTCGTAGGCCTTTCTAAACTCCTCCTGCTGGCGCATCGTGCGCTTGGGGTCGTCGGAAGACCCCTCCACCAGAACGATGGCACCAGGATGGAGTCCCGACTTCTGCGAGGAGTAGAGGAGGCGGTGGCCGTCGAGCCGCATCTTCGTGGCCATGGGCTCAGTGAACCAAAACGCGTCGAGCTCCCCGCCCGTGGCCATTTTCTCGCGCACCAGCACGTCGTTGATCTGCGCGCGCAGGGCAGGCCGCTGCAACTTGGCTCGCTGCAGCACCTCGGCCGTGAGATAGTCGGTGATGGAGTAGCGCGTCATGGCAATGTTGCAGTCGCTCAGCCGGCCGATGGAATCGACCTTCAGCTGCTTGCTCGCATAGAGATTCCAGTAGGCATTGGTGGAGGCAAACCACCGTATGGGCACGCCCTTGCGCTGCAGCCGCTGGGCCCTGACCAGGTCGGTGACGCAGGCATTGACGCTACGTCCCGTCATGGCCGTGTCGCAGTCCATCTGGGCTGTGAAACCGACGAGGCGGATGTCGGCGCGGGTGGTGTCGTAGAGCACGCTGTCGCGAAGGAGGAAGAGCGGCAGACAGTCGAGGGTGGGGAGCGTGCCCACCTTGAAAGCCGCTTGGTAAGCCTTGCGGTCGGCCTCCTGGCGCTGGCGTTGGGCCCGCTTCTGATCGGCTTCGGACGGTCCGCAGGCGCAGAGCGTCAGCAGACAGACGGCCATCGAGTACCAAATGAGTTTCTTCATACTTGCAGCAAAGTTAATAATAAATTTTGTAATACGGAAAAATATTCTTATTTTTGTGGGGTCGAAACGAGGACTTCCTATCATAGGATATGGCCTCCTATATATATACAGAACGAAAATGGCAAAAGACAAGATAGCCTACGTCTGCTCCCATTGTGGACAGGAGAGCGCGAAATGGTTGGGAAAATGTCCCAGCTGCGGACAGTGGAACACCTTCAAGGAGATCCGTGTGGGATCCGACACAGGGCAGCAGGCGGCCCGGAGCGCGGCCAGCGAACTCAGGACCCACCCCTCGCGCAGCCACAGGATGCGCCTGGGTGACATCGCGGCTCACGATGAGCCCCGCATCGACATGATCGACGGCGAGTTCAACCGCGTGCTGGGCGGCGGCCTCGTCCCTGGCAGCATCGTGCTCATGGGCGGCGAACCGGGCATTGGCAAGAGCACCCTCACCCTCCAGACCCTTCTGCGGCTGCCGCAGCACGTGCTCTACGTGAGCGGCGAGGAGAGCCCTCATCAGATCAAGATGCGGGCGGACCGCATCGCTGGCCAAAATCCCGTCAACGACCGCATGGTCATCCTCTCAGAGACTTCGCTGGAGGCCATCTTCGACCACATCAAGGAGGAGAAACCCGAGATCGTCGTCATCGACTCCATACAGACCATCGCCACCGAACAGGCCGAGAGTTCGCCAGGCAGCGTTTCGCAGGTGCGCGAGTGTGCCTCGGCGCTGCTCCGCTTCGCCAAGTCGAGTGGCGTCCCCGTGATCCTCATCGGCCACATCAACAAGGAGGGGACCCTCGCCGGACCGAAGATCCTGGAGCACATCGTCGATACGGTGCTCCAGTTTGAGGGCGACCAGCACCACCTCTACCGTATCCTGCGCAGCATCAAAAACCGCTTCGGATCCACCTCGGAGATCGGCATCTACGAGATGCGGCAGCAGGGGCTTCGTCAGGTGGAGAATCCCTCGGAACTGCTCCTCACCGACGACCACGACGGTCTCTCGGGAGTGGCCATCTCCAGCGCCATAGAGGGCGTGCGCCCGTTTCTGATCGAGACCCAGGCCCTCGTCTCCTCCGCCGCCTACGGCACGCCCCAGCGGTCGGCCACGGGCTTCGACCAGCGACGGCTCAACATGCTGCTGGCGGTGCTGGAGAAACGGGTGGGCTTCAAACTCATGCAGAAGGATGTCTTTCTCAACATAGCGGGTGGACTCCGCGTGACGGACATGGCCATGGACCTGAGCGTCATCGCCGCCGTCCTCTCGTCCAATGTCGATACGCCCATCGAGAGCGGATGGTGCATGGCGGGCGAGGTGGGACTGAGCGGCGAGGTGCGCCCCGTGAGCCGCATCGAGGCCCGCATCGCCGAGGCCGAAAAACTGGGTTTCCAGCACATCATCATCCCCAAGTACAACCTCCAGGGCTTCGACCACAGCAAGTACACCATCGCCATCCATCCCGTCAGAAAGGTGGAGGAGGCGCTGCGCCTGCTCTTCGGATAGAATGGAAGGCGCTGCGGGCCGAGTTAGGGAAAATACGGACGGTTCTATAGGCCGAAGGCTCAGCGCCTACAGACACACTACGAGCAACCACGGACGGCAAGCAGGGCCGCCTCCATGGTTGCTCGTAGCGTATATATATAAGTAGTATATATATAATAGGAATAGGGGGAGAGGACTGGCGCGCGCCGCCTATGGGCGGAGCTTGGCTACCACTTCCTCCACGGTCAGCAGGTGCTGCTCGCCCGTCTCCATGTCCTTCAGCGTCACCTTGCCTTCGGCCATCTCGCTCTCGCCGGCCAGAGCTACAAACGGGACGTGCTTGGCGTTGGCATAGTTCATCTGCTTCTTCATCTTCGCCTTGTCGGGGAAGAGCTCGGTGGCGATGCCCGCCTGGCGCAGCTTGGCCACCAGCGGCATGCAGTAGGCCGTCTCGGCGTCGCCGAAGTTGATGAAGAGGACCTCCGTGCCCTGACGGCTCTCCTTCGGATAGAGGTCGAGGGCGTTGAGCACGTCGTAGATGCGGTCTGCGCCAAAGGAGAAGCCCACACCCGAAAGACCGGGCATACCGAAGATGCCCGTGAGGTTGTCGTAGCGTCCGCCACCCGTGATGCTGCCGATCTCCACGTCGAGAGCCTTCACCTCGAAGATGGCTCCCGTGTAGTAGTTGAGGCCGCGGGCCAGCGTCAGGTCGAGCTCCACGGTATTGCGGAGACCCACGCCCTTGAGCGTGTCGAGGATGAAACGGACCTCCTCGACGCCCTTCAGTCCCGTCTCGCTCTCGCGGAGCACCTCGGCGATGGTGGCCAACTTCTCGTCGTTGGTGCCCTGCAGGTTGATGATAGGCTGCAGGCGGGCGATGGCCTCCTCTGAGATGCCGTCGGAGCGCAGTTCGGCATTGACGCCATCCACGCCGATCTTGTCAATCTTGTCGATGGCCACGGTGATATCGACGATCTTCTCGGCCTCGCCTATCACCTCGGCAATGCCGGTGAGGATCTTGCGGTTGTTGACCTTGATGGCCACACGCACACCGAAGCGCGTGAAGACCGTGTCCATAATCTGCACCAGCTCCACCTCGTTGAGGAGCGAGTCGCTGCCCACGACGTCGGCGTCGCACTGGTAGAACTCTCTGTAGCGTCCCTTCTGCGGACGGTCGGCCCGCCATACGGGCTGTATCTGGTAGCGCTTGAACGGCATCTGGAGTTCCTTGCGGTGCATCACCACATAGCGGGCGAAAGGCACGGTGAGGTCGTAGCGGAGACCCTTCTCACAGAGTTTGGTCTGGAGCTTATAGACGTTGCGGTCCGCGAGTTCCTCGTCGGAGACCTTCTTGAGGTAGTCGCCGGAGTTGAGCACCTTGAACAGGAGCTTGTCGCCCTCCTCGCCATACTTGCCCATGAGCGTGTGGAGCGTCTCCATCGCCGGGGTCTCGATCTGGCGGAAACCATAGAGCTGGAATGCTGCCTTGATGGTGTCGAAGATATAATTGCGCTTCGCCATCTCCTCGGGACCGAAGTCGCGCGTTCCCTTGGGGATGGAAGGTTTATTTGCCATAGTGTTTGCTTTCGTTAGAGGCCAAGACTGGCCGTGGATGGTTACTACCAGGGGGAGAAGTGGTCCGCCCCCTGGCCGTGAGACTTATCCTCTCACGATGGTCTGCTCGCGGTCGGGACCGATGCTGATGATGCCGATGCGGGTCTCGAGGAAGTCCTCCAGGAACCGGATGTAGTCCTTGAACTCCTGCGGGAACTGGTCCTCGCTGGTGTATTGCGTCATGTCCGTCTTCCAGCCCTTCATCTCTTTGTAGATCGGGGTGACACCCTCCAGCTCGAAGGGCAGTTCGTCGGTCTCCGTGCCGTCGGGGAGTCGGTAGGCCACACAGGCCTTGATGGTGTCGAAGGTGTCGAGCACGTCGCTCTTCATCATGATCAGCTCCGTCACGCCATCGACCATGATGGAGTAGCGCAGCTGCACGAGATCGATCCATCCGCAGCGACGCTCGCGCCCGGTCACGGCACCATACTCATGACCGATGTCGCGCATGCGCTTGCCCGTCTCGTCGAAGAGCTCGGTGGGGAAGGGTCCTGAGCCCACGCGGGTGCAGTAGGCCTTCATGATGCCGAAGACGTTGCCGACCTTGTTGGCTCCTATGCCCAGTCCGGTGCAGGCTCCTGCGCCGATGGTGTTGGAGGAGGTCACGAAGGGGTAGGAACCGAAATCGACGTCGAGCATCGTGCCCTGTGCACCCTCACAGAGGATGGACTTGCCGTCGCGCAGCAGGTGGTTGATCTCATGCTCTGAGTCGGTGAAATGGAATCCTTTGAGGTATTCCACGCCCTCCATCCAGTGCTTCTCGACCTCTTCCAGTCCGTCGAAGTCGGTCCATCCCATGCCCTTGAGCGTGGCGAGGTGGCGACTCTTGGCGGCCTGATATTTCTCCTCAAAGCGGTCGAGGATGTCGCCGACGCGGAGACCCGTGCGCGAGACCTTGTCGGTATAGGCCGGGCCGATGCCCTTGCCCGTGGTACCGACCTTCGATTTGCCCTTGGAGGCCTCGATGGCGCGGTCGAGAATGCGGTGGGTTGGCATGATGAGGTGGGCTTTCTTCGAGATGTGGAGGCGCTCGCGCAGGGCATGGCCGGTCTTCTCAAGGCTCTTGGCCTCATCCATAAACAAGTCGGGGGCGAGCACGACACCATTGCCGATAATGTTCACCTTGCCCCCTTGGAAAATGCCGGAGGGAATGGAGCGGAGCACATATTTCTCACCATTAAACTCCAAGGTGTGTCCTGCGTTCGGGCCGCCCTGGAAGCGCGCCACGGCGTCGTAGCGTGGTGTGAGGACATCGACTACCTTTCCCTTGCCTTCATCGCCCCATTGGAGACCCAAGAGGACGTCAACTTTACCTGTTTTCATAGATGTTTTTATCTAATTTTTTCTTGTTTTCCTGTTTTCTTTTTTTCCGACTGGCGGGTGATGCGCTGCTGGCAGCGTGTGCAGACGCCATAGATATAGAGCGAGAACCCCTCCTTGCGAAAGCGGTTGAGACGCAATTTGTCCACGGCCTCGGCCACTTCCACGGCGGCCACCTCGCGTATGCTTCCACAGACGGTGCAGACCTGGTGGATGTGGTCGCCGCTGGCGTAGCAGGCCTCATAGCTCGTACGTCCAATGAAGCGGTGGCGCACGACGAGCCTTAGCTTGATAAACAAGCGCATGGTGTTGTAGAGCGTGGCTCGGGAGACGGGGAAGTTGCGCTGCTCCAGCACCTTGGCCAGTTCGTCGAGCGTGAAGTGGCCCCGCTGGTCATAGACCGCGTCGAGGATGGCGCTGCGCTCGGGGGTGTGGCGATGGCCAGTTCCTTTCAGGTAGCTGTCAAGCAGCTCCCTTGCTTTTCGCTTTGTAACGTTGCGTGTGTCTGCGTTTGTTTTCATTATTACCGACTACAAAGGTAAATATTTTCATTGAGAAAGGAGTTGAAGTCGGAATAAAAAAAGTTAAAAGAGCAATTGCTTTTCCTCTTTTATAATATGCGCGCCTGCGCGTGTAGGTGAGGTGCGTTTTTATCTTCGGTTTTGAGGGCCTCAAGCGGGTCATGAGCGGGCTTTATCGGGTCGGGGCAGGGTAGGAAGGACGGGGTGATCGGGATCATTTCGGGAGGTCACCGGGAGAGCTTGACGTAGTTTTTGAATCATTTTGGAGGTGATCGAGGTGGCTTTTGACGGGTGTCTGAAGGGGGATTTTGGGGGAATTGAAGGCGATCCGAGACTATCTTGGGGGATTTTCATGGCGATTTAGAGAGATTTCCTGAGATTTTTCCACATCGGCGCGAAAGAGAGAAAAACGCAGCAAAACAGATAGTTCGCATTGATAATCAGAGTATTATACACAAAACTCTTCACCTTCTAACCATAGAGCCAAGACGGGGTTCGATGCTGGAAAAACGGGGTTCGAGAACCCATCTCAAGGTCAAAAGAACGCTAAAAGGCATCATTTTCTTGTGTCGATGCAGGTTTTTCCACACCCCGACAAAGCAAGTTCTTCTGATTTTTTGTCATTTCGACGAGTTTTTTACAACAGAGGACTACTTTGACCACACCCCCGCACTTGTTAACAAAAGTCAAAACATAACACACAAGCATGCGCACAACAGCAACTCACTCCTATTTATCATTAGAGCTAAATAATTGACACATAATATATTGGCTACTTTTTATTAAAGCATTTAATCACAAAGCTTTCACTCCTTCTACACTCACATTATCACATTCTCACATTATCACAATAAGGATTCTCCACTCCAAGGAGGGGGTGAAAAAAGTGCCAAAGAATAGTATATAAAATAATATATTATTTTATATACTATTCTTTGACTTCGGAAATACCCAGCCTTATGGAGACATTGATTTTCTTAATGTGATAATGTGATAATGTGATTAGAGTATGTCTCGGTTATCACATCCTCACATTATCACATTATCACGTTAAGCTTTTCCACTTCTTACCCTCGTTCAATCCATAAACAGAGATTCTGTAAATATATATTCGTGTTATCCGAGGAAATCATATAGCAGGGCTATATGCTCGACCAACAAAAACAAAAAAAGTTAGAAAGTTTTTGCGATTTTATTTGGCAGTACGAAAAATAGTGTGTACCTTTGCAGAAGATTTAGCGGCGCTCGGCAATCTGAGATCGGGGCTCTCATTGCGACGCAGGCAAATCGTTGCAGCAGATACGAGACGAGTGGAAAAGTCCATGGGAAGGCTTGGAGCGGGGCCTCCTTACGACAAGGGCAAGGGGCAAATAACCATCGGCGCCAGTCCTAAGCTACCATCGACAAGGTCTCTTTTTACGAATCATTTGAACCATTCAAACCCTTAACGCAATGAACAACAGCATCACGAAAAAAAAGCAGAACCGAAAGCGCCACCAAGGCAAAGTCTTCTTGACGACCACAGGCTATAGTTCCTTGGGACAGAGCAGGGCGGAGATATAGACGGTTCCCGCCACCATCAGGGCCGAACCCAGTCCGACATAGAAGGACGCGATGAAGGCGGAAGGTATCGCGGGACAGTTCCTGAGCAGTATGCCGAATGTGATCATAAACGCCATGATGGCGTATGACTTCACGGGCATCATGTGCCACAGCCTGCGCTTGTCAACTTCGATGCGACGAATGCGCCGCACATTCTTGAACAACATCTTGACAAACATGGTCGAAAAGAGCAGCAGGGTGACGATACTGCCGACGACCATCAGGACGGAGGTAGTCTCCAGGTCCATCCACGACACGACGCCGATACGACAGACGTTGAAGCCGGCAAGCAGCCAGATGGTCCCAGCTATGAGTGTAAGCGATTTGGTCTTCATTTCCTTCTGTTATTTGCGATCTTGCTATTCCTCCGAGAAAACATCATGGGGCCACCGTCGGGCCTGGATCGACCCTTCGGACTCAGAGATTTTGCAAAAGTAAGCATAATTCTTGACTTACAGACCACTCGGGACGGAAAACACCTACACGGCCAGGGAAAAACACAACGTAACAAGATTGTAACACCATTGTCACAGAGAAGCAACATAAAAACACGAAATTTGCAGCCGAAAAGCAAGGGTCGCTGGCCGGCGACAGATCCGACGCCATCTTGCGCCAACAACGACACAACACAAAACAACGGTAACGAAAACAAAGAAAATGGGACACACCAACAGCCTCATCCTCGCCGCCACCCTGATCTGCCTGCATGGCAGCGGCGCATGGGCGCAGACGAGCGCCACGACACCACAACAGACGAGTACCACAGCTCCACAGGAGGATCGACTGCCCGTGAACATCCACGGAACGATACGGTCGAAGTATGAGTATCAGACGCAGGAGAACGAAGGACGCTTCGAGGTGCGCAACGCGCGCGTCAGCGTGGACGGCAAACTATCGCCCATCATCGGCTACAAGGCGGAGATAGACCTCTGCGACGAGGGCAAGATCAAGATGCTCGACGCCTACACGCGCCTCAAGCCCGCACAGGGACTGCAGCTCACGCTGGGACAGATGCGCGTGCCCTTCACTATCGACGCCCACCGGTCGCCCCACCAGCAGTATTTCGCCAACCGGTCCTTCATCGCCAAGCAGGTGGGCAACGTGCGCGACGTGGGATTTGCCGCAGGCTACACGATCCAGGCGGGATTTCCCATCGTGCTGGAGGCAGGACTCTTCAACGGGTCAGGACTGACCAATCAGAAGGACTTCTGGACCAATAGCGTCAACTTCTCGGCCAAGGCGCAACTGCTGCTGCCCCACGGTTTCGGCCTCGTGCTGAGCACGCAGAAGATCAAGCCCGACGACGTTGACGTCATGATGTATGACGCAGGTCTCTACTGGCACGCCCGAGGATGGCACGTCGAGGCTGAGTATCTCTACAAGCACTATGCCCACGACGCCTTCCGTCCCGTCCACGCCTTCGACTCCTTCGTCAGCTACGACATACCCACGGGGCAGGGCCTCATCCGCTACGTCACGCCTCTGCTGCGCTACGACTACATGAGCGACCATAGCGACGGCAAACGCTACCTGGAGGGCAAGGAAAACCCGGAGGGAAGCCTCATCGTCAACGACTATCAACGGTCGAGGATCACGGGCGGCGTAACGCTCAGTCTGAAGAAGCCCTTCGTGAGCGACATCCGAATCAACTACGAGAAGTACTTCTACCCGCGACGGCGGCGTGGCCCACACCTCGGAGAAAGACAAACTGGTGGTAGAACTGGTGACAAGGTTCTGAGACAGAACCCGATTTTTTATAAAAACAATATTTTTTTGATTTTGATTTCCTCAAAACAAAGGAGGACTACTAAAGGGACACTCATGGCGTGACGGCACGGCCACAGCCTCCTGCCGCAGCACCACGACAAAGGGTGCATCAGAACAACGGTCCTGACGCACCCTTTCTCATGCCTTGTGCTCTGAGGGGGAGGTTTAGTCCTCCATCAGTTTGCGGTAGCGCGTCTTCTTGATCTCGGTGTTGCCGAGGCGGCGCGCCTTGTTGATCTCGTAGTCGGAGTAGTCGCCCTCGAAGAAGACCACCTCTCCGTCGCCCTCGAAGGCGAGGATGTGGGTACAGATACGGTCAAGGAACCAGCGGTCGTGGCTGATGACGACGGCGCAGCCAGCAAGCTGTCAAGACCCTCCTCCAGCGCACGGAGCGTGTTGACGTCGATGTCGTTGGTAGGCTCGTCGAGCAGGAGCACGTTGCCCTCCTGCTTCAGCGCCAATGCCAGCTGCAGGCGGTTGCGCTCACCACCGGAGAGGACCTCGCAGAGCTTGCCCTGGTCGTTGCCCGAGAAGTTGAAGCGCGAGAGGTAGGCGCGGGCGTTGACGTCGCGGCCTCCCATGCGGATGGTCTCGTTGCCCTGCGACACCACCTCATAGACAGTCTTCTTCGGGTCGATGTCCTTGTGCTGCTGATCGACATAGGCCAGGCGCACGGTCTCGCCGACCTCGAAGCTGCCACCATCGACCTGCTCCAGTCCCATGATCAGGCGGAAGAGCGTGGTCTTGCCCGCACCGTTGGGGCCTATCACGCCGACGATGCCGTTGGGGGGCAGCGTGAAGTTGAGGTCGCGGAAGAGCACCTTGTCGCCGAAGGCCTTCGCCACATGCTTCGCCTCGATGACCTTGTTGCCCAGGCGCGGACCGTTGGGGATGAAGATCTCGAGCTTCTGCTCCTGCTCCTTCTGCTCCTCGCCGAGCATCTTCTCGTAGGCGTTGAGACGCGCCTTGCCCTTGGCCTGACGAGCCTTCGGGGCCATGCGCACCCACTCCAGCTCGCGCTCCAGCGTGCGGCGGCGCTTCGAGGCCGATTTCTCCTCCTGCGCCATGCGCTTCGTCTTCTGGTCGAGCCAGGACGAGTAGTTACCCTTCCAGGGGATGCCCTCGCCGCGGTCGAGCTCCAGGATCCACTCGCTCACGTCGTCGAGGAAATAGCGGTCGTGGGTGACGGCGATGACCGTGCCCTCATACTGCTGCAGGTGCTGCTCCAGCCAGTCGATGCTCTCGGCGTCGAGGTGGTTGGTGGGCTCGTCGAGCAGGAGCACGTCGGGCTTGGTCAGGAGCAGGCGGCACAGGGCCACACGGCGGCGCTCACCACCGGAGAGGTGGGTCACGGCGCTGTCGCCCGAAGGACAGTGGAGGGCGCTCATCGCACGCTCCAGGCGCGAGTCCATGTTCCAGGCGTCGGTGGAGTCGATGATGTCCTGGAGCTCAGCCTGGCGGGCCATGAGCTTGTCCATCTTGTCGGGGTCGCTGTAGTACTCCTCCTGACCAAACTTCACATTGATCTCGTCATACTCGCGCAGCGCGTCATAGACGCCGCTCACACCCTCGCGGATGTTCTCCAGCACAGTCTTCGACTCGTCGAGGGGCGGGTCCTGGGGCAGATAGCCCACGGAGTAGCCCGGGCTCCACACCACTTCGCCCTGCGTAGGCTCGACAAGGCCGGCGATGATCTTCATCAGCGTGGACTTACCCGCGCCGTTGAGACCGATGATGCCAATCTTCGCGCCATAGAAGAAGGAGAGATAGATGTTGTTGAGAATCCGCTTCTGATTCTGGGGGATGATCTGCGAGACTCCCACCATGGAGAAAATGACTTTCTTGTCGTCGGTTGTTGCCATGTCTTGTTGTCTTGTTGTATTGATAGATGGTGCAAAGTTACGAAATTATTTCCACCCAGAGAGGGGAGGGCAGAAAAAACCCTTTGGCCGTACCACCGGATCGCCCCAGGCGCGGGACAAGGAGGGGGTATCGCCAAAGGGCGACTTGCCAGCACAGGGACCCGGGAAACTGGGAGGGAGACGCCTTTGTCTCCCTCCAAGAGCGGGTCCAACGTGCTCCTCGGCGCGATTAGTCGATCTCGCGGAGGATGGCCAGCATGTGATCCCAGACCATCTGCACGGTCGGGATGAGGAGACGCTCGTCCGGCGTATGGACGAAGCGGAGCGTCGGGCCGAAGCTGATCATGTCGATGCCGGGATACTTCTCGGAGAAGAGACCACACTCCAGGCCGGCGTGGATGCCGAGCACCTTCGGGTCGTGGCCGAAGAGCTTCTTATACTCCTGGATGGCGATGCGCTGGAGCTCAGAATCGGCGTTCATCTTCCAGGCGGGATAGCCGTCGTTCTGGATGACCTCGGCGCCGGCGAGCTCGAAGCAAGCCTTGACGGCGTTGGCCATGTTGCGCAGATTGCTCATCACACTGGAGCGCTGGCTGGAGACGAGCGTCACGGTGCTTTCGTCGCTCTGCACGCTGGCGATGTTGCTGGAGGTCTCTACGAGCCAAGCCAGCTCTTCCTCCTGGCAGTTGGTCAGCGGACCGTTGTCCACGGCCTGCAAGGCGAGGATGAGGTTGCGGGAGACGCTCTTCGGCATCACCTTCTGGGCCTCGCAGCTGTTGAGGGCCCACACCATCGTCGGATCCGTCACGTGGTACTCGTCCTCCACCTCGGGTGTGAACTTGTTCCAGTCGGCCTTCACCTCCTCCTTCTTGTCTGCGGGCACGCAGAAGACGATCTTGCCGTCGCGGGGGATGGCGTTGTGCATCTTGCCCGAGTTCCACTGGGCCAGGCGCAGATCCATCTTGTCCTGCTCCATATAGAGGAAGCGGGCGAGGATCTTGATGGCGTTGGCGCGCTTCTTGTTGATATCGTCGCCGGAGTGGCCACCGACGAGGCCCTTGAGGCTGCCCTCGAAAAAGAAGTAGCCCTCGGGAGCGTCCTCGCGCGTGAACTCATACTTGGCGGAGGTGTTGATACCGCCGGCGCAGCTGACGAAGATCTGACCCTCGTCCTCGCTATCGAGGTTGATGAGGTACTTGCCGCTCATGAAGCCCGGCTTCATGCCGAAGGCGCCAGTGAGACCCGTCTCCTCATCGACGGTGAAGACACACTCCACGGGACCGTGCTCGATGTCGTCACTGTCCAGCAGGGCCAGCTCGATGGCGCAGCCGATACCGTCGTCGGCGCCCAGCGTGGTGCCCTTGGCCTTCAGCCACTCACCGTCCACATAGGTTTGGATGGGATCGTTCTGGAAATCGATCTCCACATCGACGAGCTTGTCGCAGACCATGTCCATGTGGCTCTGCAGGATGACGCAGGGCTTGTTCTCCATGCCCGGCGTGGCGGGCTTGCGGATGATGACGTTGCCAGTCTCATCGACCTTGGTCTCAGGCCGCGCTCCTGACCGAATGCTTTCAGGTACTCGATCATCTTCTCCTCGTGCTTGGAAGGACGGGGAATTGCGTTGATTTTTGCGAACTGCTCAAAGACGCGAGCAGGCTTTAATTCTACGTTTGCCATAATTTAGATTGCTTTTATTTTGGTTTCTAACCGAATTGTCGTAACTTTGCGGTCGTTTATCGACTGCAAAAGTAAGAAAAATGGTTGAGACTATCTTATATAGCATGTTAATAATTGCTATTGCGGTGCTCTTACTGTGCGTAAGAGTGCTTTTCGTCAAGGGTGGAAAGTTCCATTCCATGCATGTACACGACAATGCCTACCTCCGCAAGAAGGGCATCCACTGCGTCGTGGACCAGGACAAAGAAGCACGCCAGGCCAACAAAGCCTATTGACGCTGCCCACACACTACGACAACAACAAAACAAAAAAATAGATATGAAGAATGTTTTCAGCAAACTGGCCGTGGTGGCAATAGCCGCGACGGCGCTCATGTCGTGCAACAACCAGCCGAAGCAGAACGACTCCAAGGCTGAGCCCGCGACACAGAAAGAGGCCCAGGCCGGAGGCCAGCAGATCGCCTACGTGGAGATCGACTCCATCATGAGCCAATACACCTACTGGAAAGAGGTGACGAAGATCATGAAGGCCAAGGAGGCCAACATCAGCAAGACGCTCAACGGCAAGCAGCAGCAGCTGCAACAGGCCGCCGCCAACTTCCAGCAGAACGTCCAGGCCAACAAATACACGCAGGCCCAGGCACAGCAGATACAGGCCAGCATACAGAAGCAGGCCCAGGACGCCGAGGCCCTGCAGCAGCGTCTCGGAGCGGAGTATCAGAACGAGGTGGCCAAGTATAACAAGGCCCTCGCCGACAGCGTCCACAACTACCTCGCTCAGTTCAACAAGGACAAGAAGTATGCCATGATCCTGGCCAAGAGCGGCGACAACATCCTCTACGCCGACAAGTCGCTCGACATCACCAACGAGGTGGTCAAGGGCATGAACAAGGCCTACAAGGGCATGAAGAAATAAGGATCACGCCGATCCGCCTCTACACAAGACACCCACGATAGCCAAATGGCCGTCGTGGGTGTCTTGTGTTATAGTTATCGATCGCAGCTTCACCCACAGGGGCTGGCTATTGCACGATCTTGAAGCGGACACGAAACTCGCGCTTCTCCTCGTTCCAGTTGGTGCCCAAGAGTTCGAAGCGGCCTATCTGCGCCGTGGACCGCACGTGCTTGCCGATGCAGGGGCAGACGTCGTAGTCGCCGATGCGCACCAGGCGGATGGCCTCGGAGGCATTGGCCGGCAGGCGGTCGGCATCGACGCCCTCGGGCAGGTGGTCGCGATCGGTAAACTCATAGCTGACGGGCATGTCGAGAGCGATGAGGCGGTTCATCTCCGTCTCGATCTCCTTCTCCTCCTTGCGCGTGGGCTTGTGGTCGAGCTTGTAGGTGATCTTGCTCTTCTTGCGCTCCACGTGGGCGTTGTTGCTTCTCTGCGTGCCAAAGAGGCGGATCATCAGTTGGTTGAGCAGGTGCTCTGCGGTATGAGCCGGCGGAAACTCCTCCTTGGTATGCTCGTTGAGTATCGGTTCTTGTTGCATCATCATTTTTGTTATTTTATTATAGGTATGATTTTTGTTGTTGCCGACTGAACGCGGAGGCCTCCAGGGGGCTCATGCCCTCACCACGTCCACCACGTGGCTGCCTGCGCCGATAAGGTCGGGTCGCTCGGAGACGACCTTCTGATAAGCAAGGAAGTGGGCGAAGGTCTCGTCGCTCATCCTGTTGAGGCGCGTGCGCATATAGTCGGCGGGACCGTCGGGCGAGAAGATCGTCACGCGCTCCAGTCCAGCCTGGCTGTCGAGACGGTCTATGTCCTCCAGGCGCACGTAGTCGTAGAGCTCGCCCTCCTGCGTCTGGATATGGAAGTCGTGGTCCACGATGCCGCGCGCCAGGAAGTCGCCGATACGCTCCTCGTCGAAGCAGTAGGAGAGGATGCTATACTCGTTCATCAGGTAGGCCACGAAGATCAGTCCGCCGGGCTTCGTCACTCGTCGGGCCTCACGCAGCGCCTTGAGTTTCTCCTCCTCGCCGATGAGATGGTAGAGCGGACCCAGCAGGAGCGTGGCGTCGGCCGAGGCGGAGGGAATGAAGGACAGGTCCCTGGCGTCGCCCTGCACCACGTCGGCCTCGGGATCGCGCTGGCGAAAGACCTCGATGTTGCGGCGTACCAGCTCCACGGCCTTCACCTTGTAGCCCTCGGCCATGAGGGCGGAGGCATAGCGGCCCGTGCCCGCCCCGATGTCGAGCAGCAACATCCCCGGGCGCAGCAGGCGGCGCAGGTGGTACATGGTGGTCTCAAACTCCACGATGCCGTGACGGCGCTGCAGGCGCAGGTCCTCGGGGTGCTTGTTGTAGTGCTTCTCTATGTTGGATAGTGCCATGATCAGCTTGTTGTCGTTGCGGCCTTGATAGTCCTCACCACGCGGGCCGGATTGCCCACGGCGACACTGTTGGAGGGAATATCCTTCACCACCACGCTCCCCGCCCCGATGGTCACGTTGTCGCCGATGGTCACGCCGGGCAGGATTGTGGAGCTTCCACCTATCCAGCAGTTGTCGCCGATGGTGACGGGCTCGGCCCACTCGCGTCTCGTGTTGCGCTCCACGGGGTCGGTACTGTGGCAAGCCGTGTAGATGCTCACGTTGGGACCGATGAAGCAGTCGTCGCCGATACTCACCCGTGCCTCGTCGAGCACGGTGAAGTTGAAATTGGAGAAGAAGCGCTTGCCCACGAAGATATGCTTGCCATAGTCGCAATGGAACGGCTGGTTGACGAAGGTATCCTCGTCAGCTCCGCCGAGTATCTCGCGGATCATCTCGTTGCGACGCCTGGCGTCGGTGGGGCAGAGGCGGTTGTACTCCCAGCACTTGTCCTGGCAGGCATGCAACTCCCTGAGGAGCGAGGGATCCGTGGCGAGATAGACCTCGCCACGCTGCATTTTCTCATATTCTGTCATCTTTGTTCTTCTGCTTGCTCTTGTGCTAATCGAAACTTATCTATTGAGGCTCTTAGCACTCACACCTTGTAGCGGACGATGGTAGCGCCATAGCCCTGGGTGTGGAGCGTGATCTCTCCGTCGCGATCCCAGCGGTCCGTGCGGCACTGGCCCGTCAGGAGGTCAAGCCCCTCGTATTCACCCTCGCCGATATGGAAAAAGTCGAAGGCGTGGGCAGGTATCCGGATCTGCGTCGTCCGTTGGTCTGCCGAGAAATTGGCGTTGACGATCAGCAGTTCGTCATCCTTCTTGCGCAGGAAGGCATACTGCCGCTGCGGGTCGAAGCAGGGCGACGGAGCGTTGGCGTACATCAAGTCGAACAACTCGCCCTCACGCAGCGCCTTCTCCTCGTTGGCAAGTCGCAGAATCTGCTGGTAGTCAGCCTCCAACTGCCGCTGGCCTTCACCAAGGCTCGAACGGTCGAAATAGCCCTGATAGACGGCCTGCACGGTCCAGTAGTCGAAGATCGTACTGCGTCCATCGACACCCGAGAAACCCTCGTGATCCATGCCGCGCTCGCCCCACTCCTGTCCGGCATAGACCATCACGGGATTGGTGCGCAGCCAGGCGCTCACCATCATTGCGGGCAGGGCCTTGCGGGCGTCGCCACAGAAGAAGTCGGAGGCGATGCGCTGCTCGTCGTGGTTCTCCAGGAAGTAGAGCATGCGGTCGCGGATGTCGTCCGTGGCCTGCCACTGGGCCGTGATCTCGCTGGCCGCGCGCTGCTGGCAGACCACACCCCGCAGGCAGTCGTACATGCCCACCTTGTCGTAGAGGTAGTCGAAGCCGCTGGCGATGTAGGCGCGATAGAGGGCGGGATTATAGACCTCGCCGATGAGGATGGCCTCGGGATGGGCGGCCTTGAGCTTCTGGGAGGCGTAGGACCAAAAGGCCGTCGGCACCATCTCTGCCATGTCGCAGCGGAAACCGTCCACGCCTTCGGCTGCCCAGAAGAGCAGGATATCGACCATCTTGGTCCACGTCGAGGGGATCGGGTCGAAATGGTGGCTGCCTCCTCCGGTGTAATCGACGCCATAGTTGAGCTTCACGGTCTCATACCAGTCGTTGACCCCTGGGTAAGGATGGAAGCAGTCGTTGCCCGTGCAGCGGGCAGGCCGCTCCTCATAGTCTTCGAGGTCGAAGGCGGGCTCCAGCGAAGCACCGGGACAATAGTAGAAGTTGTTCTGCGGGTCGAAGTGCTTGGAGGTGTCGTCGTCCTGTCCAAGGTCACGCACGCCCTGGGGTTTGCAGATGCTCCTGTACTCGCGGGCCACGTGGTTGGGCACGAAGTCGATGATGACCTTCAGTCCTGCCTCGTGGGTACGCCTCACCAGGGCACGAAACTCCTCCATGCGGCGCGCCACGTCTTCGGCCAGGTCGGGGTCGATGTCATAATAGTCGGCGATGGCGTAGGGCGACCCTGCACGTCCCTTCACGACCGACGGATGCTGGCGGGGAATGGCGTAGGCCGTGTAATCGGTGGCGGTGGCGTGGCGGATGACTCCTGTGTACCAAATATGCGTAATGCCCAGGCCGCGCACTTGGCGCAGCACCTGGGCATTGATGTCGTTCATCTTCCCCGCACCGTTCTCATCATAAGTTCCACCCTTCTTCCGGGTGAGGTTCTTATTGCCAAAGGTGCGGGTGAAGACTTGGTATATGAAGAGTCGCTTACTCGTTGACTCCATGAGCTTTCACCGTCTTGTCGATGCGGCCGATCATACCGCGGAGCGTCTTGCCCGGACCACACTCGACAAACTCGTCGGCACCGGCGGCAATCATGTTCTGCACGCTCTCCGTCCATCTCACAGAGCTGGTGAGCTGGGCGATCAGGTTGGCCTTGATCTCCTCGGGGTTGGTGTGGGCCTTGGCATCGACATTCTGGAAAACCGGACACTTCGGGGCAGAGAAGTGCATGTTCTCAATGGCCTCGGCCAGCTCGTCCTTGGCGGGCTGCATGAGCGGAGAGTGGAAAGCACCACCCACATTGAGCACCAGGGCGCGCTTTGCACCGGCGGCCTTCATCTTCTCGCAGGCCTCGTTGACACCATCGATCGAGCCAGAGATGACCAGCTGGCCAGGGCAGTTGTAGTTGGCGGGGACGACCACCTTGCCGCCCTTCGTCACCTCCTCGCAAATTTCCTCCACCTTGGCGTCCTCCAAGCCGATGATGGCGGCCATAGTGCCAGGATTCTGCTCGCAAGCCTTCTGCATGGCATTGGCACGGGCGGCCACCAGCTTCAGACCGTCCTCAAAGGCCAAGGCACCCGAGACAACGAGGGCCGAGAACTCACCGAGGGAGTGGCCGGCCATCATGCTCTTCTTGAAGTCCTCATCGAGGCAGGAGGCAGCGATCACGCTGTCGAGGAAGACGGCGGGCTGCGTCACCTTGGTCTCCTTCAGCTGCTCGTCGGTGCCAGCGAACATGATGGAAGTGATATCGAAACCTAATACCTCATTGGCCTGACGGAAAAGAAGACCTGCAAGATTGCTCTGGGCGTTGAGCTCCTTACCCATGCCCACATACTGTGAACCCTGACCGGGAAATACAAATGCTTTCATTACTCTGATTTTATCTTAATTACCTTAAATTTTTATATAAGGCGCAAAGTTATAGATTTTTTGTCAGAAAACGGTCATCCGACATGAAAAATTCAAAAATTATATTTTCCAATCATAAATCAAGTGAGAAACGTCCACGGGAAATGGAAAGACGGACTTGGAAAGATGATTTTTATACCATAATAATATCGTGTATTCGAAAATAATGTGGTATCTTTGTCCCCACGAATGATCAAAGTTGAGCCCAAATATCTCTTCCTGGCACGACGGAGGATCCTGCGCCGCGTCCTCCTCCCGCTCTTCGCCGTCCTGCCGACGGTGGCTGGGCTCGTGGGCTGTGGGGACCAAGCTACGCAGGAGGCCGACCACTACAACGACCTGGCCTACTACTACCACTACCGCAGCCTCGACAGCACCACGGCCTATGCGTGCCGCGCACTCCAGGTGGCCCGTGGCGACGACGGCGTGATCGGCGAGTCGCTCAACAACCTGGCCTTCGTGGCCATCATGCGGATGGACTTCCCGCGCGCCAAGCAGCTCTGCGACTCCGTCAACACCATCACCGACGACCAGATCGAACTGCTCGTGAGCGACATCCTGCAGATGCGTATCTGCCAGCGAGAGTCGCGCAACAAGGACTTCTACGACTCCTACCAGCAGGCGGCCCAACGGCTGCGCCGCATCGACGAGACCTCCCTGGAGCTCACCCCGCGCCAGCAACGGAGGATGGTCTATGCGCGGAGCGAATACCGCATCGTGGCCTCGGCCTATTTCTATTATGTGGGCCTCGACCGCCAGTCGGCACAGGCCATCAGCGGGATGGGGGAGGAGGACCTTGCCTCCGACACGGCCCTGCTCATCAACTACTGGTACTGCTACGGAGCGGGTGGACTGCTCACCAAGGGGTCGAGGGAGGAGATCTACCAGCAGGAGTTCGACTGCCTGATGCGTGCCTACCGCCTCGCCATGGAGTCGCGCTCCACGTTTTGGATCGCCAACACGCTCCAGGCTCTCAGCGAACATCTGCTGCAGCGCCCTGACGGACCGCGCCTCATGGCCGACAACCCGCGCGACATCCGGCTCATCAACACCGACGCCATGCCCGACAGCCTTTTGGCGGGCAATCTGGCGGAGCGGTCGCTCCACCTGTTCAGGCAGTTTGGCGACATCTACCAGAAGGCGGGATCGCTGCGAACGCTCGCCAACTGCTATTGGCAGATAGACGACTACCACTCGGCGCTGATCTGCCTGGAGAAGGCGCTCGAAGAGGACACCGTCATCAACCGCGCCCCCGACCTCGTGGCCTCGATACGCGAGCAGCTCTGCATCGTCTATTCGGCCGTCGATGACAAGCAGGCCAGCGACTACAACCGCAACCTCTACCTCGACCTGCAGGACCAGACGCGCCAGGACCGCTACTACGAGGCGCGCGCCGACCAGCTCGACCGCACCTCGCATTCGCTCAACCTCATGTTGGCCGCCGTGGGCTTTATGATCCTCCTCATGGCGGGCCTCCTCGGCCTCTTCGCCTATCTGCGCAGCAGGGGAGGAGGAGAGGGAACGATCGCCCCGCTGCAGGCTTCGCTCAAGCGGTGGAAGGAGCGCGACGAGGAACACCAGCGGGCGCTGGACGAACAGCATGAGGAGGTGGCGGAGCAGCTGGCCGTGAGCCGCCTCCACGTCGAGGCCAACAAGCAGCGCCACCTGGAGCAGCGGGCCAAGGTGTCGCTGGTCAACAGTGTGCTGCCGCTCATCGACCGCATGCTGATGGAGATAAGACGGCTGGTGGAGGACCACGAGCCGGCCACGCTACGGGCAGAACGGATGGCTTATCTCGACGAACTGCTCCAGCAGATCAACAGTTCCAACGCCATGCTCACGGAGTGGATACAACTGCGGCAGGGCAAACTCTCCGTCCGCGTCGAGAGTTTTCCGCTCCAGCCGCTCTTCGACCTCGTGGCCAAGGGTCAACCGGAGTTTCGGATGAAGGCGATCCGCCTCAGCGTCGATCCTACTGGCGCCTGGGTGAAAGCCGACCGCGTGCTGACGCTCTTCGTGGTCAACACCCTGATGGACAACGCACGCAAATATACGGACGAGGGGGGCACGGTGAGGGTCTCGGCCCAGGAAGCCAGCGACTACGTGGAGGTGAGCGTGGAGGACACGGGCTGCGGAATGTCGGAGGACCAGGTGGCCCACCTCTTCGAATATAAGCCCATCAGCGACGAGCAGGTCTCGGCCCAAGCCGTCGCCTCGGCGCGCCGATCCCATGGTTTCGGCCTCATGAACTGCCAGGGCATCATCAACCATTACCGCAAACTCAGCCAGCTCTTCACCGTCTGCACGCTCCAGGCCGAGAGCACGCCGGGCAAGGGGAGCCGCCTCTTCTTCCGCCTGCCCAAGGGGGGTGGTACGACATCTGATCCTCCTGCTGCCGGTCCTCGCCTGCTGCCTGCCGGCCTCGGCCACAAAGCTCTCGCCGTCGCAGCAAGCGCTGCTGCGCGAGGCCGGCCTCTACGCCGACTCGGTCTATCATAGCAACATCGCCGGCACCTACCGCAAGACGATCCGCCACGCCGACAGCTGCTGCGCCGTCCTCAACCGCTTCTACCGCACGGTGCGCCCCTATGGCTATCCGCTACTCTCGCTCTCGGCGCAGGGCAAGGTGGAGGTGCCGGAAGTGAAATGGCTCCACGAGGGCATCCCGGTCAACTACGACGTGATCCTCTCCATGCGCAACGAGGTGGCCGTGGCGGCCCTGGCGCTCCACGAGTGGGAAATGTACCAATATAATAACAAGGCCTACACCCAGCTCTTCAAGGAGTCGTCGGCCGACCAGTCGCTACCAAGCTACTGCACGATGATGCAGCGGTCGGAGGCCAACAAGCATGTGGCCATCGCGCTGCTCGTGCTCCTGCTGCTGATCATAGGGCCGGCCTACTACTTCATGTACTACCGCCACCGGATCAGTTTTCTGCTGAGCGCCGACCTGGTGCGCCGACTGACGGAGACGCTTCTCTCCGACGCCCCGGCCATGGAGAAACTCAAGGCTGCCGAGGCCGTGGCCCACGAGCCGCTGCCAGCCGCGCTGCAGACGCTGGTGGAGGAGATCCGCACGACGCTGAAGACTTCCGCCGAGGTGGAGCTTGTCGGCAAGGAACGTATCCGGCTGCTGGAGGAGCAACTGGGACGGTCCGAACTGGAGGACGAGCGGCTCCATCTGAGCAACAGTACGCTCGACAACAGTCTCTCGACCCTGAAGCACGAGACGATGTACTATCCCTCGCGCATGGCGCTCCTTCTCGAAGAGGGCGAAGGGAGACTGCACGACATCGAGGAACTGGCGGCCTACTACCGCGACCTCTACCAGCTGCTCTGCCTGCAGGCCATGGGGCAACTGGCTCTCGTACCGCTTGCGGGGCGCACCGTCAGTCTGGGTGAGGTTCTGCCCGCGTCGACGAGGGTGGGCGACTGGCCAGGTGGATCGCAGGCACAAGGGCGCAACGAGCGACTGGTAGGCGACGCAGAGATGCTGCGCTATCTCTTCGAACTGCTGCGCAAGGAGAATGGAGGGCGGCCGCTGGAGGTGGAGTTGGCGCGCAAGGGCGACGACTACCTCTTGCTGTGTATGGCCATCGAGGGACTGGAGGCGAGAGCAGAGGGGGCGGCGAATCTGTTCACGCCCAGCATGAAGAATCTCCCCTACCTGCTCAGCTCACAGATCGTGCGCGACAATGGAGAGCTCACCAACCGCCGGGGCTGCGGCATCGTGGCCATGCGGCAAGACAATAAAACCTATTTAACAATTACATTGGCAAGATGGAAAAATTCAAAGTCATCATCGTAGAGGATGTGCCCCTGGAACTGAAAGGCACGGAGGGCATCCTGCGCAACGATATTCCCGAGGCGGAGATCATCGGTACGGCTGCCAGCGAGCAGGCCTACTGGCGCCTCATCAAGGACCACCAACCCGACCTCGTCCTCCTCGACCTCGGACTGGGCGGATCCACAACCGTCGGCGTGGAGATCTGCCGGCAGACCAAGCAGCAGTTTCCCGCCATGAAGGTGCTGATCTTCACGGGAGAGGTGCTCAACGAGAAACTATGGGTCGATGCGCTCGACGCAGGGGCCGACGGCATCTCGCTCAAGAGTGGCGAACTGCTCACCCACGACGACGTGATGAGCGTCATGGGGGGCAAGCGGCTCGTCTTCAACCAGCCGATACTGAAGCGCATCGTGGACCGCTTCAAAGAGAGCGTGGGCAAGCAACTAGCGCACCAAGAGGCCCTCGTGGGCTACGAGATCGACGAGTATGACGAGCGCTTCCTGCGCCATCTCGCCCTCGGCTATACGAAGGACCAGATAGCGCAGCTCCGCAGAATGCCCTTCGGCGTGAAGAGCCTGGAGAAGCGACAGAACGAACTCGTGCAGAAACTCTTCCCCGAGGGTGGCCGCGGAAGCGGAATCAACGCCACGCGCCTCGTGGTCCGCGCCCTCGAACTCCGCATCCTCGACATCGACAACCTCTATCCCGATGAGTGAGACACCTTCTGCCGAACGCCATAGCAGGGCGAAAGCTATCTATGGCCTCGCCGTCTTCCTGCTCGTGACGGCCCACGGCCTCGTCCTCTTTCTCTCGTGGCTGATCAAGGCCGTCAGACCCGACTGGCCGCTGCGGCCGCTGCTCTCCGAGGAGGGGGTGCGCTGGCTCTTCGGCCATTTCACGGACAACCTCCTCTCGCCGCTGCTCGTCTGGCTGCTACTGGGCCTCTGCGCCGTCTCCGCGCTCCGTGGCAGCCATCTGCCAGGAGCCATCCGCCGACTGAGGTCGTGGCCGACGATGGCCTACCGCGAGCGGCTCGCACTGAGAAGCGTACTCTTCGAAGTGGTCCTTGTGGCGGCAGTTCTGATCCTGCTGACCGTGCCCTCCCACGCCATCTTGCTCAACGTCAGCGGCAGCCTCTATCCAAGCAGCTTCTCGGCAAGCATCTTCGCCGTCGGCTGCCTCACGGTCATCACGGCCTCGCTGACCTACGCCATCATCGGGGCCGACGGCAAGAAGTCGGGCAGCATCTTCCACATCCTCACCGACCATGCCGACGGACTTTGGCTGCTGCCGATCTACATCCTCACGCGCCAGCTCTGGTGCATGATCGCCTACGTCCTGGGATGAGACCTGTGCTGACGCAGGGAGAATGGTCCGAAGTTTGCAAGGAAACATCGGTAGACATCTTTTAGCTTTTCTCTCGCAGAAACATCTAAATGCTACAAGTATTTGAGTTTCAGCAGAAAAGTTAATTAAAATATTGTATTCCGAGAAATAATTTGCGATAAAATACTGAAATCCGAGAAATAAATAGAAGAAGGCCGCGCAAGCTTGCGTCAAGAATTGCCATCGGCAACTTCGTTTCGGTTTGTATGTTTTTCTTCTTTTCTCATATTTTTTAGGGAAAAAATTTGGTTGGGTCGATGAATATCGTTAAATTTGCAATCGGAAATATAAATCAGTTTAAACAAAAGAACGAAGCCTATCGAAGCAGCATTACTTCATAACAAATAAAATTGGATCATGGAGAATCTGAACTTGATGACCGACGAAGAGTTGGCCATTATGTATGTAGATGGTGACAACAAGGCTTTCGATCTTTTGCTTAGCCGCAATCAAGAGAAGTTGTTTACCTATATATTGTTTGTCGTCCGCGACCGCGAGATGGCGAACGATATGTTCCAAGAGACCTTCTTCAAGGTAGTCTCCCGTCTGCAGCAGGGCAAGTACATCGCCAACGGCAAGTTTAGTGCCTGGCTGATGCGCATTGCCCACAACGTGATCATGGACTGGTATCGCCAGCAGCGCGCACAGAACATTGTCGATGCGCCGAAGGAGAACGACCTCTCCAACGTGGGCTCCACGCTCCTGGAGAGTTCGCGCGAGGGAGAGTTGGTCAACAACCAGGTCATGGAGGACGTGAGGCGGATGATGAGCCATCTGCCTGCCTCTCAGCGCGAAGTGGTGTTCATGCGCTTCTACCAGCAGATGTCGTTCAAGGAGATAGCCGAGGCTACGGGGGTCAGCATCAACACGGCCCTCGGACGGATGCGCTATGCCATCCTCAATCTTCGCCGCATGACGCGAGCATCAGCTCACGCTGCAGATGGCGTAGCCTTTCTCTTATTGAGAGCCGTTATTATAGAGAAAATAGTGTAGTCGATTTTATAGGAGAAAAGGCGTAGCCGCGCCCATCCAAATACACATCGCCGCTCCCCACAACCTCTCTTTCGAGGCGCAGGGAGCGGCGTTATGTTTATTGCTGGCGAGTATTGCTGGCGAATCAGATCGTAGCGGGGTGGGAGGCTACTTAGCCGATCAGAGCACCTTGAGGTCGTGGATGGTCTTGATGGGGTCGGCCGACTTGAAGACGTAGCTTCCGCTGACCAGCACGTCGGAACCAGCCTCAACCAGTCGCGGAGCCGTCTCGCCCTGCACGCCACCATCGATTTCTATGAGCGCCTGGCTGCCCGACTGGGCAATCATCTTGCGAAGGCGTCCCACCTTGCCGATGGTGTTCTCGATAAACTTCTGTCCGCCGAAGCCGGGATTCACGCTCATCAGGAGCACCAGATCCACATCGTTGATGATGTCTTCGAGCACGCTGACGGGCGTCGAGGGATTGAGGGCCACGCCAGCCTTCATTCCGGCGGCATGGATCTCCTGCACCGTTCTGTGGAGGTGTCTGACGGCCTCGTAGTGGACCGTCATGAGCATGGCGCCGCTGTCGGCAGTCTGGCGGATGTAGTTCTCCGGATGCTCGATCATGTAGTGGACATCAAGCGGCTTCTTGAGCACCTTGGCCACGGCGTTGAGCACGGGAAATCCAAACGAGATGTTGGGCACGAAGATGCCGTCCATCACGTCGATGTGGAGCCAATCGGCCTCGCTGACATTGATCATTTCGGCCTCGCGCTGGAGGTTGAGGAAATCAGCGGAAAGGAGTGAGGGGGATATTAATACAGACATTTTGATGATGAAATATCACGGTGACAGGTTTATTTTTTTGCCACCGTGATGAGGTTAGACATTTTCATGGATAGCCCAGCTGACGTCTACTTGCGCCATCAGTTGAGCGTGAAGGGGATAGCGCGACCATCGATGTGGGCCATGCGGTACGTGTAGGCCATTTGGCGGATCAGACGGAGCGTAAACTCCGTGGGCTTGTTTTCTTCTGATGTAAAGATGGTCATAGGCAGCTTTTTTTGATAGTTTCTATGATTTAAACGAAACAAAGGTGTTATTATTATGTGCCGACACGACTTTTTTCATGGTAAATATGTAACTTTGTGGCCAAATCTCACAAATGACAGATATGATCATCGCTATCGACGGCTTTTCTGAGGCCGACAACATCAAGGAAATCTCACGTCTGGGGATCGACTGGATCGGTCTCGACTTCGTGGCCGACAGTCCGCGGAGGGTGCGCCAACTGGCTTCTCTCTCCGGCATGCTGCCCGACAGTCCGCTGCTGGAGTGCGCCGGCCTGGCTCCTGGGTTGCGGCTGATGGGTGTCTTCCGCGACGAGATGCCCCAAACCATCGTCACCAGCATCTACAACTTCCATCTCGACCTCGTGCGCCTCGAAGGCAAGGAATCGACCGTCCTTATAGACAACCTGCGGCGCACGGTCGATCCCGACATCCGCCGCGGACTGCAGATCGTCAAGACCTTGCGCATCGAGCGACGCGAAGACCTGCTGCGCGCCGCCGACTATGCGGGCCACGCCGACTACCTGCTCCTCGACCCCGTAGAGGCCGCTTTGGAGTGGTTGACGGACTGGGAAGCCCCCGTGCCCTTCCTCCTCCGTAGAGGAAAGAAGGAGGCCGAGGGATCGTCGCTGCCCGACTTCCACCATCCGCGCCTCGCTGGCTACTGCCTGGGCGAGGAGATGGAACAGGCGCCAGGGCGCATCGACGCCACCAAGGTCCAACGACTGCTGGACAACCTTTGATCGCATATAGGCACGCACCACGCATATAGGCACGCAATAGGCACACGCCGTATAGATTTAGGCACGCGCCATGTAGATTTAGGAAGGCCCCGCGCAGATATAAGCCGCGCCACGCAGATTATAGGCAGGCGAAAAGCCCACCAAGCACGCATGGCGCAGGCCCGGCTGCGCTATTTGATGAATTTGGCTTTGCAGAACGGACAATTGTCGTACTTCTGCAGTTCCTCGTAGTTCATGGAGAAGCTGTGGCTGCAGTTGGGGCAGGAGTAGTCGTGGCGAAACTTGTCGTTGATCTTCTTCTGCTCGATGGGCACGCGCGAGGCGTCTCTCCAGCGCTTGATGAAGATGAGGAGGACGAACACGGCGGCTATGCAGTACAAGGAATTTCTGATGATCCCGTCGCCTCCAAACACAAAGGTATAGACCATGGCGCCGATGGTAAAAATACCCATACTCGACGCGATGGCTACAAACCGTGCGCTTTTGATCTTTTGGTTGATGATATACTCCTCGTGGTCCTCCCACACCTTCGACAGTGGGCGGATGTCTGCCGTCTTCGGTACCGCCTTGTCAATGGCCGCGAAGACCGCCTTCGTATCGACCTGGTAGCGGTCCGTGCCCAGCGCCAGGGAGTCTTCCCGCCGCATGGACTTTTTCTCCACGCCTACATTATTTATATAGGTGATGTTGGCCGCCTTGAGGTTTTCTACGAGATAGGTGCCGCCCTCCGTCACGGTGATGCGGCAGTGTTGGCGCGAGACGGTCTGCGGCACGCTGCCCGGCGCACCCAGGCGCAGCGTCTGCTGTCCGATGATGACATTTAGTTGCGAGGTTTTGGCGTCGCGTCCGATGATGATTTGCATGGCTTTTTATTTCTTTTCAGTACCTGTTGGCGGAATTAATTTAGTGCATACTTAATTCTGCCAATGGGCTTGTCGTTAATGAAGTTTACGTATTGCAGAATGGTAAAGTGCACTAATTTTGCCAATGATTCGGCAAACAAACCATTCGTTATTTTCGCGTAGTTTCTGATGACCAAGAACTGGTCTGTAAGTTGTGAGAATATTGTCTCAATCCTCTTTCTTGCCTTTGCAAACGGAATGAATGTCGGTTTCCAGTCCTTTTGGTTGAGCCGATACGGACACTCCAGTCTTATGTGTGCGGTTTCGAACAAGTCAAGCTGTACGTCAGCTCCAATATACCCTTTGTCACCATAGATGCTACAGTCGTGATAAGTATGTCTTACATCCTTCATATAATTGAGGTCAGCCACACTTGCCTTTGACAGATCATAGGAATGGATAACTCCACTTAACCCACAGAGAGCGTGTAACTTATAACCAAAATAAAAAAGTGTTCTGCGAAGCACAGAAGCCGAAGTCGGGAGCTTGCGAGAAATTGCCGGTACGTCCCATCTTGCAACGTTTTCCTCTTGCAACCCCTACAAACCTCTATCGGCTTGGAGTCAACAAAGAATTGTTCCTCTCCGCCATCCATTTCCATGGCAATCCGCTTGCGCAGTTCCTCACACAGGCCTGCCGTTTTTTCTTCCTGCGGTCATTGAACTGTCTCCTTGATATGAGATTGGGAATGCGGTCCTTGTATTCTTGCAATTTATAGTCGAACAACCACTTCTCACTATCAATGCTCTCGGTCTCTGCCGTCAGGGATAGCGCCACCACTTCCAAACCGAAAACTTGGGAACAGGACCACGACGTGGAACATTACCAGATTCATTGACGAGATTTTCAGAGAATTGCTTGCATATCTCGAGTATTTTGACGAATTTTTGTATAAAAAGGTTGTACATACGATGGTTTGAACTTAATGTTTTGAACACCACTAAGTTACTAAAAATCAGCGACATGTACAACTTTTTACTCATGTTTATCAACTTAAATTAATTCCGCCAACGGGTTTTCAGTGGATAGTGTGATGAGCGCCTTGAGTTGCTTGAGCGCGTCGCGCGAGATGGGTAGCTGGAAGGTGAAGCGGTCGTAGTCGGTGATGACCAGTCGCTGCTTGGGAATGTTCACCTTGCAGATATAGCGCTTGTTGACGATAAATCGCTTGCCGATACTGATGAAGGTTGTGGCCTCGTTGCCCAGCTGCTTGTCGAGGGCATGTTCGAGGTTGGTGAGGTTCATGCCGATCGGACTGCGCAGTTTGTTGGCCGTGACCACGTTGCAATAGTTGCCATCGCTCTCAAAGTAGGCGATTTCGGTGATGCGGAGCCTGAGCAGCTCGTCGCGTGAGTTGAAATAGATGTACTCCATCATGCTGATTCGTCTATAGTCGTGTCCGAGATCCCCGGTTGTGGGCACGCTCTTGGAAGAAATTCTGTGTGCGGCAGGGTGGTGTGGGGAAGTGTACTGCCCGCCGTTGGCTTGGCTGGTTCGTCGGTTTTCGCGCCGCGTCCAGCATCGTGCCACGAATGATTTGGTGTGTGCCGAAAGAGGATGGGGCCGTGTCCATAGACCAATAATCTTCGCATTCGACAGGGCAAAGTTACAAAAAAATACTCAGTTTTACATTCTTTTATACCGTTTTTTTAGGTCAAAATCGTCTTTACCCTCCCTAAATTCACCATTTTCACATCTCTTTTCCTCCTTTTTTCGCATTTCGTACCCCAAAACCCACCTTTTGTGTAAAAAGAAGCGAATAATTTGTCCATGTGGCAACAAAATCCGAAATTTGCAACGTAAACAGAAATAAACAACCATTAATTCATACGATTATGATGACAAGCGACGACACCCAGTTGTTGGGTAAGAACACCCAGGTAGAGAATCCGAACGAGCAGACTGCTCCTGTGGCAGAAGAGACCTCTGAGAAGCAAAGCGCCACATGGAAGAAGGTGGCCATCGGTGGCACCTCCGGCATCCTGCTCGGTGCCGGTGCGCTCTATGCCGTCAACGCGATGGCTGGCGAGACCCAGGCCGATGCCGCCGATCCCGCTACGGCTTCCCCCCAGGCTGCTGGCAGCGCCGTGGCGACAGTGGAGGACGACATGACCTTTGCCGAGGCCTTCCAGTCGGCCCGCGCCCAGGTGGGCCCCGGTGGCGTCTTTGAGTGGCACGGTGGCGTCTATGGCACCTACACCGCCGATGAGTGGAACGCCATGTCTGCCGAGGACAAGGCCGCCTTCACCCAGACCGCCATGTCCAACGTCCACCCCCACAGTTATCAGCCCACCGCCCACACGGCCGTCCATCAGACCGACGTGGAGGTTCACCGCGAGGTAGTCTATGAGCGCGAGACCGTCAAGGAGCCCGAGCATGGCCATTCGGGCCGTACCGCCGAGGATGGCGGCCATGTGCGCACCGCCACCCCCGTGAGCCATGAGGAGCCTTCGTCCAGGAGACGGAAGACGTACACACATCGTCGGCCAGACCAAGTTCCAGGGCCACCAGGCCGTCGTCCTCGACCTTGACGGCGATGCCCAGCCCGACGTGGCCGTCATCGACGTCAACGACAACAACCAGTTCGACGACCAGGACGTCCTGATCTTCCGCGACGGCACCACCATGACGCGTGGCGAGCTCGCACAGAGCATGTCCGAGGACGAGACGGGCGACGTCACCCCGCAGACGGAGCACCAGCCCGACCACACCGAGGGCTATATGCAGACGGCCTATGAGGGCGCAGAGCCCGATGGCACAACCGACGGCTACGACGGCATGACCGACGGCTACGACGGCGCGCAGAGGATCCCTACCTCCACCAGGCTTCCTACTCTGAGGATATCAATACGGCCAACGACGAGGGCATGATGGATCCCAACCTCCAACAGGCTTCCTACTCCGAGGATCCCGCGATGGGCTACGACGACCCCAACCTCGGCGTGGACGGCGTGGACGACGCTGGTACTGACATGCAATATATCTAAATAAACGGCTATGGAAGTAAAGCGCGTAAAATGCTCCAATTGTGGCATCATCCTCGAAGTGAAGAACTCGAAGAATGAGGCTGTCAAACTGATCACGTGCCCGCAGTGCAAAGCACCGCTGCGGGTGCGCTTTCAGCCGCAGCAACCCCTGGAGGTGGAGACCATCTTGCCCGGGCGTCAGCAGCGCGTGGCACCACAGAACGACGGCGAGACGCTGCTGGGAGGCCGCCAGGACAGCGAGCGGACCATCCTCGGCCAAGGATGCCAGCAGGGCGCGGCCACGGCTTGCCTCGTCCTGGCCGGCCAGCAGTATGTGCTCCGCCAGGGTGCCAACACCGTGGGCCGCAAGGCGCAGACCTCGCAGGCCACGCTCCAGTTGCCCGTCTCCGACTACATGAGTCGCCACCACCTGCAGATCACGGTCTCCGTCCTGCCCAATGGCAAGCTCAAGGCCGTCATCAGCAACGACCGCAACAAGAACATCACCTCCATCAACGGCGTGGAACTGCCCCACGACGAAGCCATCGTCCTCTCCAACGGCGACCGCATCGTCATGGGCAAGACCACCGTAGTCTATCAAGAAAGATAATCCCCCCTCAACGATTTCACATGAAAATAGCAATCAGACAGCCCCAGGCCATCTATGAGCTCGGGCAGCGAGATAACCAAGAGGACAGCATTTGGCCCTTGCAGGGACAGGCTACCGATCAGGACTTCTTCTTCATCCTCTGCGACGGCATGGGAGGCCACGAACATGGCGAGGTGGCGAGCCGCATCGTCAGCCAAAGCCTTGCCCAGTATCTGCGCGACCACGTCAATCCCGAGGAGATCGTCTCCGACCAGGTGCTCGGCGAGGCGCTGGAGGCGGCCTACCAGGCCCTCGACCAGGCCGACGACGAGGCTGCCAAGAAGATGGGAACCACCCTTTGCCTCCTCCTCTTCCATCGTGGCGGACTGACCACGATGCACATCGGCGACAGTCGCATCTACCACGTGCGCCCCTCGGCCAAGAAACTCCTCTACCAGAGCAAGGACCACTCCCTGGTCTATGACCTCTACCAGGCGGGCGAGATCAGCTACGAGGAGATGGCCACATCGCCCCAGAAGAACATCATCACCCGCGCCATGCAGCCCGGCAAGGACAACCGCTGCAAGCCCTCCGTGGTCCATATCACCGACCTCAGGCCCGGCGACTACCTCTACATCTGCAGCGACGGCATGTTGGAGCAGATGGACAACGACGCGCTCTGCCAGTTGTTCTCCTCCCAGGACTCCGACGAGGCGAAGCGCCAGCAGCTCATCGAGGCCACGAAGGGCAACAAGGACAACCACTCGGCTTACTTCGTCGGCATAGCGAGCGTCTCCTCAGGCGAGGGCGACGAGTCGCTGCTGGACGACGAGCAGACCTCCAAGGACAACGCGCTCAACATCCGTCCCGTCTTCGAGGCCGAGGAGGTGGCGAGCGACGTCGAGGAGGTGAGCGTCGTCGAGGAGACTCCCAGGGTGGGCCAGTCCCTCCGTCCACAGCCCCTCCGCCCGCAGCCCCAGGCTCCGAAGGGCGGCAAGGGCAAGCTCGTGCTGGGTGCCGCCGCTGCCTTCGTGGCCCTGGCCTGCGCCTACTTCTTCCTCACGCCGAAGGAGGAGAAGGCCGCCGCGCCCCTCGTGCCCCATACGGAGAAGATCGGCGACAGTCCCTCGCGACAGTCCGCAGACCCCGCACGCGAGACGGTGGCCCGAGAAGTGAGGGTCGATCAGCCCGCCAGCAGTAGTAGCAAGAGCGAGACGACCGTGCGCCGTGAGACTGCGCCGCAGAAGGCCAGCCCCGCCGAACCACAGAAGAATCCTACTTCCGGCAAGGCAGACCCAAAGAAGGACAGAAAGACCGACAAAGCGGGCAGCACGCTCGAAAGCAGCAAGGGGGCCAAGACGCTTCCTCCTCCCAGCATGAGGCAGAGGAAAGCCGAAGACCCCATCGACGCAGCCCGCGAAAAACTGAAGGGAGCGCCGCAGGGTGGCCAGAAGCAGAAGAGCAAACCGTCGGAGGGCATTCCTGTCTGACGAATTTTTCCCACACTTTCCATTCACCACCCCGCATCATGACCAATCGATCCGCCCAAGGACAGTAGGGTCCCCCGGGCGGAGACAAAGAAAAAGAAAATGAGCGATACGATCAACCAATCCATATGCTGCGTGTGGGCACGATCCTGCACGGCACCTACCGCGTCGATGGCTACTTGGCATCGGGCGGTTTTGGCAATACTTACGTTGCCACCAACATCCAGTTTGGTGAGCGCTACGCCATCAAGGAGTTCTTCCTCAGGGCGTGACGGAGCGCGACGAAAATACGACCACTATCAGCGTCAGCAACCAGGAGAACGCTGCCACCTTCGAGGCCCAGCGCGACAAGTTCAAGAAGGAGGCCGTGCGCCTGCGCAAACTCTCCAGTCCTCATATCGTCTGTGTCCACGACCTCTTCGAGGAGAACGGCACGGCCTACTATGTCATGGACTTCGTCGATGGCGAGAACCTCCGCGACTATCTCAAGAAGATCGGCCACCCGCTCGACGAGGCCACCGTCTGGCAGGTCTTCGACCAGGTGCTCGACGCGCTGGAGGTGGTCCACAGCCACGGTCTCTTCCACCTCGACCTCAAGCCTGCCAACCTGATGATGGACCAGCAGGGTGGGGTGAGACTCATCGACTTCGGTACGAGCAAGCAGATGAAGGCGGGCAGCGGGGCAACGACCTCCACGGCCGTCAGCTACACCAATGGCTACGCACCGCGCGAGCAGATGGAGCAGGCCCTCGACAAGTTTGGTCCCTGGACCGACTTCTACGCCCTCGGCGCCACGCTCTACTTCCTCCTGACGGACCAGAAGCCGCCGCTTCCCTCGGATATTGACGACGACATGACGGACGACAAGCACGAGGCCCTCGCCATGCCCGACAGCATCAGCGACCGGCTGCGTCGGATGGTCCTTTGGCTGATGGCCACCGACCGTCGCAAGCGCCCGCAGTCGGTAGCCGATATACGCAGCGTCCTCAACCAGAAGGCAGAGAACAAGCCTGCCGACCCTGCCAAGGGCGAGGAGGGCGACGACGTTACAATTGTGCTGCCCAAGTCGGACCAAGACAAGGTGAACGACGCCCCCGCTGCCAACGGCGAGACGGGGGATGCTTCCTCCGGCAGTCCTTCAGCAGCCTCCGACGATTCTTCCACGACGGACAACCCCTCCGCGGCGGACGACGAGACTGAGATCGTCCAGGATGATCCCTCGGTCGAAGTGGAGGAGAAGAAGAGCTCGAAGTGGAAATGGATCCTCGTGGTCCTGATCTTTGCCGTTATCGGCTTCTTCGGCGCCAAGTACTTCTTGTCTCCTGGTCAGGATACTGCCCCAGCCACATCAGAACCCGACTCCATAGTGGTCGATTCTACCGTCGTCGAGCAACAACAAACTCCTGCCGCCCAGCAGCAAACCCCTGCTGCTCAGGCTGCTACAGGCAAGACCAGCGCGGCCAGCGACTCAGCAGCCGCCTATCCGGCTCCGAAGAAGAAGGCTCCGAAGCACGAGAGACCCTCTCAGAAGAAGAAGAGTGGCAGACAGTACCACTACGACTACGACGAACCCTACCGTCCGTCCACTCCCTCGAAGAATCCCACTCCGGGCGGCAGCAGCGAGAGCTACGGATCGGGATCGGGCAAGAATCCTTCCTACGGATCGAGCTCGACCTCGTCTTCTAAGAAGGAAAACACGGCTGGCGACTCCTCTTGGTAGAAATCCTACGCCCAGCAGGCGCCACTTGGCAGGCAGCCTCATCAACAAACAGGCGACGCACCCCCGGGTGTGTCGCCTGTTTGTTGATGAGGAAGGAAGGGCGGTGCTACCGCACGAAACCCACCTGCTGGCGGTCGATCTCGAAACTGCCGACGCGCACCATTTTCTTTGTCCGCTTGTTGTGGGCATAGACCCAATAGACGCCGTTGGCCAGGCTGCTGATGTCGATGCGCTGGGCCGGTCCCGTGGCTGGCAGCGGGCGGAGGTAGCTGCGCAGGAAGACGCCCTGGAGGGTGGCGACGGCATAGCGGTCGATGTCCATCGGGAGCAGCGGGCGGAGGGCCTCCGAGAGGTCCAGCTGCTGTCCGTCGTTGGCCAGGTAGAGGTTCTTGGGCAGCTGCGGCTGGTAGGTCGTCGCGACGGGCGGCTGATACTGCAGCGGCTGGCTCTCGTTGCCGTAGCGGTCCATAGCCGTGACGGCCACGAAGGGCCACCCACGGAAGAGGCGCGGCGCCAGAGCGGTGGCTATCTGCTTGTGGGCGAAGCGGGCCAGGAGGAGGTTGGCGGGATTGTCCGTATCCACGGGCCAGTGGTCGCTCACATATATATTATAATAAGGAGCGTCGCCCTGCCAACTGATGAGGCCGCTGTGCAGACGGAGGTCCGTCGGTGGGGCAAGGCGGGCGTCGCGCTTCCCCTTCATGGCCGGGACGAGGGCCGGAAAGAGGTTGAAGCGCTTCTCGAAGTTGTAGATGCCCTTGTGGTTTTCGATCAGAAACTTCGACCGGAAGTGGGCGTGGCCCATGCCCGCCCATCGGCTCACCTCCATCTGCCGCGAGATGTCGGCGAGGGTCCAGCGTCCCTCCCTCGGATCGAGAAACCACGTGCCCAGTCCGCTCGCCAGCGTGCGACCATGACTGTTGGCCACCCAGTCGGGCACGAAGGGAAAGTAGTGGTTGCCACGGTAGTACTGCATCGGGTAGAGCTGCTCCATCCAACCCTGCTTCAGCCATAGCTGCGCGTCCTGATAGACCTTGTCGCGGGCGTTGTAGCCATGGCTGCTATAGCGCGTGAGGTCGCTATATTTTCCCAGCGGCGAGGCGCTCACCTTCACCCACGGCTTGCGCGTCTCCACGGCCTCGTGGATGGCGCGCACGATACGGTTGATGTTGGCGCGGCGGTAGTCGGGCGTGTCGCCGTTTCGGCGCGTGGCGCGTGGCCATCCGTCGGGATAGCGGATATAGTCGAGGTGGATGCCGTCGATGTCATACTTCTCCGTCAGTTCGGCGCAGACGGAGGCCAGATAGGGCGCCACGCGCTCGTCGGAGGGGTCGAGATAGCCCGCGCCATCCAGTTTTCTGAGACGCAGTCCCTTGGCGCGCAGACGTCGGCAGCCGAGCGAGGTCCACGGTCCGCAGGGGATCGTGGCGAGCCAGGCGTGGAGTTCCATGCCCCGCTTGTGACACTCCTCGATGGCGAAGCGCAGCGGGTCGTAGCCCGGGGCGCGTCCCTCCTGTCCCGTGAGGCAGCGGTCCCACGGCTCCAGGGCCGAGGGATAGGTGGTGGTGGCACGCACGCGCGCCTGGAAGAGCACGGTGTTGATATTGGCTCGGCGTAGCGGTCGAGAATCTCCGTGAGCTGGCGCTTCTGGCGCTCGATGCCCTCCTGCGTCGTGGCGTAGCCCTTGGGCCAGTCGAGGTTGGAGAGCGTCGTCAGCCAGACGGCCCTTACCTCGCGCTTGGGCAGCGTCTCGAGGTTGAAGGCCTGGCAGCGCTCCTGCGCATGGCCTCCGAGACAGGGGAGGAGGGCGGCAAAGATCGTGGCCGAGGCTTGGCGTAAAAGTATCTTTGGATGGGTCATTGTTGTAATTTTGGCACAAAGTTAAGGATTCTTTTTGGTTATTTGAAATAATCGCCTTACCTTTGTCGGGTTGAATCAGAAAAATTGATGAGTATTATTTAAAAGCGAACGGATAAAATGAAGAAAATCACTACTTTGCTGCTGATGCTCACCCTCGCCGTGGCAGCACACGCGCAGTTTCAGCAGGGCAAGGCCTACTTGGGTGCTTCCCTGACGGGAGTGGATCTCAACTATACGGGCAAGAACGGGCTCAACCTCGGCATTGAGGGCAAGGCGGGCTACTTGCTGGAGGACAACTGGATGGTGCTGGCCCAGGCCTCGCTGAAGCACACCGGGTCGAGCGACGCGGCCAGTTCCTTCACGGCGGGCATCGGCGGCCGCTACTACATCGTCCAGAACGGTCTCTACCTGGGGGCCAACCTCAAGTATCTCCATGCCGACCACAGCTACAACGACCTGATGCCAGGAGCGGAGGTGGGCTACGCCTTCTACATCAACCGCAGCGTGACGATCGAGCCCGCCATCTACTACGACCACTCCTTCAACAATAGCGACTATAGCACGGTGGGACTGAAGGTCGGTATCGGCATCTATCTCTTCGACGACTAATTGTAGCCATCGTCGGGAGGGCGCGGACGGCTCGACGCCATCCCCACTCCCTGGCACAGAAAACGATGATCCAGCAATATCCCTCACAACTTCTCCAGAAGGCGGTCGATGAGTTTGCCACGCTGCCGGGTGTAGGCCGCAAGACGGCCCTGCGCCTGGTGCTCTACCTGCTCCGCCAGCCCTCGGAACGTGCCGACTCGCTGAGCGAGGCCGTGCGCAGGGCGCGCCACGAGGTGCGCTACTGCCGGGTCTGCCACAACATCTCCGACCAGGAGGTCTGCCCCATCTGCTCCGACCCGCGTCGCGACAGCAGGACGATCTGCGTGGTGGAGAACGTCCAGGACGTCATGGCCATCGAGAACACGCAGCAGTACAACGGTCTCTACCATGTGCTCGGCGGCGTCATCTCGCCCATGGACGGCATAGGCCCCGGCGACCTGGAGATCGACTCGCTCGTCAGCCGTGTGGAGGCGGGCGGCGTGGACGAGGTGATCTTTGCCCTGGCGAGCACGATGGAGGGCGACACGACCAACTTCTATGTCTCCCGACGCCTGCAGCCGACGGGGGTGCGGACGAGCGTCATCGCGCGCGGCATCTCGGTGGGCGACGAACTGGAATATACCGACGAGGTGACACTGGGGCGCAGCATCCTCTGCCGCACGCCCCTGGAGACGGGCGGACGGTAGCCCCGTGGCCCGCGCGAAACAAGAAATCTAAAATATGGAAAAAACAAGAAAGATACTCATGACGGAGTGTCTCGGATCCGTGGCGATCCTCCTGCTGCTAGCCTTGACCTTCGAGACGGGGCTGGTCGCCGAGGGGCTGTGGGCTACTGCCGACGGCACGACGCTCTTCCTGGCGCAGACGGCGATGACGATCGTGCTCCTGGCCACCGTGCCCGGCGCGCTCTATCTCTTCCGCCTCCGCAGCGTGAGGGACCGCCTCATAGCGGACGGCGAGACGGCCCTGCGGCGCTGGGGCAGCGTGCGCATGCTCATGATCTGCGTACCGATGGTCCTCGACCTGCTGCTCTACTACCTCTTCGGGGTAGTGGTGGGCTTCTTCTACATGACCGTCATCCACCTGCTCACCATCACCTTCGTCTTTCCCACCAAGCGGCGCTGCGACCACGAGTGCCACGCCGAAGAGCAACCAGCAGAGGACCCTATGCAGGACGATCCCTCCCACCAAGGACAACCATAGCACACACCTAATTTTATACAGACAGAGAGAAAGATGGCCCATAAGCTCACCGTCGTTATCGTCAGCTACAACGTCAAGTACTACCTGGAGCAATGTCTCGTCAGCCTGCGCCGCGCCCTCACGGGCATCGACGCCGAGGTCTATGTGGTGGACAACGACTCCAAGGACGACTCCATCGGCTATCTCGCGCCCCGCTTCCCCGAGGTGAAGATGATCGCCAGCCGCCACAACCTCGGTTTTGCGCGCGCCAACAACCTCGCCATCCGGTCGAGCGAGTCGGAGTATGTGCTGCTGCTCAATCCCGACACCATCGTCGGCGAGGAGTCCATCCGCCAGTCCATCGCCTTCATGGACGCCCATCCGAAGGCGGGAGCCGCGGGAGTGAGGATGCTGCGCACGGACGGCAGCGACGCCAAGGAGTCGCGACGCGGACTGCCCACACCGCTCACCTCCTTCTACAAGATTTCGGGACTCTGCGAGCGCTTCCCCAACAGCCGACGGCTGGGCAGATACTACATGAGCTATCTGCCGTGGGACGAGCCCAACCCCATCGAGGTCATCAGCGGCGCCTACTGCTTCCTGCGGCGAAAGGCGCTCGACGAGGTCGGACTGCTCGACGAGGACTTCTTCATGTATGGCGAGGACATCGACCTCAGCTACCGCGTGCTCAAGGGGGGGCTACGAAAACTGGTACCTGCCCTGCCGCATCCTCCACTACAAGGGCGAGAGCACGCAGCGCGAGTCCTATCGCTATGTCCACGTCTTCTACGAGGCCATGCTCATCTTCTTTCGCAAACACTACGGCCACCTGAGTTTCCTGCTGAGCCTGCCCATCAAGGCGGCGGTCGTCGGCAAGGCGGCGCTGACGCTCATGCAGGTGCTGTGGTGGCGCACCGTCAAGGACATGGGACTGCTGGCGCGGGCCCGACAGGTCTTCCCCACCTATCTCTTCATAGGACGGGAGGAGTCGATAGCGGCCTGTCGCACCATCGCCCAGAAGAAAGCGCTGACGGGCGAGTTTCGCGTGGCCGACCACAAGCGGCTGCCCGACGGCCACCTGGCGCTCACGGATCTTCTGCCCCAGGATGCGCCCCTGGTCGTGGTCTATGACATCACGGCCTACAGTTTCGACCAGATCTTCGAGATCTTTGGCCGCGAACCACGCGAGAACGTCCTCATCGGTACCTACAATCCCTCCACCCAACTGATCATCACCGGCAATGAAATCATCTGACGCCAAGCAGCTGCCCGCGGTGCGCCTCCGCGCCCTGGAGCCCGAAGACCTCGACTTCCTCTACCGCATAGAGAACGACGAGGCGCTATGGGACTGTGGCACCACCAACGTGCCCTACAGCCGCCAGGTGCTGAGGGAGTATATCCTCTCGGCCCGCAACGACATCTATGCCGACGGACAGGTCCGGCTCATGGCGGAGAACGAGGCTGGCGAGGTGGTGGGCATTGGCGACTTCGTCAATTTCGACCCGCGCCACCAGCGGGCGGAGATCGGACTGGTCGTGCCGGTCGAATACCGCCGCAAAGGCTATGGATCGGCCATCGTCGGCAGACTGATCCATACGGCCCGCCATATCCTCCACCTCCACCAGGTCTATGTCTGCGTGGGCGTGGAAAACAAGGCCTCCATCGCCTTGTTCGAGAAGATGGGCTTCGCCACCACCGCCCGCCTCACCGACTGGCTCTGCGTAGGATCCGCATATCAGGACGCGCTGTGGATGCAGCGCCTCCTTTAGCTCCTCACCCTTTACCACACCCTCCACCTCCCTCTTTACCTCCCATCCAGTTTTAGACTCGTATTTGGTGCCAAAGTAGTCATTGAGCGTATTGGGCATAATACGTTCTGCCGTTGCCCTCACGGAAAGGTTTACCATCTTGTGCCAGAAGTTTCAGTTGGTTAGTGGCACTAACCAACTCGTTTCCTTCCTTCTTCAGTTTCGTTTTCAGATACTTCCAATAGTTTCTGTTCTTGGTATAATCGTCTTGGTTGTTGAGCACACCAACAACATCCAAAACGGAAACCACCATTCGGATAGTGTCTCGTCCCAAACGGCACGCACTTCGCGGTCGTTGAAGAAACGGATGGATACCTTCTGTATATTGTTACTGCACATTGCTTTCTGTCTTGATTTCTTCTTTATCGGCCATAAATTCGATAATATCGGCCAATTTGCCTGCTAAAGTAGGCTTTATCGACCATTTGTCGACCATTTCCTGCTGTATTCTCGTTTTATCGACCATTTCTTCAGATGTTGACCGTAGGAATTGGTCGATATCTTGCTGTAAATATTCGCTATGCAGTTTTTCCTTTTGCCGTAATGCCTTCGTCAAAGAGCAGTTGTGCTTCCACCTCTGTCACAGTACTGTCTTCTATGGCTGTACTATGGGTAATGATGGAGTACAGATAGGACTTTTCGTAGTCTATCTGATCTGAGATTCCTAACTCCTTATGGCGTTTAAGCAATCTATCCATGATGTCTTTTATCTCTTGTTTCATTACTTTCTTGATTTAATGTTAATGTATATCCTTTCTTAGTACCACTTTTAGTATCACCCAACTGGTACTGGAGTTTATCTTATATAGTACTGGAGTATCAGTTAGCTGACACCGGAGTAACACTTATGTGGTACTGGCAAAGTACTCTGAAGGCATCAATCAGACATCCCAATTGATGTGCTCCTCGTAGTTATCGAACTCCATTTTGGAGTCTGCTCCTACCTTTTCGAGCATTTGGCGTATCACTTCTTGTTCCTCAGGAGGAAGAAGAATGTCACCACGCCTGCGCTTGAAATATTGGTTGCGTCCGAAGTGGAGAATGAGGGTTGTCATGAACTGGTCATACTGCTGTGGGTACATATGCTTTTGGAAGTTGGTGAATCCTCTGGCGAATATCACCGGCTTTTTGTCGCGATAGTATATACACGATTCGTCTTTGCTGCATCTGGCGGGATTAATCAGTTGCAGATATTCTTCGTTCTGCTCCATCATCATGGTGTAAGCAATATGGTGCAAGCAGGTAGCTGCCATAGGGCAGCTGCTATGCTCACATACTGGATAATTTGTCGGTAAAGATGTAGTTTCTTTATTTTGCTTTGGCATAATGTGCTTGGTTTTGATATTGTTGTTATTTTTTTGATTTGTTCGGGATGCCTTCGGGATTTGTTCGGGATGAATGCGATTATTCCATCGGCTTGATCATTTTCTCGATAAAGGCAATCTCATTCTCGGAGAGCTTGTACATGGAGTAGAGTTCATGAATGTGTATCAACAATCCATGTGCCGTTTAGGTTGCTGCCCATGCGCGACAGTAGAGCGGCTGCTTCCAGGGTAGCAATGTGTTTTCTAACCATGCGTTCCGACATGCAAACGGGCTGAAAGCCCAATGAGCGCATAGCCCAGGGCAAGCGAAGCGACACCCTGGGTATTATCGTATTATCATTGGTACGCCCTGTAAGGGCAAAAGCATTAATCCTTAAATACATATTCCTTGTTGTATTCTACTCCATAGGATTCTAAAAACTTTTGGTACTCATCTTGAAACGACATTTTTTTGTGATGTATGCCTTGATTCTTTACATATTCCATTGTTTTTTCGACGACAGACTGGCTGACAGAGAAAACACCATATCCGGTCTGCCATGCGAATGTTCGATAATATGGTTCTATTGTTTTCATCCATCTACTACTGTTGCGTTTTACCTCCTCCACCACATGTGATATAGCGACATCCTTTGACAATAGAAATAATATATGTATGTGGTCGCAGATGCCGCCTACCTGTATTACTTCGCAACCTGTGGCATTCACCAATTGTCCTATGTAGGAATGAATGCGGTCGAGTTCTCTTTCACGAATAGGAGGACTCGTGGTCTTGATGTGGAATATCAAATGTATGTAGAGTTTACTTAATGACTGTGCCATGTTTTTTACGCTTTTGCCCTTTCAGGGCGTTGATGATTTATTGTTTGTTACCCAGGGTGTCGCTTCGCTTGCCCTGGGCTAAGAGCTTATTGGGCTTTCAGCCCGCCTAGGGTGTCGCTTCGCTTGCCCTGGACTAAGAGCTTATTGGGCTTTCAGCCAGTTCCTGTCTGAATCCGAAGCTCCTGTTTGCTGTTTTCTTGTTTCGGGATTCGTTCGGGATGGGTTTACATTTAAAAGCCATGGATGCTCACAGACAATCCATTTGCCGTTTTTGTTGCTGCTCATGCGTGACAGTAGACCAACGGTAGTAACTCTTTTTTCCATCGAAACGGACGCTTTTTATAAAAAAAACACTCCTCAAGCAAATAAATAGAAACAGGCTACGCAGTCTTTTTGCGCAACACAGAAAAATCAGTGAAAACGATGAAAAAGCGCATTTTTCATCTACCGCGCAAATAGACTGCGTAGGAAAGGGGAGATCAGTCGATGTCGATCAGTTGGAAATGCTTGTTGAAGGTGAATTCCATGCCATTGGCCAGCTCCACCTCATACTCCTTCTTACTCATCTCCAGTTTCTTGACCGACTTTCCGGGATAGTGGAGGCGCAGGTAGCTTCGGATGGGGTAGGGGATCAGCTCCGCAGGCACCGAACCGCGCTTGCAGTCGATCTCTGTCAAGTTGCCCCTTTTGTCAAACTCGAGTTTGGTGCCATTGCGCAGCACGACGTCATAGCTCTTGCCGGCTCCCGACTCCTTCTTGGCCAGCACCACTCTTTGGTGGCTGAAATGGCGCGTGATCACGGCCTGGGCCTTGGCGGGAAGCATGGCGACGGAGATGGGCTTGTCGTTGTCCACATGGGCAGAAATAGCGGAGGAGACGATGCAGCAGATGGCGATCATCAAAAATCTCATTGTTCTTTTCATAAACTTCAAATCTATTGTTTTATTATACCTAAAATACGGATCGTGCCGAGACACGATACACTGTTTTGGACGGCTAAGGGGCGCAATGGTTTAAGGCTGCGCTCCACCTTGACAGAAAAAAAACCACCCCCGGGGGACGGCGAGGGTGGTAATGGTCAGGTCATTGGGCTTGGCGTGTGGCAAGAAAGCGCTCCGCCTTGTGGAGGTCTTCGGGCGTGTCGATGCCGACGGTCTCGACATCGGTCAGTCCGACCTTGATCTTGTAGCCGTTTTGCAGCCAGCGCAGCTGCTCCAGGCTCTCCGCCAGTTCGAGCGACGACTGGGGCAGACGCGTGACCTCGCGCAGCACGTCGGCACGGTAGGCATAGAGGCCGATGTGCTTGAGGAAGGGGTAGGCCGCCAGCCACTCGCCTCGATCCTTGCCCCGGACGAAGGGGATGGGAGACCGGGAGAAGTAGAGGGCGAAGCCGTCGTTGTCGAGGACGATCTTGGGTGAGTTGGGATTATCTACCGCCTCGATGCTCTCGAAGCGCTTGCCGAGGGTGGCTATCTGCGTGGCGGGGTCGTCGAAGGCCTCCATCACCGTACGCAGTTGCGAGGGCTGGATGAAGGGTTCGTCGCCCTGAACATTGATGACGACGTCGGGAGATCCGCCGACCAGGTCGAGGGCCTCGCAGATGCGGTCGGTGCCGCTCTTGTGGTCGGATCGCGTCATGACGGCCTGGCCGCCAAACGCGGTGACGGCATCGTAGATGCGCTGGTCGTCGGTGGCGACATAGACGCGGTCGAGGACCGATCGTACCTGCTCATAGACGCGCTGGATGACGGGTTGGCCGCCCAGGATGGCGAGCGGCTTGCCCGGGAAGCGCGTAGAGGCGAAGCGCGCGGGGATGATGGCTATATACTCCATGGCGTGATTACTTGATGATGTGGAGCCACTTCAGCGGCTTCTTGACCAGTTCGCTGAGCTTGCTGTCCTTGTTCTTCTGCGGCAGCGCATAGTCCTCGCGAATGTCGTACTTCGTGGAGTGGACAGGGGCCTGGTCGCCACCCTGCTTGCCACGGCGCGCGCGCTTGCGCGAACTCTTCTTCTTGCCTTTGGGGGCGTCGGCCTGGGACTGGGCCTGCTGACCGCCCTGCTGGCTGCCTTTCTGGCCTCCCTGCTGGCCTCCTTGCTGACCGCCGCCCTCGGTGCTCTTGTCCTTGCCACGGCCACGGCCGCGGGATCTGCGTTCCTTTTGGTCCTTTCGTTCCTTTTGGTCCTTCTGGTCGCGGCTGGCGTCGCTCTGCTGCTGCTGCTGATCGCGGGCCTCACGGGCCTCGCGCGGCTCACGGCGCTGGCGTCCGCGGCGCGACTGCTTCTCCCTGGGCTGCTGGTCCTGGGGCTGCGCCTGCTGCTGGCCGTCCTTGGCCACGGGCTGATCGGCCTTGTCGGCCTCACGGGGCTGCGGCTTGGCGGCCTTCTCGGCGCGCTGCTTGTTCTGGCGGTTGCGGCTCTTCTTGTCCTTGTGGCTCTGCTGGTCGCGGGCCTCGCGGCGGCGGCTCTTCGCACTCTTGCCCTTGGCGGGGCGCGCCGACTGGCTATATTCGGGTGCCTCGCCGACGTCCTCGGGCAGGGGCACCTTCTCCACCGTCTTCTCCAGGAATTTCTCTATCTGCTGGAAGTAGTACTGGTCCTGCTCGCTGACCAGCGTGATGGCCACGCCGTCGCGGTTGGCACGGGCCGTACGGCCGATACGGTGGACGTAGTCCTCGGCGTCGCGGGGCACGTCGAAGTTGATGACCATCGCGATGTCGTCGATGTCGATGCCGCGGGAGATGATGTCGGTGGCGACGATGACGTCGAGCTGGCCGCTCTTGAACTGGAACATCATCTCGTCGCGCTCGGCCTGGTCGAGGTCGGAGTGCATCTCGCCGCAGTTGACCTTCATGCGCTTCAGCGAGGCGGCGATCTGCTTCACCTTCTGCTTGGAACCGGAGAAGATGATGACGCGGTTGAGGTCGCCGGCCTTGAAGATGTCCTTGAGGATCGCCATCTTCTGCGTCTCGTAGCAGACGTAGGCCTTCTGCTGGATCTTCTCGGCGGGCTTGCTCACGGCGAGCTTCACCTCGACGGGATTCTTGAGCAGCGTCTTGGCCAGGTCCTCGATCTTGTCGGGCATCGTGGCCGAGAACATGATGGTCTGGACGTTCTGCGGCAACTTGCGGGCGATGGTGAGGATATCCTCGGAGAAGCCCATGTCGAGCATGCGGTCGGCCTCGTCGAGGATGAAGAAGCTCACGCGCGAGAGATCGACGTTGCCCAGCGACATGTGGGAGATGAAGCGGCCGGGGGTGGCGATGACCACGTCGGCACCGAGGGAGAGGCTCTTGAGCTCCTGGTCGTAGCGGTTGCCGTCGTTGCCGCCATAGACGGCCACGCTCGACACGCCGTCGAGATGGTAGGCGAAGCCCTGCATGGCCTGGTCGATCTGCTGGGCCAGCTCGCGCGTCGGCGACATGATGACGCAGTTGATTGCGTCGGCAGGATAGCCGCCGTCGGCCAGCTTGGAGAGGATGGGGAGCAGGTAGGCTGCCGTCTTGCCCGTGCCGGTCTGGGCGACACCCAGGATGTCGCGGCCTGCGAGGATGTGGGGGATGCAGCTTTCCTGTATGGGAGTGCACGTCTCGAACTGCATGTCGTCCAAGGCGTCGAGCACATAATCGTTCAAATCTAATTCGTCAAAATACATCTTTTCTGAAAGATAAAAATGGTGAGTGATACTACCTTGGCGCGTGCCTATAGCAGAAATAGGCTATGAAGGCAAAGATAAGGTTCGGAATCCATGCGGCCAGCACGGGGGGCGTGCCGGCATTGATGGCAAAGGTCGAGGAGACGGTCTGGAGCATGATGTAGCCGAAGCTCAGCCCCAGGCCGATACCCAGATAGAGGCCCATTCCTCCCTTTCGCTTTCGCGCCGAGAGCGAGAGTCCGATGATGGTGAGGATGAAGGAGGAGAAGGACATGGCGATGCGCTTGTGGAACTCCACCTCGTACTGCACGACATTGCCCGAACCGCGGCTCGTCTGCTTGGAGATGTAGTCGAGGAGCTCGGGCGAGGTGAAGGTCTCCTGCTGGCCCTTGGAATAGACCAGGTCGGTGGGTTCCATGAGGATGACCGTGTCCTTGACGTCGCCGGTGACGATCCGCTCGCGCAGGCCGACCAGCGTGCGCGTCTTCCAGTTGGTGGCCTTCCAGTGGTACTTCGCATCGGCGATCGTGTCGTACTGGATCTCCATGGCCGTCATGTGGCTGACCAGCTTCTTGCCCTCAAACTTGTCGAGGGAGAAGCCGTAGCCGCGCTTGTAGCGGTCGTCGTAGTGCTGGATGTAGGCCACCGTGCCCTTGCCCACCTGCAGCTGGACGTTCTCCGCCGAAGTGTTCTTCTTGGAGTTGCGGTAGAGCGACTCGAAGTTTTGGCGGATGACCGTGCCGTGGGGGATGACGAAGCTGTTGAGGTAGAAGGTGACGCTGGCGATGAGCACGCACGAGATCATGTAGGGGCGCATCAGCCGCCGGAAGGAGACGCCCGAGGAGAGCATCGCGATGATCTCGGAATTGCCGGCCAACTTCGAGGTGAAGAAGATGACGGCAATGAACACGAAGAGCGGGGAGAAGAGGTTGGAGTAGTAGGGGATGAAGTTGGCGTAGTAGTCGAAGACGATGGCACGCCAGGGCGCATGGTACTTCGTAAACTTCGAGAGGTTCTCGTTGAAGTCGAAGACCAGGGCGATGGAGATGATCAGCACGATGGAGAATATGTAGGTGCCGATAAACTTCCGGATGATGTACCAGTCGAGACGACCGAAAAGGTGCTTGGGCGACAACTTGCGCAGCACACGCGCCACCCTGGCCCCCGCCCGGCGTATCGTCTCGGGCTGGGGCATCCTGCGCCTCATCTTGTCTATGGTCTCTCCCATCTGCATGTCGAAAATTTGTTTTTAAAGTCTGTCCTGCGAACGTAAAGGAGCCGGGCCTATATCCTCCGCCCGAGCTGGTCGATGACGGAAGACTTCCACTGGGTGAAGTCGCCCTGGAGGATGTGGGCCCTGGCGTCGGTGACGAGCCGCAGGTAGAAGGCGAGGTTGTGAATGCTGGCTATCTGCATCGCCAGCAGCTCGCCCGCCTTGAAGAGGTGGTGGAGGTAGGCCTTGGAGGTGATGCGGTCGATCTCGCAGCCCGTGGGGTCGAGGGGCGAGAAGTCGGCCTCCCACTTCTTGTTGCGCATGTTCATCGTGCCCTCGTAGGAGAAGAGCATGGCGTTGCGGCCGTTGCGCGTGGGCATCACGCAGTCGAACATATCGACACCGCGCTCTATGCCCTCCAGCAGGTTCTGGGGCGTGCCCACACCCATGAGGTAGCGCAGCTTGTCCTTGGGCAGGATGGCGTTGACGACCTCGATCATCTCGTACATCACCTCGGTGGGCTCGCCCACGGCCAGTCCGCCAATGGCATTGCCCTCGGCGCCCTTGTCGGCGACGTACTTAGCCGCCTCGCTCCGCAGGTCGGGATAGGTACAGCCCTGGACGATGGGAAAGAGGGCCTGGGGGTAGCCGTAGAGGGGCTCGGTCTCGCGGAAACGCTTGAAGCAGCGGTCGAGCCAGCGCTGGGTAAGCCCAAGGCTGTTCTTGGCGTAGGCGTAGTCGCTCTTGCCCGGCGGACACTCGTCGAGCGCCATGATGATGTCGGCACCGATGACGCGCTCGATGTCCATCACGCGCTCGGGGGTGAAGATGTGCTTCGAACCGTCGATGTGGGAGCGAAACTCGCAGCCCTCCTCCGTGAGCTTGCGGATGCCCGTGAGGGAGAAGACCTGGAAGCCGCCGGAGTCGGTGAGGATCGGGCGGTCCCAGCCGTTGAAGCGATGGAGGCCACCAGCGGCCCGGAGCACCTCGCAGCCGGGGCGGAGGTAGAGGTAGGTGTTGCCCAGGATGATCTGGGCCTTCACCTGCTCCTGGAGTTCGCGGAAGTGGACTCCCTTCACGCTGCCCACCGTGCCCACGGGCATGAAGATGGGGGTGAGGATCTCGCCATGGGCCGTCTGGATGCGGCCGGCCCGCGCGTCGCTGTAGGCGTCGGTGTACTGCAGTTCGAACGTCATTGGCCCTTCTCCTCCTTTTGATCCGTAGTCTCCTCGACGACGAGCTGGACGGGGTGGGCCACCAGTTCGTCGGTGAGGGCGAAGTCCCACACCTGCTGCACGTTCTCCACATAGTGGAAGGTGACGCCCTTGCGATAGATCTCGGGGATCTCCTCCACGTCGCGCTGATTCTCGGCACACATCACGATGTCGGTGATGCCGGCACGCTTGGCGGCGAGGATTTTCTCCTTGATGCCGCCGACGGGCAGCACCTTGCCGCGCAGCGTGATCTCGCCCGTCATGGCCGTGTTCTTGCGCACCTTGCGCTGGGTCAGCGCCGAGGCCAGGGAGGTGGCAATGGTGATGCCCGCAGAAGGGCCGTCCTTGGGCGTGGCGCCCTCCGGCACGTGGATATGGATGTTCCACTGGTCGAAGAGGCGGTAGTCAACGCCCAGGGCGTCGATATGGGCCTTGACGTACTCCAGGGCGATGACGGCGCTCTCCTTCATCACGTCGCCAAGATTGCCCGTGAGCGTCAGTTTGCCAGCCTTGCCCTTGGAGAGCGAGGTCTCGATGAAGAGGATCTCGCCGCCCACGCTGGTCCAGGCCAGGCCCGTCACCACGCCCGCGTAGTCGTTGCCCTGGTAGATGTCGCGGTAGAAGGGCGGTTTGCCCAGCAGGCCCGGCAGCATGTCGGGGGTGATCTTGTTGGAGGGCAGCTGGCCATCGGTGGCCTGGCGGAAGGCGAGCTTGCGCAGCGCCTTGTTGATCTGCTTCTCCAGCTGGCGCACACCTCTCGCGGGTGTAGTTTTCGATGACCTTCTCCAGGGAGGCCTTCGTAAACTTCAGCTTGGGCTCCACCTGGTCGAGACCCGTGTTCTCCAGTTCGCGGGGGACGAGGTGGCGCTTGGCGATCTCTATCTTCTCCTCGGTGATGTAGCCGCTGACGGGAATCACCTCCATGCGGTCCAGCAGCGGACGGGGGATGGTGTTGAGGTCGTTGGCCGTGGCGATGAAGAGCACCTTGGAGAGGTCGTAGTCGGTGTCGAGGTAGTTGTCGTGGAAGGCGTTGTTCTGCTCCGGGTCGAGCACCTCCAGGAGGGCCGACGCGGGGTCGCCATTGACAGTGTTCTGCGTCACCTTGTCGATCTCGTCGAGGATGAAGACGGGGTTGGAGGAGCCAGCCTTGAGGATGCTCTTGATGATGCGTCCGGGCATGGCGCCGATATAGGTGCGGCGGTGGCCGCGCACCTCAGCCTCGTCGTGGAGGCCGCCCAGCGAGACGCGGACGTATTTTCTGCCCATGGCCTCGGCAACGCTCTTGCCCAGCGAGGTCTTGCCGACGCCCGGAGGACCGTAGAGGCAGAGGATGGGGGACTTCAGGTCGCCACGGAGGCGGAGCACGGCCATGTACTCCAGGATGCGCTCCTTCACCTTCTCCATGCCGTAGTGGTTGCGGTCGAGGACGCGCTGCGCACGCTTCAGGTCAAGGCGGTCCTTGGTATATACGCCCCACGGCAGCGAGACGAGCGTCTGCAGGTAGTTGAGCAGGACACTGTAGTCGGGCGACTGGGGATTGATATTGTCGAGCTTGGCGAGCTCCTTGGCAAAGAGCTTGCTCACCTCATCGGGCCAGGGCTTGAGGAAGGCCTTCTTCTTGAGTTCCCTCTTGTCCTCAGACTCGCCGCTGTCGCCCAGCTCCTCGCGGATGTTCTTGATCTGCTGGTGGAGGAAGTACTCCTTCTGCTGCTCGTCGATGTCGGCGCGCGTCTTGTTTTGGATGTTCTTCTTGATGTGCAAGAACTGGGTTTCGCGGTTGAGAACCTTCAACAACTTGAACAGTCGCAGCTTCATGTTGTCCTCCTCCAGCAGCATGATCTTGTCGTAAATGTTGCTGACGATGTTGGAGGCGACGAAATTGACGATGGAGAGGTGGTTGCTGATGTTCTGCAGGGCGACCATCGCCTCGTTGGGGATGTCGTCGTTCATCTTCACATAGATCTCGACGCCCTGGCGCAGGCCTTCCACGGCCGCGGCAAACTCCTTGTCGTCTTCTGCGGGGAAGACCTCAGGGATCATCTCCGTCTCGGCGGTGAAGAAGTTGTTGGCGTCGTCGAGCGACTTGAGACGGCAGCGCGCCGAGGCGATCACGATGGCCGAATGCTCATTGTTGGATCCGGGCACCTCAAACTCCTTGACGAGCTTGGCATAGACGCCCACTTCGAAGAGGTCCTCCTGGATGGGGTAGTCCACGCTGGCGTCTTTCTGTGCGAACACGGCAAAGGTCTGGTCGGGATGATCGCGGAGGTAATCCAGCAGCTTCAAACTCGGCTGGCGCCCAATGAGAATCGGGGTCATGACGCCGGGGAAGGGGATCAGATTGCGGGTGATGAGGACGGGGATGGAACCATCCACGGAACCGACCTCCTTGGCCAGCGCCGAGGGGTCGCCGTCGTAGTCCGACAACATCATCCGTATCGTTGTATTTTGCTTCATTATCTTAACTTGTCTTCTGTGTTTTGGCGTGCAAAGGTACAAAGAAAATTCCTATTTCATGGAAAAATCCGTGCGAAACCTTGACTTTGCCCGCACAATGCGGCATTAGGTTGGCCGCAAGGCAGGCAATGGGGTGGCTGCAAGCGCGGGCGACAGGCTGGCCGCACGCGTGGGACAGAATCCACAAGGCAGGCGATGGGCTCAGTCTAAAGTCTGATCACCTGCTTCACGCCCTTGACCGTGCGCAGCTTCTTGATCAGCAGGTTGAGCTTCGACTTGTCGTCGAGCTGCACGACAAGATTGCCCGAGAACAGGCCGTCATGGGAGTCGATATTGATGGATCGCATCACGATCTTCTCGTCCTTGCTGATGATGTTGGTGATGTTGCTGACGATGCCGATGTCGTCGTTGCCGATGACGCGCAGCGTGATGTCGTAGTGGGAACTGCCCTTGCCGCTCCACTGCGCACGGACGATGCGGTAGCCGAAGCGGCGCTGCATCTCGGCGGCGTTGGGGCAGTCGGCACGGTGGATCTTGATGCCGCCATTGACGGTGACGAAGCCAAACACCTTGTCGCCATAGATGGGGTGGCAGCAGCGGGCGAGCGAGAAGTCGATGCCCTTGAGGCTCTTGTCGATGATGAGCACGTCGTCGTTCTTCTTGGCCTCGGTGGTGGCGGGGTGGGCATACTCGAAGTTTTCCGCGCTCTCGGCCTCGCGCTCCTTGACCTGGCTCTGGTCGACCAGGGCCTGGTATTCGTCGAGGACGCGGGAGGGGTCGAGGCGGCCTTCGGCGATCTGGTGGTAGAAGTCGCTCTGCTCCTTGAAGCCCATCTTGCGGATGAGGTGGGCGACGGTGGCCTCGTCGTAGTCGAGCTTCTTGTTCTTGAGGCGGCGCTCCAGCAGCTCCTTTGCGTAGAGGCCCTGCTTCTGACGTGTCTCCTTGAGCGAGAGGCGCAACTTGGCGCGGGCACGGGAGGTGACGAGGATGCGCAGCCACTCCGGCTTCGGAGTCTGGTTGCTGGCCGTCAGGATCTCGACCGTGTCGCCACTGTGGAGGGGCGTGCGGAAGGAGACATTCTTGCCGTTGACCTTGCCGCCGACGCAGGTGTCGCCGACGCGCGAGTGGATATGGTAGGCGAAGTCGAGCACGGTGGCTCCCTTGGGAAACTTCAGCAGGTCGCCCTTCGGGGTGAAGGCATAGACCTCGTCCTCGTAGAGGTCGAGCTTGAACTGGTCCATCACCTCCAGGTTGTCGCCAGCCTCCAGGGCGGTGCGGATCGAGGCGAGCCACTCCTCCATGCCGCCACCGTCGGCCTTCACGCCCTTGTAGCGCCAGTGGGCGGCGAGGCCGTGCTCGGCCACCTCGTCCATGCGCTCGGTGCGGATCTGCACCTCCACCCACTTCTGCTCAGGACCGAGCACGGTGATGTGGAGACACTCGTAGCCATTGGACTTCGGCACGCTGATCCAGTCGCGCAGGCGCTTCGGGTTGGGCTGGTACATGTCGGTGACGATGGAGTAGGCTTGCCAACACTGCATCTTCTCCTTCTCCAGCGGGGAGTCGAGGATGATGCGGATGGCAAAGAGGTCGTAGATGCCATCGACGCCACACTTCTGCTTCTTCATCTTCTGCCAAATGGAGTGGATCGACTTGGTGCGGCCCTTGATATGAAATTTGAGTCCGGCCTCGGTGAGGTGCTTGCTCACTGGACCGATGAAGCGCTCGATGTAGGCGTCGCGGGAACGCTTCGTGGCGTTGAGTTTCTCCTTGATCAGATAGTAGGCGTCGTGCTCGAGATACTTCAGCGAGAGGTCCTCCAGCTCGCTCTTGAGCTGGTAGAGGCCCAGTTTATGGGCTAAGGGGGCGTAGAGGTAACTGGCCTCCTCGGCCACCTCGTGCTGCGCCTCCTTGTTGGGCGTGTCGCGTATCTGGCGCATCAGGCAGACGCGATCGGCGATCATGATGAGCACCACGCGCATGTCCTCGGCGAAGGAGAGGAGCAGGTTGCGGAAGTTCTCGCTCTCCACGACGGGAGTCTTGCTGTAGAGCTCCTGGACGCGGACGAGGCCCTGGAGGATCGTCGCCACGCCCTCGCCGAAGTCCTTGCGTGCCAGCGTCGTGTCATAGTGGCCGCGAAGCACGCTCTCGTAGAGCATGATGGCCAGCAGACTGTCACGGCGCAGGCCGATGTCGCCGACGGCCACCTTCGCCGTCATCAAAGCCTTGAGGACGGGATTGAGGCCGAAGCGGTCGCGCTCGATGTGGCGAGCCTCGATCTCGGAATGGATATGGGTGCGCAGACGCTCCACGTCAGTACCGCTCAGGGTGTCGTTGAGCATCTCGTGAATCTCCTTAGTAAGTGCCTCGCAGGCGTGCTTTTCTTCCTCGGTGAAAACGAATTTTTCTTCCATTGGCTGACGTTGCTTTGATGAATGATGCTACAAAGTTACGAAATTTCATCTGAATATTTCCCGATTTAAGAAAAAGTAAGTATATTTGTGCATTGGTTAGAGGACAACAAATAGACCACCTTATTTATAATATTAATATCGCAAAAGGATATGCTGACACAACAAGACTTGCAACAGATTGCTGCCAAGGGCATTGCCGAAAAGCAACTGCAGAAGCAGATGGATGATTTCAAGCGCGGATTCCCCTTTCTGAGGCTCGACTCCGCAGCCACCGTGGGTCATGGCATCCTGGCACCGACGGACGCCGAGCGCGAGGAGTACATCCGCCAGTGGGACGCCTACAAAGCCGGGAAGCACAGGGTGACGAAGTTTGTACCCGCCTCGGGCGCAGCCAGCCGCATGTTCAAGAATTTGTTCGCCTTCCTCGACGCCGACTACGACGCCCCGCAGACGAGTTTCGAACACGAGTTTTTCGACCACATCCACCAGTTTGCCTTCTTCTCCGAGCTCGACGCTGCCTGCCTGAAGAATGAGGGCAAGGGAATCGACGACCTGCTGGCCGCGGGAGGACACAAGGCCGTCGTGGCCAACCTGCTGGAGGAGCGCGGCCTCAACTACGGCCAACTGCCGAAGGGCTTGCTCCGCTTCCACCGCTATGAGGACGGGGCGCGCACGGCCATGGAGGAGCACCTCGTGGAGGGCGCACGCTACGCCAGCACCAACGGCGAGGCCCACATCCACTTCACCGTCTCGCACGAGCACCTGCCTTTGTTCAAGGCGGAGGTGGAGAAGCGGGTAGGGAAGTATGCGGAGAAGTACCAGGTGCGCTACGACATCTCCTTCTCGGAGCAGAAACCGAGCACGGACACCGTGGCAGCCAATCCCGACAACTCGCTCTTCCGCAACGAAGACGGGTCGCTTTTGTTCAGACCGGGTGGACACGGCGCGCTCATCGAGAACCTCAACGACCTGGAGGCCGACGTGGTCTTCATCAAGAACATCGACAACGTGGTGCCCGACCGGTTGAAGGAGGACACCGTCACCTACAAGGCGCTGCTGGGTGGCGTCCTCGTGACGCTGCAGGAGCGCGTCTTCGACTATCTTAGATCGCTCGACGAGGCAACGCCGACGAAGGAGAAACTGGCCGAGATGGAAGACTTCCTGGAGCACACGCTCTGGTGTTTGCCGCCGAAGGAGAAGGCGGGATGGAGCGACCAGGAGCGTGCCGACTACCTGCACCGCAAGTTGCACCGACCGATCCGCGTCTGTGGTATGGTGAAGAATGTGGGTGAGCCCGGCGGAGGACCGTTCCTCGCCTACAACCAGGACGGCACGGTGAGCCTGCAGATCCTGGAGTCGAGCCAAATCGACAAGACCAACGAGGCCTACCAGCGGATGTTCTCCGAGGGTACGCATTTCAATCCCGTGGACCTCGTCTGTGGCGTCATCGACTACAAGGGCGTGGCGTTCGACCTCCCGAAGTTTGTGGATCCCTCCACGGGCTTCATCAGCACGAAGAGCAAGAACGGACGCGAACTGAAGGCCCTGGAGCTCCCGGGACTGTGGAATGGCGCGATGAGCGACTGGAACACGGTCTTCGTCGAAGTGCCGCTCTCTACGTTCAATCCCGTCAAGACGGTCAACGACCTGCTCCGCGAGCAGCATCAGTAGGGCAAGGCCTGGCCAGCCAACCATACTCATGGGAGGACGGCCTGCCTACGACAACGACAGGCAGAAGGCCTGGCCAAGACGCTCGATTGATCTACCTAATATAGGTATAAATACAAGCACAAGTATAAGCACGAATATAAGTACAAGTAGAAAAAAGTACAAGTAGAAAAAGTACGAGAAAAGCCGCTGAATGGTCAGCGGCTTTTCTCGTTATATGCAATTTACTTGCGATGGTTCGTTTTCTTGATTATCCGAAGTTATCGTACATGATGCTCTCCGGCTCCACACCGAGACTGTCGAGATAGTCGGTGACGGTCTTGATGAGCATGGGAGGACCGCAGAGGTAGTACTCGCAATCCTCGGGAGCGTCGTGGTCCTTCAGATAGGTGTCGCGGATGCAGTTGACGGCGAAGCCCGTGTAGTACTTCACACCCAGCTCGTCGGCCTTCGGATCCTGACGGTCGAGGGAGAGGTGCATGTGGAAGTTGGGGAACTCCTTCTCCAGCTCCCAGAAGTCCTCCAGGAAGAAGGCCTCGGTCAGCGAGCGTGCGCCATAGAAGAAGTGCATCTCGCGATCGGTGCAGTGGAGCGTCTTCGTCATGTGCATGATCTGGGCGCGGAGCGGAGCCATACCAGCACCACCACCAATCCAGATCATCTCGCGCTTAGACTCGAAGTTGGGATGGAAGTCGCCGTAGGGACCCGACATCATCACCTTGTCGCCAGGCTTCAAGGAGAAGATGTAGCTGGAACCGATACCGGTCGGCACATCCTGGAATCCTACCTCGGGACGCGGCTTGAACGGCGTCGTGGCGATACGCACCGTCAGGGTGATGATGTCGCCCTCGGCGGGGTAGTTGGCCATGGAGTAGGCGCGGATCGTGGGCTCGGGGTTGTGAGCCTTCAGCGAGAAGATGTTGAAGTTCTTCCAGGCTGCGATATAGTCCTCGCCGATGTCGTTCTTGTCGAAGTCCTTGTCGTAGTCGATGCAGTCGTAGGCAGGGATCTTGATCTGGGCGTAGGAACCCGGCACGAAGTCCATGTGCTCGCCCGGGGGCAGGGCCACCTTGAACTCCTTGATGAAGGAGGAGACGTTCTTGTTGGAAAGCACGGTGCACTCCCACTCCTTGACGCCCATCACAGACTCGGGCACCTTGACACTCATGTCGCCCTTGACCTTGCACTGGCAACCCAGGCGCCAGTTCTCCTTGATCTGCTTGCGCGTGAAGTGGGGACGCTCGGAGTCGAGGATCTCGCCACCACCGCTGAGCACCTGCAGCTTGCACTGTCCGCAGCTGGCCTTTCCGCCACAAGCGGAGGGCAGGTAGATGCCGTTCTCGTTGAGCGTGGCCATGATGCTCGATCCCTGATCGACGTTCAGCTGCTTGTCGCCATTGATCGTGATGGTCACTTTTCCGCTCGGGCTAAGAAACTTCTTGGCCAAGAGCAGGATGACAACCAACAGGAGTATTACCGCAAGGAACACTCCTACACTGCTGATAATGAAATTGATATCCATACGGTAATATTAAATTTTAAGTCCTGAGAAGCACATCATGGCCAATGCCATGAGGCCAACGGTGATAAATGTGATGCCGAGACCCTGCAGGGGCTTGGGCACGTCGCAGTACTCCATCTTCTCGCGGATGGCACCCATCGAGGCGATGGCGAGCATCCAGCCCAGTCCTGAGCCGAAGGCGAAGGAAATGGCGTCCCAGACGTTGCCGATGTACTGTGAGGAGGCGGGGTCGAGACCGATGCGCTGCTGCATGAAGAGCGAACCACCCATGATGGCGCAGTTCACGGCGATCAGCGGCAGGAAGATACCCAGCGCGCCATAGAGCGACGGGGAATACTTCTCGACAGCCATCTCCACGATCTGGACGATACCTGCGATGACGGCGATGAAGAGAATGAAACTCAGGAAGCCCAGGCCCAGCGGGTCGAGCACCTTCGTCTGAAGGAGATAGTTGACGGGCAGCGTGACCACCAGCACGAAGGTGACGGCGGCACCGAGTCCCACCGAGGTCTTCACGTTCTTGGAAACGGCAAGGAACGAGCACATGCCGAGGAAGAAGGCGAATACCATGTTGTCCACGAAGATGGACCGGAAAAATAGACTGATTATATGTTCCATAACTTATACCTCCTCCTTAATTGTTCTCCTTGTAGAAATAGGCACGGTGTACCCAGATGACACATCCCACGAGGATGAGGGCCGTAGCCGACATGGTCATCATACCATTGTTCATGTAGCCAGCCTGATAGACGCTCTCGGGGATGAGCTGAAAGCCCAGCAGCGATCCGCGGCCGAAGAACTCGCGCACGCCACCGACGATGACGAGGATGAGCGCGTAGCCCAGTCCGTTGCCGACGCCATCGAGGAACGAGGGCCAGGGCTTGTTGGTCATGGCAAAGGCCTCCAGACGACCCATGAGGATACAGTTGGTGATGATCAGACCGACATAGACGGAGAGCTGCACGCTCACGTCGTAGGCGAAGGCCTTGAGCACCTGGTTGACCACCGTCACCAGCGCGGCAACGACCACCAGCTGCACGATGATACGGATGCGGTTGGGGATGGTGTTGCGGATGATGGAGATGATCGTATTGGAAAATGCCGTGATGATTGTTACGGCAAGGCCCATGACGATAGCCGGCTTCAGCTGCGAAGTGACGGCCAAGGCGGAGCAAATACCCAGCACCTGAACCAAGACAGGGTTGTCAAGGTTGAAGGGATTGGTCAGAGCCTCTTTGTTTTGTTTACTGAATAAAGCCATCTTTTCTTACTTAGCATTAAAGAATTTAACATAGGGCTGCAGGCCGCCTTTCTCGGCTTTGAGCATGTCGGCCACACCGTTGGAGGTGATGGTGGCACCCGTCACGCAGTCCACCTGCGTCTTGGGGTCGGTGACCTTCTTCTCCACGGAGAGAGCGACGTGGTCGCGGTCGCCGTTGGCGAAGAGCTCCTTGCCCTTGAACAGGTCCTGCCACTTCTTGCTGTCCTTGATCTCGGCACCCAAGCCGGCAGTCTCGCCCTCATGGTTGAAGTAGGCGCCAAAGACAGTCGTCTTGTCGCCATTGACGGCGATGAAACCGCTGATGGGGCCCCAGAGGCCGTTGCCATAGACGGGGATGACATACTTCGTCTCGCCATCCACCTTGCAGCGGAAGACGACGAGCTTGCCGTCCTTGGCCTCGGCGGAGTTGAGGTGCTGGAAACCAGCCTCCGTGCCGCCCTGCTTGCCAGCCTCGACCACGTTGCCGTTGGCGTCGATCATGTCGTCGGCCTCGACGAGGTTCTGCCAGAGCTTGGCAGCCTCCTCATTGGTCATGTCGCGGTCCTGGTTGAGCGCATAGAGGATCTGCTTCTGTGTGTCGAGCATCACGTTGGCATCCTGCTGCGGCTTCAAAGCCTGATAGACGGATGCGAGCATCAATGCCACGACCACAACGAGGACGACCGAATAGATGATGGTGTATGAATTGGTGTTTGTTTTCATCTTTCTTTCCTCCTTACTTATTGGTTAGCATTCTTTTGCGCCCCACGCTTGCTGCGGCGGCTGATGTTGCGGTCCACCACGCAGTAGTCGATCAGCGGAGCAAACATGTTGCCGAAGAGGATGGCGAGCATCATGCCCTCGGGGTAGCCGGGGTTCATCACGCGCACCACAACGGCCATGATGCCGATGAGCGCACCATAGACCCACTTACCACTCTCGGTACGGGCCGAGGTGACAGGGTCGGTGGCCATGAAGACGGCACCGAAGCAGAAACCGCCGAGCACGATGTGCTCATACCAGGGGATGCTGCTCATGCCCAGCTGCTCGAAGACCACGGCCATCAGACCGCCTCCGAGGAACACGCTCAGCATGGTCTTCCAGGAGGCAATTCCCGTCCACAGCAGGATCACGGCGCCAATGGCGATGGCGATGACGGAGGTCTCGCCCATGGATCCCGGGATGAGACCGATGATCATGTCGTTGAAGCTGGCGGAGACGTCGGCGTGCTGAGCGATCTCACCCAGCGGAGTGGCCATCGTGTAGCCGTCGGGGGCCTTGAAACCCATACCCAAGATCGGCTCCGTGGCCACCCAGATGGTGTCGCCAGTCATGCTGCTGGGGTAGGAGAAGAAAAGGAACGCACGCGCGAGGAGCGCGGGGTTGAAGACGTTCATACCCGTACCACCGAAGATCTCCTTGCCGATGACGACGGCGAAGGCAACGGCCAGGGCCAGGATCCACAACGGCGTGGAGACGGGGATGATCAGCGGAATCAGGATACCGGAGACGAGGTAGCCCTCCTGGATCTCCTCGCCCTTGTACTGGGCCCAGGCAAACTCGATGCCGAGACCGACAATATAGCTGACGAGAATCTTGGGCAGCATGGCAGCGAAGCCATAGAGGAACATACCCATGAACGAAGCCTCGGCCAGCTTGCTTGCGGCCACGGCGTTCTGGTATCCGATGTTGTACATTCCGAAGAGCATGGCGGGCAACAATGCGATGACCACAAAGCTCATGATGCGCTTCGAGTCGATAGCGTCGTGGATGGAGACACCGCTCTTGGATGTCGTGTGCGGCACATAAAGGAATGTGTCGAAACCATCATAGACACTACGGAAAGCGTGGAGCTTGCCGCCCTCCTCAAAGTTCGGACGTATCTTGTCGAGATAATTTCTAAGACTCATATCTGTAACTTTCTTGTTTAAGCATTTTCTTTACGGAGGATATCAAGACCCTGACGCACAATCTGTTGCAGAGGCAGCTTCGAGCTATCCACAAACTCGGCCAGCGCGAAGTCCTCCGGGCTCACCTCGTAGATGCCCAACTGCTCCTGCTTGTCGATGTTGCCCGTGATGATAGCCTTGACAAGGTACTCACCATAGATGTCCATCGGCAGCACGCGGTCGTACTCACCACTCATGATCATGCGGCGCTCGCCACCCTTGATGCGCGCGTCGAGCGTGTACTCCTTCTTGCCCTGCAACCACGAGAAGTAGCTGCGAGAGGTGGAGAACGTGTTGGCACGCGGCATGATCCAACCGGCCAGCTCATCGACGTCGTCGCCCTCGGGGATGGCACAGACCTCGGAGGTGTGTGCGCCCAATACGCTCTCGTCGTTGGCGATGCGGCCCGTGAGCGGGTTGCCGTTGAGCAGACGCACATGGCGGTCGCTCTTCACGTTGCCGGCAATGATCTCCTTCAGCGGCGTGCCGACCAAAGCCTCGACATAGGCGGGAGACTTGATCTCGCTGCCTGCCACGGCTACCATGCGGCGCAGATCGACTTTGCCCGTGTTGAACAGGCGACCGAAGAAGAGCACGGCCGTGGGATCGACCGTCCAGACCGTCTCGCCCTTGTTGACCGGGTCGAGGTGGTTCACCTGCACACCGACGTTGCCGGCGGGACAGGGACCGTCGAAGACCGTCACCTCAGCGTTCTTCGCACCAAGCAGCGCCTGGGAGGTCTGCTGAGCGCCCACGCCAAGATGCACGCGCGCGATGCGCGACAAAGCCGTGATACCAGCCTGGAAGTCCTTCTCCTGGCCCTTCAGCTCCAGCTCGAAGTCGCCCTGCAGCGGCTTGTCGCGGAGGGCGGAGACAAAGATGGCCTTCGGCATCGTGTCGGGAGTGGTGGAGACGGCATAGGGAAGCTGGTCGATGTAGCCGAAGAGACCAGCCTCAAGCAAGGCCTTGACAACGGCAGCTCCATCGAGCTTCGAGGGATCCTTCACACCAAATTCGGCATACTCCTGCTGGGCGTCGGCCTTCACCGTGACGCGGAGCACCTTGCGGCGATCACCACGCACAACAGCCGTCACAGTTCCGCTGACTGGGGACGCAAAGCCCACCTCAGGGAAACGCTTGTTGACAAACAATGCGTCGCCCGCACGGACATGGTCGCTCCTTGACGGCCACCTTCGGCGTCACACCAACGAAATCGTCGGGCACGAGCGAGTACTCTGCCGACGGCTTCAAGCGGGTAACGGTCTCTGCGGCACGTCCTTTCAGACGGATGTCCAAGCCCTTACGTAGCTTAATTGTTTCTGACATAGTTGAATCTAGATTGTTATGTAATTTCTTTTGTTCAAACCTCGTTTTGTAATTTTCGTGCAAAATTAACTATTTTCAGCCGATTACGGAAAGTTTTTGCGGAAAACTTTCAAGCGATTTGGGTTTTGTGTGGCAGATGGAGGAAAAAGGACGGGATAAAGGCACAATATTTTGCACGGAACGCCGTTCTGATAGGTATGAAAATGACGAGTTTGCGGCTCATGCTCTTAGCCGCCCCCTTGGCCGTCCTATCCCTGGCGGCCTGTAGCGACGACGATTCCTTCTCGGCGTCGCCCGACCACCGGCTGGCCTTCTCTGCCGACACGGTAAGTCTCGACACGACCTTCTCCCGCGTGCCCACCACGACCCGCACCTTCTGGGTCTATAACCGATCGGGCGACGGCCTGCGATGCACCAGCGTCCGCCTGCGCAAGGGCAATCAGACGGGCTTCCGCATCAATGTCGACGGAATGTACCTCGGACAGGCCAGCGGCTATCAGGTCGGCGGCGTGGAACTGCGCAAGGACGACTCGCTGCGCGTCTTCGTAGAGCTGACCTCTGCCGACACCCATTCCGAGGTGCCGGAACTGCTGGAGGACGACCTGGTCTTCACCCTGGAGAGTGGGGTAGAACAGAAGGTCAACCTACGGGCTTGGTCCTGGGACGCCACCCTACTGGATGGTTTAAAGATAAGTCGTGACACGCTGATACAGAGCACAAAACCCATAGTGGTTAAAGGAAACATAGAGGTGGATAGCGCCGCCACGCTCACCATCGGAGCGGGCACGACACTCTACTTCTCCAACCATGCTGGCATCGACGTCTATGGCACGCTGCGCGCCGAAGGAACGCCCGAGGCCAACGTCACGCTGCGCGGCGACCGTATCGACCGCATGTTCGACTACCTGCCCTACGACCGCGTCTCGGGACAGTGGCAGGGCATACGGCTCCACGCCTCTTCTTTCGACAACGAGATCCAATATACCGACCTCCACTCGGCCTACAACGGCATCGTCTGCGACTCCTCCGCGGCCGACCGCACCAAACTCCGCCTCTATAACAGTACGGTGCACAACTGCCAGGGCTATGGCCTCTATGCCGTGGGGTGCCAGCTCGACCTCTACAACACGCAGGTCACCAATGCTTCCATCGACTGCGTCTCCATCACGGGAGGCAGCGTGGTGATGCGCCATTGCACCCTGGCGCAGTTCTTCCCCTTCGACCTTGGAAAGCCCGTGGGCGTGGCGCTCCGCTTCGGCGACCGCTACGAGGGCGACGTGACGATACCGCTGACGCGATTTGACATCTTCAACACCATCGTCACGGGCTACTCCGACGACGAGATCATGGGCAATTTCTCCGACGTGGAGACGGCGACCTACTTGTTCGACCACTGTCTGCTGCGCACCGGAGAACCCGAGACGATCGACGAGGCCCACTACAAGGGGGTGATCTGGGAGAACGTCAAGGACACAACGGCTTTCGGACGAAAGAACTTCGTCAAGATCGACTATGACAAGCAGTACTTCGACTTCCACCTCGACAGCGTCTCCCACGCCATCGACTCGGCGGCAGTATCGCCAGAGGGATGGGGACGCACCGACCGCGACGGACTACCCCGCGACGAGCGGCCCGACATCGGATGCTTCGAATATCGGAAGCCTGCAGAGCAATAGGAGCAGTCTCCCGTGCTGCTGGTGCGGGAGACTGCCAGCGCTGCTTGACGCAGGAAGTTCGGCCGTTTTCAGGCTTTAAACTGAAAATTCCGTCCTTTTTCTTTGTCAATTGGAAAAATCGTAGTATCTTTGCACCCGCTTTGAAGCTGAAAGCATTCGGGGTGTAGCGCAGCCCGGTAGCGCTCCTGGTTTGGGACCAGGTGGTCGCAGGTTCGAATCCTGTCGCCCCGACCGAAGAGAGAGTCAGATTAACCCGTTTAATCTGGCTTTTTTCTTATTCAGAACCCAAGGCGCTCCCTGCTACAGTCTTTTGTATATATAAGCCTATACTATTCAATGAAGAAAAAGCCTGTTGTTTTTTTTCAACAAGGCAAACAACAACCAAGGCGATTGTTTTAAAAGACAAGGCAATTGTTTTAAAGACAAGGCGAATATTTCACAAGATATATACTTTTACTTTAAAAACAAGATGAATATGAAAAGATGGTTGCTTGCGATGGCCCTCGTGGTCTCGGTATTGTCGGTGTGGGGGCAAGGCTGCTGCGCCGACACGGTCACGTTTGCCGGAAGAATAGAGAATGCTGAGTATCAGGTGTGGATCGAGATGGACTTCTACCACAACGACGTCGTCACGCCCGGACAGGAGATCTTCGGCCAGGTGCCGGGCTACTTCGGGGCGAAGCGCGACACGCGCAAGTGGATCTTCGTCGATGCGGAGGTCAAGGGCAAGCAGGCCCGCCTCGTCATCACCAACGACTATGGCAGCGAGGACCTGGAGGCCCGACTGACGCTGGAGCGCGACGGCACCTATACGCTGGAGCGCCTGAAAGGGAGCACGATGAAGATCGTCGTGGGAGGCAAATGGGTGAACATCCCCAAGAAACTGACATTCAAGCGCCCTGTCGCCACCAAGCCCGCAGCATAAGAAGAGGTTGGCAGAGTAGGAACAACCGTAGGCAAAGGAGCGAATGGCGGAGTAGGAACAGCCGTAGGCAAAGGAGTAGGTTGACAGAGTAGGAGCAGTCGTAGACGAAGGAGCGGGCGTTATTCCTTTCCCAGTTCTATGACCGTCATCTCGGGCCATGCGCCCAGCCTGAAGGGGAACGACCCGCCCAGCCCGAGCGACACATAGAGCCACTGCGCTCCCTTGTGGTAAAGGCCTCCCCAGTCCTTGAAGGCAAAGCGGGCCAGGCTCAGCGGACCGATTCGTACCTGCGCGCCATGGGTGTGGCCGGCGAGGGTCAGCGCAATGTCTTTCCTTCCTACCACCTCGGCGCGCCAATGGTTGGGGTCGTGGGAGAGGAGGATCGTAAACATGTCCGGCTCCAGTCCCCGAACCGCCTTCTCGAGGTCTCCCCGGACGGGGAATGGGGGTCTGCCGATATTCTCCACGCCCGCTATGGCGATACGATCGTTGCCGCGCTGGAGGATTCGGTGCTCGTCGAGGAGCAGCGTCCATCCGACGTTGCGGACGACTTGTCCCAGCTGGTGGAAGTTGCGGTCGTGGTATCCCGTCCGTCGCTTCGGCCCATACTTGCAATAGTCGTGATTGCCCAGGATGGCGAAGACGCCGTCGGGAGCCTGGAGCATGGCCAGGTCGTGGCGATAGGGAACGGCCTCGCGCGCCACCTTGTTGACCAAGTCGCCCGTGAAGACCACCAGATCGGCCTCCTGCTGGTTGGCCGTCTCGATGACGCGGCGCACAAAGGGGTTGTGGCGACCGAACGTACCGAGATGGAAGTCGGAGAGGTGGAGAAGGCGATAACCGTCGAAGGCGGCGGGAAGAGTAGGGAAGCAGATCTTCACCTGTCTCACCTTCAGTCGGCGCCAGCCCAGCGTCAGTCCGTAGATGGCCAAGAGTTCGGCCGTGACGGCGGCGAGAAGACCCGCCCAGGGTGTGATAATCTGGAAGAGAAGGAAGCAGATCTTGGGCACGACGAAGCAGAGGATGCAGCCGTTGAGCGTGCGCGCGGCAAGACTGTGGCGAAACTCAAACACCAGGGCCAGCCAGGCTGCGGTCAGCAGGGTGGTGGGGAGAAACCACAGAATGCTCACGAGCAAAGGCACCTCTCTGAGGTAGAGGCTCCATATCGATACGTCGGGGAGCAAGGCGGTGAGGAGTATGACGATCAGAAACCGTTTCATATTGTCTTTTCCTTTCTTGTTTATAGAGGTTGTCTTCGCTATTCGTTTTGAGGATGTAAAATTACAAAAAATATTTCAATCTACGGCATAAAACCGAAATTATTTCGACCTGTACGGTTGAAACGGGCTGAAAGCCCAACAGACCATAGCCCAGGGCATCGCCCTGGGTATAATAGCAATCAACAAGACGCCCTGCAAGGGCAAAAGAATTGTTTATAGCCTGCTTCTTTAAAGCTTTTGCCCTTTCAGGGCGACAGGTTGGTGTTCCTAGCCCAGGGCGTCGCCCTGGGCTAGGAACTTCTGCCCTTTACCTTTCCCTTCGGCCGGTGACCGTTGGTTCAGGGCGTATTGGGTAATTTCAACCGTACAAGCCTGCTTTGTTTTATGGTATCGTCCTGACGACTGCGAAAAATCCAAAATGGCGAAGTGGAAAGATGAAAACGTAAGGTGTAAGGTGTAAGGTGTAAGGTTGCAAGTTCGCAAGGACGGTTTACATACGCCTTGTATGTGGATTCTCTTTTTATTTCATTTCTATCGCAACGCTCGCAGCGTACAGACGAGAAAGCCCCACGACTTGCGTCGCAGGGCAGTATGATTTTTCCCACAAAATGTTGCGCCTATCCGAGATACTTCATCAGTACGCGGGCGTTGCCGCTCTCGCGGATCTTCTCGATAGCCTTCTCGCGGATCTGCCGTACGCGTTCTCGCGTCAGTCCCATCTCCGTGCCGATCTCCTCCAGTCCCTTCTCGTGGCATCCGATACCGAAGCACTCCGTCACGATCGTGATCTCGCGGTCTTTGAGGGTCTTCTTCAGCACGGCCTTGAGGTCGTCGCTCATCGACTCGAAATCGACGCTGCGGTCGGTACGGCTGTCCTCGCCGCCTGAGAGCATGTCGGCCATGGAGTTGTCGTCGTCGTCGCTAAACGGCGCGTCGATACTCATGTGGTGGTTGTCGGCATTCTGGCTCTGGCGGATGCGGCTCTCGTCGATGCCCGTCAGCTCCGAAAGCTCATGGATGGACGGACGGCGGTTGTGCTGCTGGATGAACTCGTTGGTCACCTGGTTGATCTTGGAGATCGCCGACACCTGGTTGAGCGGCAAGCGGACGATGCGACTCTGCTCGGCGATGGCCTGCAGGATGCTCTGGCGAATCCACCATACGGCATAGGAGATAAACTTAAAGCCGCGGGTCTCGTCAAACTTCTCAGCTGCCTTGACCAGGCCGATGTTGCCCTCGTCGATCAAATCGGTCAGCGAGAGACCTTGGTGCTGATACTGCTTGGCTACGGACACGACAAAACGCAAGTTGGCTTTAATCAACTTTTCCTTGGCGCGCTCACCCTTTCTGCCGCCCTTGTGAATCTCCTGCGCAAGTTCTATCTCCTCATCGACGGTGATCATGGGCTCGCGGCCAATCTCTACGAGGTACTTGTCGAGTGCTTCACTGGAGCGGTTGGTGATGCTCTTTTGAATTTTAAGTTGTCTCATGTATTATTTATTTCCCCTTCCTTTTTACCTGATTACTATTGGCGCTATTTCCCCAATATCCATAAAAGGCTCGCAAAGTTATACATTTTTCTTCGATTAGGAGGGGTAAACGACGGACGTTTAAGAATTTTTGGCTAAACAGTACGCAAAATTAGGCAATGTTATAATACAAACATTGCTTCTCGCCCACAAAAGGGCAGGCCGGCCGCGAGGAAAGCCTACTCGTACATAGTGGGGTCGGGGAGGCCTGCCAGCACAAACGCCTCATGGCGCTCGACGCACGTGCCACACTTGCCACAATGCACGTTCCCGCCCTTGTAGCAGCTCCATGTTTCGGCGTAGTCGATGCCCAGTTGTGCGCCCCGCTTCACGATCTCCGTCTTCGTCAGTTGGGTGTAGGGCGCCACAACCTCCACGCCGACATAGGTTCCGGCCTGCGTGGCGTCGCTGATGGCCCGTATGAATCCAGGGCGGCAGTCGGGGTAGATGGCGTGGTCGCCACCATGATTGGCTATGAGCACCTTCTTCAGTTCGTGGCTCTCGGCAATGCCCGCCGCGATGGAGAGCATGATGCCATTGCGGAAGGGCACCACGGTGGAGCGCATGTTGTCGTCCGCATAGTGGCCCTCGGGAATGTCTTTGGCTCCCGAGAGGAGCGAACTCTTGAAATAGTCGTGCATGAAAGCCAGGGGTATCGTGATATGCTTGATACCCAAGCGTTCGCAGTGCAGGCGGGCGAAGGGAATCTCCCGCGCATTGTGGTTGGCACCATAGTCGAACGAGATCGCCAGCGCTATCTCATCCGCCTTGTCATAGAGCAGCGTGATGGAGTCGAGTCCACCACTCACAATAATCACAGAATCTTTCATCGCCTGCAAAGGTAGTGCAAATCGAAGACAACACAAAAGAATCTCGTTCTTTTTTATTGTTGAGACGCAGCCTACCTTGTTTAAGTAGCGCAAATCGAAGACTGAGTATGGAAAACAACAAATACAACTTTTACAACAAGTAACAACGCGCTACGCGTGTCAAAATCTTGCTGCAAGGTAAACAACAAGAACAACGCTTCGCGAGGACACCCGAGGACACCCAATATATAGGGTGCAAAATGAAAAGAATAAAAGAAAGAGGATAAAAGAAGAGAATAAAAGAAGAGGATAAAAAAAGAGACTGCCGCAAAGCAATCTCTTGTCGAAGTGGGTGGTGATGGATTCGAACCACCGAAGCTAGAAGCAGCAGATTTACAGTCTGCCCCATTTGGCCACTCTGGAAACCACCCGTGCTTTTGATTGGAAAAGCGATTGGTGGGCGTTGACGGATTCGAACCGCCGACCCTCTGCTTGTAAGGCAGATGCTCTAAACCAACTGAGCTAAACGCCCGCTTGTTTTCAAAAGCGGGTGCAAAGTTACACGTTTTATCCGACACCACCAAATTTTTCTCTTAGTTTTGTTTAAAAATTAACATCCTTTAAAACACATCTCCATACATAGAGTTATCAGGAAATCCGCCCCCTTGGGGGCTTGTAGTCGAATTGTAGCAATAATTATTCAATATACTTTGGACGGGTCAGACTTTTTCAGTAACTTTGCACTCGGTTAACATATAGTGTTATGAATTTAAAAGTTCGTCTGGCCGCAATGAACTTCCTTGAGTTCGCTGCATGGGGCGCCTATCTAACGTCGATGGGCACGTATTTGGTCACGATCGGCATGGCCACGCAGATCGGTTGGTTCTATGCCATTCAAGGAATCGTCTCCATCTTCATGCCCGCCTTGATGGGTATCGTCGCTGACCGCTGGATACCCGCTCAGCGCCTGTTGGGATACTGCCACCTGCTGGCTGGTCTACTGATGCTCGCCACCGCCTATGCGGGGCAGCAGGGGCTCCACGACCTCCTCTTCCCGATCTACGCCCTCTCCGTAGCCTTCTACATGCCCACGCTCGCCCTGAGCAACTCCGTGGCCTACAACGGACTGACACAGGCCGGGATGGACACCGTCAAGCATTTCCCGCCCATCCGCGTCTTCGGCACCATCGGTTTCATCTGTACGATGTGGCTGGTCGATGTGCTGGGGTTCCAGGCCAACCAAAACCAGTTTGTGGCCTCCGCCGCGGTCAGCCTCCTCCTCTTCCTCTACACTTTCACGCTGCCCCATTGTCCCGTGGTCAAGAGCGGCGAGAAGAAGTCGGTCGCCGACGCCCTCGGACTGCGCGCCTTCGCCCTGCTCAAACAGAAGAAGATGGCCATTTTCTTCTGCTTCTCGATGCTCCTGGGCGTGAGTCTGCAGATCACCAACGGCTTCGCCAACCCCTTTATCACCTCTTTTAAAGACATACCCCAGTACGCCGACACCTTCGGCGTCAACCATGCCAATATGCTCATCTCGCTCTCCCAGATCAGCGAGACCTGCTGCATCCTCCTCATCCCCTTCTTTATGAAGCGCTACGGCATCAAGAACGTCATGATCATCGCCATGATGGCCTGGGTGTTGCGCTTCGGCCTCTTCGCCCTGGGCAATCCTGGCAGTGGCGTGTGGATGTTTGTCCTCTCGATGATCGTCTATGGCGTGGCCTTCGACTTCTTCAACATCTCCGGATCGCTCTTTGTCGAGCAGAACACGGACACGAAGCAGCGAAGTTCCGCCCAAGGACTGTTTATGCTGATGACCAATGGTATCGGCGCGACTATTGGCACACTCTCCGCCCAGGCGGTGGTCAACGCCTACACCGTCGATGGCGTGACGCAGTGGGCCGCGTGCTGGTACGTCTTCGCAGGCTACGCCCTCGTGGTGGCCGTCGCCTTTGCGCTGATATTCCGACCCAAAACAAAAAAGCACAATGAAGAATAACCCAGAAGATATCGCCCGCGTCAACAGCATGCTGACGGACTGTGTTGAACTGAAGTTGCACGACGTGGTCTGCATCGTGGGCGCCGACGAACTCCGCCTGATGATCCTCACCGACTCCGTGGGCAAACGACAACTCTCCGCCATCTGCGACCGCGCGGTGGAGAAGGAACTCGTGTTTCGCATGCACAAGACCGACTGCCAGGGACGCTTGCCCGAGGTGCTCTGCTCCCTGATGCCCGGACTGTGTCGCGACGACTACGCGCTCTATGTCTATGACATCACGGACGGGACGTATCACGTACACCTCGTCAACCGCAGGACGGCGGAAGAGACCGAGATCCGCATCACCGACGCCGTCCTCCTCTCGATGGTCGCCAATCTCCCCCTGCTCACCAGCCATGCGTTCTTCGAGAAGCAGGCCCTGCCGTTTGACCAAGCCAAGGGCAAGCTCAGAATGCCCGTCAACGCCATGACCACCAAGCAGCTCCGCGAGCATATCAAGCGAGCCGTAGCGGACGAGTACTACGAGGACGCCGCCAACATCAAAAAGGAACTGGAGAAGCGCAGCAAGGAGCAAGGTTCCAAGGAGGCCCCACAATGAGAGAAGCCCGATACTTCTATGTGCCCCAGGCGGGACAGCGCGACGAGCTGCCCAGCGAGGAGGCACGCCACGCCGTGCGCGTGCTGCGGCTGGTGGAGGGAGACGAGATCTTCCTCATCGACGGCGCAGGCAGTTTTCTGCGCTGCACCATCACGCTGGCGGCACCCCACCACTGCGCCTACCGCGTGGAGGAGACGCAGGCCCAGCAGCCCACGTGGCGCGGCCACATCCATCTGGCCATTGCGCCGACCAAGGACATGGGGCGCATGGAGTGGATGGCGGAGAAGGCCACCGAGGTGGGATGGGACGAGGTGAGCTTCCTCGACACGCAGTTTTCGGAGCGCAGGTCGCTCCGTGCCGACCGCATCGACAAGATCGTCGTGGCGGCCATGAAGCAGAGCCGCAAGGCGTGGAAGCCCGTGGTCAACGAGATGGCCTCCTTCCGTGCGTTTGTCGATGCCCATCAGGAGGGCCGGCGCTTCATCTGCCATTGCTACCCCGAGATAGCGCGCCAGGACTTCTTCGACGCCATCACCGCGCAGCAGGGCGACGCCGCAGGCGCCTCCGACGACATCACCGTGCTCGTGGGTCCCGAGGGCGACTTCTCCGTAGAGGAGGTGCGCTACGCCCTGGAACGGGGCTATGAGAGCGTGAGCCTGGGCAAGAGCCGTCTGCGCACGGAGACGGCAGGACTGACGGCCGTCGTGATGGCCCAGCTGGCCCGCCGCAGGTAGCGCGCCCACGAGCAGCGGCAAGACAAAGAGAACAAACAGACCATTCAAGAGAGTCTTACTATAATACCTTATTTAATTTAACTGATTATGCAAAAAAGACTGTTTACCCTCGTTGTGATGCTGACGGCGATCTTCGCCTCGGCACTCGCACAAGTGACGACATCCGGCATCAGCGGAAAGGTCCTTTCCGCCGGCGACGACGTCATTGGTGCAACTGTCACGGCTACCCACAAGCCGTCGGGCACCGTCTATCGCGCAGTGACCAACATCGATGGACGCTTCTCCATCCAAGGTATGCGTGTGGGCGGCCCCTACACCGTGGAGGTCTCCTACATCGGCATGGAGACCAAGAAGTTTGAGAATGTCAGCCTCACCCTGGGTGAGACGGAGGACCTCTCCTGCTCGCTCTCCAACGACTCCAAGGAGCTGGAGGAGGTCGTCGTCACGGGCCAGGCTGGCGTAGATGCCACCAAGACGGGAGCGGCGCAGAGCATCAACGCTCGCCGCATCAGCGAGATCCCAACGGTGAGCCACAGCATCGCCGACATCGCGCGCATGAACCCGCAGATCACGACCAACGGACAGAGCGGAGCCATGTCGTTTGCCGGCACGAACAACCGCTACAACGCCTTCCAGATCGACGGCGCGATGAACAACGACATGTTTGGTCTGACCGCCAACGGCAGCAACGGCGGCCAGGCGGGCGCCCAGCCAGTCTCCATGGAGACGGTGGAGCAGATCCAGATCAACGTCGCCCCGTTTGACGTTCGCCAGAGCGGATTCACCGGCGGCGCCATCAACGCCATCACCAAGAGTGGTACCAACGAGTTCCACGGATCGGCCTATCTCTACGGCAACAACGAGAAGCTGGTGGGCCGCCACTACAAGCTGCCCGGTGGCAAGTATGCCGATCCCTATTCCGACGAGAGCGAGTCGATGTTTGGCTTCACCCTCGGCGGTCCGATCCTGAAGAACAAACTCTTCTTCTTCGCCAACTTCGAACGCTCCTACAAGTCCTATCCCAACGAGTACGGACTGGGAACGCCCGACTCCAAGGTCGATGCCGACAAGGCCACGAGCATTCTCAACGCCATCAAGGACCTGGCGCAGCGACAGGGCATCAACTACAACGGACAGTATGACAGTTCCGACTCCGACACCTGGAGCAACAAGGCTGGCTTCAAGATCGACTGGAACATCAACGACTTCAACAAGTTCATGGTGCGCTGGAGCTATGTCAACGCCTCCACCCTCAACGGCAGAGGCGGCATCTCGACGCTCAACACCATCGACCACCTCTATCGCTTCAAGTCCAACACCAACACGGTGACGGCAGAGTTGCAGTCGCGCCTCTCGCCCGTCCTGAGCAACGAGGCCCGTCTGAGCTACGTCGGCGTGCGCGACAAGCGCACCTCGGGAGCCGCCTTCCCCTCCATCACCATCAAGAACGTGGGCAACGGAACGGTCAACATCGGCAACGAGTATAGCTCCATGGCCAACGGCCTCGACCAGGACGTCTGGACGCTGGAGGACAACCTCACCTGGTACAAGGGCAACCACACCCTCACCTTCGGTACGCACAACGAGCTCTACAGCTTCGACAACCTCTTCATCCAGAATCTCTACGGAAGCTACAACTTCCTGAGTGCCGACGACTTCTTCACCTACTACAACGGCGTCCTGGACGGCACGGGCATGTACACCGACAGCAAGGGCCATCTCAACCCCATCGGCACGCTCATCAACACCTACAACTTCGGACGCGCCAACGTCGCCGTCACGGGCGACCCGCGATGGAGCTCCGCCTTCTCGGCAGGACAGATCGGCTTCTACGCACAGGACAAGTGGAACGTCAACCGCAACTTCCAGCTGACCTACGGCATGCGCTTCGACATCCCGCTCTTCTTCGACACGCCGACGGAGAACACTCCCTTCAACGAGTGGGCAGCGGCCAATGGTTATGACCTCAAGACCAACCGCAAGCTGGCCTCCAAGCTCATGGTGAGCCCGCGCCTCGGATTCCGTTGGGACATCGCCGGCGACAAGCGCTACATCCTGCGTGGTGGTGCCGGCATCTTCACGGGCCGCATCCCGTTTGTATGGCTGAGCAACAACTTCACCAACACGGGTGTCCAGATGGAGAGCTACTACGTCAAGAACAACAAGGACGTTTCCCTCATCCTCGACCCGAACCGCCAGTCGGAGAACGCCGAGAACCTCAAGGCCGATGGCAACCAGGTCATCAACGTCTTCGACAAGGACTTCAAGTTTGCACAGAACTTCCGACTCAACCTCGGATTCGACTTCGAGGCCCTGGGCATCAACTGGACCGCAGAGGCCATCTACTCCAAGACCCTCAACGACGTCTATTACCAGAACATCGCCTACAAGGAGAGCGGCAAGACGCTCGCCGACCAAACGGGCCTCGCCTGGGACGACCGTCCTCTCTACGAGCGCGCATCGAAGGGCACGCCGTTCAACAACATCTACGTGCTCCGCAACACCAGCAAGGGCTACACCTACAACCTCTCGCTCAAGGCCGAGAAGCACTTCAACTTCGGCCTCGACCTCATGGCCAGCTACAGCTTCACGAAGTCGAAGAGCATGGGTAGCCCCACGTCTTCCGTGGCACAGAGCAACTGGCGCAACACCCACACCTACCGCCAGAGCAACCATCCGGAGCTGGCCAACAGCGCCTTCAACATCCCGCACGTGCTGAAGGCTTCCGCTTTCTACCACATCGACTACGGACGCAACAAGATGTTCACCACCACCGTGGGTCTGATCTACCAGGGATCGAGCGGATCGCCCTACTCAATGCTCTACAGCGGCGACATCAACGGCGATGGTGCCACGAGCAACGACCTCTTCTTCATTCCGACGGACGAGCAGATCGACCAGATGCCGTTCAAGGCCACGAAGGCGCTCTCAGCAGACCAGCAGCGCGCCAACCTCAAGACGTGGCTGGCCAACACGCCCTACCTGCGCGACCACCGCGGCGAGTACTACAAGCGCTACGCCGACAACCTGCCGTTTGAGAGCCACTTCGACCTGCACGTAGCCCAGAAGTTCAACCTCAAGGTGGGAACCTACGTCCACTCGCTGGAGCTCTCGCTCGACATCATGAACGTAGGCAACTTGCTCAACAAGGACTGGGGCCGCACCTACAGCAGCTCATACGTCAGCGAGTTTATGTCGCCCGTCACCTACAACAAGGGTGAGTATCAGTTCCTGAAGGATGCCGACTATATACTCAAGTATCCGAGCACGTACTACAGCCGCTGGCGCGGACAGATCGGACTGAAATACACGTTCTAAAACAGAAGTTCCTATCATCTGACCTTCAAGGCTCACACGCGATGGGCCTTGGAGGTCATTTTTCTAACTATACAACAAGCACAACAATAGTATGATCATAGACTTTGAGAAAATAGCCGAGGCCCACATCGAGGGCTTCAAGGGAGGTGAGGGCAAACTCGACACGCGCAACTACGTCGATGACCGCGCCCGCATCATGTACTCCACGCTTCGCCCGGGCGCCCGGTCCGGAGAGCACCGCCACGAGGGCACCTTTGAGGTGATCTACGTGCTGAGCGGCGAACTGACCTTCTGCTACGACGGTCAGGAGGAGGTCTGCCGCGTGGGACAGGCTCACTACTGCCCCGAGGGACACACCCACGCCTTCGAGAATCGCACCGACCACGATGCGCTCTACCTCGCCATCGTCCCCACCTTGGGATAGGCGAAAAAGGGGCAGAAAGACAAAAAGGCCGAAATGATAGGAAATTCTTTGGCGTTTTGAGTGGAAAATGCTAACTTTGCAAAGAAATATCAATTATACCTATTATATATATGTATAGAACAAACACATGTGGAGAGCTTCGTCTGGAGGACGCAGGCCGCCAGGTGACGCTGGCAGGATGGGTGCAGCGCGTGCGCAAGATGGGAGGAATGACCTTCGTTGACCTGCGCGACCGCTACGGCATCACCCAGCTGGCATTCAACGAGGCCGTCAACGCGCCGCTTTGCGAAGAGGCCAATAAGTTGGGACGCGAGTATTGCATTCAGATAAAGGGTGTCGTCAACGAACGCCAGAGCAAGAACAACAAGATACCTACGGGCGACATCGAGATCGTCGTCGATGAGCTCAGCGTGCTCAGCCCGTCGCTCACGCCGCCGTTCACCATCGAGGACAATACGGATGGTGGCGACGACCTGCGCATGAAGTATCGCTACCTCGACCTGCGCCGTCCGGCGGTGCGTCGCAATTTGGAACTGCGCCACCGCATGACCATCCTGATCCGCAACTTCCTCGACCAGCAAAACTTCATCGAGGTGGAGACGCCGATCCTCATCGGGTCCACGCCCGAGGGCGCACGCGACTTTGTCGTGCCTTCGCGCATGAACCCGGGACAGTTCTACGCGCTCCCGCAGAGCCCGCAGACGCTCAAGCAGCTGCTCATGGTGGCTGGCTTCGACCGCTACTTCCAGATAGCGAAGTGCTTCCGCGACGAGGACCTGCGCGCCGACCGCCAGCCGGAGTTTACGCAGATCGACTGCGAGATGTCGTTTGTGGACCAGGAGGATGTGCTCCAGTTGTTTGAGGAGATGGCCCGCGTGCTCTTCCGCGAGGTGAGAGGCGTGGAGCTTCCGAAACTGGAGCGGATGACCTGGCACGAGGCCATGCGCCGCTTCGGCAGCGACAAGCCCGACCTGCGCTTCGGCATGGAGTTTGTGGAGCTCATGGACGACCTCAAGGGCACGGGCAGCTTCTCCGTCTTCGACGAGGCAGCCTACATCGGCGGCATCGTCGTGCCGGGCTGCGCCGACTACAGCCGCAAGCAGCTCAACGAGCTGACCGACTTCGTCAAGCGCCCGCAGATCGGAGCCAAGGGTCTGGTCTTCATCAAGTATAATGCCGACGGCACGGTGAAGAGCAGCATCGACAAGTTCTACACGCCCGAGCAGCTCGCCAAGGTCAAGGAGACCACGGGAGCCAAGGACGGCGACCTCGTGCTCATCCTCTCGGGCGACAACGCCAACAAGACGCGCATCCAGCTCTGCTCGCTTCGTCTGGAGATGGGCAACCGCCTCGGACTGAGAGACAAGAATGTCTTCAAATGTCTGTGGATCATCGATTTCCCGCTCTTCGAGTGGAGCGACGAGGAGCAGCGCCTCATGGCCACCCACCATCCCTTCACCATGCCCAACCCCGACGATCTCCCGCTCCTGGACGAGCATCCGGAGCAGGTGCGCGCCAAGGCCTACGACTTCGTCTGCAACGGCATCGAGGTGGGCGGCGGTTCGCTCCGTATCCACGACACGCAGCTGCAGGAGAAGATGTTTGAGGTGCTCGGATTCACGCCCGAGCGCGCCGAGGCGCAGTTTGGCTTCCTGATGAATGCTTTCAAGTATGGAGCACCGCCCCATGCCGGACTGGCCTTCGGTCTCGACCGCTTCGTCAGCATCATGGCCGGACTCGACTCCATCCGCGACTGCATCGCCTTCCCGAAGAACAACAGCGGACGCGACGTGATGCTCGACGCACCCTCGGAGATCGACGACAAGCAGCTGGACGAACTCCAAATCAAGGTGGAACTCAAAGCGTAATTCTTTGACGTAGGTCAAGAAATAACCATTCCTCCCTCGACGACAGCGCGTTGTAACAGTCTTTTCGCCTTATTGCTTTTGCATTTAGAGAATAAAACGGTAACTTTGTAACCGACATCGGTCAATAGGTTATACTCAAATCATTGAGAGATTTATTTTAAGTGTAAAAAGAAGTATGGAAACAAAGAAGGTAACAACAAAGACTACCGCCACGAAAGCCGCGGCAGCCAAGAGGACGACCGCCAGAAAGGCGTGCGCCCGCAAGAGTAGCGAAGTGGCTATCAATGCTCAGAATATCGGTTTCAAGGCTGGCGACGTTTACAATGCACTCGCCGCTGCCGACAAGGCATTGAGCGTGGAGGAGATCGCCAAGGCGGCACAGATCAGCGCCAACGAGGTGCTGGTCGGCTTGGGATGGCTCTTCAAGGAGGGCAAGGTCGCAGGACAAGAGGACAACAAAGTGGTTCTTGCATAAGCCATCAATTAGAAGAAATACTTCAAAGGGAGGTCTGTGGGCGAAGGCTTATAGGGCTCCTTTTCTTTTCTTCCTGCGCTGCGTTTTCTTCCTACGCTACCTTTTTTTCCTACGCTCCTTGCGGCCTCGTCCGCATAGACCCGCAGGAGGAAGGCAGCCACCTGCCAAACACCAACATCTATCACAGACAGCATAGACCTACAACATGAAATACGACCGACTCATCATAGAGATTCTGATGGAGGCTGGCAGCAACGGCCTGACGGTCAGAAAGGTTTCCCGCCATGTCTTCAATGCGGTCAACGGCCTGTTCGACGAAGCCGATATCGAGGCGGTCCACAAGCTGGTGCGGGCTTTTCTGCTGCGCCACAGCAAGGGGGTGAGTCCTGCGCTGGACCGCCCGAAGCACGGCAGCTATGCGCTCAACCGCAGGACGGCGGCAGGCCGGGCACTGATAGAGCGCCTGCTGAGCGAAGAAACGGATCAGCCCAGGCCGCAGGGCAGCATCCAGGAACTCTCGATACCCTTCGACGACGACTTTTTCGCCGCTGAATAAGGCCGCTGAGGGAGCCAACTGCCTCCTGGCAGCGGTCCAAAACTTGAACAAACAGATATTTTCCTGTCATTTTTCAAAAAAATGGGCGTCAACAAGGTGGCGTATCATTTTTTCTTCGTATATTTGCGCTTTATTAATAAAATAAAGAACGCTAATCTTACATTGTATGGCAAGAAGTAACAATCACCTTGTAATTATGGCTGGAGGCGTGGGCAGTCGCTTCTGGCCGATGAGCACAACCGAGCATCCTAAACAGTTTATTGACGTGTTGGGCACGGGCAGAACCATGATTCAAATGGCTTTCGATCGCTTCGACGGCGTGGTGGAGGCCAAGAACATGTGGGTCGTCACAAACAAGTGCTACCGCGACCAGGTGCACGAGCAGCTGCCCGAGATTCCGGAGAGCCACATCCTCTGCGAGCCGTGCCGGCGCAACACCGCGCCGTGTATCGCCTATGTGAGCTGGCGAATCAAGGACGAGGACCCGAAGGCCAACATCGTCGTGGCGCCCAGCGACCACCTGGTGGTGGACATTGCCGAGTTTAAGCGCGTGGTGGCAAGCTGCCTCGACTTCACCTCCGGCACCGACGCCATCGTCACCCTCGGCATGAAGGCCACGCGCCCCGAGACGGGCTACGGCTACATCCAGGCCGACCTATCGCTCGCCTCGCCCCGCAATAGGGAGATCTTCCGCGTCGATCAGTTTCACGAGAAGCCGAAGCGCGAGGTGGCGGGGACCTACCTGAAAGAGAAAAACTTCTTCTGGAACGCGGGCATCTTCATTTGGAGCGCAGCCACCATCGTCAATGCCTTCCGCGTCTATCAGCCCAACATAGCCAAGATCTTCGACCGCATACGCCCCATGCTCGGCACACCCGACGAGCAGCGCATCATCGACGAGGTCTATCCGCAGTGCGAGAACATCTCCGTCGACTACGCCATCATGGAGAAGGCGGAGGAGATCTTCGTCTGCCCCTCCGACTTCGGATGGAGCGACCTCGGCACCTGGGGCAGCCTGCTCCTGCAGACGCCCAAGGACATCTATGGCAATGCCGTGATCGGACAGAACGTGCAGCTCTACGACAGCCACAACTGCATCGTCCATACGCTCGAAGAGAAGCGCGTGGTGATAGAGGGGCTCGACGGCTACATCGTGGCGGAAAACGACGACACGCTCCTCATCTGCAAACTGTCGGAGGAACAACGCATCCGTCAGTTCTCGGAGGAGTTGTAATACGCAACGCAGACAAGGAGGTGGGCGCTACCTGTGGAGGATCGCAGGATAGGGCCCACTTTGGCCTCAACGAGGCATAGGACAACTCTGCAGGGGCCTGCTGCGGCGGTCGCTTGCGGAATCAACTAAAAAAGCGATTATCAAATGGAAAAGAAAGTGGCCCTCATCACGGGCATCACGGGTCAGGACGGTTCGTTCCTGGCCGAGTTTTTGATTGGAAAGGGGTATGAGGTGCATGGATTGTTGCGCCGCAGCTCCTCTTTCAACACCGGACGCATCGAGCACCTCTATCTGGACGAATGGGTGCGCGACATGAAGCAGAAGCGACTGGTGGACCTCCACTGGGCGGACATGACCGACTCCTCGTCGCTCATCCGCATCATCGGCGAGACCAAGCCGACGGAGATCTACAACCTGGCCGCACAAAGCCATGTCAAGGTGAGCTTCGACGTGCCGGAATATACCGCCGAGACCGACGCTGTCGGCGTACTGCGACTGCTCGAAGCCGTCCGTATCTGCGGACTGGAGAAGACGTGCCGCATCTACCAGGCGTCCACCTCCGAGCTCTACGGACAGGTGCAGGAGGTGCCTCAGCGCGAGACCACGCCTTTCTATCCGCGAAGCCCCTATGGCGTGGCGAAGCTCTACGGCTATTGGATCGTGAAGAACTACCGCGAGTCCTACGGGCTCTATTGCTGCAACGGCATCCTCTTCAACCACGAGAGCGAGCGGCGCGGAGAGAACTTCGTGACAAGAAAGATCACCCTGGCGGCCAGCCGCATCGCACAGGGATTCCAGGACAAACTCTACCTCGGCAATCTCAACGCCCTCCGCGACTGGGGCTACGCCAAGGACTACATCGAGTGTATGTGGCTCATCCTCCAGCAGGAGCAACCCGAGGACTTCGTCATCGCCACGGGCGAATACCACACCGTGCGCGACTTTGCCACGCTGGCGTTCCACCATGCGGGTATCGAACTGGAATGGCAGGGCGAGGGCCTCAACGAGAAGGGCATAGACCGCGCCACGGGCCGCGTGTTGGTGGAGGTGGACCCGAAGTATTTCCGCCCGGCCGAGGTAGAGCAGCTGCTTGGCGACCCGACGAAGGCAAAGGAGAAACTGGGATGGAACCCGCACAAGACCTCGTTCGAAGAACTGGTGCGCATCATGGTGGAGCACGACATGCGCTTCGTGCGCAAACTCTATCTCAAGGCACAGATGCCGGAGTAGGATACTGCCAAGCCAAAGGAGTAGGATGCTGTCAAGCCAAAAGTAAAAACGCTATAACGAAGAAAAGAATTATGCTGGATAAAAATACCAAGATTTATATCGCCGGCCACCGTGGACTGGTCGGTTCTGCCATTTGGAAGAATCTGGAGAACCGAGGCTACCACAACCTCGTGGGACGAACCCATGCCGAGCTCGACCTCGCGGACCAGCGGGCCGTGGAGGAGTTTTTCAAGGCCGAACGCCCCGAGGCGGTCGTGCTCGCGGCTGCCTTCGTGGGTGGCATCATGGCCAACTCGCTCTACCGCGCCGACTTCATCATGCAGAACTTGAAGATGCAGTGCAACGTCATCGACTGTGCCTATCGCTACAAGGTGAAGAAGCTGCTCTTCCTCGGATCTACCTGCATCTATCCGAAGAATGCGCCGCAGCCGATGGGGGAGGACGCACTGCTCACCTCGCCGCTGGAATATACCAACGAGGAGTATGCCATCGCCAAGATAGCAGGACTGAAGATGTGCGAGAGCTACAACCTCCAGTATGGCACCAACTACATCGCCGTGATGCCGACCAACCTCTATGGGCCCAACGACAACTTCCACCTGGAGAACAGCCACGTGCTTCCGGCCATGATGCGCAAGTTCTATCTGGCCAAATGCCTGCACGAGAACGACTGGGAGGCCGTGCGCCACGACATGGAGAAGCGGCCTATCAACCCGCCCACCACGCTTGCCGAGACGATCGGCGAGGGCAACGTGGGAGGACAGGATTCGGAGGATCGCATCCTCGCCGCCCTCCAGTTTTTCGGCATAGAGGCCAACCGGGTGACGCTCTGGGGCGACGGAACGCCGCTGCGCGAGTTTCTGTGGAGCGAGGACATGGCCGACGCCAGCGTCTATCTCTTGCTCAACGTCGATTTCAAGGACATCATTGGCATAGAGAAATACTCCAGCGTCTTCTACGGTTCGCGAACGGACGGCGCGGTCGATCGCAACAACTCCGAGGGACGAGGGGGCGCCATCCCGGCCTTGGGGGAGATACGCAACTGCCATATCAACGTCGGAACGGGCAAGGAACTGACCATCCGCGCGCTGGCCAAACTGGTGGCGCGCACCGTCGGATTCAAAGGAACTATCGTCTGGGACAGCGACAAACCCAACGGTACGCCGCGCAAGCTGATCGACGTCTCGAAGCTCCATAGCCTGGGATGGCAACATCGTGTGGAGATAGAGGAGGGTGTGGCCCAGCTCTACGACTGGTATCGCCACGCGTAATAAAAAAAAGATAAAAAAGCATAAAAAAGTAGCAGGAGTAGGCAGGCAACGCGTCCCCGCCCGCTCCTGCCATTTTGCATTTTGACGACTGCGAAAAGGCCAAAATGGCGAAGTGGAAAAATGAAAACGTAAGGTGTAAGGTGTAAGGTCGCAGAGGTGCAGGGTCACAGGGATGCAAGATCGCAGGGATACAAGGTCGCAGGGACGAATCGCATATCTTTGTGTACGATATTTTTACCCATTTTTCTATCAAATCACTCCCGATTCCTATTGGTTTCCGCCGACTGAGCATGAGGAAAACACTTCCTTTTGAGACCTTGAAGCCTCACATGTTGATGGCGACATGACAGGCTTCGTCTGCCGTAAACAGGTTGTTCTGCTGCTTGTAGATCTCGCCAAGAGGGCATTTTGGAGGCATCCGAGAGGTATTCGAGAGGCATCCGAGAGGCATTTTTAGCTTCATTTGACGGCAAAAACTGCAAAAAAGACGTGTGAACAGGGATTTCTCACGATAAAAGCCTTCTTTGTGGAATGAACGAAAAGAGAGGGCGTTTTTCGAATAAAAGAGGGTAGTGTGTTTAGATTTATCTGTCAATGAGATAGTTACAACTTGTTTGCTCTATTTTTCATGACTCTCCCGAAAAAGGCTTCCAATGGCACTAAAAGTGGGTCGGATGGTTGTTTTACTGCTTTAGCGACTGCCGCAGGGCATGTTTTGGCTTGTCGATGGCGTCAATCGACCCCACAAAGTTACGCATTTACTTCGGACTGTCTTCACTCCCTCTTGGTTTTTTGAGTTGGAACAGAGCAGGGGGAGGGACTCACTTGATTTGTTAACGAAAGTGAAATATAAGGAACGGGGAGGAGAAGAAGAGGAGTGGAGAGTTCTTGAATCGGTTGTAAACTATTGGTTGTTAGCGATTTATAATCAGTTCTTTTAAGCAACAGATCATTTATTAGGGGCTCCATTGGACCTTACACCTTACACCTTACACCTTACGTTTTCATATTTGAACCAGGGGGGAAGTGGGGTAAAAAGAGTTCAAAGAAATAGTATATATAATATTAATATTATATATACTATTTCTTTGACCCCGACCACGAATCCATTTTCAAAAACGTAAGGTGTAAGGTGTAAGGTGTAAGGTTGCTCGTCGTGTCAACCTTACACCTTACACCTTACATTTTCATTTTCACTTCGCCCAGTATGATTTTCCAAATATGCTTATCTGTAAAGTATATTCAGACTGCTGCTCGGTTGTTCACATAGCTTTGCTATGTGCAGTTTTCTGCAAGATGAAAAAAAGTTGGAAAATATTTGTGATTTTATTTTGAGGTATGAAATAAAATGTCTAACTTTGCAGAAGATTTAGCGGCGCTCGGCAATTTGAGAGCAAGCTCTCATTGCGCTCGCTTGCAAAATCTTTCGATAAGATAGGCTGCGCCTCGGCCATTAGAGAACAAGTTCTCATGGCGCTCGACTTGCACTATCTTTGCACCCATAACTGAGACTTGCGGAACAAACCCATAGAGGGCCCGCGACGGGCTTTTCTTACGGCAGGGGCGAGGGACAAACAAATAGCGGCGCCGGTCCTAAGCTACCATCGGCAAGGTCTCCATTTTGAACACCTTTAAACACCTTAAACGCAATGATCAATTACAGTATCACGGCAAGAGCCGTCAACCCGAATCTCTTCGAGATCAACCAGGCCAAGACGCGTATCAACCAGGCCAAGGCCGAGAGCAAGCAGCCAGACGCCAAGGACGTAGCACTCGTCGAGACCGTCGTCACCAACTACTTCGCCACGGCACAATATACCGAGGTGATGACCATCGAGAAGTTTGCCCGCCACATCGCCGACCACGGCACGACCTACTCCCGCGCCGACATCATGGCGATCCTCTACATGGCAGTCGACTGCATGCGGGAGCAGCTGCTGGAGGGCAAGAAGATCCGCCTCGGCGAGCTCGGCGACTTCTCCCTATCACTCAGCAGCAAGGGCGCGGAGACGGCGGAGAAGTTCAGTTCGCAGAACATCCAGCGAGTCACGGTCTGCTGGGAACCGGGCAGCGAGTTCCGCAACCTCCTCCCCGACGCCGAGTTCAACCTCGTAGCGACCCGTTCGGCCCAGGCAGCCGTCCTCAAGGCCATCAAGGAGGGCAAGACCAACGTGGATATCTCCGCGCCCATCAACCCGGATGGAAGCCCCTCCAGCCCGGGAAGCCCCTCCAACCCGGGCGGCACGACGCAGCCGAAGAAGCGCACGCTGACGGTCCGCTCGGCCAACGAGAGCCAGGGTAGCGTCTCGGGCGGCGGCACCTTCGACGAGGGCAGCACGCAGACCGTCCGAGCCACGCCGAAGACCGGCTTCGCCTTCGACAAGTGGAGCGACGGCAGCACGCAGAACCCGCGCACGGTGAAGCTCACCTCCGACCTCACGCTCACGGCCTCCTTCAAGACGGCCACCACGGGCGGCGGAGACCAGGGTAGCGGCGGAGACCAGGGCGGCGGCACGCTGGGCGATTAAACCCCACGGGGCGGGTCGGCAGGGCCTCACGGCCCAACGAGCAGCAGAACGTCTGCTTGTAGCCACGGCTCTTGCAGACACGTCTGCACCAGTCGCTGACCCTGCCACCCGCCCTGCGTAAGGGAGGAAGACGAGCCCCAGGGGCTTCCCACGGGCCACCCGCCCACGGCGCCTACTAAAGGAACTTCGACACACGATAGGAACACCTTCTCGCTACCTCGCCCTCTCCCTTGACGCCTGCTGAGGATGGAAAACAACAAAAACAACATTTACAACTATGAACAAACGCTTCGCGGGGGACAAACACACGCTACGCGTGTAACAAGCCTTCTGCAAGGTAAACAACAAGAAACAACGCTTCGCGGGGACATGCGCAGAACTGAGCTTGCTCAAGTTATGCCATGGCGAGAAAGAGTGTCATGAAATGGAACAGCTTCGCGGGGACACATGGCTAAGCGGACAATACTATGCAGGAAATGCGTCAAGTTGTGAGCAAGGCGAAGCGTTGTAAAATGTTGTTTCTCTACAAGCAACCTTCGGCCTCGAAGAGGCAATGCCCTGGCGAAGCGTTGTTACTTGTTGTAAAGGTTGTTTTAGTTGTTTTCTTAACTTATCCTAATGACATTAAGGATATTGAGTGGACAAAGCAAACTTGATTGTAAAATATTGTAAAAGTTGTATCAGTTGTCTTCTTAGCATGTCCTAACATTGTCAAAGAAATGAGAGAAAAGACTTCATTTGTCAAACCCTTAAACAAAAAGAAAAATCATGGATGAAAAGAAAAGACAGGTATGGCGCTTCGTCATTCAGACCGCCATTTCGATCCTCACGGCCATAGCCACGGCCCTCGGCGTGACGAGTTGCATGGCTGCCGTGTAGCAAGCAGAAATACAGAATTGTTTTAGAAAATGGGATTTTAAGCTAGTTAATTGCTCCCCCGCTAAGATGGGAATCTTGGAGGGGGAGGCTTGGATGGCACCATTCTATCGTGTGAGGCCCATCTTTCGGGCACAATTGGGACAGATGCCCCTGACCAAATGGGATTCGGAACGGGTGAGGAAGCCTTCGGGAACGGCCACGGACGGGGTGGGGACGTGGTTCAGGCAGATGGTGCGGAGACATTGCTCGCAGAAGAAGTGGACGTGGACGTCCTCGTCGTGGTCGTCGTCGTGGCTCAGACAGAGTTCGTAGCTCGCCACACCCGTTCCTCCCTCGATGACATGGACGAGGTGGTGGGAGCGAAACAGGGCCATCGTGCGCGAGATGACCGACTTGTCGATAGACAAGAGGGCGGTCTCCAGTTCCTTCATCGTCTTGGGTCCGTCGCCCTTCAAGAGCGCGCTGGCGATCAGCACACGGTTGGCCGTGGGCCGGATGCCGTGGTCTTCCATCAATGTATAGAGAGATTGCTTGTCCATATCCTTGGTTTTGCTTTTCAACTGAGTTTTTCTATCAGGAGGACGCGACGGGTGGAGTCGGTGATGCGCACCCGGTGGTCGATCCTGTTGCCGACGATCCATAGTATCTGGTCTTCCGCGTCGCAGACCACGACCTGATGGCGCTTCTCCCACACGCTCTTCTTCTGGTCGGTAAGGAAGTCGCTGACCAGTTTGCCGCCCTTCATGCCGAGCGGGACGAAGCGATCGCCCGGTTGCGTGCGGCGTATGATCAAGGGAAACCTCACCTTGTCTGCGTCCAGCGCCACGGTCTCGGGCGAGGTGGGAAGAACGAAGCGGTCGTCCCTCTCGGCCCGCGAGAGCCTGATCGTCACCTCGTTGGCGTAGGAGTAGCGTCCCGTTTCGGGAATGCGCATCGGGCGCGGCGCATCGGTTTCGAGGGGATGGATCGTCAGGCGTCCACGGTCGGAGAGCAACTCGTGGGTGGGGGAGATCCACCGGCTGCCGCTGGAGGCTGCGAGATGGTCGGCGATCTGCCGGATCTGCGACGGATTGAAATGGCGGGGCTGGAGAAAGTAGTAGAGGGCCAGTTCGGCAGAAGGCTCCTGCTGGATTGCCTCGATGGAAAGTTCGGTTGCCTCGGCGTAGTGGGCCAGTTGGGTATCGACAACCTGCTCTATGCCCTCCAGCTCCGCAGCCATCGTCAGGACCGTGTCGCGAAAGGAGGGATTGATCGCCTCGATCATAGGGAGGATCTGCAGGCGGACCTTGTTGCGCTTGACGTCGGCCACGAGGTTGGAGCTGTCCGTGACGTAGGACCGTCCGAGACCGTCGAGGTAGCTGACGAGGTCGGCGCGGCTGACGCACAACAGCGGGCGCACCACGTCGCCCTGACGGGGTTTCATGCCCGTCAGCCCATGAATGCCCGTCCCCCTGATGAGGTTGAGGAGGATGGTCTCCACGGAGTCGTCGCGATGATGGGCCACACAGATGGCCTCGGCCCCGATAGCCTCCCGGAGCTGGCGAAAGTAGGCGTAGCGGAGCTGGCGTGCCGCCATTTCGATACTGATGCCATGCAGCTGGGCGTAGGCGCGCGTGTCGAAGTGGGCACGGTGGAGCGGGAGGGCCAACTCGTCGCACAACGACTGGCAGAAGTCCTCGTCGCGGTCGGCCTCGTCGCCCCGCAGCTGGAAGTTGCAGTGGACGGCCTCCAGGCGGTAGCCCAGGTCGCGCAGCAGCATCAGCAGGGCCACGCTGTCAGCGCCACCCGACAGGGCGACGAGCTGCAGGCGCGACTTGTCCAGCAGTCGGCGGTCTTCGATATAATGGGCGACAAGCGTCTTCAAATCAGTGGCTTTCATTGCTTCAACCAGCGTTTTTTATTGCTTCAACCAGCGTCTTTTTGCTTCAAAAAACAAGTGTCTTAGCTTCAAACAAGTGTCTTGGTTTCAAAGAGACCAGTCCTTACTCCACGTAGAGGACGAGGCCCTTGAGATATTCGCCCTCGGGATGGTAGATGTTGATGGGGTGGTCGGCGGGCTGGTGCAGCTGGTGGAGGATGCGCACCTTGCGTCCCGCCTGGGCTGCCGCCGTGAACACCGCCTGGCGGAAATGCTCCTTGCTGACCACCTGCGAGCAACTGAAGGTGAAGAGGATGCCGCCCTTGCGGATACGCTGAAATCCCTTGACGTTGAGGCGCGTATAGCCCTTGAGGGCGTTGCGCAGCGCGCCACGGTGCTTGGCGAAGGCGGGCGGGTCGAGGATGATCAGGTCGTACTTGTCGTCGTGGCTGTCGAGATACTTGAAGGCGTCCTCGCAGAAAGCCTCATGGCGATGGTCCTCGGGCGGAAAATTGAGCGCCACGTTGGCGTTGGTGAGCTCCACGGCCTTGGCCGAGCTATCGACGGAGTGGACCTGGCTGGCTCCGCCCCGCATCGCATAGACGGAGAAGCCGCCCGTGTAGCAAAACATGTTGAGCACCGTCCTGCCCTTGGCATAATGCTCCAGGAGCGCGCGGTTCTCTCGCTGATCGACGAAGAAGCCGGTCTTCTGTCCGCGAAGCCAATCGACATGGAAGCGAAGCCCGTTCTCCGTGGTCAGGTCCTCGTCGGTGGGGCCGCCCAGGATAAACTCGTTCTCCTGGCCGAGGTTGGCCTTGAAGGGCAGGGTGGTCTCGCTCTTGTAATAGACGTGCTCCAGGCGGTCGCCCATCACTTCCTTCAGCGCCTTGGCAATGGCCATGCGGCTGACGTGCATACCGACGCTGTGGGCCTGCATGACGGCTGTCTTGCCATAGCAGTCGATGACCAGTCCGGGGAGGTTGTCGCCCTCGCCGTGTACGAGGCGGTAGGTCGTATTGGCGCCCTGGCCGAAATGCTCGCCACCGAAGGAAGCCTCCTCCGTGCGATAGATGCCGATGGACTGGCGCACCTGCCAGGCCGCGGCGAGGCGGCTCTGCCAGAAGTCGTCATCGATGGCCACGTCGTGGAACGAGAGGATGCGGACGGCAATGGATCCCACCTGGACGTGGCCCACGCCGAGGAAACTGCCGTCGAAGCCTATCACGCGCACCACGTCGCCCTCTTCGAGCCCGTCGTCCATGCGGGCAATGGCACCACTAAACACCCAAGGATGGAAACGGCGCAGCGACTCCTCCTTGCCTTTCTTCAAATATACCGACTTATACATGCTGATCTTCTTCGTCTGTTTTTACAAGTTCATAATCGCCCGTCTGCCGAAGCTCGGTCAACGTCTCATAGAGGTTGATGCAGGTCCAGGCATCGGTGGCGGCGTAGAGCTGCTGCTTGGGGTTGAGCTGGTCGCTCTCCCAGTTGGAAAGCTGCTCGCGCTTGGAGATGCGCTCGTGGAAGATGTTGGCGTAGAGCTTCTGGAGGCTGAGGTCCTTGATGCCGAAGTCGCTCACCATCTTCTGCAGATCAATAAAGCGGCCGGGGGAAAACTTGACGCGATGGTGGAGCATATTCATGTCGTCGCCCAGGGAAAGGCCGATCTTCGGCACGGTCGTGTCCTCCAAGAGATGGATGATACACGAGGGCACGCCCATCTTGTTGAGACGGAAGAGGTAGCACTTGTCCCGCCCGCTCACCTGGAGCAGGGCGACCAAGTGGTGCTGCCCTTTGTGGAAGACGGGGCGCGTCTCCGTATCGACGCCCAGGATGGGCTGGTGGAGAAGTTCCTCTACCGCTTTCTCCGCCTCCTCCTCGCTCGTGACCGTGACGATTTCGCCAGGAAACGTCACGCGCGGAAGCTCAGAAATGGCAGACTTGTCAAACTTGCTGTATATGATTCTCTTCATTGATTCTTATTAGACCGTGCAAAATTAGGAAAAAAGTTTCAAATCTATGGCCGAATTATCCTCCTTTTTTCTTACTTTTGCAGAAATAAACGGGGAAGTGGGGGCTTTAGGGCCACGCATTTCCCAAATAATCAAGCACATAAGCGCGGGAAGCCCCTCTCCACCGAGAGAGGCCGCCCCGTCACTATAAGAACAAACGACAATATGGCTAAAAAGAAAACCGCCACTAAGTCTAAGACTTTCTGGGACGCAATCGGATGCAACAAGATACTCAACGAGACGACCAACTTCGTGTTGGGACTGACCCTGGCCGCCTTGGCCCTGGTGGCGATCATCTCCATGGTCAGCTACTTCAAGACGGGTGCCATCGACCAGAGCATCCTCGTAAGCCTGCGTCCAGGGGAGTTGTTGAACCGCAATCGTGAGTTTGCCAACTACTGCGGCAGTCTGGGCGCGCTGACCTCCTATTATCTTATAGGGCGCTGCTTCGGCATCCCTGCCTTTTTGATCCCCGCCTTCCTGCTGCTTTGCAGCCTGCGGATGATGGGCGCCTTCCCGCGGTTGAACCTCCTGAAATGGTTCTTCGGCATGGCGATCATCATGGCGTGGGGCAGCGTCACCTTCGCCAAGTTTCTCTCCCCCCTGATGGGCGAGGAGGTGTTCAATCCGGGCGGCGACCATGGCGCATACGTCTGCCAATGGCTGGAGAACGTGGTGGGCGCGCCGGGCCTTGTCGCCATCCTCCTGGTCGTGGCCATCTCGTTTATGACCTACGTCACCACGGAGACCATCAACGTCATTCGCAAGATGCTCAACCCCATAGACTATCTCTCGCGCAAGGTGAAGTTTACGGTCGAGGAAAACCGCCACCACGACCAGTACGCGCGGGAGAACGACACGGCAGATGAACGCGTTGGCAGTCCTGCCGAGAGTCCCGCCGAGAGCGAGGACCCGCAAGTCTTTGACGACCCGCAGACGCAAACGGTGGAGTTTCTGGACGACGACCTGCCTGGCAAGGACACCGACGAGCAGCCGCTGAATCTCTCCCACGATCCTGAGACGAAGGCGGAGGAAAAGGCTGCCGGCGAGAAGGAGGTGAGCATGCGCGTCGAGATGGCCAAAGGCGACGAGAAGGCCAGCGGGACGACCGTGGCCAGCACGGCAGACCTCTCTACGCCCATCAACCCCCGCGAGCCCTTCGTGTCGTGGAAGTTTCCCACGCTCGGCCTGCTCAAGGAGTATGACAGCGACGCCCGCCCGAGCTTTGCCACCAAGGAGGAGCTGGAGGCCAACAAAAACCGCATCTTCAAGGTGCTCGATGACTTCGGCGTGCAGATTAGTTCCATCCGCGCCACCGTCGGACCGACCATCACGCTCTACGAGATCACGCCGGCCAAGGGCGTGCGCATCGCCAAGATCAAGAACCTGGAGAACGACATCGCCCTCAGCCTGGCTGCCATCGGCATCCGTATCATCGCCCCCATCCCCGGCAAGGCACGATCGGCATCGAGGTGCCCAACACCACGCCGAGCGTCGTCTCGATGTATAGCATCCTCAACTCCAAGAAATTCCAGGAGACCGATATGGAACTTCCCCGTCGCCCTGGGCAAGACCATCTCCAACGAGGTCTTCATGGTTGACCTGGCCAAGATTCCCCACCTGCTCGTGGCGGGTGCCACGGGACAGGGTAAGTCGGTGGGCCTCAACGCCATCATCACCTCGCTCCTCTACAAGAAGCACCCCAACGAGCTCAAGATCGTGCTCGTCGATCCGAAGAAGGTGGAGTTTAGTATCTACAGCCCCATCGCCAACCGCTTCATGGCGGCCGTGGAGGAAAACGAGGAGGAGCCCATCATCACCGACGTACAGAAGGTGGTCAATACGCTCAAGGGCCTCTGTGTGCTCATGGACGAGCGCTACGACAGGCTCAAGGCTGCCGGCGCGCGCAACATCAAGGAGTACAACAGGAAGTTTCTCAACCACCACCTCAATCCCGAGGAGGGCCATGAGTACATGCCCTATATCGTGGTCGTGATCGACGAGTTTGGCGACCTCATGCTCACGGCGGGCAAGGAGATAGAGCTCCCCATCACCCGCATCGCCCAGCTGGCGCGTGCCGTGGGCATCCACATGATCATCGCCACCCAGCGCCCGACGACGAGTATCATCACGGGCAATATCAAGGCCAACTTCCCGGGCCGCATCGCCTTCCGCGTCGGATCCATGATGGACTCACGCATCATCCTCGACCGGTCGGGAGCCCAGCAGTTGGTGGGGCGCGGCGACATGCTCTACCTCAATGGTGGCGAGCCCGTCCGCGTGCAGTGTGCCTTTGTCGATACGCCCGAGGTGGTCAAGGTGTGCCGCTTCATCGCCGACCAGCCCGGCCCCGTCACGCCGCTGCTCATCCCCGAGCCGGCTGCCGAGGATGCGCCGGGCATCGGGGGCGGATTCGACACCGACAACCTCGACCCGCTCTTTGAGGAGGTGGCACGCTATGTGGTCATCAACCAGCAGGGATCCACGAGCAAGATACAACGTGAGTTTGGCGTCGGCTACAACCGCGCGGGACGCTTGATGGACAAGCTACAGAAGGCGGGCATCGTCGGCGAGGCCAGGGGTGCCAAGCCGCGCGAGGTGCTCATCGGCGACGAAAACTCGCTGAGTAGGATCCTGTCTTGCATCAAGGGATAGTATAACTATAAAATAATAAAACAATGAGAAAACTTATCACTTTGTTTTTATTAGTCGTGGCGGTAGCCGTCCACGCCCAGTCCGCCGCCCAGGCGCGAAAGGTGCTGGACAAGGTGGCGGCGGTCGTCGGGCGCCCTGGCGGATGCTCGGCACAGTTTAGCCTCAGCGCTGGCAAGGGCCGATCCTTCTCGGGCACCATCGCCATCAAGGGGCGCAAATTCTACGCCTCCACCGCCCAAGGCAAGGTGTGGTATGACGGACGCACCCAGTGGAGCTATCTGAAATCGACGGGCGAAGTCAACATCAGCACCCCCACCGAGGCGCAGCAGGCGCAGATGAATCCCTATCAGTTTCTCTCCGTCTATAAGTCGGGCTACAACCTGAGAATGAAGCGGGCAGGCCGGGGCTATGTGGTGACGATGAAAGCCACCAACCGCACACGCGCCATGAAGACCATCGTCGTCACGGTGGGCAGCAACTACGTGCCCAGCAAGGTGCAGTATCTACAGGGTGGGCGATGGACCACCATCACGCTCTCCCGCTTCCAGGCCAAGAACCAAAGCGACGCCACCTTCCGCTTCAACAAGCGGATGTGTCCCGGAGCGGAGATTATCGACCTGCGATAGCATCGGTCTTGCCATTCCATTTCCCCAGCTTTTCCTTCGGGATGATCTCGGGAAGGCTTCGGAATGGAATCGGGAAATAAAAAACGGGAGCGGCCTCAGAGGGTCGCTCCCGTTTTTGTAGTAGTATGCTCGTCATGAGCATGTTTCTTCCTGCGCGAATAGCGCGTAGGGTTTTCTCTACGGAAAATGCTTAGAAGGGCAGGTCGTCGGTCGATTCTCCGGCAGCATCGGGCTGAGCGGGAGGGAACGGAGCCGGTGCGGCCTGTGTCGTCTGTGGGTCAGCAGCGGCAGCCTGGCCAGCAGCAGCTCCAGCGGCAGCATCCAACTGGCGCACATCGAATGCGCGGATGTTGTTGAACCAACGGCCCTGGTATTCGTGGGCGTCAATATCGAAGAAGACCGTCACTTCGTCGCCTGACTTGATATTGAAACGCTGCAAGCGCTCTGCGCCAAACACGTCGAAGACCATCTTGCGAGGATATTGGTCATGCGTCTCTATGACAAAAGACTGTGCCTTCCATTCGCCGCGAGCCGACGTTCCACTGCGCTCGGAGCACATAAGTGATTTTTCCTGTTATTTCCATGTCTGATATATAGTTGTAAATATTTTCTAATATGCGTGGATATGATTTCCAAGGCGAAATAGACCTTCCCTCGTTATCGGGTGAGCAAAATTACGAATTTTAGGGCGAATTGAGAAACTTTTAGCCCCAATTTTTGCCAGAGCGGGTATATTTTCGTATTTTTGTACTTGGTTTTCGCCCGCTTCTCGGCGCTCCGTCGAGCGGGACGCATAATCGGTTAGGAATAAGAATAAACAAATAAAAGAATATAGTACCCATGAGATTTAGCCTTTCCAGCTCGGCGCTCAGCAGCCGCCTGCTCTCCCTCTCGAGAGTCATCAACAATAAGAACTCGTTGCCCATCCTCAGTTGCTTCCTCTTCCAGGTGAAGGACAACGTGCTGACCATCACCGCCTCTGATAGCGAGAACATGATGAAGACGACGATCGAACTGACGGAGCATGACGGCGATGGCGAGTTTGCCGTGCAGAGCCAAACCATCCTCGACGCGGTCAAGGAGCTGCCCGAGCAGCCGCTCACGCTCAATGTCAACCTCGACGAGCACGTCATCTATCTCACCTATCAGAACGGTTCGTACCACTTCCCCGTGCAGAGTGCCGAGGAGTATCCGCGCGAGCAGGAGATGGGTGAGGACGCCTCGAAGTTTGCCCTCGACGCCCAGGTGCTCTCCAGCGCCATCAGCCGATCCCTTTTCGCTGCGGCGCAGGATGAGCTTCGCCCCGTGATGAACGGCATCTACTTCGACCTGAAGCCCGACTGCCTCTCGATCGTGGCCACCGACGGCCACAAGCTCGTGCGCAACAACATCCCTCTCCCTCCAGTCTGAGACGCCTGCCTCCTTCATCCTCCCCAGGAAGCCGGCCACGCTCCTCAAGGGCGTCCTGCCGCAGACGGAGGGCGAAGTCACCATCGAGTTCGACAGCAAGCAGGCCACCATCCGCTTTGCCGAGGGCTACCTGGCTTGCCGCCTCATCGAGGGCCGCTACCCCAACTACAACGGCGTCATCCCGCAGACCAATCCCAACGTGGTCACCATCGACCGCAAGAGTTTCGTCGGCGCAATCCGTCGCGTGCTCCCATTCTCCAGCAACTCCTCGCAGCTGGTCTGCTTCCACTTCGAGAATGGCAACCTGGAGCTGCGTGCCGAGGACATCGACTTCGCCACCAATGCCGTGGAGAACGTGGTCTGCTCCTATAGTGGTACGCCCATCTCCATCGGTTTCAAGGGATCGAGTATGCTGGAGGTGGTCAACAACCTGGAGAGTGGCGACATCACCATCCAGCTGGCAGACCCCTCACGACCAGGTATCATCATCCCCGTCGATCAGCCGGAGAACCAGGAGGTGCTGATGCTGATCATGCCGATGCTGCTCAACGATTAGTCTGCAAGCAAGTACGGACGATTAGTCTGCAAGCAAGTACGGACGATTAGTTTGCGAGAAAGCACAGACGATCATATTACGAAAAGTATAGAACCACACGCTGACGGCCATGGCCTGTCGGGACGCCAAGAGGCGGACTCCGTCGGGCGATGGCCCGTCTGAGTGGAATATAACACAGAAAAAAGAATGGAACTCAACCTCAAGCGTCCGCTCATCGTCTTCGACCTGGAGACGACGGGCCTGGACCTGGTCAACGACCGCATCATTCAGATCTCTTATATCAAGGTCTTCCCCGACGGCAAGAGGACCGGGAAAACCTCTTCGTCAACCCGCAGAAGCCGATACCGCAGGAGGTGCAGGTGCTCACACACATCGCTCAGTCAGATGTCGAGGGGGCGCCCACGTTCAAAGGAACTGGCCCCGCGACTGGCCGAGACTTTCCGGGGCTGCGACTTTTGTGGTTTCAACTCCAATAAGTTTGACGTGCCAATGCTCTCCGAGGAGTTTTCGCGCGCCCAGGTGCCTTTCGATTTCTCCGAAAGCCTGCTCGTAGATGCGCAGAATATCTTCCACAAGATGGAGCGCCGCAACCTCGCAGCAGCCTACAAGTTCTACACGGGCCACAAGATGGAGGACGACTTCCAGTCGCATCGTGCCGACCAGGACGCCGAGGCTACGCTTCGTGTGCTCAAGGGCCAGCTGGACATGTATGCTCCCGGGGTGCAGGACGAGGCCGACCGTGTGCTCAACAACGACATCAAGGAACTAGCCGAGTTTTCGAAGATGAACGACAATGTCGATTTTGCTGGCCGCATCATCTGGAAGGAGTTTACCGACGCCGAGGGCAAGGTTTGCCGACGCGAGGTGTTCAACTTCGGCCAGCATCGTGGCGAAGCCGTCGCCGACGTGGTGCGCAACGATCCGGGCTTCATCTCCTGGATGCTCTCCCGCGACTTCACCTACGATACGAAGAACGTGGTCAACCGCATTCGCCTGCGAGAGGCTTACAAAAACAAGTAGAGCGAATAGGGTGGAAGTAGCTATGTATCAACCACTTCGCCCTGTCAGTCTCAGCTAAAGGTTCAACACAAGGTTCTGTATCAAGGCTCAACACAAGGTTCAGTATAAGGTTTAATAGAAGTTCAATCCAAACATACCTGCTCAAAATTGGCAAATCCTCAACATCCATCCCCGACCCATCCTGCCGCGGGCCCATCGCCCCTGTCGGGTAAGCATATCGTCCTGGGCATCACGGGCAGCATCGCCGCCTACAAGTCGTGCCTCATCATCCGTGCCCTCGTCAAGAGAGGGGCGGAGGTGCAAGTGGTCATCACGCCTGCTGGCAAGGAGTTTATCACGCCCATCACGCTTTCGGCCCTCAGTCGCCATCCGGTCATCAGCGACTTCTTCTCCCAGCGCGACGGCACCTGGCACTCTCATGTCGATCTGGGCCTTTGGGCCGACGCCATGCTGATCGCCCCCTGCACCGCCAGTTCACTGGGCAAGATGGCTCATGGGGTGGCCGACAACATGCTTGTGACGACCTATCTGTCGATGAAGGCACCCGTTTTCATCGCCCCTGCCATGGACTTGGATATGTACCAGCACCCATCCACGCAGGCCAACATCAATACGCTCAAGGGCTACGGCAATCGCTTTGTCGAACCCACGAGTGGTTTCCTGGCCTCAGGCCTGGAGGGCAAGGGCCGTATGCAGGAGCCCGATCTGATTGTGGAGGAACTGGAGCGCTTCTTTGCGGATTCTTTGAAGGAAACGACGCAGGAGGGCGCGCAGGGCCAGGAGGAAACGACGCAGGAGGATACCCTGGACCAGGAGAAAACGACGCAGAAGGGGGCACAGGACCAGGAGAAAATGACTCAGGAGGCCGCACAGAAGGAGAAAATGCTTCCCTTGGCGGGCAAGCACATCCTGATCACGGCTGGTCCTACCTACGAGCGGATCGACCCCGTGCGCTTCATCGGCAATTTCTCCAGCGGCAAGATGGGATTCTCCATCGCCGAGGAGTGCAGAAGGCGTGGCGCCGAAGTCACCCTGGTGGCGGGCCCGACGGCCCTGCAATGCGATGCGGCCATCCGGAGGGTCAATGTCGAGAGCGCGCAGGAGATGTACGAGGCCTGCCTGCCAGCCTTTGACACGGCAGACGCAGCCATCCTCAGTGCGGCCGTGGCCGACTTCACGCCGGAACAGAAGGCGGATAGCAAGATCAAGCGGGAGGCCGACGATCTCGTCCTGCGCTTGCGTCCGACCCACGACATAGCCAAGACATTGGGCCAGCGCAAGCGTCCGGGCCAGCGCCTCGTCTGCTTTGCCCTCGAAACCAACGACGAGGAGGCCAACGCACGCGGCAAGTTGGAGCGCAAGAACGCCGACTTTGTCGTGCTCAACTCCACGCGCATTCCTGGGACGACGTTCAATGCGGACGACAACCAAATAGCCGTCGTCACACGCGAGGGCGTCCGGTCCTATCCGAAGAAGAGCAAGCAGGAGGTGGCCTCCGACATCATCGACGTGCTCCAGGGGCTTCTCGCCGACACGACAACCCTCAGATAAGAAAAGGATCATGAAAGAATCATATTGGCAACGGTCTGCCTCCTCGGCCTCTCCCTCGTACTGAGGCCGACGCCAGTCCACGCCCAGGAACTCCAGGCGAAGATCACCATCAACCACAACCAGGTGCAGGGTACGGACGCCTCCATCTTCGAGAACCTCCAGCAGACGCTGGAGCAGTTTGTCAACGAGAAGCAATGGACCAACCTCCAGTTTCAGCGCAACGAGCGGATCGTCTGCAACTTCAACATCACCGTGAAGAAGTATGACCAGTCCTCCAACCTCTTCACCTGTTCGGCCCTCATCCAGGCCAACCGTCCCGTCTATGGGGCTTCCTACAGTTCGACGCTCTTCAACACCCAGGACAACGACTTCAACTTCGAGTTTGCGCAGTTTGACCAGATCGAGTTCAACGAGGAGACGGTTGACAACCAGCTCACGGCCCTCATGGCCTACTACGCCTACCTCATCATCGGCATGGACCTCGACTCCTTCTCGCCGATGGGGGGCGAGGACGTGCTCCAGCGCTGCCTGAACCTGGCCAACAACGCGCAGAACCTCAATTTCACGGGCTGGAAGGCTTTTGACAGCGACCGCAACCGCTTTGCCATCATCAACGACTACCTCGATGGCGGTCTCAAGCCCTTCCGGCAGCTGCAGTACGACTACTATCGGCTGGGACTCGACGAGATGTCCAATAACGTGGAGCGAGGCCGCACCAATGTCACTACCGCCCTCGAAACCAATCTCAAGAAGGCTCACGAAGACAAGCCGATGAGTCTGCTGCCACAGATCTGGACGGACTACAAAAAGGACGAACTGGCCAATATTTATAAGGGCAAGGGCACGCAGAAGGAGAAGGAGTCGGTCTATGAGATCTTGTTTGCCATCAACGCGTCGCAGAATGCGACATGGGAGAAGATCAAGCAGTAGAATGCGACATGGGAGAAGAACAAGCAGTAGGATGCGACATGGGCAAAGATCAAGCAGTAAGCCCGCTTGTGGGACTGCTTGGGTTGCCTCTCTCCGTACAATGATTTATCCATAAGCAATGCTGAAACATTTATATATCAAGAATTTCACGCTGATTGACCAGCTGGACATCGACTTCCACCCTGGCTTCTCCGTCATCACGGGCGAGACAGGAGCGGGCAAGTCCATTATCCTCGGGGCCATTGGCCTCTTGCTGGGCAACCGGGCCGACAGCAAACTGGTCAAGCGTCCGCAGGGCGACGACGGGCGGACGGTGAAGTGTACGATAGAGGCCCATTTCGACCTCAGCCGCTACGACTTTGCGCCGTTCTTCGAGGAAAACGACCTCGACTTCGACCCCGACGACACCATCATCCGCCGCGAACTGACCAGCACGGGCAAGTCGCGCTCCTTCATCAACGACATGCCCGTTTCGCAGCAGTTGATGCGCCAGTTGGGCGAACAGCTCATCGATATCCACTCGCAGCATCAGAACCTGCTTCTCCAGAAGGACGACTTCCAGTTGAACGTCGTCGATATCATCGCCGACAACGGCCAGGATCGGGCAGCCTTCTCCGAGGCTTTCACCCGCTATCGCGAGGCCGAGCAGCGGTTGCGCAGTCTTGAGAAGCAGATCGAGGCGAGCGAGCAGAACCGCGATTTCCTCCAGTTTCAATATAACGAGCTCTCCGCCGCCCAGTTGGTGGAGGGAGAGCAAGAGCAACTGGAGCAGGAAGGGGAGACGCTCAACCATGCTGGCGACATCAAGACAGCCATCTATACGGCCGACAACCTTCTCTCCGGCGACGACCGGGGCGCCGTGATGCAGGTCCGCATGGCCGCACAGCAGTTGCAGTCCATCGCCAGCGTCTATCCGAAGACGCAGGAACTCGCCAACCGCCTCGACTCCGTACACATCGAACTCGACGATATCGCCCACGAGGTGGCAGCCGACATGGAGTCCATCGACTTCGACCCCTCACGCCAGGATGCCATCATCGCGCGCCTCGATCAGATCTACTCCTTGCAGCAGAAGTATCGTGTCAGCACCGTGGCCGAGCTCCTTCAGTTGCAGGCCTCGATCCAGCAGCAGCTGGAGTCTATCGAGAATGCCGACGGCGACTTGGCCCTCCTGCGCCAGGAGGTGGCCGAGCAGGAGAAGCTATGCCGGGAGAAGGCTCAGCAGCTTACGCTATCGCGCACGGCCTCGGCTCGCAAGGTGGAGGCCGAGATGCACGCACGCCTCGTTCCGCTGGGCATTCCCAACGTACGCTTCGAGGTGGAGGTCAAGCCGGCTCCGCTCTCTGCCAGTGGCGCCGACCATGTCGTCTTCCTCTTCTCCGCCAACCGTGGCACGCCATTGCAGCCCGTCTCCCAAGTGGCTTCGGGTGGCGAGATCGCGCGCGTGATGCTCTCGCTCAAGGCAATGATCAGCGGCACAATCAAGTTGCCCACCATCATCTTCGACGAGATCGACACCGGCGTTTCGGGCAAGATAGCCGAGAAGATGGCCATGATCATGGAAGAGATGGGGGCAGGAGGACGCCAGGTGATCTCCATCACCCACCTGCCGCAGATTGCCTCACGAGGTCTCCATCACTACAAAGTGAGAAGACCGACACGCCCGAAGGCACGGAGAGCCACATGAGGCAACTCTCGGCCGACGAGCGGGTAGGGGAGATCGCCATGATGCTCTCGGGCGAGAACGTCACCGAGGCTGCGCTGGAGAACGCCAGGGCTCTTTTGTCCACACATTGATCGCGTCCACACATTGATATGATGCTCACGCGTTAATATGATGTTCATGCATCAATATAATGTTCAAACATTGTTCGTGTCCACGCGCTAATGACGCGCTAAAAATATATGTTCACGCGTTCCATAATATAAATATATTGCGTAGAAGATGATGCTGCCGCAGTCTCTGTCCTCCTTGCGGAGGGGCGAAATGCGCAGATAGGAAATAAGAAAAAGAAAGAACAAAAACTGATGAGAAAGAATAGTTTGATCGGCTGCCTCCTGCTCTGGGCCTCCATGGCCATGGCGCAGCCAGCAGCTGTAAAGAATGTAGTCAACAGCACGTTGACCCTCACCACCTACACCGCCGATGGCACGCAGCGAGGCGTGGTCCCCGCCGTCTTCATTGGATCCGATGGCGTGGCCGTATCGGCCTGGAAACCCTTCGAGGGCACCGACTCCGTGGGCGTGAAGGACTATAGCGGGGCGGCCTGTGCTTTCCAGGCGCTTTTGGGAGCCGACGATATTTACGACTTGACGAAGTTTAGCGTCTCCGCCGCCAAGGTGCAGCCCCTTTCCCTGGGCAAGGCCGCTGCCGGCGAAGAAGTCTGGGTAGTGCCTCCCAAGCAACTGGGCGCCCCCGTCAAGGGCAAGGTGAAGGTCGCCGACCACTTCAACACCTCCTACAACTATTATCAGCTCTACGTCGGCGGAGCCTCCGAGAAACTCAATGGCGCAGCCGTCGTCAATCTCAAGGGCGAGCTGATCGGCCTCTTCTCCCAGTCGGGTAAGCAGCAGAGTGCCACGGACGCCGCCTACGCGCGCGACTTCGTGGTGACGGGACTCTCCCAAAACAACCCCGTGATGCGCCGCGCCCGTCTCCGCATTGCCCTGCCCGAGAGCGAGCGCGAGGCCGTGGTGGCCCTGCTTCTCTCCAATTCCCAGAAGCCCTCCGACCATGCCGCCACCATCCGCGAGTTTATCCGCAAGTTTCCGCATCTCACCGATGGCTACTACGCCATGACCATGCTCGCCCTGGGCAAGGGAGACAACGCCGAGGCCGACCGGATGCTCCAAGAGTCAGTGGCCCAGGCGAGCAAAAAGGGAGAGGCCCACTTCAACTATGCCAACGTGATCTATCTCGTGCTGACCGGCCAGCAGTCCATCCAGGGCGACGCTCCGGCCACATGGACCCTCGACAAGGCGCTCTCCGAGGTGCAGCAGGCCAATGCCGCCGACCCACAGTTTATCTACCAGCACCTGATGGCACAGATCATCTACGCCCAGGCCCACTATGCCGACGCCCTCACCCTCTTCGAGAGCCTCGCCCGGATGGAGCCACGACTGCCCGAGACCTATCTGGAGATGGCGCAGTGTAAGGAGCAACTGGGTGCTGACAACGCCGAAGTGCTCGCCCTTCTGGAGAAGAGCGTGGAGGTCTGCGACACACCCTACACCGCCACTTCTGCCCCCTATTTCTATGCCCGTGGCCTGCAATATGCCAAGATGGGCGAATACCGCAAGGCGATGGTTGACCTGCTGCGCTACGAGTATTTCAACCAGGGACGCCTCGGTGCCGACTTCTACTACCAGCGGGAGCAGATCGAACTCCAGGGCAAACTCTACCAACAGGCCCTGGGCGACATCCTCACCGCCTGCCGACTCGCTCCCGAAGAGGTGGAGTATCATGCCGAGGCGGGCAGCCTCTACCTCCGCGTCAACCGTCCGCAGGATGCTGCCGAAGCCGCAAAATACTGCATCAAGATCAATCCCGACTATGCTGATGGCTACCTGATACTCGGCATTGCGCAAACGCAACTCGACCAAAAGGCCGACGGCATAGCCAATATCGAGAAGGCCAAGGCAATGGGCAACACCCAGGCCGACAGTTTCCTGAAGAAACTCAAGTGACGGGGGCTCACGACGCACGCAGCCCCGTCCTATAAGCGTTCTATAAGTGGTCCTATAAGTGTCTATAAGTGCCTATAAGTGCCTTGTAAGTGTCCTATAAGCGTCTTGCAAGCGTTCTAAAAACGTCTTGCAAGCGTTCTAAAACTCAAAAGGTTGTTTATGTCATTGCGACACAAACAACCTTTTGTCTTTCTTTCTCTCTCATGATTTCTACCAATTCGCAAGGCGACCGATCATCTGCAGGCGATTGGCCCCGTGTTGCGGTTGCAAAACCTAAACGTTATTTTGTTATTATGTTATTATGTTATTATGGCGTTTTTCTGCTGAACCCAAAAGGGAAGGAGCGTCGTCTTCCACGGAGAGCAACTGCTCCAGGCGGTGGATGATGATGGTCTGTCGGGCGAGCGCCACCAGGCCCTGGGCTTCGAGGCCATGAAGGGATCGCGAGACATTGAGGCGCGACTCGCCGATGGCAGATCCCAGGTCTGTCAAGCGGATGGAGAGCGTCTTGGGGCCAGCAGGCCGGAGACTGCGGTGGGCCACGAAGGTGGCGATCTTGCGGGGAATGGTCGTGGGCGGCGTGCGCCAGAAAGCCGACCCTGCTCGCTGGGCAGAAGTGCTGATGGTGTTGAGGACATTGAGCTCGAAGACGAGGCTCTGCGCACAGAGTCGCAGCACGTCGTCCTTCTGCAGTCGCAGGACGTTGCAAGGAGTGGTGGCCCGGTAGCCTCGTGCCAGGTGTTGCCGGAGTCCGAAGATCCGTTCCGGTTCGATGGCACAAGGTGCGTCGATCTGCTCCCGCAGACTGTAACTGTGGTCCGCGCTGATGGCCTCAGCCTCCACACTGCCCGTCATGACCAGCGTGAGCGTGGCGCAGCGATCGTTCTCCCGCGCTATCCACGCTCCCTCGTCATACTTCTTGGAAGTCGAAGCGGATCTTGCTTGCCATCGCCTCCAGTTCGTCGCGGTCAATGCCCTGGAAGAACGGCAGCCGCAGCAGTTTGGCATAGATCGTCATGGCCTCGGGTGCCTATTTGCGCTCGTCGAGTCCCTCGCTCTTCCAGACGCTCAGTCCTCCCTGCGCGTTCTGATAGATGAAGTAAGCCTTCAGTTGCTTTTTCCGCTCCAGCACCTGGCGCGCCTTGTCGAGGCCCATGACCATGAAGGATGTGGCGTAGGCGTCGGCCTCGGCACAGGTAGGAGCCAGCACCGTGGCCGAGAGGAGGCTGTGCTGCACGGGGCGTCCCGTCTTAGGATCGATGGTATGGGCGTATTTGCGTCCGCCCTTGTAATAGAAGTTGCGGTAGTTGCCCGACGTAGCCATGGCCTGGTTTGTGACGTTGAGCACCGTCTCCAGTTCCTGGGCGTCGTTGTCGGGATCGTCCACGGGCTTGCTCACGCCGATGCGCCATGGCAGGCGCTTCTCGCTGTTGCCCTTCGCATAGACCTCGCCACCGATCTCCACCATAAAGTTGGTCACGTCGTGGGACATGAGCAGGCGCGCCACGCGGTCCGTGCCGTAGCCCTTGGCGATGGCGCTGAAGTCGAGCATCATCCGCGGCCGCTGGAAGCGCACATACTGACTTTCCTTCGCCCCGGCCAGGCTGACGTGCTCCATGCCGACCAGTCTTCTGAGACTGTCTATCTGATGGTTGTTGGGCATCTGCTGGCTTTTGAACCCGAAGCCCCACGCGTTGACCAGCGGAGCCACGGTGATGTCGAAGGCGCCGTCGCTCTCCTCGTTGACCTGCTGCGCCAGTTGATAGACCTCCAGGAAGTCGTCGCTGAGCGTGGGCCGCTTGCCCTCGTTGATGAGGGCGACGGTCGATTGCGGGTTGAACATCGAGAACTCCTGGTCAACGGCCTTCAGTGTCTCCTCTATCTCCTTCTTCAGATTGTCATCGCTCTGGTAGGTGATATGATAGGTCGTGCCAAAGATGCGTCCCTCGTCGTGCTGGTAGGGCACGGACTTCTGTCGTCCCACGATGACCACCGTGCCGATGATAAGGAAGGCAAGGAAGGGCAGTTGCCAAAGCAGTTTTCTTTTTCATAACTCAAAACTAAGGTTGAACGTAGCTCCGATTCGGCTGCTGCCATTGCGTCCGAATCCCGGAATATAATAAGGTTCTCCGACCGTGCCGTGGCTTTGGCTCAGCCGTGCGCGATACCTCACCATCCACCCCATGTGGACGAAGCGCCATATTGTCACGTCGATGCCGCCGCAGACCTCCGCCCAGCAAGCCTTCGCCTCGACATCCGTGGCGCTGTAGGAGGCCGTTCCGCCCCAGACGGGGTCGGGGACGGGCGCAGAGGTCGTCACGTCGTAGTGGAAGGAGGTGTAGGCCAGTCGCGCGCCAGCATAGAGCCTGTAGAGGTCGTGCTTGTTGCGTAGCAGGTTGAAGTCGCAGCCCACGCGGCCATAGGGCGCACGGGTCTTGTAGCGCACGGAGGTCGTCACGTCGTCGGCGTCGGCCTCGCCAATGCCCAATTCGACAACGGGGAAATAGCGTCCCCGGAGGTTCAGGCGCAAGGAGGCTCATACTGTCCGTAGTCGCTCAGGACGCGCTGTCCCGCCCCCAGCAAGTCCACCCCCACACTCACGCCCTCGAAGAGGCGGATAGAGTCGGCGGATGCTGTCTCCCGTGCCTGCTGCGCCCCCGCCTGGCAGGGAGCGAGGAGGCTAACGGCGAGGATGGAAATAGATAAGCAGATTCTCTTTCTCATCGTAGTCTATGTTAGGATGGGCAATGACAATGGAGTCGATGGCGTGGTGGGTGGTCGTGACCTCCGTGAGCGTATGGAAGAAGCGGGCAGGGCAGTCCACCGACTCGAAATGGGGATCGTTGGTCTTGAAGACCGTGACCGTGTCCGTGCGCGTCGTCCCCAGCGTGTCGGTCAACTGGAATAGCAGCTGGTCGCGGTCGGCGCCATAGCTCATGGGGATTGTGAAGGCCTGAGGCTGCACCAGCCGGTTGACGAGCACGCTGTCGCTGCTGCCGGGTCTCACGGCGAGGATGGTCAGCGTGTCGTGGACCGTGTCGCCGCGCAGGGCGTAGCGACATCCCACGGCCGTGGTCATCGCACAGTCGATGCTGGCGCAGGCTGCCATCAGCAGGATCGGAGCCGCCACCAGGGCTGCTGGCACGAGGCGGCGGAGAAAAGTTCGCTTATAGTGCATCCGGAGGGAGGATCAGTTGAGTTCCTTTTCTATCTGATAGTCGTTGCGGCGCGGGTTGGACCGGCTGATCAGGTCGCCGATGAAGCCGGCCAGGAAGAGCTGTGTGCCGAGCAGGATGGCGGCGATGGCGATGAAGAACGACGCGTGGTCGGAGAGCAGGTCGCCATAGTTGCCGATATAGAGATTGTAGATCTTGCCACCCAGAAGCCACATCAGGGCCACGAAACCGACGAAGAAGACCAGCGAGCCGAGAAATCCGAAGACGTGCATGGGTTTCTTGCCGAAGGTGCTGAGAAACCAGAGCGTGAGCAGGTCGAGATAGCCGTTGACGAAGCGGTTGAGCCCCATAAACTTCGACGTGCCAAACTTGCGGGCCTGGTGGTGGACCACCTTCTCGCCGATCTTGTCGAAGCCAGCCTCCTTGGCCAGGTAGGGGATGTAGCGGTGCATCTCGCCATAGACCTCAATGTTCTTGACCACCTCCTGTCGGTAGGCCTTCAGTCCGCAGTTGAAGTCGTGGAGGTTGGGGATGCCGCTGACCTTGCGCGCCGTGGCGTTGAAGAGTTTGGTGGGAATGGTCTTCGACAGGGGGTCGTAGCGCTTCTGCTTCCAGCCCGAGACGAGGTCATAGCCCTCCTCGGTGATCATCTTGAAGAGGGCCGGTATCTCGTCGGGAGAGTCCTGGAGGTCGGCGTCCATCGTGATGACGACGCTGCCCTGCGCCTTCTGGAAACCGCAGTGGAGGGCCGGGCTCTTGCCGTAGTTGCGGCGAAACTTGATGCCCTTGACGCAGGGGTCCTGCTCGCGGAGCGTCTCCACCACCTTCCAGGACTGGTCGGTGGAACCGTCGTTGACAAAGATGATCTCATAGGAGAAGCGGTGGGCCTCCATCACGCGCTTGATCCAGGCGTGGAGTTCGGGCAGGCTTTCCTCTTCGTTATAGAGGGGTACGATGACTGAAATGTCTAACATCTTGCTATTTTTATTATATCGATTTTTTCTTTCGTTGTTCACAATATTCTATCTTATCCCCGTTTGGCCAGGGGCGCCATGATCGCGCTCAGCAGCATGCCACCCATGGCCAGCGTGACGAAACTGTTGCAGGCCATGGCGAAGGCTGGGATGGCGCGCAACTGCTCCATATACTGATCCATCGTCATGCCGAGGCTCTTGACGATCATCTCCGTCTGCTGCTGGTCGGCCATGACGATACGCTCCACCACGCCTGCCATCAAACCGTTGTCGGCCAGCGCGAGGTAGAGATACTGGAGCAGGGAGAAGAAGAGGGCCGCATTGGTCGTCGTACGGAGGACGTAGAGCAGGGCCCTTTTGGCGCTAATGGTGCCGCCCAGTCCCTCGTCGCGAAACTTGCAGAGGCGACGGTAGATGAAGATCGGGGTGAGGAGCACGATCAGCGGGCATAGCGAGGTGAGGCCCATCCAGGCCCACGACCCCGTCGCCGTCAGCGATAAGGCCAGGAAGCAGGCGAAGCTCCCGAGCAGCAGGATGGAGGCGTAAAAGCCGTCGTAGCGTGCGTAGAGGCGCAGTTGTCGAATGTCGTTGTAGTCCATTTTCTCAATTTTAGTGCAAATTTACGCTTTTCTTTTCAAACGGGGGCTTCCTCAAACTGAATTCTTACGTTCTTGTAGCCCATGAGGTGAAAAAGGCGGGTCAGTTCCTCTCTCGCGCGGTCCTCGGCGCGCTGCAGGTTGGCTCGGGTCAGGCAGCGGGCCGTCATCATCTGCTGGGCGCGTCGGTAGAGGGCCTCGCGCGCGTCGGCCTCCCAGCGTCCCTTTTCATAGAAAGGCCGCGTGCGGGCCTCGTCGATAAAATGGCGGTCGAGCAGCCCTACTGGCGGGAGCGTGGCCACCAGCACGGTGTCGCCCTCCATGCGGATGGCGTGGTCGTCGAGGTGGCTCATGTCGAGGCCGAGGCGCAGCGTACCGTAATAGATGCGGGCCAGGCCGTCGTCGCTGAAGAAGCCTTCGCGCACGGTATCGACATACTCCTCGTCGTGGATCGTGAGAAACTCCCACTGGCCGATGGACTTGATGGAGGCGATGGTGGCGGGCGTGACCTCCACGTGGTCGCTCTTCTCTTCTACGACGGCGGTCCCCTCACATTTCGAGAGGATCACGGCCACGGCCACCAGGACCACGGCGAGGGCGGCGAGGATGGCAACCAGGCGGCTACTGATGATGCTTTGTTTTCTCATGGCCTTTTCTCCTGTGTGATGGTGGTGATCATGTGGCGCAGGTCGTCGCCCGTAAACTCCTTGCGGAAGGTGATCGTGATGTCCTCCTCCTTGTAGCCCATCTGGGTGAGCAGGGGCACGAGGATGCGCGCAGCGCTGGCACGGGCGTTCTCGATGATGCCCGACTGCGGGAGGCTGGCGATGATGCTGTCGCGGCCCTGGCGCTCAAAGGAGGAGCGCTCGGCATCGGTGAAGTTGCGGCCCAGGAAGCGCACAAACTGGCGGGTCTGCTTGTGGTCCACCTTGGTGGCGGTGAGCTCTACGCGAGGGTCGGGGAGGATCACGGTCAGCCGGTTGCCCTCCTGGCGGATGTTGCGTTCCGAGAGGTCGGCCATATCGACGTAGCCCTTCACCGTGGCGTCGATGGGGATGGCAATGTGGCGCGAACTCAAAGGCACGCCGACGCGCAGGCCGTCCAGCAGTCCGCGACCCCGAAACTGGGTCGTGTCGCTATGGGTGACGATCGTGCGAATCTGGTATTCCGTCGTGTAGAGGCGGGAGCACGCTTGCAGCTGCGTGATCATCGGGATGGTGTCCTCCGAGGGCATCTCTGAGGCCTCTCTGCCGTCGCTGCCACACGAGCAGGCCAGCGCCAGGAGACCGAGAAGGACTACGATGGGCAATTTCTTCATCTGCTATCAGTCTGTACCACTATTAATAATGTGTATGCAAAGTTACGAAAAAGGATTGAGCCAAGAGGGCAAAGGGTCGATTTTCGGGATTTTTTTTGGTGATTTAGGGCTTTTTGATTACTTTTGTGCGCTGAAAAGAATGGAACACATGAGGAAACTGATCCCATTCCTTCTGGCGGGAGGCATCGTGCTGTGTGCGGCTTCCTGCAAGGAGGAGAAAAAAACGGAGGATATCATTACCCGGATTCCGCCGAAGAAAGTAGTCAAGAAGGGTACTGGCAAGATGAGCGATTTCACCTACGAGAAGCAGGTGGAAGCCTTTGGGGAGACGCTCGATATCTCCATCCGCCGCTATGCCGACACCACGCTTCAGCAGACGAAGGACGAGAGCGGGCGCGCCTACTACGACAACAAGGTGCAGCTCGTCATCAAGCGCAACGACGGATCGGTCTTTGTCGATCGCACCTTCGCCAAGACCGACTTCTCAGAGTTTACCAACAACGACTACGGCCGCCACGGTGCGCTCTTAGGATTCATGTTCGACACCGTGGAGAACGGCCGGATGAAGTTTGGCGCCAGCGTCGGATCTCCCGACCCCACCAGCGACGAGTTTATCCCCATCGAGGTCCTGATAGACCGACAGGGGAAAATCTCTTTCCAGAATGCCACCAGCCTCGACTCGGGCAACGGCGAGGAGAAGTCCAAGGCACAGAGCGAGCTGGAGGCTGCCGAGGCCGAGGGCATGTGATTCTGACCTGTCATCAAGGTGTATTTATTTTTTTAGTGTATTTATTTCTTAAAAGAAGTGTAAAATAACTTAATACACGGGGGTAAATTTCTACTCCTGTGTTTTTTTTGTATTTTTGCACCCGACATTTCGCATTAGCAGACGATAATTGTGAAACCAGTAATAACAATCTAACATTAGACGATGATGAAAAAACTTATGTTTCTTGCAGCCCTGGCACTGTCCACGACGGGTGCCTTCGCACAAAGCAGAGTGAAAACTACCACCATCCAACCGAAGATTGGTCTCAACATCTCCACCGTAGGAGATTTGGACTGGAAAGCAGGTTGCGCGCTCGGCTTTGAGCTGCAGCACCAGATCAACCGCAAGACCGCCATTGCGGGTGCGCTGCTCTATTCCTTCCAAGGAGGTAAAGACGACGATTGGACCTGGAATCCGGGTTATATCAACATTCCCATCACGCTCAACTACTACGTGGCCAAGAACTTTGCGCTCAAGGCCGGTATCCAGCCGGGCTTCATGGTGAACAAGGACGACGCCCGCCATGTCAACACGTTCGACTTTGCCATCCCCGTGGGTATGTCCTACGAGTTTGACAACTTCGTGATCGACGGACGCTACAATATCGGCGTCACCAAGGTGCCCAAGCACGGCGACGGCTACACCAATGTGGTGCAGCTGACCCTCGGCTACAAGTTTAAGCTGTAGCCCCCAGGAGGCCCAATCCTTCCGCCACCGCGTCTGTCGTACCGCCGAAGGATTGGGCCTTTTTTCTTTCCTCTTTTCTTTCCTTTTTCCTTACCTCCTTGCTTTTTCTCGCCTTTTTTTTCCTTTCTTTCCTTGCTTTTTCTTTCTTGCTTTTTTGGGGCGCATCATTTATTTTTCCCATCCGCCCTTGTTCTCGATTTTTTTTCATACCTTTGCCCATCATGACCAAAGCCAACGGACAGATGAGTAAAGAAATCTACCTCGCAGGAGGTTGCTTTTGGGGAGCGGAGCACTTCCTCAAGCAGATAGAGGGCGTGGAGGCCACGGAGGTCGGCTACGCCAACGGCCACACAGACCGCCCCACCTATGAGGAGGTCTGCACCGACAAGACCGGGTTTGCCGAGACGGTTCGCGTCGTCTATGATCCCGCGAGGATCGGACTCGCCTTTCTCCTCGACCTCTACTTCAAGGCCATCGACCCCACCAGCGTCAACCAGCAGGGGGGCGACCGGGGCACACAGTATCGCACGGGCATCTACTACGTCGATGAGGCCGACGCGGCCACCATCGACCAAGTCCTGGCCGACCAGCGGCGGGCCGTGGGTGAGCCCCTCGCCGTGGAGCATCTCCCGCTGCGCAATTTCTATCCCGCCGAGGACTACCACCAGGACTACCTGGAGAAGAACCCCGCGGGCTACTGCCATTTGCCTGCCGCCCTCTTCGAGTTGGCGCGCAAGGCCAAGCCCGTCCTCTCCGACCACTAACGCAATACAAAAAGCCATCAACAACAAGTTAAAATATGAAGAGACTGATCTTTTCCCTCCTCTTGGTCTGCGCCGCCATCGTAGTGGGCCACGCTCAGACCCCGCTGAAGAAAGTGTATGACGAGACCATCAACCCGATGGAGCAGATAGACCGCGCGCTGGCCACGGCGAGAAGCAGCCAGCAGCCCAAGTTGGTCATCTGCCAGGTGGGTGGCAACTGGTGTCCGTGGTGCCTGCGCTTTGCCGACTTCGCCGCCACCGACCCCGACATTGCCAAGGTCATCGACGACCATTTCCTCCTCATCCACGTCAACTACCATCCGCGCAAGGCCCAGGACGCGAGCGCCGAGGCCCTGATGAGCCGCCTGGGCCATCCGCAGCGCTTCGGCTTCCCCGTCTTCGTAGTGCTCGACGGCGAGGGCCGCGTGGTCCACATCCAGGACTCCAGTTTTCTCGAAGAGGGCAAGGGGTATAGCAAGGAGAAGGTGCTCCGCTTCCTCAACGCATGGACGCCCGAGGCTATCGGCATGAAGAAGGGATCATGATGCGAAAGGTCTATATCCTTGACTTCGACGGCACGCTGGGCGACTCCCGCGGGCTGATCCTCCGGACAATGATGGACACCTTCGACGCCCTCGGCATAGACCGGCCCACGGAGGAGGCTTGCGTCAATACGATCGGGCTGCCGCTGGCCGACTGCTTCGTGGTGGCCGCAGGACTGAGCGCCGCGCAAGGGGAGCGTTGTGCCGAGGTCTATCGCAGGATCTTCCACGACAACAACGTGCCTGGATCGGTGCCTCCCTTCGAGGGCGTGGTCGAGACGATCCGCACGCTCCACCAGCAGGGTCATACCCTGGCCGTAGCCACCAGCCGCCGCCACGAGAGCCTGGACGAACTGCTGGCGGAGTTTGGCCTCACCGACCTCTTCTCGATGATCGTGGCTGCCGACGACGTGACCCATGTCAAACCCGACCCCGAGCCGGTCAACAAGATCCTGGAGACGCTCCAATTCCAGCCGCAAGAGGCCCTGGTCGTGGGCGACGCGCCCTACGACATCCTCATGGGACGCAACGCCGGGGCAAGGACCTGCGCCGTCACCTACGGCAATGGGAAGCGCCAGGAGCTCCAGGCTGCCGGGGCGGACTATCTGATCGACCGCTTCGCTGACTTGCTGACCATCGAGTGGGACTGAGCGGGCCGGCACACCATACCAACAACCAAATCAACCATTAAATCCTATCAGTATGAAGAAAAGAGTCACCCCAGAGTGGATCCACGATCTCGCCCCCAACGAGGTCTTCGTCTTCGGCAGCAACCTCGGCGGAATGCACGGAGGCGGTGCGGCCCGGATTGCCTACCGTTGTTTCGGAGCCAAGATGGGAGTGGGCGTAGGCCTGCAGGGACAGAGCTACGCCATCCCGACGATGCAGGGAGGCCCGGAGACCATCCGACCCTACGTCGATGAGTTTATAGACTTTGCGCGCCAGCATCCCGAGACGACCTTCCTCGTCACCCCCATCGGCTGCGGCATAGCCGGCTTCACCCCCGCCGACATCGCCCCGCTCTTCCAGACGCGGTGGAGGTGGAGAACGTCTGGCTGCCCGAGAGTTTCTGGCATTTGCTGAGGACACAAGCATGAGATTCAACCTACAGTTCAATCTCTCGCTCAGCAAACTGTTTCTCATGATCAGAAGCGGGAGCCGCCGCATCATCCTGCGATACGACTTAGCAGCACGCCTGTCGCGGATCGTGCGGTGCGGCCTCCTGCGCCAACTGTTGAATAAATGGAAAACCAAGTGCTGCAAAAACAAAACATCATGAAAACGAATCGAGTACTGCTCACTTTTCTGCTGGTGGTAATGGCCTTGTGTGCCCACGCCGGCGACAACAATTCCGCGCTTCGCAAGTCGATAGCGATGGCCAACGCCATGTGTCCCGTCTCCCTGGGAGCGATGGGCGAGATGACCTCCATGGTCTATGAAAAGGGCGACCTGATCATTTCCTACGCCCTCAACGAGGACGTGATCAGCGTCGAGACCCTCAAAAACAACAAGGAGATGGTGCGCCAGAATGCCACCACCATGGTCCGCAACGCTACGGGCGACCTCAAGACCACGTTCGACCTGCTGGCCAGCGAGGGCGCGGGACTGGTCATGAAATATATCGGCAAGCAGTCGAAGGCGAAGTTTACGATACGCTTCACGGCGGAGGAGATACTGCGCGCCTCGATTGCTCCCGAGGAGGCGAGAGACCCCATGGCCGCGCTGAAGAGCCAGATAGAGGTGGGCAACGCCATGCTGCCGACCAAGATCGCCGACGGCATGGAGATGACCCGCGCCTATCTGGAGGACGACTACCTGTTCTATGAGGTGACGGTGGACGAGGATCTCCTCTCGATCGCCAATATCAAGAGCAATCGACCCACCCTGAAAAAGAACATCTTGGCGGTCTTGAACAGTGACGACGTCTCCACGAAAGCCCTCAAAGACTTATGCAAAAGCGTGAACGTGGGCATCGCCTACAAATACGTCGGCAAGGACTCCCGACAAACGGCGACCGTCAGGATCACGCCCGCGGAACTGTAAGCCTCCGCGCCGCTTCATCTATTAAAGAAACTTAAAATATCATTCCGATATTTGTTTCTTTCAAAAGAAAGCACTAATTTTGCAGCCCGTAAGCGAACATGGCTTCAACGCACATCGCAGCTTCTACAAAGGAGGTGCTCGAGTGGCTGAAGAGGCACGCCTGGAAAGCGTGTAACCGTCTAAAGCGGTTCGGGGGTTCGAATCCCCCTCTTTCCGCAGAAAAAGGAAGGTTTTTGACCTTCCTTTTTTTGCGTTTTACAAAGTACTTGCCTCCTGTATCATCTCTTTTCCTCGATGCTCCAGCAGAATCTACGGCTCAGTACCGCTTTTGTAGTTGAATGTTTTCTATACGAGCATCATTGCTACAGAAAGTATAGTGACTATTTGGATGAATCTGCGGAAGGCTTTGTCCATATTTTTCCTTCTATTTTTATCTTCAATGTCCGCAGATATTCCTTCTGCTCGGGCGTGATTCTGTAGCTCTCGATCGCCTTCTGTATGGTCTTGTTGTGCGTCCATCGGGCCAGGCGTTTCTGCTCAATATATAGGGGAGGGTTGCGTCCCATTGCTTGGCCAGGGCGGTGGCGAAAAACCAGGCTACCATCATTTTTACGTAATACGCTTCGCTCCTTACAGATGCTGGGATTTCGAGATAGTCATACTTAAAGTCTTTGTCTAAGTAGTGAGACATAAGTATCTCTATACCAAAGCGACAAGTGAAAACGTGTGATGATTTACTCCAAGTCTTGACCTTCGCCAGCAGCTCCTCCTTATGCTTGGCAAACACCTTCGGAGACATGATGTCACAAACCGCCCAGTTGTCCACGAATGGCAGGAAATGGTCCGTCAGCCGGATGCATTCCTCGTAGTCCTTCACCTCGGAAACGAGGAGCCCGTGAAGCATGTTCTCATCGTAGTATTCATGAGGAAGCTGATGAAGGAGCTCCTCACACTCATTCTCTTTTGTAAATACTTTTGCAAACTTGCGAAGCACGGGCACGCGAATGCCTATGAAGCTCTCGACAGGCACTCCCGGGGTCAGTTTGGCCTGGAAAGCAGCATACTGCTTGTCCTGCATGGCGAAGAGCCTTTCTTGAAGGGGTGTCATAGTTTTTATTGTTGTTTTAATTTATCATACTCCTCATCGCTCACAGCCTCCAGCCACTCGTTGGAGGTGTTCTCGCCAGGTATTTCCTCACCCTTCCATCTCTTCATTCACGTAGTCAACGGCACGGTTTATATAATTGACAAAGGGTTTGGTGGTCTTGAACAGTTCGGCCACACGCTGGGCAAGATGGTCCTCCAGCAGGAAGCCGTCGTCCACTTGGGCGGTCAGGCAGTAGGCCCTCATCCGCATCCAGTCGGCATAGGGCGCGCTGGGGTCGTATTCTCTTGGCACGCGCTTCAATGCTCCTTCCATGTCTGGAACAAACTGCGCGTCGGCTTTTCCCAAGATGCTTGTGCTGAAAGTTTCCCATTCGTCGCTAATGTCTTCACGCAATATCTTGACAGCCCTTTTGTCGTAGCAGTAGTTGCCCGAAGCCAGCATGTGGGCATGCGGATACTCCCGACTGTTGCCAGTTCCGATATGGAAATAATATCCTGCATGCATCGACTTCTTGCCCCCTTTTGCCAGGAAGGCGCCGAAATGGGTTTTGTATGGCGACTTGTCCTTGCTGAATCTTGTGTCGCGATAGATGCGATACGTGCAGTCTTTGATTGTCAGCGGGGCTATGTCTTTGTCAAAGCGCCCAATTTCTGTAATGAGGCTTTCGCAGAAAGCGTACCATTTCTTTAATACTTCCTGGTATCGGCCTTTATTTGCGTTAAACCATTCGCGATGGTTGTTGTTGTCCAAATCGCGTAGGAAGTCAAGTATTTCTTTCATGATGTGTGATTTTTCCTTTATTCCATTCTGCCATATTTCATTTCCACGCCCCCCTTGTCATACTGCTTGCGTTTGCCAGTTGGCGGCTCGGTAAGCGTGATGCGCACTACGGCCGTGCGCGACAAGGAACGGGCGACGCCCTGGTCGAAAGCGTCCATGTGTTGTGGAAGAAATCGCTTGCAGACCAGTCGGAGTCCATGAATCTTCTCCGCTTCGTCGGTCACGATTTCGGCCTTGCCGAACGCCAAGGCCGACTGGTATTGCAGGGTGAAACTGCCGTCCTTCGGGCCAACCGTTGGCGCACAACGGGTTACGGCTGAAAGACAGACCTCGGGATGAGCCTTGATGGCCTCCAGTTTTTTGCCTTCCAAGGCACCATGAAAGTACCAGTTCTCACCATCGTCGGAGGCGAGCGACAGAGGCAGACCGTAGGCCTTTCCGTCTTCGTCTATAAAACTCACCGTGATATACGGAGCCTTGCGCATCACTTCCAATGCCCATTGGCTATCCATTGCTCTCGATTCCTTTCTCATTTTCATCGCGTCTTTTTTTGTCCTTTGCCCGTTGTGCATGAAAACCTTGATCCTGTCGTTGTCTCCATGTGGGCAGTTGGTACCTGCAAATATACTAATATTTATCAGAAAAGAGATAACATGGAGGCTTTTTGTTTGCCGCACAGATCTGATTTAGCTCTTTGAAAAAACTTCTCAAGCCATTTTCTTGGTGCGCTCGACGAACGGTAATCCTCTTCTGCGTCAGACCTTGCTTCGTTTTTTGGGGGTGTTGTTTTGACGACTGCGAAAGGCCGAAAGGCCGAAATGGCGAAGTGGAAAAATGAAAACGTAATAATGTAATGTTGTAAGGATGTAAGGTTGTAAGGACGCAAGAACGAATTGTGCACGCCTTATTTGTAGGTAATTTTTACTAATTTCTCTATCGGATCGCGTGCCGATTCCTAATGGTTTCCCCGGCTGAGTATGGCAAATACGCTTCCTTTGAGACCTTGAAGCCCCACATGTTGACGGCGACATGACAGGCTTCGTCTGCCGTAAACAGGTTGTTCTGCTGCTTGTAGATCTCGCCAAGAGGGCATTTTGGAGGCATCCGAGAGACATCCAAGAGGCATCCGAGAGGCATTCGATAGGCATTTTTAGCTTCATTTGACAGCAAAAACTGCGAAAAAGACGTGTGAACAGGGGATTTTCACGATAAAAGCCTTCTTTGTGGAATGAACGGCAAGAGAGACCGGTTTTCGAATAGGAGAGGGTAGTATATTTATATTTGTCTATCAATAAGGAAATTATATCTTGTTTTGTAAAATTTCATGACTCTCGCAAAAACGGCTTCCGATGGCTCTAAAAGTGGGTCGGATGGTTGTTTTTACTGCTTTAGCGACTGCCACAGGGCATGTTTTAGCTTGTCGATGCAGTCAAACGACCCCACAAAGTTGCGCATTTTCTTTGGAATCTCTTCGCTTCCCCCCTGTTTTTTTTGAGGTGGAGGAGAGTAAGCGAGGAAATTTCTTGCTTAGTCGTCGAAAGTGGTAAATGTTATCAGCGAATGGACGGGGAAGAGCTTTCAGTATTGTTGCATTTGTCGTAAGTCTCATATACATAGAGAGTTGCATGGTGTTGTTGAAGAAAATAGTTGAAGGGGAAGGTCTTCTTTGTAATAACATAATAACATAATAACATAATAACATTAAGAGTTTGCGATAAGGGCGCTGTGGAGTTCAAAGAATAGTATATATAAATAATATATTATTTATATATACTATTCTTTGGCCCGGAAAACTCCCGCAGTCGATTTTGCTTAATGTTATTATGTTATTATGTTATTATGTTATTACGGCATTGCGAAGACTCGCAATGGTCGCAGCGCGATAGGCAAATAACATAATAACATAATAACATAATAACGTTAAGGATTTCCCACTTCGCCTTCTATTTTCTCAAACGCGATTTATATGTAAAGGATATTCATAACATTAGTCAGTAGTTCACATAGCTTTGCTATGTGCTATTCTCTGCAAGACGAAAAAAAGTTGGAAAATATTTGTGATTTTATTTGGAGGTATGAAATAAAATGCCTAACTTTGCACCCGGATACGAGACTTGCGAAACAATCCCATAGAGGGCCCGCGACGGGCTTTTCTTACGACAGGGGCGAGGGACAAACAAATAGCGGCGCCGGTCCCAAGCTACCATCGGCAAGGTCTCCATTTTGAACACCTTTAAACACCTTAAACGCAATGATCAACTACAGTATCACGGCAAGAGCCGTCAACCCGAATATCTTCGAGATCAACCAGGCCAAGACGCGTATCAACCAGGCCAAGGCCGAGGGCAAGACGCCCGACCCCAAGGACGAGGCACTCGTTGGGACCGTCGTCACCAACTACTTCGCCACGGCACAATATACCGAGGTGATGAGCATCGAGAAGTTTGCCCGCCACATCGCCGACCACGGCACGACCTACTCCCGCGCCGACATCATGGCGATCCTCTACATGGCAGTCGACTGCATGCGCGAGCAACTGCTGGAGGGCAAGAAGATCCGCCTCGGCGAGCTCGGCGACTTCTCCCTGTCGCTCAGCAGCAAGGGGGGCAGAGACGGCAGAGAAGTTCAGCTCGCAGAACATCCAGCGCGTCACGGTCTGCTGGGAGCCGGGCAGCGAATTCCGCAACCTCCTCGCCGACGCCGAGTTCAACCTCGTCGCCACGCGTTCGGCCCAGGCGGCCGTCCTCAAGGCCATCAAGGAGGGCAAGACCAACGTCGATATCTCCGCGCCCGTCAACCCGGATGGAAGCCCCTCCAACCCTGGAAGCCCCTCCAACCCCGGCGGCACGACGCAGCCGAAGAAGCGCACGCTGACGGTCCGCTCGGCCAACGAGAGCCAGGGTAGCGTCTCGGGCGGCGGCACCTTCGACGAGGGCAGCACGCAGACCGTCCGAGCCACGCCGAAGACCGGCTTCGCCTTCGACAAGTGGAGCGACGGCAGCACGCAGAACCCGCGCACGGTGAAGCTCACCTCCGACCTCACGCTCACGGCCTCCTTCAAGACGGCCACCACGGGCGGCGGAGACCAGGGTAGCGGCGGAGACCAGGGCGGCGGCACGCTGGGCGACTGATCCACGGGGCGGTTCGGCAGGGCCTCACGGCCCAACGAGCAGCTAAACGTCTGCTTGTAGCCACGGCTCTTGCAGTCACGTCTGCACCAGTCGCTGCCCCTGCCACCCGCCCTGCGTAAGGGAGGAGGACGAGCCCCAGGGGCTTCCCACGGGCCACCCGCCCACGGCGCCTACTAAAGGAAATTCGCCACACGATCGGAACGCCCTCTCGTCGCCTCGCCCTCTCCCTTGTCGCCTGCTGAGGAGGAACAACAACAAATACAACATTTACAACGATGAACAACGCTTCGCGGGGACAACACACGCTACGCGTGTAACAAGCCTTCTGCAAGGTAAACAACAAGATACAACGCTTCGCGGGACCTTTGTGTCGGTTGAAGCGGGCTGAAAGCCCAAAAAGCTCCTAGCCCAGGGCATCGCCCTGGGGATAATAGCAATCAACAAGACGCCCTGTAAGGTAGGGTGTTCAAAATCCGTTTAAAATCCGACGCATTTTTTCCCTAAGGTATTGATGCGTTTCACGGTCAAATTAGGAGAAAGGTTTGCATTAGTCCATTCTTTGATGTGACGATGTCTTCCTTTCTCCAAACGTTCTTTAAAATCAAAATCAACTCGCCTGTTTCTGTCAGCCAAAGCTATGCGCAGAGGCATTATAAGAATCATTGGGGTAACACCGGTAAGTTTGTCGTTAGACATTCTGGCCTTAGTCATTCCAAATGTTGATTCTATTGGGTCTGAACTTGCATTGTGTACATCTCCTTCATTTAAGAGAGAGAGCTCACGTTCTAAATATCCCAAGATATAAGAGCCAACTTTTCGCTGTCGCTCATGCTTCAACATCAAGCTTTCTGTCACGAGTTTTTTGCAACGAGCAACAGAGACTTGCGACCACCCGTTGTTTTTGATGTCTTTTTCAATCTTCGTTATACAGTCCATCGTTTCGGCCAATTCATCAACCAGAGAAGCATTCTGCGGAATAAAAGCATATATGCTCTTTATATCCTCCCGCAATGTATGATATACATACTGCATCCTGCTTATCCAGTCAATCCATTTTGACATGTTCATAAAACGTGCAATACTTCGTTGCGATGGAGGTTGTACATAAGCAACATCTTGCATGTTATATTTAAGACGCGTCATCTGAACATTACTTGAAAGCTCTTGAAAATCAGGATCATTCTTGTAAACTCTTTCGAGAAACATGCCAAGAGTATGACTAATATCATGGTGATGTTTATAGCCAGCATCTCTAATGGCCTTACATATACTGGAGCCATTGTCGCTGATAACATATTCTGGCTCATGCCCAATTTTAGCTGCGACTTTCTCCAATACTTCCTGAATAGTTTTTCCACTCCAACTCTTAGCGATAGATATGTCTACAATGGATATGTCTTTTTTTCTGTGATAGCCATTCCTATATTATCTGCCGCAACAGCAAGTGTAAGCAGCATTTTCTCACTGCCTATCATCATGCTTTCATCGACTACCAAGGCATAACGCGTACCCTTGAAAAGGGTACACGATTCCTTATAGACACTAAGACCTAACTCTTGTGCCCAATAGCCAATTGTCGTATAAGCTGGTACTTCACCCGAAAATATTGTCCATAAACTCATTCAGGATATTGAATATTTCAACAATCTGACGTGAACCTATAGACAGACGAGAATAAAAAGCCGTACTCAAAGCAACCATCAAGGATGAATAATGATGTCGTCTAATAGACTCATCATTTGTTCGTAGGTCTCCTTGTCCAATCCTACGTTCGGCTTTTCTTTTTTTTTAAGTTCGGAACGATACTTATTGGACTTATTCTGAGAGGTAGTCAATCTTCTCTTAAGATTACGTTTGTCCCTTTTTAGAGACTTATTTTCCATCTCTAGTTTTTCGACACGCTTTTGAAGCTCTTTTGACTCCTTATTTTTGACTGGATTTTTCATGTCTTATATTTTTGTTTACAAAGGTACTAAAAACCAGCGAGTTATGCAAATTTACAAAGAACTATTTTGTATATTAAAGTGTTAAATATTAATAACTTAGACACACCTATATAACACCATTTTTTATACCAGATTTTGATTCGATTTTTGAACACCCTACCTGTAAGGGCAAAAGAATTGTTTATACCCTGCTTCTTTAACGCTTTTGCCCTTTCAGGGCGACAGGTTAGCGTTTATAATTACCCAGGGCGATGCCCTGGGCTAGGAACTTCTGCCCCTTCAGGGCGTATTGGATAATTTCAAGCGTACAGGTAAATATTGTATTGGTTGTCTTCTTCGCTTGTCCTCGTGTTGCCACCAAAGACTGAGAGAAAAGTACTCATTATCGAACCCTTAAACCAGCAAGAAAATTATGGATGAAAAGAAAAGACAGGTATGGCGCTTCGTCATTCAGACCGCCATCTCGATCCTCACGGCCATCGCCACGGCCCTCGGCGTGACGAGTTGCATGGCTGCCGTGTAGCAAGCAGAAATACAGAATTGTTTCTTAGAAAATGGGATTTTAAGTTAGTTAATTGCTCCCCCTCTAAGATGTGAATCATGGAGGGGGAGTCTTGAGCGCCTTTCTGCTGTGATCAGAGTTATCCAATCGCTTTGTATTGACTTGCAAAAGCGTAAGTGGCTTCCGACATGGGGGTGTTCAGGTGCCATACGATCTGCATTGGCTTGGAGCCCTCTATGCTCTTCATCGTAACCTGGCCGAGATAAGTGAAACCCATACGGCAACCGTAGTCGGGATGTTCCACTTGCTGACGCACGAAGAGAAGCATGTTGTTTTCGCCATTGCGATAAGCCTCGGCTTCGCGACTGCCCTCGCGCACTCGGTTTTGCGTCTCCCAGTGGAAGAACTCACGGTTTTGGGCATAGTCCCTGTAGGCCGTCATCGAACCCTCTTCGCGTTTCTTGATAATGTCCACGTACATCGCCTCGAGCTTGATGTCCTTCAAGCGCTCAACGCCTTCGCGCGACGGAGATTTGCGCTCTATGGTGGAGAGGCCCAGCGCGGCTTGAATCTGTGCCTTGGAATAGACGCCATGCAGACGAAGCGGGTTCCATGCCTGATAGACTGAATTGTCCGCTTTCTCGGGTGCCGAACATCTGTCTCGCAGATAATCGACCACCTCATGCAACTCCTGTACGAATAGAGGATCGGAGGCTAAATCGCGGAACATCTCCTCGATGCTGGCATAATGGCCTGCCTTGTCGTACAGGTCGTAGTAGAGCATCACGGCACTGCGCCTCTGCTGCTCGGAGAAAGTGCGGGTGTCGCAACGGAATCCGCTCGCCACGAATTGTAGCAGTTGGGTGAAGTAGGAGAACGAGTCGGTGGCGAGCCATTTCTTATTGACGGCAAACTTTATTTGTTCCGCATGGACCGACACCTCGCTTCGGACGCCAGCCTTCTGGCACATCTCGCCCCACGTCAGGGCGCCATAGATCTTGTGGAAAGGAATGTGGCTGTAGGCCAAGAAGCCCTTGAGCGAGAACGATCCGTGGCAGACTTGGTGGTAGGCGGCTATCTCCTTGATGACTCGGCTTCGGTTGAGACTGCGCAGATAGCCGTCTATGTTGGCAAGGATCTCCTCTTTGGCCTTTTCCTCCAGGACGATCTTGCAACCGAAGGGGGCATTGGTGAAGCCTCCCTCTATCTCTTCCCTGATGTTGCGCGAGTGTCGGCCTATGAGGGCCTCGAAGCGATCCTTGTAGCTAAACTCGGCACGCGAATGGCCTACAAAGTCGAGTACGGTGAGATGGTCCTTGCCTTTGTGCAGACGGAGGCCTCGGCCAAACTGCTGGAGGAAGACCGTGGCACTCTCGGTGGGACGAAGGAAGAGGATGGTGTCGATCTCAGGAATGTCCACACCCTCGTTGAAAAGATCTACGACGAAGAGATAGTTGATTTTGCCGGCCTGAAGCTGCTTCTTGACGAGGACGCGATGGTGGTGGTCGTCGTCGCTCGTAAGCACATCCGTACGCAGTCCGGCCAGCGTGAACTTGGCGTTCATGTATCGTGCGTGCTCCTTGTTTACGCAGAAGCAAAGCGCCCGAACCTTGTTGAGATGGCCGTTGCCGATATACTCCTGCATCTTCTTGAGGATGAGTCCGGTACGGAAGTCGTTCTGTGTATAGACTCGCGACAGTTCGGAGATGTCGTAGCCGTGTCCGCTCCATTTCACTTCTGTCAGGTCCACATTGTCCGGGATGCCATAATAATGGAACGGAGCAAGCAGTCCGGCGTTCAAAGCAGCAGGAAGGCGTATTTCGGCAGAGATGTGGCCGTCGAAGAAAACCGTGATGTCCTCCTGCTCGTTTGTACGCTCAGGCGTTGCCGTAAGACCCAGCAGTATCCGAGGCTTGAAGTGGGTCATCAGTTTGACGTAGGTGGGCGCCACGATGTGATGGACCTCATCGACCACCATATAGTCGTAGAAATCCTCGGTGAGCTGCAGATGGTCCAGGCGGTTGCGCAGCGTGTCCTTGCTGGCAAAGACGTGCTGATAGCTGGAGGGTTCGTTGTCGCCGTCCCACAGGCTGCCGAAGTTGGGGTCTTCGAGCACGATGCGGAAGGTGAGCATGGCCTGACGAAGGATTTCCTGACGATGGGCGACGAAGAGAAAACGGCAGTCGGGATGGGCCTCACGGTAGCGTTTGAAGTCGAAGGCGGCAATGACGGTCTTTCCCGTGCCCGTGGCAGCCACCACAAGGTTGCGGAAATGGCCGTGCACGTTTCGCTCCACATCCAGCCTTTCCAATATCTCCTGCTGATAGTCCTTGGCGCGCATGAGATCGAGCGCCGAGAAATCGAGCAAGGGCGTTTCCCAGTCTGCTCCTAAAGCCTTCTTCAGCCGTGCGTTGCTAACGCCGGGAATGAAGTCCTCGAAGGTAGCGTCGCACCAGTAGGCCTCAAACGAATGGCGCACCTCGTCGATCACCTGGGGCAACTCAAACTGAGTGGCCTTGAAGTTCCACTCCTTGCCATCCCTCAAAGCGTAGAGCGAGAGGTTGCTGGAACCAATGTAAGCCGTGTGGAAGCCTGAGTTGCGAAGGAAAATATAGGATTTGGCATGCAGGCGGTCTTGCGTTCCGTCATACGAAATCTTAATCTCCGTGTTGGGCAAGGAGGCCAACCGGACCATGGCGTCGTAGTCCGTAGCACCCGTGTAGGTGGTTGTGATGATGCGCAGCTTCTTGCCCTCGCTCGTGAACTTTCGCAAGCTGTTCCAGAGCAGATTGAGTCCGCTGGTCTTGACAAACGACACCACCCAGCAGATCTCGTCGGCACAGAGTATCTCGCGGTTGAGCTCGCTCTCCATATCGGCAGGTCCTTTGCCTCCGAAGAACAAGGCGCTACGGCTGAGGCTGGTTGTCGGAGTGATGGCTTTGAGGTGTTGCTCTATGTCGGGATATTCGCAGTTTGTGCGGTCAACAACGGCCGTCAGGATGCTTTTCTGAGCGTCAATCAGGTCGAGCTCCGTGTCATCCACATTGAATTCACGGCCTAATGTCTTGATGACAGAATTGACAAAATCTGTATATTTGTCGGCATCCTGGTCGTCGGGCGTTCCCGCAAACGCCACCTCGATAAGGTGTTGGAGATACTTGCTGAGAATATGGACAGCATCATCCTTCGAAATCAGCTTCTTGCCTATATAGAAACGCCCAGCGTCCACCTCGTTCAATTTCAGTTTGAAGAGGCGGTTGATAATCTGCTCGTAAACGCCAGTATGAATATTCGTATCAGACATAACCAATTTTATTCTACAACCCCAACTCCACATCCTTGCCGAAGGGCGCAAGCGAAAGGCCAGCCATCTTGAAATGCTGTTTCCCCCAGGGAATGCCGATAATCGTGATACATAAGAGAAAACCGAAGAGCAGATGCTGGAGGCAGGCCCACAATCCTCCACAGATCAGCCAGATTATATTCAGCAGGATACGTATGCAACCTGTAGGACTATCCGTTTCTCTCACCGTAGAACCAAAAGGCCATAGGCAGAGCAGGCCAAGCTTGATGGTCTGTAGGGCAAAGGGAATGCCGATGATGGTACAAGCAAGAGCCAGACTTCCAGTGAAATAACCGATGGCAGCTTCGAGACCTCCGAAGAGCCACCAAAGTAGGTTTCCTATGATGCGCATATAGTATGAAAGACGCGTGATGCTATCTGTTTTTGCAAGAAATCATGTTCATTTACCGATGCAGAACGAGGAAAAGATGTTGTTGAGCGTGGCCTGGGGCGTGATGCGCTCTACGCCCGTGGCGTCGCCGAGGGTGTCGAGGACCATGCGTAGGTCTTCGGCCACGAGGTCGGAGGGCAGGTCGCTATGGAGGCCATCGACGACGCGCTGCAGCTCCTGGGCCGCAGCGGTCAGCAGGTCGTACTGGCGCGCGGAGGTGATGACGACGTCGGCCTCGTGGATCTCGGGAATATCGACCGCCTGGCGGATGGCTGCCTCCAGGGCGTCGAGGCCTTGGCCCGTCTTGGCGGAGATGGGGTGGGGAGGAAGCGATCGGGCAGCGCCCGTGTCACCGCCATCGGCGACGAGCGGGTCGGTGGGCGGCGTGTGGAGGTCGGCCTTGTTGAAGACGAGCAGGACGTGCTTGCCCTGGCAGTGGGCCACCATCTCGTCGGTCTCCTCCTGCGTCGGCCAGCGATCGACCACCCAGAGCACGAGCAGGGCTTCGTCCAGCTTCTGCCACGTGCGCTCGATGCCCATCTGCTCCACGACGTCGTCGGTGTGGCGCAGTCCGGCCGTATCGACGAAGCGGAAGGTGAGGCCCCCGATGAGGGTGGTCTCCTCGATGCTGTCGCGTGTGGTGCCGTGGACGTCGCTCACGAGGGCGCGGTCCTCGCCGACCAGGTGGTTGAGGAGTGTCGATTTGCCCACATTGGTCTTGCCGACGATGGCCACGGGAATGCCCTCCTTGACGGCCTTGCCGATATGGTAGGTCCGGGCCAGCGCGGCCACGTGGTCCTCGATGCTGCGGGCCAGGGAGAGGAGCTCGCTGCGGTCGGCAAAGACCAGGTCGTCGTGGTCGGAGAAGTCCAGTTCGAGTTCGAGCAGCGAGGTGAGCCGGAGCAGCCTTTCGCGCAGCGTCTCCAGGGCCGTGCGGACGTGGCCCTTGAGTTGGCTGAGGGCCAGCCGGTGGGAGGCCTGGTTGGAGGAACTGATCAGGTCGGCCACGGCCTCGGCCTGGCTCAGGTCCATCTTGCCGTTGAGGTAGGCCCTGCGGGTGTATTCGCCCGGTTCGGCCTGGCGGCATCCGGCCTTGGTGAGCGCGTCGAGGATTTGGTGGACGATGTAGGCCGATCCGTGGCAGGAGATCTCTATCGCATCCTCTCCCGTGTAGGAGTGGGGCGCACGGTAGAAGGCGACGACGACGTCGTCGATCTCCTCGCCCTCGGGACTGTAGAGGGAAGCGTGGCGCAACGTGGCGGGCGCACAGGCGGAGAGATCCTGGCGGAGCAGGCGGCCGAGGACGGGATAGCTCTGGCTGCCGCTCACTCTCACGACGGCGATGGCGCCCCCCACGGGGGTAGCCAGGGCGCAGATGGTATCGTTGGCGTAGTGTGTCATCAGATTCTCTCCAGCACCAGTTTGATGAGCGAGTCGATGGTGTTTTTGTAGCTCGTATTGGCCTCGTGGGAGCGGCGGTTGGCGATGACCATGCAGCAGGTCATGGCCTGGTGGCCCATGAGGCGGGAGAGACCGGCAAGGGCCGACGACTCCATCTCGAAGTTGGTGATCTTGAGGCCTTTGTATTCGAAGGATTCAATCTTTTCGTTAAGTTGTTCGTCCATCAGGGGAAGGCGCAGACGGCGCCCCTGCGGACCGAAGAAGCCATTGCAGGCCACCGTGATGCCACGCACCATGTCGGTCTGCGCCACGCGGTCGATCAGCGCGGCATCGGCCGTGGCCACATAGGGATTGCCCATGACGGGACGCCACGCCACCTGGCGCTTGAACTCGGCCTCCAGCTCCAGGTCGCAACTGGCGTCGCGGCCCGCATAGAAGTTGAGCAAGCCGTCGAAACCGATGCTCTTGACGCTGGCGATATAGGTGCCGGTCGGCGTCTCGGGCTGCAGTCCGCCACAAGTGCCCACGCGGACGAGGGTCAGCGTGCGGTGCACGGGGCGCTCCGTGCGGGTAGCGAAGTCGATGTTGGCCAGGGCGTCGAGCTCGTTCATCACGATGTCGATGTTGTCGCAGCCGATGCCCGTGGAGAGGGCCGTGATGCGCTTGCCCTTGTAGGTGCCCGTGATGGTGTGGAACTCGCGGCTCTGGACCTCACACTCCACGGTGTCGAAGTGGTGGGCTACCAGGGGGACGCGGCCGGGGTCGCCCACGAGGATCACGCGGTCGGCCAACTGTTCGGGGCGGAGGTGCAGGTGGAAGATGCTACCATCTCCATTGATGATCAGCTCGGAGGCTGGGAAATAGGCAGGTGTCATAGCGTTGGGGGGATTAGGATTGTGGTATGAGTGTATGGTTGGGAAAAAAGCCAATTGGCTCCCAAGTGGTTTACAGTATGCCCTTGGAAGCCAATCGGCCTTGTATCGTTTCGTAGCGCGTAGGGACTACTTAGCCAGCAGCTCCTCGGCCATCTTGTTGGCGGCACGGCGTCCGTCGCCCATGGCGAGCACCACCGTAGCGGCGCCGCGGGCAATGTCGCCACCGGCGTAGATGTCGGAGATGTTGGACTGGCCGTCCTCGTTGACCTCGATGGCGTGGGCCCAGCCTTCCTTCAGACCCTCGATGGACTGGGGAACGAGCGGGTTGGGATCGACACCGACAGCCACGAGCACCTCGTCACACTCCACGGTGATGGTCTCGCCCGTCTTGACAGGGCGGCGGCGACCCGAGTCGTCGGGCTCGCCGAGCTTCATCACGTCGAGCACGGCACCCTTCACCTTGCCGTCGTCGCCGACGATGTAGTGCTGCGGGTTGTGGAGGTTCATGAAGTTGACGCCCTCCTCCTGTGCCTGTTCGATCTCGTCGCGGCCTGCCGGCATCTCGTCGAAGGTGCGGCGATAGACCACCGTCACGTCGGCGCCGAGGCGCTTGGCCGTGCGGCAGGAGTCCATGGCGGTGTTGCCACCACCGACCACGATGACCTTCTTGCCGACATAGAGCGGCGTCTCTGAGTCGGGCTGGTCGGCGTCCATGACGTTGACGCGGAAGAGGAACTCGTTGGCGGAGAGGATATGGATGGCGTTCTCGCCGGGAATGTTCATAAACTTCGGCTTGCCTGCGCCCGTGGCGACGTAGATGCCCTTGAAGCCCTGCTCGCGGAGCTCGTCGATGGTGACGGTCTTGCCCACGAGGCAGTTGGTGTGGAACTTCACGCCCAGGGAGCGGAGCACGTCGAGCTCATGGTCCACGATCTCGTCCGGCAGGCGATACTGCGGGATGCCGTAGTAGAGCACGCCGCCGAGGAAATGGAGGGCCTCGAAGACGTGGGGCTCAAAGCCCTTCTTGGCCATCTCGCCCGCAAAGGCAAGGCCCGAGGGACCGGAACCGATGATGGCGACCTTGATGCCGTTGGCGGGAGCCACGTCCCACGTGACCTTCTTGACAGACTGGCGCTCGTAATCGGCGACGAAGCGCTCCAGCGGGCCGATGGCGACGGGGGCGTCCTTCATCTTGACGTGGATACAATGGCCCTCACACTGCTTCTCCTGCGGGCAGACGCGGCCGCAGATGGCGGAGAAGGAGGAGTACTGTTTGAGCACGCGGTCGGCAGCGAGGATCTCGCCGCGCTCGATGTTCTTGATGAAGGCCGGGATGTTCATGTGGATGGGGCAACCCTCGCGGCAGGTGGGCTTGGCGCAGTCGATGCAGCGACGGGCCTCGTCCATGGCCATCTCCAGCGTGAAGCCCTGGGCCACCTCCTGAATGCGGTCGTGGGTGCGCGTGTGCATGTCCACCATCGGCATGGCGTGGCGCTTGAGGGCCATGCGGTCCTTGTTCTTCATCGACTTGCGCAACTCGTCGCGCCAGGCGGCGCCACGGTCGGTCAGCTCCTCGATGGAGTCGTTCTCGGCACCGTGGCCCAGCGGCTCCTTGATGGTGGGCTGCTCCTTGTTGGTCTGCTCCAGGCGCGACTCCTTGTCAAGGTGGACGCCGATCTGCTCCAGCGCGTCGTTCTCCATCTTGGAGTAGATGGTGCCGCGCGTCTCTACCTCCTTCCAATCGACCTGCGTGCCGTCGAAGAACGGACCGTCGATGCAGACGAAGCGGGTCTTGCCGCCAATGGTCAGGCGGCAGCTGCCGCAGATGCCCGTGCCATCGACGATGATGGCGTTGAGGGCCACATCGACGGGGATGGACTTCTCCTTGCCGACCTGGCAGATGGCTTCCATCATGGCGCCGGGACCGACGGCCACGATGCGATCGACCTGCTCGCGGGCCAGGATCTCGCCCAGCGCATCGACGGGGAGGCCCTTCTGGCCCTCGCTGCCGTCGTCGGTGACGACGATGAGCTCGTCGCTGGCCTGGCGCATCTCATCGACGACGACCAGGCGGTCCTTCGTCTGGGCTGCCACCACGCTCACGACGCGGTTGCCTGCCTCCTTCATGGCGCGGGCCACGGGGAGCACGCTGACCGTGCCCACACCGCCGCCGACACAGACCACCGTGCCGACCTTGGAGATGGCGTAGGGGGTGCCGAGCGGACCGACGACGTCGAGGATCTCATCGCCCTCGGAGAGCTGGCAGAACTTGGTGGAAGAGAGGCCGGCCTCCTGGACCACGAGCGTCAGCGTCCCCTTCTGCTTGTCGCTATCGACGACGACGAGGGGGATGCGCTCACTGTGGATGTCGGCACGCACGGTGACGAAGTTGCCAGGACGGCTGCTGCGGGCAATTTGACCATTCTCGACGACGAAGCTATAAGCGTGGTCGGAGAGTTGTTTCTTGGTTAGAATCTTGTTCATGATAAATAGATATAGTCTTTATCTGCGAATGATTTTGACGTTATTGATTCGGATTGATTGTTTCTATCTTGAAGCTCGGCGGGGAGGGGCGCCTCCTCGTGGATGGTCGCCCCGCTCCGCGCGGCGCTTAGTCCATCTTGTCGTCGAGCATCTCGAAGCCGCAGTAGGGCACGAGGACCTTCGGCACGCGGATGCCCTCCGGGGTCTGGTTGTTCTCGATGATGGTGGCCACGATGCGCGGCAGGGCGAGGGCCGAGCCGTTGAGCGTGTGGCAGAGCTCGATCTTCTTGGTGTCGGCATGGCGGAAGCGGCAGTGGAGGCGGTTGGCCTGGTAGCTGCCGAAGTTGGACACCGAACTGACTTCCAGCCAGCGCTGCTGGGCGGCGCTCCAGGTTTCGAAGTCGTGGCAGATGGCGGAGGTGAAGCTCATGTCGCCGCCACAGAGACGGAGGATGTGGTAGGGAAGCTCCAGCTTGGCGAGCAGGCCCTCCACGTGGTCGAGCATCTCCTGGTAGGAGACCTCTGCGTGCTGCGGCGTGTCGATGCGGACAATCTCGACCTTGTCAAACTGGTGGAGACGGTTGAGACCGCGCACGTCCTTGCCATAGCTGCCGGCCTCGCGACGGAAGCAGGCGGAGTAGGCGCAGCACTTGATGGGGAGCTCGTTCTCCTCGATGATCTCGTCGCGGAAGAGGTTGGTCACCGGCACCTCGGCGGTGGGGATCAGGTAGAGGTTGTCGAGGTTGGCATGGTACATCTGGCCCTCCTTGTCGGGGAGCTGGCCCGTGCCCAGTCCGCTGGCCTCATTGACCACGAGGGGCGGCTGCACCTCGGTATAGCCCGACTTGCGGGCCTCGTCGAGGAAGAAGGCCTCCAGCGCGCGCTGGAAGCGGGCCATCTTGCCGATATAGACGGGGAAGCCCGCACCGGTGATCTTGACGCCGAGGTCGAAATCGACGAGGTTGAACTTTTTCAGCAGGTCCCAGTGACAAAGGGAGCCTTCGGGAAGATCGGGCTTCACGCCGCCTTCCTTCACCACCACGTTGCTACTGGCATCGCGGCCCTCGGGCACCTCGCCGGTGGGTATGTTGGGGATGGTGAGCAGCACCTCGTTCATGTCGGCCTGGGCCTTCTGCATGACTTCCTGCAGGGCCTTGTCGGCAGCCTTGAGCTGGGCCACCTGCTCCTTCACCTGGTTGGCCTCGTCACGCTTGCCAGACTTCATCAGCCCGCCAATCTCGCGCGAGAGCTGATTCTGACGCTGCTTGTTGGCGTCGAGCTGCTGCTGGGTCTCACGACGCAGGCGGTCGTATTCCAGCACCTTCTCCACGGCCTCGCGGGCGTTGGGGAAGCATTTCTTCTCCAAGCCTTTCACCACACGTTCAGTTTCCTCACTGATGAGCTTTAATGTAAGCATAGTGTATCTTGTCTTAAATTGATGTTCTGCTATGGGTCTCGAAGAGACATTCTAAGTGCAAATGTACGAAGAAATCATGAATGGGCAAAGAAAACGATGGAAAACTATTCACATTTCATCCTATCGGGGCTACTTGGGGCGACTTTGCGGGACGATAGGGGCAGAAAGGCAAAAAGCCCGCTCCGTGGGGGAGACAGGCTTTCTGTGTTTGTTTGGAATAGGAATTATTGTTTGGTTTAGGCGTCAGCGTTCACCTGAGTCTTGGCGGCATAAGCCTCCTCAGACAGAACGTGGACTGTGCTCTTGTTGCAACGACCCTTCTTGAAATAGACGATGCCGTCTACGAGCGCATAGAGCGTATCGTCCTTGCCCTGACCAACATTCTCGCCGGGGTAGTGGCGGTTGCCACGCTGACGCACGATGATGTTGCCAGCGTTGATCTTCTGGCCACCCCAGATCTTCACGCCGAGTCGCTTGCTGTGAGACTCGCGGCCGTTCTTAGAACTACCTACACCTTTTTTATGTGCCATTCTTTCGTCCTCCTACTTTAAGCGTTGATTGATTTGATTTCTACTTGGGTGTACTGCTGACGATGACCGTTCTTCTTGCGAAAATCCTTGCGGCGCTTCATCTTGAAGACGATGACCTTGTCACCCTTTACGAGAGGCTTGACGACCTCTGCCACTACCTTTGCACCCTCTACGGTCGGTGCACCTACCTTCACGGTTCCCTCGTTGTCCAAGAGCAGAACCTTGTCAAACTCAACAGCCTGGCCCTCTTCTGCATCACGCAAATGGTTGATGAAGAGCTTCTTGCCAGCCTCAGCCTTGAACTGCTGGCCGTTGATTTCTACAATCGCGTACATTTACTTTAATTTATGTAATACGGTTCTTACCGCCTGGCGCCCACGCTTCGGTGGAACTTATTCGAGCCACAACGGCATAATCGGGCGCAAAGGTACTGCTTTTTTGCCGTCTGACCATCTGTTGAGCCTGCTTTCCACGAAGATTTAATACTAATTAACCCTAAATCAGAGCCGGCAGACGAAGACGAAGTCGGCGGGGAAGCTGTCGGCCAGGCGGGTGGGCTCGTCGCGGAAGATACCGAAATGGGCGCTGCCGCTGCCGGACATCTGCGCATAGACGGCGCCCAGGTCGTAGAGCTGGTCCTTGATGGCGCGCAGCCGCGGGTGGCGGTCATAGACGGAGGCCTCGAAACTGTTGGTGAGCTCGGCGCGCCAGGTGGTGATGTCCTGGAGGACGATGTCGCGACAGCTCTTGGCGGGTTTTTCCACCGTCACGCCCGCGTATGCCTCGGCAGTGGAGATGCTGACGTCGGGCTTCACGATGGCCAGCCAATAACCCGCGAGCGCCTTGTGGGACATCGGGGAGAGCTGGTCGCCGATGCCGGTGGCGTAGGCAGGGGCGTCGCCGATGAAGAAGGGGCAGTCGGCGCCCAGGCGCTTGGCCAGCAGCCGCAGGTCGGCGTCGGAGAGATTGGCTCCAAACTGCTGGTTGAGCAGGCGCAGGGTGTAGGCGGCGTCGGCGGAACCTCCTCCCAAGCCGGCCTGGGAGGGGATGCGCTTAAATAGATGTATGTGCGCGCGAGGGATGGGGGCGTGCTGGCGCAGCAGGTGGTAGGCCTTGACGACGAGGTTCTTCTGCTCGTTGCAGTCCACGGCGTTGCCCGTCACCTTGAGGTCGCAGTCGTAGGGGGAGGGGAACTGGGTGTCCATCTCCGCCACCTCCAGTGCGTCGCAGAGGGGGACAGGATAAAACACGGTCTCTATGTCGTGGTAGCCGTCAGGACGCTTGCCGACGACGTTCAGACCCAGATTGATCTTGCAGCAAGGGAATAGAATCATAATCGATTTTCTTGTATTATGCTGCAAAGGTAGCAAAAAAATGCGGACACCTTCGTCTTGTTGCCTAAAAATAAGTACCTTTGCAGTAAAAATAGAATATTTACCAATTCGAATGAGCAGAAAAAGAAAGCCGCTACCCTTGTTGGAAAACGTCACCATAGAGGCCGTTGCCGCCGAGGGTAAATGCGTCGCCCATGTGGGCGAGATGGTGGTCTTCGTCCCCTTTGTCGTCCCGGGCGACGTCGTGGACCTGCGCGTGCGCAAGAAGCGGCGCAGCTATTGTGAGGCTACCGTCGAGCGATTTATCAAGAAGAGTGACGTCCGGACGGAGCCGATGTGTCCCCACTTCGGCATCTGTGGCGGCTGCAAATGGCAGACCTTGCCCTACGAGAAGCAGCTGGAGGCCAAGCAGCAGCAGGTCTATGACCAGCTGACGCATCGGCCATGTGCAGTTGCCACAAATCACACCCATCCTCGGGTCGCAGCAGACCCCGCGCCTATCGCAACAAACTGGAGTTTGGATGCTCCGACAAGCGATGGTACACGGCCGAGGACCTGGCCCGGTTGCCCGAGGGCGTGGGACTGGGAGAACCGGCCATCGGATTCCATATCACGGGGGCCTTTGACAAGATCTACACGATCACGGACTGCCAGCTGATGGACCCGCTGCAGAACGAACTGCGCAACGAGATCTTCGACTGGGCCGTGGCCCACGACTTGTCGTTCTTCGACACCCACAAGCGCACGGGACTGCTCCGCAACCTCATGGTGCGCAACAGCAACACGGGGGAATGGATGCTCGTCATCCAGTTTTGCATCTTCCCGGAGGGTGGGGCAGGAGACCACTACGACCCCGTGGCGGCGGCTGCCGACGACAAGCTCTTCGAGACCGAGGACGGACGCAAGGCCCTGGCGCTCATGGAGCATATCACCGAGCGATTTCCGCAGATCAGCTCGCTGCTCTATGTCAACAACACCAAGGGCAACGACACCATCGGTGACCTGCCGCTCCGCAACTTCCACGGCACGGACTTCATCTACGAGCTGATGGAGGACCTCCGATTCAAGGTGGGACCGAAGAGTTTCTATCAGACCAACACCGAGCAGGCGTATCATCTCTACGAGGTGGCGCGGCGCTTTGCCTGCCTGACGGGAGAGGAACTGGTCTATGACCTCTATACGGGCACGGGCACCATCGCCAACTTTGTGGCGAAGGGCGCGCGCGAGGTGATCGGCATCGAGTATGTGCCCGAGGCCATCGTCGACGCGAAGGAGAACGCACGCATCAACGGACTGGAGAACACGAAGTTTTTTGCCGGCGACATGAAGGACATCCTCACCGACGACTTCATCGCCCGCCACGGCCATCCCGACGTGATCATCACCGATCCGCCAAGGGCCGGAATGCATCCTGACGTGGTCTCCGTCATCCTCAACGCGGCTCCTCAGCGCATCGTCTATGTGAGTTGCAACCCGGCCACACAGGCCCGCGACCTCAGTCTGCTTGACGCCGACTACGAGGTGGCGCAGGTGCAGCCAGTAGATATGTTCCCGCACACGCCCCATGTGGAGAACGTCGTGCAGCTTCTCAGAAGATCATAGGCCCAGGACTTCGTGAGATCGACTGGCGCGGGCTGCCGCAGGAGGTCTCATGGCTTGTGCAAGAACAGGCCGTGGCAGGGTGGGGGAAAGCGTCTCCCATCCCCGCCAAGGTCATCATCTCCCACTAACCCAAGCAATTTTTTAACTCATAACATTATATCAAAACATGAAAAAGTATTTTGTCATGGCCGCGCTGGCCGTTTCTACGCTGACGGCAAGCGCGCAGAGTGTGGTCCCGAAGTGGATCAACAATGTGAAGCTCTCCGGATTTGGCATCGTGCAGTACACGTACAACGGCCAGGAGAACAATGAGTCCAACTCCTTCAACCTCCGCCTCGCCCGACTGGCGCTCGACGGACGTGCCTTCGACGACTGGTACTGGAAGGCGCAGATCCAGTTCAACGGCAACACCTCAACGCTCGGATCCAGCCCGAAACTCGTCGATCTCTTCATCGAGTGGCAGAAATATGACTTCCTGCGCGTGAAGGCTGGACAGTTTAAGAACCCCTTCACCTACGAGAATCCGATGCACCCGATCGAGCAGGGATTCATGAGCTACTCGCAGGTGATCTCGAAGTTTGCCGGATTCAGCGACCGCGCTGGTGCACACTCCAGCAACGGACGCGACATCGGTGTGCAGTTGCAGGGTGACTTCCTCAAGAATGCCAGCGGACGCAACCTCATCCACTACCAGGTGGGCGTCTTCAACGGTCAGGGCATCAACGTGAAGGATGTGGACCATCAGAAGAACATCATCGGTGGCGCTTGGGTCATGCCGGTAGAGGGAATGCGCCTTGGCGCGTTCGGATGGATCGGTTCCTACGCGCGCAAGGGCACCTCGGCCTCTGAGGGCATCACCAACACGACGCTCCGCCGCCTGCAGCAGCGCCGCTACGCTTTCTCCGCCGAATATAAGGTGGACGACTGGACGTTCCGCTCAGAGTACGTCCACTCCACGGGCTACGCCTTTGCCAAGGCGATGGTCAACACCAACGACGCTTCGGCCAAGGACATCACGCTCTCCAGCAACGGCGACAAGTCGCAGGGTGTCTATGCGCTCGTCATCGCGCCGATCATCAAGAAGAAGTGTCACGCCAAAGCTCGCTACGACATGTACCAGCCCTCGAAGGGAGCCGAGAAGCAGCGCACGCAGTATGAGATCGGATTGGACTACTATTTCAACAAGAACATCTGTCTCACGGGCGAGTATGCCTATATCCACGACCGCGCCTTGGCAGATCCCAACTATTCCATGATCGACGTGGAACTGAGCTACCGCTTCTAATCACGGCAGGATGAGCGCCGTGGCGCAAGCCGCATCGTAGCGCAAACCCGCATCGTGGCGCTGCGGCCTCTAACTGATCATCAAGGAGTATTTTCGTCCGTGCTGACGAAAATGCTCTTAATTTTTTATCCGCACTAATGCTGACGGCTCTTGTTCTTGTATCCGTACAGATATGGATGCTCCAGGCTATTTTTGCCCGAAAAAAGCATGTTGACTTCATCAGTCCACGAATATAACTTCATTGGCCTACGAAGTTAACTTCATAGGCCAATGAAGTTATATTCATCGGCCTCTGAAGTTAATATGCTAAAAAGGGGTGAAAAACTGCGTCTTTTAACCCATACAAATAGCTCGGTCTGAGGACTTGTGTTTTTATCCCACAATCGACATTATGATAAATAACAAATTCGCATTTTGGGTTTCTTTGCCTCATTTTCCGCTCGTCCGAAGATGCCTTCAGTCGGAGTTTGTCCGAAATCAGTCGGGATTCGTCCGAAAGAAACGCTGGCGACAGATAGATTAACTGAGCTTTGTTCCGAGGTGCCAAAAATATTTTGTATATTTGCACATTCATTTCAACGAAACACAGGTATGAAGGACTACATAGAGGTAAAAGGAGCAAGGGTGAACAATTTGAAGAATGTCAGCGTCCGCATTCCCCACAACCGTCTGGTCGTGCTGACGGGCGTATCGGGATCGGGCAAGTCATCGCTCGCCTTCGACACCCTTTATGCCGAGGGGCAACGGCGCTACGTCGAGAGCCTCTCGTCCTACGCACGCCAGTTTTTGGGCCGTATGGCCAAACCCGAGGTCGATTTCATCGAGGGATTGCCTCCCGCCATTGCTATTGAGCAGCGGGTCGTGGCCCGCAATCCGCGATCCACGGTGGGCACATCGACGGAGATCTACGAATATATGCGCTTGCTCTACGCCACCATTGGCCGCACGTATTCGCCCGTGAGCGGACAGGAGGTGCGGCGTCATACGGCCGAGGACGTGGTACGCACGGCGCTCTCCCACGAGGCTGGCACGCGCTATGTGGTGCTGGCTCCGCTGCGTGTCGCCCAGGGGCGCACGCTGAGACGCCAACTGGAGATGGAGATGCAGGAGGGCTACGCCCGTATCTATACGGAGGGCGACTTTGCGCGCATCGACGACTACATGGAGACGCTTTCCGAGGAGGACGACGGCAAGGACAAGACGCTCTACTTGGTCATAGACCGCGGATCGGTCGATGAGGGCAAGGATGCCATCGCGCGGCTGACGGATAGTGCGGAGACGGCTTTCTACGAGGGCGACGGCGCGTGCCGCCTGCTTTTCATACCGTCGCAGGAAGCCTTCGACTTCTCCACGCGCTTCGAGGCCGACGGCATCACCTTCGAGCAGCCCACGGACAATCTCTTCTCATTCAACTCGCCCCTCGGCGCTTGTCCCACCTGCGAGGGTTTCGGATCGGTGATCGGTATCGACGAGCGCCTGGTGATTCCCAACACGTCGCTCTCGGTCTATGAGGGTTGCGTGCAGTGCTGGCACGGCGAGAAGATGGGCCAGTGGCTCACGGAGTTTTGCCGGCGCGCGAAAGCAGACAACTACCCTATCTTCAAGCCTTATCACGATCTGACGCAGGAGGAGAAGGACGCACTGTGGCACGGACTGCCCAGCGAACAGGGACTGCCGCCGCAGGAGCGGGTCTGCATCGACTCGTTTTTTCAGATGGTGAAGGAGAATCAGTACAAGATACAGTATCGCGTGATGATGAGCCGCTACAGGGGGCGCACGATCTGTCCCGACTGCCACGGTGCCCGACTGAAGAAGGAGGCCTCGTGGGTGAAGATCGGGGTCGGTCTATCACGGAACTGGTCAACATGCCGGTCCGCGACCTGCGGGAGTGGTTTGCCGCCCTACCCTTGTCGGACCATGACGCCGACGTGGCGCGGCGACTGCTCACCGAGATACGCCACCGCCTCGACTTCCTCTGCGAGGTGGGACTGGACTACCTCACCCTGAACCGTCCCTCCAATACGCTCAGTGGTGGCGAGAGCCAGCGTGTGAGCCTCAGTACCGCTCTGGGCAGTCCGCTTGTCGGGTCGCTCTACATCCTCGACGAACCGTCCATCGGACTGCATAGCCGCGACACGGACCGTCTCATCCACGTGCTGAGCGACCTGCGCGACGAGGGCAACACCGTGGTGGTGGTGGAACACGACGAGGACATCATGCGGGCTGCCGACCAGATCATCGACGTGGGACCCGACGCAGGACGCCTGGGCGGAGAAATCGTGTACCAAGGAGAGGCCAAGGATCTGACGCCCGCCAACCGGGACCGGCTCAAAGACGAGCCGTCCTACACCGTGGCGTTTCTTACCCATCGCGACCAGATTCCTCTCCCTGCCTCGCGCCGGCAGTGGACGAGTGTTATCCGGCTGAAAGGCTGCCGCATGAACAACCTCAAGGGCGTGGACGTCAGTTTTCCCCTCAATGTGCTCACCGTGGTCACGGGAGTGAGCGGCAGTGGCAAGTCGTCGCTCGTCAAGGGAATCCTCTACCCCGCCATGAAGCGCCGGCTCGACGAGGTGGCCGAGGTGCCAGGCGAGTATAGTGGTATGGAGGGAGACTGGCGACAGGTGCGCCATGTGGAGTTTGTGGATCAGAATCCCATCGGAAAGAGCACGCGATCCAATCCAGCTACTTATGTCAAGGCGTACGAAGAGGTGCGCCGCATCTTCGCCGACCAGCCCCTGGCCAAGCAGATGGGCTTCACGCCCCAGTATTTCTCGTTCAATACCGAGGGTGGACGCTGCGAGGAGTGTAAGGGAGCGGGCGTGATCACGGTCGAGATGCAGTTTATGGCCGATCTCACGCTCACCTGCGAAGCCTGCCACGGCGAGCGCTTCAAGCGCGAGGTGCTTGACGTGCGCTTTCATGGCAAGAACATCAACGACGTGCTCAACATGACAGTGGCGGAGGCCATCGACTTCTTCGGGAAGCATGGGGAGCGACTGGTGGCAAAACGTCTCAAGCCGCTTGCCGACGTGGGACTGGGATACATACGGCTGGGACAGAGTTCCTCTACCCTCTCCGGTGGTGAGAACCAGCGCGTGAAGTTGGCCTACTTCATCGGACAGGAGAAGCAGGATCCCACGTTGTTTATCTTTGACGAGCCGACGACGGGCCTCCACTTCCATGACATCGCGCGGCTGCTCTCCGCCTTCTCCTCCCTGATCGAGAAAGGCCATTCGGTCTTGGTGATCGAGCATAATATGGAGGTGGTCAAGGAGGCCGACTATGTGATAGACCTCGGACCCGAGGGAGGCGACCGCGGAGGACGTGTCGTCGCCGTGGGAACGCCGGAAGAGGTGGCAGCCTGCGACGAGAGCATCACGGGACAATACCTGCGGCCCTATCTCGTCAGGTCGTGACGAGACGCAACGAGAAGGTTTTAGTTCTATCAGGAAAACAAAACAAACCCATGCAACGATTATGCTTGTAAGTCGTTGTATGGGTTTGTTTTGATTAGGATCGCGAATCGTATCCTTGGGCCTTATTGTGGCAAGTCGGAGTGAGCCTTACTACGGCAAGTCGGAGAAATGCTTTCTTCCCTTGACATGATACTGCCAAAGGATGGAATAGGGCTTTCGGCCATCCGCTGGCAGCTTCGCCTTCTCCTCTGGGGAGGCAAAGCAGCGGTCGGTATCGAAATCGTGGCGCCAGGCAAGAAAGGCCCTGCGTGCGCGGTAGATGGCCTTGAAGTCGCCGAGGTTGCGCTGGCCGATGAGGGTCCACCAGGCCGCCACATAGTCGAGGAGCCAGCGCCACAGCATGACGGGCCGAAGATCCTCCTCTGGCAGGTTTTTCCAAAGCATCGTCAGGTTGTTGCGGAAGTTGAGGAAGGTCTTCCGTGGATTTCCCTTGGGGAGCGTGCCTCCACCCACATGATAGACCGTGCTCTGCGGGAAGCAGAAGATCTTGCGCCCTGTCTGGTAGAGTCGCCAGCAGAGGTCTATCTCCTCGTTGTGGGCAAAGAAGCGACCGTCGAGGCCGTCGGCGCTCCAGTAGTCGTCGGCACGGATCATCAGGCAGCAACCCGAGGCCCATAGCACCTCCTGCGGCGTGTCGTACTGGCCGTGATCCTCCTCCACCGTGTCGAAGATGCGTCCCCGGCAGAACGGGTAGCCGAAGCGGTCGATGTAGCCACCACAAGCTCCCGCATACTCGAAGGATCCTTTTCGCACCTCGGAGAGGATCTTCGGCTGGCAGGCTGCCACCTCGGGCCTTGCGTCCATCTCCTCGATGAGCGGGGTGAGCCAGTGGGGCGTCACCTCCACGTCGGAGTTGAGCAAGACATAGTAGGTGCAGTCCACCTGCACCAGCGCTTTGTTGTATCCTTCGGCAAAGCCGTAGTTGCGGTCCAGCTGGATGATCCTCACTTCGGGGAAGTGGGTCCTCACCCACTCCACCGAATCGTCGGTGGATCCATTGTCGGCCACAATGATTTCGGCCTCGTCCTTGGAATATTCCACGACTTGGCCCAAGTAGTCGGCCAGCATCTGCTGACCGTTCCAGTTGAGTATTACGATGGCTACCTTCATCATGTGTTTGGATAGTATATGAGGTTATCGCTGGATGATGTCCTCCACCATCATGGCGGTTTGGTCGGCATTGAAGTCGCCAATCCTGACGGTCAGCAACTCGTTGTCGTATTCTGGTTTGGAAAGATGCTCGGGCAGTTGCACCCGCACGTAGTTGCGCGTGAAACCGTGCATGGCCTTGCCACTCGCCGACTTCTCCAGCAACACCTCCTGTTCGGTGCCGGCGTGGTGCGCATAGAACGCCCGCGTCTTTTGGTCTGAGAGCTCCAGCAGTTCGTGGACACGACGCTTCTTCTCCTTGTCATCGACGACATAGGGGATGCTGAGGGCCGCCGTACCTGGGCGCTCGGAATAGGGGGAAGACATGGAGCTGCGTGACGTCCAGGCCCTCGATGAAGCTGCGACACTCCTCGAAGCAGTCGGGGGTCTCACCCCTGCAGCCCACCATCACGTCCACACCGATGAAGGCGTGGGGCATCTTCTCCTTGATCAGCTCCACCTTGTGGGCGAAGAGGGCCGCGTCGTAGCGACGGTGCATGAGGCGCAACACCGTGTCCGACCCACTCTGCAGGGGAATGTGGAAATGGGGCATAAAGGCACGGCTGTGGGCGCAGTAGTCTATCAGTTCGTCGCTGCAGAGGTCGGGCTCTAGCGACGAGATGCGATAGCGGCGGATGTCCTCTATCTCGTCGAGCGCTTTCACCAGGTCGATGAATCGCTCGCCGGTGGTTCGTCCGAAGTCGCCTATGTTCACGCCCGTGATCACCACCTCCTTGCCTCCATCGACAGCGGCCTGCTTGACCTGCTCCACGAGCGTGGCGATGGAGGGATTGCGCGAGAAGCCGCGCGCATAGGGAATCGTGCAGTAGGTGCAGAAGTAGTTGCAACCGTCCTGCACCTTCAGAAAATAGCGCGTGCGGTTGCCCCGCGAGCAAGAGAGCTGGAAACTATGGATGTCCTTCGTCTTCTCCGCATGGTGGAAGGCCGGATGGCCCTCGCAGGACGTGGCAAAGGCGATGGGGTCGGCCTCGCGGGCCTGCATGGCCTGGAGGAGGTATTCGACGAGGTGAGCCTTCTCGTTGCTGCCCAGCACGAGGGAGACGCCAGGGATTTGGGCGATCTCCTCGCTTTTCAACTGGGCGTAGCAGCCCGTCACGACCACGACGGCGCCAGGATTCTCCCGCACCATCTTGTGGATCTGCTGGCGACATTTATGGTCCGCCATCTCCGTCACCGAACAAGTGTTGATCAAGCAGATGTCTGCAGCTTCGCCCGCGTTCGCCTCGCCGACACCCATATTATATAAGGTACGCGCGAAGGTGGCAGTCTCCGAGAAATTGAGTTTGCAACCCAATGTCATGTATTTGGCTGTCTTCCCGTGGAAGACGGAAGTGTCTGTCATTCGTTCTTTCTCTGTTCTGAAACGCATGGATGGGAGTCGTCCCCATCCGTCTTATCGTGCAAAGGTACGAAGAAGAAGCTAAAGCCACAAACTTTGACTGCGTATTTTTCATCCAGCAGACGATTGTCAGCGAGTTATCCACCCGTTCAGAGCCTCTTTCCTTGCCCATGATGAGGCAGAAAAGGGCTACAGAAAGGGTGGATGAGACGTCACAAGAAAGGGGGTTTGGATAAGGGAAGAGTAGTTTAACGTTTGTTTGTTTATTGCAAACACTTGATTTTCAGCACATATAAACAATGTTACAGCAAACCCTCAAAAATAATCGAAAAAAAAGTATCGCCGTATCAAAAAAAGCTATACCTTTGCACTCGGTTATAAGAACCAAATGATTGTTTTACAGATTTAAATAAGCAAAGAAATGAAGAAATTAGTTTTTATGTTCGTAGCTATGGCAGCTATCTCTTTCGCATCTTGCGGTAACAATGACAAGGCTGCTCAGAACGCTGACACCACGACGGTTGACACCACGACGGTTGATACCAACACGGTTGACACCAACACGGTTGACACCCCCGCTGTGAAGTAATCGCTCGAACTAAAAAGAGAGATTGACCGTCGGACTCCTCACGAGTCCGACGGTTTTTTGTGCAATGACCTTAGGTTTTCCAAGTTTTTAACCTATTCTTTGCGGGAAAATGACTACCTTTGTGCCAAATAAATAAAAAGCATCCAATTGTTATGGAATACATCAAAACGGCCATTGAGGGCGTATGGATTATAGAGCCGAAAGTGTTCAAAGACGCGCGCGGCTACTTCTTCGAAGCATGGAAGCAGCAGGAGTTTGACGATCATATCGGCCACCATGTGGAATTTGTGCAGGACAACGAGTCGAAGTCGAGCTATGGCGTGCTGCGTGGTCTCCACTATCAGAAGGGCGACTATAGCCAGGCGAAGCTCGTGCGCGTCATACGCGGCACGGTAGTAGATGTGGCCGTGGACATCCGGCGCAGCTCGCCCACCTTCGGACAGTATGTGGCGGTGGAACTGAGCGAGGACAACAAGCGCCAACTGTTCATCCCGCACGGATTCGCCCATGGATTCGTTGTCCTGAGCGAGGAGGCCGTCTTCACCTACAAGGTGGACAACGGCTACGCCCCCCAGCAGGAGGCTAGCATCCGTTGGGACGATCCCACCATCGCCATCCAATGGCCCATCGCCCTCAAGGACGTCCTCACGTCGGAGAAGGATCTCCACGGCAAGAGTCTGCAGGAAGCTGAGCTCTTCGACTAAAACGCGACTTTCTAAGTATCTTCTATCATGCAGAAATCAAGTTTCTTTCTTTTGTTGCTTGCCATCCTCTCGCTCGCTGCCTGCAAGAACCAGGGCGGAGAGGCTACGCGAAAGCAAGAGGACCAAGAGGCCAAGAAACTCTTGCAGGGCATTTGGCTCTATGAGGATGGCGAGACGGCTTTTATGGCCAACGGCGACAGCATCTTCTTCCCCGACACGACCAGCCTGCCCGTACAGTTTTGGATAGCCAACGACTCCATCTATCTGAAGGGCAACCATGTCTGCCACTATAAGATCACGGCCCAGGCGGCCCATCTTTTCAAGATAGCCAACCCCTCGGGCGACGAGATCAAAGTGACGAAGACCAGCAACAACGCGCTTCGTGCCGATTTTCTGCAAGCAAGGTCCTATGCGCTCAACACTTTCAGGACGTTCGACTCCGACACCGTTGTGAGCAACGACATGGGCTTCTTCGACACGCGCATTCATGTGGAGACCACCTCCGACCAGGTGATACGGTCTTCCTACAACGGACAGGGCATCGAGGTAGACAACATGTACCTTGACAATGTGGCACGCATCACGACCTACAATCATGGCAAATTGGTCTATAGCCACGACTTCCGCAAGGCGGAGTTTTCGGAGCTGGTGCCTGCCGACTTTCTGGAGAAATGTATTCTGCGTGGCATCACGTTCAGCCATGCCGCTGGCGACGCGCTCTACTATGATGTCAGTATTGGCATTCCCGACGCTTCCACGACCTACGTCATAGCCCTTCGCATCAATTCCAAGGGGAAAGTGGAGAAAAAACTCAAGTAGGCGTTGCGTCGTGTGACAGTTTGGCATACATTTTGTTGTCCTCCTCATGAGATAAAACAAGGAGGATAAGATTATGGCTTTCATAGATTATTATAAGATTTTAGGTGTCGATCGCAATATTCCGCAAAAGGATGTGCGTGCGGCTTACAGGAAACGGGCCAAGCTCTTCCACCCCGACCTTCACCCCAACGATCCGAAGGCCAAAGCAAAGTTTCAGGCGCTCAACGAGGCATACGAAGTCATAGGCGACCCCGACAAGCGGGCCAAATATGACCAGTATGGCGAGAAGTGGCGTGAGGCCGATGCGTTCCAAGGGGGCGCTGGTGGCTTCGGCGGAGGCGGTGCCGGCAACCCCTTTGGCGGCTTCGACTTTAGCCAGTTTAGCGGTAGTGGTGGCGGAGGCTTCAGTAGTTTCTTTCAGGATTTGTTTGGTGGCAGATCGCAGGGTCGCACCATGCATTGGGGCAGCGCGGCGCCACGCCCTGACGAGGGACAAGTTTCCTCCACAGTGAACATCGACCTCTACACGGCCTTGCTGGGCGGCGACATCATCATCCGTTTGCCGTCGGGCAGCAAACTCCGTCTGAAGTTGAAACCCGTCACGCAGAATGGCACGAAGGTAAGACTTCGTGGCAAGGGCAACCGCCGATCCGACGGCACGATGGGCGATCTGATCATCACCTACAATATCAAGTTGCCCGACCATCTGACGCCTGAGCAAGAGAACTTGGTCCGCCAGATGCAGGCACAGGGTTGATTTTGACTACAAGATGATTTAGAGCAAAATCATTAAGTACAAGATCATATAGTTTAGTCCATTTCCACATGCTCTTCGAACGCAAAGGCAGTTCACGAGCTATGGGGAAATGGACTTTTTTTTGTAACTTGCCAACTTAGCAAGTTAGCAAGTTGCTAACTTGACAATTTGCTATATGCCGAAGACGCGGGCTACATTCTCATTGGTCCGCCGCGCCATCTCCTCCTCGCTCACGCCATAGGCCGCAGCCAGCGTGGTGAGCACCTGGACCACGAAGGCACTCTCGTTGCGTTTGCCCCGATGAGGCACGGGCGCCATGTACGGGCAGTCCGTCTCCAGGACGATACGGTCCAAGGGAACGGCGGCAGGCAGGTCTTCGCGCAGATGGCTACTCTTGAACGTCGAGACGCCGCCCACGCCCAGTACGAAGCGCGGGAAGCGGAGGAAACACTCCGCCTCTTGCTGGTTGCCTGTGAAGCAATGGAATACGCCGCCAGGCAAGTCCTCTTCGTATTTTCGCAAGATAGAGATCATCTCCTGCTGCGCCTTCCGGCAGTGGATCATCAGTGGGAGGCGCGTCTCCACGCTCCACCTCACCTGCTCCTCAAACGCCTTCAGTTGTTCCTGCTCGTGCTCCCGCGACCAATAGAAGTCGAGTCCACACTCGCCGATACCGATCACCTCCGGCGACAAATAGTCTCTCATCCGGCGCAACGCCTCCTCCCAACTGGCGTCCACCTCCTCGGGCTGCAGCCCTACCAACGGGTAGCAGTAGCCTGGATATTGACGGCAGAGCGCCAGCACGGCCGGCACATTGTCCAGGTTGATGGCCGGCACGATGATCTTCCCCACCCCAGCCTCGCGGGCCCGGTCAATGACGGCGGGGAGGTCTTCGCGAAACTCCTCGCCGTCCAAATGGGCATGTGTGTCAATAAACGTCATTTGTTTCTCCGCATCATCCGGTCCGCATAGGCCCGCAGTTCCTTCTTGCGATCCTCCGCCACACTCACTGCGTCGAGATAAGCCTTGCTCTCTTGAAATACTGGTTGATCTTCTCCTTGGCCAGTTCGTCGATATGGAGCGCGTCGTAGAGACTTGTGACGGCGCTGACCTTCTCCTGGCGGTCAAAGTCCTCCATCTCCATCCAGCGCTCCAGTTCCTGGCGCTGCGACGCATCGGCACGGAGGAAGGCGTTGATGAGCATGTAGGTTTTCTTGTTGGAGGTGATGTCGCCGCCGATGGCCTTGCCAAACACCTTCTCGTCGCCATAGACGTCGAGATAGTCGTCCTGCAACTGGAAGGCCAGTCCTATCTTCTCGCCAAAGCGATAGAGATTGTCGGCGTCCTCCTCCGAGGCCCCTGCGAGGATGGCACCGATCTTCAACGCACAAGCCAGCAGCACGCTGGTCTTCAGACGGATCATCTCGATATACTCGTCCTCGGTCACGTCCGTACGCTTCTCAAACTCCATGTCCAACTGCTGACCGTCGCCTATCTCCAGCGCCGTCTCCGTGAAGAGGTCGAGCACGGGTTTCAGCCTTTCTGCCGGACTCTCCGCCATCATCTGATAGGCCAGTACCAGCATCGTGTCGCCCGAGAGGATGGCCTGGTTGTCGTTCCACTGCACGTGCACCGTCGGTTTGCCGCGACGCTTGTCAGCATTGTCCATCAAGTCGTCGTGGAGCAAGGTGTAGTTGTGATAGGTCTCCAGCGCGCAGGCAGGAGTCAGTATGCGCTCCGGATCCTCGCAGAAGAGGTTGTAGGCCAGCAGCATCAGCGTCGGGCGGATGCGCTTGCCACCCAGAGAGAGTACATAGCGTATGGGCTCGTACAGTCCCTCGGGAGTGCGTCCCGTGGCGACCACGGTCAGTCGCTCGTTGACCAGTTTCAGAATTTCATCAGCAGTAAGCATTGCTTCTAATATTTTTGGATTATTATTTCTTGTATTGGGAGGAATATTATTTCTTGTATTTTTTTGGGGGGATACTATTTCTTGTATTGGGAGGAAATACTATTCCTTGTATTTTGGGGGATAGTTCTTTCTCTCTATAGTCGGAAGACCACGGGTAGCTCCACCATCGACCGACAGGGTTTGCCGTGGTCGATGCCCGGTTTCCACTTCCCCATCATCCGCATCACGCGCATCACCTCGTTGTCCAGCGGTTTGCCCGCAGACGTCTTGATGCGGATATTCGTGACCGTACCGTCGGCCTCCACCATGAAGGTCACGCCGACCATGCCCTCCTTCTTGCTGGCCGCAGCCTGCTTGGGATAGACCAGCGTCTTCGTGATCCACTTCATAAACTCCACCCAGCCTCCAGGCGGTGTCGGCGTGTCGGCCAGCACGCGCAGCGTCTTCTTGTCCTGTGGCTCCGAGACGGGGACGGGAGAAGGCTCCTTGATGGCCAGAGGCAGTGGCGGCATGAGCGTGGGCTGCTCCTCGACGGGTTTCTCCACAGGGATGACGTCGTCCAGCACGGCCTCGCCTCCACTTGGCGCCTCGCTCGCGTCGGTATGGTCCGCCCCTTTTCTGGCGCCATCCACCCGGTCGAGATCCGCCACCTTGATGTTGAGGCGGTCCTTCACGTTCTGGTGGCGGTCCGGCTTCTGTGCCGAGGCGTCATCCTCGCGGTCGATGGCCACCATCATCGTGGTGTCGCGATGCAGTTTGTCGAGATCCATCTTCGTAGGAATGTCGAGGAGATCGCCCCCCGTGGTATATTCCAGCGCCGTATAGACCAACGACGAGGCCACCACCAGTCCCAACAGAAACCCCGTCAGGTGATGTCGCTCCAAATCCGCACGTTTTGTTTTCTCGTTTTCCAAACCGCTTAAACACTAAATGCCGCCTTTTGCCGTTATATTAGGGTGAAGACGGACTCTGTATCGCTTTTACGCATGCAAAAATAGCGAAGATATTTGAAAAAAGCCGTATCTTTGTGCTGAAATTAGAAAACGTTAAATGAAAAAAGCCATTTATGCCCTCCTATTAGCATTTCTGCCCTCGCTGGCATGGGGACAGGAGAGCCAAACGGAATACAACTTCCTGCGCCTCCCCGTGAGTGCGCATGCTGCCGCGTTGGGTGGCGAGAATATCACCATCATCGAGGACGACCCCTCGCTCGTCTTCTCCAACCCCGCCCTGGCAGCCTCTGTGAGCGACCGCACGGCCGGGCTCAACTACATGAACTACATGAGCGGCGTGAGCTATGCGAGCGCGTCCTACACCAAGGTGCTTGCGCCCAAGGCCACGGTGGTGGGCGGCGTCAAGTATATCAACTACGGCTCGATGAAGGAGACCGACGCCACGGGCACGCAGGTGGGCACGTTCTCTGCCAACGAGTTTGCCATAGAGGGCACGCTGGCCTACCAGTTGGCGCGCAATGTCGTGGGCGGCATCACGGCCAAGTATGTCTATTCCCACATCGCCGACTATAGCTCCATGGGTGTGGCCGTCGATCTCGGACTCAACTGGTATATGCCGGAGCGCGAATGGTCGATCAGCGTCGTCGCCAAGAACCTTGGTGGCGAGGTGAAGGCCTACAACGACGATTTTGGCAAGATGCCCTTCGACCTCCAGCTGGGCGTGAGCAAGACCTTCCGGGGACTGCCCGTGCGCGTCTCGGCCACGCTGATCGACATGACCCACTACGACTACCGCTTCGCCAACCACCTCTGTCTGGGTGCCGACATTCTCTTTTCGGAGAGCATCTGGGCGGGCTTGGGCTACAACTTCCGCCGCGCCGAGGAGATGAAGATGGGCGAAGGCGACGAGGAGAGCGCCCACGGAGCCGGACTGAGTTTCGGCGCTGGACTCAACCTGGAGCGCTTCCGCCTCAACGTGGCCTACGGCAAATATCATGTCAGCAGCCATTCGCTGATCCTCAACGTGGGTTACACCTTCTGACCTACCATCCCAGCAGAAGGCATTTCCTCCTTCCCCATACCACTCGTTTTACATCTGACCATTTGTAGTATATTTTGATATGAAGAAAATTGTGATAGCCATCGACGGTTACAGCTCCTGCGGAAAGAGCACGATGGCCAAGGAACTGGCCCACCGACTGGGCTACGTCTATGTGGATACAGGTGCCATGTACCGGTCCGTCACGTTGTTTGCCCTTCGCGAACATCTTTTCGACGCCGAGGACACGCTCGACGCCGATCGCCTGAGCGCGCTGCTGCCCCAGGTACGCATCGACTTCCGCCTCAACCCCGAGACGGGCCATGCCGACGCCTGCCTCAATGGAGAGAACGTGGAACAGAAGATCCGTGGCCTCGAAGTGTCGAGCCGTGTGAGCATCGTGGCAGCCCAGCCTTTCGTCCGCGAGATGCTGGTGCGCCAGCAGCAAGCCATGGGTGAGGGCAAGGGCATCGTGATGGATGGCCGCGATATCGGCACCGTCGTCTTCCCGAAGGCCGAACTCAAGATCTTCGTCACCGCATCAGCTGAGGTGCGCGCTGAGCGGCGCTACAAGGAGTTGCAGGCCAAGGGCCAGCCCGCCGACTACGAGAGTATCCTGAAGAACGTCCAGGACCGCGACTATATGGACAGCCACCGCGAAGTCTCGCCGCTGCGCCAGGCCGACGACGCTATCGTCCTCGACAATAGCCACCTGACCATTGCCCAGCAGGACGCATGGCTCATGGATCGCGTGAGGGAAAAGTTGGCAGAATAGTTTTTCAACCTACGCTTTGACCAAGTAGTCTCACTATTTTCCTCCGACGTTCAGTCCGAGCGTAAATAAAAAAAAGCCGCCGAGATTCACATCTCGGCGACCCTTCCAAATGTCAATTTGATTACATACTTTTAACACTAGCAAGTCGCTACGTAACTATTCAGCAATAACACCCCTTTGAGTTTTTATCAATAATCCTGATACAACAAGTAGGCGATAATTTATTGAAAACCAATAAAATATTTACACTTTATTTTTGGGTATCTCGGATATTTTTTGTACCTTTGTATCTATGAATGAGCAAGTTACGGACATATCGCAAGCCTTGAAAAAGGCTGACATCTGAGATGCAGTCGATGCATGAAAGCCATCGATGCGCTACATACGGAGAATGCGAATTTGCGCCGTAACGTGGAAAGGCTTCGAAAAGAGAACCGCAGCCTGCGCAAGCGGCTGGAAAAGTATGAGAAGCCCGACAAGAATTCAAACAACAGTAGCACTCCTCCCTCCAAAGAAAAGATGAAAGCCGAAGTGATTCGGCGCACAAAATCCTTGCGAAAAAAAGAGCGGCCTTAAACCTGGCGGGCAGCCTGGGCATGAGGCACACAACAGAAATATGACGGAAAAGCCGAATGTTGTGGAAGACTGCATGAGTGGATATTGTCGCGAGTGCGGTCGTGACTTGTCCGACATAGCGGGAGAGCTTGACTATGTAAGTCAAGTTGTGGATTTGCCAACGTTGGCGCCTGTCGTGAGAATATCGCCATTACAAGAAGACCTGCACCTGCGGATGTTGCAATAGAGGATACGAGCCGCGCAAGCGGGGCAACCAGGTAACTTTTGGCAAGAACATCAGAGCCGTCGTGACCTACCTGAGCGTGGTGCAGTGCATACCTTACGAGCGACTGGCTTCTTTGATGGAAGAGGTGTTTTCTGTCCACATGAGCCAAGGCACCATCAAGAACATTGTGCAGGAGGCCATGAGGAAATCCAAGCCTGCCATAAAGCTGCTGGAAGACATGCTGAGGAAATCACCCATTGTGGGCTTCGATGAGTCGGGTTGCTACAACAACAAGAAATTGATTGGGCGTGGATAGCGCAAACAATATACTTGACGCTTTGCTTCCGTGCTGCCGGCCGCTCGTCAAAAGTGCTTGAAGAGAGGTTCGGCGATGCCCTAAAAAACATGGTGGCGGTGACCGACAGGCACAGCGCGTATTTTGCCCTTGACTTTTTGAATCACCAAGTGTGCCTGGCCCACCTTCTGCGCGAAGTTGGAATACTTGACAGAGCTTGACCCGAAACAGCAGTGGTCGAAAGAGGTGGCAAGCCTGTTTAGACAAGCCATTCATGAGAGAAACACTCGGCCAAATGAATTCATTGACAAAAGAACTTGGCTTGACAAGCTTGACGATCTGCTGAAAGCCAACCTGCTCCACCTAAGATCCAACTTCGAGAGGCTTCGCAAGGGACTCGCAAAATGCAGGGATTACATATTCAACTTCTTGGAAAATCCCGCAATTCCACCCGACAACAATGCGAGCGAGAGAGGAATCCGAAAACTGAAGATAAAGCAGAAAGTGTCCGGCACTTTCAGGTCTGACAATGGAGCAGACGCTTTCTTTTCCATACATTCCATTGCTGACACTGCATGGAAAAACGGCCAGTCGCAACTGCAAGCCATCCATACCATCCTGTCGTTATAGGATGGTAGGAGGTGCGTGCCTACACTATTGCTGAATAGTTACGTCGCTACTTGCTTCACTTTAACGCTTTGATCATAGCCTTCACCATGGCAATCTTCTCCATGGCGTCAGCTTGTTTTTTACGTTCCTTCTCTACGACCGCTGCCGGCGCGTGAGCCACGAAGTTCTCGTTGGAGAGCTTCTTCGTCACCCCCGTGAGGAATCCCTCCAGGTGGGCGAGCTCCTTCTTTGCCTTCTCCAGTTCGGCCTCCACATCGATGAGGCTTCCCACGGGCACGGCCCACTCCGACTTGCCAACCATGAATCCGGAGGCGTCGGCGGCCTTGGCCTCAACCACCTCTATCTTCTCCAGGTTGGCCATCTTCAGGATGGCCGCGTCGTAGGCAGCCACCTCGTTGGTACCCACGGCCTGGAGGACGAGCTGCTGGCGTGGAGCGATGTTCTTCTGATTGCGCACGGAGCGGACGCCTGCCACCACTTGCTTGACCGCCTCAAACTCCTCACAGAGACGCGTGTCGGCCTCCGTCGGCTTCTCCACAGTCTGACACTCCACCATGATGCTCTCGCCCTCCTTGCGGTCGGCGAGGTGCTGCCAGAGCTCCTCGGTGATAAACGGCATGAAGGGATGGAGCATGCGCAGCAGCGCGTCAAAGAAGCGCAGCGTGGCGTCGTAGGTGGCCTGGGCCACGGGCTGTGCCTTGCCGTCCTTAGGTAGGCTGGCTTCACCATCTCCAGATACCAGCTGGAGAACTCGTCCCGAAGAGTCGATAGACTGTCATGAGCGCGCGTCGGAGATGCGATACTGGGCGAAGTGGGCGTCCATCTCGGCATAGGCCTCACGGAGTTTGCTCTCAAACCAGCGCGTGGCGATGCGGCTCGCCTCGTCCTGCTCGGCGTCTGCCGACACCTCCCAGCCCTTCACCAGTCGGAAGGCGTTCCATATCTTGTTGTTGAAGTTGCGTCCCTGCTCGCAGAGCGTCTCGTCGAAGAGGATGTCGTTGCCCGCGGGCGCACTCAGCATCATGCCCATGCGCACACCGTCGGCGCCATACTTCTCGATGAGCTCGATGGGGTCGGGCGAATTGCCGAGGCTCTTCGACATCTTGCGGCCCAATTTGTCGCGCACGATACCCGTGAAATAGACGTGCTTGAAGGGCTTGTCGTTGCGATACTCGTAGCCCGCCATGATCATGCGCGCCACCCAGAAGAAGATGATATCCGGAGCCGTCACGAGGTCGGAGGTCGGGAAATAGTAGTTGATCTCCTCGTTGTCGGGCTTGTTGATGCCGTCGAAGAGGGAGATCGGCCACAGCCATGAGGAGAACCAGGTGTCGAGCGCGTCGTCGTCCTGCTGGAAGTCGGCCTCCTGCAACTGCGCCTGCGGATACTTCGCCTGCGCCTGCGCCATCACGCCCTTCAGGTCCTCATCGACGAAGACCTCGCCCACCTTCGGTCCCTCGGCTGCTGCTTCGCCCTGCGGACGGTAGTACCAGGCCGGGATGCGGTGGCCCCACCAGAGCTGACGCGAGATACACCAGTCCTTGATGTTCTCCAGCCAGTGGCGGTAGGTGTTCTTGTACTTCTTGGGATAGAACTCTATCTCGTCGTCCATCACCGGTGCGAGGGCGATGTCGGCAAAATGCTGCATGCTGAGGAACCATTGCGTGGAGAGCTTGGGCTCGATGGCCACGTTGGTGCGCTCGGAGAATCCCACCTTGTTGGTGTAGTCCTCGATCTCCTCCATCAGTCCCGCCTCGTTGAGGTCGCGGCTGATCTGCTTGCGCACGTCCATGCGGTCGAGTCCGACATAGAGTCCGGCGGCCTCCGAGATGGTGCCGTCGTCGTTGAAGATGTCGATGGTCTCCAGGTTGTGCTTCAGTCCGAGGGCGTGGTCGTTGATATCGTGGGCCGGTGTCACCTTGAGGCAGCCCGTACCAAACTCGATATCGACGTAGCCGTCCTCGATGACGGGGATCGTGCGTCCCACCTTCGGCACGACGACGTGCTTGCCCTTGAGCCACGTGTTCTTGGCGTCGTCGGGGTTGATACACATGGCCGTGTCGCCCATGATGGTCTCGGGGCGCGTGGTGGCCACTACGGCGTACCATCCGCGGTCGTCGCGGTGCATGACGTTGGCCTCGTCCTTGCGCTCCACGCTCGCCTGGTCCTCGGGCGCCACGTAGTATTTCAGATAGTAGAGCTTGCTGTGCTCCTCCTTATAGACCACCTCCTCGTCGGAGAGGGCCGTCTTGGCCTTCGGGTCCCAGTTGACCATGCGTACGCCGCGATGGATGAGTCCCTTTTTGTAGAGATCGACAAAGACATGGATGACGCTCTTCGACCGCTCCTCGTCCATCGTGAAGGCCGTGCGGTCCCAGTCGCAGGAGGCGCCGAGACGGCGCAGCTGCTTGAGGATGATGCCACCGTGCTCGTGGGTCCAGTCCCAGGCATGGCGGAGAAACTCCTCACGGGTGAGGTCGCTCTTCTTGATGCCCTCCTCGGCCAGTCGTGCGACGACTTTGGCCTCCGTGGCGATGCTCGCATGGTCCGTGCCCGGCACCCAGCAGGCGTTCTTTCCCTCCATGCGCGCGCGGCGCACGAGGATATCCTGAATGGTGTTGTTGAGCATGTGGCCCATGTGGAGCACACCCGTCACGTTGGGCGGCGGGATGACCACCGTGTAGGGCTCTCGCCCGTCGGGCCGGCTGCTGAAGAGCTTGTGGTCCAACCAATACTGATACCATTTCGACTCCACTTCCCTGGGGTCATATTTCGTAGCTAATTCCATGACTGTCGCTATCTGTCTTGTTGAATACCTTTTGTTTGCTGGTTATATGATTTGCAAAGTTACGCATTTTCTCTCGAAAAGCAAAATGTGCCCCGATTTTTCTTTCCGATTGCTGGAAAATTCGGGGCCCGAGGCGGCGAGAGCATCGGGAGGACGGCTATTTGTCACTCCGAAAAGCATTTTTTCCCATCCCCACTTGCGTACTTCGGGAAAACTCCGTAATTTTGCATTATCGTTAAAAGAATATATTATTAAGGTGGAAGCGGCCACGGCCGACGTGCCCCGCCCCACCCCAACACCAAGCACAAGAGAGAATTAGCAATGAGCACAGAAGAGAAAGATATAGCGACGCAACCGAAGCACGAGAATCCCTTCCTCCTGCCCTACGGCACGCCCCACAACACGCCGCCCTTCGGCCGCTTCACCCTTCAGGACGTGGAGGAGGCGATGCTGGAGGGCATGCGCCGTGAGGACGAGGAGGTGGAGCAGATGCTCGCCGACCCTGCCGAGCCCACGTTCGACAACACCCTCGTGCGCGACCACGACGACCATCCGAAGGACTACTACAACCTCCTCGGGCGCGTCAGTGGCGTGTTCTTCAACCTCCTCTCCGCCGAGGGCAACGAGGAGATGGAGGCGCTGGCGCAGAAGATGAGTCCGCTGCTGACCAAGCACGCCAACGACATCAGCCTCAATCCGCGCGTCTTCGAGCGTCTGCAGAAGGTGAAGGCCCACCACCGTCCCCTCACCGCCGAGGAGGAGACGCTGCTGCGCGAGAGCTACGAGGCCTTCGTCCGCAGTGGCGCGCTGCTCAACGAGGCAGGCAAGGACCGCTTCCGCCAGTTGACGGAGGAGGCCAGCCGTCTGTCGCTGCAGTTCTCTCAAAACCTGCGCAAGGCCACCAAGGCCTTCAAGCTCCACCTCAGCGACGAGGCCGACCTCAGCGGACTACCTGAGACCGTGCGCGAGGCTGCTGCCACGGCTGCCCGCGAGGAGGGCAAGGAGGGCTGGATCATCACCCTCGACGCCCCGAGCTACGGTCCCTTCATGATGTACGCCGACCGCCGCGACCTTCGCCAGCAGGTCTTCATGGCCCACGGCACGCTCTGCACCGAGGGCGAGGAGTGCAACCTCGACATCTGCAAGCGGCTGGTCAACCTGCGGCGCGAACTGGCCCAGCTCCTGGGCTACGAGACCTACGCCGACTACGTGATGGAGTATCGCATGGCTTCCTCGGCCCAGAACGTCTATCGCTTGCTCGACGACCTCATCGAGGCCTACAAGCCCACGGCCGTCCAGGAGCGCGCCGAGGTCGTGGCCCTGGCCAAGGAGCTGGAGGGCGACGACTTCGACTTCCAGCCCTGGGACACGACCTACTACTCCTTCAAGTTGCAGATGCGCCGCTACAACCTCGACCCCGAGATGCTCCGCCCCTATTTTGAGGTGAAAAACGTCATCAAGGGCGTCTTCGGACTGGCCACGCGCCTCTACGGCATCACCTTCCGCGAGAACAAGGAGATTCCCGTCTATCACCCCGACGTGCGCCCCTATGAGGTCTATGACCGCGACGGCAGCTACCTGGCCGTGCTCTTCGTCGATTTCTATCCGCGGAAGGGCAAGCGCGGCGGCGCCTGGATGACGGAGTACCAAGGGCAGTGGATCAAGAAGGACGGCACCAACGTGCGCCCCCACGTCTCGCTGGTGATGAACCTCAGCAAGCCCACCGACGACCGACCCGCCCTGCTGCGCCTGGGCGAGGTGGAGACCTTCCTCCACGAGTTTGGCCACGCCCTCCACGGCATGTTCGCCAACACGCGCTTCGAGTCGCTCTCCGGCACCAACGTCTGGTGGGACTTCGTCGAACTGCCCTCGCAGTTTATGGAAAACTACGCCACGGAGCGCGACTTTCTCCGCACCTTCGCCTTCCACTACGAGACGGGCGAGCCCATCCCCGACGACCTCATCGACCGCATCCGCCAGAGCCGCAACTACAATGTGGCCTCGGCCTGCCTGCGCCAGGTGAGTTTCGGCCTGCTCGACATGGCCTATTACACGCAGAAGGAGCCCTTCGAGGCCGACATCATCCCCTTTGAGAAGGCGGCTTGGCAGAAGGCCATCATCGGCCAGCAACTGCCGCAGACCTGCATGACGACGCAGTTCTCCCACATCATGGCGGGAGGCTACGCCGCGGGCTACTACAGCTACAAGTGGGCCGAGGTGCTGGAGACCGACGCCTTCGGAGCCTTCCAGGAGCACGGCATCTTCGACCAGGCCACGGCGCAGCGCTTCCGCGACTGCGTGCTCTCCAAGGGCGGCACGGAGCACCCCATGACGCTCTACAAGCGCTTCCGCGGCCACGAGCCGACCATCGACGCCATGCTGCGCCGCGACGGCATCAAGAAGCAATAGCATTCCCCCTATGCCGAGGAACCATTTCCCCGCGCAATCAGAGAGATTTCCAAAATATAGACAGAGAAAAAGCAAGACAAGATGAAAGATACGGGCAAGCAACGGCTTCTCGACCTGCGCTACCTGCGCATGGCAGCCATCTGGGCCGAAAACTCCTACTGCCAGCGCCGCAAGGTGGGTGCGCTGGTGGTGAAGGAGAAGATGATCATCAGCGACGGCTACAACGGCACGCCGAGCGGATTTGAGAACGTCTGCGAGGACGCCCACGGCGTGACCCACCCCTACGTGCTCCACGCCGAGGCCAACGCCATCACCAAACTGGCGCGCAGCGGCAACAACAGCGACCAGGCCACGCTCTACGTCACCGCCTCGCCCTGCATCGAGTGTGCCAAACTCATCATCCAGGCGGGCATACGGCGCGTGGTCTATGCCGAGCAGTACCGGCTCACCGACGGCATCGACCTGCTGCGGCGCGCCGGCGTGGAGGTGGAGCACCTGCCCCTCGACCTCTCTGTCTAATCATCATCATTATGTAGTATATAGCATTCCAAGCGCTGCAAGCACCCAGGCGCCCGTCCGTCCGGACACCCCGGTCGGCGCGGCTCCTGTCATCGATCGTTATGTCAAAGAAAAAATCCAACCGGTTTACCCCCTTGCTCATGGCCGTGAGCGTCGTTTTCGGCATCCTTGTCGGCACGTTCTACGCCAACCACTTCTCGGGCAACCGCCTCAGCATCATCAACAACGGCAGCAACCGCCTCAACAACCTGCTGCGCATCATCGACGACCAGTATGTCGATTCGGTCAATATCGACGACCTCGTGGACAAGGCCATACCCCAGATCCTTGCCCAGCTCGACCCCCACTCCACCTACATCTCCGCCGAGGACGTGCAGAAGGTCAACAGCGAGCTCAAGGGCTCGTTCTCCGGCGTGGGCATCGAGTTTACCATCCAGCGCGACACCATCAACGTGGGCAACGTCATCAAGGGCGGTCCCGCCGAGAAGATGGGCCTGCTGGCCGGCGACAAGATCGTCGAGGTCGATGGCAAGCCCTTCGTCGGCCAGGTCGTCACCGACACCGAGGCGCGCCGCCGCCTGATGGGCCCCAAGGGCACGAAGGTGGAGGTGGGCGTGGTGCGCTATGGCACGAAGGCCGTGAAGCGCTTCACCATCACCCGCGCCGACATCGTCACGCCGAGCATCGCCGCCACCTACATGCTCAACGACAGCACGGGCTACATCCGCATCAAGTCCTTCGGCCAGAAGACCTACATGGAGATGCTGGCCTCGCTGGCCTCGCTCTCGCAACAGGGCTTCTCGAGCCTCATCATCGACCTGCGCGACAACAACGGCGGCTACCTTGAGAGCGCCATACAGATGGCCGACGAGTTTCTGCCCAAGGACCGTCTCATCGTCTATACGCAGGGCCGCAAGAGTCCCCGCCGCGACTACCGCAGCAGCGGGCGCGGCGCCTATCAGACCATCCCGCTGGTCGTCCTCATCAACGAGGCCTCGGCCTCCTCGGCCGAGATCTTCGCCGGTGCCATCCAGGACAACGACCGCGGCACCATCGTCGGCCGCCGATCCTTCGGCAAGGGCCTCGTGCAGCAGCAGATCGGATTCCCCGACGGCAGCGAGATCCGCCTCACCATCGCCCGCTACTACACGCCCTCGGGCCGCTGCATACAGAAGCCCTACAAGCTCGGCGACGAGGCCGACTACGACCAGGACCTCCTCCAGCGCTACGAGCGGGGCGAGCTCTTCTCCGGCGACAGCATCCACCATACGGGTCCCGCCTACCACACCACGCTCGGACGTCCCGTCTATGGCGGTGGCGGCATCACGCCCGACATCTTCGTGGCCGAGGACACGACCGACATCACCTCCTACTACAAGCAGGCCGTCATGAGCGGACTGATCCTCCAGTTTGCCTTCAACTACACCGACGCCAACCGCCCCCACCTGCGCACGCTCACCGAGGTCATCGACCTGGCCAAGTATCTGCAGGGCCAGGGCCTCGTCGATCAGTTTGCCACCTTCGGCACCCACAACGGCCTGCCGCGGCGCAACCTCATGATCCGTCGCTCCTACCACCTGCTCGACCGCTTCATCAGCAGCCGCGTCATCTACAACATGCTCGACGAGCAGGCCCTCATGGAGTATCTCAACCAGGACGACCCCGTGGTCGAGGCCGCCATCGGCGTCGTCAAGCGCCACGAGGCCTTCCCCAAGAAGGCCGCCGCGGCCAAGCCCCGCCGCGCCACCAGCGAGATGGAGCCCAGGAGATAGAAGTATGGAGGACTTAAAAAAACAGAGGATAAAAGCACAGATTACAAAAGCATGGAAGATCAAAACATAGAGGGAAAAGACAGGGAGACCAGCGCTCTGTCCAAGGAGTCGCTGCGCCAGCACATCCGCCAGCGCAAGGCGCGCCATACCGACGAGGAACTGGTGGCCCTGTCGCAACCCATCGTCGAGGCCGTACTGGCCGACCCCCGTTTCCAGGAGGCACAGACCGTGCTGCTCTACCACTCGCTGCCCGACGAGGTCTATACCCCGGGCCTCATCGCCGCCGCGCTGAGGATGGGGCAAGCGCGTGTTGCTGCCCGTGGTCATCAGCAGGACGGAGATGGAGATCAGGGAGTATCTGCCCACTACGGAGATGGCGCTCAGCGACGACTTTCACATCCTTGAGCCCCAGGGCGCCGCCTTCACCGACTACGCCTCCGTCGATTGTGCCATCATCCCCGGCATGGCCTTCGACGCCCAGGGCCACCGCCTCGGGCGCGGCCGTGGCTACTACGACCGCTTCCTCGCCCAGGCCGCCGATGTCTACAAGGTGGGCCTCTGCTTCCCCTTCCAGCTGGTCGAGGCCGTGCCCTGCGAAGCCACCGACGTGGCGATGGACCGCGTGGAGTGCGGCCCCGTGCAGTCGTAGCGCCCCCGTCCTCAGAAAAGCCCTTTCAAGGCGCCACATCATCAAAAAGCCACCCGACCTCCGCCCCTTTGAGCAGCGATCGGGTGGCTTGCTTTTTTCTCTGTCCTCAGCCCCTTTGCCGAGGCCCAGGGCCTTTGCGGCGCCAAGACGGGAGCTTGGGTATTAGTTGAGCGTGCCGGCCTCGGCCTTCTTGATCATCGCCTCGCTGGCGTAGAGATAGACCTCCACACGGCGGTTGGCAGCATCCTTCACGTTGTTCTCGTGGCCCGGCACAGGCTGCGAGCTACCCACGCCCTGGATGGAACGGATCTGACCGTAGGAGACGCCCTGCGCCTTCAGGTAGTTGGCCACGCTCTCAGCACGGCGCTGCGACAGCGGGATGTTGATGTTGTCGTTGCCCGACTTGTCGGTGTGGCCGATAATCGCCACGTCGCAGTCGGTGTTGCCCTTCAGCACGGTGGCAGTGCGCGAGAGGTCGCTCATGGCACCCGACGAGAGGTCTGACTTGTTGGTGGCGAAGAGCAGACCCGAGGCGAAGGTCATTTTCACACAAGGCAGTCCGTTGGCGTCCGTCACGGTCTCCACCTTGGCGTTGTTCACGTTCGAAGCTGCCTCCTCGGCCACCTTGTCCATGTGGCGACCGATCAGCGTGCCCGCACCAGCACCCACGGCGGCACCCACGGCGGCACCGATGGCCGTGCCCTTGGTGTTCTTGCCGATCAGGTTGCCGACAATGCCGCCGATGACGGCGCCAGCACCCGTTCCTACCAACGTACCCGTGCCCTGCTTCGTTTGGCAACTCACTACGGTGAGCAGGCAAAGGCCTGCCGTAAACATCTGTAACTTCTTCATAATCGTTCTATTTGTATTGTTCTTTATATTGTTTTCACATTCGTTTCTTCACGCAAAGTTATAACAAATTCCCCAAAAGGGGGCCCAATGCGAGTTATTTTTTGTACTTTTGCGGCAAAATTAGAAATTTGCACCCATCCGAGCAAGGGATTTCTCCTATTTCATTATAGGAATAATACTAATCGCGATGGGGATTTCGGAAGACAACAACAAAATTCGACTAAAGAATATGGCAAAAGAACTTAAGAATCTCACCAAGCGCAGCGAGAACTACTCTCAGTGGTTCAACGACTTGGTGATGAAGGCCGACCTGGCCGAGCAGTCCGCCGTGAGAGGCTGCATGACGATCAAGCCCTACGGCTATGCTATCTGGGAGAAGATGCAGCATCAGCTCGACACGATGTTCAAGGAGACGGGTGTGCAGAACGCCTACTTCCCCCTGCTCATTCCCAAAAACTTCTTCGCCCGCGAGGCCGAGCATGTCAAGGGCTTCGCCAAGGAGTGTGCCGTCGTCACCCACTACCGCCTCCGTACCACCGAGGACGGCAGCGACATCGAGGTGGACCCCGCCGCCAAACTCGAGGAGGAACTGATCATCCGCCCCACCTCCGAGACCATCATCTGGAATACCTATAAGAACTGGATCCACTCCTACCGCGACCTGCCCCTGATGTGCAACCAGTGGTGCAACGTGATGCGCTGGGAGATGCGCACGCGCCCCTTCCTGCGCACGAGCGAGTTTCTGTGGCAGGAGGGCCATACCGCCCACGCCACCAAGGAGGAGGCCGAGGAGGAGGCCAAGAAGATGCTCCACGTCTATGCGGAGTTTTGCGAGAAGTGGCTCGCCATCCCCGTCGTCCAGGGCGTGAAGAGCGAGACGGAGCGCTTCGCCGGCGCCCTCAACACCTACACCATCGAGGCCATGATGCAGGACGGCAAGGCGCTGCAGAGCGGCACGTCCCACTTTCTCGGACAAAACTTCGCCAAGAGCTTCGGCGTCACCTTCCTCAACAAGGACAACAAGCCCGAGTATGTCTGGGCCACGTCCTGGGGTGTGAGCACCCGCCTCATCGGCGCCCTCATCATGACCCACTCCGACGACAACGGCCTCGTGCTGCCGCCTCATATCGCCCCGATCCAGGTGGTCATCATCCCGATCAACCGCGGCAAGGAGCAGCTCGACGCCATCACGGCCAAGATGCAGCCCGTCATCGACCAGCTCCGCCAGATGGGCATCTCCGTGAAGTATGACGACGCCGACAACAAGCGCCCCGGCTTCAAGTTTGCCGACTACGAGCTGCGTGGTGTGCCTGTGCGCCTCGTCATGGGTGGCCGCGACCTCGAGAACAACACCGTGGAGCTGATGCGCCGCGACACGCTGGAGAAGGAGGAGGTAAGCTTCGACGGCATCGCCGACCGCGTCAAGCGCCTTCTGGAGGAAATCCAGGAGAACATCTACCGCAAGGCGGTGGCCTTCCGCGACGCCCACATCTACGAGTGCGACAACTACGACGAGTTCAAGGAGCGCATCAAGGACGGCGGCTTCTTCCTCTGCCACTGGGACGGCACGCCCGAGACCGAGGCCAAGATCAAAGGAGGACACCCAGGCCACGATCCGCTGCGTGCCCTACATGTTCGAGCAGACCCCGGGCGTCGATATGGTGAGCGGCAAGCCCGCCACACAGCGCGTCATCATCGCCAAGGCCTACTAACCCGCGGCCGCACCTGTCTATAGAGGCCGGTCCCTCGCTGGTCCACCCCTCTCCAGCCGAGAAGGGCGTGGGGCCCGCGGAGGACTGGCCTCCGTCGTTCTATCGGCTTGATACATCGGTCGTTAGCATCGCCTATCCCCCTATCCTGCCCGCTTTCAAAGCGCAATGCTGCTGCTTCGCACGGCAAGGGGAAAACAAAAAAAGTGCAGAAAAACCAAAAAAAGTTGGCCAAATATTTGGTGGGGTCTAAGAAAGTTGCTACCTTTGCACCCGCAAAACAGAAATGCAGGCACCCTTAGCTCAGTTGGTAGAGCAACTGACTCTTAATCAGTGGGTCTAGGGTTCGAATCCCTAAGGGTGTACACAGTCTGTTTTTGCGATCATACGCCAACAATGCACCCTTAGCTCAGTTGGTAGAGCAACTGACTCTTAATCAGTGGGTCTAGGGTTCGAATCCCTAAGGGTGTACAAAAAGTCCAGTCATTCGTGATTGGATTTTTTTGTATCTCAATCCCAAGGTGGAGCCTATGGTTTGATCCAAAAGAACATCAAATTGCTCCATGATCGGAAATATTCCTCCAAAAGGAGTGAGTTTCTCGGATTTTATTTGTACATTTGCCATGTCATTCGGAGATTTTGCTATACTTGTTTGCAGCACTAAGGTAGGTGAAAAATCTGACATGGCATCATCCCGAGCACCCTATAGTTGCTCAGGTACTTATAAAAACAACTAACTCATAGTACTGCGGAAATTAGAGTATAAAAAGAATCACATCGAATTATGAAATCCGCAAATAAAGAAATAGGATTTGGCAAACAAACTATTGCTAAGGTTTTCGAGGAGTGGTACACTGTTCCTTCATATCAAAGACATTACGTATGGGAAAGCGACAATGTGAATGACATGTTGGATGACTTTGCGTCTAATTATATAGAACATGCCAAGGAGGAATATTTCCTCGGCTCCTACATTATTCAAAGTAAAAGCAACAACAATGACCTGCTTGATGGACAGCAGCGTATCACTACCTTGTTTCTCTTGTTTGCTTTCTTGCGCGACTATGCTGGTTCTTCAGAGGATGTCAAGGTCAACTGCGTTGACTTGATATTCCAAAAGGCCAATAAGATTAAGCAAATTCCCGAACGGATACGCCTTTCTTATGAGATTCGTGGCAATGTGAGGAAGTTCATTGAGGAATACTTAATGACGCCTGGAAGTATTACGCAGCATTGGGACGATATTGTCAAGAAAGCCAATGACAAAAAAGAATGCACGTCTATTCAAAGAATGTGCAATGCATTGGTTTGCTACAACGAGTTTTTTACCAATCATAAAGAAATAGATTTAGATTCCTTTCTCATATTCATCCTCAACAATGTTGTGATGATCTATATATCGGCAGACTCGTTAGAGGATGCATTTCGCCTATTCTCCGTGATGAATGATCGTGGCCAAAAACTGAGCAATGCTGATATTCTAAAATCATCCAATCTTGAAAAAATCGAGGATGGCAGCGAAATGAACGAGTATGCGCGCGAATGGGAAAACATGCAGGAGGATTTGGGTAATGATTTTGACCGTTTCCTCGCCTATGTACGAACGATGCTGCTCAAAAAGCGCCAAAAGACGAATCTGCTTGACGAATATGAGAAACAGATTTTTAAAGCAGGAAAAATCAAACAGGGAAAAGATTTTTTCAACTATGTCTTTAGGGCGTATGAGGATTATAACAAGTTGATCAACTTGGCAGGCAATGAAGATACCGAGTATTGTTCGTTGATAAGAATCCTCATCGAGTGTATGCCTTCGACCGATTGGATTCCTGTCATTTTGGCGTATGGAAGAAAATTTGGAGACAATGGGCTTCTTGAATTTTCACAGAAGGTAGCCTGTAAAAACATTGCAGATGCAGTATGTGGCAAAAGCCCATCGTATCGCATCGACCACTTGAATAGTATCATCCACTTGATAGAAGAGTCTGGGAAACCCTCCGATGTACTTGACGCTCAAGGATATTATTCATTCAATGAACATGTATTTATGGCAAATATCCAATCAGAGATATACGGCAGACGATACACCTATGCGCTCCTGATGCTTCTTGAATACAAATACAAGGACAAGTCTGAATGGAAAGAATTCGGAACGACATCCATTGAGCATATTCTTCCACAGAATCCTAAAGCTACCAGCCAGTGGGTGAAGGACTTTAGCGAGGGACAGAGAAGCTACTATACACATAGGATAGGAAACCTGTGCCTGATTGGACGCAGAAAGAATTCTTCCCTTGGCAATCTTGATTATCAGGAGAAACTAAAAAAATATTTCGAGAAGAATATCGGATCCTTTGCAAGCTCACAAAAAATATACCAAACATATCCGAACGCATGGACACCTGAAACCGTGAAGGAAAATCAAGAAAGAGTCATACAGGATCTGATGGAAATATTTGGTATCAAGAGTCCAAGTACCATCATAGACGACTCTACATACATGGAGCAGCAAAGATCTGTTTACCCTAATGCTTATCAGCCATGGACAGAATCAGATGACGAGAGATTAGTGGCCCTATACAACGAAGGCAAATCTATTAGCGAACTCGCACAAATGTTTCTTAGAAATCATGGCGCTATAAAATCCAGGATTCTTAAATTAACCGTAGAACGGTTCTAATAAGCAACGACGCAATGCAGGATATCAGCCTTCGTATCGGATCAATCCATTTGGTCTGATGACTCATTCGCCGTCATCTTTTCGCCCCAAATCCCAACGACTTTAGGGAATTATTTACGAGAAAGCCTCCATCAAGTAGCCAATACGGCGACCTGCAAAAGGGTTGCCACATTAGATAGTTTAAGCCTATCTACAATTGGGACGCCTGAAAGTGGAGAGCCTTACCTTCTTATTGGCTCAAATAAACAAAACAGCCCTCTCGGCAAGCTATAAAAAAAGAAAACTCCCACCGAAGCGGGAGTATAGGTTTTACCCTTCGGCCATTGCTGGCCTTATTGTGATAAGATGTAGGAAATCTTATTCTGGATGCAAAAATACTACTTTATTTTTGTTTAAACAAATTTTTTATTGTAATTTTACCGAAAAATTTAAAACCGTATCAAAAATGACTAAAATACTTGGCATTGACACAGGCACGAACAGCCTTGGATGAGCTATCGTAGAAAAGAAGGCAGAGCAATACTGCCTGCTTGATAAGGGAGTGAATATTTTCCAAGAGGGAGTCAACATCGACAAGGACAACGAGTCTTCCAAAGCGGCAGAAAGGACGGGCTACCGTGCTATCCGAGTACGCTACTATCGCATAAAGCTACGCAAAATCAGGCTTCTGCACATCTTGACCCAGCACCACCTTTGTCCCCCACTCACCTCCTGGGAGCTGCGCCAATGGCGACTAAAGAGCATATACCCAACCGATGAGTTGTTCATGCAATGGCAGCGCACGGACGAGGAGAAAGGGCAAAACCCATACGCCTATCGACATCTATGCCTGCATGAGAAACTGGATTTGACCCAGGTTGCGAACCGCTACATCCTCGGTCGCGTTTTCTATCACTTTGCCCAGCGCCGTGGCTTTCTCAGCAACCGCAAGGATCAGAGTGGTGAGGACGTGGGCGTCGTGAATGACGGTATCAGTGCCCTCTCCGAAGAAATGCGGGAAGCGGGATGCGAATACCTTGGCGATTATTTCTACCAGCTCTATGAGAAAGGCAAAAAGATACGCAAACACTACACCGCACGCAACGAACACTACCTCAAAGAGTTTCATGCCATCTGCGAAAAGCAGCAATTGGACGCCTCGCTCGTGTCGGAGTTGGAGAAGGCCATTTTTACCCAGCGGCCTTTGAAATCTCAAAAAAGACAAGTGGGCAAGTGCGTATTTGAGAAAAACAAAGCCAAATGTCCTGCCTCCCACCCCTTGTACGAGGAGTTTAGGATGTTGTCTTTCATCAACCATATCAAAATAAAAACGCCAAAGGAAGATGAGCTCCGACCGTTGAGCCACGAGGAGCGCGAGAAGATTCTTCCGCTTTTCTTTAGGAAGAGCAAGAAAACCTTTAATTTCGAGGATATTGCCAAGAAATTGGCTCCTAAAAAACTCTACGGATTCTACAAGAAGGCCGCTGATGCGGAAATGCCGTATCTCTTCAACTATCCGATGGATACTTCCATCTCTGGTTGTCCCGTCACGGCGGCGCTACAAGATATTTTCGGTGACGATTGGCTCGACTCCATCTGCGAGGTCTATACGCTGGCCGATGGTAAAAGCCGGCTTGAGATCCTCAACGACATCTGGCATGCACTTTTCTTCTATTCCGACCAAGACAAGCTGGCTGAGTTTGCCAAGGTGCGCCTACAGCTTGACGACGAACAAGCCCAGGCCTTCAGCAACATCAACCTTCCCTCCGCCTATGCTTCGCTAAGCCTCAAGGCTATTTGCAAGATTCTCCCCTACCTCAGAAGAGGACTTGTCTATTCCCATGCGGTCTTTTTGGGCAATCTTTGCGAAGTGATGCCTGCCTATGAATGGGGAATCGAGGAAATGCGCCAAGCTGCCATTGACTGCGTCATCAAAGAGATAAACAGCTATGACCCCAAAACAGACGGACGCACTCTAGAGACGTGCATCAAAGAGTATCTAAAAGAAAGGTATCATGTCTCAGACGAAAATCTCAAAAAGCTCTACCATCCCTCGATGTTAGAGACTTACCCTCGTGTGCGCCCTGGTCAAGACGGAATATATCAACTCGGATCTCCACGCACCGACAGCGTTCGCAACCCGATGGCCATGCGATCCCTTTTCTGCCTTCGCAAGCTCGTCAACCGTCTCTTGAAAGAGGGAAAGATAGACCAAGAGACGGAGATTCACATCGAGTTTTCGCGTGAGCTGAACGATGCCAACAAGCGGAGCGCCCTCAAGCGGTATGGCAGGGACAACCAAAAGGCACACGACACAGCCCGAAAGCACATCGTCGAGGATTACAAGGCAGAAACAGGCAAAGCAATAGAACCGACACCCACGGACATTTTGAAATATGAACTATGGGAAGAGCAGCATATTTGCTTATACACAGGTCAGCAGATTCGCATATCTGATTTTGTCGGACCCAATCCGAAATTTGACATCGAGCACACCTTGCCCCGAAGCAGAGGCGGAGACAGCACCAAGATGAACCTGACTCTTTGTGACAGCCGCTTCAACCGCGATGTGAAAAAGACACATCTGCCTACCGAACTTGCCAACCACGATGAAATCATGGCCCGCATAGCTATATGGCAGGAAAAATACGAGGAGCTGAGCCAACAGATTCGCAAACAGAAACGCAAATCACAGGCTGCGACAACCAAGGAGCAAAAAGACAAAGCCATCAGCTACCGCCATTACCTGGAACTCCAGCGTGACTATTGGCGCGGGAAACATGAGCGTTTCACGATGGAAAGCGTGCCCGAAGGATTCAACAGGCGACAAGGAGTGGATATCGGCATCATCTCAAAATACGCCCGGCTCTATCTGAAGTCGGTCTTCAAGCGAGTGTATCCTGTAAAGGGCCTCGCCACATCTGATTTCCGAAAGATATGGGGACTTCAGGACATTTACAGCGCCAAGGAGCGCGTGAACCATGTCCACCATTGCATAGACGCCATCGTCGTAGCCTGTATCGGACTGGACGAATATAGCAAACTGGCCGAGTACTATCACGATGAGGAAAAGCATGAGTGGTACGGTGCGTCCAAAGCCACTTTTGCCAAGCCCTGGCCGACATTCGTCGAGGACGTGAGGCGGATGCAAAACGAACTGCTCGTTTATCACCACACTCCCGACAACATGGCCAAGCAGGGCCGTCGCAGAATCATCATCAATGGGAAAAAGGTCCTAGCAAAGGGAGACACCGTGCGTGGCTCACTCCACAAGGAGACTTACTATGGCGCAATAGAGCGCGAAGGTGAGGTCAAATATGTGAAACGTGTAGAGTTGTCACAACTGGAAGAAAAGAACATCAAGTACATCGTGGATGACACTGTGAGGCAAATCGTCCAAGAGGCCGTCGATCGCTTGGGCTTCACAGAAGCCATGACTTCCACCATTTGGATGAACGAGGAGAAGCAGATACCCATCAAAAAGGTACGCTGCTATACGCCCCAAGTCACCCAACCACTTCATATCCGCTACCAGCGGGATGTCTCTGACAAAGAGCACAAGCGCAAATATCATGTGGTAAATGACAAAAACTATCTCCTCGCCATCTATATAGGGGCTGACAAGAAAGGAAGAGAGAAACGAGACTTTGAGTTGATCAACAACCTCCAGGCGGCCAAATACTACCGGACGAGCAACGATAGGACGGGCTCTGGCGATCCGATAGTCCCCGTCAAGAGTAGCCATGACTATCCGTTGGCCTATACATTGAAGATCGGCACGATGGTCTTGCTTTACGAGAACTCACCTGCCGAGCTTTACGAAGCCTCTCAAGCAGAACTGAACAGGCGCCTGTATAAGGTGACAGGGCTCTCTTCCAAGAACGTTAGTGGCTACAAGTATGGGGAAATTGCAATGAAATACCACACGGAAGCCCGACAAAGTAAGGACCTGAAAAGCAAGAACGGCGTCTATCAAACTGGTGAGGAGCTGCGTCCTGTCATTAGAATGCTTCACACCCAGATAAAAGCGGCGGTACAAGGCGTTCACTTCCGTATCAACGAGTTAGGTGAGATCAAATGGCTTGCGCGGTATGATTAAGCAGACCCTCTTCTTCTCCACACCAGTGTCGCTTTCCTTAAAGAACTACCAAATGGTCATTTCCTGGAAAGACAGAGCAGACAAGGTGACGCGCCCCATAGAGGACATGGGATGCGTCGTGTTGGAAAACCAACAAATTAGCGTCACCTTGCCGCTCTTAAACGAACTGGTGAAAAACAACGTGGCCGTCGTCCTGTGCGACAACAAGCAGATGCCGACGGCCATGCTTCAATGTTTGGACGGAAATACGACACAAGCGGAAAGCCTCAAATATCAACTGGCCGTCGGAGAAGCAACAAAGAAACAGGCTTGGAAGCAAATTATCGAGGCTAAAATCAAGAATCAGGCAGTTGTACTTCGGCACTACGGAAAACGGAGCGAGCTACTAACACCATATTATAAAAACGTGAAGAGTGGCGACACGGACAACCGCGAGGGTCTTGCGGCCAAACAGTATTGGACAGAACTGTTCGGTGGATGCTTCAAACGGGATCGGGAAGGAGGTTCCCCCAACGACTTGCTCAATTATGGCTACGCTATTTTGCGAGCGGCAACCACCCGTGCGTTGATAGGCTCAGGACTGCTACCTAACTTGGGTATCTTCCACAAAAGCAGATACAACGCCTTTCCATTGGCCGACGACGTGATGGAACCCTATCGTCCTTATGTGGACGAAATTGTCTATTCGCTTTACGAAGGTGGAGTGTACGAGCTCAACAAAGAGTCCAAATCCGCCATACTCCGCTTGTTGACGTGCGACGTGGACATGGGAAAAGTCACGCGTCCCCTACAAATTGCCTTGACTTTCACCACTGCTTCTTTGGCCAAACTGTATGCTGGAGAAATCAAAAAACTAACTCTTCCTATCATGACATGACCGAATACCGTCTCAATGCCTACCATATAATGTACCTGTTGGCGGAATTAATTTAGTGCATACTTAATTCTGCCAATGGGCTTTGTCGTTAATGAAGTTTACGTATTGCAGAATGGTAAAGTGCACTAATTTTGCCAATGATTACGGCAAACAAACCATTCGTTATTTTCAAGCGTAGTTTCTGATGACCAAGAACTGGTCTGTAAGTTGTGAGAATATTGTCTCAATCCTCTTTCTTGCCTTTGCAAACGGAATGAATGTCGGTTTCCAGTCCTTTTTTGGTTGAGCCGATACGGACACTCCAGTCTTATGTGTGCGGTTTCGAACAAGTCAAGCTGTACGTCAGCTCCAATATACCCTTTGTCACCATAGATGCTACAGTCGTGATAAGTATGTCTTACATCCTTCATATAATGGAGGTCAGCCACACTTGCCTTTGACAGATCATAGGAATGGATAACTCCACTTAACCCACAGAGAGCGTGTAACTTATAACCAAAATAAAAAGTGTTCTGCGAAGCACAGAAGCCGAAGTCGGGAGCTTGCGAGAAATTGCCGGTACGTCCCATCTTGCAACGTTTTCCTCTTGCAACCCTACAAACCTCTATCGGCTTGGAGTCAACAAAGAATTGTTCCTCTCCGCCATCCATTTCCATGGCAATCCGCTTGCGCAGTTCTCACACAGGCCTGCCGTTTTCTTCCTGCGGTCATTGAACTGTCTCCCTTGATATGAGATTGGGAATGCGGTCCTTGTATTCTTGCAATTTATAGTCGAACAACCACTTCTCACTATCAATGCTCTCGGTCTCTGCCGTCAGGGGATAGCGCCACCACTTCCAAACTGAAAACTTGGGAACAGGACCACGACGTGGAACATTACCAGATTCATTGACGAGATTTTCAGAGAATTGCTTGCATATCTCGAGTATTTTTGACGAATTTTTTGTATAAAGGTTGTACATACGATGGTTTGAACTTAATGTTTTGGACACCACTAAGTTACTAAAAATCAGCGACATGTACAACTTTTTACTCATGTTTATCAACTTAAATTAATTCCGCCAACGGGTATAATGTGGATGTTTGTATTTTTCGACTTACCCGTCACAACAAAAAAAGAGAGAAAAGCCGCTGCGCTCTTTCGTAAGAACTTGGAGAAAGATGGATTCTCCATGATGCAGTTTTCTGTCTATATCCGCCATTGCGCGTCGCGAGAGAGCCTTGCGGTTCACCTTAAGCGTGTCAGGTCCTTGCTTCCCGCGACTGGCAAAGTCTCCATCTTGTCCGTAACTGACAAACAATTTGGAGACATCTACAACTTTTGGGGGAAACCAAAAAACGCCAATCAAAGTAAAATCCACAATAAAGTCATCAGTGAGCCTATCCAATTAGAATTTTTTTAATAAATTTGCAGTAGGAATCGTCCTGCACGGCCATTTCTTATAAGCTCAAAACGAAGTATCTTACTGATTACCAGCAGATTTGTAGCTATAAGTTGTGGTTTGATGTAGGAACAAGATGATAAACAACTGCGAAAGCTGAGTACTAAGAAGACGGTAGGTTGTGGTTTGATGTAGGAACAAGATGATAAACAACAGTAGCAGGGCAGAAGCTCGCCAGCAGAGGGTTGTGGTTTGATGTAGGAACAAGATGATAAACAACCTTATGAGAACCACAACCAAAAACGGCGTCGTTGTGGTTTGATGTAGGAACAAGATGATAAACAACCATAAATGAAGCAATATGCGCCGATGGCTTGTTGTGGTTTGATGTAGGAACAAGATGATAAACAACTCTATCAAAAACGGAATTGACGTTTTGAAGGTTGTGGTTTGATGTAGGAACAAGATGATAAACAACAAAGTGTGGTTGAAGTAAAAGTGGTTTGGTGTAGGAACAAGATGATAAAAACATCGCTTGGGGTTGTGGTTTGATGTAGGAACAAGATGATAAACAACAGGAGAGTACCTTCAATGTCTATGACAAACGCATCGATCGCGCCAACTCGGAACTGTCAAAGTTCATCATCGGACAGGCGATGACCATCGAGGACGGCAGCAGCCTCTCACAATCAGAAACACACCTCGAGGTGTTCGAGAACCTGGTTGAAAGCGACTGCACCATGCTGCTGCGACATCGTGAACAACCAGCTTATCCCGCGCATGGTAAAAAGCACGGCTTCCCTATCAAGGGAATGCGCTTCAAATGGGATGATGCTGTCGATTACACACCAGAGCAGCAGGTGGCATACGAGACCATAGTTGCCGACCGCTACGAAGTGGACCCGTCCTACTTTGCAGAGAAATACAGCATGCCTGTAGGCGAACGACGCAATGCACAGCCCATGTTACCGACAGGAGGGAATAATAACGATGAGGGAGACGATGGTAACAGCGAGCCGCAAGACGACTAGAAGAAACAGCAGCAAAACACGCACGGCAGTTTTTTCGATTGAGCCCCAGTGATTACCTGGGGCTGCACCAACGCTACGCCCGACTGTTAGGCGATAATCCACAAACCTTGTCGCTGTCGAAAGAGCAGGAGTAGGTACGCAAGCAGCTCTCTGAACTGTTCGACGGCATGATGCACACGCTCTATTCCCAGAAAGGTTCGGAGTTCCGCATCGAGGTGTTGGCAGAGCCGAAGGTTCAGGAGTTTATCAACGCCCATGCCGGCGCTTTGGATTCCTCTTTCAAGCAAGTGGAGATGTCTGATGTCATGCGCAAGCGCCTCCAGCGGTCTGACTATATCTTCTCTGGCATGAAAACGTTCCACGAACTCAACGAGGCGTTCCCGTCCTTGCTGGATTCTAACGGCAACAGAAAGACGTTCGAAGCCTTTTTGAATGATGTTCGTAAGATCGACAAGACCTACAACTCCAACTATCTCCGTGCGGAGTACAACTTCGTACAATCGTCTGCGGAGATGGCTGCCAAGTGGGAACGGTTCTCGGAGGACGGCGACCGCTACAACCTCCAGTACCGCACGGCAAACGATAGCAAGGTGCGTCCGGAGCATGCTGCGCTTAATGGCGTGACGCTTCCGCCGTCAGACCCGTTTTGGGAGGAATACTATCCACCCAACGGATGGAACTGCCGTTGCACCGTAGTGCAGGTTCGCAAGTCTAAATACCCTGCCACACCCCATGAGGAGGCGATGGCGCTGGGTGAGGAAGCTCTGCAGTGCGACACAAAGGGTATCTTCCATTTCAATCCAGGAAAACAGAATAAAACCATACCCGACTACAATCCTTATACGATTCGTCGTTGCCGTGACTGCGACATTGCAAAGGGCAAAATCAAGTTGGCGAGGTTTGTTCCTGAGAATGAACTATGTGCTGCATACAAGTTAGTAAGAAGCATTGAACATAATAAAATAGATACAGAGGTCAGTCACTCCAAGATTAACACAGCAAAAAAATCATTGGTAAATTGGTATAAAGACAAATTACCGGCAGTGGCTCTCGGCAAATTCACTGCAAAACGATTTGAAGTTAGTGCGACCGATGGAACAAATATTGTCATCAAACGTTCCTTCTACGATGAAACAATCAGCAAGTATCAGGACGACCCAATGTATCCTCTTAAACTTGAATATGCGAAGAAAGCCCACGAGCTCATTAGAACAGCAAAACTCATAGATTCAAATGAAGAAAGCATTGATCACCCTGACGCATACTTTAAGGTTTACGAGGTTGTTGATGATTGCTATAGGGTCGAAATGAAAGTCAAATGCAATAGGGACGGAAACTTCATGCACATTCTACGAGTTTATAAAAAACAAAAGCAATGATCCGTCACCTTCCTCGTGTGTCTCGCGATAAACGCGGACGGAGGATAACTTGATACATTGCTTTGCTGCAAAGGTAATAACAAATTTTCAAAACACATCAAGTTATGGAAGAAAAAATACATGATGATAAAAAAAAGAACAATCTCAATGCCGCAGTAGAGCACATACTGCGCTTGCCGATAGAAGTAAAATCCCAATGCACAACAACCACGGGAAGATTCTGGCAAGCCATGAAGCGATTGGTGAGGAAACCTGTCCCACAACATCCAAAGAGTCTTCTTGATATTGCCGTAAGCAATTCGAGAGTGCTCTCAACTTTAGTTTGTACTGCAAAAAGCAATACAACACACCCGCAAGGACAGTCAGTAACAGAAATAACACACTCGCTACTGTCAAGCAGCGAAGAAGAATACTCCCTTGTGACATATCGCCAAAAACAGCGATTATGCCTATTAAAGTTGCGGCTATGCCTGACTGATGGCGTATTAACGATTCATGCTGAAGCTCCACTTTCTCTTTGGCTTCAAACAGCTCTTGAACAAAGCCATTCCAGCCTTCTGTATCATATAGTACTGTCATCTTTTTTAGATGCAAAGGTATAACGTTTCATTCAAAACTTTCAACGATGAACAAAATTTTCTCATTTCTAAAGAAAAGCAACCGCTACAAGCATCTAATCGGAGGTTTGCTGGTCGGTCTGTGTGCATTGTCGCCATGGGTAGCCATCTATTCTGCCATCATCGCAGCCTCATGTCTCGAACTCAAAGACAAGCTCCACGGCTGTCAATGGGACTGGATAGACTGGGCCTGCACTGTACTCGGAGGCATCATTGCGATGTCGTTTTGGCTCATTGTGTAGCGCCCGGCCATTTTTTACACCGAGAATGAGTAACTTTGCAGCCTGGTAGAGTTTCCCATAGGCCGCGTGGTCTATCGCGGGTACAACAATGCGAACGCGAATGGCGGTCTCTCGTTTGCGAATGCGAACAACGATGCCTCGAATGCGAACACGAATGTCGGCTCGCGCCTGGAAATCTAGCTAATCGGCGTACAACGATGGGGACGTGTCCCCGATGCGGTGCCGAGGGAAACGAGCCACAGCAAAAGCACCTCGACGAGGTGGAAAGCTGAAACATCAAGTGTCGGGCAATGGAGTTTGGTAGGTCGGCAACGATTCGAAGAAGTCTGGCCCGGGGAAGGAAGGCCCTTATCTTCCATGCAGAAAAGACCATGCACAGAGAAGGCTATATCATGCAAGAGGTGACGTCCTACGGCAATATGTCGGAAGCGTTTGTAACGATATAAGTTTTTCACGAAATTTATCCACTTTTTCAAAAAATAGTCTTATATTTGCACATTGGAATAAAAACATAGAGAAACGATGAACAGAATAGACCTTCGTAAAGCAATGTTGGACGACAATAATTTCCGTATGAGAAAGATGGTCATTTTCCTTATGTTGCTCTGCATACAGATTTCTGCTTCTGTATGTCACGCACAGGTGAACGATTGGAAGAATTATCTTTCAAAGGCATGGGTCAGAAACATTGTTGTAGATGGCGACAAACTTTATCTGGGAACGGATGGCGGTCTGGCTATTTACGACAAAAACACTGGTCGATGCCAATTCCTTGATAGAACAAATGGATTGGCAGACAACAATATCGTTGGACTGGCTCACCACAATGGCAAGTGGTGGATAGGTGGCAAATACACAGGCATGAGCATTTATGATGAAAACTCATTTCAGAATTGGCAGTTCCCTTTTGCACTTCAAAGCTGTTTCGCCTTTGATGATGCATTAGATAAGGTGTATATTGGAGCAATACACGATATCTATATCTTGAAAGATAATTACTATACGGTTTACACTCCCGACCCCAAAGCAGACATACATTACTATCCTGCTATCAAATCTCTTGTTCTTGATAAAAACGGTACACTGTGGTTTGGTGGCTTTACGTTTGGTTTCCTTTCCTCCAATGGAAATACCACGCTTCTAAACTGTGGCGCAAGTGAAGTTAACAATATAATAATCGACGATAAAGACAACAAATGGTTGGCAACTAACAGAGGGTTAATCAAGTATGACGGCACATCTTTCACTTCGTACAACACTTCAGGCGGACAACTGTCAAGTAACAATGTTAACGGATTAGCTTTCGACACGAATCGTAATTTATGGATGGGAAATTGGAACGTACTTGTCAAATATGACGGAAAACAATTCACCTCTTACCCGCTTCCTTCAAACTACAGCAACGACTGGATATGCGACATTGCACCCGATGGTAACGATGTATGGGTAGCAACACGATTTCATGGATTGCTCAGATTCTATGACGGCACGTTTGAACAGGCAGAACTGGAGAAGAATATATTGACGCAGAACCGGATGCACGAGGTTTCCACAGCCGATGAGAAAGGCAACGTGTGCTTTGCATCCAATGATTATCTTGCCCAATACACAGAGAAAGGGGAATGGAAACAACTGTTTCCTAATGCAAAGGACTATTACCCTGCTATTAACGCAGCTGCATACGATAAGCGAGGACGTTTGTGGGTTGCACCCAATAATAGCGATACCATACTGGCTGTTATAGAAAATGCCGATACAACTGTTTTCAAACGTGATAACACGCCATTCCAAACAGGGCAGTTAAAACAACTGGAATTCGATAGCAAAAACCATTTATGGGTTGGAGCATCAAATGGCTTATATAAATACGACGGCGTACAATGGTCTCAATACAACTCTTCAAATTCGCCAATGCCAGGCGACATGATAACATCCCTCGCTTTTGATAAGAGCGACAGGGTATGGGTTGGAATCGCGGACCTTGGAGTGTGCTCTTTTGATGGGCATAATTGGGTGTGTCATGATACGATAAATTCCCCTATTCCATATAATTATGTTGACTGTATCGCTGTTGATTCGCATAACAGAGTATGGATGAATAGTAGATATAGTAGGAATGGAACGCCTGTAATGGGTAAAGATTATGGTGGTGGATTGGTTTGCTACGATGGCACGAATTGGAAAATCTATAACCAATATAACTCCAACATAGGCGGCAACAGCATCGTGGATATTGCAATAGACAAGCATGATGCCCTATGGATGGCAGTATCTGATATAGGTCTTGTACGCTTCGATGGGGAAAACCAATGGGATGCTTACACAATCTACAACAGTGGGCTGGCTAATCCGTGGCCAATTCAGGTGCAGATAGATGTCAAGCGAGATATGATTTGGCTCAGCTATGAAGCATCGGGAGGCATATCTTCCGCCAAGATGAATCAAGGCACAGGTGTAGAAGGAATATTTGTAACGCCAAATGGTGCAAAAGCTATTTACACTATTGAGGGACGCAAAGTAAAAGCTATGACACCAGGGCAGATTTATATCATGCGAGACGAGAACGGGAAAACAACAAAAGTTCTTGCTCGGTAGTATCAAGAAGATTATGCCTAAAAAAGAATATACATCGTTACCAACCGACTATCCTGTGTGTGAGCATAGCTGCTGCCCCATGGCGACTACCTGCTTGCACCAGATAGCCTACTCCATCCTCATGGAGCAGCACGAAGAGTATCTGCGTCTGATCAATCCCACCAGATGCAGCAAAGACAAGACCTGCACTTACTATCGGGATAAAAAGCCGGTCCTATTCGCCAAAGGATTCACCAACTTTCAAAAGCGAATGTACCCTCAACAATATAATAAGTTTATGACCACCCTCATCCTCCACTTCGGACGCAACCAATATTTCAAGCGTAGACGTGGCGACATTCTGCTTCCTCCCGAGGAGCAGGAAGTGGTAAGACTGATGCTTGAAAAGGTGGGAGCAGACTCCAAAATGGACTTCGACAAATACGAGGAACTTGTCAACTGGAATGCCTGACCAGTTCAACTTAAGTGACACCGAAGTTTAAACATGCTGACACTTCAGTACACTTAAGTGAAACTCCAGTACCAACCGAATAACACAAAAAGTGGTACTGAAAACAGAGATATCAGAATAGAGGAACCGCGCTGCAGGTAGGCTGCACAAGCCAATCATAACTTTGCACTCAAGTTTGTGCCGAACGGTGCATCACAAAAAGAAAGCATAAAGGGAAAAGAATATGGGACTACTCGATTTTATATACACGGGCGTGATAGCGCACTTTCTGAAAAAGAGACTGGGCGGATCGGGCCATCATTCCGCACACGACCATCACGGCCACGCACACGACCATGCGCACGAGCATCATGGGGATCATGAGGACCACGGCCATGAAGACTACGGCCATGAGGACAATTGGCGTGAGGACAGTTGGCGTGAGGACGAAGCCTTGGACCACGGCGACCACGACCTCGACGATGTCATCTACAACAAATACATCCACGAAGACTACGACCACGACCTCGACGACTTTGACCAGGACGGCTACGACCACGACGACTACGGAGAGCATGATCAGGACGGCTGGTATGGCGACGAATACTAAACGCCGAGGCTGAAAAAAAAGAGGCTGGTGGGGGGAAAGGCAACCATGACCTTTCCCCCACCAGCCTGATAGGCCGCGGGGTGTGGCGGCGGAAGGAATCCTACTTTACTTCAGCACCTCGACGGAGCGCTTGACGAAGTCGTTGAGCGCGGCGCCCTTGAGCATGCCGTTCTGGAGAAGGGCGAGATCGACCAACTGATGGATCTGGGTGTTGTCCTTGGCATAGTCGGCAACGATCTGGCGCTTCTTGCCGCGCTGGTCCTCCAGGGCCTTCTCCGTCTGGGAAAGGTCGTCCTTGTCGGCCTGGGAGATTTCCTCGGGCTTCTTGTCCTTCTGGGCCTGGCGCAGGGCGGCGAGGCGGGCCTCCTGGCCCTTGATCTCGCTGAGGACGGGCTTCATGGTCTCGGCCGTGGCAGCGGTCTCGTCGGCGAGGATCTGCTTGATGAGCGGGTGGTCGGCGTTGAGCACGAGCATGTAGCTGTCCGGCATCTGGCCATAGAAGCCCATGCCCTGCTGGAAGCGGCTCATGTCCTTCATGCGGCGCATCCACTCGTTCTGCGTGATCACGGTCGGCTGGGCCGTCTCGCCAAGGGCCTGGACCTCGACGCCAAACTCGGTCTTGTCGAGACGGGGCATCTGGGAGCGGAAGGCCTCTGACAAATTGTCACGCTCGTCCTGGGAGAGTGTCAGTTCGTGGACCTCGTCCTTGGCGATGAGGCGATCGACGGTGTCGGAATCGACACGCACGAAGTGGCTCTTCTCCAGCTTCTGCTCGAGCAGGGAGACGGTCGGCACGTCGAGTTCGCCGTCGCAGAGCAGGACGCTGTAGCCCTTGGCCTTGGCGGCCTCGATGTAGGTGTATTGCTCCTCCTTGTTGACGGCGTAGAGATAGACGAGGTTGCCGTCCTTGTCGGTCTGGTTGTCCTTGATGAGCGTGCGATACTCGTCGAAGGTGAAGTATTTGCCCTCGGTGTCCTTCATCAGCGCAAAGTCCTTGGCGCGGTCGTAGAAGGCGTCGCGCTCGGAGAGCATGCCGTAGTTGATGAAGAGCTTGAGGTCGTCCCACTTCTCCTCATACTCCTTGCGGTTCTCCTTGAAGATGCTGCTCAGGCGGTCGGCGACCTTCTTGGTGATATAGGTCGAGATCTTCTTGACGTTGGCATCGCTCTGGAGGTAGCTGCGGCTGACGTTGAGCGGGATGTCGGGAGAGTCGATGACGCCGTGGAGCAGCGTGAGGAACTCGGGGACGATGCCCTCGACGTGGTCGGTGACGAAGACCTGGTTGCAGTAGAGCTGGATCTTGTTGCGCTGGAGCTCGATGTTGGACTTGATGCGCGGGAAGTAGAGGATGCCGGTGAGCGTGAAGGGGTAATCGACGTTGAGGTGGATCCAGAACAGGGGGTCGTCGTTCATGGGGAAGAGGGTGTGGTAGAACTTCTTGTATGGTCCTCGTCCTTGAGCGACGACGGCGACTTCGGCCAGAGGGGCTCGACGCTGTTGATGACGTTGTCCTCGTCGGTATCGACCTGCTTGCCGTCCTTCCACTCCGTCTTCTTGCCGAAGACCACGGGCACGGCCATAAACTTGCAGTACTTCGTGAGCAGCTGCTCGATGGTGGACTTCTGGAGATAATTCTTGCTGTCGTCGTCGATGTGGAGGATGATGTCGGAACCGCGGTCGGCCTTCTCCACCTCGTCGATGGTGTATTCGGGGCTGCCGTCGCAGGTCCAGCGCACGGCGTGGCTGCCCTCGCGCCAGCTCTTGGTGACGATCTCGACCTTCTTGCTCACCATGAAGGCGGAGTAGAATCCGAGACCGAAATGGCCGATGATGGCCTCGGCCTTGTCCTTGTACTTGTCGAGGAAGTCGGTGACGCCGGAGAAGGCGATCTGGTTGATGTACTTGTCGATCTCCTCGGCCGTCATGCCGATGCCGCGGTCGGAGATGGTGAGCGTGCCGGCCTGCTCATCGAGGGTGACGCGGACGGAGAGGTCGCCCAGGTCGCCGGAGAAGTCGCCTGCCGAGGCGAGGGTCTTCATCTTCTGCGTGGCGTCCACGGCGTTGCTGACCATCTCGCGAAGGAATATCTCGTGGTCGGAATACAGAAACTGCTTGATGACGGGGAAGATGTTCTCCGTCGTTACTCCAATATTACCTTTCTTTTCCATTATTGTGATATGAGTTTTTAAGATTCGTTTAACTGTGTCACTGCAAATAGCGTGCCAAAACGAAAAATGGCCTGGAGGGCTCACGAAGCGTGATGGGGCACGCCGCGGGGTCCCTGCCAGGCCTGGGAAAAGAGACGGAAAAAATAGAGTTGTGCGCGGGCGTTACCGGATGAAGAGGAGCTCGCGATACTTCGGCTGCGTCCAGAGCTCGTCGCTGACGCAGAGCTCCAGTTTGTCGATGTGGTAGCGGATGGCCTCCATCTTCGGCACCACCGTGTCGTGGTAGGCGACGGCCTTCTCGCGCTCGTCGGCGATGCGGTTGGCCACCTTGCGGGCGTTGACCAGCTCCTCCACGCCCTGCTCGATGGCCTGGGTGCGCTCGGCGATGTCCTCGATGATCTTCATGTTGCGCGAACTGAGCTTCTCGGCCTTCTCGGCAGGGAAGACGGCGCGCATGCTCTGCACGTTCTTGAGCAGCATGCTCTGGTAGTGGGTGGCCACGGGGATGATGTGGTTCATGGTGAGGTCGCCCATGACGCGGGCCTCGATCTGAATCTTCTTCGTGTAGGTCTCCCACTTCACCTCGTTGCGGGCCTCCAGCTCCTTGCGCGTCATGACGCCGAGGCTGGTGAACATGCGGACAGAGGACTCGCTGAGGTAGTTGTCGAAGATGACGGGGCAGCTCGTCTCGCAGTCGAGGCCACGGCGGCGGGCCTCCTCGACCCACTCCTCGCTATAGCCGTTGCCATCGAAGCGGATGGGCTTGCAGGCCGTGATGTCCTCGCGCAGGACGCTGACGATGGCCTTCATGCGGTCCTCGCCCTGGGCGATGAGGGCATCGACGCGCGCCTTGAAGTCGGTCAGGGCCTCGGCCACGGCACTGTTGAGGGCGATCATCGCCGAGGCGCAGTTGGCCTCGGATCCCACGGCGCGAAACTCGAAGCGGTTGCCGGTGAAGGCGAAGGGAGAGGTGCGGTTGCGGTCGGTGTTGTCGATCATCAGTTCGGGAATCTCGGGGATGTCCATCTTCAGGCCCTGCTTGCCGGCCATGATGAAGTCGTCCTCGCTGTCGCTCTGCTCGATGTGGTCGAGGAGCTCGGAGAGCTGCTTGCCGAGGAAGGAGGAGATGATGGCGGGAGGGGCCTCGTTGGCGCCGAGGCGGTGGGCGTTGGTGGCGCTCATGATGGAGGCCTTGAGCAGGCCGTTGTGGCGATAGACGCCCATCAGGGTCTCGACGATGAAGGTGACGAAGCGGAGCGTGGACTCGGGAGTCTTGCCGGGGGCGTGGAGCAGCACGCCGGTGTCGGTGGAGAGGCTCCAGTTGCAGTGTTTGCCGCTGCCGTTGATGCCGGCGAAGGGCTTCTCGTGGAGCAGGACGATGAAACCGTGCTTGCGCGCCACCTTCTTCATCAGCGACATCAGGAGCATGTTGTGATCGACGGCGAGGTTGCAGTCCTCGAAGATGGGGGCAAACTCAAACTGGTTGGGGGCCACCTCGTTGTGGCGGGTCTTGCAGGGGATGGCGAGTTCGAGGGCCTGCACCTCCAGGTCCTTCATGAAGCTCTGCACGCGGTCGGGGATGGTGCCGAAATAGTGGTCGTCCATCTGCTGGTTCTTGGCCGACTCGTGGCCCATGAGGGTGCGGCCCGTCAGCATCAGGTCGGGGCGGGCGCTATAGAGGTCGGCATCGACGAGGAAGTACTCCTGCTCCCAACCGAGATTGGTCTTCACCTTGCTCACCTTCGGGTCGAAATAGTGGCAGACGTCGGTGGCGGCCACGCTGAGGGCGTGGAGCGTGCGGAGCAAGGGGGCCTTGTAGTCGAGGGCCTCGCCCGTATAGGAGATGAAGATGGTGGGGATGCAGAGGGTGTCGTCGATGATGAAGACGGGGGAGGTGGGGTCCCAGGCGGAGTAGCCACGGGCCTCGAAGGTGTTGCGGATGCCGCCGCTGGGGAAAGAACTGGCGTCGGGCTCCTGCTGGACGAGCAACTTGCCAGAGAAGTCTTCGATCATCCCGCCCTTGCCGTCGTGCTCCACAAAGGCGTCGTGCTTCTCGGCGGTGCCGCCGGTCAGGGGCTGGAACCAGTGGGTGTAGTGGGTGACGCCCACCTCCATGGCCCACTGCTTCATGCCGGAGGCCACGGCATTGGCTATGGAGCGGTCGAGGGGTGTGCCGTTGTCGATGACGTCGGTGAGCTGGGTGTAGATGGCGGCGGGCAGGTATTTGTACATCTTAGCGCGGGTGAACACATACTTGCCAAAATACTCGGACGGACGCTCCTTGGGAACTTCCACCTCTAAGGGGCGCTTCTTGAACGCCTCCTCTACAACCTGAAATCTTAAATTCGACATATCCTGAACCTTAAAGTATAATATATTATGTTATCCTAATCATTATCGGCTACCTCACGGTAGAAACCAAAAGCAAAACGCCCGAGCCTCATCCATGCGCCCAGGTGTCTCCCATGTCTGCCATTGCAGTAGTCGATCGTGTGTGGTCTATCCTAAACTGGGGGCAAAAATACAAATAAAATTTGAGAAGGCCCGCAACATATCTATTTTTTTACGATTTATTCAACCAATCGGCCTTTCTATCGCCAGGAGCGCCCCACGAGAGGAGGGGCGCAGGCGTCAGAACGGCATACCGACGGCGAAATGGAAGGCGAAGTCGCGGCCCCAGCGGGGATGGAAGATGGGATAATGGTCCTTGTAGTCGTCGTAGGCAGGATTGATCGCCTTCATGGCACCGTCGAGGCGGAGGATGAAATAGCCGAAGTTGAGGCGCAGGCCGAGGCCGTAGGAGACGGCGATCTGCTTGAAGAAGGTGTCGAGCTGAAACTGGCCGCCGGGCTGCTCAGGATAGGATCGGAGCGTCCAGATGTTGCCCGCATCGACAAAGGCGGCGCCGTCGAACTTCCAGAACAGGCGGGTGCGATACTCGAGGTTGAGGTCGAGGCGCATGTCGCCGGTCTGATTGATGAAGTCGATGCGGCCGTCGCTGCCACGATACTTGCCGGGACCGAGTTCGCGGACGCTCCAGCCGCGCACGGAGTTGGCACCACCGGAGAAGTAGCGCTTCTCGAAGGGCAGCACGGTGCTGTTGCCATAGGGCCACGCCACACCCAGGAGGCCGTGGAGGGCCAGCGTGTTGTGGGAGCTGAAACGCAGCAGGCGCGTGTATTCGAAGTCGAACTTGGCATACTGGGCGTAGGCGATATTGAAGAGCTGGCGCTGGCCGTGGCTGTTCTGCTTGAAGCGGAAGATCTGGGAGAGCCGCTCAGCAGGTTGCCCGCCGTCTCGACGCTCGCACGGATGACGCGGTCGCCGGCGTTGTAGGTGAGGCCGAAGCCCGCCTTCATGATGAAGAGGTCCTCGTAGTTGTAGCGCAGGATGGCGTTGCGGTTGGAGACGCTGTCGAGGTAGTCGTGCTTGAAGGTGGCGCTGATCCAGGGCATATAGACGTAGCTGAGGTCGAGGACGTCGAGCTTGTACTGCACCCTGCCGTCGCGCGTCGGCCACCGATACTTGAGGCCGGCAGAGAAGACACGGCGATGGAACTCGGGGCGGTTCTGGAGATTCCAGGCCACGGAGAGCTCGGTCGAGGCCGTGCTGCCGCGACGGCCCTTGCGCGAGAGGAAGGGAGCCATCAGGCGGGGCATCTGGAAGCGGGCCTCGACGCCATACTCCTCGTAGTCGCCGCGCTCGTAGCCCTCCAGTCCCTTGATGGCCTCGAAGGCGCCACGGAGCTCAATGCTGAGGAGTTCGCTGCCGCGGAAGAGGTTGCGGTTCTGATAGGTCAGCGTGGCGGCTGCTCCGAAGTCGCCAGCCGTATTGGTGCCCTCGGGCTGGAAGGCGATGGTGTTGGGCTTGCGCATGGAGAGGCGGATGTCGGTGTCGAGGTTGTGGAGAGTGTCCTCGCGAAAGGTGATGTTGGTGTAGCGGACGGCGCCGAGCCGCGCGAAGTTGTTGTAGGTGCGCTGCAGGTCGGAGGCGCTAAACCACTCGCCGGCCTTGACCACCGTGTTTTCGGCCAGCACGCTGCGGCGCAGGGGCAGGTCGTAGCCGTCGCCGGATCGGTAGTGGATGGATCGCACGCGATAGCGGGGATGGGGCTTGGGGGGCGCGCTGCTGTTCTCGCGGTAGGGCAGGATGCGGCAGACGAGGTTGACGCCCTGCGTGCCCTGGAGGGAGTCGGCGGTATAGGTGACGAAGTCTTTGTGGAAACGATAGAAGCCGGAGTCGTTGAGGACGGTGGCGATGCGCTTGCGGAGGTTGTCGAGGGAGGAGACGGTGAAGACCTCGCCCACCTGCTGATCGCCCGTGCCAAAGACGGGGGCAAGGACCTGGGCCACGGCGGAGTCGGGGATGTCGTAGCGGAAGGAACTGATACGGTAGGGATCGCCGGGATGGAGGGTATAGATGGCCTTGAGCTTGCGGCCACGGACCTGCGTCTCGAAATCGACGTAACTGTTCATATAGCCCATGTTCTGCATGGCCAGACGCAGGTCGGCGCAGGACCGGGCGGCCTCCAGGGAGTCATAGACGACGGGCTCCTCGCCGATATGGCGCAGCGTGCGGTTGAGCCACTTCGTGGAGTCGCGGCCCGCCAGGGAGTAGGTGCCCAGGGGAATCTTGAAGAGGGAGAACCAATGGGAGTTGCCCTTTTGGCGGACGTACTGGCCAAACTGGGCGGCGTCGAGGTCCTTGCTGTCGGTGCGCACCTGGACGGCATCGAGGAGGTAGCGGTCTTCGGGCACGAACTTGGACGTGGAGCAACCCGTCAGGGCCGTGGCTACCAGCGTGATCAGCAACAATAACAGGGGCGTATGTCGGTTCTTCCAATTCATAAAATTCATTATTTTGCGCAAAGTTAGCAAAAAACAGAGCCATCGGGAATCATTGGCGCATTTTTTACTATATTTGCACTGTGATAACCAATAACCAAGTAAAAATCATCCGATCGCTATCGACGCGCAAGGGGCGCAAGACGACGGGCTGGTTCATGGCCGAAGGGCCGAAAGTGGTGGGCGACCTCCAGGCTGCTGGCTTCCGGCCGGTGGCCATCTACGACGAGATGGAGGACGTCAGGCGCATCTCGCAACTGCAACATCCGCAGGGGGTGGTGGGCGTCTTCGAGATACCCGCAGGACCTCGGGATGGGGCCGGGATCGACCCCAGCGAACTGACCCTCGTACTCGACGGCGTGCAGGACCCGGGCAACCTGGGCACCATCATCCGCGTGGCCGACTGGTTTGGCGTGGGCGCTATCTGGTGCTCGCCCGACACGGCCGACTGCTGGAATCCCGAAGGTCATCCAGGCTACGATGGGAAGCATCGCGCGCGTGGCCATCCACTATGCGCCGCTCGTGCCGCTGATCGACGCGCTCGATAAGGACTGCCCCGTCTATACGACGCAGCTCGACGGCGAGAACATCTACGAGACGACGCTCAAGCCCCACGGCGTGATTGTAATGGGCAACGAGGGCAACGGGGTGACGGAGGAGGTGAGGCGACGGGCCACACGACCACTGCTCATCCCCAATTTCCCCCAAGGCAGGACGACGGCCGAGTCGCTCAATGTGGCGATCGCCACGGCCCTGGTCTTAGGAGAGTTTCGGCGCAGGATGTTCTAAGACAGGAATGTTTTAGGACGGAATGTTCCAAGATAAGATTGTTCCAGGACAGGATTGTTCCAGGACAGGATTGTTTAAGGCAGGATGATTTTCTAAGAAAAGCAATGGATAGAGAAGCACTGACAAGAGATCGCAGCGTGGCTCGCTGCATCGCCGAGGGCTACCGGCTCTTCACCGGCCAACAGCTGACGACGCTCCGCCGGACATGGAAACCGCTGGTAGCCTCATCGCTGGGATGGGCGCTGAGCATCACGACGGCGCTCTGCGGACAATGGATCGGGACGGCGCTGGCCCTGCTGCTGGCGCTGGCCGCACTGGTTGTTTTCAAGCGGACCATCCTGCAGTTGGTCGCGCCCATGCCGAAGTGTGGCAGGGCGGCCAAGCGCGTGCTTCGCCATCTGGGAAGCTACCTCACCTACGCCCTCCTATCGGGCATCATCGGCCTGGTGGTCTTCACGCTGCTGATGATCCCAGCCATCATCCTGCTCATAGAAGGCTACTTCGACTACACGCTGGCAGCGGAGGGCGACCCCAGGGTGCTGGGCATGGGCTACTGGGTGCTGACCACGGCAACGCTGACCTTCTGTCTCGCGCTGGTCTTCTACGCAATGATATGGAAGACGTTTGGCGAGGCCTATCTCTACGGGGCGATGGTGGCGCAGGACGAGGTAAGGAAAAGGCAGCAGGCGCGGACCACGACTTGGACGACGGCAGCAGACTGACGGACGCCTATCCCCCACCCTCCTCATATCATAACATCAACTCAAAAGAATGAAGAAACTATTTTTGTCGCTTCTTGCAGCACTTTCACTCCACGCCTACGGAGACAATGTTTACGGAATGGAAAACAACGACACGACGACCATACAGATAATAGAGACTTCCGACGTGCACGGTTGTTTCTTTCCCTACGACTTTATCAACCGCCGCGACCTGCCGGGTTCGCTGGCCCGCGTAAAAACCTACGTTGACCGGATGAGGGCGCAGTATGGGGCGGAGAACGTCTTTCTGCTCGACAATGGCGACATCCTGCAGGGCCAGCCCATCTGCTACTATTACAACTATGTGGCGACGGGACAGACCAACATCGCGGCACAATGTACGAACTACCTACAGTATGACGCCCAGACGCTGGGCAACCACGACGTGGAGACGGGCCACGGGGTCTATGACAAATGGATCAGGGAGAGCCACGCGCCGGTACTGGGAGCCAACGTCATCGACACGCGGACAGGAAAGCCCTACATCCTGCCCTATCGCGTGCTGTGCAAGGACGGCAAGGTGAAGGTGGCGATCATCGGCATGATCACACCAGCCATCCCCAGTTGGCTGAAGGAGAATCTGTGGAGCGGACTGCGCTTCGACGACATGGTGGCCACGGCACGGAGAACCATCCAGGAGGTGAAGGATCGGGAGCATCCGGACGTGATCGTCGGCCTCTTCCACTCGGGATGGGACGGCGGCATCGTGACGGAGGACTATACGGAGGACGCCTCGCGGAGGGTCGCCGAGGAAGTGGCGGGATTTGACGTCGTACTCTTCGGACACGACCACAGGCCGCACCAGTCGGTGGTGGAGAACGGCGAGGGCCAGGAGGTAGTCTGCCTGGACCCGGCCAACAACGCGCGCAAGGTGGCCTTGGCCACAATCCAACTCGTGGAGAGGGACGGACAATGGCGCGTGGCCAAGAAGGAGGGAAGCATCGTGGATGTGGCCGACCTGGAGCCCGACGCGGGATATATGGACCATTTCGCAGCGGCCATCGACAGCGTGAAGGCCTGGGCGGAGCAGCCGCTGGGCACGTTCAAGCACGAGATCTCCACACGCGACAGCTATTTTGGGTCGTCGGCCTTCAACGACCTCATTCTCAACCTCGAACTGCAGATCACAAAGGCGGACATCGCCTTCAACGCGCCCCTGTCGCTCAGCGCCTCGATCAAGGCGGGAGAGGTGACGGTGGCGGATATGTTCAACCTCTATAAGTATGAGAACCAGCTCTACGTGATGCGGATGACGGGCGACGAGATACGCCGCCATCTGGAGATGAGCTACGACCAATGGGTGAACACGATGGAGAAGCCCGAGGACCATCTGCTGCTCTTCGACGACACGAGCGACGACGCGCAGCGACTGGGATTCAAAAACTTCCTCTTCAACTTCGACTCGGCGGCTGGCATCGACTACGAGGTGGACGTGACGAAGCCCAACGGACAAAAGGTGCGCATCCTCCAGATGAGCGACGGAAGACCGTTTGACCCGAACGCCTGGTATCGCGTGGCAATCAACAGCTACCGAGGCAACGGAGGCGGAGAACTGCTCACGAAGGGGGCGGGCATTCCACACGACTCGCTGCAGAGCCGCATCCTCTGGGAGAGCGAACGCGACCAGCGCCACTACCTCATGGAGGAAATCAAGCGGATGGGGACACTCGACCCGCAACCGAACAACAACTGGCGCTTCGTGCCGGAGGAATGGGTGAAGCCGGCGGCAGCAAGGGACTACGAGCTGCTCTTCGGAAAGAAGGAATAAGAGAAGTATTCGGAAAGAAGTTATAAAGAGAAGTCTTCGGAAAGAACAACGAGATCACGCACATCATGAAATATTGGTTCATATTCGTCAAGGATGCCGTCATGCTGGAGAAGAACGCGGACGGCAGTCGTACCATCCCCATGGCTGAGAATCCTCCCATCGAACTGAAGCCCTGGACGCACGTGATGGAGATAGCACCGATGGAGGACGGGACGGAGGTGAGGGCGGCCAGTATCGACTATCCCATCGCCGAGGACAATCGCTATGAGACGTGCCCACTGCGCAAGTCGTTCTATCATCTGCCGACGGAACTCTATCTGAAGGCGGGGAAATGTCGCGAGCTGCTCTACTGGGACCAAAACACGCAATACTGCGGGGTGTGTGGTGCGCCCACAAGGATGGACACCATCATTTCGAAGAAGTGTACGCATTGTGGCAAGGAGTTCTGGCCGCAACTGGCCACGGCCGTCATCGTGCTCGTACACCGGGGCGAGGAGGTGCTGCTCGTCCATGCGAAAAACTTCGTCAACAACCGCATCTATGGACTGGTGGCGGGATTTGTCGAGACGGGAGAGACGCTCGAAGAGGCCGTGAGGCGCGAGGTGATGGAGGAGACGCAACTCGAGATCACCAACCTCCGCTATTTCGGGTCGCAGCCTTGGCCCTTCCCCTGCGGACTGATGGTGGGATTCCACGCCGACTATGCGGGAGGCGAGATCCATCTGCAACGGTCCGAACTGGAGCGCGGAAGCTGGTTTGGCAGAGACAACCTGCCGCCGCTGCCCGAGAAGCTGAGCATCGCGCGAAAGCTCGTCGATGACTGGCTGGGGGAGGAATAGGCACGGGGGACGCCACATGGGTAAAGCACAACACACATGGGTGGAAGGCGGAACCCACACATGGAAGGAACACAACTATTATATTGACCTATAATAAAAGAGCGAAAAAATGAAGAAACAAGTTTTGGTGACAGGTGCCAACAAGGGCATCGGATATGAGATAGCACGCCATCTGGGAAAATCGGGATGGCAGGTAGTGGTCGGCGCACGCTGTGAAGACCGAGCACTGAAGGCCATGGAGGCCCTCCGCGCCGAGGGTGCCGACGTGGCGGGATGGCAGTATGTGAACCTTGCGGACAACGGCGAGATCGAGGTCTCGGCCCGCGAGATAGCGGAGAAGTATCCGGGGCTCTCGCTGCTGGTCAACAACGCGGGCATTCCGGGCGACATGTCGGTCAGGAGCTACGAGCAGTCGCTGCAGGACGTGATTGACACGGTGCAGGTCAACTATATCGGCACGTTCTATCTGACGAAGTTGCTGCTGCCGCTGCTGGAGAAAAACCAGGGCAGAATCTGCAACATCACCGTGCCAAGCACGTTTAGCCCCTACTGGCACCCGATGGCCTACGTGGCCAGCAAGGCGGGACAGAACACGATGATCGCCACGATGGGATGGGAGTTTGACCACTTCCACGTGCCCGTGGAGGCGTTTACCATCCACCCGGGAGCCACCTCCACCGACCTCAACGGCCACTACGACGGACCGGGATCGCACCAGCCCGACGTGATCGGCCAAAAGGTGGCGGAGATCATCAACGATGGAAAGCGACACAACGGGGAGTTTATCGAGCTCTACCCGATTGTGGATGAGGGCAACTACTAACCAAGTCCAAAATAACATAAAAAAACGAAGCCTATGAACTTCAAAGAATTGGCAACCGCGCGCTTCTCTGTGCGCAAATTCACCGACGAGGCGGTCTCGCAGGCCGACCTCGACGCGATCATGACGTGTGTGCAACTGGCTCCGTCGGCCTGCAACCGACAGCCTTGGAAGTTTCTCCTTCTCGCCTCTGACGAGGCCAAGGAGAAGATACGCCAGTGCTACGACCGTCCTTGGTTTGCCTCCGCGCCGATCTATGTGCTCTGCATGAAGGACACGGCCAACGCATGGGTGCGTCCCGACGACGGCAAGTCGCATGGCGACATCGACCTCGGAATAGCCGTGGAGCATCTGGCCTTGGCTGCCGCCGACCGTGGACTGGGCACCTGCTGGGTGTGCAACTACGATGTGGAGGCCGTGAAGCGCCTGTTTCCCGTAGAGGGATTCGAGGCCGTGGCGATCATTCCGCTGGGACACATCGCCGAGGACTGTCCGAACCCGGGAAAGAAAAGGAAGGGTCTCGACGAAATTTGGCAAAAACTGTAAATATTGAAGCCCTATGGAGTATAAGAAACGACTCACAAGATCGACGACCGACAAATGGCTGGCGGGCGTCTGTGGCGGTATAGCCGAGTATTTCGGATGGGACGTGGCGATCCTACGCATCGTCTATGTCGTCCTGACGACCTGCACGGCCTTCTGTGGCGTACTGGTGTATATCCTCCTTTGGATCTGCATGCCGAAGGAGACGAAGTATATAGAGTAAGGAGACAAAGCAAGAAGACTGCGGAAGATAGTCTGAAAGTAATTCTCCTGGTCCAAAGGTAGGGATGGTTTTCCTATCCCTACCTTTTTCTTTTTATCTGCGTTTCTTTTTATCTGCCTTGGCGTCGAATCTATACGTGAAGGTAAGATTGGCATAGTGGTGGATATAGTTTTCGGCTGATTCGAAGCGCTGGAATGCCGTATATTTGCTATGATAATAGATGTCTTTGTTGAAGATATCATCAATATATAGCGACAGGCGGCATTTGTTCTTGCAGAAACTGTAATCAACACTCAACGATGAAATGATCTTGTGGCCGTTCATTTCCGACGTGGCATAATCGGAACGGAAATGATCGGCTACCTCCGCTACCACTTGGAAAGGTTCGAGTTTCAGCATAGCTGTCACACCTAATCTATTATATAAAGGATGCATGTTGTATGAAGCGTCATCATAGCGGTAGCGGTTCCATTGCAGACGGTCGTACAAAGACAGCTGCAGCGTGTTTGTCTCATACGACAAATCAAAGTCTTCGTCTATGCCAACCGTTTTCTGATGATTCAAGGCAGGAACAGTATTAGGGTCGTTGTTGTCCACCACCGTCAGGAAGCCATACGACTGGGATGCCTGCACCGACAGTTTGTTCATCAATCTGAAATACGCGCCAATACCTTGGTCGTAGTTGACTCCGAATTTCCAGGAGTCGCCTCCTTTCACGTTCATTGGCTTCGACTCATAGACGCCTGTTGCGGAATTATAACGATAGAGCGTGGCAATCGGATTGATTTCCTTTGTATATGACGCAGTCAGTCCGAGCACGATCTGCTTGCGCAGCCACATGCGATGGTAGCTATATTTGGTCGTATGACTGTGTGATTTGCCAAGGAAGGGATTGCCCACGGAAATAGACAGCGGATTGATGGTGTTGCGATAAGCGAGCGTGCTCACCAGGTCGGGCACCGTAGTATGATAGGCAAAAGAGAAATCCATATTGCGCACACGGCTCATCTTCCATTTCAGAAATAGCGACGGTTCGTAGGTATAGCTTGTGCGCACGGCAGTGGTGTCGAGTTGTCCATAATGGTAGTCTGCCTTCTCACGATATACGTTCCAGTTGAACTTAGGCATAATCATGAGAGACTTCACGGGGGTGATGGTTGACTTCAGAGAGAAGCTATTGGTCCATTGGTGCATCAGGTTGCCCATGGTGTTGGCAAGGTCTGGCGTCGTCGGCATACCTCCCACCACGTTCTCTTCGCTATGGTCGGTATATATGTCGCGAATGGCTCTGGTACGCGAATAGGTCACATTGTCGGATAGGTCCAGATAGACCTTGCTGCTCAGCCAGTATTCCAGTTCGGCGCCGAGCTGCGTGCTGAGGCCATGATTGTTGCGTTCGTAATACTGCCATAGTGTTTCGTTTCTGTTGTCCCTCAGATATTCCAGGCTGCGGTTGTTGTGGGTATCTTCATCGGATCCGCTTATTTTGGTGTAGCCTTGCAAGGTGAACGAACCTTTCTTGCCAAAGAAGTGTTCCCATGAGTAGTCCATGTTCAGACTGCGCGTCTGACTGTCACTTGTATGATAATAGCGGTTGCGGGTGATCAATCGGTCATAGAGAGCATCGCCAGGTTTTGCGGCAAAGGCTGCGCCGAGAGTGTGGTATTCAAACTTCTCCGGATCGTAGCCATACGATGCTCCTTGGTCTTCGCTGATGCTATGGCCTTTCTCGTAAGCCGCCTTCACATCTACGTTTATGCTATTCACCGAATCGGTGTAAGCAAAGAGTTTTGTCTGCAACTGCGGAGTGAGCTTATGGGCATAGCGGTAGTTGTCTGCTACGCTAAACGTGCGCTCCTTACCAGGGAAGAAAGTCTCGGTTGACTGAGTGCTTGTGCTCCATCCATCACTGTGGCCCAGATTGGCACTGATGTCGAAGCTATTGTCGCTGTAGGATCCTGCACCCTCTGTCTTCCAGTTGTGTTGGTAGTTGTACGATCCATACTGACTCTTGCCGTCGCCGTCGATGTTGCGATCCATACTTTGACCCATCGTGCGGTCTATATAGCGGTTGGTGTTGTTTGCCTGACCATATATCATCTGTGGGTCGTGGTCGCTCAGCCGACTGGCCCTGAGACTGAACATATACCGCTTGTCTGTCTGGTATTGTGCTTCTGCCTCTCCATACCACTTGTCGAGAAATCCCGGCTTTACCTGTATGTCAAGCACGTGGTCTTCCTCACCATCGTCATTGCCAGTATGGCGTGCCAGCTCCGACTTGCGGTCGTAGAGCTTCAGTTTGCTTGCCACTTCTGCCGGCAGCTCGCTGATGATCTGACTGCCGCCGAAGACATCCCGACCGTTCATCATCAGGCGTATGGGTTTGTCGTTCCAGTAGAGTTTGCCGTCGCGGTTCTCCACTCCCGGCAGTTTCTTTATCAGTTCGGCAAGGCGGGCTCCTTCCTTCAGTTTGAACGCTTCGGGGTTGAACACTATCGTGTCGCCCACCATAGTGATGCGGGGCATCTTGGCCGTCACCTTTACCTCCTGCAGCATGAGTGCCGTGGGTTACAACTTGATGATGCCAAGGTCGGTCGTATCTTTCACCTCCCTGCCATAGGAATAGTCCACCTTGCGGAGATTCTTGTAGCCTATCATGCTAAACTTGAACATGATGCGTCCTTCCATACTTCCATTCAGATAGAAGCTTCCCGTACTGTCGGTCTCTGTCGTACTCTGAAGTGACCATCCAGGTTGGGGGTTGATCTCGCTCTCTACCCTTGCTCCGACAATAACCTCGCCAGTCTCAGCATTTACAACCTTCCCCTTGAAAGTATCGGCAAGGCATACAGTTGCCTGCAGGATGCTTAACGCCAAGACTACAAAGGTTTTCAATAATGAATTTCCCATAAATCTATATATTAATGTGGCAATTAACAACCATAATTCCGCAACACTATGGGTTTTATATACACAATGTGCATATTCTGGCAACATTAGCCATAGGGCAGGTGCGAATCAGAAATAGACCTCCTGGATGTCGTTGACGTCGGTGTCCTCGGACGTGGAACAGAAGTCGAAGTCCTTGGGAATGGCAAACTGCGGTTTGTCGCTGTAGCCCAACTGGTGGTCGGCATAGACCTTCTTCATAAAGTAGGCCCAGATAGGCAGGGCGGCGACAGCTCCCTGTCCGAGGGAAGTGGAATCGAAGTGGATGTCGCGGTCCTCACCACCCACCCAGGCGCCACTGACCAGTTCGGGAGTGAAGGCGATAAACCAACCGTCGGAGTTGCTGTTGGTCGTACCCGTCTTGCCACAGATGTCGCCCTTCATCCCGTAGGCACCCTTCAGTCGGCTACCCGTACCGCCATCGATGACGGCACGCATCATGTCGATCATACGATAGGAGTTGTCCTCGCTGATCACCTCCGTCATCAGGGGCTGGAACTTGGCAATGACATTGCCGTGGCTGTCCTCGATCTTCGTGACAAACAACGGGGCGCAGCGCACGCCGCCATTGGCGAAGGCCGTATAGGCCGAGACCATCTCGCCGACAGAGACCTCGCAGGGACCGAGACTGAGCACGGGGGTGGCGTTGCGGTCGATGTCGGGATTGTTGAGGCCGAAGTCGTGGAGGATGCCCACAAACTGCTGCGGGCCAAGGGTCGTGATGAGGCTGGCCGAGATCCAGTTGTTGGAGTGCTGAAGCGCCCACTTCAGCGGCACTTGCTGGCCGTAGCGCGCATGGCTGCCGTTGCGCGGGGTCCATCCGCCGTAGGAGTGCTGGACGTTGCGGAGGGTGGTGCAAGGAGTCATACCGTTCTGCATGGCCAGGGCGTAGAGGAAGGGCTTGATGGTGGATCCCACCTGGCGACGGCCTCCCATCACCATGTCATACTTGAAGTGGTCGTAGTCGATACCGCCGACATAAGCCTTGACGGCGCCCGTATGGGGATCCATGCTCATGAAGGCAGAACGCAGAAAACTCTTATAATAGATAATGGAGTCGATCGGCGTCATCGTGCGCTCCTCGGGACCATGATAGGTGAAGACCGTCATATCCACTGGGGTGCGGAAGGCACGGATGATCTCCTCGGGCGAGGCTCCTGCCTCCTTCATACGGAGGAAGCGCGTGCTCTGACGGATGCTGCGGTTGATGCTATTCTTGATCTGCTGGCGCGAGATGCCGGAGGAGAAAAAGGCGCATTGGGCTTGTAGTGGTTCTCCTGGTTGAAGGCCGTCTGGAGACTACGCCCCACATGCTTTTCGCGCACGGCCTGCTCGGCATACTGCTGCATGCGCGTGTCGATGGTCGTGAAGATACGGAGGCCGTCGGTATTGACGTTGTAGTTGTCGCCATTGCGCTTGTGGTTCTTATTGCACCAGCCATAGAGCGGGTCGGTGGCCCAGGCGATGGAGTCGAGCACGTACTGGCGCTCACGCCAGGCAGGATAGTTTTCGCGCAGAGGCAACTCGGCCATCATATACTGCTTGAGGAAGGCCTGGAAATAGCTGCCCGCACCAGCAATGGGCTTTTCGTGGGAGAAATGGAGCTCCAAGGGCTGCGCACTCGCCTGGCCGTACTGCTCTGAGGTGATGTAGCCACACTTGAGCATCTGCGCCAGGACGACATTGCGACGCTGGCGGCAACGATCCTGGTAGCGCACGGGATTGAACATCGAGGGGTTCTTGCACATACCCACCAGGATGGCCGACTCGTCGAGGTTGAGCTGCCAGGGCTCCTTGTCGAAATAGATATTGGCCGCCCGCTTGATGCCGACGGCGTTGTGGAGGAAGTCGAAGTAGTTGAGGTACATAGCTATGATCTCCTCCTTGGTGAAGTATCGCTCCAGCTTGATGGCGATGATCCACTCAATCGGCTTCTGCAACATGCGCTCCAGCGTGCCGTGGGCCTTCTCAGAATAGAGCTGCTTGGCAAGCTGCTGCGTGATGGTGGAACCGCCACCAGCCTCGTGGTGGCCGAGGATGCCTCGCTTGATGATGGCACGGCCCAGGGCGATATAGTCGATGCCGGAGTGCTCGTAGAAACGCTCGTCCTCGGTGGCGACCAGCGCATGGACGAGGTTGGGGCTGATACTGTTGTAATCGACCGCCACACGGTTGCCGTTGTCCTCATTCCACGTGCCGATGAGCTTGCCATTGGCCGAATAGACCTGGGTGGCAAACTTATCGATCGGATTGGAAAGGGTGTCCATATCGGGCATATAGCCTATCCAGCCATTCCATACGGCAATGAAAAACATGAGGCAGAAAGCCACAACGATTGCCAGTCCTTCCCAAAGGAAGTGAACGATTGCTCTTCTCATGAATCGAGTACCTTTTTATATATAGTGTGCAAAGTTAATGAAAAAAATGGGGTTCAACAAAGAAGTAAAGGCAAAAAAGTGAGCTCCACCGATTATTACACGTTTTTTTTTTATCCTCCAACTCATTTTTTCCCGCACTACCCGATGCTAATCAAAAAAAGAATTTGTATCTTTGAACCCGAATTATAAAACATAGAAGCGGTAAATGGAAAAACATAACTTTGTGAACATCCAGACCCTGAACCGCGAGGAGCTTTTGCACCTCTTGGAGATGGCGAAGGAGTTTGAGGCACACCCCAACCGTGAGTTGCTAAAGGGGAAAGTGGTGGCAACACTATTTTATGAGCCTTCCACCCGCACCCGATTGAGCTTTGAGACGGCTGCCAACCGACTGGGTGCGCGCGTCATCGGCTTTACCGACGCCAAGGTTTCGAGCGTCAGCAAGGGCGAAACGTTGAAGGACACAATTCTCATGGTGTCCAACTATGCAGACGTGATCGTCATGCGCCACCATATCGAGGGCGCGGCACAATACGCCTCGGAAGTAGCACCCGTCCCCATCGTCAATGCTGGAGACGGAGCCCACCAGCATCCATCGCAATGCCTGCTCGACCTCTACACGATCCAGCAGACGCAGGGCACGCTGGAGAACCTCAACATCTACCTGGTCGGCGACCTCCGCTACGGACGCACCGTCCACTCCCTCCTCATGGCGATGCGCCATTTCAACCCCACTTTCCATTTCATATCGCCCAAGGAGCTCGCCATGCCCGAAGAGTACAAGCTCTACTGCCGGAAGCACGGCATCAAGTATGAGGAGCACGAGGAGTTTGACGAGGACGTAATCGCCGACGCCGACATCCTCTACATGACGCGCGTGCAGAAGGAGCGCTTCTCCGACCTGATGGAGTATGAGCGCGTGAAGAATGTCTATATCCTGCACGAGAACATGCTCGGCAAGGTCAAGGACAACATGCGCATCCTCCACCCGCTACCCCGCGTGAACGAGATTGCCTACGACGTGGACGCCAATCCCCACGCCTACTACATCCAGCAGGCCAAGAACGGACTCTATGCCCGCGAGGCCATCTTCTGCCATTGCCTTGGTATCTCCATCGAGGAGATTCGCAATGACAAAACGATCATTGAATAACCAGCAAGCGATGAACAAGAAAGAAAGACTCGTGGCCGCCATCAAGAACGGCACGGTAATAGACCATATCCCCGTGGAGAAGACCTTCGACGTCGTCAACCTTCTCCAGCTCCAGCACCTCTCCACCCCGGTGACGATCGGCTACAACCTCTCGTCGAAGATGGTGGGCACGAAGGGCATCATCAAGGTGAGCGACAAGTTCTTCACTGACGATGAGATCTCGCGCCTCTCGGTAGTGGCGCCCAACGTGGTGCTCAACATCATCAAGGACTACGAGGTGGTGGAGAAGAAAAAGGTGGAGACGCCCGACGAACTGCGGGGCATCGTCAAGTGCAACAATCCGAAGTGTATCACCAACAACGAACCGATGGACACCATCTTCAACGTGATAGACAAGGAGCACGGAATACTGAAATGTCACTACTGCGACAAAGAACAAAAAATGGATAAGGTGGAACTTTGCTAACCATTGCAAGAGAAATCTAACCTAACCTGCACAATCCATAGCCCCCTGCCAACTGCGAGCTCTAACCCCCGCAGAGGGACGCTATGGACTATCCAGGCTGAAACATCAATAGTAATATCTTAATAAAGTAAAAGTACAAGTATGAGAAGAGACCAAGAGATTTTCGACTTGATCGAGCAAGAGCATCAGCGTCAGCTGAAGGGTATGGAGCTGATCGCTTCAGAGAACTTCGTGAGCGATGAGGTGATGAACGCCATGGGTTCATACCTCACCAACAAATATGCCGAGGGTTATCCCGGCAAGCGCTACTATGGCGGTTGCCAGGTGGTGGACAAGGTGGAGAACCTCGCCATCGACCGCGTGAAGCAGCTCTTCGGTGCTGAGTTTGTCAACGTGCAGCCCCACTCTGGCGCACAGGCCAACCAGGCTGTACTGCTCGCCATCCTGAAGCCGGGCGACACCTTCATGGGCTTGGACCTCGATCAGGGCGGCCACCTCTCTCACGGTAGCGCTGTCAACACGTCGGGTATTCTCTACAACCACGTCGGCTATCACCTCTGCCGCGAGACGGGCCGCGTGGACTACGACGAGATGGAGAAGCTGGCCCTGGAGAACAAGCCGAAGCTGATCATCGGTGGTGGCTCTGCCTACAGCCGTGAGTGGGACTACGAGCGCATGCGCAAGATCGCCGACGCAGTAGGTGCCATCCTGCTGGTCGATATGGCTCACCCGGCTGGTCTGATCGCAGCTGGCTTGCTGAAGAACCCGGTGAAGTACGCTCACATCGTCACCACGACGACCCACAAGACGCTCCGTGGTCCGCGCGGTGGTATCATCATGATGGGCAAGGACTTCGAGAACCCGTGGGGTCTGAAGACGAAGAAGGGCGATCTGAAGAAGATGTCCATGCTGCTCAACTCCGCTGTCTTCCCGGGCAACCAGGGTGGTCCGCTGGAGCACGTCATCGCTGCCAAGGCCGTCGGTTTCGGCGAGAACCTGCTGCCTTCTTGGAAGGAGTATGCTACGCAGGTGAAGAAGAACGCCGCCGTGCTGGCTGAGGACCTCATCGGCTACGGCTTCGACATCGTGAGCGGTGGTACTGACAACCACTCCATGCTGCTCGACCTCCGTCCGAAGTATCCGGAGCTGACGGGTAAGGTGGCTGAGGCTGCCCTCGTGGCTGCCGACATCACGGCCAACAAGAATGCCGTGCCCTACGACGAGCGTTCTGCCTTCCAGACCTCAGGTCTCCGTCTTGGCACCGCTGCCATGACGACCCGTGGCGCCAAGGAGGACATGATGCACCTCGTGGCTGAGTTGATCAACGAGGTATTGGCTGATCCCGAGAACGAGCAGGTCATCGCCCGCGTTCGCGAGAAGGTCAATGCTACGATGAAGGACTATCCTCTCTTCGCTTATTAATATCGACTCTATACGACTGGGACTTGGTGCTTCGCACAACGACGCGGGGGCCAAGTCCCAGTTTTTCTTTTCCTGACGTCAGCCAATCTGACTCTTGCCGTCTGTCCAATCTGTTGGCACCATCATCAGACTTGCGCTTTCAGCTCATAGTGCACCGTCATTTTAATCATATATATTGGTCGTCATCATAAACATATATATAGGCCATTCTCATATTCATATACATAGGCCGTCATCATAATCATATATATATAGGTAATAAGGGAAGATCCTTTCCTCATCCTCACGCCATGTCACACTCGATCTCACCGCTCCACCCCACCCGCTTTTCCGTCCGCTTTTTCGTCCGCTGGATGATCTTGCTTCTCGTGGCAACCATCGCCATCGATGCTTCTGCCCAATCCCAACGCCGCAAGAAGAAGCGCAGCTGGAAGGAGAAGGTGGAATATGCCGACAGTATCCGACTGGAGATCCGACGGGCCTCGGACGAGGGACGCCTTCTGCAATGGGGCGACAGTATTTTGCGGGCTCGACGCGACAGCGGGAGCATGGACGAGAAGAAATACAACGCCCTGCGCAAGCGACTGGTGAAGTATGACCAACTGCTGCATGCGGGCAACGCCATCCTTGCAGAGCGCTACCAGCGCATCAACTACGACACGGCCTATATCATGCGGCCACCCGGACGCTGGACCATCAAACTGCGGGGCAACCTCTCGGGAGCATGGATTCGCACCACGGGACGCAATGGCGAGGACCAATACCACACCGAGGTGGAGTCGGACTTCCGTGGCACGCTGAGTATGGCGGTGGCATATCGCGGACTGGGAGCTGCCGTGGCGCTCAACCCCATGAAACTGGCGGGAAAGAGCCAGGACTATGAGTTGAACGTCAACTCCTACAGCAACCGCTTCGGCTTCGACATCGTGTTTCTCTCGTCGAAGACCTATCACGGCAAGGCCTCAATGAACGACGAGGTCACGCCGATCGAGAAAGGGGCCATCAGGCAGCAGGCCCTCAACGTCAACCTCTACTATGCGTTCAACAGCAAGCGCTTCTCCTTTCCAGCGGCCTTCAGCCAGAGCTACCTCCAGCGCAGGAGTGCGGGCAGCTTCATGGTGGGCGCCAGTTTCGACGGACAGATCACGGACATCGACGCCAACGAGACCGCCAACCAGCAGCCCATCAACCTCAAACTGATGGAGATTGGCATTGGCGCAGGCTACGGCTACAACCTCGTGGCGGGCAAGCGGTGGCTCTTCCACCTCTCCCTCCTGCCCACCTTCGACTTCTATATCCACTCCCGACTCAAGGAGAACGGAGAGCGCATCAACCTCCACTACCGCTTCCCCAGCCTCATCACGACAGGACGTGGTGCAGCGGTCTATTCCTGGCGCAACCAGTTTGCCGTTGCCTCCTTGATCTACAACTATTCCGTGGTGGGCGACCGAGATCAGCTGCAGGTGCGCAGAAGCAAATGGCGCCTGCGCTTCACCTACGGTTTCCGCTTCTGACGAGCGAGAAGGCCCAAGCGCAAGGCCGAACCATCATCGGGTTCAGCCGAATGAAGCGACAGGGTTGTACGTATTGTTCGATACAGTTCCACGTTCCGATGTTGATATGGCAGTTGCGTATCTCCCCCAGGGCCGGGAGCCAAAGCACACACTACCATTCCTGCAATAGTGGTGTGGTTGTAAATCGTGGCAAACGTAGTATTGTTTGTCGTTGATTATAGTCTTCCCTGGTGACAAATTGTCATCAATTTATGCCGTATTGTCATATTTACAAATCGGGTATAGGTTTTGCCTATCATTCGGCAGAAAACAATAATAAAAAAACGTGAAGAACCTCCCGAGGCGCCACAGCCGAAGGAGAGGAAGCACAGAAAGGAGAAACAAATATGACATTTGACAAATTCACCATCAAAGCCCAAGAGGCTATCCAAAGCGCGCTGGACACGGCGAAGCGCAATGGACAGCAGACCATCGAGCCGGTTCACATCCTTGCCGGCGTGATGGACAAGGGCAAAGACGTGACGGACTACGTGCTCCAAAAGTTGGGAGTGAACGCCCAGACCGTCGAGCTGAGTCTGCAAAACGAGATCAAGCATCTGCCGAAGGTCTCGGGCGGAGAACCCTATTTCTCTCCCGACAGCAACAAGGTGCTGGAGAAGACCCTCGATATTTCCCAGAAACTCGGCGACGACTACGTGAGCATCGAACCGCTGCTGCTGGCCCTGCTACAAGTGGGCAGCACCGCCTCACGTATCCTGAAGGACGCTGGCTGCACGGAGAAGGAAATGCTCCAGGCCATCCAGTCGCTGCGCCAAGGACAGAAGGTGGAGAGCCAAAGCGGAGACGAAAACTTCCAGGCCCTCTCCAAGTATGCCACCAACCTCGTGGAACGGGCGCGGGCAGGAAAACTCGACCCAGTGATCGGCCGTGACGAGGAGATACGCCGCGTCTTGCAGATCCTCTCCCGCCGTACGAAGAACAACCCGATCCTCATTGGTGAGCCGGGTACGGGCAAGACGGCTATCGTCGAAGGACTGGCCGAGCGTATCGTGCGTGGCGACGTGCCCGAGAACCTGAAGGACAAGCAACTCTACTCCCTCGATATGGGCGCACTCGTGGCGGGTGCCAAATACAAGGGCGAGTTTGAGGAGCGCCTGAAATCGGTGATCAAGGAGGTGACGAAGGCCGAAGGCAACATCATCCTCTTCATCGACGAGATCCACACGCTCGTGGGAGCCGGTGGTGGCGAGGGCGCCATGGACGCCGCCAACATCCTCAAGCCGGCCCTGGCACGTGGCGAACTGCGTGCCATCGGTGCGACGACGCTCAACGAGTATCAGAAGTACTTTGAGAAGGACAAGGCCCTGGAGCGCCGCTTCCAGACCGTCATGGTCGAGGAGCCGGACGAGACCGACGCCATCTCCATCCTACGTGGACTGAAGGAGCGCTACGAGAACCACCACAAGGTGCGTATCCAGGACGACGCCTGCATCGCTGCCGTGCAACTCTCTGAACGCTACATCACAGACCGTTTCCTCCCCGACAAGGCCATCGACCTCATGGATGAGGCTGCTGCCAAACTCCGTATGGAGCGCGACTCCGTGCCGGAGGAACTGGACGAACTGGAGAGACAGTTGAAGCAGAAGGAGATCGAGCGCGAGTCGGTGAAGCGCGAGGTGCAGCCGGGAGCGACCGAGAAGGACCCCGACCTGCAAAAGCTCAACAACATCGAGCGCGAGATAGCCGAACTGCAGGACAAGGTGAAGGGATTCCGAGCCAAATGGGAGGCCCAGAAGGCCCTGGTCAACAAGATCCAGCAGGACAAACAGCAGATAGAGCAACTGAAGTTTGACGCCGAGCGCGCCGAGCGCGAGGGCAACTACCAGCTCGTGGCGGAGATACGCTATGGCAAACTGCAGCAGATAGACGCCGACATCAAGGCCATACAGAAGCAGCTCGACCAGACGCAGGGTGGCGAGAAACTCATCCGCGAGGAGGTGACTGCCGACGATATCGCCGAGGTGGTGAGCCGCTGGACGGGAATCCCCGTGACGCGGATGATGCAGAGCGAGCGCGACAAACTCCTCCACCTGGAGGAAGAGCTCCACAAGCGGGTGATTGGCCAGGACGAGGCCATCACGGCCGTGGCCGACGCCGTGCGCCGCAGCCGCGCCGGACTGCAAGATCCGAAGAAGCCGATAGCCTCCTTCATCTTCCTCGGCACAACGGGTACGGGTAAGACCGAGCTGGCGAAGGCGCTGGCCGAATACCTCTTCGACGACGAGACGATGATGACGCGTATCGATATGAGCGAATACCAAGAGAAGTTTAGTGTCTCCCGCCTCATCGGCGCGCCTCCGGGGTACGTCGGTTACGACGAGGGTGGCCAGTTGACCGAGGCCGTCAGGCGCAAGCCCTACTCCGTGGTTCTCTTCGATGAGATAGAGAAGGCCCACCCCGACGTCTTCAATATCCTGCTCCAGGTGCTCGACGACGGACGACTGACGGACAACAAGGGCCGCACGGTCAACTTCAAGAACACCATCATCATCATGACCTCCAACCTCGGATCGCAGTACATCCAGCAGCAGTTTGAGCACATCAGTGCCGCCAACCGCGCCATGGTGGTCGAGGAGACGAAGACGAAGGTGATGGAGATGCTCAAGAAGACCATCCGTCCGGAGTTTCTCAACCGTATCGACGAGACGATCATGTTCCAGCCGCTCACGAAGGAAGAGATCGCGGGTGTTGTCACCCTCCAGCTCGACCGCGTCAAGGCTATGCTGAAGCCGCAAGGTTTCGACCTGGAATGGACGCCGGAGGCCGTCAGCTACCTCTGCGACAAGGGCTACGACCCGGAGTTTGGCGCACGCCCCGTGAAGCGGGCCATCCAGCACTACGTCCTCAACGACCTCTCCAAGGCGCTGCTGGCTGGCACGGTGATCCGCGACAAGGCCATCACTATCGACCAGAGCAACGGTTCGCTGATCTTCCGCAACGAATAAGAGAAAAACGGATAAGACAAACAAGACGGGGGTGACCGGAAGGCCGCCTTCCGCTTCCACTTCAAGCAAGACAACTTCATAAGTTGACAATAAGCCTGTTAATAGAAAGCCCGGTGGCACTACATGGTGTCACCGGGCTCTTTTTGTTGTTGGCTATTGGTCAAGTCCGCCTACTTGCTCACGCCGCGCACGGAGTAGCCGCTGGAGCAGTAGTTGTCGCTCGAATACCAGAAGTCGCGACCTAAGTAGAGATAATAGCTTCTGTAGCCGTAGTCGGTGTTGAGCATGCTCGACCAATAGAAGCCGTAGTAGCCCTGGGTCTCCACCTCGTCGTAGTTGCGGTAGCCCGGGAGCGGGAAGAAGATCTGATTGCCGTTGGGGCCCGTGACGAGCACACCGTTCATGCCGCTGCGCTGCGTCTCCTGCAGACTGCAGTTGTCCATCAGTTCCTTCTGGTCTTCCACCGTCGGCATCCGCCATGCGTCGCCCATGAGGACGTGGGCCACATCATAGGAAGTGCCCGCGATGTCCTCGCCGATTTTCACCTCGTCGATCCAGTCCTCTGTGTAAGCATAGGTGTAGCGGTTATAGGAGTCCTTCTGCCACGTCTCTCCCCATGCATAGAAGCCTCCGAAGGCCTCGGGGAAGGGTGCGCCGACATTGCAGCAAGCCCACTTCGTGCCACTCGGCAGTCCGAGATCCACGGCGTGAGGATGGTGGGCATCGGGACAAGTGTTGACGACAGTAGCGAAACTCACGCTGTCGATGGTCGAGAGCAGCGTGCGATAGACGCTGTCGCGGGTCCAAATCTCCTGGACGACATACTCCTCGTGGCGCTGGCCCTGCAGGTCCACCTGCGAGCAGACCACACTGTCGATCTCCGACTTCAGGAACGTCAGTTTGCCCAAGTTGCTATTGCGATACACATACATGGCCTCGTTTTGCGCCATTGCCCCACAGACCATGGCGAAGAGGATCAAGAATGAGAGCGAGAGTCTTTTCATTGCTTACGGATTTTGAAGGTTACTGACGAGGTTTTCACTACATAGACCGCTGCTGGCTGACCCGAGAGCGAGATCGAGGCAGCACCCTTGGCGTCGGTCGTAGCCGTGGCCACACACTTTCCGTCCAGGGTATAGACCGCCACCTCGGTAGCCGGGGTCAGGTGCGCCACTTGGAGCTCATCGCCCAGGAAGGAGATGAGAGAGCCCGTCTGAGCCAGGCCGTTGACGCCCGAATACTCCACCGCCTCGTAGGTGAACTTCATGATGTCGGCCGAGGGATAGCTGACTTCGTTGCTTTGGGTAGTGACGACCAGGTCGTTGCTGACAAAGGTGACGACGGGACGCTCTTTGAGCAGGATTGTCACCTCCTCGCCCGAAGCCTTGTGAAGGCGCAAGGCGTTGAGGATCTCCGCATCGTCTGCCCCCATGGCCAACATGGGCAACAAAAGGGCAAGTGAAAGGATCATCTTTCGCATCGTTTCTTTAATTTGATTGATTAATATTCATTACGTCTCATATACCGAGTAGACGATCTGCCAGGGCCCTCGCGCCGACGACGATGTGCCTCGTGGTGGCCCAAGATCAAACTCATCTGCAAAAATAATGCTTTTTCTCCAAACAACATCTTAATTTCATGGAAAAAACGTCGCTGGCTCTACGATTGGTGCGGATTTTCCTTGAGATCGGTTCACAGATTGACTCAAAATGCCACAAAAATTGGCTCGCAAAGGCCACGAGAATCGGTTTAGAAAACCACGAGAATGGGAACGCTAAGGGACGAGAATCGCTTCGCATAGGGACAAAAAAAATGCCCTGCTTTCAACGTTTCACACGCTCAACAGGGCTATAACTATAACTCTAACTTGTCTAATATTTGATTAAAAACAAAGTTCTAATGTCAACGTATCCCTCTGAGCGGAATACGGGAGTCGAACCCGCCTCCTCGGCTTGGGAAGCCGATGCACTACCGATGTGCTAATTCCGCGGGATGTTTCACTTTGCTTTTTTCTTTCCTTGAATCTTACAGAAACAAAGAAAGAGCCGATACCCGGACTCGAACCGGGGACCTACGCATTACGAATGCGTTGCTCTACCAACTGAGCCATATCGGCTTAACGGGTGCAAAGGTACTACCTTCTTGGTGAACCACCAAACTTTTCAGCAACTTTTTTTCAATAAATGTGAATTTTGCACCGAAAATTGGACAAAATCACTGATAAAGGTGGAAAATGCGCTCCATCATCTGCCATTTCTCGTCGGAAGTGGACCCTTTCGCGCAACTTTGAAACTGCGCCACATGGTCTTCCCACTCTGCCTGTCGTGGCAACTTGGCCAGTCGTGCCATCACTTCGTCCCAGTCGAGCTCGTCGGGCATATCGACGATCATGACCAGTCGCGTGCCGAGGATATAGAGTTCCATCTCCAGGATGCCCACGGCGCGGATGCCCTCCCCTATCTCCGGCCAAAACTCGGGCTGGCTATGCGCCTTGCGGTAGAGGGCGATGAGCTCGGGGTTGTCACGCAGCGACATCGTCTGCACATAGCGGCGGACGGGGAATGGATACTGTTTTTGCAAGATTCCTTTTCTCATGTTTCAGTTTTTTTTGTTGTTGCAAAAGTAAGGGTTTCCCCCCGTCCCCACAAATCTTTTCACTCCAAAATGGGTTTCGGCCCCTATTTTCAGTATAAATTCGTACCTTTGCACCCCGTTATATATAAATAGGTATAAGATCAAAGATGATATATCCCCACAACTACGAAAGGAAGATCGGCATCGACAGCATCCGCCTCCTGCTCAAGGAGCGCTGTCTGTCGTCGCTGGGCAAGTTGCTTGTCGATGAGATGGCGTTTTGCAAGGACGCGGCGACCATCAACGAATGGTTGGAGCAGGTGCGCGAGTTTCGGCGCCTGCGCCAGGAGCGCGCCGACGTGCCGCTGACCTTCTTCTTCGACGTGCGGCCCCGCCCTGAAGCGCATCCGCCTGGAGAACACCCACTTCGAGGTGGAGGAGCTCTTCGACTTCCGCCGCTCCCTCGACACCATCCACCGCCTCGTGGTCTTCATCCGTGGCCTCGACGAGGAGCTGGACGAGGACGGCCACATCGCCGAGAAGCACTATGAGGCCCTCTACCGGCTGGCCGACGGCGTGGCTACCTTCCCCATCCTGATCCAGCAGGCCGACCAGATCGTCGATAAGTTTGGCCACGTCCGCGACACCGCCTCACCCGAGCTCAACCAGATACGCCGCGAACTGGCGCGCGTGGAGGGATCCGTCTCCCGCACGCTCCACGCCATCCTGCGGTCTGCTCAGTCCGAGGGCTTGGTCGACAAGGACGTCGCTCCCTCGCTGCGCGACGGCCGCTTGGTCATTCCCATCGCTCCGGGCGTGAAGCGCAAGATCAGCGGCATCGTCCACGACGAGTCGGCCTCAGGACGCACGCTCTACATCGAACCGACCGAGGTCGTCGAGGCCAACAACAAGATCCGCGACCTCGAGAACCAGGAGCGCCAGGAGATTATCCGCATCCTCACCACCTACACCAAGCGCGTGCGCCCCCATGTGGCCGAGATCATCGACAGCTACGACTTCCTCGCCCAGATCGACCTCATCCAGGCCAAGGACCAGTTGGCCGAGTCGATGCGGGCCACGGCGCCCCACGTAGCCGACGCCCCCGTCATGGACTGGATCGAGGCGCGCCACCCGCTGCTGGAGCGCGCGCTGGCCGAGACGCGGCCCTCCACAGAGGAGGACGACGAGCCGCGCGACAGCCGTCCGCAGCGCATCATCCCCCTGGAGATCACGCTGACGAGCGAGGGCCGCATTCTGATCATCTCCGGACCCAACGCGGGCGGCAAGTCGGTGTGCCTGAAGACGGTCGGCCTGCTCCAGTACATGCTCCAGATGGGCCTCCCCATCCCCGTGAGCGATCGTTCCAAGGCGGGCCTCTTCGACGACATCATGATGGACATCGGCGACGAGCAGAGCCTGGAGAACGACCTGAGCACCTACTCCTCCCACCTGCTGAGCATGAAGCGGATGATCCGCCAGGCCAACGACCGCACGCTGATCCTCATCGACGAGTTTGGTACGGGCACGGAGCCGCAGATCGGCGGCGCCATCGCCCAGGCCGTGTTGGAGCAGTTTTGGAAGCGCCAGGCCTGGGCCGTCATCACTACCCACTACCAGAACCTGAAGCATTTCGCCGAGGACCATCCCGGTGTGGCCAACGGCGCCATGCTCTACGACCGCCACGAGATGCGCCCCCTCTTCCAGTTGGCCATCGGCCGCCCGGGCAGCAGTTTCGCCATCGAGATAGCGCGCAAGATCGGACTCCCGAGGAGGTGATCCGCGAGGCTTCGGAGATCGTCGGGTCAGACTATATCCAAGAGCGACAAGTACCTGCAGGACATCGTGCGCGACAAGCGCTACTGGGAGGCGAAGCGGCAGACCGTCCACGCCCGCGAGAAGGAACTGGAGAAGCGGCTGGAGAAATATGAGTCGATGGTGGAGGACGTGGAGAAGAGCCGCAAGGAGATCCTCGCCCGCGCCCGCGCCCAGGCCGAGGAACTGATCAAGGAGAGCAACAAGCGCATCGAGAACACCATCCGCGAGATCCGCGAGCACCAGGCCGAGAAAGAGGAAACGCGCAAGATCCGCCAGCAGCTCGCCGAGTTTGAGCGCGGACTGGACAAGGAGACACCTGCCCCGTCGAAGGAGAAGCGGGCAAAGGGCCACGGCGTGATGAGCGACGAGGACTTCCAGGCCAAGGTCGAGCGCATCCGCAGTCGCAAGGAGCGCCACGAGAAACGGCAGGCCGAGAAGGCTTCGCAGCAGAAGAAGCAGGCCGAGATGCGGCCCACGGTCCAGCGCGAGTTGCCGATCGACAAGGGCGACACCGTGCGCATCAAGGGACTGACGAGCACGGGCACGGTGGAGAGCCTGGACGGCAAGATGGCAATGGTCGTCTTCGGCGGCGGCATGCGGACGAAGATGCGCCTCGACCGCCTGGAGCGCGCACAGGAGCCGAAGGCCAGCGCCTCCACGGGCAGCACGAAGACCTCCCTGGCCAACCTCCAGACCTACGCGCCGACGAGCAACATCACGCGGAGCACGGTCGATGCCCACGTCAAGCATTTCCGCACGGAGATCGACCTGCGCGGCATGCGGGGCGACGAGGCGCTGATGCAGGTGCAATACTTCATCGACGACGCCATCCTGGCCGGTGCTTCCCAGGTGCGCATCCTCCACGGCAAGGGCAACGGCATCCTGCGCCAAATGATCCGCCAGTATCTTGCCACCGTGCCCAACGTCCGGTCCTTCCGCGACGAACATGTGCAGTTTGGCGGAGCCGGCATCACCGTCGTGGAACTGTAATCGCTGGAGCCCACAGAAAATAGATCCGAAGGACTCCTCGCAGCCACACAAAAAAAGCCGAAGGACACGAGACGGACCACTACCAATGGTTTCTCTCGCGCCCTTCGGCTCTTTTTTATATTCTCTTCGACCTGAGGATCTCTCTGCCGGAATACTATTGTACAAAGGAAGGCTATTCCATAAGCACAGCTTCCTCTACGCAGGACTTACTCCACCACCACGAGGGGATCGTCCTCCAGCACGGCCTGGCCCACCTTGACGGCGATGGCCGTCACCTTGCCGTCCTTCTCCGCCTCGATGCTGTTCTGCATCTTCATGGCCTCGAGGACGACGACCGTGTCGCCAGCCTTCACCTCCTGGCCCACGGCCACCTCGATACTGGTGATCGTGCCCGGCAGCGGTGCCTTGACGGCGTTGGCCGCATTGACCTGGGCAGCGGGGGCAGCGTCGTCAGACGCCTCCTCGACGGGCTTGCCCAGCTCCACCTTCTTCTTCTCCGGCTCCTCCGGCTTCTCCATCTGCACCTGGAAGGTCTCTCCATTGACGGTGACGTCGGCCACGTAGTCGTCGCTCACGCCTCCGATGGCAACGTGATACTCCTTGCCATCAATCGTATATTTGAACTCTTTCATCTTGTGTCTTTACTGTCTTGTCTATGGCTTTGCCGTCATGGCCTCCAGGCGGTTGTCCCACTGCGTGAGTTTCGGCTGGATGGTAATCACCATCGGCTCCGTGTCGTGTACGTTGTTGCCAGCGTAGTCGTAGAGCGCCATGGCGATGGCGGCATAAATATTCTTGTCCATGATTCTTTCTGATTCTATTGTTGCGGATAGGCTTTACATCGGCATGCAACCGTGCTTCTTCGCCGGCAACGTCTGCTTCTTGTGTGCCAGCTGGGCCAGAGCGCGACAGATGCGGAAGCGCGTGTTGCGCGGCTCGATCACGTCGTCGATGTAGCCAAACTGCGCCGCCTGGTAGGGGTTGGCAAACTTCTCGGTGTATTCCTCCTCCTTCTCGGCGAGGAACTCGGCCACGTTGCCTCCCTGCTCCTTCACCTCCTTGGCCTCCTTGCCACAGAGGATGGCGACGGCTCCCGAGGCACCCATGACGGCGATCTCGCTCGAAGGCCATGCGAAGTTGATGTCGGCGCGCAGCTGCTTGCAGCCCATGACGATGTGGCTGCCACCATAGCTCTTGCGCAGCGTGATGGTGATCTTGGGCACGGTGGCCTCGCCATAGGCGAAGAGCAACTTGGCTCCGTGCTGGATGACGGCGTTGTACTCCTGGCCCGTGCCCGGGAGGAAGCCCGGCACATCGACCAGACTGACGATGGGGATGTTGAAGGCATCGCAGAAGCGGACGAAGCGGGCGCCCTTGCGCGAGGCGTTGACGTCGAGCACGCCAGCGTAGGCTGAGGGCTGGTTGGCCACGATGCCGACGCTCTGACCGTTGAAGCGGGCGAAGCCCGTGATGATGTTCTTGGCAAACTTAGGCTGCACCTCGAAGAAGTCGCCATGATCGGTGATGGCGTGGATCACCTTGTACATATCGTAGGCCTGGTTGGGGTCGTCGGGGATGATCTCGTTGAGGATCTCCTCCTTGCGGCTGATGGGGTCGTCGCAAGCCACGCGCGGCGCCTCCTCACGGTTGTTGGAGGGCAGGTAGGTCAGCAGCGTGCGGATGTCGGCCATGAGATCTTCCTCGGTCTTGGCCGTGAAGCTCGTCACGCCGCTCTTGCTGGCATGGACGCTGGCGCCACCGAGGTGCTCGGCGTCGATATCCTCGCCCGTGACGGTCTTGACGACCTTCGGGCCGGTGAGAAACATATAGCTGGTCTGCTCCTTCATGAAGATGAAGTCGGTGAGGGCCGGCGAATAGACCGCGCCACCGGCGCAGGGGCCGAGGATGGCGGAGATCTGGGGAATGACGCCCGAGGCAAGGATGTTGCGCTCGAAGATCTCGCCATAGCCCGCCAGGGCGGAGATGCCCTCCTGGATGCGTGCGCCACCCGAATCGTTCATACAGATCATCGGCGCGCCGTTGGTCATCGCCATGTCCATCACCTTGCAGATCTTCTGCGCCATCGTCTCGGAGAGCGAGCCGCCATTGACGGTGAAGTCCTGGGCATAGACATAGACCAGACGGCCGTCTATCGTGGCACTGCCGGCTACGACGCCGTCGCCCAAGAACTGCTTCTTCTCCATGCCGAAGTTGTGGCAACGATGGAGTTTGAACATGTCATACTCCTCGAAAGAGTCCTTATCGACCAGCATCTCGATGCGCTCACGCGCTGTGTACTTGCCGCGCGCGTGCTGCTTCTCGATGGCCTTCTGACCACCGCCGAGGCGAGCCTGGGCACGCTTTTCCACCAGTGCCTTAATCTTTTCTGTCTGCTTACTCATATATCCTATATATTATATATATCCGTATTTATTATCCTTGATTCTTGATATTTGAGGCTGCAAAAGTACGACTTTTTCCTGAAAAGACCACCAAACGAGGTTATAAATCTCGCTATCGAGGGGCGGTTTTTTTGCCATTCGGCCGATTTGTCGTAACTTTGCACCCATGAAACGTGAAGAAAGATACCACCAGGTGCTCGATTTTTTTCGCCGCGAGGCAGGTCCTCAGACCACGGAACTGGAGTTTGGCTCCGCCTTCCAGCTGCTCTGTGCCACGCTGCTCAGCGCCCAGTGTACGGACCGCCGCGTCAATGCGATCACGCCGGCCCTCTTCGCCCGCTTCCCCGACGCCCGCGCCATGGCCCAGGCTTCTGTCGAGGCGGTCTATGAGCTGGTGCGGTCGGTGAGCTATCCCAACGCCAAGGCCCGCCATCTGGTCGAGATGGCGCGGATGCTGACCGATCAGTATGGTGGCGAGGTGCCCTCGGAGGCCGCCGAGCTGGTGAAGTTGCCGGGCGTGGGCCGCAAGACGGCCAATGTGGTGCAGGCCGTGTGGTTTGGCCGTCCCACGCTGGCGGTCGATACCCACGTCTATCGCGTGAGCCACCGCCTGGGTCTCGTGCCCGAGAGCGCCGACACGCCGCGCAAGGTGGAGGACTACCTCATGGCCCACATCCCCGAGGAGGACGTGGCCGACGCCCACCACTGGCTGCTGCTCCACGGACGCTACGTCTGCCAGAGCGCGCGGCCGAAATGCGGGGAATGTCCATTCGACGGCTTTTGCCCGAAACGGATGAAGGGTAGCAAACTCCGCTGACGAGCGGGCTTTCCCCTTGGCGTGTGGACTTTTCCTGACGAGCGGACCGCCACAGACCAATTGATTTCGACCTGTACGGTTGAAACGGGCTGAAAGGGCGTATTGGGCAATTTCAACCGTACAAGTCGATTGATTTCCAAACAAGAGAAGAAGAAAAAAGAGAGAAAACAAACAAGAGAAGAAAAAAGGAAAAAAAGAGAGAAGAAAGAAAAGCATGACACTACATCGTTATACTCCCTATTACAAGCCGTTGACGATGCTCGGCGTCCCCATCGTGGTGGGACAGCTCGGCACGATCGTCCTCGCCTTTGCCGACACGCTGATGATCGGCCACCATGCCACCAGCGAACTGGCTGCCGCGGCTTTCGTCAACAATATCATCAACCTCGTCATCATCTTCGCCCTCGGCTTCTCCTATGCCGTCACGCCCACCGTCGGCACGCTCTACGGCCAGGAGAAGACGCAACGCATCGGCGAGATGGTGCGCAACGCCATCTGTGCCAACCTGCTGCTCGCCGCCCTCATCGTCGGCGTGATGGGGGGATTCTACCTCTCCATCGACCACCTGGGCCAACCCACGGAGCTGCTGCCGCTGATCAAGCCCTACTACCTCGTGCTGCTCGCCTCCCTCCCCTTCGTCTGCCTCTTCAACGTCTTCAAGCAGTTTGCCGACGGCATCACCGACACCGCGCTCTCGATGTGGGTGCTCATCGGCGGCAACATCCTCAATATCTTCGGCAACTGGGTGCTGATCTACGGCCAGCTCGGCGCGCCCGAACTGGGACTGACGGGAGCGGGACTCAGCACGCTGGCCTCGCGCGTAGTCATGGCGGTGGCGATGATGGTGGTCTTCTTCTCGCGCCGGAAGTATCGGGCCTACGCCCAGGGCTTCCTCCGGGGACGCATCAACCGCGCCGACTTCCGCCAGCTCAACCTCCTGGGATGGCCCATCGCGCTGCAGATGGGCATGGAGACCTCGGCCTTCAGCCTCACAAGCATCATCGTCGGCTGGATTGGCACGACGGCCCTGGCCGCCCACCAGGTGATGCTCACGATCAGTCAGGTGGGCTTCATGGTCTATTACGGCATCGGGGCCGCGGCGGCGGTGCGCATCAGCAACGCGATGGGTCAGCACGACTACCGTGCCGCCCGGGGCAACGCCTACGCCGCCTTCCAGATCGTCATGATGCTGGCCGTGGTGGTCGGCGCCGTGGTCTTCGTCCTGCGCCACAACATCGGGTCGCTCTTCACGCCCAACGACGACGTGGTCCACCTCGTCTCGCTCACGGTATGGCCGTTCCTCGTCTATCAGATCGGCGACGGCATGCAAATCGTCTTCGGCAACAGCCTCCGCGGCCTCGCCCACGTCCGCCCGCTGGTGATCTACGCCTTCCTCGCCTTCTTCGTCATCTCGCTGCCGCTGAGCTACCTCTTCGGCGTCACGCTCGACCTGGGCCTCATCGGCGTCTGGTATTCCTTCCCCTTCGGACTGACCACCTCGGGCCTGCTCTACTTCCTGGCCTTCCGCCGACAGCTCGACCGCCTCACACGCTCGGGCTCGGAGCGCCTCGCCACGGAGAAGTAAGGGAGAAATGAAAAAACTCGGATAAAAATTTCATGCTTTAGCGGAAATCCGCTAACTTTGCACGAAAAGTCACTCAACCAGCCAAATACGCAAGAAGATGATTTGTCCCTACTGCCATCAAGAGATACCGCAAGGAAGCGACCGCTGCCCCCATTGTGGCCGGTCCATCGTCCAAAAGCCCATCGAGGAGGAGCCGCGACTCAGCCGGGGGATGAAGGTCTTCATCGCCGTGGGAGGCGCGCTGCTCGCCGCCTTCACGATCTACAACGCCGTGAGCCATTTCGGCGACCCGGAATATACGCGCACGCCCTCCTACCTGGAGCCCGACAGCACGCTCATCGAGAAGCTGGCGGAGCCCACCGACCTCGTCTCCGTCGATACGGCTGCCGCCGACTCCATCGAGCAGCTGGAGAAGGAGGAGGCCAAGAAGGTGTATAACAGCATCCGCCGTCCGCAGCGCAACGAGAGGACAAGGAAGCCGAGGCCAGTAGCGAGACCAGCAGCGAGGGCGAGGCCAGCAGCAGCGACGACGCTGCCTCCACCGCGCCTTCCTCCGCCCCGTCGCCGTCCGTCTCCGCCCCCAAGGTGGAAGCCATCGGCAACGAGTAGTTTCCCCATCCCCACAATCATCCACATGGAGATCCATCCGATAGCCGTCTTCCGATCGCCCTTCAAGAGCAAGTTTGGCGTGCCCCGGCAGAGCGGGCTCGTCGAAGACCTGCAGGGCCGCATCGTCCTCCTCGACGCCTACGCCGACAGCGAGTCGCTGCGTGGCCTCGACGACTTCGACTACCTTTGGCTCCTCTGGGGCTTCTCGGCCAACCGCCACCAGTCCGCCACCTTCCAGCCCACGGTGCGTCCGCCACGGCTGGGGGGCAACGAGCGGATGGGCGTCTTTGCCACGCGGTCGCCCTACCGTCCCAACGGCCTGGGCCTCTCCTCGGTGCGCATCCTGGGCGTGGAGGGCACGGAGATCGTCGTCGCGGGAGCCGACCTGATGGACGGCACGCCCATCTACGACATCAAGCCCTACCTGCCCTATGCCGACGCCCATCCCCAGGCGCGCGGGGGCTTCACGGACCAAAGCCAATGGCGTCAACTGCAGGTCGTCCTCCCCGACCCTGCCGACAGTCCGCTCTCTGAGGCTGAGACGCTGGCCCTGCGCCAGGCGCTGGCCCTCGACCCGCGGCCCCACTACCACAACGACCCCACCCGCCTCTACGGCCTCGCCTTCGCCGACTACGACGTCCGCTTTCGCGTCGAGGACGACCAGCTGACGGTAGTGGAGATCGTCGAGGGCAAGGGGGCGCAGCCCAAGAAGACCTGACGCTTCTTATACCAATAGACCCACAGCAAAGATGATAAAACAACGGGAAGTAAAAATATGGCATACACAGACGATGAGACATACAGACATATCCATTTCGCCGTTATGGCAATAGAGAGTGGAGCCCGCAAATTGGGTATCTCTGGAAAAGATCAGCCGAAAAGCGTAGTTTGTCACAATCGTTTTTAGCCACGGTCGTCCTCGATCATTTTGTCCAATGACACCAGGCAGGCATAGAGGGGGACGTTGACCATCCAGTCTTGATCCTTGTAGGGCAGCATGGAGAAGCGAAGGGCTTTGAGCTGGGGGTGGCGCATGATGAATGTTCTGAGGGATTTGGCCTTGACATTGACCGCTGCCTTCACCTCTATCGGAACGACCCGATCGTGCCATTGCGCCAGAAGGTCTATCACTATCGTGGAGTTGTCCACCGCATGATAGTACAATGACATTCCGCGGCTCTTCAACTGGGTCAGGACGTAGAGCTCCGTGAAGGCCCCTTTGTACTCGGAGAAAATGCCGTCGCCCACCAACATCGACTCGGCGGAGGTTTCCGCCATGGCTCCCATCAGCCCTACGTCGAGCATGAAGAGTTTGAAGGCGTTCGGGTCCTCATAGAATTTGAGGGGGAGGCGTGGCGTGTTGACCCGCTGCACCTTGTAGGCCAGTCCCGCATCTATCAGCCATTGTATGGCCAACTCAAAGTCAGCGGCCCTCCCGCTTTTCCTCACGGTGCCATAGACGAACTTCTTGTTTTCTTTGGCAAGTTGGGCTGGAATACTGTCCCACACCATGTTGATACGAGGCACCTCCCGCCCAGGAGCGTGCTTCGAAAAATCGCGACGATAGTCTAGGAGTATCTGCGTTTGGATGGACCGCACCTCCTGCAGTCCCTTTTGCCGCACATGGGCGAGGACGGCGGCAGGCATTCCGCCCACATAGTAATACTGGCGCAGCAGACTGGTCAATTCTGTTTCCAGCATGTTGACGACATTCCAGTTGGCGTCCGTCAAGATGCTTACCAGTTGTCTTTTGCCCATCGCGCCGAGAAACTCGAGGAAGTTCATCGGATAGAGCCGCAGCTCCTCCACCTTGCCCACAGGATAGGAGACGCCGTTGTGGAGAGAAATGCCCAGCAAGGATCCTGCCACGATGATATGAATATCGGACGTGTCCTCGCAAAAGTATTTTAGGGCTTCCAACGCCTTGGGGCAGTCCTGGATCTCGTCGAGCACCACGAGGGTATCATTGGGGGTGATATCCACCTGACTAATGGCAGAGAGCGCCATCAGCATATCGGCAGCAGATCCACCCTTCTCAAACACTTCCGCGGCCTTCTGATCTCTGTCGAGACTGAAGAAAGCAAGTTGTCTGTATTCCCTTCTTCCAAATTCTTGGAGGATATAGGTTTTACCCACCTGCCTTGCTCCGTTGAGTATCAACGGTTTACGCTCTTGCTTATTCTTCCATCCTAATAGGCTCTGATAGATGCTTCTTTCCATGACTCACACTTTTTCCGACGAATAATCGCTATAAGTGCACACTTTTTCTGACGAATAATCAGCCACACGGCACACTTTTCCTAACGAATGTCGGAGCAAAGGTACACTTTTCCTGACGAACAACCAAGAGCGGGCGCTACTTTTTTCGAGGGATTGATGATGGTTCGTGCAGTATCGTGCGGCGGGAGGGGAGCAATGCCCCTCCAAGATTCACATCTCAGAGGGGCGGAAGCATTTTTCATTTAGCCCATCATTCTATGAAAACTTCTATCGTTCGCTATTGCGTGGCTACACGGCTGCCATGCAGCTCGTCACGCCGAGGGCCGTGGCTATGGCCGTGAGGATCGAAATGGCGGTCTGAATGACGAAGCGCCATACCTGTCTTTTCTTTTCATCCATGATTTTTCTTTTTGTTTAAGGGTTTGACAAATGAAGTCTTTTCTCTCATTTCTTTGACAATGTTAGGACATGCTAAGAAGACAACTGATACAACTTTTACAATATTTTACAATCAAGTTTGCTTTGTCCACTCAATATCCTTAATGTCATTAGGATAAGTTAAGAAAACAACTAAAACAACCTTTACAACAAGTAACAACGCTTCGCCAGGGCATTGCCTCTTCGAGGCCGAAGGTTGCTTGTAGAGAAACAACATTTTACAACGCTTCGCCTTGCTCACAACTTGACGCATTTCCTGCATAGTATTGTCCGCTTAGCCATGTGTCCCCGCGAAGCTGTTCCATTTCATGACACTCTTTCTCGCCATGGCATAGCTGAGAGCAAGCTCAGTTCTGCGCATGTCCCCGCGAAAGCGTTGTTTCTTGTTGTTTACCTTGCAGAAGGCTTGTTACACGCGTAGCGTGTGTTTGTCCCCCGCGAAGCGTTTGTTCATAGTTGTAAATGTTGTTTTTGTTGTTTTCCATCCTCAGCAGGCGTCAAGGGAGAGGGCGAGGTAGCGAGAAGGTGTTCCTATCGTGTGTCGAAGTTCCTTTAGTAGGCGCCGTGGGCGGGTGGCCCGTGGGAAGCCCCTGGGGCTCGTCTTCCTCCCTTACGCAGGGCGGGTGGCAGGGTCAGCGACTGGTGCAGACGTGTCTGCAAGAGCCGTGGCTACAAGCAGACGTTCTGCTGCTCGTTGGGCCGTGAGGCCCTGCCGACCCGCCCGTGGGGGTTTAATCGCCCAGCGTGCCGCCGCCCTGGTCTCCGCCGCTACCCTGGTCTCCGCCGCCCGTGGTGGCCGTCTTGAAGGAGGCCGTGAGGGTGAGGTCGGAGGTGAGCTTCAGCGTGCGCGGGTTCTGCGTGCTGCCGTCGCTCCACTTGTCGAAGGCGAAGCCGGTCTTCGGGGTGGCTCGGACGGTCTGCGTGCTGCCCTCGTCGAAGGTGCCGCCGCCCGAGACGCTACCCTGGCTCTCGTTGGCCGAGCGGACCGTCAGCGTGCGCTTCTTCGGCTGCGTCGTGCCGCCCGGGTTGGAGGGGCTTCCCAGGCTGGAGGGGCTTCCATCCGGGTTGATGGGCGCGGAGATATCCACGTTGGTCTTGCCCTCCTTGATGGCCTTGAGGACGGCTGCCTGGGCCGAACGGGTCGCTACGAGGTTGAACTCGGCGTCGGGGAGGAGGTTGCGGAACTCGCTGCCCGGTTCCCAGCAGACCGTGACTCGCTGGATGTTCTGCGAACTGAACTTCTCCGCCGTCTCCGCGCCCTTGCTGCTGAGTGATAGGGAGAAGTCGCCGAGCTCGCCGAGGCGGATCTTCTTGCCCTCCAGCAGCTGCTCCCGCATGCAGTCGACTGCCATGTAGAGGATCGCCATGATGTCGGCGCGGGAGTAGGTCGTGCCGTGGTCGGCGATGTGGCGGGCAAACTTCTCGATGGTCATCACCTCGGTATATTGTGCCGTGGCGAAGTAGTTGGTGACGACGGTCTCGACGAGTGCTACGTCCTTGGCGTCTGGCTGCTTGCTCTCGGCCTTGGCCTGGTTGATACGCGTCTTGGCCTGGTTGATCTCGAAGAGATTCGGGTTGACGGCTCTTGCCGTAATGCTGTAATTGATCATTGCGTTTAAGGTGTTTAAAGGTGTTCAAAATGGAGACCTTGCCGATGGTAGCTTAGGACCGGCGCCGCTATTTGTTTGTCCCTCGCCCCTGTCGTAAGAAAAGCCCGTCGCGGGCCCTCTATGGGTTTGTTCCGCAAGTCTCGGTTAACGGGTGCAAAGTTACGAAGAATATTTCATACCTCCAAATAAAATCACAAATATTTTCCAACTTTTTTTCGTCTTGCGGGAATGGCACATAGCGAAGCTATGTGAACCACCGAACAACAGTCCGAATATACTTTACAGTTTAGCATATTAGGATAATCATACTGAGCGAAGTGGAAAATGAAAACGTAAGAACGTAAGGTGTAAGGATGTAAGGTGGACACGATGGCCCACCTTACATCCTTACAACCTTACACCTTACATCCTTACGTTTTTGAAAATGAATCGTGGTCGGGGTCAAAGAAATAGTATATATAATATTAATATTATTCAAGTTTCGCAAGTTCCTTAGCTTGCTATCTTTTGTTCATAAATCTGTATAAAATGCTGAAGTTTATCAGAACGGTTGATAAGAGCCTCGAAGATTTTCTCGTCCTCGATCTCAAAACACTGAGCGATCTCGCTGACAATGTCTACGATCATTCCCCAGATGCGTTCTGTTATGGTAAGTTCTGCGGAGTTTCGAGTCACTTCACGGAAGAGTCCGCCTATAGTCTCATAGGAAGAGAATCGTCTTGCCGTGGCAAGTATGTTGTACTGCATGGCAGTGATTGCGGTACATGCAATCTGGGAAGCAAAGTTGCGCATCTGATACTTGCCAAGCCCAAGATTGCCTTTGCTATCCTTGAACACGACCTCCAGAGACCAACGCATGGAATAGATGCGGTAGGCTTCCTTGAATTCAAGTTCCGTGTTAGTTGTAATCAGTGCGTTCCATTCAGACTTCTTGTTCCTTTTGGTAAAGAACAAGCGTACCTTACGACCTGCGAACTCAACATCCACGGTGACGTAGTAGCAGCCAAGATTACGGCTAAACTTGCGTCCCTTCTTGGGATGGTCAAAAAGAGCAACGAGAGCCTTGGCGGTATAGTCCTTGCGGTTGTAATGGTACTTCGTCTTGCCCATCTTGATCATACCAAGGTAGTGGCACTTGATATGGCGGGAGGTAACGAATCTGATAACCTCAGCGCAGGCGAACCAGCTATCTGCGAGGATGTAATCAAAGTGTATTTTTTACGGAGATGAGACGCTTTATCATCTCTATCATGAGCTTTATCTTGCTCTCGTCATACTCCTTGATACGCTTTGCTGTATGGCTGTCCTCGTTACGTTCCTTCTTGAACCGAGCGTCAAGCTGTTTCTGCTTCAGGTTGTACGTCCCCTTCTTTCCTTTCTCACCAAGAAGGCAGAAGTCCATGAGCATCTGAGTCGCTCCGTCCGTAATGCCGAGGAACAACCCTTGGAAGCCGAGAATCATCTTTTGCTCAACATGAGAGAACACCTTTCCAATCATCTCTGTCGGATGCCTCGCTTTGGATAGTCCGTATCGTCAACCATCAGACACACGGGAGTATTAGCATCCCTCTCTTTGCTTGCCTGTGTCTTGCGCCAAAGCTGGGTTGTGATATTGGCGAGGATCTTACGCCAGTCATAGTCCTCTCCGGAAAGAAAAAAACGATAGAATACGTCCTTACCGCAGTCGGCAATGCCGCATAGGGACGAAGCTGAATAGTTAAACGCATTCTTGATCATGAAACAAGGAAACAACAACAATAGCTGTAGCACCTGCAGCTGCGAGTATTTGCAGTTGCATCTGCTTTCCTCTCCGAAGAGCCTTTTCTCCGAGAGATTTAACATTCGTGTTATGTCCATTATCTGGTTCATTGCACTCGTGGCATCATTTTCTTTGAAATATTTGCCGATTTCTGAAATAAAACTCTTACCTTTGCTCATGGGTATGGAAGTATTTGTGATTTGTTTTTTGGTCACTACAAATTTACAAAGTTTTTGCCACATAAGCAAACTTCTATACCCTTTTGTTTTAGGTAGTTACGTTGTATTTTATTAACTTGCGAAACTTGAATTAATATTATATATACTATTTCTTTGAACTCTTTTTACCCCACTTTTTGCCCTGCTTCAAAATATGAAAACGTAAGAATGTAAGGTGTAAGGTGTAAGGTCCAATGAAGTCCCAAATATATGATCTATCGCTTTAAAGAACTAATGATAAACCACTAAATATCAATAGTTTATACGCTATAAAAAAGTTCTATCGCCCCTTCTCACCCTCGCCACTCCTTACATTTTACATTCGTTAACAAATCAAAAAATCCTTCACGCCAACTCTCCCTCACCCCCCAAAAAACAGGGGGGGGGGAAGCGAAGAGATTTCAAAGTAAATGCGTAACTTTGTGGGGTCGTTTGACTGCATCGACAAGCCAAACATGCCTTGCGGCGGTCATTTGAACTGCAAAAACAACGATTTACCCTCGTTTTCAGCGTCCCAGGAGCCAATATCCTCAACAAGGTGAAAAACAAGCAAAACGAAGCGTAACTTTCTGATATATAACCGCTTCACAGGAAATCACCCCCGTATATTCGGAAATAGCAACGAAGGGTCTTACCTCCACAAAAAACGGGATTTCTCACGCCAAATGGCGATATTTGCCGTCTTTTGCCGTCTTTTACCTCGGGATGCTCGAAGATGCTCCCCCAGAATCCCTTGAAGATCCCTCCGCCCCCCCCTGCCGACATCATCAAGGGCAGAGAATTTGATTTTGACTCCATAGACAGGGACAGATCTAAGCCCCCGCCTAGAGTTTTATAGGTCATTTTGTAGTAAAATTATATTACATCACAAAACCTAAACGTATATAGTTTACTTCTTATTTCGCTGCCGTTCTTTTTGGGGGCTCAACAATATTTTTGTGATATATCTTGTCGCTGGTGATGTCACTGAGAGCTGTTCTCTGATTTGTTTTGTGCATTTTTGGCAAGTCCCTTGATTACGCGCTTCTGCTTGGTCCCTTCCTCCGACTTGCACTCAAGAAGGCTTCTCAACGACGTAATCTCCACCAAAAGGGCGTCCGCCTTGCGGTTCGCCTCCTGAAGTTGTTGCTGCAAAAAGGAATTCTGTTGTTGCAGCAATGCAATCATCTCTTCTTTTTTCATACTGCAAAGATACAAAATCATTCCGTCAAACCTTAAGTTGAAATTACGAAATTACGAAATTACGAAATTACGTTTTCAATTTTCCACTTTCTCTCTTCGGGCTTCACAGTCAAAACAAAACAAATGTCAGCACAAACATCAAATAACAACAAGACCTGTCACCTATCAACCGCCAGCAGGTGATCGGCCACCTCGTAAAACGATAGGCCACCCAGTCCAGACAACTTCCCCTACTCCGCCCCAAACTAATAGACGCACGACTGGATCGGCACATTTCCGCCGCCAAGTCGTGCGTTATTGGTTTGCCACTGGGACCTATTTCCCGCCCCGCATCATCAGGCGTGACTTCTCCTTGGCCAGCGCCTGCATATCCACGGCCACGTCGTCCTCATCGACAATCTCCACGCCCGTCATGGTCTCGATGATGTCCTCCATCGTCACCAGTCCGCGAAGACCGCCATACTCGTCGATGATGACGGAGATATGCTCGCGCTTCTCCAGCATCTTCTCCCATATCTGAAAGACCGACTCTTCCTCGCGAAAGGTGAGGATCGGGCGCTTCAGGTCGGAGAGTTTGACGTGGAACTGATCCTCCGACAGCAACTTGAGGACCGCGTCCTTGAGGACGTAGCCCGTGATGTAGTCTTTGTCGCCGGCATAGACCGGGATGCGGGAGAAACTCCAGCTCTGCTTGGCCTGGAAGTCCTTGACGGTGAGGTCCTGGCAGGCCGACTCCACCACGATGGAAGGAGTCATGATCTGGCGGGCTTTGACCCCCGAGAGGGCGATGCAACTCTTGATCAGTTTGCTCTCCGACTCGCGAAAGATGCCCTCCGTGGTGCCCACATCGACCATGGCCGACACCTCCTCGCGGCTCATGGAGGCCTGGTTGCCCCTGGGGGTGAAGACCTTGGTGATCAGTTCCGAGAGCAGCACCAGAGGATAGGTGATGAGGATGAGCACGCGGATGATCCTGGTGGAAGGCATGGCCAGGGATCGCCAATAGGAGGCGCCGATGGTCTTGGGGATAATCTCCGAGAGCACGAGGATCAAGAGAGTGAGGATGGCCGATATCAGCCCGAAATATTGCTCGCCGAAGATCTTGATGGACTCCGCTCCCACGCCGGCCGAACCGATGGTGTGGGCGATGGTGTTGAGCGAGAGGATGGCGCCCACGGGGCGATCGACGTTGTTTTTGTACTGCTTCATCAGCGTGGCGGTCTTGCTGCCTTGGTTCTCCCTCATCGAGATGTAGGACATCGGCGTGGAGAGGAGCACCGCTTCGAGGACGGAGCAAAGAAAGGAAAGTGACAATGCACCTAAGAAATACAATAAAATTAGACCCATTTATAATGTTTTGTTGTATGGGTGCAAAATTAATGGTTTGCCTCTAAATCAACACTATAAAGTCTTTTATTACAATCTTTTAGTTGGTTTTCACATTTTTGGAAGACAGGAAATCGATGGAAGACAGGAAGGCGCCGTGCTACTCCGAGGTCCAGACGAGGACATAGTCGGCCGTGATCTCGCGCCCGAAGGAGAGGGAGTCGGCGGCCAGGAGGTCGTCGGCCGTGGCGGTGTCGAGGTGGACGCGCATCTGGTCGTAGGCGAGGTGGGAGGCGGACCGGAGCTTATAGACGGCCTCCTTGACGCACCAGCAGGTGAGCAGGTCGTCGGTCGAGCTGGCGGACTCGTCGGGCCGGAGAAAGCGGGAGGCGATGCGGCGGATGCGGTCGCTGCGGTACTCGATATCGACCCCCCACCCTTCGGCTTCGGGAGAGGAGGATGGCGAGGAAGCCCCGCGTGTGGGAGATGCTGATCTGATGGCCCTCGACGCGGGGAGCGCCGTCGGCGTCGTGGAGGATGGCGACAGGGCGCCCCAGCATGGCGGCCAGGAGACTGTGGGCGGCGGCGCGCTCCTGCTGGCGCTTGGCCCCGCGGGGCATGTCGGCAGGCAGGCGCCAAAGGCCCAAGAGAAGGTCGTCAGAGAGACGCTGCGTCCGTATCAGCATGGTGGGGATGTACCGTCACCTTGACGCGGCTGATGCGCCGTCCGTCGATGCCGACGACGTCGAAGGCGTAGTTTTTATACTCCAGGTGCTCGTGCATGCTGGGGAAGTCGCCCTTGATCTCCAGCAGCAGGCCGGCCAGCGTGTCGGCCTCGCCCGCCACCTCCTCAAACTCGTCGTCATCGACGTGGAGGATCTTGCAGAAGTCGCTCAGCAGCGTCTTGCCCTCGAAACTGTAAGTGTTGTAGTTGAGCTTGACATACTGGCGCTCCTCCTCGTCATACTCGTCGTTGATCTCGCCGACAATCTCCTCCAGGATATCCTCCAGCGTGACCAGTCCGCTCGTGCCGCCATACTCATCGACGACGATGGCCATGTGGACGTGGTTCTCCTGGAAGTCGCGCAGGAGGTCGTCGATCATCTTGGTCTCGGGCACGAAGTAGGGAGGACGGATGAGACTCTGCCAGCGAAAGCTCTTGGGCTTGGAGAGATGGGGCAGCAAGTCCTTGATATAGAGGATGCCACGGATGTTGTCCTGGTTGTCCTGATAGACGGGGATGCGCGAATAGTTGTTGTCAACGATACACTTGAGCACGTCCTCGTAGCTGCTGTTGATCGGGAGATCGACGATATCCTGGCGCGAGGTCATGACCTCCTTGGCCGTCTCGTCGCCGAAGCGGATGATGCCCTGGAGCATGCTCTGCTCGTTCTTGATATCGTTCTTGTCGGTGAGCTCCAGCGCTTGCTCCAACTCATCGACCGAGAGCTGGCGGCTCTCCTTCTGGACCACGCGCTCGGCGAAGGCGCCGCTGCGGATGAGGACCGTCTCCAGGGGCCAGAAGACCTTGCGCAGGAGCAGGATGCCATTGGCGGCGAAGCGGCAGTAGCGCAGGGGAGCCTGGCGGCTGAAGACCTTGGGCATGATCTCGCCGAAGAGCAGGAGGAGGAAGGTGAGCAGGACGGTGATGCAGAGCATCTCGAGCCAAGCGGCCTTGAAGGTGATGAGCCGGCTAAAGAAATAGTTGAGCAACATGATGATCATCACGTTGACGAAGTTGTTGGCTATCAGGATGGTAGCCAGTGTGCGCTCGTTGTCCTCGCGGAGCATCTCGATACTCATGTCCTTGGCGCTGCGGTCGGGATCAAGGGCATTGACATCGTTGGGGGAAAGACTAAAGAAGGCTATCTCCGACCCGCTGGCAAAGGCCGAGAGCAGGAGCATGAAGACAGCCAGGAGAGCCGCCAGCCACGCCCCGAAGGGGACTACGTTGATATCAACGAGGCTGGAGGAATAGAGTACTTGTAGAAAATACATCAGAACGGAAGATTGTCTTTATCGTCGGCCTGTTTGTCGCCGGCCGCCTTGTCGGCACCCGGGGCAGCCTGGGCCGCTGCGTCGTGGGCGCTGCGCGGCGTGAGGAGCTCCATGTTGTCGGCATAGATCTCCGTGACGTAGCGGCGCATGCCCTTCTTGTCGTCGTAGCTGCGGTAGCGGAGGCGACCCTCGACGTAGAGTTTGTCGCCCTTGTGGACATATTTTTCCACCACCTTGGCCAGTCCGCGATAGAAGATCACGTTGTGCCAGTCGGTGCGGTCGGGCACCTGCGTGCCGTTCTGCAGCGTGTAGCCGCGCTCGGTGGTAGCCAGGGCGATCTGTGCCACCGCCTGGTCAGCCTCATAGTAGCGCACGTCGGGCTCCTTGCCGACGTTGCCAATCAACATCACCTTGTTCATAGCCCTACTTCCACATGCCTAAATAGGAGAACTGGAAATTCTTGCCCTTGGCCGAGGGGAACTGGCTGCGATTGTCGACGTGCTGGCGCAGGTAATCGACGACGCGGTTGTAGCAATCGACGCCGGAGAGGGCCTTGCAGCGCGCCACGAAGCGCGTGTCGCGATACTCATGCTTGCCCGTGGCGGGGATGAGGACGACGCGCTTGAAGGTGAGCTGCCCCTCGTACCAGCCCTCGCGCTCCTCGTTGAGGTGGAGGACGGCGGGATTCTCGTGGCGGGTGTTGTCGCCACCAGAGCGGAGCGCCTTCTTCTGCTTGAAGTCGGACATGCTCTTGGCGTCAGTCTTGATCATGATAAAATAGATGCGGGGACGAACCTTATAGCGCTTGGGATAATAGACATCGCCACTGGCATAGGCACGAATGTCTGCTTCCATCTCGGGAGTGATCACAATATCGGGGATAGAGCTAAGAAAAGCCAAAGCCTCATCAACATTTCCAAAGAAGGCCTCGCACTCAAAGTATCTTACGTATAAATTCATTTCGGAAAAATTATGCTTCTCTTTATAATCAAAATAAAAAAATAGAGCGGCAAACGAGACTCGAACTCGCGACCCCGACCTTGGCAAGGTCGTGCTCTACCAACTGAGCTATTGCCGCCTATTGTGCTTGAAAAGTGAAGAGGAGGAGACTCGAACTCCCACGTCACAATTGACACTACCCCCTCAAAGTAGCGCGTCTACCAATTCCGCCACCTCTCCGACTTGTCCAATCACATCAGAATAAATAAACAAGTGTGTGCCCAGAACAGGACTCGAACCTGCACGTCGTTAAACACACGCACCTGAAACGTGCGCGTCTACCATTCCGCCACCTGGGCTCATTATAGAATATCCTATTCTAAATTACCACTTAGTTTATTTCAAATTTTCAAAGAAAAGAGCGGCAAACGAGACTCGAACTCGCGACCCCGACCTTGGCAAGGTCGTGCTCTACCAACTGAGCTATTGCCGCCTTTAAACACTGTTGTGTTGTGCATTTCTCTAAATGCGGTGCAAAGGTAGGCATTATTTCCGAAACCGCAAGCATTTCCGAAAGAAAAATTCTACGAATTAACCTTTGTTAAGAAAATAAGCCCATTTCTCCTTATTATATATAAGCTAATCCATCCTGGAGCGATAATCTGCAAAGGAATAGTCGCGCAAGTACTCAAGATCGCCGTCCGTGTGGAGCAGGGCGATGGAGGGATGGTGGATGCCGTTGAACATGGTGGTCTTGACGGTCGTGTAGTGGAGCATGTCCTCGAAGATCACATTCTCGCCCACGGAGAGCGCATGATCAAACTGCCAGGAGGCCATAAAGTCGCCGCTGAGGCAGGAGCAGCCGCCGAGCCGATAGACATGGTCGCCGGGGGCGTCGGCCTCCACCACGCGGGCGCCACGCACGGCGGGATGGTAGGGCATCTCCAGGCAGTCGGGCATGTGGCAGGTGAAACTCACGTTGAGCACGGCGGTGCGGATGCCGCTGTCCTCGACGACATCGACGACCTGGCTCACCAGGGGACCGGTCTGCCAGCCAAAGGCGCTGCCGGGCTCCAGGATGATGCGGAGCCAGGGATAGCGGGCGTGGAACCCGCGGAGCAGGGCCACCAACGCATCGACGTCGTAGTCGGCACGGGTCATGAGGTGGCCGCCGCCAAAATTGATCCACTTGATCTGGGGAAACCATTTGGCAAAATGGTCTTCTATATGTACGAGCGTGCGCGCGAAGACGTCGGCGCCGCTCTCGCAATGGCAATGGCAATGGAAGCCCTCGATGTGGGCGGGCAACTGATCGGGCAACTGATCGGCACTGACGCCGAAGCGGGTGCCAGGCGCGCAGGGATTGTAGAGGAGCGTCTCGACCTCGGAGTAGCGCGGGTTGACGCGCAGGCCGAGGCTCAGGCCGGGATGGGCCGCGAGCATGGCGCGGTGGTGGCGCGCGTACTGGGAGAGGGAGTTGAAGGAGACGTGGGACGAGAGGCGCGCGATCTCGGGGGCCTCGTCGTCGGAGAGAGCGGGCGTGAAGGTGTGGACCGGCGCGCCAAAGTCCTCGTAGCCCAGGCGGGCCTCGTAGAGCGAGGAGGCCGTCGTGGCGTGGATATACTCGCGGAAGATGGGGAACGTCTTCCACAACGCAAAGGCCTTGAAGGCCAAAATAATCTCAACATCAGCCTCGTCGGCCACACGCTTGATAAGGGCAAGATTGCGGCGCAGACGGGCCTCCTCCAGCACGTAAACGGGCTGGTGAACCTCAGAAAAAGTCTTTTTATTCACTTTCATGCTGCAAAAGTAGCAAAAAAAGATTGCAAGTGTCACACTTTTTTTCTAATTTTGCAGCGGAAATAAGTCATCATCACACAATCAACCAAAGACAAATGAGTGATAACAACTCTTTTCTGGTCTTTTCCGGTACAAAGACCCGTTACTTGGCAGAGAAGATTTGCGCAAGTTTAGGAGTGCCTTTTGGCAACCTCGTAAGAACGCAGTTCTCCGACGGAGAGTTTGTGGTAAGCTATGAGCAGAGTATCCGCGGCAAGGATGTATTCCTCGTTCAGAGCACCTTCCCCAACTCCGACAACCTCATGGAGCTGCTGCTCATGATCGACGCAGCCAAGCGTGCGTCCGCACGTCAGATCAACGCCGTCATCCCCTACTTCGGATGGGCTCGCCAGGACCGCAAGGATAAGCCGCGCGTGAGCATCGGCGCCAAGCTCATCGCCGACCTCCTGAGCACGGCAGGCATCGACCGCCTCATCACCATGGACCTCCACGCCGACCAGATCCAGGGTTTCTTCGACATCCCCGTCGATCACCTCTACGCCTCGGGCGTGTTCATCCCCTACATCCAGTCGCTCCGACTGAAGGACATGGTCATCGGTAGCCCCGACGTGGGCGGATCGAAGCGCGCCAACAGCTACGCCAAGTACTTCGGTTGCCCGCTCGTGCTCTGCAACAAGACGCGCGCCCGTGCCAACGTGGTGGACAGCATGCAGATCATCGGCGACGTGAAGGGCAAGGACGTCATCATCGTCGATGACATGGTGGACACTGCCGGCACCATCACCAAGGCTGCCGACATCATGAAGGAGGCAGGCGCCAAGAGCGTGCGCGCCTTCGCCAGCCACTGCGTCATGAGCGGTCCCGCATCGGAGCGCGTGCAGTCTTCGGCCCTGGAGGAGATCGTCTTCACGACTCGATCCCCTACACCGACCGCTGCTCCAAGGTGAAGCAGCTCTCCGTGGCTGACCCTCTTCGCAGAGACCATCCGCCGCGTCGTAGACAACAAGAGCATCTCCTCGCAGTATCTCCTGTAGGACGAGGCGACATAGCATCAACACAAAGGCAGACCGTGCGCTCATCAGAGGGGGCAGGGCCTGCCTTTTGTATTTTTACGCTCCTGCCTGAGGATTTTCCGCTCCATCCAGCTCTCTCTGAGAGGATTCCACCCTGCCCTGTCTTTGGATCCCCCGCTCCATCCAGCTCTGTCCGAGAGGGTTCCACCCCACCCTGCCTGAGGGGATTTCCACCCGGTCTGCAAAAACCATTATTTTTAGGTATTGCCCCATTCGGCAAAAGTCAGTACTTTTGCAACCGTAAACAGTTATCAAGAATCAAAAAACAGCAAACAAGCAAGGAAATGAAAGCAACAGTAGTAGTATATGGATCATCGACGGGCACCTGCGAGAGCATCGCGCAGACCATCGCGGAGAAACTGGGCGTGGAGGCCATCGACGCCGCCAATCTGAGCGCCGACACCATCAAGACCCACGACAACCTCCTGCTCGGCACGAGCACATGGGGCGCGGGAGAACTGCAGGACGACTGGTACGACGCGCTGAAAACGATCAAGGCCGAGGGCCTGGAGGGCAAGACCGTGGCCGTCTTCGGCTGTGGCGACTGCGAAGCCTATTGCGACACGTTCTGCGGAGGCATGAAGGAGCTCCACGACGCGGCCGAGGCAGCAGGCGCACACGTGATAGGATCGGTCGATGCGGCGGGCTACTCCTATGAGGACTCGGAGGCCGTCGTGGATGGACGCTTCGTGGGACTCGCCCTCGACGACGTCAACGAGGACGACAAGACCGAGCAGCGCATCGAGGCTTGGCTGGAGGAGATCAAGCCGAGCCTGTAGGAGGTCAAGTCCTGTAGGAAGCCAAGTTCGTAGGAGGCCAGGTCCGCTGCCCCAAGGGCTGGACAGGACCCTACTTCTAAGAGACCAAAAGCCTGCTCCGTGGGAGACCATGGGTGGCCCACGGGGCAGGATGACACATAGCAAACAACCCAATCAATAAAAAGCGAGGAGACAAAGAGAAATGGAACAGAGAGAGGTGATGCCGCTGGCCGACATGAAGGTGCTCATGAATCATATCTATGAGTATAAGAAGGGAGTGAGACAGATGGTGCTCTATACCTTCAACGAGAAGTATCGCGACTTCGCCGTCAACCGACTGGAGAAGCAAAGCATCGACTACATCATCCAGCCCGTGGGCAACGGAAGGGTCAACCTCTTCTTTGGCAAGAGGGAGTGTATGGCGGCCATCCGACGCATGGTGACGCGCCCGCTCTGCCAACTCACGCCCGAGGAGGACTTCATCCTCGGCGCCATGCTCGGCTACGACATCTGCGCCCAATGTGAGCGCTACTGCGAGCGCAAGCAGCGCTGCAAGTGCGCTTCTGTCTCCAACTGACACACCTCGTCACGCAAGGATAAAAGCACTAATAATCAATTGGTTATATGCTTTTATCCATACAGGGCGCACCCCGCCTCGACGTATGGACCAAGGCGCCGCTTTGGGTTGTGGACTGCTGGGCCCACAGCTCGTTCTTGACGACACCACCAGCCCAAGGCAAGGGAATGGACTTTTTCCTCCCTGCCTACCCCACCGCAAGCCCAAGGACTATCCCACTACGGCCCGCGCTTGTTTCAAAACAAAAATCTTTCTTAATAAAGCAAAGGGGCGGCCTTTTTAATATTATTTAGATACCACCATTCCCCCTTATGGCATAAATTGTGTAATTTTGCGACAAAATAAAAAGTGGTACGCAAAACAAATACAGAATAGCGTCTAAATAGAGACAACAAATACGTTTATGTCAGAATCCATTGATATTCGCGAGCTCAACGCCCGCATCGAGCAGCAGAGTGCGTTTGTGACCAACATCACCGCCGGCATGAGCCACGTGATCGTGGGCCAGCAGCACCTCGTAGAATCGCTGCTCATCGGTCTCCTCTCCGACGGCCACGTGCTGCTGGAGGGCGTGCCCGGACTGGCCAAGACGTTGGCCATCAGCACCCTTTCGAAACTGGTCGATGCCGACTTCAACCGCATCCAGTTTACCCCCGACTTGCTCCCCGCCGACGTGGTGGGCACGATGATCTACTCGCAGAAGGAGGAGCGCTTCCTCGTGAAGAAGGGTCCCGTCTTTGCCAACTTCGTGCTCGCCGACGAGATCAACCGCACGCCCGCCAAGGTGCAGAGCGCGCTGCTGGAGGCCATGCAGGAGCACCAGGTGACGATCGGCGAGGAGACCTTCGCCCTCCCCAAGCCCTTCCTCGTCATGGCCACACAGAACCCCATCGAGCAGGAGGGCACCTACCCGCTGCCCGAGGCCCAGGTGGACCGCTTCATGCTCAAGGTCATCATCGACTACCCCACCATCGAGGAGGAGAAGCGCATCATCCGCGGCAACCTCGCCGGAGAGCGCACGGAGGTCTATCCCGTGACCGACGCCCAGCAGATCCTCCACGCGCGCAGCGTGGTGGAGGAGGTCTATATCGACGAGAAGATAGAGCAGTACATAGCCGACCTGGTCTTTGCCACACGCTACCCCGACCGCTACAAACTCTCGTCGCTCCACCAGTACATACAGTTTGGAGGAAGCCCCCGCGCAAGTATCAGCCTGGCCAAGGCGGCCAGAGCCTACGCCTTCATCAAGCGCAGGGGATATGTCGTGCCCGAGGACGTGAGAGCCGTGGCCCACGACGTGCTGCGCCACCGCATCGGACTGACCTATGAGGCCGAGGCCGCCAACGTCACCACGGAGGACATCATCTCCCAGGTCATCAACAAAGTGGAGGTGCCCTGATGGACGCGCAAGAGCTTTTGGGCAAGGTGCGCAAGATCGAGATCCGCGCACGCGGACTGAGCCGCAACGTCTTCGCAGGAGAGTATCACTCGGCTTTCCGCGGACGAGGCATGGCCTTCTCGGAAGTGCGCGAATACCAGTACGGCGACGACGTGCGCGACATCGACTGGAACGTCACGGCACGCCTGCACCGCCCCTACGTCAAGCTCTTCGAGGAGGAACGCGAACTGACGGTCATGCTGCTCGTCGATGTCAGCGGATCGCTCGACTTCGGAACGACGCAGCAGACAAAGCGAGACATGGCCACGGAGATGGCGGCCACGCTGGCCTTCAGCGCGATACAGAACAACGACAAGATAGGGGTGGTGTTCTTCTCAGACTGCATCGAGAAGTATATCCCGCCACAGAAGGGACGACGCCACATCCTCTACATCATCCGCGAGATGCTGCAGCTCAGGCCGCAGAGCCGCCGAACCAACATCGGACAGGCCATCGAGTTTCTCAACCGCGTCACCAAACGGCGCACGACGGCCTTCCTCATCAGCGACTTCTATGACACCGACGACTACGAGCACACGCTCAACATCGCCAACCGCAAGCACGACGTCGTGGCCATACAGCTCTACGACCCCTTGCTGCGCGAGTTGCCCAACGTGGGACTGCTCAGCGTCAGCGACGCCGAGACGGGCCACGAGATGATCATCGACACGGGCGACAAGCGGCTCAGACGCCGCCACCACGACTACTGGTTGCAGCAGGAGCAACGGCTGCGCGCCATGCTGAGCCGCTGCCAGGTGGACCACATTTCCCTGGCGACCAACAACGACTACGTACAGGCCCTGCTGCGGCTGTTCAAACAGAGAGGAAGAGCATGAGAAAGCAGACGATACTACTATTGGTCCTCGGCGTGCTGACGCCGATCCTGGCCCTTGCGCAGGCCAAGGTGACGGCCCACCTCGACTCCACCAGCATCAAGGTCGGGTCGCAATGCAGGCTGGTCGTGGAGGTCAGCGCTCGACAGGGCGCGCGCATCCTGTGGCCGACGCTCAAGGACCACCATCTGTCCAAGGAGATAGAGGTGGTGGGACAGCGGACCGAGGGCGATAACGAGGAGGGACAATCCACGATGCGCAAGGTCTATACGCTCACCGCATGGGACGAGGGCAGACAGACGGTGCCGGCGCTCACGGTGGACGTGGACGGCAAGAAATACAAGACGGAGGCCATCGCCCTGGAGGTACTGACCGTGCAGACGGACTCCATCCGACCGGACGATCCCCGACCGCCCTACGACATCCAGGAGCTGCCCTTCAGCCAAGAGGAATGGACGCCGATCTACCTATGGAGCCTGCTGGCCCTGCTGCTGACAATCGTGGGCTGGTATCTCTTCTCGCGGCTGCGCAGTGGCAAGCCCATCATCAGCCACAAGCAGATCCTACGCCAGGAGCCGTCCCACCAGAAGGCGCTGCGGCGCATCAACGAGATCAAGGCGGCACGCCTCGAAGGGGACGACGACCAGAAGGAATACTACACGCTGCTGACGGAGGCGCTGAGAAAGTATATGAGCGAGCGCTTCGGCTTCAACGCCATGGAGATGACCTCGCAGGAGATCGTCCAGCGACTGAAGGCGGACCAGGATCCCACGAAGATCGACGAACTGCGCGAACTCTTCGCCACGGCCGACCTCGTGAAGTTTGCGCGCTTCGCCGCCGACCGCCATATCGGCGAGATGTATCTGTCCAATGTGGTCCGATTCATCGAAGACACGAAACTGGCGGACGCGCCGACGGAGATATGCGTGGAGGAGACGCTGAGCGACGAGGACCGCAGCAAGCGACGCCGCAGAAGGGGCGTCCGCATCGCGCTCTGGCTGATCATCGCCGCCACGGCGGCAATAGTGGCCTACGTAGCCTGCATGGCCTACCAGCTGCTGTAGCCTACCATCGGACGCGGGTCCTGCGCATCAACAAAATCCGGCGCATCAACAAAAGAAAGAAAAAAATGGAATTTGCTAATAAGGAATATCTGCTGCTCCTGCTGCTGCTCATACCCTATGTCTTGTGGTACTTCCTGTATCGCAAGAACCGACTACCGTCGCTGAGGATGAGCACCACGAAGGCCTACCGCTACGGACCGCGGTCGCTCCGCATGAGGCTGCTCCACCTGCCGATGCTGCTGCGCTGCCTGACGTTTGCGCTGGTCGTCATCGTCCTGGCGCGCCCGCGGACGTTCAACCCGCTCGACAAGCGAGAGGTGGAGGGCATCGACATCATGCTCGCCATGGACGTCTCGACGAGTATGCTCGCCGAGGATGTGGCTCCCTGCCGCATGAAGGCGGTCAAGGACGTGGCGGCGGAGTTTATAGCCGGAAGGCCCAACGACAATATCGGACTGACGGTCTTCGCGGGTGAAGCCTTCACGCAGTGTCCCATGACGACCGACCATACCACGCTGCTCAACCTCCTCCACGCCCTGCGCCCCGACCTGGCGGCCAGCGGCCTCATCGACGACGGAACGGCAGTGGGCATGGGACTGGCCAACGCCGTGAGCAGACTGAAGGACCAGAAGGTGAAGAGCAAGGTGGTCATCCTGCTCACCGACGGCAGCAACAACATGGGAGACATCTCGCCGCTGACGGCGGCCGACATCGCCAAGCAGTTTGGCGTGCGCGTCTATACCATCGGACTGGGAACCAACGGCATCGTCCGCTACCCCATCTCCGTCAATGGCATGAAGCAGTATGTGCAGGGACGCGGAGAGATCGACTACGAGACGCTGCGGAAGATAGCGCAGGCCACGGACGGCAACTTCTACCGCGCGGCCAGCAAGGGCGAACTGCAGCGCATCTACAAGGACATTGACAAGTTGGAGAAGACGAAGCTCGTCGCATCTCCCTCGGCGCGCCGCTACGAGGCCTACATGCCCTTCGCCATCGCTGCCCTGGTCCTGCTGCTGGTGGAGGTGCTACTGAGACTGACGTGGCTGAGACGCCTGCCAGTGTGAGAAATAAGGAAGTAAGATATCATGTTCAGATTTGAAGATCCAACATACCTTTGGCTGTTGCTGCTCGTCCCGGCACTGGTGGCAATACGCATCATCGGCCTCCGCAGCCAGCGGAAGCGCATGGCGCTCCTGGGCAACCCCACCCTGCTCAGAACGCTCTCGCCAGGCATCTCGCGCCGGCGCCCGGCCATCAAGTTTTGGCTGCTGATGGCGGCCATCGCCCTGATGGTCGTCATGATCGCCCGCCCGCAGACGGGAAGCAGCATCTCGCACGAGAAGCGACAGGGCATACAGACGATGATCTGCCTCGACATCAGCAACTCCATGATGGCGCAGGACGTGGCGCCGTCGCGACTGGAGAAGAGCAAGATCGTGGTGGAGGACCTGGTGGATCACTTCCGCAACGACCAGATAGGAATGGTGGTCTTCGCCGGCGACGCATTCATCCAGTTGCCCATCACGAGCGACTATGTGTCGGCCAAACTCTTCCTGCAGGACATCGACCCGTCGCTCATCGGCACGCAGGGCACGGACATGGCTCAGGCCATCCGGCTGGCCATGCAGAGCTTTGCGAAGAACGGCAAGCAGGGCAAGGCCATCATCGTCATCACCGACGGCGAAAACCACGAGGGGGGCGCAGAGGCAATGGCCAAGGAGGCAGAGAAGCAGGGCATCCGCGTCTTTATCCTCGGTATCGGAACGGCGGCGGGAGCTCCTATCCCCCGCGGCGACGGCGGCTACATGAAGGACGCCTCGGGACAGGTGGTCATGACACGCCTCAACGAGACAATGTGTCAGGAGGTGGCCAAGGCGGGCAAGGGTGTCTATATGCATGTGGACAACTCGCTCATCGCCGAGCGACAACTGGACAAGGAACTCCAAAAGATGCAGCAGGGGGCCATCGACAACGTCGTCTATAGCGACTACGACGAGCAGTTTCAGGGCGTGGCCATCCTCATCCTGATCCTCCTCATCGCCGAGGCCGTGATCTTGGAGAAGAAGCGCGAAGAAGGGGCAGGAGGCCTCATCAACAGAAAGAAAATGAAACAGACGGTTCTTATACTCATCGGGCTCCTCGTGGCCATGCTGCCAGCGTGCGCACAGGGCGACCGCCAACTGGTAAGGCAGGGCAACCAGCTCTACCGACAGGGCAACTATCCGCAGGCGGAACTCTGCTACCGCAAGGCGATAGCGGCTCAGCCGGCCAACGGTACGGCCCACTACAACCTCGGCTGCGCGCTGCAAAAGCAGAAGAAGGACCAGCAGGCCCTCGCACAATACAAGCAGGCGGCCAAGACGATCAGCGGACCGAAGCGACAGTCGCAAGCCTACTACAACATGGGCACGGTGCTGCAGGGACAGAAAGAGTATGCCAAGGCGATGGAGGCCTACAAGAACGCCTTGCGCATGAATCCGCAGAACGAACGCGCACGCTACAACTACGTGCAGTGTAAGCGGCTGCTCAAGCAACAACAACAGCAGCAAAAGAATCAGAACAAGAACCAAAAGAACAAGAACAAGAACAAGGATAAGAAAAAGGACCAAAATAAACAGCAAAACCAGAAGCAGAAGGACCAGCAGAAGCAGAAGCAGCAGGATCAAAACCAAATGAGCCGGCAGAACGCTGAGCAACTGCTCAATGCGGCCATGCTGAAGGAGCAGGAGACGCAGCAGCGGCTGAAACAAGCCATGCGCCAACCCAACAAGAGAAAGCTGGACAAAAACTGGTAAGGACGATACAAGACAGATATGAAGCGATTGATACTGATATGTACGCTCTTCACGGCAGTCGCCTGCCTCTACGCCCAACGGGTACAGGTGGCGGCTCCAAGCCATGTGATGGTGGGTGAGGAATTTCAAATCGAATATACGATCAACACGCGCGACGTGAGAAACTTCCACATCGGAAGCCTCCCCAGCGGGTTGGAGTGTCGCTACGGACCTTTCAGGTCGGAGCAGTCGAGTTTCCAGGTCGTCAACGGCCACACCACCTCCTCGTCGTCGGTCTCCGTGGCCTACGTCCTCATAGCGCGCAAGAGCGGCACGTTCACCATCCCGCCAGCACGCTTCCACTCGAGGGGCAACAACCTGGCTTCCACACCGATCAAGATTGTCGCCTCGGGTGGCCACGCGTCGTCGCAGGGCTATGGGGCGCACGGCCAGGACGAAGGCTACGAAGAGGAGGAAGGAAGGCAGCAGGCAAGCAGCGGCAACGAACTGTTTATCAAGGTCTTTGCCAACAAGACGCACGTCCGAGAGCAAGAGGCCGTACTCCTTACTTATAAGGTCTATACGACCGTCAACCTCGTGCAGCTCGACGGCAAGATGCCGGACCTCAAGGGTTGCCACGTGCAGGAGGTGAAACTCCCGCAGCAGAAATCGTTTCATACCGAGACCTACAAAGGCCGGCGCTACAACTGCGTGACGTGGAGCCAGTATGTGGTCTATCCGCAAATCACGGGCAAGATCACCATCCCGCCCATCACCTTCCAGGGTATCGTCAGACAGGAGAACCGAAGCGTGGATCCCTTCGAGGCGTTCATCGACGGAGCGGGCTACAGGGAGACCAAGCGCAACATCAAGGCTGATGGCATCACGATAAAGGTGGATCCGCTACCCACGAAGCCGAGCAACTTCTCGGGAGGCGTGGGATCGTTCAACATCTCGGGCCAGCTGACGAAAGCAGAGGTGAAGGCGGGAGAGCCGGTCACGCTGCGCATCGTCATCGGCGGAACGGGCAACCTCAAACTGATCCAGCAGCCCAAGGCCGACTTCCCGCAGTCGTTTGACAAGTACGACACGAAGGTGACGGACAAGACCCGACTGACGGACAACGGTATCGAGGGCAACATTGTCTATGATCTCCTGGCCGTGCCCCGCAAGGAGGGAGACTACACGATCCCGCCGGTCTCCTTCACCTATTTTGACATGAAGACGCAGGCCTACAAGACCATCAGTACCCATGCCTTCAAACTCAAGGTGCTGCCGGGCGACAATGCGGGCGAGGTCAACGACTTCACCGAGAAGCCGGGCGACATCCGTCCGATCAAGTCGGGAAGCACGGTCTTCGAGAACAGGGCCGACTTCTTCTTCGGATCGGCAGGCTGGTGGACGACGATCGTGTTGCTGATCATCGTGCTCCTCGCCGTGGCCTACACGTTCCGCAAGCGGGCCAAGGAGAACGGCGACTTCCTCCGCAACAAGCGCAAGAACGCCAACAAGGTGGCTACCATCCGCCTGCAAAAGGCCAACCAACTGATGTTGCAGGGCAATGCGGGCGAGTTCTTCGACGAGGTGCTCCGCGCGTTGTGGGGCTACATCGGCGACCGACTCAACATGGAGGCTGAGCAGCTCAACCGCGAGCACGTGGCCACCAAGCTCCATGAGCTCCACATCGACGGCGACACCATCCGCCGCTTTATCGGCGCCATCGATGAGTGTGAGTTTGAGCGCTACGCACCAGGTGACGCCAAGGGCAACATGAACCGCACCATCGAGGCGGCCATGACGGCCATCACACAGATAGAGAACGCTATGGAACAGAATCAGAAAGGGGCCAAGACGCGGGGCTTCAAGACGCTGCTGGTCGTCATGCTCTGCCTGATGGCGCTGCCCTCCCAGGCCGTCACCAAGCAGATGGGCGACAAGGAATACACGCAGGGCAACTACCTCCAGGCGGTCAAGGACTACAACGACCTGCTGCAACATGGGGTCTCGGCCGACGTCTATTACAACCTCGGCAACGCCTACTACCGACTGGACGACATCCCCCACGCCATCCTCGCCTACGAGCGCGCCCTGCTGCTCGCTCCAGGCGACGGCGACATCCGCTTCAACCTCCAGGTGGCACGGGCCAAGACCATCGACAAGATCACGCCGCAGTCGCAGCTCTTCTTCGTCACGGGCTATCGGGCGCTGGTCAATTTCATGCCCGTCGATGCGTGGGCAGTCTGCGGCATCCTCTCGCTGGTGCTCCTGATCGTCGCCCTGGCGGTCTTTCTCACCACCCGCAACCGCGTCCGCCGCACGGCAGGACGATACGCCGCCATCTCGCTGGGCGTCTTCTTCCTGCTCAGCACGCTCTTTGCCTGGCAGCAGCAGCAACAACTGGAGAACCACTGTGGAGCCATCGTCATGGGCAGTTCGGTGGCGGTGAAGAAGTCGCCCGACACGGCCTCGCCCGACCAGTTTGTCATCCACGAGGGCACCAAGGTCTTCATCAAGGACCGCGGCATCACGGGCTGGTTCCTCGTCCAACTGGAGGACGGGCGCGAAGGTTGGCTCACCGCAAGGCAGATAGAAGAGATCTGACGCTCCCAGCAGCGCTCACAAACGATTACCCATACAGCATTCATGGATATACAATCACTTCTGACCTCAGATCAGCAGTTGCTCCTCGCGATGAACGGCAGCGACTCTCTGTTTCTCGACCAGCTCGCCCTCATTCTCACCAGCGCGTGGACGTGGGTGCCTCTCTATGCCTCCTTGCTCTACCTGGTAGTGAAAAACAACGAGAAGGCGGGACAGATTATCCTGGCCGTGATCTCGGCCTTGCTCTGTGTCGGCATCGTCACGGGCATTGACAACGGGCTGGTGAAACCCGAGGTGGCGCGGCTCCGCCCTTCCTTCGAGCCTGCCTTGGAAGGACTGGTGCGCACGGTAGATAACTACAAGGGGAGCGGCTACAGCTTCTTCTCGGCCCATGCGTCCAACACCTTCTCGCTGGCTGTGTTCTTCAGCTTGCTCATCCGTCGCAGGACAGTCACCGTGGCGCTCCTCACGTGGGCGCTGGTCAACAGCTGGACGCGCATCTATCTCGGCGTCCACTACCCCTTCGACGTGCTGGTCGGCATCCTCTTCGGATCATTGGTGGGACTGACGGTCTATCGGCTCTACTTCCGCCTGTATCTCCGCATCAGTCCGAAACTCCACTACATCTCCACGCAATACACCCGCACGGGCTACAGTCTCTGCGACATCGACGTATTCCTGACCGTCATGGTCTGCACCTGCATCTATGTATTGCTGCGCACGTTTGTCACGATAACGGTATAGGCACGTTGACGAGACGATAAGTCGCGAGATCACGACACAAGGATATAAACACGATAGATAAAGACAACGTACAACGATAGTTATATAACAATGATGGACTCAGAAACAAAACATATTCACATAGCCGACTACAACTACCCGCTGCCCTCGGAGCGCATCGCCAAGTATCCGCTCAAGGAGCGCGACCAGTCGAAGCTGCTGCTCTACCGCCAGGGGGAGGTCGGCGAGGACGTGTTCGCAAACCTCTCCGCCTACCTGCCGAAGGGGTCGCTGCTCGTCTTCAACAACACGCGGGTCATCCAGGCGCGCATCCACTTCCGCAAGGAGACGGGCGCGCTCATCGAGGTCTTCCTCATGGAGCCGGCTCAGCCCACCGACTATGAGCGCATCTTCCAGGCCACGGGCCACTGCGCCTGGCTCTGCATGGTGGGCAACCTCAAGAAATGGAAGGAGGGAGCGCTCACAAAGGTCTGCACCGTCAAGGGCAAGGACGTCACGCTGCAGGCGCAGCTCGACCGCAGCCGGACGGCACAGCTCAGCGGTGGCACCAACTACTGGGTGGACTTCTCATGGGACGACGACAGCGTCGCCTTTGCCGAGATACTGGATGCCATCGGCGAACTGCCCATTCCGCCGTACCTCAACCGCGAGACGGAGGAGACGGACAAGACGACCTATCAGACGGTCTATTCGAAGATAAAGGGTTCGGTGGCAGCACCGACGGCGGGTCTCCACTTCACGCAGAAGGTGCTCGCCGACATTGATGCCCACGGCATCGACCGCGAGGAGGTGACGCTCCATGTGGGAGCGGGAACGTTCAAGCCCGTGAAGTCGGAAGAGATAGAGGGCCACGCGATGCACACGGAGTATATCGCCGTCAGACGCCAGACGTTTGAGAAACTCCTGGCCCACGGATGCCATGCCACGGCGGTGGGCACGACGAGCGTGCGCACGCTGGAGAGCCTCTACTACATGGGTGTGAAACTGGCCATGAATCCGGACGCACAGGAGGAGGATCTCCACGTCAACCAATGGGAGCCCTACGACCTGCCACACAACGAGGAGGGACTGGTCATCGTCGGAGACAAGGCCGTCACCGCTGCCGAGGCCATCGTCCACCTGCTCCACTGGCTCGACGCGGCAAAACTCGACGTGCTCCACAGTAGCACGCAGATCATCATCGCACCGGGCTACACCTACAAGATCGTGGACAAGCTCATCACCAACTTCCACCAGCCGCAATCGACGCTGCTCCTGCTCGTCAGCGCATTCGTCAAGGGCGACTGGCACAAGATCTACGACTATGCGCTGGCCCACGACTTCCGCTTCCTGAGCTATGGCGACAGTAGTCTGCTCATCCCGTAAAGGGGACGGAAGGAAAAGGCTATATTGATACGATATAGAGAGAGACTATATATATAAGGTATTATATTATATAAGGTATATAGATTACATCACATTAGAGAAGATAAGAATATGAAGATAGGCGACAAAGTGAGATTTCTCAGCGAGAGCGGCGGTGGCCGTATCGCTGGCTTCAAGGGCAACAACCTCGTCTTGGTCGAGGACCAGGACGGTTTCGAGATTCCCATGCCCATCAACGAGGTCGTGGTCGTAGGCGACGAGGACTACAGCACGAAGCGAATGGTAGAGGTGGAGCAGCGCAACCGCGCCCAGGAGAAGGCGAAGGAGGACAAGCGCAGCCTGCGCCAGCGTCTCAACGAGGGCACGGACGACGCCGAGGCGAGGGCCAAGGGTCAGGATGCGGAGACGGTGACGGCCAAGGACCTGGCGGCCGACGATCCCTCCATCAACTTCGAGCCGCAACCTCAGGAGCGACGCGGCGGCGACAAACCGACGGTCTGTCTCGCTTTCGTACCAATGGACAAGCAAAACTTCAGTACGACGCGCTTTGAGTCCTACCTTGTCAACGACTCCAACTACTACGTCCACTTCACCTACCTGGTGGCTGAGGGCAGCACCTGGTCGCTGCGACAGACGGGAGAGGTGGAGCCCAACACAAAACTCTTCCTGGAGGAGATCGGACGCGAACAGCTCAACACGATGGAGCACCTCTGCATCCAGTTGCTGCTCTACAAACGGCAGAAGACGTTTCTCCGTCTGCCCGCCGTCGATGTGCAGCTCCGCCTGGACGGCGTGAAGTTCTTCAAACTCAATACGTTCACGGACAACGACTTCTTCGAGCAGCCAGCCCTGCTCTACCCCGTCATGGAGGAGGGCAAGCCGCAGAATGGCTTCAACGTCTCTGCTGAAGAACTGAAGAGCCAGCTCTTCGGGGGCAACGCTCGCCCCAAAGAGGAGCGCAAGGCCGTGCAGCCTGCGCGCCATGACAATGCGGCCGTGCTCAACGATCTTGCTCCCGAGGCCGTCAATCCCGAACGGGGCAAGCTCGTCAAACGCTATGAACCGTCACAGTCGAAGAGCCGACAGGTGAAACAGGTGCTCAAGAACGACAAGATCATCGTGGACCTCCATGCAGACCAACTGCTGGAGACGACGGCCGGCATGTCGAGTGGCAACATCCTCGACTACCAGCTCGATGTCTTCCGCCGCGTGCTCGACCGCTACAAGACCAACAAGGGACAGAAGATCATCTTCATCCATGGCAAGGGCGAGGGCGTGCTGCGCCAGGCCATCATCCACGAACTCAACTACAAGTACAAGCATTTCCAATATCAGGATGCCTCGTTCCAGGAGTATGGCTACGGGGCAACGCAAGTGACCATCAGATAAATCGCCAAAGACTATGAAGTACGGATTCCTTACCGTGGCCGCCGCCATCCCCAGCGTGCGCGTCGCAGACCTCCACTACAACTTGGAGGAGATCAAGCGCCTCATCGACGAGGCCGAGCGCCAGCATGTCGAGGTGGTCGTCTCCCCGAACTCTCCCTCACGGGCTACACCTGCCAGGACTTGTTTCGCCAGCGCACCCTCATCGACGGGGCGGAGCAGGCGGTGCTCAGCCTCCTGGAGTTTACGATGCGCAAGGACGTGATCGCCATCGTCGGCGCACCCGTCGAGGTGGGCAACTTGCTGCTCAACTGTGCCATCGTCATCCAGCAGGGGCGCATCCTCGGCATGGTGCCAAAAACGTTTCTGCCCAACTACAGTGAGTTTTATGAGAAACGGTGGTTTGCCTCGGCCCAGGACCTCCACGACACGCCGCTCTGCTACGCGGGGGAGGACGTGCTTCTGACTGCCAGGCGCCAGCTCTTCCACACTTACGGCGACGCGCGCTTTGGCATAGAGATCTGCGAGGACGTATGGGCACCCAACCCGCCGAGCACCGAGCTGGCTCTCAGCGGGGCGGACATCATCTTCAATCTCTCGGCCTCCGACGAGTTGATAGGCAAGCATGACTACCTGATCAACCTCCTGAAGCAGCAGAGCGCACGCAACATCTCGGGCTATGTATATAGCGGATGTGGCTACGGAGAGAGCACGCAGGATGTGGTCTATGGTGGCAACGCCTTGATCATCGAGAACGGACGCCTTATCAAGCAGTCGGATCGGTTCTCGCTGGAGCCACAACTGGTGGTGAGTCAAATCGACATCGACCGCCTGCGCGCCGAGCGCCGTAGCAACAGCACCTATGTCAATGCACAACGCGCACTCCGGCCTCAGGAGCGGGGTTACACCTGCATCACCAACGAGGCCATGCTGCCGGAGACGCTGAAGGAGGAGTGGCAACTGCTGCGCGAAGTGGATCCCCACCCCTTCATCCCGAAGGCCGACAACATGCGGGCTTCCTGCGAGGAGATCCTCAACATCCAGACGCTCGGCCTCTGCAAACGCATCGCCCACACCCATGCCAAGTCGGTTGTCATCGGCATCAGTGGCGGGCTCGACTCCACCCTCGCTCTGCTCGTCTGCGTGCGCGCCTTCGACCGTCTGGGGATCGACCGCAAACAGATCGTCGCCGTGACCATGCCGGGCTTCGGCACGACCGACCGCACCTACCACAACGCCATCTCGCTGATGGAGGCTTTAGGCGTCTCTATCCATGAGATCAGCATTGCCAAGGCCGTCACACAACATTTTGCCGACATCGGCCACGACGCCTCCGTCCACGATACGACCTACGAAAACTCGCAGGCACGCGAACGCACGCAGATCCTCATGGACCTGAGCAACAAGTATGGCGGACTGGTCATCGGCACGGGCGACCTCAGCGAACTGGCCCTCGGATGGTGTACCTACAATGGCGACCACATGAGCATGTATGCTGTCAACGTCAGCATTCCCAAGACGCTCATCCGCCACCTCGTGGCCTTCGTGGCCGACTCCGACGAGGCCTCCCAGCAGCTTTCCAAGGATGGACGCACGTCCCACGAGGTGCTCCACGATGTCATCGACACACCGATCTCGCCCGAACTGACGCCTGCCGACGACCAGGGCAACATCGCACAGAAGACGGAAGACCTGGTAGGTCCCTATGAGCTCCACGACTTCTTCCTCTACTATTTCCTCCGCTTCGGCTTCCGCCCCAAGAAGATCTTCATGCTGGCCATGCACGCCTTCGAAGGCCAATACTCCCGCGAGTTTGTCCACCACTGGCTGCACACGTTCTTTTGGCGCTTCTTCTCGCAGCAGTTCAAACGCAGCTGCCTGCCCGACGGACCAAAGGTGGGCAGCGTCAGCCTCTCGCCACGTGGCGACTGGCGAATGCCTACCGATGCGATCGTCGACAGCTGGATGCGCGAAGTGGACAGCGTGCTCGACGAATAGTCAGGCTATCATGGCGCATGGTGCGACTCCGTACTACGGATTCTTACCGTGTGCCATGATAAAAATTCTATATCATGAGTTGCCACTGCGACCTGCTTCCACACGATCAACTATTTCGGTTGATTCTTCCTTTTCTCTTGCTGGCCCTTGCGCCCCATGCGCTTGCCCAGCCTGCTGCCAACAACTTTCCGCCTCTTCCCGAACTTCTCCAGTATCAGGCCTCCAAGTCCAAGCAGGGAACGCGCTGGGCTCCTTTCCGCAAATATGCCATGCGACGGATGCGCTTGCCGAAACTATCGACGCCTCCAACAACCATCTATGGGGCTACCATGTCTCCCTACCCGATAGCTCATTCCAAGCCTCCCGTCAGCTCGACCGTCAGCTGAAGGCAGACGGACCACTCGCCTTCGCCGTGATAGACCACCCCCGCAGGTTCCCTCCAACTGGTCTTTTGGGACAAGCGCATCTACCGCCACTATGCCGAATGGATCGCTCGTATCGGCTTCACCTTGTCCTCCCAGCGACCATCCTCCAACATCCTCTCCTACCGCAAAGAGGGTCTCAGTATCCACATCGACATCACGATCTGGGCAGACTGCTACCTGATGGAGATCAGCGGATAAGGACACTCATTTCCAATGCCCTGGCTTCAGGATTAGAGGGACTCTTCCTTGATACGCAGGAATCAGAAGAAGCGCTTTTCTTACTCCCAAAAGAAGAAGATTTTTGATTCTAATCGATTTCTAATGCCACTCTAATCACTTTCTAAGACGTACTATCAAAAAAAGCTATTACCTTTGCAGAAAAAACAAGAAGATGATTCTATTGACAGATTATTTGGCAAGAATAGGCTTTGCCTTTCTGATGGGCACATTGATCGGCGTGGAACGACAGTTCCGCCAGCGCAATGCCGGACTGCGTACCAATATCCTCGTCTCGGTAGGCGCCGCAGCCTTCACGGTGTTGTCCTACGCCATGACCGCGGAGGAGGGAGACCCCTCTCGTGTGGCGGCACAGATCGTATCGGGCATCGGCTTCCTGGGTGGTGGTCTCATCCTAAAGGATGGCTTCACAGTAAGAGGACTCAATACCGCTGCCACAATATGGTGCTCAGCTGCTTGCGGTACGCTGTCGGGCGTAGGCCTTTATAGGGAAGCAGCCATCCTGGTGGCCTTTGTACTGGTGACTCACTGCCTTTTCCGTCCCTTATGCACATTCTTGGGCAAAAGGACGGCTGGCGTGTTCCACTATTCCGTGCGGGCGGAATGTCAGAGAAATGTGTCTGAGAGCATCCAGAAACTCATCATGGACACCCTCGCCTTTGACAAGAATGTGAAACTCAACTCCCTTTTCTACAAAGGCGACGAAGAACGGGTGACGGTATGTTGCGACATGGAGACGCTGAGAACACAAGGCGCTACTCGACCTCCTCGTTTCTCGCCTCCGCTCTCGCTCCGAGGTATATAGTGCCGGATGGGAGAAGAAAGAGGCCCCACAGGAGGACTTCTAACTCCGTCATCATGGTCCGGGCACAAACAAGAATGATTGAAGAACAGTATTTTATAACATCAAAACAGGTTAAACAATGTCAATGCAATAAACCTTATCGAGTTTGATGCATCAAATAGGATACACTCACTACTTATATTGCAATAGTAAAGATAAACAATATGATCAATTATTCTGGAAAACTACAACAACTGCTATGTTTGATAACCTGTGTGCTGATGGTTGTGGCTGTCAGTATACGTAGGGACGGCAAGGTGGCAGGACGAGAACTGAAGCAGCAACAGAAGGCCTCGCCAAAGACAGAGACGATGGTCGTACTTGAGGATGGATCAGTACGATTGAATACTACTGAACTTGGAAAGGACATCATAGGCTACGGAGGTACTGTGCCTTTGGAAATCACCTTGCAGGACGGCAGGGTGAAGAATATCAAGGCCCTCGCCAACTCCGAGAGTCCCGAATTCTTTGGGGAGGCTTCAGCACTTCTTTCCAAATGGGATGGACAGACCATAGAAGACGCACAGAAAATGAAAGTGGACGGGGTGACTGGTGCGACATTCTCCTCCAAGGCTATCATCGGAAACGTACAGCGCGGACTTCAGTATGCGGCAAAGAATCCCGTAAAGGAGTCTGCATCTGCAGCGTTTGATTTTTCCGCCAAATCTATAGCTGGACTGATCGTGGTTCTTTTGGCCGCCATCCTGCCGCTTTTTGTCAAGGACAGACGATATCGAATAGGTCAGCAAATCCTTAATGTGATAGTACTTGGATTCTTGGTGTGGATCGTTTCTGAACTACACATCGATCATCAGCTACATGTCCAATGGTATGAACGTGATGGCATTGATCGTTCCGGTCATCATGCTTATCACCGCCTTCGTATATCCTCTTTTTGGCAAGAAATCATACTATTGCACGCATGTGTGTCCGTTTGGTTCTTTGCAAGAGCTTGCAGGAAAATGTGTAGGATACAAAATCCACATGAAACCGACGACAGTCAAGCGCTTGGATATGGTTCGCCAGATACTGTGGGCCCTCCTTATGCTATGTCTGTGGACTGGCGCATGGTTCGAGTGGATTGATTATGAGCCATTCTCGGCCTTTGTGTTCCAGTCTGCATCGTGGATAGTCATTGCCATCGCCATAGCCTTTGTGGCACTCTCGACGGTGATCATGCGGCCCTACTGCCGCTTCGTCTGTCCAACAGGTTCGCTCCTTAAATATAGTCAACTTTAAAAATAGGAATAAACAACATGAAGATTTCAATGATTCTCAACGTAGCACTCGGCATTGCCCTGGTGTTCCTCTGTTATCTTGTGACAATAGGGAAAGGCAAAGAAAAGGAACAGGAGCAAGAACAGGAACAAGATAGTTCTGAGGTGGTCATCAACAATATTCTCCAGCGCACCTCTGTCCGCTCCTATGAGGACAGGCCCGTTGAAAAAGAGAAGATAGAAAAGCTGCTTCGAGCAGGAATGGCTGCCCCAACGGCAGTAAACAAGCAGCCCTGGCACTTTATTGTCGTTACGGACAAAGATCAGCTGCAGAAGCTCGCCGAAGCCAATCCCAATGCCGGCATGGCAGCCAAGGCTCCGCTGGCTATCGTAGTCTGTGGTGATATGAACAAAGCACTTGAAGGCGACGCTCGTGAGTTTTGGGTCCAGGATTGCTCTGCAGCCACAGAGAATATTCTCCTGGCAGCCACAGGAATGGGACTTGGATCCGTGTGGACAGGCACCTATCCGTCAAAGGAGCGCTGTGCTGCCGTGACCAAAGTACTCAAACTGCCCAAATTCTTGATTCCCTTGAATACCATCGTCATAGGATATCCTGATAGCCAGGTAACTCCTAAGGACAAATGGAAGCAGGAAA